>Ga0268264_10000189_pt1 | contig 128203 bp, 92 predicted proteins | sample KBSSwiS32_FD_190357 | JGI IMG/M metagenome (GOLD analysis project Ga0268264, IMG submission 190357) | Switchgrass rhizosphere microbial communities from Kellogg Biological Station, Michigan, USA - KBS Switchgrass S3-2 (SPAdes) (version 2) | ecosystem: Host-associated > Plants > Roots >... | reverse complement strand
GGCGGGGATGTGGCCGGTGACGCTGATGCCCATACCCGGGTTGGTGCCGTAGGTGATCATGGGCTCGATGGCGGCTGCATCGATATGGATCTCCTTATCGAATACGGCATCAGTGTCGGAATAAAGTTTCTTCCATCCCGTGACTGCTGCGTCCCATCCGGCGCCTTTTGGAGCGAACTCACGGCCTTTGAGATAGTCGAAGGTCGTGTCGTCGGGAGCGATCATGCCGCCGCGGGCGCCCATTTCGATGCTCATATTGCAGATGGTCATACGGGCTTCCATGGACAGCTGACGGATGGCTGAGCCGGCAAATTCCACGAAGTAGCCGGTGGCTCCGCTGGCGGAGATCTGCGCGATGATGTAGAGGATGATGTCTTTGGAGACTACGCCTTTGTTGAGGGCGCCGTCCACATTGATGCGCATAAGCTTCGGCCGGCTCTGCAGGAGGCATTGGGTGGCCATTACCATTTCCACTTCGCTGGTGCCGATACCGAAAGCGATGGCGCCGAAGGCTCCATGGGTGGAGGTATGGCTATCGCCGCATACGATGGTCATGCCGGGCTGGGTGATACCCAGCTCGGGGCCTATGACATGTACGATGCCCTGGTAAGGGTGGCCGAGGCCGTAGAGCTCCACGCCATGTTTTGCGCAATTGGCTATCAGCTGCTGCACCTGCATCCTGGACAATTCGTCCTTGATGGGCAGATGCTGATCGATGGTGGGGACGTTGTGATCGGCGGTAGCCACGATCTGGTGGGGGCGGAAGACGTTCAGCCCTCTTTTCTCCAGCCCTTTGAATGCCTGGGGGCTGGTGACCTCATGAATAAAATGTTTATCGACGTATAGAACAGAAGGTCCACCGTCGATGGTCTTTACCACATGCTGGTCCCAGATCTTCTCAAATAATGTTTTTGCCATGATTTTGCTGTTACGCCGTTACGACGGATGCGTTGTAAGCCTTTGCCAGTTCATTCAGGTCGGCTTCCATCACTTCTTTTTTGGTGTCGGCCACTTTCAGGAACCTTTCGTATAGGACGTCGATGTCATTGCGTGTAAAGGAATAGCCGAGCTTCTGGAAGCGGAAGGCCAGGGCGCTTCGGCCGCTGCGGGCTGTCAGCACGATCTTGGAGCCGTCTGCGCCCACTTCATCCGGATTGATGATCTCATAGGTGGAAGCATCTTTCAGGAACCCATCCTGGTGGATACCGGAGGAGTGAGAAAAGGCGTTGGCACCTACGATGGCTTTGTTAGGCTGCACCGGCATGCGCATGGTGTCGGAAACCAGGCGGCTGATGGGGTTGAGCTTTTCGGCCTTGATATTGGTATAGAATCCCAGCTGTTTGTGCTGTTTGATCACCATGACCACTTCTTCCAGCGAGGTGTTGCCGGCGCGTTCGCCCAGCCCGTTGATGGTACACTCGATCTGGCGGGCGCCGCCACGGATACCGGCAATGGAGTTGGCGGTGGCCAGACCCAGGTCGTTATGGCAGTGGCAGGACAGGATGGCCTTATCGGCATTCTTTACGTTGTTGACCAGGTAAGCGATCTTCTCACCGTACTGGTCGGGGAGGCAATAGCCGGTGGTGTCAGGAATATTGACTACGGTGGCGCCGGCGGCGATAACGGCTTCCACCACGCGGGCCAGGTATTCATTATCGGTCCGGCCGGCGTCTTCGGCAAAGAATTCCACGTCATCGACGAGATTGCGGGCCCATTTAACGGCTTGTACGGCGCGTTGAAGGATCTCTTCGCGGGTGGAATTAAATTTACTTTTTATATGAAAATCGGAAGTACCGATGCCTGTGTGAATACGGGGTCTTTTCGCGTGCCGGAGAGCTTGTGCGGCCACTTCGATGTCTTTCTGTACGGCACGGGTGAGGCCGCAGACGGTGACGTCCTTTACGATCCTGGCGATCTCTTCCACGGAATGGAAGTCGCCGGGACTGGAAATAGGGAAGCCGGCCTCAATGATATCCACGCCAAGGGCTTCCAGCTGTTGGGCCAGCTCGACCTTTTCGGTGGTGTTGAGTTTACAACCGGGCACCTGCTCGCCATCGCGGAGGGTTGTATCGAAAATGTAGATCTTTTTGTCGGACATAGATTTTTTTAAATGGGGTTAGAAAAATGGAACGGGCGGATGTATCTTTAAAGGCCCAATTCCGGAAAATAACCTTCCATCCGAAATTAGCTTTCTTTATTTTCGCTTTAAAATCATAATTAGCATGGTTTTACACGGTTTAATAGGGGCTATTTCGCCTGAAACCCTCTGCTGTAAAGGATTTTAAAGTTTTAAATTACGATGCCCAACCGATCGTCAGACGCCCTGTATCAACTGATTAAGTCTCTGGAAAAGTCAGAGAAACGCAATTTCAAGCTGTATATCAAGCGAAATTCGGCCAGTGAGGACCTGCAAAGCATCCAACTATTTGATGCTCTGGACAAAATGGAGGAGTATGATGAGGCCCAATTGTTAAAGAAAAGCAAAAGCCTTAAGAAGCAGCAGCTGTCGAATGCCAAGGCCCATTTATACAGGGAGATCCTTTCCAGCCTGCGGCTTATCCGGCAAGAGGATAACATTGATATTCAGCTACATGAGCAGCTGGATCATGCCCGGATCCTGTATAACAAGGGGTTATACCTGCAGAGCCTGAAGGTATTGGACAGGATCAAGGAGAATGCAAAGGAGCATAACCAGATCACTTTTTTACTGCAGGTGCTGTTTTTTGAAAAGACGATCGAGGCGCTGCATATCACGCGCAGCATGCAGGACCGGGCTGACCGCCTGACGGCGGAAGTGGATGAAGTGAATGATCACCTCAGACTGGTGAGCACCTTGTCCAACCTTTCGCTCCAGCTATACAGCTGGTATATCCGGAACGGCGTGGCCCGCAATGAGAAGGACGAGATAGCCGTACAGGAGTTCTTCGAGACGCATCTGCCTCCGGACCTCAGTGGCTGTACGGGGTTTTATGAGAAACTATACCAGTACCAGAGCTTCTGCTGGTATGCTTTTATCCGGCAGGATTTCCTTCTTTACTACCGGTATACGCAGAAATGGGTGGATCTTTTCGAAAAAGAGCCATTTATGCTGGGGATCGAGACCTCCCATTACATCAAGGGGATGCACAATTTGCTGGGGGCCCATTTCGACCTGCTGAACTATCCCAAATTCATTGAAACCCTGCGTCAATTCGAGGAATTCTCTCATTCCGCCATTGTAACAGGCAATGTGAACAATCGCATCCAGACGTTTGTGTATCTCTATATTTCCAAGCTAAACAAGCACTTCCTGGACGGGACTTTTACGGAGGGGCTGGAACTGGTGCCTTATATCGAGGAAAAGCTGCAGGAGTACTGGATCTACCTGGACCGTCACCGGATATTGGTCTTTTACTACAAGATAGCCTGTTTGTATTTCGGCAGCGGGGATTATGAGCGGACGATCGATTACCTGAATAAGATCATCAACTGGAAGGTGGACCTGCGGACGGACCTGCAGTGTTATTCCCGGCTGCTGCACCTGATCGCACATTATGAGCTGGGGAATTACGGGCTGCTGGAGTACCTGATCAAGTCAGTGTATCGATTTATGGCCAAGATGGAGAATTTAAGCCTGGTGGAGGAGGAGATATTCCGGTTCCTCAGGAAGTCGTTCAATCTTTCGCCGGACCGTATACGACCTGAGCTGGAAAAGTTGCTGGAGAAGCTGAAGAAGTATGAGAAGAACAGGTTTGAGACGCGGGCTTTTGTTTACCTGGACATTATTTCATGGCTTGAGAGCAAGGTGCGGAATGTGCCGGTGCAGGATGTGATAAGGGAGAAGTACCTGGAGGGGAGGAGTTGAGCTGTGAGCTTCGAGCCAGGGAACACTTAAGCGGATCAAGCTCGCAGCTGGTAGCTCGAAGCTACTTGCGGGGCATATACTTTGTAAAGAATTCCGAGCTGTTCAGTACTTCAATTTTCGAATAATAGAAATCCTTTTTGTTTTCTGTGACGATGCAGTGGCAGCCGGCGTCCAGGGCGGCGTAGTATTCCAGGCCATCTTCCAGGTCATGTACTTTGGGGTCCGCGAGGGCAGCCAGGACGCATCCCCGGGTGACTTCGGCTGTTTCGATGTGACGGCAGAGCAATTCCACTTTCTGTTTGGCCGAAGAACCGTGTTTTTTCGCGGCAAAATAAAAGGCGATGGCCAGGCAGACGGGAGAGGTATAGATACGGAAACGGGGATGGTCTGCCAGGCTGAGGATGCGCGAGGTGAATGAAAATAATGGCAGTTCCTTATTCAGGACGGAAACCAGTATGTTGGCGTCTGCGAAAACCTTGATCATTTTTTGGAAGAAAAGTATTCGTCTTTGAGGTTTTTCCGGCTCTTTTTAGGCGTGCCATATTCTGCGCGACCTTCGGACACCATGGTAACCCATTCGGAAATAGGATAGTCTTCCATTGAACTAAATTGTCCCGAGGTTGTTTTGCGTAAGAGAAACTCTACCAGGCGGGAGAGGCTGATATTATTCTCTTCGGCGTATTTTTTGGCTTCGCTGATGACCTCTTTGTCGAAGCTTAAGGTTATTTTACTGTCCATGATCAGGTGTTTTGGATAGTGACAGGTGTATTTTAATGTGTGCGGGTGGTTATTGGGTTATTAGGTGGTTATTGGGTTATTAAAGGTAAAGAAAAAATTGTACGTAAGGAAGGGAAAAGTTGTACGTATAACTCTAAGCATTTACCACTATAAGATTTTGGAACAATGTTATTTCTAATTAAATTCGTACCTTTGCCCTCCTTAATTTAGGTTTATTGTCTTTTTTGGCTATTAGCCTATTACCTAAATTATTGATTTTCAGAAGGGTAATCGAGGAATAAAAAAACCGCATATTGCAATATGGCTATTAAAAAAGAAAATCGTCCCAGAGCCACTTTTTCAAAAATCACCATCGGACTTGCTTCTCCAGATAGTATCCTTGAAAGATCTTATGGGGAGGTCCTGAAGCCGGAGACCATCAACTACCGCACGTACAAGCCTGAAAGGGATGGCCTGTTCTGTGAGCGTATATTCGGTCCTGTAAAGGATTATGAGTGCGCCTGCGGCAAGTATAAGAGGATCCGGTACAAGGGGATTGTCTGTGACCGTTGTGGTGTAGAGGTGACGGAGAAGAAAGTTCGCCGGGAGCGTATGGGGCACATCAAACTGGTGGTGCCTGTGGTTCATATCTGGTACTTCAAGTCCCTGCCTAACAAGATCGGTTATTTATTGGGCATGAGCTCGAAGAAATTGGAGAGTATCGTTTATTATGAAAGATATGTCGTGATACAGCCTGGTATCCGTACGGATAAGGGGCAGAATTACGGCGACCTGCTGACGGAAGAGGAATACCTGGAAATACTGGACACCTTGCCAAAGGACAACCAGTACCTGCCTGACGAGGATCCTTCCAAATTCATTGCCAAGATGGGTGCTGAGGCTGTGCATGACCTCCTTGAGAGGATCGAGCTGGATCAGCTGTCCTTTGACCTGCGCAACGCGGCTGCCAATGAGACTTCGCAGCAACGTAAGGCGGATGCGCTGAAACGTTTGAGCGTTGTGGAAGCTTTCCGCGATGCCAATTCCCGTATCACCAACCGTCCCGAGTGGATGGTGATGCAGTATATCCCGGTGATACCTCCGGAGCTGCGTCCGTTGGTGCCGCTGGATGGCGGACGTTTTGCGTCTTCCGACCTGAACGATCTTTATCGCCGGGTGATCATCCGGAACAACCGTCTGAAGCGATTGCTGGAGATCAAGGCGCCTGAGGTGATCCTGCGTAATGAAAAACGTATGCTGCAGGAAGCCATCGATTCCCTGTTCGACAACAGTCGTAAGTCCAATGCCGTGAAGGCGGAAGGCGGCCGGGCCCTGAAGTCTCTCAGCGATGTGCTGAAGGGCAAGCAAGGCCGGTTCCGTCAGAACCTCCTTGGTAAACGTGTGGACTATTCCGGTCGTAGTGTTATCGTGGTAGGTCCTGAGCTGAAGCTGCACGAGTGTGGCCTGCCCAAGGATATGGCTGCCGAGCTGTTCAAGCCATTCATCATCCGCAAGCTGATCGAGAGGGGTATCGTGAAGACGGTGAAGAGCGCCCGAAAGCTGGTGGATAAGAAAGAAGCTATTGTCTGGGATATCCTGGAAAATATACTGAAAGGGCATCCTGTGATGCTGAACCGTGCTCCGACGCTGCACAGACTGTCTATCCAGGCCTTCCAGCCCAAGCTGATCGAAGGTAAGGCTATCCAGCTGCACCCGTTGGTGTGTACGGCTTTCAACGCCGACTTTGACGGTGACCAGATGGCTGTGCACGTGCCTTTGAGCAGTGCTGCCGTACTGGAAGCCCAGCTGTTGATGCTGTCTTCGCACAACATCCTGAACCCGCAGAACGGAACGCCTATCACCCTGCCTTCACAGGACATGGTGTTGGGTCTGTATTATATCACCAAAGGCAAGAAATCCACCCCCACTGAAAAGGTGAAGGGCGAAAACAAGGCCTTTTACAGCGCCGAAGAGGTGATCATCGCCTATAACGAGAACAGGGTTGACCTGCATGCCTATATCAAGGTAAAGACCACGGTGAGGATCAGCAACCCCAACGGGGACACGCTGGAGACCAAGCTGCTGGAGACTACGGTCGGAAGGGTATTGTTCAACCAGTTCGTTCCGGTGGAAGTAGGCTTTGTGAATGCCCTGCTGACGAAGAAATCGCTTCGTGAGATCATCGGGAACATCATCAAGTGGACGAACATCCCCAAGACAGTGAAATTCCTGGATGATATCAAGCAGCTGGGATTCCGCATGGCGTTCCGGGGCGGATTGTCCTTCAATATCAATGACCTGATCATTCCCGATACCAAGGAGCAGCAGCTGGACAATGCGAAAGTGGAAGTCGACGAGGTATGGGATAACTACAATATGGGTCTGATCACCAACAACGAGCGATACAATCAGATCGTCGATATCTGGAGCCGTGTGGATACGCGTATCACGGAATCGCTGATCGTGGAGCTGGCGAATGACAAGCAGGGTTTCAACTCTGTGTACATGATGCTGGATTCCGGCGCCCGTGGCAGCAAGCAGCAGATCAAGCAGCTGGCAGGTATCAGGGGTCTGATGGCCAAGCCGAGAAAGTCCGGCAGCACAGGCTCCGAGATCATCGAGAATCCCATTCTTTCCAACTTCAAAGGCGGATTGAACGTATTGGATTACTTCATCTCAACCCACGGTGCCCGTAAGGGTCTTGCGGATACGGCGTTGAAAACGGCCGATGCCGGTTACTTAACCCGTCGTCTGGTGGACGTTGCGCAGGATGTGGTGATCACGGAAGAGGATTGCGGCACACTGCGTGGTATCGCTACCTCCGCCCTGAAAGACAATGAAGATGTGGTAGAACCATTATATGACAGGATCCTGGGCCGTACTTCGCTGCACGATGTGTATGACCCCGCCAGTGACAAGCTGGTCGTCTCTGCCGGTGAGCAGATCACCGAAGAGATCGGCAAGGCCATCGAAGATGCCGGTATCGAGATCGTGGAGATCCGCAGCGTGCTGACTTGTGAAAGCAAGCGTGGCGTCTGTGTGAAGTGCTATGGCAAGAACCTGGCTACGGGCTATACGACACAGAAGGGTGATGCGGTGGGTATTATCGCCGCCCAGTCCATCGGTGAGCCGGGTACACAGCTGACCCTCCGTACCTTCCACGTAGGTGGTGTGGCCGGTAGTGCGTCCGTAGAGTCTACCATGCTGGCTAAGTTTGAAGGAACGATCCAATTCGACGGTCTCAGAACTGTCGTTACTGAAAATAATGAAGGGAACAAGGTACAGATCGTCATTGGCCGTACCGGTGAGGTGCGTATCATGGACGTGAAGAACGACCGTCTCCTGATCACCAATAACGTGCCGTATGGCGCTACGTTGAATGTGAAGGATGGCCAGAAGGTGAACAAGGGTGACATCATTTGCACATGGGATCCCTTCAACAACGTCGTGATCTCCGAGATCGCGGGTACTGTCAAGTTCGATGCTGTCCTCGAGGGTATCACCTACCGGGAAGAGGCGGATGAGCAGACAGGTCACCGTGAGAAGGTGGTTATCGAGACGAAGGATAAGACCAAGATACCTTCCATTAACATTGAAGGAGCCAAGGAAATAAAGGCCTATAACCTACCTGTGGGTTCGCATATCGTTGTCGAAGGCGGCGATGATGTGAGGGCGGGACAGGTAATCGTGAAGATCCCCCGCGTACTGGGTAAGCTGCGGGATATCACCGGTGGTCTGCCACGTGTCACGGAGCTCTTCGAAGCGCGTAACCCGGGCAACCCTGCTATCGTCAGCGAAATTGACGGTGTAGTAGCCTTCGGGAATATCAAGCGTGGTAACCGCGAGATCATCGTGGAAGCCAAGGATGGCGTAGTGAAGAAATATCTCGTTCCGCTGACCAGGCAGATCCTGGCGCAGGACGGTGACTTCATCAAGGCTGGAGCACAGCTGTCCGACGGACAGGTGGCGCCTGCGGACATCCTCTCCATCAAAGGACCGTTTGCCGTACAGGAATATGTAGTGAATGAGATCCAGGAAGTATATCGTCTCCAGGGTGTGAAGATCAACGATAAGCATATCGAGGTCATCGTACGTCAGATGATGCGTAAGCTGACCATCGTCGACCCGGGTGATACGAGGTTCCTGGAAGAAGATACAGTGGATAAATTTGAGTTCCTGGAAGAGAACGACTGGATCTTCGATAAGAAGGTCATCAGTGATCCGGGTGAATCCACGAAGCTTAAGGCCGGTCAGATCGTCAGTCTCCGGGAAGTCAGGGAAGAGAATTCCATCCTTCGCCGGAATGACAAGAAGCTGGCTGAATTCCGGGATGCCAGGGCTGCAACTTCTGCACCCTTGCTGCTGGGTATCACCAAGGCTTCGCTGGGTACACAGAGCTGGATATCGGCTGCATCGTTCCAGGAAACCACGAAGGTACTGTCCTCTGCGGCCATCCAGGGCAAGAGCGATGACATGCTGGGCCTGAAGGAGAATGTGATCACGGGTCATCCGATCCCTGCCGGTACAGGGCTGCGTGACTTCGAGAACATGATCGTGGGCAGCAAGGAGGAGTATGAGCTCCTGCAAACTACCCGTGAGGCTATGCAGTTCGACGAGGAAGAGTAGTTCTACTCAATAAAAGATGTTAAAAAAAACTAAAGTAGAAGGTAAAAAGCCTTCTACTTTTTTATTTAGAGGCAATCCATGCTATATTCGCGTTTATGAAGTACTTACCGACCATTTTGAGTGTGACCGCCCTGGCACTGGTGGGGGTGTTGTTCTACCTGTTCTCGCACCATACCGAGCAGCTGAAGACGATCTCAGCCAATGAGCAAAGGAAGGCGACGCCGAATAACTTTAAGATCGCGTATTTCGATATGGACTCATTGGAGGCTCATTATGACTATTTCAAGGATGCCCAGGCTGAACTGAAGGCCAAGGAAAATGATATGAACATGAACCTGGCCAGGGTCAGCCAGAACTATCAGAAAAAGGTGGATGCATGGCGCCAGAAAGGCAATAGCATGACCCAGGCGGAGGCGGAGCAGGCGCAGCAGGACTATGCGAGGGACCAGCAGGCATTCCAGAACCAGAAGCAGGGTTTGGAGCAGGAGCTGTATAAAAAAAGCGAGGAGTTCAAAAATAATATCCGCAAAAAGGTGGAAGCATACCTGAAAGACCTCAATAAGGACAAGACCTACTCCATGATCTTTGCTTACGACCCCGGATCTTTTATATATTATAAGGATACTATCTATAACATCACCTCGAATTTGCTGGATGGCCTGAATGCCAGCTATGCTGCCGATAAGAAGAAAAATTGAGTATATTCGAGATTAATCTCTAATTTCTTCTATGGCAGAAACTACCAAGACTTTCAAGCCGTCCCTGGGATTATTGGATGGCACTTTGATCGTAGCCGGCTCCATGATTGGGTCCGGTATTTTTATTGTCAGTGCGGACATCACCAGGAATGTGGGCGGCGCCGGCTGGCTGATCTTCGTATGGCTGATCACGGGATTTATGACTTTATCGGCTGCCATGAGCTATGGTGAGCTGAGCGCCATGTATCCCAAGGCGGGGGGGCAGTATGTCTATCTCAGGGAGGCTTATAATCCATTGACCGGCTTCCTGTATGGCTGGAGCTTTTTTGCCGTTATTCAGACGGGTACCATTGCCGCCGTCGGCGTGGCTTTCTCCAAATTTGCCGGCTATTTCTGGCCTGTCCTGGACGTGAAAGAGGCGAATATCCTGTTCCAGGCGGGGAGCTTTAAGCTGTACCCGGCGCAATTCGTCTCCATCATCCTGATCTTTTTCCTTACGTATGTAAATACGCGGGGTATCGAATCAGGGAAATGGATACAACGGATATTCACCGTTACTAAATTGCTTTCTCTTTTTGGATTGATCGTGTTTGGCATCTTTCTGGGCGCCAGTGGGGCTGTGTGGAAGGCTAACTGGGCGGATGCGTGGAATATGCATTCGCTGACGCCTTCTGTCGATGGGCTGGTCAGCAATCCGGTGCTCGGGCTGGCGGCGGTGGGGGTTATCGCCGCGGCCATGACGGGCTCGATCTTCTCCAGCGATGCCTGGAACAATGTTACTTTCATAGCGGGGGAGATGAAGAACCCGAAACGGAATATCGGTCTCAGCCTTTTCCTGGGGACGCTGATCATTACAGTGATCTATGTGTCGGCGAACCTGATGTACGTGAGCGTGCTGCCGATGGACCAGATAGCGACGGCCCCACAGGACAGGGTAGCGGTGGCCGCGGCCAATGTGATCTTCGGCCACATAGGAACGAAAGTGGTAGCGGCGATGATCATGATCTCTACTTTTGGATGCAACAACGGGTTGATCCTGGCGGGCGCCCGGGTGTATTATACAATGGCGCAGGACGGCCTTTTCTTCAGGAAGGCGGGCGCTTTGAACAGGAATGCCGTACCGGGTTGGGCTTTATGGGCGCAATGTGTGGTGGCTTCGCTGCTTTGCCTAAGCGGCAAATATGGCGATCTGCTGGATATGATCTCTTTTGTGGCGGTGGCTTTTTATGCATTGACGGTACTTGGCATCTTCGTGCTTCGCAGGCGGGCGCCAGGGATGGACAGGCCATATAAGGCTTTTGGTTATCCTGTTTTGCCTGCTATTTATATATTGCTGGCTGTGGTATTCTGCCTTGCGCTGATCATTCAGAAGCCGACGTATGCGGGATGGGGGCTGGGGATCGTGCTGGCGGGGATACCGTTGTATTATGTGGCGGTGTCGAATCGTCGAGCAGGAGATTAATAGGTTTTTTTAGGCGACTATGAGGTTTTCGCTTTTATCCTTTCCCGGCGGGCTATATAGCCTTCCGCCGCTGTACATTGGGGACCATTGAGCATTTATTCTTTGCTGAGTGGGAAATGCTATTGGGCTGTTGTGGCTGAATCTGCTAGCCCAATGTAAGGCGGCTCCAGGCTTATAGCCGCCTGCAGTCGTGGGGGGCGAGAGGAGACTGATAGGGAGGGCGTAAATTTGGCGGATAAATTGCGGGGTTAAAGAGATTTAAATTTGGGCAAGGAAAAATTATGAGTGCATTCAGTAAATTATTCAAAGACTTTGAGCAGATAAAAGCGGGCGTCATCGGGGATGTCATGCTGGATACTTATTGGTGGGGGCATGTGGAGCGGATCTCGCCGGAGGCGCCTGTGCCGGTGGTATCGCTGGACAGGAAGGAATACCGTATAGGCGGAGCGGGTAATGTGGCGCTGAACCTGGTTTCCTTAGGTGCGCATGTGGCGACATTCTCTGTCATCGGGACGGAGGAGGAGGGCAGGTTGCTGGAGAGATTGTTGCAGGGTGCGGCGATCGACACGAAGTATTTGCTGAAAAGCGATAGCCGGATAACGACGAATAAGGCGCGGATCATGGGGCGTAACCAGCAGATGCTGCGGCTGGACTCGGAGACTACGAAGGATCTTTTGCATGAGGAGGAGGACAAGCTGTTGTCGATGGTGGAGAAGTATCTAAGGGTCGAGAAGCCGCAGGTGATGATCTTTGAGGATTATAACAAGGGGGTGCTGACATCCCGTGTGATCCGCGAGGTAATTGCTCTTTGTGAGAAGGAGGGGGTCGTCACGACTGTCGATCCTAAACGCAAGAATTTCTTTTCTTACCGTGGCGTGACGATCTTCAAGCCCAACCTCAAAGAGGTGAAGGAGGGGTTGAACATCCTTTTGGATGAAGTGCGGCTGCCTGTTCTGCAAAATATCCACGAGCAGCTGGAGAAACAATTACAACATCATATTTCCTTTATTACCTTATCGGAAAAGGGGGTGTTCTACAAGGGCGGAGAGCATTCCGACATTATATCTAGTCATGTGCGCAATATTGCCGATGTCAGCGGCGCGGGGGACACGGTGATCGCCGTTGCCTCACTGGTGTATGCTGTAACAAAAGATATCCGGCTGATGGCTGAGGTCGCCAATATCGCCGGCGGGCTGGTCTGCGAGGAGGTGGGAACGGCCGCCATCAATAAGGACAGGCTGCTGGAGGAGTGTGATCTGCTGCTGGGGGCAAAAAGCGTGCAGCGATGAAAAAATACGCAGTCATAGTGGCGGGTGGATCGGGGCTTCGCATGGGGACACAGGTGCCCAAGCAATTCCTTTTACTGCATAACAAGCCTGTGTTATGGTATACATTGGATGTGTTCTTAAGAGCTTATGAAGATATAGAGATCCTGCTGGCCGCACCGGAGGTACATTTGGAAACGGCCAGGGCGGTGGTTCAGGCTACGACAGCCCCCGGACGTATAAGGATCGTGCGGGGGGGAGACACCCGTTTTCAGTCTGTCCGCAATGGTCTGGACCTCATCAGGGAGGAAGCCGTCATTTTTGTCCATGACGGGGTGCGGTGCCTGTTGTCCACTGAGCTTGTGCATACCTGTTATGAACAGGCGGTGCGTTTGGGCTCTGCCATTCCAGTCGTGGATTCCAAAGACAGCGTGCGGGTGGTGACGGGAGCGGACAGTACGGCTATCGACCGCAGCCGGGTGAAGCTGGTCCAGACGCCTCAGACCTTTCTCAGCAGCATACTTCTGCCTGCCTATGCGCAGGAATACAGGGAAAGCTTTACCGACGAGGCTTCTGTCGTAGAGGCATCCGGGGGTAAGGTAAACCTGGTAACGGGGGAAATAAATAATATCAAGATCACTACTCCCATCGACCTGGTGATCGCAGAAAAGCTCCTTACTTAAATATCCTCAGCGGCCAGCTCAGCATATTGTACCTATGGAAGTGGTAGGGCTGGTTGTGACTTCCAAAATTCTCATAAAAATGGGCGATGCCGGGTATTTCGGAACCTTCGAAGTCGAGCGTGAGATCCTGTCCCGCAAACTCATGGATGAGCCTGTCCAGCAGGAAATGATTGGCGCCTTCCTGGCGGCCGCCGGGCATGGTGGTGGACTGGAGGAGGTATAATCTATTCTTGTCACGGGGTAAGAGGGCAGTGGCCAGCAGCTGCCGTTGTGCATTTGTTATTCCTCTAAGCAGGAGCTGTCCTTTCTCCCGGAGATGCTGACATAAGTGTTGAAAGTGCGTGTAAGTCGCTTCCTTTATGTGTGGGAGGCGGAGGCTATATTGTTGTTGGAAGAGGGACAGGGTTTCGGCCAGGTCGAGATCTTCGGTGTATTGAAAGGGTCGCCGGCTGGCTTTTTTCAAGTTGTTTACCAGATCTGTCCTGTAATTGGCGGCGAGCTTCCCGTAGGGGCGGCCGAGGTCAAGGATGAAGTTGGTGTAGGGCTGCAGATTTGGGTGTACATTCCCATAATTGAGGAAGATCTCGGCAAAGCTGAAGCGTTGGTGCATTTCGTCCAGGAAAGCGTCGATGAGGGTTGTTGAGACAGGGTCTGGCGAGAAGATGCCCAGCTGTTGTGTAAAGGCAGGCTGATAGAGATATCGGATACCCCATTTCTTTCTCCAGGGCAGGGGCATGACGGCTTCATAATCTCCGAGCACCAGGGCGTCCCATTGCCCGTCCGCCATATGGTCCAGGTAATATGATCTGCCATAGATCAGCCCCATGGGAGAGCGTTCGATACAGGCATCCCATTTATCCGCAGAGAGATCTTTACGGGAGCAGTGATGGATATGGTAACGCGGATGCATGTCAGAGGGGGAGGTTACGGACTATTTTCCGGGGATCGATGTTTTGGAGGTCGATGCTGAAAGATAATCTCTTGAAGAAAGTATTCTGATCGGGGAGGGTACGGAGCTGATCGCGGAAGTCGCTGCTGTAAAATACAGGTGCGTAAAAATTGATGACATTGTGGAAGAGGGAGAGCTGCAAGCCGCCTGCATAAAGAAAACGGCCGGTGAGCGCGTCCGGCTTCCAGGCACCGGAATAAGTGCCCACGTCGAAGAAGAGCTTTAGGGGCAGCCATTGGGGAACAATGCCAGCAGGCAGTGTGCTGGTAAGGTTGAGGGAGCTGACCCAGTTGTCTGAACGGCCTTCCAGCCAGGGGAAGCTGGGCACGCGTATTTTCAGGTTACCATCCCGCTGCATGATCTGCTGACTTGCGAAGCCGGTGTATTCGTTGCGTCCCAAGAAATAGTTGCTGTAGGTATAGTCCTCATTGCCGCCGACGGCTGTCAGCTTAGGTTGATATTGGCTGATGCCGGAGCTGTTATCCCTGCCGCCAAGGTAACCAAATTTAGCAGCAAACAGGCGCAGGTCCATGCCGCCTCCCGCGGTATAGTTGAAGAAATATTTACCCGTGAAATTGACCCTGTAGAACCGGGCGCCCTGCTGCAATTGCAAGTGTGCCTGCCAGGGATATAATACGCGCTGGTCTTCCGCGTGGAAGCTCAGCTGGTCGACATAGCGAAATTCATATTTCCCGATGCGGTCTGCATAGGCGAGGGAGTCAGTACTTTTGATGACATAGCGGCCGGGGCCTCTCTCTCCGATGAGGAAAGTCTTCCATTCGATGTATCGCTTTTGGGTGCTGCGGAGCGAAGCATTAGCCAGGTTGACACGAAAGGTGGGGGTGAGCTTGTAATAGCCTCCGAAAAGCTTATGTCCATTGCTGTCGACGGCGGACAGGGAGGAGAAACGTTCTCCCCACAGGGCGAGGGTAAGCTTTCTGAAAGTCTGGCCCGGGTACCAGGAATAGCTGACGCCTGCGATGCCAGTCAGCTGCCGGCTGTGCGTGGCGTAGAGGGGGGCTGCCAGGAATTGAAAGCGGTCGAAGGGAAGGTCGTAATTATGGATCACCATTCCGGCCATGAGCCCATCGTATTTATTAATGGTAACGGCAGGGACCAGGTTGATATAATCGATCTTATCAGTGTTGCGGTAGTTGAAGAGGAAGGTCGGCCGGATCTTCCTGTGCTGCAGCATGGGAGGCAGGGGGCCTTTCATGTCCAGGCGAGTGAAGAGCGCAGGCAGGTCTCTTTGGCTGGTGAGGGTGACTATTTCGTGAAAGTCTTCCGGATAAGGGTGCCTGAACTGCCATTGACGGTAATACGTGCGCATGCAGCTGTCCATAAGGGGGCGGCCCAGGCTATCTTCCAGCTGCTGCATCCAGGCGGCTGCCGCGGAATAGGCTACCAGCTGATAGTTGACGGTGGTAAAATCTTCGGAGGCGGTGGAGATGGGCTGGTCCTTTTTCTCTCCGGCGAGGGTATTCAGCATGAGCCGGTCCTGGTCTTCCGGCATTTTTTTGAGCAGCCAGTCATTGTTGGCCTGTCCGGGCTTCCGCGGCGCAGGTGTACCGGAGCGCCAATGGGGATATTTTATTGCTGCATAGCGATTGTCATAATAAGTGTTGATGCCTTCATCCATCCAGGGATAGCGTCTTTCATCGGTGCCGAGGGCGCTGTAGAACCAGTTATGGCCGATCTCGTGTTCGATCAGGAGATCGAGCTCCAGGGCTGAAGATTGATCGGTGATGCCGGTGATGGCGGGATATTCCATTCCTCCCGGAGAAGCTGATCTTATCTGGGCTACGCTGACCGTGTTGTAAGGGTATTCGCCAATGGCCGCGGAGCGGAAGCGGATGGCCTGTTTGATATATTTTGCTGCGTTGGGCCAAAAAGACTTTGGTGCAGGTCTGTAATAGGCGTAGACATCGATGATACGCCCCGAGGGGAGGGTCAATGTATCATGGTCTACCTTGTATTTTTTGTCGGCGAACCAGGCGAAGTCGTGGATGCTTTTCTGAAGGTAACGAAGGGTTTTGTTTGGGGAGGCCGTGTCAATGCGCTGCAATTCCCCTGTGGCGGCGACGATATAGCTTTTTGGAACGGTGATGCGTACGTCATAATCTCCGAACTCGCTGTAGAATTCGCCCTGATCGAGGTAGGGCATTGGATGCCAGCCTCTGTTGTCATATACGGCAGGTTTGGGATACCATTGGGTCACCTGGTAGGTGTTGCCAACGTGTCCGCCCCTGGAAAAGTTGAAAGGGAGCTGTTCGTGGAAAGGGGTAGTGACTATGGCTGTATGGCCCGGCAGAAGGGGATGCGGGAGGATGACCTTTATGATATCGATATACCGGGGATGGTCTTCCATGCGGGCGGCTTCGCCATCCACGCGGAAATCCAGCCTGTTGATATATCCTTTTTTGCCTTTATCGGAAAAGTAAAAGTCTGTACGACCGTTGGCGAGCAGCTGTTCGCTGAAGGCTGTCCTGTCGTTCTTATAGGCATTGGCCCAGCAATGGATCCAGATCCAGGCGAGGGTATCAGGGGAACGGTTGGTGTATTGTATTTTGACAAATCCGTCAAGGGTATGTTCTATGTCATTCAGGCTGACGTCGATGGTATAATTGACCTGCTGCTGCCACGCTTGAGCTTTGAGCTGCGAGCTGCCAGCTGTGAGCAGGATCAATAAGAGATATTTAAAGATTGGTTTATTCATGGTTAAAAGGAGCCGGTGTTATGCAGCATGTTGAACGTGTGGTCCAGGCTGCTGCCGGTGGCTTGTTCCAGGCTGGCCTGCATGTCTTCCGGGTAAGGGTGCCTGAATTTCCAGGCGGAGAAATAAGCCCGCATGCCTTTCTCCAGCTGTGCTTTCCCGATGTCCGTCTCTAAAATATGCATCCAGACGGCTGTTTTTGCGTATACTACCAGTCCGTATTCGAATTCGGAAGGGAAGGCTGCCGCCGGGGTTTCTACAGGTTCGGTGGTCTTCAGCTGATTGATCACATTATAGACTGCCGACAGGAAGTCATCTGTGGGCAATTTTTTGATCCTGTCGGGTATGATGTTGCCGAGTATGCCGTTGTACCTGTATTTTTCGGCTTCATAATGGAACTCATAATAGGTATTGATGCCTTCGTCCATCCAGGGGTGTTCCCGTTCGTTGGTGCCCAGCATGCCATAGAACCAGTTGTGTCCTACTTCATGGGCGATGACGCCGTCCAGCTCTTCTTTTCCGGCCTTGGGGCTGGTGATGAGGGTGATCATCGGATATTCCATTCCACCGGAGGAGGTGTTACCGGGGCCTTCAACCGCGCTGACCATCGGATAGGCGTATTCCCCGACCCATTTTGAATAATGGAGGACTGCGTCTTTGATAAAGGAGATGCTATTCATCCATTGTTTATTGCCTCCCGGGCGGTACCATGAGAATACGTCGATGATCTTACCGGATGTAAGCTGCAGGGTGTCGTATTGTATGATGAAGTTCTGATCGGCGAACCAGGCGAAATCGTGTACGTTGTCTGCGTGGTAGTCCAATGTCTTTGTGGCGCCCGGGGGCGGGGAGTAATGGACGGGGGAGGAGGGGTTGGCAAGATTGGATTTGCCTATTTGTTTATAGGCGGTGGATTCGGCCGTGGAGAGCAGCTGTCCGGTGGCGCCGACGATATAGGAGGAAGGCAGGGTAATGTGGACATCGAAGCTGCCGAACTCGCTGTAGAATTCGCCCTGGTCGAGGTAGGGCATGGCATGCCAGCCTTTGCTGTCGTAAACGGCCGGCTTGGGGAACCATTGGGTGATCATATAGCTTTTGCCTTCATGTCCCAGCCGGGAGAAATAGGAGGGGATCTTTACGAAGAAGGGGGTGGCAATGGTGATCTCTTTACCCGGGGCCAGGGCTGCGGGCAGGGTGAGCTTCAGGATATCGGCATTTTGTACGTCGGCTTCGGCGGGTGCTTTTACGCCGTCGACGGTGAATGCCAGCTGATCGATGTAGCCGTTGTCCCTGATCTTTTTCAGCTTTGTTTTACGTTCCTCGATCTGGGACAGCTGTCTGTAGAGTGCGGTGGTATTATCCTTGTAGGCGTTTGGCCAGCAGTGAACATATATAAAGCGGAGGGTATCGGGGGAATGGTTGCTGTATACCATGGTCTCGAACCCTTTGAGGGAATGGGCGTCGTCGTCGAGCGTGACTTTTATATCATAACGGACTTCCTGTTGCCAGTATTTTTCAGCTGTGAGCTTCGAGCTTTGAGTTTCGAGCGGCGAGGTATGAGCTGTCAGCTGCGAGCTGTGAGCAGTGAGCGGGAAAAGGAATATGAGGAATCGGAGGCTGTTTTTCATTTGGTTTGTTATTTGCCTTTTCCCTTGAAGATGATGTGCAGGGTATAGAGCATGATCTTCAGGTCCAAGGCTAAAGAAATATTTTCAATGTACATCAGGTCGTATTTCATGCGTATGATCATTTCGTCGATGTTCTCGGCGTAGCCGAACTGGATCATACCCCAGGATGTGATACCGGGTTTGACTTTCAGGAGATAACGGAAATAGGGGGTACGGTGGTACAATTGGTCGATGTAATATTGTCTTTCCGGACGGGGGCCGACGAGGCTCATTTCGCCTTTCAGGACATTCCAGAGCTGGGGTAATTCATCGATGCGCCATTTGCGCATGGCCTTGCCCCAGTTGGTGATGCGGGGATCATGGTGGGAGGACAGGGCGGGGCCATCTTTTTCCGCATTGACGTACATGGAGCGGAATTTGTAGATCATGAATTTTTTTCCTTTGTAGCCAACTCTTTCCTGCAGATAGAATATGGGGCCCGGAGAGGACAGCCTGACCCGGATGATCGTGTACAGGAGCAATGGAGAAAAAAGGAGCAGGCCCAGGACGGAAGTCAGCACGTCGATGCCTCTTTTTATATTCTGCTGCCATTCGGGTATGAGGCCTGTGTGGATGTCGGAGAGGACGGCGCCGAGTATATTGTTGGTGCGGACGGAGCCGGAAAGGATGTCGAGGGTGCTGGGGATGATCTTGATCTCTACATCCTTATCGCTGAGCCGTTCGATGATCTTTTCCACTTCTTCCTTTTCGGACCGTTCCAGCGCCACTACCACCAGGTCGATGTGGTGCTGATCGATGGCAGCCTCGATGTCGCCGGAACCTCCCAGCTGCGGGAGATATTCTGCGATGCCATTGTTGTTCTGGTCATTGGTGACATAGCCGGCGTAATGATAGCCTGAGGATTGAAGACCTTCGAATGAGTCCTTGTAAATGCGGGTAGCGACGGCATTGCTGCCGACCAGGAGGGTATTGAAGATCACTTGTCCTTTCCGGATCTGTTTCCGTACCTGGTTCAGGATAATGAGCCTGCCTGCGAATGTCAGCAGGAAGTGGGCCAGCAGGAAGATAAAATAAGTTTTATAGAAGTAATGATAGTCCTTTTCGGGATCGTTGATGACGATGGAAAAGAAGACGATCGTGCAGCCGATGATGCTATAGGTGAAAGTATAGGTAAGCTCCGTCAGCCTGGATTTTTTGTAAAGGGAGGTGTAGGAGCCTACCAGGGTATAGAACAGGGTCCAGCCCAGGGGGATGGTGATGGTGCCCAGCCAGAACCGGTTTGTCAGCAATAATTTACCATTATGAAATAAAGGTTCGGCCAGGAAGATGCGCCGGCTGAAATGAAACAGGATAGAAGCGAACAGGGCGGCAAAGTAGTCGCTCAGGATATACCAGAGGATAGGGATCGTATGTGGTTTTTTGTGAGCCGGCATGCCGGGATCAGGTATTGATGGTGTTATGTTTGATCTTACGCAGGATCTGGTGAGCGATGTCCATGGCCCGGAATCCGTCCACTTCGGAGACACGGGTAGGGGTATTTTGCTGAATGGCCTCGCAGAATTTTTCCAGCTCCAACCGGATGGCGTTGACTTCCGGTACGGGGGGATTGGACATTGCGATGGTCTTTTTTCCTCCCGGGAATTCGATGTCGAAAGTGAATGCGTCCAGATCTTGCGGGGTCTTCAATTTAATGATCTCTGTTTTTTTATTCAGGAAGTCGATGCCGATGTATGCGTCTTTCTGGAAGAGGCGCATCTTCCTCATCCTTTTCATGGAGATGCGGCTGGACGTGAGGTTGGCTACGCAGCCGTTGTTGAATTCGATGCGAACGCTGGCGATGTCCGGTGTTTCTGTCATGACGGCCACCCCGCTGGCGGAGATATTCTTCACTTCGCTCCTGACCAGGCTGAGGATAATGTCGATGTCATGGATCATCAGATCCAGGATAACGCTGACCTCGGTGCCGCGGGGATTGAACTGGGCCAGGCGATGGACTTCGATGAACATGGGGCTTAGCTGCATGGATTGTACGGCGAGATAGGCCGGATTGAAGCGTTCGACGTGGCCCACCTGTAATTTGACATTGGACTCTTTTACCAGCTGGACCAGCTCACGGGCTTCTTCCATCGTGTTGGCCAGCGGCTTTTCTACGAACACATGCCGTCCTTTACGGATGGCTTTTTCGCATAAGGAGAAATGAAAGGGGGTGGGAGCGATGATGTCTACAAGATCGCAGGCATCCATCAGCCGCTCAGGATCCAGGAAGCGGGGCAATTGGTATTTTTCGGTGACTTCCCGGGCGACATCATCATTGGGGTCATAGAATCCCACCAGCTCGGCGGATTTTATTTCTTTCCAGTTATTCAGATGAAACTTCCCCAGATGGCCCACTCCAAAAACACCTACTTTAAGCATTTATTATTTTTTACGTGCCCAAAGATAGGGTTTTGCCCTCTACCGGGTGAATTCTGTGCTTTGCCGTGTAATTGGTCTCAGGTACTTGATGAGATTCCTGATGGTGATTGGAATATCGGGGCTGGGGAAAACCTTTGTCTGTATAAGTCTCCTGAAGGTGAAGAGGAATACAGGGATGTACAGGAAAATGGTCACAAAGAAATAGATGGAATATATTTTCAGGAACCATGTCCGGATGGAAATGGTGTCTGCCTTTTCTTTACCGAGGATCACATTGAGTATTCCTTTAGCGGCCGGCATGAGAAGGGGGATCTTTGTCCAATTGGAGTAGCGAACGTCCTGGAAGCGATATTGGTGGTCGTAGTTCGCGGGTACCTGGCGGGAGTAGTAGCTCCAATCATTGTGTACTTCCGCGAAACTGGCGAGCCGGCCGGCCGGCGTTACCCAATGCGCATTGAAGGTAGGGTCCAGGACGACCCAGCCATGATCTGTCCTCACTTCGACGATGTTATGTGCGGCCCAGCTGTCGCCCACTTTCATCTGCGCGATGCGGACGGGATAATCATACGTTTTAAGGATCATTGCCATTACCTGTGAGTAGCTGCCGCAGGCGCCTTGTGTGGTCATCAGGTCAACGGAAGTGCCATGAAAGAATTCAGCACTCGGTCCGAGGATCCTGGTGCCACCGAATACAGGGGCCCTGTTGCTCATCAGCTCATGACAGGTGGCCATGGCTTTCAATATGATGGAGTCCTGGGTATCATCCTTATCCAGGTTATTATCGATGCTGCCTTTGATAGATGCGAAAAGTCCGTTCTCGTAAGTGGATTCCATTCTGAAGTAGAACATGGAAGCTATGAGGAAACCATTCAGAAACATGAGAAAATACAGGTTCCTGAAGGTATTTTTTAAGAATTGTAGCGAAATTTTAGAGATCATATTCCTTTTAATTTTGAAAGATCTCCATGAGGCTAAGTTTGGTCTCATGAAAATACGATCAATTATCGAAAAATTGCCAAAAAGGACTCGTATAACGACTGTAAGAAGCGGATTATTTTAGATGGCGCAGTGAAATGAGCAAATTTTAATCCCCTTTTTATCTTTATAACTCATTATTAATGAGGTTATTTTAATATATATTCTTTTTTGCCGGGGCCGATGCCGGTGAGCTTTAGGGAATGCCAGCGGGCGGGCAAATTTGTTTTTAACTGCATTATGCCTGCGGGGGTGATCTCCAGCCCTCCGAATCCGTTGAGCAGGGCTTGCAGGACGCCGCCGGCCCCGGTGGCAAAGTAGGGGTTATTGCCGGTGGCTGTTTCTGCCATTACGCCAAAAGGGGGACGCAGGTTGGGGGTGTAGCCATCTTTCAATGTCTTATAGGCTATTTCGGGCGATCCCAGGCGGCTGTAAAGGATGGAAAAAATAGCATGGGTCATGGCGGGGCCTTCTCCCACGCGGGGCAGGTAATATTCCAGGTCTTTGCGGATGGCGGAGGGGTTGGTCACTTCTTTCAGGGGGTAGGCCAGGAGGTTGACGTCGGCCTGTTTGATCTTTTCTCCCTTGTATGCGGCATGTTCTTTTGTGGTGCCGTCTTCGAACCGGAGGATCGGAATGTTACTGCGTACCATCATCCAATCGGGATTTGGCGTGATGGCGAGGAGCTTTGCAGCGTCGGTGGCATATTGGAGGTTGGCCCGTGCCGCGGCGTTGGTAAAAGCGTTGTTGTCCACGTTCTCGGCCCATTCGTCGGCTGCCACGACGTTCAGGATATCGTAGTGACCCGGGCCGTTGCGTTCCACGCGGCTGGCCCAGAAATCCGCAGTCTCTTTCAGGATGGGGTATCCTTTTTCGCGGAGCCAGGTTTTATCCTGTGTTACGCAGTAGTAGTTCCAGGCGGCGATGGCGACATCGGCGGTGATATGATGTTCGAAAGGGCCGCTGAGGGCCCAGACGGGCGTCTCTTCATTACCGCTGGCGGCGCTTTCCCAGGGGAACATGGCGCCTTTATAGCCATGGGCGGCGGCATTGTGCCGTGCTGTCTCCAGGCGCTGGTAGCGATATTCGATCAGTGAGGCGGCGATCTTTGGCTGAAGCAGGAGCAGGGCGGGGTACATCCAGAGCTCTGTATCCCAGAAGGTATGGCCATTGTAGCCCAGGCCGCTGAGGCCCATGGGCGAGAGGCTATAGGAGGTGCCTTCCCGGGCGAAGGAATACAGGTGATAGAGCATGAGACGGATATCGCGCTGGGTGGTGTCGTCTCCGCCAATGACGATGTCGCTCTTCCACAATTCATCCCAGGCTTTTTGGTGAAACGCTATCAGGCGGCGGCTGCCCTGGAGCGCTGCAAAGATGGTGAGGCGTTCCGCCTCGTTCAGCGGATCGTCGCTGTGTGCCGATGTGATGGCGGAGCCGACGACAGAGAAATGATAGGTGGCGCCGGCCTTCAATTGTTTTTTAAATTTTTCCAGGTGCATGCTGTTGTCCCACATTTCGTGGATGACGGAGGGTTCCTGGCCGTGGGGTTCGTCGAAGAGGAAGCTGTTGGAAGCGGCCATCAGCAGCCGGCCTGTGGGGCTTTTGGCGGTGGAGGTCAGCAGGGAGATGCGGACATGTGGTCTGTCGATCTCATTGTAATAGTTCTCCACGTCTTTCAGCATGTCGGGCGCTTCCATGACGCTGGCGGGTGTGATCTCAAGGTCTTTTTTTGCGGTGATGGTGACATCTACCAGGGCTGTATAGGGCAGATGGCGAAGGGAATACCAGGTATAACTGATGGCGGCCTTGTCACCGTAGTCAAAATGGGTGGTGAGGGAGGCGTGCCGCATGTCCAGGGTCTGCTGTATGTGTGACAGCAGGCTGATGTTGTCGATGCGTTGACCATCTATGTCCAGGTAGAGGTTGACGAAATTGAAAGTCTTCAGGATATTGCTGACCCTTCCCCTTCCATAGAGGTCGAAGGCGCCATTGAGGACTACGTCTTTTGCTTTGAAGGGTTCGGCGGAGGAGACGAGGCCGATCATGCCATTGGCTACCGTGACGCCGGCATAGTGAGCCGGGTTGATGGTGTCTGTGCGGATGGTCCAGGTGTCAGGCTGGGGTGTTGGGGATTGAGCCCGGGCGGGTATGGTAAGGGAGAGGAAAGTGCAAGTGAATATGGTGAGGAGATGAGCGATTCGCATGGGTGTGGTATGAATTAACAATCGTTTGGGGCTAATTTACACATTATTGTTTATTTTCATTCTCCTTATGATGAAATGGTTGATAGGAACAGGGCTCGTACTGCTCGTTATGCTTGCCTGCGTATATATATTCATTCCTGCCACGCTTACCGTTTCCAGGGTAGCAATAGTGAAGTGCAATGCTGAAGGCGCTTTCCGTGTGCTGGGTCAGGATTCCAACTGGAAGAAATGGTGGTCCGGCGAAATGGAAGGGCTTGAAGGCCTGAGGATCGATGCAAAATATTATCCGCATATTGTATTGACGGCGGGCCATAAAGGGGATAGTTTGCCGGGAGATCTTTTCCTGCTGAACCTGGGCCGTATGGATTCCATCGCGCTGCAATGGCGATTTATGCTGCAGGCGGGGAATGATCCGGTGTCGCGTGTGAGGGGATATTATCGTGCGGTGGATCTGCGCAAAAAGATGATCGTGGCGCTGGGAAAAATGAAAGCCTACCTGGAGAATAAGGAGCTGGTATATAATATGAAAGTATGGGAGGGCATATCAAAGGATTCTTCATTGGTGGTGACGGAGGTCCGGACTACCGCCTATCCTTCCACTGCGGAGATCTATAAAGCGGTGAAAGCGTTGAGGGCATATATTACAGGCCGGAGGGCGGTGGAAACAGATCCTCCCATGCTGCATGTAGGAAAAGATAGCGCCGGCTATTTATCTACCATCGCTGTTCCTGTGGACCGGAGCTTACCGGGTGCAGGGGCTATTTATCCGCGGCGTTATGTGCCCTGGAAGGTGGTGATCGGGGAGGTGAGGGGCGGGGCTTATACTGCCGAGTGCGGGATGAAGCAATTGGATGATTATTTACGGGATCACCGGAAAGTTGCCATGGCGATGCCGCATCAGTCCCTGGTGACCGAGCGCGATCAGGAGCCGGACACGAGCCGGTGGGTTACCCGGGTGGTGCAGTCTGTGCCGTGAGGTACTAACGCGAGGGCGGCCTGCCTGTTCTGCCGGTGAATTGGATAACCCTGGCGCTGTCGTTGTTCCTTGCCAGGATGAAGGCATTTTTTCCCCCCAGCATTATTTTGCGGATGTGCCGGACCTGTCCGATGATAGCCAGTCCGTTGAGTGTGGTGAGCTGCAGGCTGTCGTGTCCTTTGTTCAGCAGCATGGCGCCGTAATCCGCATCATAGCGACCCATTTGAATATTATTTTCATAATAATTCCCTCCCAGCAGGATCTCGGGTAGTCCATTGTCGTTGGTATCCACGACTGCTCCGGCGCGATAGGGTGCAAGCTGGGCTTCCCAGGGCAGCTGGCGTAGTTCGAACCGGGCGTTGCCATTATTGACGAGCAGGGCATTGGCGAAGTAGTCGGCGGTGAGGGTATCGGCTTTTTCCAGCTTGTCTTCCGGAAACAGGTCCGTGAGCCGAGCCTTGGCGAAATCAGCTGCATAGAGGAATTTCTTTTTTATCACGGGCATTTGTTTCTCCAGCTCATCTTTGTCGGCGAAGGGGATCTGCCGGCCATCGAGATAGTAAGTCAGGATCTGCTCTTTTTTTCCATTGTCGTCGAAGTCGTTGTAGTATAGTCTTACGGGTTGCCGGATGCTGGCGGTGAGGCGGCTATTGAGGCCCAGGTTACCTGCGATGAGGTCTATGTCGCCGTCATTGTCAATGTCGACGGGCAGCAGGAAGTTCCACCAGCCATGTCTTTCCGTCAGTATATTCTTTGAAAAGGCGCCTTTTGTGTTCATGTAGGCGATGATGCCGCCCCATTCCAAAGAGAGCAGCAGGTCCTTTTGTCCGTCCTTATCCAGGTCGAACCATTGGGCGGAGGTGACGAAGCCGATCGTGGACAGACCCGGGGCATATTTTTCCGTGACGTCCGTGAACGTACCTTTTCCGTCGTTCTGCAGGAGATAGCTACGTGGTATCTCGCCATAGTTATTTGGGACGGAGCGGCCGCCGATAAAGAGGTCGATAAAGCCGTCTCCGTTGAAGTCGAACGGTGTTATGCAGGAGGCGTTGACGTAGATACCGGGGAAGGCGCCGGGAGATTTTTTCAGGTGACCTTTACCGTCACCGAGGTAGGCCCTGGGCATGAGGATGGTGTCTTTGCCGAAGAATTCATTACCTCCACTGGCTATCACCAGGTCGGAATTACCATCGTGGTCTACGTCAGTCCAGCAGGCGTCGATGTCTTCGTAGGTGCTGTCCATTTCCAATGCGGGCTGGGTAGTCCGGACAAGCCGGCCAGACCTTTCCTGGAGGAAGACGGCGCTTTTCTCCCATTTGGAGGAGCCGATGAATACGTCATCCAGGCCATTGTTATCGGCATCGCCAATGGCGAGAGCGGGTCCTTCCGTAGAGAGCATGTGGGGGATGAGGGGTTCCCGGTCGAACTCGTGGAAGTCGTTCTCTTTATGGAGGTAGAGCAGCCCGCTGGAAGTTGTAAGATCTTTTACGGGAGGAGCGGCTGCTGCTTGTATATTGCCAAGACGGGAGTAATCAAAGGCCGGCAGGCCTTTTTTGTATTCGAAGGTTTTGTTTCCGGTGGGTGTGGGGATGGCTTGATAGGTATTGTCCGGCCAGATGAGCAGGAGGGAGTCGATGCGGGTATTGTACAGGCCGATGTGCAGGGGTATTTGCATGCTGGAGAGGAAGCCTCTCACAGGGTAGTTCTCGTAGGTGCGTTTTTCGTTCCCTGAGAAAAGGATGATCCTGGCGCCGAGGGCATTGATGTTCTTATCGGGTCCTTTCAGGCGGATGTCGATGGCCGGGTGGTCATTTTTGTCGTTCGAGGTGTTGGCATATACCAGGACCGGGTCATCGATGTTGTTGACCACCAGGTCGAGGTCGCCGTCGTTGTCCAGGTCGGCATATATGGCTCCGTTGGAGAATGCGGGGCGGGAGCCTTCGATCAGGTCCTTTTCGTCGCTGAACTGCATCTGACCGTTGTTGTGAAAGAATTTGCCGGGCAGCTTGATCTGCGGGAATTTATCGACGTCTATTCCTTTGTCGTCCGGGCTGCTGCCGGTCCGCTGTTGTAATTCCTGATTGGAAATAAAGTTGATGTAATCAATATCGTTCAGCCGGCGGGGTATGCCATTGGATATGAACAGGTCTTTCAGACCGTCGTTGTCAAAGTCCATCCACAGGGGGGCCCAGGACCAGTCGGTGGCGGCCACTCCGGCATAGAAAGCTATTTCGCTGAAGTGGCCATTGGGCCGGTGGTATTGCAGGTTGTTGCGTGTATATTGATAATTATACCCATAACGGAGCTTCATGTTGAAGTTATCCCAGGTGTCTTCTCCTTCGGATCTTTTGAGGATATAGGGGTCGAAGGGCAGCATGTCCATGGTTATGATCTCGGGATAGCCGTCGTTGTTTGCATCGGCAACGTCCACGCCCATGGTGAAACGGCTGGTGTGCATGATCTCTTCATTCATTTTGTCGACGAACCGGCCATCATGCTGATTGATGTAGAGGTAATCGTTCTCATGGAAATCGTTGCCTGTGTATATGTCGGGCCATCCGTCCATGTCGATGTCGGATATGGTGAGGCCCAGGCCGTAGCCGAGGACCGAGCCGTAGATGCCTGAGGACCTTGTGACGTCGGTGAATTTGCCCTGACCTTCGTTCCTGTACAGCCTGTCACCTGCCAGGGGGTTGAATACAGCCAGTTTTGCCAGTCGCGGACCGTACGTCCCGTTTTGGTGCATGGAATGATTGAGGAGATACATGTCGAGGTCGCCATCGCCGTCATAGTCGAAGAAGGCTGCCTGGCTGCTGAATCCCTGGAAATCGAGGCCGTACGCTGCCGCCGAGTCGCTGTAATGGGGGATGCCGCTGCTGTCGATGCCCTGGCAAATCAGCAATTGGTTGTGTGCCGCAGGAAGACCTTCGAGGCTGCCGATCTTGCAGACATAGAGATCCAGCAGGCCATCATTATTGATGTCTACTACCGACACGCCGGTGGACCAGCTGCTGTCGGCGGGTATTTGAGCATCGCGGGTCACGTCCCGGAAGTGAAGGTCTCCTGTATTGAGATAAAGTTTGTTATTTCCCTGGTTGGCTGCGAAAAAGAGGTCGATCTTACCGTCGTTGTTAAAGTCTCCTGCTCCGACGCCACCTCCATTATAATAGTACATGTAGTCAAGGACGCTGAAGTGAGTAGTAGGGTGGAGGGTATTGCTGAAATCCAGACCGGTGCGGTGGTGGTCGAGTACGGTGAACACGGGGGGGGCGGGTGGTGTGGATGGTGAGGAGTGGCAGCCATCCAAAAACAAACAAGCCACGATGGTCGACAGATATATGATATTCCTTAGCGAATGGGTCATCTTTTCACAGTTGGCCCCGGACGGACGCTGTACATCACCGGGTATTCATCATTTTGAAGAAACAGTAAATATACAAGTTCTTTTCCTGGAATGACGGCTATATCCCTCACCTGACCAGGCAGGTGTAATCCCGTGCGGGCGCTGCCGACTGTGGTGAAATTCCCTTTGCCGTCATTCAGCAGCACCTGGCCGGCGCCTGCATCCAGCCTGCCGAATTGCGGCAGGAAGCCGAACTCATTACCGCCTGCCAGCAGGTCCGGGTAGCCGTCACCGTTGAGGTCCAGGCAGCGGATGGCGTTCGTGGAGGTGAGCTGGGCCATGACAGGTAGTTTCCTGACGGAGAATTTTCCATTGCCTTCGTTGATGGCGACGATGGAAGCGGGATAGTTGAAAAGTCTTACAAGGGCGCTGTCCAGTAAATAGGCCGGGAACAGGTCCTGAATGGACCTTTTGGCAAAAGCTTCATGACGGAGGTTTTGTTTTTTGAGGGAAGGTACCTGCATTTCCATGTCATGCTTGAGGAATACCGGTTTGTCTTTGCCGTCCACTGTCCTGGTCATGATCTTGTCCAGGATCTGGTTCTGATCGAAGTCGTCGACCCAGAGTTTCACCGGGTGGCTGGAGTCGGGGCGGAGGTAGAAGTTCTCTCCGACATTTCCCAGGACGAGGTCAGTCTTTCCATCCCCGTTGAGATCGGCTGCAGTGATGGTTTGCCACCAGCCGTGGAGGTCAAGGAGGTTTGTGCGGACCTCTGTAAAGTGATCGTTCGTAAAGGAGAAGATGCGTGGCGCCATCCATTCCCCGGTGATGACCAGCCGCTTTCCCGGGCCGTCGATGCCGTCTGTCCATAGGGCGCCGGTGACCATTCCAATGGCGGCGATGTCCGGGTTCTTTGTTTTAGCAATATCGGTGAAATGGCCTTTGCCGTCATTGATGAAAAGGTAGCTGGTGGGGAGGATGCCATATTCCTTTGGCACGCTGCGTCCACCGATGAAGAGGTCTGCGTATCCGTCGGAATTGAAATCCCCTGATACGGCTGTAGTGGCGTCGGAGCCGTTGGAATTGCCTGCGAAGGCCTCGGCGTTGAGGGTAAAATGACCTTTGCCGTCATTGATGAAGAGGCGGAACTGCAATTGGCGGCTGAAGAGCTGGGCATTGTTACCGCCGGGACCCAGGAACAGGTCCAGGTCGCCATCTTTATCTGCGTCGAAGAGCAGGACGGCCCCGTCCTCAAAGTCCGCGAATTGGGCCAGGCCGGGCTGATCGGTCTTACGGAAGCCTGTTGGGGTATGGAGATAGATCTGTGCCGCGTGTCCGGTGGTTCCCCCTATGACAATGTCCTGCAGGCCATCGCCGTCGACGTCGCCGACGGCAGTCCTGGGGCCTTCCCGGGAAAGCATTTTCGGCAGATTGCGTTCTGAATGGAAATCCTCGTAGTCATCTTCGCGGTGGCGATCGAAGCTGTTGGGTTCCAGGTGCAGGAGTGGTGCGGAGGCGCCGATGGCGGCAGTATCCGGGTAGGCGTATTTGTTTTGTGGGGGAGGCTGATCAAGCGTATAGAGCTTGTTTATGACGGGCTGGATGATCTTTGTGTAACCCTGGTCCGGCCAGATGATGACCATGGAATCGACCTTAGTTATTTTTCCAAGGCCGATGATCTGTTTGTAATCTACGGAGGATTGGAAGCCGCGGCTGGGGATCAGCTCGCGGGAGAATACCTGGCCGGCGGCATAGAGGTCGATGCGGCTTCCGATGGCGAAGGTATTCCGGTCCTTTCCTTTTAGTGTTACAGCAATGTAGTTGTTGGCATTGAGCTCCCGGGAATTGTTGCGATAGAGAAAGGCGGGGCCGTTCTCGTTGTTGATGATGAGGTCCAGGTCGCCGTCGTTATCGAAGTCGCCATAGGCGGCGCCATTGGCAAAGGATCTTTGGGTAAGTCCCCAGGCGGCGCCTTTGTCGGAAAATTGCAGGCTGCCTTCATTTCTATAGGCTTTGTGCTGCATGGGATTGATGGGTATATGCTTAAGGATCTCTTCGACATTGTCTTTTTTCCCCGTCAGCACCATTTTCTGGATGATGGCGTCGGCGAAGAAGTCCATGAAGTCCAGGTTAGTGACATCTTTATTGACGCCGTTACAGACGTAGATATCGTTCAGGCCGTCATTGTCCATATCGAACATCAGGGCACCCCAGCTCCAGTCCGTGGCGGACACGCCGCTGTAGTTGGCGATGTCCATGAAATGACCTTTGCCATCATTGAGCTGCAGGCAATTCTTCATGTACTGGTGATAGAATCCTGACTGGAGCTTGGCATTATAGAGATCGATGTTGTCGAAGGCACCCAATGTTTTGAGGCGAAAGTCTTCGTCGGGCAGCATGTCGGTGGTGAAGAGCTCGGGGTAGCCGTCGTTGTTGATGTCGGCTATGTCGGCGCCCATGGAGGAGAAGCTCGTATGGCCGACCCGTTGTTCCAGTTCGTCCTTAAAGGTGCCGTTCTTCTGATTGATATAGAGGTAATCCCGTTCGTAGGAGTCGTTGGATACGAATACGTCGGGATAGCCGTCCTGGTTGAGGTCTCCCACCGAGACGCCCAGGCCGAAGCTGATGAGGGTGCCGTGGATGCCAGCCTGTTGTGTGACCTCTATGAAATGGCCGTTGTCATTCCTGAAGAGATGGTCTCCGCCGCCTTTGAGGAATTCCGCCACCGGCCATTGGGCATCGGGCAGGTCGCGCCGGTTGGAGTTATTGAGAGTATTGACCGGAACCGGGCTGTTGTTGATCATGAAGCAATCGAGGTCGCCGTCCATGTCGTAGTCGAAAAAGGACACTTGAGTGGTATAGGCGGCGATGTCCAGGCCGTATTGGGCGGAGGCTTCGGTAAAGGTGAGGTCGTGGTTATTGATATAAAGTTTATTGCGTCGATGTCCAGTGCTCATGTGCCCTGAATTGCAGATGTAGATATCCAGCCATCCGTCGTTGTTGAGATCGGCGAAGGTGACGCCTGTGCTCCACATGCTGTCCTGTCGCATGCCGGAATGAGCGGTGATGTCTTCGAAATGAAAATTTCCTTTATTGAGATACAGTTTGTTGTCGCCCATGTTGGAGGTGAGGAGTATATCGGCGAGGCCGTCGTTATTGAGGTCTCCTACGGCTACGCCGCCGCCGTTGTAGAAGTTGCGGAAGAGGAAGCTGTTCTCCAGGCGTCCGTCGGTGACTTTGTTATTGAAGTCAATGCCCGTGTTGTCCATCAGCTGGAAGAGGGTTTGTTCCTGGTGATGGCAGGCGGTGAGGAAGAGCAAGGCGACCAGTAAGGTTGGCAATCGGGAATGCGTCATGATGAGGAGGTGGCGGTGCATGGATACTATAAAAACAGAGGCCATGATGCATGGCCTCTGTAAATTTAGTGTTTTATTGAACAGGGATCACTTATAGCCGTCGTTCTGTTTCAGGTTGGGATTGGCTGCCAGCGCTGCTGTCGGTATGGGGAACAGCAGGTATTTGGCATCCGTGGATGTTTTGTATGCCCAGGGTTTCAGGTACATGCCGAAGCGGATAAGGTCTGTCCTTCTGACGGCTTCCCAGTACATTTCGCGTCCTCTTTCTGCCAGGAGTGTATTGGGATCATAGACGTTGGCCGTATTGTTCAGGGGCATGGTTGCCAGGGGAGCCGCTCCGCGGACTGTTCTCAGGCCGTTGACCATGGCAAGGGCGGCGGCGTTGTCGGGTGAAGCCTGCCGCATCAATGCTTCGGCTACCATCAGGACGACATCGGGGTAACGTAAGATGATGCACCAGTTGCCGGCTGTGTTGTTGTAATTCTTGCCACCATTGGAATAATCCGGGGGGTATTTGGCAATGCGGATACCCGTGAGCTCGAGGTTGGCTCCATTCTCTTTCAGGTCGGCGGAGATGGCGGGATCGAAGATCAGGAGGTTGCCTTTCCTGTCCAGGTATTTATCGCCATCTTCATTATATTGTTGTCCGATCAGCAGGCCGGGCCTGACGCCGGAGACATCAGTAACTCCTTTATACACGCGGCCGCCCAGGCGTCTATCGAGCGAGGTGTCGGTGGGGGTATGTGTGGGGGCGCCGGCAATGGAGAAGGAGTTATAGAAGTCAGCCACAGTGGAGAAGCCGTTCCAGCCGCCTTGAGAGCCATATACTGCCTGGTATTGATTATAATGGAGTGTGGCCCACCATCTGTTGTGGATGCCGGTGTTATTGACAGATACGCCGGGGGTATTAGGACTAGCGAAGATGGTCTCATGGCTGGTGTCATTGGCGGGACTGAAATTATCGAAGAAATTGGAGGAATAGGAATATTTGTGGCTGTTGATAATTTCATTGCCCAGGGTGATCACTTTTTGCATGTCGGCGTCGTCGAAAGTGGGGTTTTGCCGGTCTTTATAAACGCCGTGGTTGAGATATAATTTCATCAGCAGCATTTTAGCGGCATCCAGGTTGGCCTTGGTGACGCCATTGCCGGCGTCGAGATCGGGCATCAGGCTGGTGAGTTCGCTGACGATGAATTGATAGGCGCTGTCACCGGAGTAGACCTTGGGGGCGTTCAGGAGGTTATCGCCCGGTGGCCTGAACGGGAATTGTCCAAAGAGGTCCAGTAATTGATAGAGTGAGAGGGCCCTGATAAAGCGGGCTTCGGCGATCTGTTTGGTGCTGGCTTTGAAAGCCGGGACGAGTACGTTGGTTGCGTCGAACTGGATCTTGTTGAGGGCGTTGAATTGATTGAGGAAGATGTCAACGCCGTCGATCTGCCAGGTATGGAAGTGCAGGGCCCGCCATTTACCATTGTCATCCCAGTCGCTGGCGCGGGTGGGGACGACACATTCATCTGCCGTGACTTCTTCCAAAGCGAAGATATTGCCGAGGTCAGAGTAGGGGTTGCCGACGTCGTTGTACGCATTTTGTAAAACGAAGGCTGCTCCCAGTGTGTTGGCTGCCTGGGCATTGGTAAGTGTACTGCTAAGCTCCTGATTCAACTTGGTACAACTTAGCGTTGCGGCCACCGATAAGGAGGTGATCGCTATTTTTATATGGTTATTGCAGGATGTCATATGCTGATTTTATCTGTGTTTATAATCCAAGGTTAAGTCCGAAGCTGATGGTCCGGGGGGTAGGATAAGGGATATATTCCATATTACGGGAAGGGTAATTATTGTTGGTCTTATCCACGTTGACCTCAGGATCGAAACCTGTGAATTTGGTGATGACAAATAAGTTAGTGCCGCTGACGAAGACGCTCAGGTTTTTGATCTTACCGTCAACCACGTCGCCGAAGTTGTAGGAGAGGGTTGCATTCCTCAGCTTGACGAAGTTGCCATTTTCCAGGTAGCGACTGGAAGCTGCGACGCCGTCGTTGATGCTTTCTTTGGTGCCGATGTCGGCTGCGCTGGCATTGAGTCCTTTGGGGAACTGGCCGATGTTGGTAACGGTGTTGTGCGTGTTGTTGTAGATCTTATAACCCAGGGCGCTGTTTGCATTCAGGGACAGGGACAGCTTTTTGTACCGGATGGTGGAAGTGAAGCCCATCAGCACGTGGGGGTTGGGATCGCCGGAGTAGAAAGCGGTATCGCCAATGATCTGGTTGCCATTCTGGTCGAAGCCTCTGAAGGGTTTGAGGAAGAATTCATTCACCGGCTGATTGTTGTCGATGATCTGGGCCAGGGCGCCGGAAACACCATTGCCATCCACCCGTGCTGTGGGGATGGGCGCCTGTTTGAATTTGGTCAGCTTGTTCTTATTATAGGCGATGTTGAAGCCGGCGTCCCAGGAGAAGTCTCTCTGTTCCACGATGCCTGCGTTGATGGAAAATTCAATACCGGAGTTGAGCAGGTGCGCCGGCAGGTTGATGAAGTAAATGGATGCCGGAGCGGGCTGGATGGCGGTGCTCTGGAAAAGCAGGTCGGTGGTATTCTTGTGATAATAATCGATGGTACCGAAGATCCTGTTCTTCACCAGGGCGTATTCCATTCCGATGTCGATGGACGTGGTCTTTTCCCATTTCAGGTCAGGGTTGGCCACGTTTGATTGACCTATGCTATTGTATGCACTGGAACTGAACTGTTCAAGAGAAGCGCCTGCCGGAAATTCCTGGTTACCAGTGGTGCCGTACGAAACACGCAGGGCCAGGTTGTTAAAGACGCTGCTGTTTTTCAGGAAGTCTTCACCTGCCAGGTTCCATTTGACGCCCACGGAGGGGAAGTAGCCGTATTTGTTATTAGCCCCGAATTTATTGGAGCCGTCTGCCCGCAGGGTGGCTGTCAGGTAGTACTTATCCATGAGGGCAAAGTTGACCCTTCCGAAATAGGATTGGATCTCGGTCCTGGGATCGGAACTAGTTACCATCGGGAAGGTTGTGCCCGCATTCTGCATGAAGCTGGTATATTTTATGGGAACGCGGGTGAGGTAGTTCAGGTTGGTATTGAACTTTGTTGCAGCATAGGTAGTGGTGGAATAGGCAGTTTTCCAAAACTCATAACCGGCTACGGCGTCCAATCTGAGATTCTCTGTCAGGTCCGTGCGGTAGTTGATGGTATGGGTAAAGGTCTGGGAGGTAAGAATGGTCGAATTGATGGCGGCAAAACCGGAGCCGGATACGCCCTGGATACCGTCCATCCAGCCTTCGGCATTCATATTCCGGGTACCCGTGCCATGGTTGATGGCGTAGAGGAATTTATAGTCCAATCCTTTGATGATGTTGACGGTGGCGGCGATATTACCCAGGAAGACGTTGACGTCGGCTACGTCGCTGAACCCGTCTATGACGGCCAGGGGATTGACGGCGGAGAAGCTGTTGGCCGTACCGCTGTAAAGCCCTGACTTAGTGTAAAAAGATTTGGTGGGGTTCCAGTTGAGGGCGTAGGACATCAGGTTACCCCCGGCGCCGGCGGTATTGCTGAGCAGACCCATATTCTCCGTCGTGTGGCCTGCTATCAGGTTGAAATCCAGAGAAATGCGTTTGTCCAGGAATTTATACTGGCCATCGAAATTGCCCAGGTATTTATCCAGGGAGGTTTTTTTAATGAGACCGTTGTTGCGGGAACCCAGAAAGGAGACCCGGAACTTTCCATTGTCATTGCCGCCGCTGAGTGCGAGGGAATAGTTCTGGGACAGCTTGTGCTGAGAGATAGCATCCTGCCCGTCGACCGAGGCAAGCGAGTCTTTGGTCAGATTGTATTTTTTGAGAGCTGCCCTGTATTCACCGGCGCTCATTACATGATATTTCTTCATGTACCCGATGTTGGAAGCGAAGCTGGTATTGAATTCCAGCTTAGTACCTGATCCGGTGCCGTGTTTGGTGGTGATAACGATAACGCCATTGGCGCCCCGGGAGCCGTAAATGGCGGCGGAGGAGGCGTCTTTCAGGATATCGATCTGGGAGATGTCATTAGGATTGATATACAGTAACGGGTTGGTCTCGGGGGTGGGGCCGAAGCCCAGGCCATTGGCGCCCAGGTCAAGGCTGGGGCGGGCCGTTCTGCCGTCCAGGGGAACTCCGTCGATAACGTAAAGAGGGTTATTGTTTACCCGGATGGAGTTGTTGCCGCGGATCTTGATGACAGTGGCGGCGCCAGGCTGTCCGCTGCTGGTGGTGATCTCCATACCCGGAACCTTACCGGTGAGCAGCTGGTCGGGCGAGGTAGTGATCCCCTGGTTGAAATCCTTTGCTTTAACGGAGACGAGGGAGCCGGTGACGTCCTTTTTACGGGCTGTACCATATCCTATTACCACCACTTCATTGAGTCCCGTTGTGCTGGAGACCAGGGAAACGGCGACAGATGTCTTCCCTTCGATGGAGACGTCCTGTGTCGTGAATCCGATGGAGCTGATGGTAAGTGTGGTGGCGCCTGCGGGAACGTTGATAGAGAAGCTGCCGTCGGCGCTGGAGGAGACGCCGCCTTTTGTTCCTTTGGCTGTTACGGTGGCGCCCTGTATGGGGCCTCCTTTGTCGTCCGAAACTTTACCTGTGATTGTTTTTGTTTGAGAGAGAGCGGTTAGTGTGAAAAGTACACATAGCATAAGACTACTCAGCCTTTTGGCAAGCGTTCGTTGAATGGTCATAAAGCAAAAGTTTAGCTATTAAGAACCTAAGTTAAAAAAATTAAATATTACTTAACAAAATATTTTTTTAAAATCTCTTCAAAACCAGGTCGCTTAATTTATTCAGACAGCCTTATTTAGCGCGTTGCTGCATAGTGGAAAATTAAAATGTATCTGTCCGGATCATGGTTTTCAGCTGGGGGAGAGAATAATATTGCGGGGGTGGTTCTGACAGGACCCAATCCTGGCCTTGTTCCAGCTGGTAGTTTTGGCCTTTAAGGGCGGGGGTGGGGGTAGTTGTGTCGGCTCTCGTCAGGGTAAAGATGCTGATGGGGGCATCCGGGTAGGGGAGGCGGATGGCCCGGATGATGGCGCGGGCTGTCGTGCCGGAGGTGAGGAGGTCGTCGATAACGAGCCAATGGCGGCGGGGTGGGTTTTGGGGCAAAGCAGCTGCGTAGGGAAGGTTGACGGAGTAGATGCCTTGCAATTCTTCTTCTCTTTGTGGTTTGGCGAAGGTCTTGACGGGGAGGGTGGTCCTTGCTTTTTGAAGGAGGCGGGGATGATAGTGGTGTTGAAAGCGGGCGGCCAGCCGTTGACCCAGGAGGTCGAGCGCGGCGGGGGAGTCCGGGATGGCTGTTTCGTTATGATGCAGGGCGCGGACCAGGGTGGCGCCGGGTGGGATGGGCAAGTCCGATCCTATTTCCAGGGCGCAGTCGATCCATCCTTCGAGGTCGGGCTGGCGGCCTTGCTTGAATTTCAGGAGGCTGTGCGACAGGGTGTCCCTGCCGGCCGACCGGGGGAGGTAGTGGCAGAGGTAATAATGGGGATAAAGGTCATTATTATAGGATAGCCAGGTTTGCTGCAATGCCATTTTGGTGTACTCTTTGGTGTACGCTGTCCTAAAGGTACGTCAACGTGATTTTTAGACTATCTCTATTTTTAAGGAGAAGTTAGTAAAGAATTTTAAGGACTAAGCCTTAAAAATAAATTACTCAAAGGGAAATAGCTTGGAAATTTAGAAATGGATCAGATATTATCCAATCAGTATAGTATAAGTTTTTTGCTGATATATGATTTAAGATATAATATTACTCAACACCATTGCTAACACCAATCCCGTAAACCTTGATTTCTCCTATGGACATACAAAACGCTGCTGAGATCGTGTCTGAGCTGAAAAGGGGCAGTACCAAGGCCTTACACGCCGTACACGATCTTTATTACCCCGCTCTTCGCAATTTCGCCATGAGTCTCGTGGTAGATGGTCCCGCGGCAGAAGATATTGTTGCGGAAGTTTTTGTCACGCTCTGGAAGAAGCACAAGGATTTCGAGACCCTTCAGAATATCAAGGCTTTTGTCTATATCAGCACCCGGAATGCCTGTATCAATCATTTAAAGAAGCTGCAGCGGGATGTGGTGATGAAGTCCGGGCTTACCAATTATCTTTCACTGGACCATGAAGAGTTTGCGTTGAATGAGATGATCAAAGCGGAAGTGCTGCAGCAGATCTACGAGGCGATAGAGGCGCTGCCTTCCCAGTGCAAGAAAGTATTCAAATTATGTTATGTGGAAGGGTTGAGCAATTCCGAGGTAGCAGAGCAATTTTCGATATCTATCAATACGGTGAAGAACCACAAGGTAAAAGCATTGGGCTTGCTAAGGCTCAAGTTTTTGAATGGTCCTTCTATGAGCGTGCTGGGGGCGATGGTCTATTTTTTCGTATAGACGTTTGCTTGCCAGGCAAAGGCGGTAGAGGATGACGGCCCACAGGACCGGGAGGACCGGCAGCCACCAGTCGGTAAGAAATATCAAGGCGGAGGTCAGGCCCCCCAATAAAAAGAAAAGCAGGTATTTCATGATGAGATTGGATTGCGTAGCAAATTAACTACACGGCAATGGTAATTAATATGCACGCAGAGCCATCATTATAACAATTAAGAGAATGGAGCGAGGATCACTAAAGAAAGCTCTTAAAAAAAAAGTATTTTAAAACTGTCACAATTAATTGAACGCGGCCTCCGTTAATAGCGTGGTTTTTCATAGGATATTGGATTTTAAAACGGGGCTGAATTTCCATTCTGGCCCTTTTTTTATGCCCGGACCTGTGATCCGTCTTTTCTCGTATTTTCGGGGCATGCAAGATCAGACTACTTCCGGATGGGAGACGAGATTTATCAATTACCATAAGGACAACACGCATACGAAGGACGGATCACACGACCTGGCGCATTTCCAGCGGGTGTGGAAGACTGCGCAATATATTGACCAGAAGGAGGGAGGGATTGCCGATCCGTTGATACTGCTAACAGCTGCTTATTTCCACGACCTGGTGTCTTTACCGAAAAATTCTCCTGAGCGGAGCGTTTCTTCCCGTCTGAGCGCGGAGAGGACGGTGTTGCTGCTGAAGGATGTTTTTACGGATTTTCCTCCTGAAAAGATAGAGGGCGTGCGGCACGCCATTCATGCGCATAGTTTTTCGGCGCAGGTGGCTCCATTGACTTCCGAGGCGAAGATCCTGCAGGATGCCGACAGGATGGAAGCGTTGGGCGCAATCGGGCTGGCCCGGGTGTTTTATACGGCGGGTCAGCTTAGCCAGCAATTATTCGATGCTGAGGATCCGCTTGCGTTGGGGCGTGAGCCGAATGACAGCCAGTATTCACTGGATCATTTCCAGGTGAAGCTGTTCAAGCTGCCGGGCCTGATGAATACGGCTACGGGGAAACGGCTTGCGGAAGAGAAAGTGGGCTATATGCGGCAGTACCTGCGGATGATAGAGGATGAGATACTGGGGCGTTGGAGTTAGGTTTTGGCGGGGTGACTGGTGAGGTCGGCCACTATTTATTTATTCAGCAGGGCGGCGATCCGGGCATTCATTCCAATGGCCGTGTCGATACCGGGGACCAGTACGTGGCGGCAGAATTCCAGGATCTCTTCGTTAAGCGCTTCTTTTTTCCCTGTGCGGCTATTGATATGGGTAAATCTTGACCAGAGGATAGCTTTCAGTCCGAGCCGGTCCTTGTCGAACATCAGCATTTCCACGTCCAGGTAGTTATCACCGCAGCCGATGAGCGCTGTCTCTATGCAGACAATATCGTTATAGGTGACGGCCCGTATATATTGGATCTCGTGGCGGCTGACGACGAATCCCAGTCCTCTTAACGCCCAGTCTTTCAAGTCTATGTCATAATTCTCCTTCAGGTGGTCTTCCCGGGCGTTGATAAAATAATCCAGGTATTTACTATTATTGAGGTGGCCAAGCGGGTCACAGTCATTGAAGCGGATGGTATAGAATGTGCTGGGTTTTGTAACCATAAAATTGTATTTTTAGAGTGCGTGCATTTGTATGCTTTGCAATATTAACCCCTGGAGTATAGTCCATCCTATCGATTCTCTCAAAATAATTTTTATGCAGATCGGCGAGCTATCCAAAAAGTCTGGTTTTAGCAGGGACACCATCCGGTTCTATGAGAAGATCGGGCTTATAAGGCTGGAAGACGACCAGCGGGACAGGTACCAGTTCAAAGATTATTCCGAAGGGGTGCTGAAGCGGCTGGCGGCTATCCGCAAGATGAAGGATTATGGTTTTACGCTGCAGGAAACAAGGGGCCTGTTCCTGCTATTCGAGGAGGGGATACTGGAGCCGGCCAGGGGTAAAAGATTTGTGGAAAGGAAGATCATCCGTATAGAACAGCAGATCAATGAATTGATGGCGATGAAGCGGAAATTGCAGGAAATCGTGGATGCGCCCTCGTGCGAGGAATGTCCTATCGGGCAAATGCTGAACTCAATGAGCTGTTAGACAGGCAATTAGGTTTGGCTGCCCCTGGTTTGAAAAATTAATCGGGCGGCTAGTCAACTCTCAGGTGAATTATCTCGTATTCGTATATATAGATTTCATATCCAGAAAGGCCGGCTTTTATTCTTTTACCTTTATTGACAGCCTGATGAAATTTTTGTTACCCGTTGTCTGTTTATTGGTTGCTTACGATTCGCTTGCCCAGACGCAGGCTTGTCCGCTGAATAGTAATTTTTCGGCTGGAAGCCTTACACACTGGTTTGCGTATACGGGGAATAATGCCGGGGGGAATCCGGCTGCTACCATTAAGGGATACGATTCGACCCAGGGGGCACCGGGAGGTACACAGGGGGTCAGCGCCATTTCCGAATACAACCTGTCGGGCGTGACGGGTATCCGGGTGGTCACCGCTAACAGCACGGATTATTTAGGCGGATTTGCTACCATTCCTACCATCAATGGCTATAAATACAACAGCTCGGTGCTGTTGGGTTCCACGGCGGTCAGCCGCAGTAATTCCAATGGGGTGCAGGGGGGCTATGTCCGGGGCATCACCTATTCGATCTCCGTGCCTACCAGCGCTGTCGTTCAGCCTTACACGATGACCTATGCCTATGCGATGGTCCTGGAGAACGGCACGCATAACTCCAATCAGCAGCCTTTGTTCTCAGCGACCCTGTCTGTAAACGGCTCGGTTATCAGCTGCGCTTCGCCCAAATATTATCTTCCTACCAGGGACAATGCGGACCCAAGGGGGACCGGCGCTACCCTGGATACGGCCTCGGCCCAGGCCCAGGGAATTTATCTCAGTGCTCATCCTTCGCCCAATTCCAATCCCAACTCCAATAATCCCAATGCGGAGCACCTGATGGATGTATGGGCAAAGGCCTGGACGGAAGTGACCTTTGATCTGTCGCCCTACAGGGGGCAGACGGTGACGCTGACCTTCGAGGCGGACAATTGCGTACCCGGCGGTCATTTCGCTTATGCGTATATAGCGCTTCGCAACGATTGCGACGGTCTTACCATCAGCGGCCCTATCGAAGCGTGTATCAACAGTGACCTGACCTATTCCATACCCGCACTTACGGGCGCCAACTATCAGTGGACGGTGCCTTCCGACTGGGCTGTCGTATCGGGTTCAGACAGTAATATCCTCAAGGTGCATGTGGGGAGCAATCCCGGCAAGATCACGGCTTCGGAAAGCAATAGCTGCGCTACGTTGAAAGATACCATCGATGTGGTGACCACGCCTCCGACCATTCCCGGCTTTGTGTCGGGCAATAACGAGGTTTGTGCCGGTACGAATACCAGCCCGCTGGTCCTGAACGGGTATTTAGGCGATGTGCTGAGCTGGCAAACTTCCGCGGACGGCGTGACGTGGAGTCCCTTGTCCGTAACGGCGCCTGCGTATACTGCGCAGGATCTGCAAAAGACCACGAACTACCGGGCTATTGTGCAGAATGGCGAGAGCTGCGCTGTTGATACCAGCACGGCTGCCAAAGTCATTGTAGACCCGCGAAGTGTGGGTGGAACGCTGGACCCGGCGAATATGGTGTTTTGTCTCGGACAGAATAAGGATGCGCTGTTGACACTAAAGGGCTATACCGGCAGCGTACAGAACTGGCAAACTTCCGCGGATGGCGTCAGCTGGACGGATTTCAACCCTGTGAATAACGACCCAACCTATAATGTGATCGGTATTACGTCGTCTACGCGCTACCGGACTGTCGTAAAAAGCGGGGTTTGCCCTGTGGACATCAGCTCGTCCTCATTTATCAATTTGCTGACCGCGCGATTCCCCGAGGCCCAGGCAGCGCCTGCGGATACACTTATCTGTTATGGCGCCGTCGCACCGCTGAATGCGGTGATTACGCTGGGAACGACCTATAGCTGGATCAATACCGCCCAACTTAGCGGCCAGGGGGATGGGATTATAGATATTCTTCCAAAGGAGATCCATGCATTTGCCAGCCCTTTGGCCACGACCGAATATGTGCTGAGCATTCTCAATGCCGGCTGTCCAAATCCCCTGAAGGATACTTTCCATATTACTGTACACCAGAAGATCGTCGTCGATGCGGGTCATGACACAGCGGTGGTCTTCAACCAGCCATTGCAGCTGCATGCCAGCTCCGACGATTCCACGGCCAATATATACAGCTGGGATCCTGCGACGGGTCTTGACAATGCCTTTATTCCCAATCCGGTCGCTTTGCTGGGGGCCAATATCGATTCGGTCCGCTATGTTGTAAAGGCTGCGACGGAGGTGGGTTGTTTTGGTCTGGCCAGCATATTGGTGAAAGTATTCAAGACATTGCCGGACATCTTTGTGCCGAGCGCCTTTACGCCGGGGGGTACCGCCAATAATATCTTCCGTCCCATACCCGTGGGGATCGCGAATTTCCAATTTTTCAGGGTCTACAACCGGTATGGCCAGCTGGTGTTCAGTACAACGGTGGCGGGGAAAGGCTGGGATGGGCGTGTAGGGGGCAAGCTACAGGAACCGGGAACCTTTGTATGGATGGTGCAGGGCGTATCGTATACGGGTAAGACCGTTTTCCACAAAGGCACGATGGTGATGGTGCGATGAACCTTATTTCATTATATATTTCTTCAAACGGGCAGGGTCATTGATCCGTATGTTCTTGCCGGCGGCGGAGATGATCTTTCCTTTCGTGAGCTCCGTTAAAAACTTGAATACCGTCTCGTAGGTGGTGCCTGCATAGGAAGCTATATCCTGGCGGGTGATGGTGAGCGATAGTTTGGTTATTTCCAGCAGTGCGCCCGCGATCCTTCCTTTTACTTCCATGTGGACCATGTCCCTCATCCTTTGTTCGGTCCTTTGCAGTTCAGCCGCATAGAAGTGCATGAGCCTATAAGTCAGATTGGGGTTGGCTTTCAAGCTACTTTCCAGGAAATCATTTGAAATATGACAGACCTGGCAATCTTCCAGTGCGGTGGCGGTAACGGGATAGTTGTCGGCGCCACCCAGGCCACGGTGGCCGAGGATGTCGCCCGGCGCGGCAAAGCGAAGGATGAGATCCTTCTGGCCTATCCATTCCTTGTGTACTTTAACATATCCGGAATAGAGAAAAAAGATGCCGGCAACCTTTTCCCCTTCGCGGAATACGGGCTTTCCTTTTTTTATGGGCATGGTAGATTTCTTCAGCGCTATGACCTCCTTCCATTCGGGCATGCAATGCCGGCATAAAAAGCAATCGTTCAGATTGCAGGATAATTCTTGCATAATGCAATGATAGGCAATATGTGGGGTTTGTTTATAATGTTGTTTAAGCAATACTTTAATAGGTGATTTATGTTGCATATGCCTGATTAATGTTGTTTATGCAATATATTTGCAGTATGAAACGAAGGGTTGTCAGGAAAGCGCCGGTGAACAGGCGCGTATTTTATCTCAGTATCCAGGTAGCTGTCAATGCCGTATTGATCGGATTGGTGGCCAAGGCGCTGGTGGGCCTCATAGACTTTATTACCAACTTGTCTTTTTATGGGCGGCTTTCTTTTGAACCGGCTTCACCGGCGGGGAATCATCTTGGTTTCCTGGTGCTGGCGGTGCCTGTTACCGGGGCTGTCCTGGTGGGGTTGATGGCGAGGTACGGTTCGAAAGCCATCGGAGGGCATGGTATTCCCGAGGCGATGGAGAAGATCATCCTGGAGGACAGCCGGATCCCGCCGGCGTTGACTTTTTTGAAGCCTTTATCGGCGGCGATATCCATTGGGACGGGTGGTCCTTTTGGTGCGGAGGGGCCGATCATTGCGACGGGCGGCGCTTTTGGATCGCTGACCGGGCAATGGATGCATATTTCTTCCGCGGAGCGGAAGATCGTATTGGCGGCGGGGGCCTGTGCGGGTATGTCTGCCATATTCGGCAGTCCATTGGCAGCGGTGCTGCTGGCTATCGAGCTGCTGCTGTTTGAATTTTCGCCCAGGAGCATTATTCCTGTGGTAATAGGGTGTGTCACCGGCGCGGGGATGCATATCCTATTGTTCGGGTCGTCGCCCGTATTCGCCATGCCTGAGATACCGGCGCCTTCGGATAGTGCGCTGGCCGCTTATGTAGTGCTGGGACTCATAGTAGGCGTGGCTGCGGCAGGAGTGTCGAGGTCTATATATATTATCGAGGATCTTTTCGAGAAGCTGCCTGTACACTGGATGTGGTGGCCTGCCATAGGGGCGATAGCCATTGGCGTGACCGGTTATTTCGCGCCCCATACCATGGGGGTGGGATATGACAATATAACGTATCTGTTGGGAGGGTCATGGTCCTGGCGGATCTTATTTTCTCTCTGTGTGCTGAAGTATGTCTCCTGGGCGGTGTCTTTGGGCAGCGGTACGTCGGGAGGGACGCTGGCGCCTTTGTTCACCATGGGTGGGGGGCTGGGTGCGATGCTGGGACTGGGCGCGATGTATTTTTTCCCTTCCCTGGGGATCGATCCGGCGACTGCGGCGCTGGCGGGTATGGCCGCTATGTTTGCGGGGGCTTCGCGGGCGTTGCTAACCTCTGTGGTGTTTGCGTTGGAAACAACGGGGCAGGCTCATGGTTTGCTGCCTGTGCTGGGGGCTTCGGTAGCGGCTTATTTTCTTTCGTTCTTCCTTATGCGGGGCAGCATCATGACGGAGAAGATCAAGCGAAGGGGTGTGAGCGCACCGGATGCGTACGAGCCGGATGTGCTGCAGGGGGTGTTGGTAAAGCAATTGGTCACGGCGGCCCCGGTGATCGAGGGGGCCTACGTCTATGGGTCGGATGATGTCGGGCTGGCGGCTGAAATAATGGGGAGGTATGGTGTGGATCAGCTCCAGGTAAGGGAGAGCAAGGACTCCGGCAAGGTGACCGGTGTTATCACTGCTGCATCCATCCTTGCTTATTACAGCCAGCAAAAGCAGAAGGAACATGTTTATGACTCACCGGGAAGGACGAGGAGGATCATGGTCCAGGGAAGGAAACTGTTATTTTTTAATAAATAAAACCATCTTTATGACACAGGAACAACCAATGGGGTCCGTTTTTAGCGGGACTTTGCTGACTGGCGTATTTGCGGGTTTTGCCGGTACGATCATTTGCCTTGTCTTCAACATAATTTACCGGGATGACACGGGATTCCTGCCTTCCGCGATCATTAATGTCTCGTCGCTGATATTTGGCGTCAATATCCTTTTTGTCTTTATCGGGCTGGCCTATTTTGCATGCGTGCGTTATTTGCCGAAGGGGGATATCTTTTTCGAGGTGATCTTTTTGATACTGGCGATATTCTGTCTGCTGGAAACGGCGGGCGTCCATCGTTCGGACGATGCGGTAGTGAATCATCAGTTCAAAGGGCTCCTCTCGGGGGTGATCATCATCCTCGGTATCTGCTGTGTGGCGATGCCGGTGATGTTTCACAATAAGCGTTTCAGGGAGCATGTGATCTAGCACCAGGATCGGGGCGCTGCCTTTTTTCGTTGTTTTGGGGCTTTTCGGCCCCAATCTTTTTTTTGTACATTCAGGGCATGAAAAAATTGTGGAGCGCTGTATTGCTGCTGCTGTGTCTGATTGCCATGCCGGATAGCCGGGCCCAGGTGGCGGGTGCGGGGCCATTCCCGAAGAAGGTGCACCGGATCGTTTTTCTCGGGAACAGTATCACGTATGCAGGCATGTATGTGGAACGGATAGAAACTTATTTTATCATACATTATCCCAGGCGGCATTTTGAGTTTATCGATATGGGGCTGCCGAGCGAAACGGTGTCGGGGTTGTCGGAGGCGGGGCATGCGGGGGGACAGTTCCCCCGCCCTGATCTTCATGAACGGCTGGCAAGGGTATTGGCGTTGACCAAGCCGGACCTGGTATTTGTGGATTATGGGATGAACGACGGTATTTATATGCCTTTCGATGAAGGAAGGTTTGAGGCATTCCGTGCGGGTATGCTATGGCTGCATGGGGAGCTGGTGAAGACGGGGGCCATGATCATTCATATGACGCCGCCGGTGTATGATGAGAAGATCGGGCGAAGCAAGGGGTACGATGGGGTGATGGAAAGATATTCGGAGTGGCTGCTGCGGCAAAGGGATTCGTTGGGATGGAGGGTGGCGGATATCCATGCCCCTATGAAAGCGTACCTGGAGTCCAGGCGGCGTTTGGACGATGCCTATGCTTTTTCGAAAGATGGGGTCCATCCGGATAGCGTAGGGCATATGGTCATGGCGGGCGAGGTATTAAGATACCTGGGGGAGCCGGTGGGGGGAACCGGTGGTTCGATGAGTATAATGGGGGATGAGAACGGTGAAGTATATGGGCTGGTGAGGGAAAAGCAGGTAATGATGAAAGATGCGTGGCTGACGGCTGCGGGGCATCAGCGGCCGGGTATGAAAAAAGGGCTGCCGCTGAAGGAGGCGAAGGTGAAAGAGGCGGCGATCAACAAAAGAATCAGACAACTTCTCAGATAGCAACTTTGTCAATTTAGGGGTATTTTGCACTCTAAAATACCATTCGATGTCCCAACAATTATGGATAAAAATGGCCAACCTGGTTTTTGAGCTGGAAAAGCGGCTGCCGGCACAGGGAAGTTCTACGGGTGTTCAGCGGAACATAGACAGGATGAAGACAGTGCTGGAAGAAGCGGGCTTGCTGATACTCAATCCAATGGGCGAGCCATATACGGAGACAAGGACTGATCTTGAAGCCAATATAACGGGTGCAGGCAAGGGCACGCTCCAGGTGCTGGATGTTATCAAGCCTGTGATCTATACGAATAAGGACGGGCTGCAATCCCTGCTTCAGAAAGGGGTGGTAATAGCCGGGCACAAATAATAAAGAAATTTTAACAGATATCGATGACCATCAATTTTGCAATTGACCTTGGCACTACGAATTCTCTTATCGCCAGGGCAAGGAACGGAAATGTAGAGATCTTCAAGAACCCATCGGGGATGAAAGTGACCTTACCCAGTGTGGTGGCATTCAGGAAGGACAGGATGCTGATAGGCGATAAGGCAAAAGAGTATATAGAAAAGGACCCTGCGAATGTATTTGGCGCTTTCAAAAGAAAAATGGGGACCAGTGAAAGTTTTTTTGTCGCCAATAACGGGAGCTTTAAGACGCCTGTCGAGCTAAGCGCGATGATCTTACAGGAGCTGCGGAATTTTATTTTCACGGGTGAATCTCCCGAAAGCGTCATTATCACGATACCGGCGAGCTTTGATACCATTCAGAGCAATGCGACAAAAGAGGCGGGGTATGCTGCCGGGTTCAAGGAAGTGCTGCTGTTGCAGGAGCCTATTGCGGCGAGCCTTGCATTTGCCAATAAGGAAGGCAGCGAGGGGATGAAGGGGCAATGGCTGGTGTATGACCTGGGGGGCGGGACGTTCGATGTGGCGCTTGTGAAGATCGACGAGGAGGAGATGAAGGTGGTGGATCATGAGGGCGATAATTTCTTTGGGGGGGTGGATTTCGACAACCTGATCATTACTCAGCTGTTCGTGCCTTACCTGGAAGAAAAATATGGGATCAGTGATCTTTCCAGGAAAATGCTCAGCGCCAACGGGAAATACAATAAGCTTTATTACCAACTGCTGTACAAGGCGGAAGAGGCCAAGATCAGCTTAAGCAATCACTCCACCGCCGAGGTGGAGTTCGATATGGAGGATGAGTCGGGGGAGCCGCATGAGGTTTATTTTACCATCGACAAGGGGCAATTCAATTCGATCATCCGTGAGAAGATACAGGCTTCCGTCACTTTCATCCGTAAGCTGCTTGAAAGGAATAGCCTGAGCGGCGGGGATATCACTGAAATCGTGCTGGTAGGCGGGAGCACCTATATACCATTGGTGCGTACGATGTTGAATGAGGAGCTGCGGATCGCCGTCAATACGTCCATCGATCCTACTACGGCTGTGGTGGAAGGCGCCGCTTATTATGCAGGCAGCAGGGTAAGCAGGCTGGAACAGGCGCCTGCAGCGAATGTTGCAAAGAGTAGTGATCGTCCCGAGGCGCCGCTGATCGAAGTGAAGACTGCTTACCAGCATCATAGCCGTGAGCAGGAAGAATATTTCGCGGCGTCCATAAAAAATGCGCCTGCAGGAAGTCATTACCGGATCGTCCGCACGGACGGAGGGTTTGACAGCGGCCTTAAGAAAGTGTCGGAGCGGATAAGCGAGATGCTGCTGCTGCTGCCCAACACGCAGAACGTGTTTCAATTAAAGATCTATGATGAAAAGGGGCGTCCCTTTGACATTGCTATCCCCGATATCGCCATTGTCCAGGGTAAATTCACCATCTATGGCCAGCCTTTACCCAATGATATTTGCCTGGAGGTGGATGACGTCGAGAATAATATGACGCACCTGGAGGTGATCTTCGAGCGGAATGCGATCTTACCGCTTAAGCGATCCGTAACAAAGACCCTTAGCAGGACGATTGTGAAGGGTAGCGATGACCAGCTGCTGATAAATGTGCTGGAGGGCAGCCGGTATGCTTCGCCGCAGTCGAACCTTTCCATTGGCGTAGTCAGCATTGCCGGTAAGGACCTTTCCAGCGACCTGGTAAAGGGATGCGATATAGACCTGTCTTTCGAGATCAGTGAAAGCAGGGATATCACGGTAAAAGCGTATATCAGCATGATCGATGCGGAATTCAGCCAGGTGTTCAATCCTTCGGTGCGCAGCATTAATATGGCGCGCATGCAGGAGGAGGCGGATTATTTATACAGGGTGGGCAAGCGACAGCTGGATGGCCTGCTGTCGAAGGAAAAATACGAGGAGAGCGCGGTGCTGCAGCAGGCGATGGATGAGCTGTCGGCCCTGCAGCGTAAGATCCGGGGGCTAAGTGCGGACGATGTGACGGATGTAAAATACCAGCTGGACGACCAGAAGAGGAAACTGGCGCAGGTGGTGGCTGCGGCGGAACGGGGGGACCGGATGCTGGAGCTGAAGGAGGAGTATTTCGAGAAGAAAGAGAGCTATCAGTATATGCTGCAGCAGTCGAATGATATCGCGCTTAAGAACCGATTTGAGGCGATCAGCAAAGAGGAGAATGAATGGATCAACCAGTGCAGCACGCAGTTCCTGCGGATGAAGATCCACGAGATGGACCGCCTGATCTGGAATGTGAAGCGAAAGGATGTAGGGTATCTCACCGGTCTTTACCTGCATTATGCGATGAAGCCTGACAATGCCTATAGTGATCTGAAGCAGATAAAGGCATTAAAGGCGAGGGGGGATGAGGCGCTGGAGCGGAAGAACCCGGATGAGATCGTCAGCGTCATTTACCGAATGTATGATCTGCTGGTCGATAAGGATGATGACGAGGTAATAAAGGGGACTGGTTTACGGGGGTGAGCTGTCATGATCTGTGACCTTTAGGTGCAGGGTGAGCAGGGGTTGATATTTTTTTAAAGCTATCCAGCAGATGCTGTCTCGTACTGTCGGTCAATTGCAGGGTGCTGTCTTTCTGACCACCGGCGCTATCGTGTATCCAGGGGTTGTTGGGCATCTCATATTTATATTTATAAGTAGCGCTTGAATCAGAAGAGTTACAGGTGAAGGCTTTCGCGGCGACGAAGATGAGCAGCCAGGCGAAGCGGGCGATGTTCCAGAAAGGATTCGGGTCTTTGGTGGGTTTGGAGATCCTTCTCATTTCTTTCAGCTTCTCCGTGAGCTCGGCCTGCAGCTCCGGGGCTACCGCCAGCAGCAAAGCGTTCTCAACCCAGGTCTCCGCGGCCAGCCTGTGGGCTGTCTTTTTATTGAAAGTATAGATGGCGGCCTGCTCTATAACGAAAGCGTATTTGTTCCTGATCTCGCCGAAGCGGTCTTCCGGCAGCAGCACGATCAGGGAAATGTATTGGTAGCCCATCAGGGGAGCGGCCGCGTCGAATGTCTCTTTATCGCCTTTGCCCTGCTCGCCTTTGTCCCTAAAATATTCCAGGAGGGCTATGTTGTTGGAAAGGACCTTGAAGAGGGAGGCCCATGCCTGTTCACGGTCGTAGTCAGTCATGAGGTACTGATTATCCAGGATAGCGATGAGGCCGTCCTTTTTCATGTACCTGAAGCATTGGTCTGACGCGGTGGTGAAGGCTGTAAGGAAATAGGGGCTTATCCATTGGATGAAGCGGCTGTCATTGTACAGGGGATTGTCCCTGAACTTCGCGTTGTCTGCGATGTAATGGTCTTCCAGGAAAGTTTTCAGCACGTCGTCCTCTCCGACCGCGTTGTGGTAGTCGATGACGTTGTCCTGCTGCAGGGCTTCGAAATAATCTATGATATTGCCTTTGGTGAGTGTGAGGCCATGGATCTCCAGGTTGTCCTGCGCCGACAGCTCCAGTTCGGCGAGGAGCTTTTTTCTGCCCAGCTGGATGGCTTTTTTATCGATGGGGGCGGTGATGGTCTCACCTAGTAAAGTGGAGGGTGACAGATATTGCATCAGGGTTGGGTTAAATGATGGTCACTTCGATACCGAGGCTTTCCAATGTTTTTTTATAATGTTCCGGGATGCCGCTGTCGGTGATGACCTGGTCTATTTCTTCCAGGCCGCAGATGCGGCCGAAGCCTCTTTTCCCGAATTTAGTGGAATCCGAGAGGACGATGACCTTTTGTGATTGTGTGATCATTTGCCTGTTGAGCTGTGCTTCCATGGAGTTAGTGGTGGTGAGGCCCAGTTCGATGTCAATGCCGTCGACGCCGAGGAACAGCTTAGTGCAGAAGAAATCATCGAGGATATTCTGTGCATAGGGGCCTGTGACGGATGACGAGCTTTTGCGCAGCAGGCCGCCGAGCTGGATGACCTCGACATTGGGGTGTTTGATCAGCTCCAGGGCTACGTTCAATGCGGATGTGACAACGGTCAGGCTTTCCCTGATCTGTATTTTTTTTGCCAGGGCGAGCACGGTGGTGCCGGAGGCGATGATGATGGAGTCATTGGGAGCGATGAGCTGAGCGGCGGCCGAGGCGATGTCGGCTTTTTCCGAGGACTGCAGCTTTTCTTTTTCATTGACGGGTCTGTCTACCGTATAGGGGTTGGTGGCGTTGGCTCCTCCATGAGTACGGAAGAGGAGGTCCTTTTTTTCGAGTAGTTTCAGATCTTTCCGGATGGTGACGGAGGATACTTTCAATTCTTTACATAACTGCAAAACATTGACCCTGCCCTCCCTCTGCAGCTGGTGCATGATAAACTGGTGCCTGTCTGTAACCATAAGACTGTTCTGTTCTAGGGGTTAAAGATAATAATTCAGCGGTATTTGCATAGGAAGGTAGATGAGATTGGGCATTATTATGATTTGATTTCTTTTAGTGACGTTTTATTTCGAATTGTTTTAATTAAATTTGTTTTTTATTAAATATGAAACATTTCGAAGTTGTATGAATAAGCTTAGCGCTTTCAATCGTGTGGATCAGCTCGACCGCCTTGGCCGGACACCGGTGTGGGATATGATCGTGATAGGAGGGGGAGCTACCGGGTTGGGGATCGCTGTGGATGCGGCCAGCAGGGGGTATAAGGTGTTGTTGCTGGAGCAGGCTGACTTTGCCAAGGGGACTTCCAGCAGGAGCACCAAGCTTGTTCATGGAGGTGTGCGATACCTGGCGCAGGGACAGATAAAGCTGGTGTACGGGGCATTGCACGAGCGGGGTATCCTGTTGCAGAATGCCACTCATCTTGTTAGGAAACAGGCGTTTATTATCCCTTGTTACAGGTGGTGGGAGAAGCTGAAATATTTGACCGGCCTTAAGTTCTACGATTTTCTTGCCGGTCGTTTCAGTTTTGGCAAAGCCGCTTATGTGAAACGAAAGGACCTGATAAGTTCTTTGCCCGGACTGAAAAGCAAGGGGTTGAAGGGAGGGGTGCGCTATTATGACGGGCAGTTTGATGATGCGCGGCTGGCGATCAACCTGGCGATGACTGCCTGTGAGGAGGGAGGAACGCTGCTGAATTATTTCAAGGTCGTCAGGCTGGTGGGGAAGGAGAGGGTGGAGGGGGTCGTGGCGATGGACATGGAGACCGATATGGAATATACGCTGCGGGGCAAGGTGATCATCAATGCGACCGGTGTATTCGTGGATGATATTCTAAAAATGGAGGATGCGGATGCGCGGCCCATGGTAAGGCCGAGCCAGGGGGTTCATTTGATGCTGAAGAGATCATTCCTGGACGGGAGCAGCGCGTTGATGATCCCAAAAACGTCGGACGGTCGTGTATTGTTTGCCGTGCCATGGCATGAGCATGTACTGGTGGGCACTACTGATACGCTGATGGAGAAGCATTTGCCGGAGCCCCGGGCGATGGAGGCAGAGATCGGGTTTATTCTCGGCACGATGAAGGAATATCTTTCCGCGCCTCCGGGGCGGGGTGACGTATTGAGTGTTTTCGCCGGACTTCGTCCATTGGCTGCTCCTAAAGGGGATGGGCATGCGACGAAGGAAATTTCGCGGGACCATAAGCTGTTGGTGAGCCCATCCGGTCTGGTGACGATCACAGGGGGTAAATGGACCACATACCGGAAGATGGCGGAGGAGACCGTGGATAAGGTGATCGAATCGGGGGTGTTGGAGCCGGCGAGCTGCAGGACGAAGGAGCTGAAGATACATGGCTGTTGCGAACACCTGACCGGAGAGCATCTAGCGGTCTACGGAACGGATGGGAGAAAGATCAGGGAGCTGATGGAGGAGGAGCCTGTGCTTGCGCGCCGGCTGGTCGGGAGGCTGCCTTATACCGAGGCTGAAGCTCTCTGGGCTGTACGTTTTGAGATGGCCAGGACGATCGAAGATGTGCTTGCGCGGAGATTGAGGATATTGTTCCTGGATGCGCGGGCTGCTCTTGCTGCGGCGCCCAGGGTTGCGGCGCTTATAGCCGGGGAACTGGGCTATGATGAGGATTGGGAAAGAAAACAACTGATAGCATTTAATAAGCTGGCGAACGGATACCTTCCGGGCAAAAAGGATTAATTTTGGAGCCGCCTGGACGGGGGGATATTTATTAAATATAATAATAATTCGTTAGCCAATGACTTCAAGCGAAATACGCTCTATTTATCTTAATTTCTTTCAATCGAAGGGACATTTGATCGTGCCTTCCGCGCCCTTGATCGCCAAGAACGATCCTACCCTGATGTTCAATAATTCGGGGATGGCCCAGTTCAAGGATTATTTTTTGGGAAATGCGAAGCCGCCTTCGAAGCGTATTGCGGATACGCAAAGGTGTCTCCGTGTGAGCGGGAAGCACAATGACCTGGAGGATGTGGGTTTTGATACGTATCATAATACCATGTTCGAGATGCTGGGCAACTGGAGCTTTGGGGATTATTTTAAGCAGGAGGCGTTGAGCTGGGGCTGGGAGCTGTTGACGGAGGTTTATAAGATACCGAAAGAGCGGATCTATGTCTCTGTTTTTGGTGGTGATGACAAGGAGAAGATGACTGTTGATAAGGAGGCGTTCGACATCTGGAAAAAGATATTAGGCGGCGAGGACCGCATTATCATGGGGTCGAAGAAGGATAATTTCTGGGAGATGGGGGATGTAGGTCCCTGCGGTCCCTGTTCGGAGATCCATGTGGATGTGCGGGATGAGGCTGAAATTAAAAAAATACCGGGTAAGGACCTGGTGAACCGGGATCATCCGCAGGTGGTGGAGGTATGGAATATCGTGTTCATGCAATTCGAGCGGAAGGCCGATGGCACGCTGGTGAACCTGCCTGAAAAGCATGTGGATACTGGGATGGGATTCGAGCGGCTGTGCATGGTGCTGCAGGGGAAGAAGTCCAGCTATGACACCGATGTATTCCAGGGCACCATTGGGAAGCTGGAAGAAATGTCGGGCAAGAAATATACGAAGACGACCGATCCTTCGGCGACGGCGCAGAACTATACGGATGTGGCCATGCGGGTGATAGCCGACCATATCAGGGCCGTGTCGTTCGCCATTGCGGATGGGCAGCTGCCTTCGAATGCGAAGGCGGGGTATGTGATCCGGCGGATATTGAGACGGGCGATACGGTATGGTTATTCATACCTCGATCTCCGTCAGCCTTTCATGTACAAGCTGGTGTCCCTGCTTGCGCTGCAGTTTGAAAATGTTTTCCCGGAGCTGAAGGCGCAGGCTGATTTTGTAGCGAGGGTTGTCGAAGAGGAAGAGAAGTCTTTCCTGAATACATTGACCGGTGGATTGGGCAGGCTGGAAAAGATCTTTTCCGAGTCCGGACCGGCTACGATCATTTCCGGCAAGCAGGCTTTTGAGCTTTCGGACACTTATGGATTTCCTTTGGACCTGACGGCGTTGATCGCGCGGGAGAATAAGTTCAGCGTGGATGAGAAAGGCTTCGAGCAGGAGCTGGCCTTGCAGAAGGAGCGGAGCCGGAAGGATGCTGTCAAGGAATCTTCCGATTGGGTGGAATTGGGCCCTGTCGATGGCGTTGAGTTTTTAGGATACGATCATACCGAGGCGACGGCACAGCTGGTGAAGTATCGTATTGTCAATACCAAGAAGGGTAAGGAGTACCAGCTGGTGCTGGACAGGACGCCTTTTTATGCCGAGATGGGCGGGCAGGCGGGCGATACCGGAGAGGTCTCTTTTGGCGGAAACGTTGTGACGATCAACGATACCCGTAAGGAAGCGGGATTGGTGATACATGTTTCAAGTGATAAAAAGCTGGAGCAGGTGCTGGCTGGTTTGACGGAGCCGGTGTCTGTTGCCGCGTCCATCGATAAGGTGCGGCGGGCTGCCATCGAGAATAATCATACTGCTACGCACCTCATGCTGGGAGCATTGCGGACGGTGCTGGGCAATCATGTAGTACAACGTGGTTCTTATTTGAATGATGAGTTCTTACGGTTCGACTTTTCGCATTTTGCCAAGGTGACCGATGAGGAGATCGCCCGGATCGAAGACATCGTGAATGAGAAGATCCGGCAGAACATTGGGCTGGTGGTATATCAGAACATGCCTTATAAGGATGCTTTGGAACTGGGTGCTACGGCTACTTTTGGTGAGAAATATGGGGAGTTTGTACGGGTGATCGTGTTCGATCCTGCTTTTTCGATCGAGCTGTGCGGCGGGACGCATGTGCCTGCTACCGGCAAAATAGGTTTGTTCAAGATATTGTCAGAAGGGTCGGTTTCGGCCGGGGTGCGTCGTATCGAGGCTGTTACGGCTAAGAAGGCATTGGCGTATGTGGATGAGCAGATCGGTTTGGTTAAGCGAGTGAAGGAATTGGTGAAGGGGCAGGATCTGTTTAAGTCAGTCGAGGTATTGTTGTCAGAGAGGGCGGAGCTGCAGAAGAAGGTGGAGACGATGGAGCATCAGCAGGTGATAGAGCTGAGGAATGTGCTGCAGAAGAAGGTGAGCAAGGAGGATGGGCTTAGCTCATTGGCCGAGATTGTCAGCGTGCCGTCATCCAATTCCTTGAAGCAGCTGACGATGGAGCTCAGGAAGGAAAGTGATTATGTGGTGTTGGGCGCGGTGATTGATAACAAGCCGATGATCGCTGTTGCTGTGAGTGACGCGGTGATCAAGTCGCATGGTCTGCATGCCGGAAATATCGTCAAGGAGGCTGCAAAAGAAATAGGCGGCACCGGTGGAGGGCAGCCTTCGTATGCGATGGGGGGTGGGACGCGTCCTGAGGGGTTGAAAGCTGCGGTGGAGCGTGCAAGGAATTTTATTGGGGGGAAAGTGGCTAAGTAGTCTTTTAAATATGAGGGATGTTATTGAACAGCAGATTGGAGCAATTGAGCGAAAGTATGGAGTGAAGATATTATATGCTTGTGAATCGGGGAGCCGGGCCTGGGGTTTTGCCTCTCCTGATAGCGATTACGATGTAAGGTTCATATATGCGCAGCCTGCCATGCATTATCTGAGTATCAGGGAGCGGAAAGATGTGATCGAGCTGCCCGTGAACGAGCTGTTGGACATCAACGGGTGGGATATCCGGAAGGCGCTGCAACTTTTCCTGAAGTCAAATGGGCCTTTGTACGAGTGGCTGCAATCCCCGATCGTTTATAAAGAAGATGAGGGATTTGCAAGGGAGCTGCGCGGTTTGATGTCATCTTACTTTTCCTTCCGGTCCGGCTGCCACCATTATCTTTCCATGGCCCGGAATACTTTTGATAACAACCTTCAGGGAGAACAGGTGAAGTTGAAAAAGTATTTTTATGCTTTACGGCCTGCGCTGGCGTGCATATGGATCATTGAACGGCAGGCTGTTCCGCCGATGGAATTTGCAATTCTCAGAACAGCGGTGGATGACAGTGTCTGGCAAAAGGCGGTGGATGATCTGCTGGTGCAGAAGCGGGCAGCGGATGAGAAGACACTTATAAGGCCGATGGCTGTTTTACAGGATTGGATCGCTGAAACCCTGGCATATTATAAGGAGAAGGGGGATAGCATCCCTCAGTTGAAAAAGGATACGGAGGAATTGGATGAATTGTTCCGTAAATATATTGTGCTATGACTTTTGAGCAATTGATGCAGGAGCCGCAGCATCTTATTTTAAAATGTGTCAGCGGCAGCAGGGCGTATAATCTGGACCGGCCCACATCTGACACGGACATCAAGGGTATTTTCGTATTGCCTCAAAAAGAGCTGTATGGCCTGAATTATACTGAACAGGTGGCTAATGGCAGCAATGACGAGGTTTTTTTTGAGATCGGTCGTTTTATCAGCTTGCTCTGTAAAAACAACCCCAATATCCTGGAGCTACTTAGCACACCTGAGCATTGTGTGTTGTACCGACATCCGCTGATGCAACTTATCAGGCCCGAAGACTATCTCTCCAAGTTATGTCTGGATACTTTTGCAGGCTATGCAAAAACGCAGATAAAGAAAGCAAGGGGATTGAACAAGAAGATACTGCAAACATTTGATAAAGAACGTAAGTCAGTGCTGGACTTTTGTCATGTCGTCAGGGACAATGGAACTGTGTCCCTAAATGAATGGCTGGAGGGAAATGGATTTGATCAAAAGGACTGCGGACTGCTGAAACTGGACCATTTCAGGGATGCTTACCTGCTGTTCCATCAAAAAGGAGCGGAAATGAAGGGTCTCGTTTCCTCTGCTGAAGCTAATGATGTGCAGCTTAGCACCATTTCTAAAGGGACCGTTCCCTTGGCTGTGATGTATTTTAATAAAGATGCTTATTCCATCTATTGCCGGGAGTATGGGGAATATTGGCGCTGGGTTGATGAAAGGAATGAGGAGCGATACCAAAATACGATGTCCCACGGGAAGAATTACGATGCGAAAAATATGATGCATACCTTCCGGCTGTTAAATATGGCTGAAGAGATTGCCGTTCATCGGAGAGTGATGGTTTTCAGGGAGGACAGGGACTTTTTGCTGCGTATCCGGTCAGGGGTGTTTGAATATGAGGAATTATTAAAAATGGTAGAGGATAAAATGGCCCGGATCGAGCGTGTATATGCGGCAGCAGATCTGCCGGACGCTCCGGATGAAGCCGTAGCCGAAAAGCTATTGGTAAGGATCAGGGACGAGTTTTATTGTTAAGGCCGGTGGCTTTTTATCGCGGGTCTTGTGATCGAAAATGGGGAAAGGTCAAATTCTATTTTTTTATCCATCGCCATATCGCTCAATATTTTTCCTGTCAGGCTGCTGAACTTAAAACCGTGGCCTGAGCAGGGGCTGGCGATGATGATATTCTTATAACCTGGATGTCGGTCGATTATAAAATGTTCGTCGGGCGTATTGGTATACATGCATACTGACGAGCTGTTGTAGATGGGGGTCATGCCCAGGTATTTTTCGGCGATCTGTTCCATTTCTTTTATTTCTTCGGGGCTGGTGTCTTCTCTTTTCTCATCGGGTTGTATGGTGCGGCCATGGTGGTGCCAGGCGATCTTTATGCCTTTTCCCAGGTCCGGGAAGCCATAGAACATCCTGCCGGGTAGGAATTCCCAAATGTATACGGGCATATTGGCGGGGAGGTAGCGGGCGGGCGGGGAGAGGCTGGCATCTTTGAACCAATGAACGATCTGCCTTTTAACGGTCAGCGGCAGCTGCAAATCCGGCAGCAGCTGTTCTGTCCAGGCGCCAGCGGAGAGGATGAGCTTTGCCGCGGTGTATTTCCCTTTGGAGGTCGTCACTTCTACCTTATCCTGCGTAGGTGTGATGTCGAGGACCGTCTCGTTGCAGTGTATATCTGCGCCGTTTTCCGATGCCTCTGCCAGGAAGGTCCTGATGCATTCTTCCGGGAAGAGGATACCTGCCTCTTTTTCCAGCAAGCCTACAGTGTCCGGTGTAGGGAGGAATGCGGGGAAACGTCGCTGAATATCGGACGAGGACAGGTATTCATAGGGTATGCCGTGTGTTTCGGCGCTCAGCCGCGAACCTTTTATCACGGCAGTGTCTTCCCTGCCCAGCATGAGACCGCCCGTTTTTTTAAAAAGTTTTTTGCCGCTTAGTTTTTCAATTTCTGCCCATAGGGGGTAGGCGGCTTTTAATAAAGGGACATAAATGGTGTCTTCAAAATAAGCCTGGCGGATGATGCGGCTTTCGCCGTGTGAGGAGCCGTGTGTATGGGGAGGTTGGAAGCGATCGATGCCGATGATCTTTTTCCCGGTGGTGGACAAATGGTACAGCGCCGAGCTGCCATTGGCTCCCAGTCCTATGACCAGGATATCGCATATTTCAGGCATATGAACGAAGGTACGAAGACAGCGTTCTTTTTCAGGGACTCTTTTTATCTTTATTCAAAGCGTATACAATATGTCTGATTATCTTTTACAGCCGATCGGTTTTATACGGTCGTTTGTCAAGCATCGTGAGGAAGCCGCAAAGCAAGGCTATGAGGGGGCGCCGGATGTGTGGCTGGAGGTGAGCGAACTGTATTCGGCGGCACTGGAAGGGACGGTGGCGGGAGATGAGGTCATCCTGATCACCTGGTTCCATAAATCGCAGCGGGATGTCCTTACTGTGCATCCGAGAGGGGATAAGAATAACCCGCTCACGGGCGTCTTTGCTACCCGGAGCCCGGACAGGCCTAATCCGTTGGGGCTACATCGTGTGAAGGTGCTGGAAATAAAGGGGACTTCCCTGAAAGTCGGTCCGCTGGAAGCCATTGACGGGACACCTGTGGTGGATATCAAGCCGGTGCTGGACAGGTCGGAAGATGGATGATATCAATAAGTATTCGCCGGATCATCTGGCTTCCAGCTGCAATACTGTAATGGACCAGGGGGGCAGTGTTCTGGTGAAAGTTTTGCCCAGGCCTTTTATGGCAGATTGGATGGGAACGATCTTTTGTGGTTCTGTGATTGAATTAGTGTCCTCAGGTTTGTCTGCTTTCAGTACCCATTCCGTACCATTGCGAGAGACTTTGCCTGAGCCTTCCAGGTTGATCTTTACGGGCTGTGCGGTGGGTTGGGTGTTTACGATCTTTATGTATACCATGTTTTTTTTGCTATCGCGGGTCGCGACGAAGAAGAGTGCGTCTATGGATTTGGGCTGCAGGCCTGCGGAGGAGTCGCGGGCTGTCAGCTTTGTCAGCTGTGTTGGGATATTGTCTGCGGTGATCTTTATGACGCTGTCTCCGATGTGCGTGCTGAATAGCTTTTGCGCGTAATAAGCAGGCGAACCGAATGCGTTCAGCGCGTCGTAGCCGATGAGGTTGCTTTTCCACTGCATGCCACCGGGATTGACGTTGACGAAGAGGGGTGCATAGCAGGACATGATCACCAGGTCGGAGTTCCTTTCCATGCCTGTCATCCATGCGGCGTCACCGAGCGCGGCGTTGAAATTGGTGGTGGGGTAGCCTTCTCTTGTGGCCCATTCGCCGACGAAGATCTTTGGTCCTTTCCTGTCATAGGAGTCGTATTGTTTTGCATTCTCTTCCATCTCGGACGCTGTGCGATAATAATGTTCGTCCACTATTTCCGTCTTGTTTTGCGGCGCCGGGAACCTGCCTCCCAGCGGGTCTTTGCCGCCGACGGTGGAGATGATCTGCAGCGAAGGGTATTTAGCTTTTATGGCGGCATAGAACTGGGTATACCGGCCTTCGTAGCTGCCTGAAACGTCGAATGCGTCCTCATTGCCTATTTCGACGTACCTGAGCGTGAACGGCCGGGGATGTCCGTCTTTTGCACGTTGGGCGCCCCATTTGGTATTGACGTCGCCCGTGACGTATTCGATCTCATCCAGCGCGTCGTCGACAAATGGCTGCAGAAAAGGGCCGGCTTCGAGATAGTCCCGGTTAAGGGTATAGCCTGCGAATACAGCCAGCAGGGGTTCCATGTTCAGGTCTTCGCACCATCCCAGGAATTCGAGCAGGCCCATGCCGTCAGTGGAGCGGTATTTCCAGGGGCTGAGGTGGCCGGGGCGTTGATCGATGGGGCCGATGGTTTTTTTCCAGTTGAAGCGGGCGGAGAATATTTGTCCTTCCAGGTAGTTGCCGCCCGGAAAGCGCAGGAAAGCCGGGTGCATATCCGCCAGGAGCTGCATGATATCCGACCGGTTGCCATTGGGACGGTCCTTAAAAGTGGGAGGGAAGAGGGATACGAGGCTGAACCAATAGCTGCCTTGTTTGCGGGCTGCGATCACGAAGCGTGCGTCTTTTGCCGGCTGCATCCCGGGGGCAGTCGTAATAGTAAAATTATAACGTTGCCATTGGGATGTTATGCCTGTCACCTCTGTGGAAGCAAAGGCTGTCTTGCCATCGGCGCTTTCCAGGATGACGATGAGGGGCTGACTGCCGGCGACTGAAGATTTGGCGTAAAAGCTGCCCTGGTAGGTTGTGGCCGGTCTTACCGGTATGCCCCAATAGCCTTCATTGGCGATGGCTGTTTTGCCATCTTTTTCCAGGTCCAGGCGTAAGGATACCGGGAGGCTGGGGTTGACGGGATCTTTTTTATCCAGGCTGATGGAGGACTTGCCATCCGGGGCTTGCTGCAGGTGCCAGAAGGCGGCTGTTTTGGCAGAATCCTGGAAAGTACGATTGCGGATCAACTCACCGTAGAGGCCACCGTCGTAGGAGTAGTTGATCTCTTCGGTCATCAGACCGTAAAGGCCGGGACTTACCGGTGTTCCGGGCTCGTTCATGTGGAGGGTGAGGATGGCCGGAGACTGGGCAGGCAGCTGAAGAGACAGGAACAGACAGGCTGCGAGGGTCTTTAGATATGACAGATATGGCATCGTTGCAGTATTAAGTGTTAATGTAACATTTAATGCAAGATAGCGGAATTGTGCGGGACTTTATTATGTGCGGAATTTTATTAAATCATCGTTTAGGATCCTCCTGAATGTCCGAGAGCCTGCGGCTCTCATTTTTCAGCTGGTGTAATAGCCGATGGAAGAGCGTTGCGGCCTCTTCCACTACCTTTGAACAGTCTGATCTTTCCTTGGCCAGTTGTTGTATGACGGCCAGCTTTTCGATGAGGGGCGCAGCCCGGAGCATGCCGCAGCTGCCTTTCAACTTGTGTGAAATGAAGAATAACCTGTCCTGATCATTTGCCTTACAGGCCTCCTGCAATTCGGTGACCTGTTCGGGCAGATTGGAAAGGAAAGTGTTCAAAATGTCCTGCAGGTATTCTTCATCGCCCACTTCTTCCAACAGGGACAAGCTGTACAAGCCAGGGTCGTTCTCAACCGGGGCATCCTGTGTCAAGGCCGGGCCGGAACGCTGAAGCAGCACTGCTACACGTGCATAGAACTCTTTGAACTCAAAAGGTTTGGACATATAATCATTCATGCCGGCCTCCAGGCATCTTATCTTTTCGCCATTGATGGCGTTTGCGGTCATCGCCATTACGGGGGTACGGATATGGAGATGTCCCCTTAGCTGTCTCGTGGTTTCATAGCCATCCATGCCGGGCATCTGGAGGTCCATGACGATGAGGTCATAAGTATGGTTCTTCAGCTTTTCAATGGCTTCTTCGCCATTATCCGCCATTGTAACAGTCGCGCCGGCTTTTCGCAGCACAAAGCCCATCAGTTTCTGATTGATCAGGTTGTCCTCGACCACGAGGAAATGCCGGTCCGTCAGCAGGCCAGCGACATCCTGGAGCAAATGAGGCATCTGCCTGGAGATATTCACGATCTCTTCGCATCCGAAGGACAGACTGAATGTGAAGGTGGTGCCCTGACCTACGGTACTGGCGACCGAGATGGAGCCGTTTTGCAGTTCCAGCAAACGGTGACAGATAGCCAGTCCGAGGCCGGTCCCTCCATAACGCCTGGAGATATCCATGGCTGCCTGGGAGAAACTTTCAAAGACATACGGCAAGCTTTCTTCGGGGATACCTATGCCCGTGTCCGTCACATTGAATACTAAGGTTATTTCTTTAGCTTTTCGTTGTACTATTGTCACTTTCAGGTTTATACCGCCTTTTTCGGTGAACTTGACCGCATTGCCAACCAGGTTGATCAGCACCTGGTTGAGGCGGTGGGGGTCGCCCTGGATCTGTCCGGGGACCAGCGGGTCGATGTCCAGGTGAAAGTAGAGTCCTTTTTTGATGGTGCGGTGCTCAAACAGGGAACGCACATTGTCAAGGACATCCTTCAGCCGGAAATCTATCTTTTCAATGAGCACCTTGCCTGCCTTGATCCTGGAAAAGTCCAGGATATCGTTGATGATAACGATGAGATTATCGACCGACCGGCTGATGATGTCTACGAATTCATTCTGCTGCGGTGTCAGGCTGGTTTCCAACAGAAGGTTCGTCATCCCCTGGATACCATTCATAGGTGTTCTGATCTCATGGCTCATATTGGCCAGGAACTGTTCCTGCATTTTGCGGGCATCCTCCGCATCTGTCTTGGCCGCGATCAATTGGTGCTGCTGGTGCACCCGCTCTGTTATATCCGTAGCAATACCACCGATCCCCAGGATATTATTGTCGTTGTCACGCAATGGGAACTTGACCAGCAAAAGATGGATATAGCCATTGGCCGTGAGCAGTTTTTCCTCGACCTCGACGGATTGTGCGGTTTGCAATACTTTCTCATCTATGGCCCGGTAGTGGTCCGCCTGCTCCGCATTGCAGAAATCGTAATCGGTGTGATTGATCACCTGGCTTTCTTTGACCTGTGATAATTCTATGAAGCGGCGATTGGCGATGATATATTTTCCGTCAAGGCCTTTCACGTAAATGATGGCAGCGGTATTGTCCAGGATGGATTGCAGGAGGAGCTGGTTCTCCCTTAATTTGAATTCATAGGCTTCCAGTTCCTGCTGCATTCGCTTTTTGTCAGTAATGTCCCGTACGAAACACTGGAAACCGGAGGGCCGGCCATCCTTTTTTAGTAGAGTCGCAATTTGTTCCACCCATTTTGTTTCTCCCGATTGGGTAGTCGTACAGAATTCCAGTGTGGTCTCCTGTATGCCTTTTATGTATTGCGTTTCGTAGTGGGTTTTTACTTTCGGAAGGAAACCGGTGCTCACCAGGAATGTGTATCTTTTGCCTTTTAGGTCTTCCGGCGAATATCCGGTCAGGGCGAAAGCGCCGGCGCTGGCGTATTCGATGAATCCTTCGATATTAGTGGAGTAGATGACTATGCTGACATTATCGATGAGATCCCGGTATTTGGATTCGCTGGCGCGCAATTGATGTTCTGTGATCCTGCGGCTGTCGCTCTCCCTCTTCATCCTGTGCAATATGAGCAGCATGACCAGGAAGGCTGTTGCCAGGCAGCCATAAAGGATCAACCCGGATAGATCGGCGTTTTGCTTATTCCGGGCGATCAGGCCTGTTACACAAACCATGACGAAGAGGCAAACGGCTGAAAGCCAGGTTAGGCTTTGCTGTTTTTTGATCTTTTCAATTAGTTTGAGAGGCATGCCTGTCGCCATACAGTTTCGGAAGTGCGTGAACCATTGTAAACGTGCATATTATATTAACATTTACATTAATGGGTGGGAAATGCAATTTTTTAAGTGTATTTACTTATCGAGGAAGGGGTTTTATGGGAGGTCCCTGGTGGGGTGGAAATGCTGTTGGCGTTGTGACAAGCGGGCGAAATGATTCCTTTTAAAGGACTAAATTTAACTCATCAGTAATTGTAATAGCAAGCCATATGCATACGAGCAGGAGACAATTTATCAGGACAGCCGGCGCAGGGCTCCTCGGATTGGGGGTCATACCGGCATTGGGCGGGGTGGGACCATCATGGATGATGGAAGGTCCGTCGGATCTTCCGCGCGCCAGCCCTTCATCACAAGGAGTCAGTTCTGCTTCGATCCGGCAGTTCCTTGCGGCGGCGAATGCGTCGGGGATCAGCTGGCATAGTTTTATGCTGCTCCGGCATGGGCATGTGGTCGCGGAGGGCTGGTGGAAGCCTTACGAGCCGCAGTTCGTTCACTCGCTGTATTCGTTGTCGAAGAGTTTTACCAGTACGGCCATCGGGCTGCTGGTGAAGGAAGGCAAGCTGGACATTCATGCAAAGGTGATGACCTTTTTCCCTAATGACCTGCCTGCGGCCCCCAGTGAAAACTTTTTACAAATGACGGTCCGGCATCTGTTGACCATGAATACGGGCCATGGAGAAGATACAATGCCTAAGATGAGGGCTTCACAGGATAGCTGGGTCCGCACCTACCTGGCACTGCCCGTCGAGTTTGCACCGGGCAGTCATTTTTTATACAACACCGGCAATACCTATATGTTAGGGGCGATCGTGCATCAGGTGACAGGGCAGACGCTGGAACAATACCTGGCGCCAAGGCTGTTTCAGCCCTTAGGCATCAGCGGATATGATTGGGAGACCTCTCCACAGGGATTGAATACTGCAGGATATGGGCTTCGGCTAAGGACCGAGGACATTGCTAAATTAGGCCAGCTGTATTTGCAGAAAGGCAGGTGGAAGGGGGATGTCATCCTGACAGAAAGCTGGGTCGATGAAGCCACCAGCGCTCAAACCACCTCTCAGGTGAACAACGGAGACTGGTCCCAGGGCTATGGATACCAGTTCTGGCGCTGTACACATGGCTATTACAGGGGTGATGGGGCTTTCGGGCAGTATTGTATCGTCATGCCGGAGCATGATGCGGTGATGGCGGTGACAGGGCAAACTCCCGATATGCAAAAGTCGATGAACATCATATGGGATACGATACCGGCCGGAATGAAGGCGGGGAGCCTGACTGAGGATCGCGGGGACTTGCAGGCATTGAAAAAGGAGCTGGGTGCGTTGTCGCTGCCTGTGGCGAAAGGGGCTAGCACCAGCTCATCGTCGGCCAGGTATGCGTCGAAAAAATGGACGCTGGCTGCCAATGACCTGGGTATTCAGACCCTGGAATTTGGTTTTTCAGACGAAGGCTGCAGGTTAGCGGTTGGGGTAGGGGATAAGGTAACTGTTCTGAAATTCGGTTGGGAAAAATGGGTGCTGAATGACCGTCGTGAGATGTATGTATTCGCGGGTAATAAAGATATGGTCCCCATGCTGTCCCGGATTGCAGGTGCTGCTACCTGGATAGATGATCATACGCTGCAGCTGAACGTGCGGTTTGTGGAGGCGATCTTCGGCGACAGGATCATGTGTGTGCTGGAAGGAGATAGTCTGAAGGTACGTTTTTTAAATAGTGTGGCGGAGACGGCGACGAAGAAGACTGATGATCCAAGAAAGGAGCTTGTGAGCGCGCCTTAGGTGGGCAGCACGGTGATGGTGCTAGAGAAAAAGCAGCTCACCGAAGAACCGGGATTGGTGAAAATCCGGGTTGGGCGTAGCGATATTGTTCCAGGCGAGGTAATGCTGAGTGGCGCAGTCATCACCGCATTTATAAAAATTGGCCTTTGCCGCAGTGGCGGAGAGTGTGGTTATGCTGTCATGGATAAATATTTCCAGGGGGATCCTGAGGGTGAGGGACCAGCCGGAGCTGGGTTCATCCTGGGAGGAAGAGGGTAAGCTGCTGTAATGGCCGATGGTCCGGATCAACTCGGGTGAGAGGGCGCTTCTGTTCTCGCGACCTGCCCCATGCCCTATGAGGCAGGTGCCGATGGCATTGCTTTCCAGGTTATAATAGGAGCGACCGGCGTCCCATGAGATGAAAAATTCCACGCAGCTGTCTTTGTATACGGGATCGTTGGCTGTATAGAAAGTGATCCTCGGTTCCTGTTCGGCCACATAAAATTTAAGGAGGATGGCATCTTTTATGTGGGCGATGGTAAAGGAAGTTCGCGGCTCCTGCGGGAAGGCCGGCCAGGGAGAATGATCGATGGGATGGCGGAATTGGCTATCCATGAGGGAGGATAGGTCCTGCATGGAAGGGTTTGGACTGGTCGGCTGGATGGGAGAAACTTCTATTTTTTTCATGATTTACTTTAACTCCGTTGTAAATATACGGGAGGTAAGGAGAAGTTGGACATCAGGTGCATAGATAAAATACTTATCTTACTTTTTGATGAATTGTGCACCTTATGCCTGTTACGCAAGATCACTATAAGAACGTGTTGAAGTTTTGGCGATCTGTCGAAACGTTCACTTTGCCTGATATTCCTTATGCTTTTCAAGATACTGACAACAAGAGGTATACGGTGTTGGGACCTCAGGTGCAGATGCCCTGGGAGCCGGGTGGATTGCCTGCGGTCCAGGAAGGTAAGCAGTGGAAGCATACTTTATATTTTCATTTAGTTTTAAAGGAGGGTGTCGTTGACCTGTTGGCGAGGCTTACAGGATCGAAGGAGTATCGGGAGCCTGTGTTTGGACTTACCTGTCTATCGGCGGTGGTATTGGATCAGTCGGGACGGCCGTCGGAGCGGGGGTATACGCCGGCGGGATTTATTTATGGGATAAAGGTCATCGAGGATGGGATGGATTTCGAGGCGCTGCCCGGGCTTTTGGAGGAGGCGCAATCATCGTATCTGGTACGGTTCGGATTGGAGAAGGAAGTTGGTATCATGGATTGGAAAGTGATGGAAACGGAGCTGAATTTCCTTCGGGGGTTGACGCGGAAGGCATTACCGGTGCAGGAAGGTGTTGTATGTATTTCGGAGGTTGTTACTGCCGGGGCAAATACAGAGCCTCCTTTTCTCAATAGTTATTATCTGCATGATCTGAATACATTGATCGGCAGTTCAGGGATTGGCGGGCCGATGGAGTTTTTTTTGGCTTCAGCCGTGGAAGTAGATTCGCGTCGTGACCTGCTGGGCAGGCGTGTGCTGCTGGAGGCCTTGCATCCTAAGTACCAGGCGGTCGGACGCTGGCCTTCTTCTCCGGATCCTGGATTGTACAGTGGTCAGCAGGCGGCGTTGGGATTGGCGATGTCAGGCTTGCGGGAAAGGCCGACCTTGCTGGGGATCAATGGACCTCCCGGTACCGGCAAGACGACCCTGCTGCGGGAAGTGATCGCGGATGTAGTTGTCGGCCGTGCAAAGCGATTGTTGAAAGGGAAGGTAACGGAACTTTTTTCCGGGGGATGGAAGGGCATTGTGGATAGAACGGGATATTATTCTATCGACCGGGACGTCTTTGGCGATGATGGTGTTGTAGTGACGAGCAATAACAATACGGCCATTGAAAATATTTCCAAAGAATTGCCGCTGTCAGGAAGTATTGACCGGGAGACCTTTGAGGAGGCGGAGTATTTTTCTCAGATGGCTACTATTCTCGGCGAAGAGGCCAGCTGGGGTATGATGAGCGCGGTGTTGGGAAAGTCGGAGAACAGGGCGGCCTTTGTCAATCGGTTTTGGTTTAATAAGGGTAAAGGTTTTGGAAAATATTTAAAGGAGGGGTTTGCGGATGCCGGTGATCATAAAAGAAATCTTGCTCATTATGAGGAGACGGCCAAAGAGCTGCAGGAGCTGCTGGATGAATATGCGGCTTTCAATACACTCGCTTGTGCTTATCACGATCTGCTGCTTTCGGGAGGGGATGGATTGGAGGAGCTGGCTTCGGCGTTGTTTGTAAGGTATGGTATCGATCCTGCGGGTTTACCAGGTGCCGGATTTATGGAGCTGCCTTTTTCTGAGATCCATCGAATGATGCCTTATTCTTCACGCAAGATAAATATCCTCCGGAGCAGGATCTTCTTACGCAGCCTGGAACTACACGAATGGGCGATCAAGGTCAATGCGCGGAGCTTCAGCTGTAATCTTGGCGCCTTTGTCGACATGCTGTCGAATAAGCATCTGAACTTTATGGATGAAGGGATCGCCGTCACTTTATGGAATACGTTCTTCTTTTGTATCCCTGTTGTTTCGGTGACATTGGCTTCTTTCCAGCGGCAATTCCCTTTGATGGGCCAGGGATCCATCGGCTGGCTGTTGCTGGATGAAGCGGGGCAGGCGACGCCGGCGGCTGCCTGCGGGGCCATCTGGCGGAGTAAAAGATCCATCATCATCGGGGATACGCTGCAAATCCCGCCGGTAGTCACCATCCCTGTTGGATTAGGACAGCTATTGCAAGGTGTTTACGGCATAGCCGACGATTGCTGGAACCCGGTCCGTCGTTCGGCTCAGTTCCTGGCGGATAGGGTTACTGCTTACGGCACTTATATTGATCTGGCCGAAGGCTCCCCTGCGTGGACGGGTATGCCTTTACGGGCTCACCGGCGATGCGGCGAGCCGATGTTCTCTATTGCCAACCGTATTGCGTATAATGGGCAGATGGTTTCTGTGCGGGAGGAGGGCGGGGCTGATATTCCTACGGGAGAAAGCGGATGGATAGATGTTGCTACAGGGACATCGCTGGAGGGGCATGCGGTTGCCGAAGAGATACAGGTGCTGGGGGATATGCTTCAGCAGCTCGTTTACTTTACGGGGCGGGTGTATGTCATTTCGCCTTTCCGGACTGTGGCTCGCGTTTGCCAGGAGAAATTTTATGAAAAGGGGCGGGTGACCTGTGGTACGATCCATGCGTTTCAGGGGAGGGAGGCGGAGATCGTCTTTTTAGTCTTAGGGACCTTGCCCGGGAGTGTTAAGGCGAGGGATTGGGTGGCGCAAAGTCCTAATATGCTGAATGTGGCGGTTACGCGGGCTAAGGAGCGGTTGTATGTGATCGGGAACAGGAAGGTTTGGCGTAAGCACCGCTATTTTGATCAGCTGGCTGAGCGGCTGGGGGTGAGGGGGAGCGGGAGGTTGGTTTAGGAATTATGGGTATAAGAGATATTTTTTTCTCATCTGCTTGTATTTGCTCAATCCCGGTTCCCAGCTCCTGCGGATCTCTTCCTCGCTTTTGCCTGCAATGATCTGGTCTTTAAAGGCTGTAGTTCCTGCAAGCCTATTAATATCACCCATCTGTTTGCTGAAGGTGCGGTCGAAAAATTTCTCTTTGACCGGATAGGCTTTATACAGCTCTATCATCCATTGTATATTGATCTTGCCTGTTTTACGGAGGTTGTCGGCATTGTACGCTCTCAGGTCCAGGCCATAACATTCCTGGTCCTGGTGCAAAGGTGTTTCGGACATACCGGGCAGGCTGACGGGGGTGAAGGAAAAAGGGTACTTCCCTTTCAGGTCGGGGCTGCCCAGTACGGTAAAGGGCATGTGGGTACCACGGCCCTGGCTGATGACGGTACCTTCGAACAGGCAAAGAGAAGGATATAACAGGATGGATTGTTGGGTATTCAGATTGGGGGAGGGGGCTACAGGCAGGTCGTAGTGCATGCTGTGGGTATAGTTCTTAACTTTTATGATCTTCAGCTTGCACTGCGCTTTGTTGGGCAGCCATCCTTCACCGTTGATCATTTGGGCGAATTCCCCGATCGTCATTCCGTGGGCAATGGGAATGGGGAACTGGCCGATGCCGGACTTCAGGTTCATGTCCAGGATGGGGCCATCGACAAAGCCGTTGGGATCGGGGCGATCGAGGATCAGCAGTTCCTTCCCGGATTCGGCGCATGACTCCATGATATCCCTGAGGGTATTGATATAGGTATAGAAGCGGCAGCCTACATCCTGGACGTCGAAGACCATAATATCAATGGCATCCATATCCTGTTGGGACGGCCGCCTTTTGCGGCCATAGAGGGAGATGATGGGGATACCTGTAGCCGAATCGATCTCATCGGACACTTTGGCGCCATTGCTGGCTTTTCCCCGGAAGCCATGTTCCGGTCCGAATACTTCCCGGATATCGATCTTCAATTTGTGTAAGCTGTCTACGATGGATTGGTTGTGTATAACGGAAGTGGGGTTCACCAGCATGCCTACTCTTTTGCCTTTTAGCAGGGGAAGATAGGCGGCTGTCTGGTCGGCGCCGGTGATGATGGGTTTGTTTATGGATAGGGTAGAGAGAATGAGCAGGATGGGGATAGGCCATTTCAGGAGCATGGTACGTATATGATAGGTTAAGAGATGAATTTATTTCAGCAAAGGCAGTAAGTGACGATAATCCACATTGAAAACCCCGGCCAGCGTTGCGAGCTGCTTTACCTGCATGAGCTCGGGATCCCGGATGAGCTGGGCAAGGCCCTTCGAGTCGAGGTTTAAAAGAGTCGCAAATTCGCTTTCTGGCAGATAATCAAGGAATTGGGCAAAGCGGGTAATATCACCCTTTTTAAGAGCATCATGTATAGCGGCATACCGCTGGTCAGGCAGGCTGGCTTCAGAAAGGGAACGAGAAGGCATAATGCTGGCTTTTGGCCTTCAAAGATACGCAGACGGTCTTTAAGTGCCCGGGAAAGTCAGTTACCGAAAAAATGCTAATTAAATTAGTTTAATTGTCTAAAAGTATTAGTATTTTTGGTCTGGATAAAGAAGCCCGGGGTTGCAGAAAAGGCGAAACGGTATCTAAAAGGTGAAATTGGTATCTAAAAAGTGAAAGAGTAGCAGTAAAAAAGTGAAAAAGCGGCAGGTAAAATGAGAAAAAACTGCATAGAGAAACCTCGGAGAATCTTTTAACCTTTTCTTTGACTATGCGACCACGGGATCCGCGTTATGAAGTCATTAAACCGATGCTGAATGAAGGGAAAATCAACTCTTTTCCGGAGATCTTTAAGTTTATTAAAAAATCGGTTGTCGCGGCTGATCTGGGGAAACGAGGTCCACGTTTTACCGAGTTGATCAATAAGGTAGAGGATTTTACCGTGAAGGAGCTTCTGATCATTGCGCGGCTATGCGGGCTGACCCCGGCGGAAATGTTCAAATTAGTAGAAGCAGAATTGGCGAAACGTAACAACAAATAGTGATGCACACCTGGGTACCATGACCATTGCCTATTTTGGCGCCTTACCTATTAATGCCAGGTAGACCTTTATCGCAACCTTTCCGATGAGCCGGCTGTAAAAGCCGGCTTTTTTTCTTTAAACCCCATTATCTAAAAAATGAAAGGGTTTTTACCTATTTTAACAATTAAGCCCGCTTATTAACAGAATGCTAACCGTGAACCGTCCTATCTTTGTGTGGATGATTTGAACATCATCTTTCATAACAGACAAAGATAAATTTTCTCATAAGCAGTTAGTTTTGGTTACGAACCCCTGTTTCCACAGGGGTTCTGTTTTTGTGTATTTGTATTATCTTCCCTGATCATTGACGCTTTATACCTACGGCTCTCATAAGGGACTGTTCCCCAAAACGTTTTTTTATATGATCGATGGATTGGTATAGCCTGATATTCTCCTGAGTGTCCTCATACAGCTTGATCTGATAGTTCCCCGGCACGAGGCGGGTGAAACGAATGCCCAGGAGCCTTATGAGCATGCGCCTGTCATATAACTTCTCAAAGATCTCCTGCGCCGTCTGCAGGAGCAACAGGTCTGCATTGGAATAGTCGATGGTCTTCTGTTTGACGACGGTATCGAAATTGGAATAGCGCAGCTTTACCGTCACACATCCCGTCAGCTTGTTCTGCGACCGCAGCTCGAAACCGATGGCTTCTGTCATGCGGACCAGCTCGGCATGCAGGAACTTAAGGTCAATGGTATCTGTCTGGAAGGTCCGTTCCGTGGAAATAGATTTCTGCTCACGGTAAGGGATGACCGGAGAATCATCAAGACCGTTAGCCTTCCGCCAGAGATCGATGCCTGTCTTGCCAAACAGGGTTTCCATCATTTCCACAGGGATGGCTGCCAGTGTCCGTACTGTTTCCACTCCCCGCCGGATGAGCTTGCCCGCGTTCTCCTGGCCGATGCCGGGAAGCTTGCCGATCTTTAAAGGGGCCAGGAAATTCTTTTCTTCCCCAAAGGGAATTTCTATCTGTCCATTGGGCTTTACCTCATTGGTGGCAACCTTGCTGATGAGCTTATTGCTTGCCAGTCCATAGGAGATGGGCAGGCCGCTCTCCACCAATACTTTTTTCTTCAGCTTCTCGACAAAAAGGCTGCAGCCATGATATTTGTCCATGCCTGTCATGTCAATGTAGAACTCATCGATAGACGCTTTTTCAAATAACGGCGTATTCTCCTGCAGGATGTGCGTTACGAGGCGGGAGTATTTGGCATACGACTCCATATCGCCTCTGATGACGAGGGCTTCGGGGCATAGCCGGCGGGCCAGCCTGATGGGCATGGCGCTGTGGATACCGAACTTCCGGGCTTCATAGCTGCAGGCAGCGACTACTCCCCGGTCGCCGGAACCTCCGACGATCAGCGGCCGTCCTTTCAGCCTGGAATCTTTCAGGCATTCCACCGAAACAAAGAACGCGTCCAGGTCAAAATGAGCTATATGCCTGTGAGGATTAAGAAACATATTATTCGAATTATTTAGTGATCCTGCTTTTAATGCCTGCCTTTTCAATCCCTGTCACTTCGATGCTATACACTCCAAACTCCTCCATTACCTTACCCGTGATCCTATAGAAGCCTGCCTGGGGAGGATGGGCCGCATGCACCGGTGGAAAATGTACCGTATCGATCCAATCCTTGTTATGGTCCAGGAAGGTCCCAAAGCTCATTGTCTCACCTTTTATCGTACGTACCGGCTTATGGGTCACATGATACCCGAGCACGGTGATGACCTTCCCTGCATGTTGTGACAGTTCTCTGGCGGGCGTATATTTTGCCGGATCGTCGTCCACCAGGGAAAAGGGATCGCGCAAGGGAAAGCCCAGCAGCTCGACCTCATCGTAAATGTCGTCCAGCTCATACAGGGGGAGATCGGGCAGGGTGAGGGTCATGGGCGCCTCTTTAAACAAAGCCTGGTGTGCGGGGGCCAGCGCCCTGTTCTTCTTTTGTACGAAATCTCCCTCCCAGAGCAGCTCTTTCTTGCTTTTTCCCGTAAAACGCAAGGCTCCTACCCGGATGAGCAGCTCCAGGGGCTCTGCGGTGATGCCTGTACGCTCGATGAAATCAGCCAGGTGCAGGTAGGGACCGCCGCGATGCCGCTGATCCAGGAACTTTTCTACCAGCTCCTGGTCCAGCCCTTTGACGTGAATAAAGCCGGCATAAGCATCCCTGCCGGTGATATTGGTGTAATAATCGCCGTGGTTGACACAGGGCGGATGGACCCGAGCGCCCGTTTTCATCAGCTCGTAGAAATAAAGCTCCCGGCTGTAGAAGCCGCCGAAATTGTTGATCACGGCGACGGCAAATTCCATGGGATAATAGGTTTTCAGGAAGAGGCTCTGATAGCTCTCTACGGCAAAGCTGGCTGAATGCGCTTTACAGAAGCTGAAATCGGCAAAGCTCTCGATCTGGCGCCATACTTCTTCGATGGTGGTCTCAGGATATTCCAGCTGCCTGCAATTTGCGAAGAACCTTTCTTTCAGCTGAATGAAATGTTTCTTGCCCCTGTATTTTGTACTTGTGGCCCTTCGCAGCAGGTCGGCATCGGCCATATCCATTCCTGCCCAGTAATGCGCCACTTTCAGGACGTCTTCCTGGTAGACCATTACGCCATAGGTTTCTTTCAGTAACTCTTCCAGCTTCGGGTGCAGGTATTCAAATTTGCCGGGATTGTGGAACCGATAGATATACTGCTGCATCATGCCGCTCCTGCCTACCCCCGGCCGGATGATGGAGCTGGCTGCAACCAAGGTTTTGTAATCATCGCAATGCAGCTTTTGCAGGAGGTGGCGCATGGCCGGCGACTCGATGTAGAAACAGCCGATGGTATTCACGGTGCGGATCTGCGCCCGGACCTTGTCATCCTTCATGAACTTTTGGACCTCATGGATATTGATGTCAATATGTCTATTCTGTTTGACGAGCTGCAGGCATTCCCTGATATGTCCCAGGCCCCGCTGGCTCAGTACGTCCAGCTTGAACAGGCCGATGCTTTCCGCGACGAACATATCTATCTGTGCGGTGGAGAATCCCTTGGGCGGCATATGTACGGCGCACCAGGTGGAGATGGGCTCTTCGCTGATGAGGATGCCTCCTGCGTGGATGCTAAGATGGTTCGGAAAATTCTGTAACAGCTTGCCGTATTGCAGGATAATACGCTGGAGCTGGCCTTCGCCGGCCTTTTTCATGAAGTTCTCTCCACGGGCATCGCCATTGTAATATCCTTTTTCCGCCAGCTGATCGATCTCTGCTTTGGGCAGGCCGAAGACCTTTCCCAATTCACGGATGATGGCCTTGTACTGGAATGTGGAATACATGCCCAGCAGGGCTACATGCTGCCTGCCGTATCGTTTGAACATATAGTCGATGACCTCGTCCCTGTCACGATGGCTAAAGTCTATATCAAAGTCCGGGGGGCTTGTGCGTTGTGGATTCAGGAACCTTTCGAAATACAGGTCGAGCGCGATAGGGTCCACATCCGTGATCTGCAGGCAATAGGCCACGAGTGAATTGGCGCCGGAGCCCCGGCCCACGTGATAGAAGCCGCGGCTCTGTGCATAGCGGATCATGTCCCATGTGATGAGGAAATAGGCGTTGAAACCCATTTCGTCGATGATGCGTAATTCCCGTGTCAGTCTTTCGGCGGCCCGTTTGTTTGCGCCGTAACGCATGAGGAAACCGTCCCGGGCCAGTTTTTCAAGTAAGATCCTATCGTCTTCCTGCGAGGCGCTGAAGACCTTTTTGTTCTTATCCTTCCCGAAGGTCATGTTGATATGACATGCATCGATCAGTTGATAGGTATTGACAATGATGGACGGGTATTGCCGGAATGCTTCGATGATCTTATCGGGAGGCAGGAAATATTCCTGTTCGCCTGCCTGTTCTTCTGTCTGTAGTTTGGACAGGAGCACATTTTTGTCGATGGCCCTCAGGAGGCGGTGTAAATTGTAATAGGTCTTGTTCCGGAAGGTCACCGGCTGGCGGACGACAAACTTACCCGGATATGCGTCTACCTGCAAGCGCTGTAATTTACGTGCTTCCGCAGGCAATACGCCAATGTATTCGTTAGGCAGCAGCGCTTCGACGGGCTTATTTTGAAGGGGATAGATAACAAATCCGTCTTCCTGGCCGGCAAAGAAGGATACTTCCTCTGTCTTCTCCGGAAAATCTGTTTTTGCTACCAAATGTTGGGACAGGAATTCGTTGATCCAGCGGAAGCCCTGGTTATTCCTGGCCAGGAGGATATACAGCAGCCGGTGGCCATTGCGTATTTCAGCGCCCAGGACCGGGTGTATACCCTGCTCCTGGCAGCATTGCAAAAAGTCCCATGCATCGCAGGTGGTGTTGATATTCGTCAGCGCCATGGCCCGGGCGCCTTGTTCTACTCCTTCCCTGACCAGTTCTTCTGTTGCGTAGGTGCCGTAGTGAAAGCTGAAGTATGTTTTGCAGTTGATGTACATGGGGTGTGGGTGAATGATTCAATTGTAAAACTACATCAATGCTAAGATATTTAGTAACCCCGGCCGGCCGGTGAAAAAAAAAAGACCACCTCAGTAATCCGAGGTGGCCAGGTTGGGAGCAAGGTTGTTTAAGGTTGCTGCCTTTTTAAGGCAGCTGCTGTTCAGAGATAATAGGAAAGGTGCAGCTAATGGTTATGGAAATCAGGGCGCAAAACTTTTATTTTAAAGATCTTTTATTGGCCGTTGTAATACTGTCTTTTTGCATATTGTATTCTTTCAACCACAACTCATTCATATCTTTAACGCTTATGTCGAACAGGGTTGCGATGAAGGCTATTTCATCCAATGTAAACTGTCCTACGTCGTTCATCAGCTCATTAAAGCGGTCGACTTTTTTCCCCAATTTGTTTGCGACGACTGTTTTAGGTATATAAAGGAAGATGTCATTAAAGGATCTCAGTCCTCCAGTTTTGTGCATACTATGGACAGCTTGAAAGCGAGGATCACGGTTTAACATACGGTAAAGAAAAAGAATATACGCGTACACCCAGCAAAAGCTCCGAACAAGTTAGTTTTTAGCTCCCGAATGAGACGTTCAAAACAGCTGATGTATCTGTTTAAAACTCCGGATATGTTTCTGAAAAAGTACTTAATGGTTAGTCCTGCACTGTTAGTTGGTTAGTTTAAAAGTGCAATATATTCTGTTTGCAACGGATGAAATGGGAGTTTAAAAAGGGTAATAAGAAGCCTATTGAAGTCGTATATTCAGTTTTGGTAATTTGTCGGATGGTGCTAGTCGATTATCGATGTCCGGATGGGCGGTCGCCATACCCGAATTCTTCTCCTTCCTGTAATTCCCTGCCGGTGAATTTGCCAAAGCGGATGACGGTGTAGGCCAGCCATGCCAGCAGCATGGGTGACAAGAACAGCATGATAACGGCTATCTGCCGGAGGGTATGGCTGTCCTGATGCAGCAATATAATATAGGTCAGCAAGTACAGGCTGACAAACCAGGCGGCGAAAGTGGCGTTCCGGGTCATACCTGAATTTACGAAAAATCCGGGACATGCATTTTTGATGATCTTTATCATGCCTGCGCCGACGAAAGTCATGGATAAGCTCCTGTCCCGCCTCTTAGTTTTGTGAAAACGATCTGATCATGAAACCAATCATTGTTCCCGTCAATTTTTCAACATATGCCGTCAATGCCGCCCGCTATGCGGCTGATCTGGCGCTGGCCTTGCATGCTGAACTCTACCTTGTCCATGTGATCCAGGTGCCTGTTGCTTCGACAGAAATGCCGATGTCGGAGTCGCTTTACAAGGAAATGGTGGATTCCGCCGAGCTGAATTTAGAGGGTCTGAAGGCCGAACTGGTGAAACGTACTATTCAAAGGGTTCCCGTGAAATGTATCATAAAGGTGGGCAGCGTATCCGTAAAGATCAAAGGGCTTTGCGAGGAGCTTGAACCATATGCTGTCGTGCTAGGCGCGGCAGGAACTACACTTGAAAAGTTCCTCGCTACCAGTCCGGCGGCGTCCCTCCTGCATAGCCTGCATTATCCTGTACTGGTGGTGCCCGAAACGGGTGTCTTTCACCATTTCCGGCGTGTCCTGCTGGCATGCGAGCCGAAGGATATCAGTGCGGGGATACCCAATTCGCTTCCCCTGCTGAAAGACCTGCGCCGGTGCTTTGGCTCCCGGATAGATATTGTGACCATCGAGACAGCACCCCTGGCTGAAGAGGAAACTGTTTACCCCTGCGAAGTGTGGAAAGGGGCGTTCAGTGAGTTTCATCCGGAGCTGCATTATATAAAGGCTGCTAAAGTCGAGGAAGGGATCTTACAGTTCCTGGGTCATCATGAGGCGGACCTGGTCATGGTCTTTCCAAAAAGGCACAGGATGTTCGAGTTTCATGTCAGCCAGTCCAGGAAATTGACCAAACGGAGTCCTATACCTGTTATAAGCATACATGCTTAGTGGTGGGAGGGTATGCAAATAAAAATAAGACCATCCAGATAACTGAAGTTACCGGATGGTCTTGACCCTTAAAACAACCTGTCGCAAACGTTAAATAGGGTTAAAACCAGGCCTCGGGGTTATATACGTAATACGATGGTTTTTAGATTTGTGGAGGGAAAAAAAAGTGAAAATGCGATGTCGTCGGGAGCTGGCTACTGCTACGGCCATTGATAAATGAATATTGGAAAGTAATATTGCCAGGAAAATGGATCTATTTAGCCAGTAAATCATAGAAATGGAGCAAAATACTGTCCTTCTCGTCATGGATATGCAGGCAATCATACTTGGCAGGCCAGGCACCTGGTGCTCAGCGGTGTTGCCACCAGCGGGGTGGTACTGTCGACGTTGCGAGAGGCGGCGGATAAGGATTACCAGATAACGGTGTTGGCTGATGGCTGCGGCGACGGGGATGAGGAAGTGCACAGGGTGCTGACGACGAAGGTATTTCTGCCGCAGGCGAATGTGGTGAATGTTAAGGAATGGGTGGGATCGTTGTAGGGTGGAGCATTAATAAATGCTTTACATCTCCGCGGTATATTCAATTCTCCAGTTCAGTTTTTTCAAAGCGTCCACCTTGTAATCGAATCTCCGGATGATCAGGTGGTAAAGGCTATCCGCGGGGTTGTCATCATTCTTAAAATCGATGTAAAAAAAGAATACATGCAGGGCGCTGCCATCGGCCCGGTTGATCGCATTCTCCCAAGGCTTCTTTTCCGGTCCTTTTCCTTCGGGGCCGTACAGCAAGTAAGGTTTGATGCTGTCGTGGGGATTCAGGATGTAATTGCTTTTCAATTCCAGGTCCTGGTAGGAGGAATCACAACTGACCGAATAATAAACAGGTTTGCTGGAACGGTTGATCAGGGTGAGATCGGAGGAGCGGTCGTAAGACTGGCAGCCCGTAAGCAGGAGCAATACTACCCAGCACGATTTTCTGGTCGGGAACATACTTGATTTTTAATGAGAAAAGGGGCTATATAAATATAATGAGAAAAGGGGTTCGATCTTCAGTAAAAAAGCAGTAATTTGTTAAGGACAAACATTAAACTCTTCACATGTTTTCTGTCGGCGAAAAAAACTCCGAATCTTTTCCCCGCAGCCAGGCTGCAGCGAATAATTTGACGAAAGCCGGTCCTTACCAGGGGCTTCTTCAGGCGAGGTCTGCCCAGCGTGTGTTACAGCCGGTGGCACAGGCAAAGGAAGATGGTGTCCCGGAGAATAGGACAGGTATGCCTGATGGGCTGAAAACGAACATGGAAAGCATGTCGGGATTCGATCTGTCGGATGTGAAGGTACACTACAATTCTACCCAGCCCGCGCAGCTCAATGCCCTTGCTTATGCGCAGGGCAGCGATATCCATATCGGGCCCGGCCAGGAACAGCATTTGCCGCATGAAGCCTGGCATGTCGTGCAGCAAAGACAGGGAAGGGTACAGCCAACCCTGCAATTAAGAGAAAGCGTTCCGGTGAATGACGATCAGGGCCTGGAAAAAGAGGCCGATGTGATGGGGCAGAAGGCTATCACTGCATAGTCTTACCTTCTTTGCCGAACTCTTTCCGGATACCCGTCAATATATCCTTGTGCAGGATGATATTCGTACCCCGCTTGATCGTCAGCAGGGAGGCATACCGGGTGACATTAATGATCGCGCCCCCTGTCATTTCATATTTTTCCGCAATAGTTGTCAACCCCTCTTCGTCTTCCAGCACGGTATTTTCCGGGAAGGACTGCCGCCACAGCAGGAGGCGCTCCGCCGGCCCCGGCACAGGGAAATAGACCATGGACTGGAACCGCCGGCTGAAAGCCTCATCCAGATTGGCTTTTAAATTAGTAGCCAGGATGACCACACCCGGAAAGTCCTCCATACGCTGGAGGAGATAGGATACTTCCTGGTTGGCATAGCGATCATTGGCGCTGGCGGTCTGGGTACGCCGGCCAAACAGCGCATCCGCCTCGTCAAAGAACAAGATCCAATTTTTGTGTTCGGCCTGGTCGAATACGTTGGAGAGGTTCTTCTCTGTCTCCCCGATGTATTTGGATATTACCATCGACAGGTCGATGCGATAAACATCCAGGCCGGAAGATTTGCCCAGCAAGGTAGCCGTAAAGGTCTTGCCTGTCCCGGGCGGTCCGTGAAACAAGGCGCGGAAGCCGGGTTTGATCTTTTTCGACATTCCCCATTCGTTCAGAAGGGTATCGCCGAACTGCAGCCAGTCCCGGATCTCTTGTACTCCCTGGAGTGTGTCCTCATCCAACACCAATCCGGACCAATCCATCTCGGTATGGATCCGTTTGGCGGGGAAACGGATGCTGAAATCAGGCTGGTGCGACACGCCTTTCGTAAAATAGCTGAGGTACTCTGCCGAGATCCGGATCATTCCGCTGAGAAAAGGTTCTTCCGCGTGCGAATGATCCAACGTCAGTATATTGAACTTATGGAAAAAATGGTCTTCCCCGAACAGGTCCAGCAGGACAAATCTTTTTTCAAGGCTGTCCGCGGCGAGGATAAAGGCCACGGTCTCGCCTGTGGGAAGGAAGCCGCCATGATTCTGTCCTTTGATGCCGCCGAACTCTGTAAATCCCCGGTCGTAGTCCGCGTTCCTGATGAAGAAGATATCCAGCAGGTGAGGCTGCAGGTGGGGCGCCAGGGCAAGCAATAAGGTGATCCGCTCTGACAGGCCCATCCGGTAATGCCTTACTACTTTGCTGTACAAAGAGGGGTCGCCGGACAGGTCCGGTGCAGGAACTTCGCCGATCGAGGTATAACGGCAATCCTGGTCATGGAATAATTTCATGCGGGTGTCCATCACTTCCGCAAGCCATGCCATTTCCCTGGTGAGGATGGCGGCATTGGCGCTCATAGTTGTTATATCCATTCTGTGTTTAATGTTTTATTCATCCAGGGCAGCCGGATCAGTCTCCAGCTCCAGGGTAGATATTGCAACAGGACATCGATCCCTCTTTGTTCCACCTGCAGTTTCCATTCTTCCTGCATCGAAGTGAGCGCACCATTCCGCTGCAAAAAAGATAACCTTATTCCCTCCGTAGAAGTATTCTTCATTTTCTCCCACTGCTGGCGCAGCACTTCCATCAGCTGCCCTGCCACTTCTCTTTCCATTTCCGAAAGAGAGATGTGCAAGGGAATGGTCTCTTCCATGGGGATATCGCATAGAATTTTATTGAGCACCAATTCCTGCTCCGGATGATCTTCCCTGCCATCAATGAGAAACTGCAACAGGTGTGCTGCCCGGTGTTGCGCTGCCCGATCGATGAACTGGTTCTTTTCCGTCAGGCCGGTCCGTACAAAGAAATGGGGTATTAAAGGATGCAGCAGGACCAGGCCGGCGTTATGGATATAGACAGGCCCGGGAGGAGTTTCGTTGATTGAGGTCTGTTCAACTGCCGGCAGGACTTCGCCTCCCATATACGCTATCAGTAATCGCAGGGGTTCCTTCCCTGCCAGCCGTAGTATGTGTGAAACCAGATGACGGGCCGGGGCTGTTGACCCGAATAGCGAGCGGATCGTTTGCTGGATCATCGGCCGTGGTGGTCCTTCCGACAACAATAACTTCACCAGGGCAAGGGGGCTTTCCCGGAATAATTGCTGCAAGGCTTGCCGCAGCAGGATCTCTTCAGCGGCGCCGGGCGGTTGGCCGGACAGCATCCACCTCTCAGGCCATCGCCGATGCACCAGATAATGGGTCAATGCAGATAACCATTCCCCGATGGAAGGGGGAGGAGACGGATCGGCATCCGAAGGTTCGTTGGCCTTTGAAGACGGATCGACGTTCGAAAATGCACTGGTCATTTGAGACGGATCAGCACCCGGAGGTAAACCTGTCTTTGGAAATGGAGCGGCTTCCGAAGGGATATCCTTATTGCGGTGTGGATCGGGGTAAAGCGGCTCTGTACTTTCTTTCAACAGTACAGCCAGCGAATGAAAAAGTGAACTATCCCGTTCCGACCTGATATCCTGACCGATGCCCTGGACCAGGAAGGCCAGCAGCTGCCGATAGGACAATTGGTGGCGGCGCGAGATCCGCCGGATATTATATTCCAGGAATACGCGGGTATTGAACACATTCCCTCTTTCCGTCCATAGAAAAGAAAGGATCAATTCCCAGACGGATCGATGGAAACTACCGCTGTCCGTCTTGACGAGGAATTTCTGACGCTGCAAGGTTTCGAGTCTTTTCGCATAATGAAAAATGAACTCTGACTCGTCAGGTTCTCTCAGCCGGACCAGGTTTTTGACTGTGGTTTCATCGAAGGTGTGAATTATCCTGGCCCAGATGCCTTCTCTTTCACTCATCGACCGGATCATCTCATAGGTGAGATCGGGCGCCTCTGTCATCAGGCCGGTGAAAATTACGGACAAGGCGGTCTCATTATATAATGTAGCCAGCCCGGTCAGGCTCCCATGCAAAAGGTAGGACCGGATGACATTCATTTTTTCCATTATCAGGCCGGCGGCGCTTTGCGGCAAGTCCTTTGCCACTGTATATTCTTCTTCATAAAATAAGGTAGAAATTATCGCTGACAGGGAGCTCCGCCTGACGAGCACCATACTGGTGGATTCCAGGGCCCTGAAAAGAAGGGCGATCAGCTCTCCGTATTCCAGGTTGTACTGCCGGGCCATCTGGCCCAGCGTGCTTTTTACAAATATCTTCCTATTAAAATTGCTGCCTCTGTCCACCAGGAGGTAGGTAAAGATGAAGACCCAAAGGTTCTTTTCGAATTCGCTTATCTCCTGCCGGAAAAACTGTTCCGTTGACTGGATATGGATGATATCGGTGTAATAAACGAAAATAAAGGCGGCCTCATCCGGCTCGAGCGTTTCTACCAGCGAACGGATCGTCGTCACGGGAAATTGATAAACCAGGCGTCTTCGGACATAGTCGCGCTGGCCTGTTGAGATCAACACATTTTTCAGACCGGACGGGTCGTCCCGGATCAATCTTTCTATCACACCTGCCGGGTTAACCAGCAGTTCCCCGGCAGCCCACCAGGGAAGCGTACCTGTCATAAGAAAATATTCAAGCAAGTCTGTCAACGATTTATTCCGTCCCGGCTTTTCGTGCCGCGCATATTCACTGAGCGCCCATTCCAGCTCTTTTTCCAGGGCTTGCCTGAACCTCTCCCTGAAATCTTTCTCCAGCCGCTGGCTGGGGATCCTGCCCAGGTCCAGCGTCAGGTGATCCAGCCGCAGCACCAGCTCTTCGGGGATCATGCGATCGAAGACCTCCGTCATTACAGGTGTGGCATCGTTATAAAACAGACGGCTGAACCTGTTCTGCAGATCATAAGCTTTTTCCTCCAGCGGGAAACAGATGTCGAAGGTCTGCTTTTGGATAATATGGTAGGAGGCCGGCATATCAATAGACGCCTTTTTTCAAAAAGTGAATGATGCGGTCTGACCATTGCTTCCTGGGCCCGGGATCGTCCTGTTCTTTCATGGCGGCGGACCAATTTGGATACAAGTCTTCGAATTCTTTCATTGCGGATATATTCAGCCATTGAAAATAAAGCCGTATATGTGCAGGCGTGTGGATCCTGAAAAGGTCCATCACGAAGGTGCGGAAGCCGGGGTCCTGGAATCTTGCGGGCCAGGCAGGCAAGAGCACCGTCATATTAAAATTAAAAAATTCTTCACGGATCATGCTCTCGTCCTTTCCTCTTATGAGCATCTCAAAGCGGGGATAGAACCGCAGCTTGTTTTCGCCGAACAGGAGCAGTTGTTGCCGGATATGTTCAATATCGGGGGCGGCCTCGTCCCAGATCCATTTCTCCAGGTCAGCCGGGTCGCTGAAAAACCCCAGTTCTTTATGACGCTGCAGCTGAACCCTACAGCGGCCGCCGAGCGCTTTGACGGCCCACTCCGTTATTCCGGCGTCCGGCACGCCCGAGGGCGATGGGGCTGTCGCTGCTGCCGCCAGGATGTCGGTGAGTATGCGTTCCCTTTCCATAAAGCCGGTCCAGCGGGCCTGTTGAAAGAGTATGTCTTTTTTTGTCGCACAGAACCGGAAGCCGAAGGAATCCGAGTCTATGGCGGGGCGCAGCAATACATGTTCTACGAGATAAAAACCTTCGGACAGGATATTGATCTGGCGGAGCCGGGCGATGAGGTTTTTCAGTGAGGTGATGGCGCCTTTTTCATCCTGGTGCCGGCTGATGATCTGCCAGCTGTTGTCTGCAGGTTCCGAAAAGAGGATCAGCCATTCACTGCCCCCGTGGGGATCCGGGCCGATGGTGTAATTTCCGGCGCTGAGCCCATGCAGGAAGAAGGACATTTTCCTGTTGCTGAAATTCCAGGAGTCGCCGACGTTGGGAGGGGCTGCGGGTTGTACCTGGGGAGGTGAGGCAGGGACCCGCTGCCGCATGGTGGCTTCGCCGGCAAAGGTTGTCCATTCCTGTTTTTGCTGGTGATCGCCTGCAGCGGGAATGGCTGCAGCCTCTTCTTTTTCTTCACCATGGCTGAGCGTCATCATTTTCAAAACGGCATCCGTAAGGGCGGCGGGCGGCGGGGGAGCGCCCGGCGTGGAGATCGAAGATGGCCGTATGTACAGCAGGTCCGCCATTTTTTTATAGAACCCACCCTTGTCGTCCCCGTCCTTTTCGAGATAATCACCGCCTCTTACCCTGCCATATCCTGTACCGGCCATATTTTTAAGCAGGCCGGCCTTCCATTCGATGATCTCATCCTGTCTTTTTTGGCTGTCCGGCGTTCTATACAAATGAGCATATAACCTGACGGGATAGGGGGAGGGCTGTTCGTTAAACCGGGCCAGCAGGTGATCCAGCACGGCATTTTTTCTTTTGCAGTATTCCTCGTCCGTCTCTGATCCTTCCGACAGCGACTGTATATATGCGTTATGATTGTCTTTGGTAAAATCGTCCCAGGCTTTTTCGTCCGCCGGGTCCGCCGATCGCGTAAATGCCTGCAGCAAGCGGCGGATACCAGGAACCTGGTATAACGGCTGTGTGAAATAGGTCTGAGGCGGGACGGGTGGGGCTGCCGGCCCGGGCGGCGGGACATCAAACGAGAAAAAACCGGATACATTGGCCAGCTGAGCGAGATAATTGGCCAGCACCTGCTCGAAAAAAAGCAGGTAGGCCTTCAATTGCCGTGCGCTGGCTATCCGCGCGGGAGATGGGTTCCTGCCAAGGCCGTTGGCGCCGATGCCATATACGACGGGAAAAAGATGCTGCAGGGAATGATAGAACAGGACATCTCTATACTGACCTTGCCGGGTATGGGAAGCAGCATGCGGATCCACCACCGGCTCGGAGCTTCTCCGGGCGGCCTCCTTCACGCGGGGCCATATATCATCGAACACCGATGCCCGTATACGAACCTCATATTTGTCTCTCAGCAGGCGAATGGGCGATGCAGCAAGCCCTTCCTCGAAATACAGGTAGGACTCTTCGGCCAGCACATAAGGGGCCCTGCTGGTGGAACCCTCCGGCGTGATGATGCTCAGATCCCTTACATAGCTGACTCCCGGCACCAGGGAAATAACTTTCATCAGTTCCGCAGGATCCAGGAATTGTTTACGTGGAGGGAGCTCTGCATCGGGGATGAATCCTTTCTTCAGGAGGGGCCCGGCATGGATATCCTCGACCGGAAGGCCTTTATCCAGCAGTTCCTGTTCCGTATAGTACTTTACAGGCGGGTTGATCGCGGCTTCCAGATCGCGGTAAATGTCGGCCAGCAGCTGTTCGGGTTGATCTCCTGTAATGACCACCTCGGCCCTGATGCGGATGGGGAGGGGTTTCAGGACTATGATATTTTTGATCAGGTCTTCGCATAAATTCCTGGCGGAGACGAAGCAGGCGCGCACTTGTCTCTGCAGGTCCCTGGCCCATTCGCTTGCTTCCGGCGAGGGGGCGTCCGTCCGCAGCTTATCTGAAAACTCTTTCTTCACCTGTACTTTCATCGTGTATAATCCGTGCATGGTGCCATAGGAGAAACCGGACATAAAGGGTTCCATCCAAACGTTGTGCAGGCAATCCATCTTATCCAGGATGAATTTCCTGAAATCATTCACTGTGACCGGATTGCTGGTGAGCACATCTTCCGGGATGAAAAATGCATTTTGCTGCAAGTTGATCTTTCCATCCTTATCCGCCAGCAGGTCCGCCATAGGAAACTCCGTCCTGTAGGACAGGTCGGTGATCATATAGCAAAGCACTTCCAGGATGGTGACTCCCGGATCATGCAGATTGTAATCGGTCCATGTTTCGCCGCACAATTGCTGCATCAGCTCAATGCCCCGCTGACGAAGAAAGGAAAATTCAATCATGCATCACCTCCTCATCGTCCCACAACCGGGTGATCGAATAATGGATCACTACGCCTTTGCCGAAATTACTATTCGTCCGGAGCTGGAGGGAATTGTTATGTGTGCTGCCTCTCCATCGGAGGCTCAGCTTGTTCCAGAAAAATCCATAGTGGGCACAGGTCCTGCGGATCCTGCTCCTCGAACGGCCATAGGCGCTCAACGCTATCGCATGCATGATGGCGAACCGGCCTGTGGTCCGGACGCCCGTGCGGGCCACGACCTCGAAAGCCTGGCAGTGGTCCAGGCCAGACAATATGGTATGCCATTTGCCATCTGCAGGCACAATGCAAGGCCCCGGCTGCTGACTAAAGGTACCTCTCCGCCCTTCCATGCCCACGCATCCTTTTACATCCAGCTTATACCGTGGATCCGTCTTTTTCCCAATACCCAATCTTCCTCCTTCCTGTAAAAACACACAATTCTCTTCCTCATTCATCTCCTCCGGTCTGAGCGCATATTGCAATTGCAGGCCCTGCAGATGCTGAATGTTCTTGTCGATATAAAAAAAAGGTTCCATTTCATCAATGCTGCTGTAGAAAGTGACCAATCTTTTCGAAGAGCCGGAAGAGCTGACATGCAGGCCATTCGCCTCATCCTTGGAGAAACCGTCATCTTCCCTGTTGACCATGGAGTCGATGAGGGAGCTGAAATGTTTTTCGGAAGGGAGGCCGCCATTCCTGAAAAATTTCTTTAATTCTTCCCGGCCGTGGGTTTTACCATTATTCTGGTTGTTCATAAAATGTTATTTATGGGGTTAACAAAAGTCAGGTTGAAAGATTCGTCCGGGCTCTCCCTGCTGACAGGCTCTTCATCATAGCCTTCCTGTGCTGCCTGCCCGGGATAGGATATCAACAGTTCGTTGCCGATGAAGAGATCACCGATGCCTTTCGGGTTAGGTTCGATATTGTCGTCATTATCCAGCAGACCGATCAGGTGATGATCGGACGGGATCAAAACCGCTTCAGGAACGGAACCCTGGATAAACTCGATGGGATGAACCGCGGAATCGATCATTGCGCCTTTCAATTCACCGGTGACTGCGTCCTTAACGCTGAAGAAATGCACAACGGAGAATCCTCTCACCTCCGATATATAGGGCCTCTTTTTGATATAGGTAAGGAGTTCCGGGATATAGATGCGTGTACCGATCCTGACATCCGAGTCGGGTGAATAGATCCAGGGACAGAGCAATTGGCTGATGTCTTCGTGCAATCGTTTGAGGTAATACCCGCTGCCGGCATCCGCCGCCATGGGGTCGCTTGTCAGCCTGATCCGGCAGGCTATTTTTATTTTTTCATAGACGGGGTTGCCGATCTCTATGTTTATAAAAGGTGAAGCAAAGCCGGCAAGATATTTTTTGACGGCGAAAAGGGTCGAAAGGTTAACTTTTGGCTGATCGGTATATAAATTGCCGTCTGTGCCCACCCTGGGGATCAGGATCACCTGGACATCGACGCCCGGGTATACGGATTGCCGTCGATAGTTGGTCCCGAAACATTTCACTACGGCGATGGAAGGAAAATGCTCCAGCACCAGCTGTTCGATATCGAGGGATGTGAGGGGGCGTTTTTTATGACGAAGTCTTTCGCTGATGCGGGTATACCAGGCTTCGTCCTTTTCCGCAGGTGATCCGCCGAAGGAAACAAAAGGCTGCCAGACTTGCTGCAACCCCTGCACTTTGCGTATAAAATTCTTTATGGATCCGGAAGGCAGGATGAAGGCGGCGTCAGGGAATTGCTGAGCCTTATCCTGCACCCGCTCCGCCACTCCGGCCTGGGAGAGGATGGCGATGACTTTCGATCTCATGTCGGTGGACACACTGACGGAAGCTCTGATCCAGAAAAGTCCGTCAGGCATTATGGTATGCTGCAGGCTGATGAGCTCCGGCATTTTCAGCCGGACGATGCCTGTGTTGATAAATCCGTGGGTCGTATCGGATAAAATGCTGCCGGCGCTCATCGTCACCCAGTCGTTATCCACCAGGTAGCTCCAGGTGATGCTGCCGGTGTCGTGAAGGGTATGGTGGAAGTTTTTTTCTTCGAGCTGAAAGAGCAGGGAAAGTTCTTCGCCCGATGTGGCGTCGCTGAGGCCCATGTGCAGGTGACCCCCGGTGTCAAAGTCCGGCAAAAGAGAGATAAACCGTGCATCGTCGCCGGGATAGATCTTTTTATATCCGAAAGGATATTGATGAATAATTTCCAGCCCGCCTCCGGCGTTGCCGGCCTCCCGGATATCCTTGAAAGCCTCCGCATGTTCCAGCGTATAATTGACGCTGGCGGATTTAGCCCTGGGAGTATACGGCTGATTAGGCAGGGGTAGTTTCCTGGTCCACAAGCGGGCGTTGTGCATGGCAATTTCGGGGAATATCTTTGGAAACAAGGCATGACCGAAAGCTTCCGGGGGGGAAAGCAATTCGAGGCGGATCGCGCCGTTGCGGAAAAACCCATTGGATTCCTCATCTTCCTGTGCGAGCAGGGGCTTGTTGGAGAACTCCAGCTTTTTGATATCGACTCCCCTGATCCAGGTAGTGGGGGAGGGGCCGTTGACCCCTTCTTCCGGGTTCCTGGTGTACAATGGGAAGGTCTGTTGCTGCGCCATGGAAGGTTGTACTGTTCCATTCGCCAGGGCTCCGATGCCAATGCGGAATGAGTCGTCGGTGACCCCGGTGTTATAACCTGCAAACCAGGCGGCAAATCCGCCCGGTTCTTTAGGCAGGTCCATCCATTCCAGGCGGATAGCCAGGTCCGTGGTATAGCGATTGAAAATATTGCTATTCTTTATATCCAGGTAGGAGCCTACGACCGGCTGGGGGCCGAAGGGCTGGAATGCGCTGTCGATGGCCAGGTTGCCAATGCCATTCTGCATTTTGAGCTGGCGAAAATGCTGTACCTGTGACTTCAGGTGGATCCGTTCGATCAGCAGACTGCGCAGAAAAGAGTAAGCGTTGTGCGGAGCGTCATTGTTGATCAGCAGCCGGAAAACAGGGAAGGCTGTCGCATGATCCGGCCCATGGATGCCGGGTTTATATACAACGAGAGCTTTGGCAGCGGGGCTTAATTCGATGAGGACTTGCAGGACATTGTCTTCCGGTGTGCGCACGGTGTACCTTTCCGCGGGGCTCCAGCCATCGGCGGCGGTGAAATCGATGTCGAAAGCGCGCGTAAGGATCTCGTTTTGTACTGCCTGCTCCGTCTTCCCGGAAGCCGCTGCAAACCGGCTGATATAATCACCGAGTCTTTTGAAAGAGGCGGGTTCAAAATAAAAGGTCAATTGTATCTTCCTCTGTCCCTCCGTCAGATAGAAAACAGGGGAAGCGAGCAAAAGGCCGATGTCCGTATCTTTCATGGAACGTTGGAGCTTCGCCAGGTCATCCTGGTCCTCGCCAAAAAGAGGCCAGGGAACCTGAGTGTTCCCTTTCATCAAGAGATCGGCTGTGGCGCCGGGATAATCGCCCTGGTATACCTGGGAATTCCTTAGAAGACTGTGATCGGGGTCATCGTCCCGGAATACGATCCTTTCGCTGATGAATAAGGTTTTCAGGGCTGTAACCTGCACGGGCGTTATGGTAGTGTCTGTTATCAGCCGGTATTTCAGCGGATCTTCGCGGCCGGGTATTTCGGCGAGCATCTCTTCTCCTGCTTTCAGCGGGACATTCCCGGCATTGATGTCGAGGCCGAACAGCAGGTGTACTTTATCCGGGATCTCTGTCCTGGCTGCTATAGCAAGGATGTCACGGTAGTAAAACTCCAGGTGTTTTTTTGTCAATTGATTGATCTCTTCCCGCAAATAGCCGTACAAATGGAGGAAGGTGATGAACAATCCCAGGTGAGGTGTATACTGCTGGCCTGTCCATTCGTAGTTCTTCCGGTAGTAGCCGGATACCTCCTGCAGGCGATGCCATTGTATCAGCAGATCGGAAAAAGCTTTGTGCAGCCCGGGAAGCAGCTGCAGCAATTTTTCCTGGCGGCTGGCGGGGGAGGCGGGGCGAGGAATGGATGAAGGGCCGGTGGAGATGGGAGCATGGGGGTCGACCGGGAATGCGGGCCCGGGTCCGGCGGCGATCACCGTGGAGAATAAAGGGGCGTATGTCTCCAGTTGCAGGCGAATAGCCACGACACTTTCCCTGATGCCGGTCATCTTTGCCGCTATATGCGCAGGCATAGGAATCGTGTCGACCTTTTTCAGCAGGTGACCCAGGGAATCGGTCAGTTTGAAAACCGTGTTAACTAATTCCCGGGAGTTATCCCGGAAGGCGTCTTCGTCTGCCGAATGCCATATCTCCGACAGGAGGGAGCCGTATGTTTTACTGTGCGCAGAAAGGTCGGAACCTGCAATAATCAGGGTCAGGATGTTGATATCGGAGATAAAGAAATCCTGCCAGTCACCATCGACGAGGTTTTCCGCATTGTAATAGTTGATCTGTCCGGCCAGGTGGCTGGCCAGCTGCATTAACGCCACAGGGTCTCTGCTATCAATCCCGAAGTTGCCGGGAAAGAGCATCCGGAGCAGTCTGTCCGACTGGCTCAAGCCATCTTTTATTTCAGTTAGTAATAATTGCCCCTCCATGGTTTCTTCGGTGTTTTACCTCATACATTGGTCCCTTCTCCCAACAGGTAGAATGGGTAAACAAGATTATGCCTGGTATTGGTAATGACGATGGAATAATGGATCGATATATGCAGCACGCCATCCAGCTCTTCACGGTCCAGTATCTCCGCCGAGATGAAATTTACTCTTGGCTCAAAGTCAAGTAAAGCGTGGTATACCATATGATTCAGTTCGGCAATCATGGCTGAGTCTATTTTTTCAAAAACAAGCCTGGACAGATTACAGCCGAAAGTGGGCTGCATGATCCTTTCACCGGGCGTCGTACTTAAAATGATCCGGATGCTTTCGGAGATGTCTTCCGCATCGGAAACCAATCGCACGTGATGGTTCACCTTGTCGAAAAAAGGCGGGAATCCCCACCCGGTGCCTAAGAAAGATCGTCTGTTTGCATTCATCGTCGATGTTTTAAAACTGTGGCTGGTGAGACAGGATATTCAACCACCGATCAGCACGGTGGGATAGCCGATGGAGATGGTGCCTCCATGAGCCGTCAGGTCACCTAACCGGGCGGCGGGCCGCCCGCCAATGCTGACAGTAGCGGAGCCTTTTTGGATGGCATCCGGAGGACCTACGCATACGGCGGTATCGCCCAGCACAGCGGCCGGCATATTGCCGATCAGCACGGTAGGCACCCCGGGACCGATGATGGGTCCCCCTACATGCGGAATGGGTGGAAGACCCGGTGTTACCATCGGGCATATGTGGAGATCTGTTATCCTCGCGGCCGGCTGTCCCATCGTTTATTCATTTAATGATTTTAGTTGATCATGACCATCCCGCCTTTTACGGTGGTCTGCCCCGTGGCTGAAAGTTCGGCGCTGGCTTTTCCTTTCGCGGTGAAACCGATGTCGGCGGAATGCGTAATGTTCATTCCAGTCAGCGCCGCGTCCTGCTTCGCCGATAGATTCAGCTTGCCTGTCGCCGCCAAATTAATATTCCCTGTTGCCTTCATGGTAATATCTTTACCGGTGTCCAGCGTGATGCCCCCGGAATCCATCGTGATCTTGTTGCTATGCTGGTCTTTGAGCGCTATGGATTTCCCGTCGTCATCGAGGGTGATCGTATTGCCTGCCGGCGTTTCGATCTTCAGGATCTTCTTCTGATCGTCGAAGCTTATCTTCAGTTTGGATCTTGTCGTAAGCGACCTGAAATAATTATTCTCATCCTGCATAGGAGAAGGGGAGGCTTTGCTGGTGCTGTATAAGGAGCCGATGATCACCGGGTATCTCGGGTCGCTCTCGAAGAACCCCACTACCACTTCGTCCCCTACGTCCGGGAAAAAGACGGACCCTGCCTGATTGGAAGCAAAGAGGTTGGCCACTCTAGCCCAGATGGGCTGGGCTTCGGCGGACTGGGAGGGCAGGACGATCTGTACCCTGTATTCCGAGTTGGGATCGCCGGACAGCTTTTTTACGGTGGCCACCTGCATACCGTGTATGGGAGGCAGCTGGCCGCCTGCGGCCGGGGGAGAAAAATCCTTTTTCTGGGTAACGGAAGTATTATCCAGTCCGAATTTCACTGTGGTAGTCCAGTTCCCTTCGTCGATGGTATGTTTGACAGAGGACACGTATACGTTGCCGTCATAGGTCACGCCGGTGCCGGCCAGCTCGATGTTATCGCCGGGTTTGACCTGATCGTTGCCGATGAAAGTGATCTGCCCTTTCAATGCGCTCATCCTTATCCGCAGCAGTTTTCCGTCGGCCCAGGTTTGCAGCTCGTCGCGGGACATCCCGGTATTCGACTTAAGCACCGGAGCTTCTACCTGTTCGGAGGAAGCGGCCGAAATGGCGCTTTTCAGCGGCTCCGGCAGGCTGGGTTCATTGGCTTTTACTTCCAGGAAATTCAAACCTTTGATATCCCATGACCTGCTCTTGACCGTGGTGGGTTGGTTTTCCGTATCGATCTCCGCATCGAAAGAATAGATGGATTCACCGAATGCCACTCTCAATACGGGCGCGGTATTCAGGGAAGGAGCGGTAACGATCAGCGTGTCCTTATCCAGGATGACCACCTGACCGTTGAACTCGGCGCGGGCCAGGACAAAATCCCAGTCGGAGGAACCGCTGGTCTTCAGCATCACGTCCAGGGCGGGGCTGGTGGTATCCGCCTTGCAGCTCAATCCCGGATAGGCGCCCACGATGGCCTTTATGATATCGCTGTCTGTTTTTTTGCTGAACTCGGCGGCATTTTTGGAAAAGGTCATATTCCGGGCGCGATGGGAGCAGCTGACTTCGAGGGTATAGGAACCCGCCGATCTCACCCGGATCTTTTTTTTCAGGATAACGCCTTTAAAGATGGAGGCTTCATCGCCGTCAGTACCGTAGGCGGTTTTTATCTCGATGCTGCTGCCGGGTCGCAGTTTCTTATCTTCCTTCATATCGAAATTGCGGGTGGACAGGCTATCGAAAATGATGCTGATGTCAGCGGTGGAGATACGATTGATCTCATGCGTGATCTCCAGGGAGAGCACCGGATAATATTCCTCCAATGTACTGCCGTCTACTTCCACGGAAAGGCGCAAGACGGGGTCTTTAATGTCTATAGGGGATTGAGGGGACATATCATTTCTTCTTTAATGGCGGAAAATAGATCTCGTCACCGGGCCGGATGGCGCCGAAGTGAGAAAGGTTGTTGGCTTTGGCTACTTCCACATAATGAGAACTATCTCCATAGATACGGTAGGCCATCAGTGGAAGGGTATCCCCCGAAACTACGGTGCGGACGTGGGTAAGGTCCGGGGAACTGGATTGAGCCATTCTCAGCTTAGTCTTGAAATCTATATTCTCCTTGAATTTAAGTTTGACAGAGGCCCGGATGGGGGCGCCATCGGGTTTGAACAAACTGTATTTGAGGGTAAAAGAATCGCAGACACCCGTGAACTGAAGGTTCTTCCAGGCGATCTTCAGGTAGTTGGGCCGGTGATAAGTACCCTGGTAGTCGTATATGATACTTTTCAGCGCCCGGATATAGCTATCGATATCTGAATACCCGGCAGGCAGGGGGATTATCCCTGTGCCGTCTACGGTGAGATCGAGTTCGAGCGACGTCGGCCCCATGCCGGTGAAGATCTGGGTCCCGGCATTGTTCTGTTTTTCCTTAGAGCTCTCATAATTCACTGCATAATTCAGCGAATAGGATTCGGGGTTAAGGAATGCGTCGATCGATTTGCCCAGGGGCTGCGTGCATACGGCATCCTTATAGGCTTCTATTTTTAATTTGATCAGGTTGCTCATTGCAGTATGGCGGTTATCGTTCGGCCCTCTTTTCCAGTCGTATCAATACTTCCTCTACGCATTCCCTGATGATGGCTCTTTTGATGGCGGAAAGGGCCTTTTCATCGGAAGGCGGCGCAGCGTTCTCTTCTTCTATTGTGACTTTGATCACCAGTTCTCTTATTTCCAGGGGCATGGCATCAGGTTGTTCTTTCAAAATAATCGAAGGATAGTTCCAGGGTTTCGATGGCGATGCCATTTTCCTGGGCCTTGAATTCGGACATCTTGAGCGCTACGGGGTAGGCGTTTGCAAAATTCCAGGTAGCCAGCGGCACGCCGTCGTCGTTGAGGAGGCTCAAGACAACAGTCTTGGTGGAAAAAATGAATTGTTCCGTGGCCCTTCTGGCCCAGGTGATCAGGAAAGAATCCGTGATCATCCCTCTTTTCAGGACAAGGTTCTCATATTTCGGGCGGGCAGGCAGCCTGTGAGAGAACCGGTTCTCCCCGCCTTCTTTGATCTCTTCCACATCCAGCTTGACGTTGAGGCCGGTGACTTCCTGGAAATTTCCTTCATTCTGACCGTTGATACCTGAAACGCTCACCCGAAAGTAAAATCCGACGGGTGGATAGTATGGGCTTTGTGCATTAGGCATTCCTTCAGTATTAAGCGCTCAGCTTGAGTCCTTCGTGGGCCAGTTCCATGGTCTCCACCGCCACTTCATTGCCGTCGGATTTCATATCCGTCACGGTGATCTTGGCGGGGAATGCGTTTGTCAAAGTCCAGGTCATGGCCACCGCGTTGCTTTCGTCCAGCAGGCTGATGGTGATGGTGGACCTTTTGTAGGTATTCATCTTGATCAGGTTGTATTTATCCCACAGGTCCTTATCGCCCTTGAAAATGCCTTTTTTCAGGGTGACATTGCCGAATTTCTGCAATCCGGGCATTTTTACGGTGGAGTAGACCTTATTGTTACCTCCGCGGTATTCGATGACCTGTGTTTCTGAGGAAAGTCCTGTCACTTCCTGGAAGATCAGTTCCTTGTCGTCCCATTTCACCTGAAATGAGAATTTGACAAGCGGCCAAATGGATTGTGATTGGCTTGATCCGTCGTCTGCCATAGTTGTAAGGTTTTAATAGTAATTGAAATGGTTTAAGATCTTTGTATGTTGGGATTATGACAATTGCTGCTGTTGCTGGAATGTGATAAGGATGAATTCAGCGGGACGTACGACGGCCACCCTGACCGTGATCTTCATGAGACCATCCAGGATATCGGTAGCCGTCATCGTAGCGCCCAGACCGATCTGTACATCGAAGGCCTGCTCCGGAACGGCTCCCGCCAGCGCTCCCTGTTTCCAGAGATTGGCGAGGAAATTGTTGATCATGCTCTTGACGGTGATCCAGGTGCTGGCGTCATTGGGTTCGAACACATAAGCTCTTGTGGCCAGCTTAAGGGACTGTTCGATCATGATGAGGGTCCTTCTTACGTTGATATATCTCCAATCCTGGCTATTGCCATCGAGGGTCCTCGCTCCCCAGACGAGCGTGCCGATGCCGGGGAAAGGTCTGATCACATTGATGGATATGCCGGCCATGACATCGACATTGAGTTTCTCCTGGGCTTCGGAGGAGACATTGATCGTGGGTGCATTTACCATGCTCAATGATACATTGGCGGGGGCTTTCCAGACGCCCCGGCTATTGTCCACCAGGGTGAAGATGCCTGCCATGGCTGCGGAGGGGGGCAATTCGTTCAGCCTGGATCTCAGCTCATCCAGTATGTGGCCATAGGTGGCGCTGGCTGCTTTCAGGGATTGATGGTAGTTCTTCTTCGCACCGGCATCTGCAGCGTTGGCCGCCTTGAATTTCTTAACGATTTCTATTGCGGCGGGCTCCGGCAACAGGGTTTCCAGGTCCATATCGAGGTTCTCGAAATCCACTTCGCCCGGCTGTACGACCCCTGCCTTCAGCCAGGGATAATAGGCTGCGCCATAGTTGAGGAAATTCACCCCGATGCCTGTTCTGAATTCTGCCGCCAGGTCATCGGACTTTTCGGAAAGTTCCTGCTTGCGCAGATCGAACAGGCCCATCCGGCTTTGCATTTTATGACAATGGTTCAACACTTGTGTGTACACGGTGTTATAGATGCCAGCTCCCAGGGCGATCAGGTCGGGCATGACGATGAGGGTAGGTTCGTATTCCTTTTCCAAAACTTCAAAGACGGACACGGGGTTGTCGGCGGAACCGATGAAATCGGATGCCTTGATCTCGAAGCCGTCCGGCTTAGCTCCGTACGTGTCGACGGAGTAGATATAACAGTTACCTCCGCCATTGGCATAGAACAGCCGGATACAATTGTAGAAATACGCGGTATTGTTTGCTTTGATGGTCACGACCATATCCTTCCCGTTGAGGTTGAAGGTCTCTTGTTTAACCTTGGGATCAGCTGGCGGAGCGATCGTGAATTTGGCATGGAAGCCGCCGCCGAAGCTTTCCGTATATTCCGCGAAAGAGGTGATGGCAGTCGGTTTGCCGATGAGAGATTTTCCATTGCGTTCCGCCTTTTCCGTGTAGCCGATGAATACGGGAACGGCGGTCTCTACGGCGACTGCCGAACCGGGGAAGGCGTTCTTCTCTTCGATATAAACGCCGGGGGTCTTGAGTTCTGTTGCCATGTAATAGGATTTATTTTTGTTTAGTATAAAAGAATTTCGGAAAAATCAGCTGGTTTACTGCGGGCCTGGGTTTTGGAGATGATCCGGGTATCGGGTATGGGGAGCGCTGCTACCACCACTTTATATTTTCCTGTGGCCGGGTCGAAATTCTCCACCAGCATGCAAGGGGTTGCCTGCTGTTCACTCAGCACCATCGGCGCCGGGGACAGAAAGGAAAGCCCGGTGCGTTCATCGGGCAAACGGATGGTGGAGGGCCCGGCAAAATTTTCTTTCGTGCCTGTGTTGATAATGGCCGGGTCCCGAAGCTCTTTCAAATGATTGCCGACGAGAATATAGTTCCACCAGGTGGAGAGCGTTTGAAAAAAGATATGATAATTTTTTTCAAGTCCCGGGTGGAGATGGAAGTCGAGTATGGCAAAGGGTTTTTCAAAAGGCCGGGATATGGAAGGCTCCAGGACGATCTTTTTTCCGGGGTGCTTGACGGGCGGGGTGGTCTCGAACAGATCACCCGCGGACACCTGTTCTTCGTTGTGAAGGAAAGTACGGCCCGGCCTGTTGCAGAAATAGAAGACCTGCCTGCTGATGTCGGCAGGCGATGGCGTTGTGTAATTGTAGAAACCGGGGTCGTCCAGGCGGAGCAGCAGGCGGATGACAATACCCTTGTACAGGACATCGGACCTGGAACGCGGGCTGCCTGCATGTCGGGTGTCATACAGCAGCCGGAACCCGCCGGGATTTGCCTTCAGCATCAGGCCATGATTGGTCATTTCACGGAAGGAGCTTTCAGCAGGTGTGACGGAAAGGCAGCGGCAAATCTGATCTTTGAAATAGCCATGCCTGTATTGTACCTCCGACAATATCGCCATTTTAATTTCCATCATAGTATGCGGTCCTCTATCTATTTAGTTTTGAATGCCACTGATCTCTGGTCTGAATTCCCTGACGATCGAACCATCGATCGACAGCATCCGCATCTTGTACATCACCGAGGGCATGTATTTCGCACCCAGGGCAGCCCATACATTATTCATTTTTTCCGTGGTCAGATTTTCCATCTCGAAGACCAGCTTTTCGATCCCTCCATCCAACTGTGGCGTGTTAGTCCTGTTGAATACATTCTTCTGCTGGAGATACCCCATGATAAAAGACAGGAAACGGAGCGCCTCATGGTAGTTGGCAGCAGCGAAATAGGCGGAGAAAAGTATGTACAAGTTGATATTCAAAGGGGGGGATGTATGCGGAATGACGCCATTCTGGCTTGCCGTCTCCTTTTCCACATTTACCAATGTCACGACGATCTTGTTCTCTTCCCGTATGGCTATTGTTCCATCGGCATTGAGCAGGCCAGAAAGGACGACCTTATCTTCATTGATCTTCAATTTGCTTTTGAAAAAGCTATTGATCTCGTCAACCAGGCATGACAAGGCCTCTTGTATCATTTATACAACTATTAAATAGTACGTAAAAAAGTTCGGATGCTTAACCTTGACTAACCAGAGAGGAAAAAATCGGTTTGATTCAACTGTTCTTTGCTGATACAAGTTAGAAAAATCTTATCGACAATTCAAAAAAAAAGATTGAAGAAAAAATAAATTGATACATTCGTCGGGCCGATCGTTTGTTATGCATAAGCGAATAACCTTATCACTACTGCTTCTTTTTGTATACACATTGCACGCAAATAATCTTTGCCGATGTGCGCCGTCGGGCTTCCCGCCAGATAGATCCCCTAAATACTTGATCTCAGTCAATATGGCGATGTGCGCGGCGGATTCGACGCCTGCACCCAAGATAGGATTGTTGAAGAAACTCGTACAGGCCCTGCAGTTCCGAAAGCAGGCGAGGGCGCGGGAACAGGCCAGGGTGTTGAATATCATAGCACGGAGCGGTTTGAAGGACTCACTTCAGGCCACCGTCCGAATACTTGATTCGATCAATACGGTGAACGGGACAAGTATAAGTACGCTACAGGAGCAAAGTATCCGGGAAGTGCTCAATGCCATCGATTCGTTGAAACAGCGGATAGACAGCATGGCAACCAGTGTCGACACGAGCGCTGCGGACAAAAGCGCCGGCAGGCCTTCTTCGAATACTATTGTCGATCTGCCCGTGGATGACCAGGAGATACAAGACCTGGTGAACCAGGTGATCACCCCCGCCGATCCTAAAGAGGAGGAACACCTGCGGTCCGTCCGGTCTCTTCTTTTTAGAAAATATCCACTGACGGATACATTGAAGATCAGCGATTCGGTCAGCGAGGTCCGTAGTTTCAAGGTGCGTACCCGGGCATCGGTGATCGGACTGTTCCCTTACCCTGAAGGACATACGTTTATCGACCCTTACCTCCGGCTGATAAATGAGCTGTCCTGGTATGCCGTAGGGTTCAAGGGCGCCACGGGGGACCTCACGGATCTCAATGGCTGGAATACGAGCACTGTGATAGATTCGGCCCGGGCAAAAGGATGCAGGATCAGCCTATGTATACTAAGTAAAAATGAAAAGAACATTACCGATCTGCTGGGAAAAAAAGCAGCACAGCAGGTATTGATCGCCGGTATTGTCGCCGCGCTGCGCCTCCGTCATGCGGATGGCGTGCAGATCATGTTCGACAGACTGCCGGGGTCTTTACGCGCCGCCTTCACCTCCTTTATTATCCAGCTGACAGAAGCGTTGAAAACCCCGGGGATGTTTTACCAACTGGGCATCCGGGTCCCGGCCTATGATCCGGAAGACGCCTATGATATGACGACATTGAACGTCTATGCAGACCAGTTCCTCCTTGACTTCACGCAGTACCAGCCAAGAGTCCCCGGGCCACTGTTTGCTCTCACCGGTGTACACAATGACGATCTGAAGACCTGTATCTCCCGACTCCTGAACCTGGAGATCTCTCCTTCCAAACTGATCGTCTGTCTGCCTTATTATGGCATCATCTGGAAAGTAAAACCTGATCAGCGCACTTACAGGAATCCGCCGGAATATATAACCTACACGGATCTTTGTTCGAACCCCATGTATCAGCAGATGCCCCTTTATGATCCTGTCAGTGCGACACAGCGCCTGGAGATCAGGAACAAGAACGGCGTCCTGACAGAGCGGGTCTGGTATGAAGATGAAAAGACACTGGCGGCCAAATATGATCTCATCCTGCAAAAGCACCTGGGTGGTATTGCCATACAGGCATTGGGATATGATGAAGGCTATGGAGGATTATGGGATGCGCTCGCTTCGAAATTTGCACAGGTGGATACGATGAGATCAACGTTAAGGACCCTGTATCAAAAACCAAAAGTGCTGGACGACTGGCAATGGTCCCGGGCTTATATAGGCGCTAAGCTGGAACAATATGCTATTATTTTCGCCTATCCCTGCGAAGCTAAGTTCCCCAAGGTACTGGTGAGAAAATGGGAGGAGGCAGGCGTAAAAAATAATAACCGGAGCGAGATCCGGAAAGAAGAGGCTACTGTGCTGGGCAGGCTGAGCCTCACACTTGCCGTTGTTTTCCTGGGGGGAGTCGTTCTATTTATCTCAAAGCTCAGGCGTGTGGGCGACCGGTGGAAATGGACGAAGCTCCTTGCCGGGCTGATGATCGTCCAGTTCATCCTTCTCACGATCATTTCGTTCATGTACTTTTTCCTGGATACGAGCGTAATGTTCTTCGGGGTCAGCGACAGTCCGGCCGATTGTTTTGACTTTCCCCTGGGGACCTTGTTTATCTTCATCTTCACAGGCATTACCATCGGCGTACTGATCACGCGGTTCCTCGTATTCCCTTTGATGAAAAAGAATGATATTCCATGATAAAAAAATCTATATTGCGCTTGTAACCGACTCATTGCCAATCAGTCATCATGATAAGATCCATACTCTGCATAGCCGGATGGCTGGCCTGTCTGACGTTGACGGCGCAAAAGCTGGACTATTCATTGCACACTTCCGATACGCTGCCGTATGCTGCTATACGGAAAGGTTTTGTAACACCGCCCGCTGAAGCAAGGCTGAGATGCTATTGGTGGTGGTTAAACAGCATGGCCACCAAGGAATCTATTACCCGCGACCTGGAGCAAATGAAGGCGAAGGGGTATGGGGGCGCCTCCATTGTCGACGCCGGCAGTTCCAACTACACGGTCGCCTATAAAACAAAGGCCGGTCCTGTATTCATGAGCCCGGACTGGATGGAGCTATATAAACATGCCGTGAAAGAAGCCCAGCGGCTTGGCATAGAGCTAAGTGTTAATGTACAAAGCGGCTGGAATCCCGGCGGCCCAACGATAACGCCGGAGCTGGCTTTAAAAGCAATCGTTTATTCAGAACTGACGGTAGAAGGGGGCCGCAATATACAGGTGACGCTGCCCCAACCGCCATCTAAACTGGTATACAGCGATATTGTGGTGCAGGCGTTCAAACAGCCGGCGGGTATGCCATTAAAGGATAGCGGGATCCAAAACTGGGGTATAAAATCATTCAACCAGTCTTTTGGTTTCAGGGGAACTTATCCTTTGTATAAATTACGAGAAGAATATCCGGGAACGGAAAACAGGGAAGGCATCAAAAAAGAGGAGATCATCGATCTCACGGCCCAATGCAGGGACGGTGTATTGACCTGGAAAGCGCCTGAAGGCACATGGACCATCGTCAGATATGGATGGACCTGCACAGGCGCCAGCACATCAACCAACAGCGATGGATGGAGCGGGCTGTCACTCGATCACCTGAACCCGCTGGCATTTAAAAAGTTCAGTGATGACGTGATCATTCCGCTGATCAGGACAGCCAGGAGTGCGGGTAATAGCGTTCATTTTCTACAAACCGATAGCTGGGAAATGGGTAATGTGGGCTGGACAAATAATTTCCCTGTCGAATTTAAAAAATTCAGGGGTTATGACCTGTGGCCATATCTGCCGGTGCTGGCCGGGCGCATCGTTGGGACCGTTGACCAGAGTGACCGCTTCCTGCATGACTACCGGCAAACGGTGGGCGATTGTATTGCTTCCTATCATTATCAGCTGTTCAGCGACCTGGCGCATGCAAACGGCATGGGGATCCATCCCGAATCGGGCGGTCCGCATTCTGCGCCAGTCGATGCGCTGAAAGTTATGGCCATCAGTGATTTCCCTCAGGGTGAGTTCTGGGCTACTTCCAATACCCATAGAATAAAAGATGATGAAAGACTGGCAGTTAAACAAAGCGCCAGCGTCGCGCATACCAACGGCAAGAGATTTGTTGCCGCAGAAGGCCCTACTACCATCGGCCCGCAGTGGGAGCGGGCTCCCAGAGAGTTAAAGGCTAATATCGACCGTGTCTTCTGCTCGGGCGTGAACAGGATCGTATGGCATACTTTTACTTCCTCACCAAAGGAATTCGGTCTTCCCGGGAACGAGTATTTTGCCGGTACGCACCTGAATCCAAACGTAACCTGGTGGAAACAGGCAGGCGATTTTACCAGTTATCTCAACAGGTGCAGCTACCTGTTGTCGCAGGGCTTATTTGTGGCCGATGTGCTGTATTATTATGGCGATGATGTTCCCTCTTTTGTCTTCATAAAAGAGGATATCAAAGACCTTGCATTTGGGCACGACTGGGATAAGTGTTCGAAGGAAGCGCTGCTGAAGAGGAGCTCTGTGAAGGGGGGGAAATTGATTTTTCCTGATGGCATGAGCTACCGTTTATTGGTGCTGCCTAATGAAAATGCCATTGACCTCACTTTATTGCGCAAGCTGGAAGTATTGGTAAAGGAAGGATTGACCATCGTGGCGCCACGCCCGGTGAGATCAACCTCATTGACCGGCTTTCCCGCCGCGGATAACGAGATCAATGCCATTGCAGCGCGTATGTGGGGAAAGATCGATGGCGCTGCGATCACCGAAAATAGCTATGGTAAAGGAAAAGTGATCTTCGGCAAAGATGTCAATATCGTATTGGGAGAGCTGCAAGTCCAGCCCGACTTCGCGTTCACGAGCCCCCGGGAAAGCACGGTGCTTGATTACATTCATCGTACCGGGAAGGGGATGGATATTTATTTTGTGGCCAACCGATTTGGCAAAAAAGGGATCAATGATCTTGAGTTCCGGTATGATCCCTCCCTCCCGGACCGGTGTGAACAAGTGGAATGCGCCTTCAGGGTGAAAGGCATGACGCCGGAACTTTGGGACCCTATGACGGGCCAGGTACAGGAAATAGTAACCTGGCGTGAAGAAAACGGCACCACACTCATTCCCCTTTACCTTGAATCGGAAGGGGCGCAGTTCATTGTGTTCCGGAAAAAGGCCCCGTCACCGCATGTTATCAAACTTTTCAAAGATAGCAGATCACTCTTTCCCGGAAATGAATACAAGGACGCTGAAAAGCCGATGATCGAATTTATTAAAACAGCTGCAGGTACCTCTTCCATTATAGCGGCGCCGGGGAAATATACCCTTGCCTGGTCAAACGGGAACACAAGTACGGTGAGCTGTACCCAGCCCAATGTCGTATTGCCCATCGCCGGCGCCTGGCAGATCAGTTTTGATACGGCCTGGCGCGGCCCGGCGCAGGTGCAGGCGGACACCCTTCAATCATGGACGGCTTTTAATGACACGGGTATTAAATATTATTCCGGCACAGCGGTTTATAAAAAGCGTTTTAATGTTTCCGGAGGCGATTTGAAAGGGAAAAAAGCAGTACTAGATCTGGGTAATGTGCTGGAAATGGCATCGATCACTGTTAATGGACATAAAATGGCCGTACGCTGGTGCGCCCCGTTCCGCTGGGACATTACACCCTATATTCAAGCTGGTGATAACCGGTTGGAAGTCAAAGTAGTTAACCTTTGGCCCAATCGACTTATCGGAGACAGCAGGCTGCCGCAGGAACAGAGGCGCACGCAAACCAATATCAAAAAGTTTGAACAGCCGGGTTCGGAGAAGTATTTAAGGGAATCGGGGTTATTGGGGCCGGTGAGGGTGGAGTTCTTTCAAATGTGGGGTAAAATATATAATTTCACGCCCGCAAGCACCCCCTAAACCGAGACCAGATGAGTCCCACCTTTCTGAAAAAAGCCTGTATGGCCTTTTTTTTCACGTCCATTATTGGCATATGTCCTTTTTTTCCTGCGAAAGGGCAGATGCGCCAGGTATACCTCGATGCAGATGGCGAGAACGCGATTACACGGCTGAGTTTCTACTCCCCAAATGAGGGGTATGTCGCTTTTGCGAAATGGATCGGCTATACAACGGACAGTGGAAGAACTTATGCTAAAAAGTATATAACTGTCAACAATGTCAACTATGGCCAGTATGCGAACATCAATGTAACTTTTGGGTTCGACATCCAGGGAGTAAAGGCGTTCGATAAGAACACCCTCATCGTATACGGAGATTATGGCCTGGTGCCATCCATCCTGTCGTCGACAGATGGCGGAAATTCTTTTACGCTCGTATTCTATTCTCAATATGATCCTCTGCAACTAAGGACAGGGATCAAGGACGTTGTCTTTCCTCAGAATGGCGCCACTGGCTATGCCGTCGATGCCGACCGGATCCTGAAAACGACGGACAAGGGAATGAGCTGGACCGTCCAGGCTATTGAGCCTGGCGGTTACCTGGATCACCTTGAGGCGGTGGACGAGAACAACATTATCGCCATCAGCACGGACTACACGGCCAACAGGATCTTAAAGACCTCCAGCGGCGGCGCTTACTGGACGAGGGTCGTGCTGCCCAGGACTGAAGGGAAGGTGACGTATGCCTATTTCCTGGATGCCAACATGGGGTGGCTAAGCATGTACGATGACCGGCAACTCCACTACTTCTATAAGACCCTCGACGGAGGACATAACTGGACGTTGCAGAATGATGTCGACGCCACACCGTTCAATTGTACAAAAATGCGTTTCACCGACGAGAATACCGGCTATGCCCTGGTAGACCTTTACCAGGTGTATAAGACAACCAATAGCGGGGTACGCTGGGAACCATTGAAAAGGGACAATGATTTCTCTTACCTGGGATATACGAACAATGATCTGCAGTGCCTTTCTGCCTCTCAGGTGTGGGCCGGCGGTGACCGCGGGCACCTGGAATTGACGACGAATGGCGGTGCGCCCATTCACGCCGCCTATTTCAAGCTGGATACGGTGGGACTCTATTCAACCGGCACCGTTCACCTGGTGAACTTTTCCGCGACGGGATACCAATACCAATGGTATGTCAACAAGGTATCGGCAGGCTCCGATTATAATACTACTTATGTACACGACCTAAGCCATAGTGTCGATACGGTGCAATTGATCGTCACAGACGGAAATGTTTCGGATACGCTTACAAAATACCCGCAGTTCTATACCTGGGACATCGCCAAAGTATCTTCCTATTATCCCAGGACGGGCAGCACGGGCACATTTGTCACGATCTCGGGAACGAAATTCTCCAACGTATCAGCCGTATTATTTGGCGGCATTCCCGCGGCCAGCTACAACGTCATATCAGACACGATGATCACCGCCGTAGTTGGCGCCGGCGCTTCGGGGACCATCACATTAAAGGAATTCTATGGCACCATTGAAGTGGGAGCATTCAACTACTATCCGCCGCCTGCTGCCGCACCTCCTGTCATCCAAACCGTCGCTCCTCTGTCGGCCCCGATGGGCAGCACGGTAACGATCACCGGCTCCGGATTTAACGCTGCCGCATCAAAGAATTTCGTCTTTTTCGGAACCCTGGCTGCAAAGGTGCAGTCGGCTTCTCCGGGGCAACTGGTGTGTTCCGTACCCGCGGGCGCAAGCCTGGCAGCCATCCATGTGCTTAACCAGGATAACGGCCTTTCCGGCGAATCTCCCCTGCCTTTTAGCGTGACATTTGCCGACAGCGCGTCGAATTTTACGCCTAATTCGTTCACAGACGGGTTCGTTTTTAATATAGCGTACGGCGGTGAGGTCCAGGGAAAAGACATCGACGGCGATGGTAAACCCGATCTCATCGTTAATTTGAATGTGGGACAGGGGGACTCTACGGCCGTATTCCTTAATACGACCAAGGGAGGGAGAATCTCCTTTGGGCCCAGGGTCAACATCGGCTACCGATTCTATCCCACCTTTGGGAATGTTGCCCTGAGCGACCTGGACGGTGATGGGCTTCCGGATGCTGTCATGGATCAAAATGATCGCTATGTCAAGGTATATCGAAATGCAAGCAGGCCCGGAGCCGTCAGGTTTGAACAAGAGTACCGGATACCCACGGGGTTTGGCGCACTGTGCATTGTAAGCACGGACTTTGATAATGATGGCAGAAATGACATCGCCGTGGGCGCCTACTCCGACAAATGCATTTCCATCGCAAGGAATACGAGCATGCCGGGAGCCTTGTCCTTTGGCAGTACACAAACCTTCAAAACTTCAGGTGCTGTCAATGGAATAGCCGCGGGCGACCTGGATGGGGACGGGCTGAAAGATATCGTCGCTTACGGCAATCCTGGAGGCAAGGCCTTAGCGTTGTACCGGAACACCAGTACGCCGGGAAATATAGCTTTTGCAGACTATGTCGATCTGCAAGTGCCGGGATACAGCCAGAACGGCAGCTATATTTCGATAGTAGATTTCGACCGTGACGGCAGGCTGGACATTGTCGTTTGCAATGACGACAATATCGTCGTAGTGTTGAATAGCAGTACAAAAGGTCATTTTTCTTTTTCGGCCCCGATGTTTATGCGCCTGGAGGATAAAGCGTATTTCACAGCAGGATCGGGAGGGTGTGTGTCAAATTTCACGGGGAGCGCCAGACCCGATATTATTGCTGCCAGCGGTGGACCGTTCCGTCAAATTATACTGGAAAAGAACAGCAGCCAACCCGGCGCCGGCAAACTGGACAGCCTCATTTACGGTCCTGGTGATCATTCAACGCATATCTTACCCCAGGAAGTAGGAGGTGCGGACTTTGACGGCGACGGTAAGCCTGATCTGGTTGCATCCAGCAGCGACAACCTCGTCGTTATCTACAAGAATACGGTGGGTGTTCCAGTGGTCACTCCCCTTTGTACCAGCAGGCCGTATGCGGATACGCTTGCTTCCGACATCGCCGGAGCGAGCTATCAATGGCAACAGGATAATGGCGGTGGATTTCACAACCTGGCCGATGATGCTAATATTTCCGGCGCAAACAAACGTACGCTGCAATTCGTCAATCTGCCCCTTACCTGGAATGGATATAAGTACAGGTGCGTGGTGGGCGGACTTTATAGCAGCACCTTCTTATTACAGCTGAACTATACGGCCGACCCCGGACTGATGGTCTCTGTAACGGACAGCGCCATCTGCCTTGGCAGGAATGTAACCTTTACCGCCACCGATTCCACAGGCTACTATAGCCACTATTATTTCCAGTGGCAGGTGAACGGACAGACCACCAACTATTATAATATTCAAAACAGCTTTACGACCAATAGCCTGCATGATCTGGACCAGGTACGGGTGATCCTTAGCTATAATGACATTTGCTCAGCATCGCATTTTGATACCAGCAGGGCTATTACCATGCACATTAACGGCGCTGCGTCCTCCGTCCACATAAGTGCTACTGACAGCGCGGTGTGCGTGGGGACACCCATCACCTTTACGGCAACGCCTGTCAATCCGGGGAGCCTGCCTGTGTATGACTGGAAGGTAAACAATGTATCACAGGGGATCAACGACCCCATATTCACCAGCTCCAGTCTTAGGAAAGGGAGCTTCGTGTATGTGGAGATGAAAAGCTCTGCCACATGTGCGTATCCCGCTTCTTCCATGAGCAATAGCATCAACGTCGCTCCGAAGGATACTGCTGCATTGTCTGTGTTTGTAACAGCCAGCACCTATAACATATGTGAAGGCACGAATGTGACGTTTACGGCATCTACGGGCAATACGGGGCCTACATCCAGCTTTAAGTGGCTGGTCAACGGGGTCAATGCGGAAACTAATTCCAGGACCTACAGCACTGCCGCCCTGCAGGACAAAGACATGGTCCAGGCAGTGGTTACCAGCCCTGCCGTTTGTCATCGTCTGGATACAGCCAGCAGCAATATCGTTGCCATGACTGTAAATAGCAAGGTTACACCCGCCATCACCTTGTCCGCCTCGGATGCCGCCGTCTGTGAAGGAAATACCGTCGTCTTTACGGCCCATCCCGCGAACCAGGGCAGCGATCCTTTGTACCAATGGAAGAACAATGATGTCAGCACCGGTGACAATTCTCCGACATATACTATCAGCAAGCTGATGAATAATGCCAACGTCACCGTCACGCTGAAGAGCAACGCCGTCTGTGCGACATCTGCTACGGTTACCAGTTCGCCCCTGACCGTCACGGCCAACCGTATACCAACGGTCTCGATTTCCGGCGATACTTCGGTTACTTTCGGGGATCATGCCATCTTTACTGCCTTTACCTTTTATCCGGGGCCGGATGTGATCTATGAATGGCAGGACAGCACCGGCACGCATTCCTGGCAGGACATCAGCGGGGCCGCGGGAACAACCCTGGATTATATCCCGGTGACGAGCGGTGATAAGATCAGGTGTATTTGCAAGACCCAGGCAGGCTGTACAGCCATCGGTAATGCGCTGTCAATAAGGGTGAATAAGCCAACAGCTCCGCAAATGAGCCCGAATGGCTATCGCTGGTATCCCAACCCTGTGACGTCTACCGTCTATATCGAAGATCAGGATAAATCGGACCCTTTGTCGATGATCTCTGTCTTCAGCAACTCGGGCCTCAACGTTCTGGAAGTGCGTAACACAGGCTACAGGGAAAAAATATCCATCGATGTGTCCTCATTGGGTACCGGCGAATATTTTGTGAAGCTGGCGAGAGGATCGGGTAAGACCAGCCATTTCGTGTTCCTGAAGGTGAGATAGGGTGGGGGCAGAACTGATTGAGGGTGACGTATTTAGAGCGGTTGACGGGTTAAAACCCAGCGGTTCATTTATTTAATTACTACCTTTATAGTCTGCTGAATCATACTGTTCACTTTTAAACGCTGTTTTATGCTGGAAGAAATTACTCCTGCTGCCCGGCCTATCAGAAAAGTGACAATGCTTGCCACTCCGCGGGGCAGTACTGATGAAAGCCTCTTGTTCGACAGTAAGATATCCTTCCTCCCGTTTGTTAATTATTTAAAAGACAAATTAGCCGGCAGTTCCGATACCACATCCCGAATTTATAACTACCTGATCGAAAGATTAGAGGCTGAACCGGCTTTGCTGCAGTCAGTGGAAGGCACTCACCTGCTGAATGAGCACCAGGACCTCCTCGAATTACTGGGTACTGCCCTTTTTCCTGTCGTAGGCGAACAGGAAAAAAATATCTTCGCCATGGCGGTCCCTTATCAATTTACCTTTTTCAATTATTCGACGCCTTTCAGGAAATTGTTTGTAGATGACAGAGAAGAGCATTTTCTTTTTCCTGCAGACGCGTCAGCAGAATATATGAAGCAGGTGCAATGTTATCTGATCTACGAGCATGTGCTGGAAAAATTTTATGGTATAAAACTGAACGGGAGCTCCGACCTTATATGCCCGGTGACGGATACAGTTACAGGGATGCGGAGATATTACAAACTGCGTTATGACCGAAGATTCATTGACATACACCTGAAAGGGAAATTGCCGATCATACAGGATTGCTCGGTTTGTCTAAATACGTTCAGGATCATGGATCTTGAGCAGCAGCTGGAAAAAATGCCCCTGGACCTGTTTACGGCAGAAGGCTTTGCGGTATGGGTCGCAGAGGATGTTACTTCACAGGAGTCCCTGGACGATATTAAGAAAATACTGTTACGGAAGGAAAGCTGTGATACCGGGATCATTAATGACCTGAAAAAAAGCGTGCATGCATTGGTTAGCTTAAATGAAGTGGAGGTAGGATTGACACCATTGATAAAGCTCAACGGCCGATTTGTACTGGATGAAACCTGTGTGCAGCATGGTTTGATGGGGAAAAAATGGAAACTGACCGATGAAAGCAGCCTGGCTGCCTACCAGATGGTTGTCGGCTTTCTTACCGAACATCCCGAGCCTATTCCTATTTCCCTGCTGAATGAACAGATGGTCGAGATAGCCCCATTTTTGAGATCTTTGTGGATGGAAGGGACGAGAAGCTATATTGCTTATCCTATTCAGGATAATGATGGTTTGCTGGGTGTATTGGAACTGGCATCTCCCATACCGAATCAACTTAACCTGGATGTGATGAGAAGAATTGAGCCCGCTATGCCCTTGCTGTCGCTGGCCCTTTTAAAGAACAAGGATACCTTTAACGACAGGATTGAAAAACTCATCAAAGAAAAATTTACTGCTTTGCAGCCTTCTGTAGAATGGAAATTTGCAGAAGTGGTATGGGAATTCATGCATAACAATAGCACCGGCTGTCCGCAGACAGTCACAGGGAATGTTGCTTTTGACCAGGTGTACCCGTTGTATGGGGCAATCGATATCCGTAATTCATCATCCGAAAGAAGTCATGCTATTCAAAAAGACCTGAAGGCGCAATTGGACCTGGTGGATGCAACTTTAGATAAATTACATTTACAGGTACAGCTGCCCTTGCTGGAAGGGCTGAAATTCAAGAATTTTAATTTCCGGCAGTCAATAGAAAAAGGGCTGCCTGCCGAGGAAGAAATACGGATCTATGATTTTTTTGAAAAAGAAGTAACCCCGGTTTTTAGCCACCTGCAAAAGATCAATGCCCGGACACAGGAAACCATCGAAGGATATTTTAACGAGGTGAAAGATTGCAGCGGATACCTCTACCTCTTCCGGAATGAGTATGAGGCTACGATGGAAGCCATCAATCATACGGTGCTACGCTATATTGAACAGCAGGAAGAAGTCCTCCAGCAATCATACCCGCATTATTTCGAGAAATACAAGACCGACGGGGTGGAGTATACGATCTATATCGGCCAGTCAATTTCCCCTGACAACCAATTCGATATGCTGTATCTCAAGAACATCCGGCTATGGCAATTAAAGTCGATGGCGGAGATTGCGGGTCTTACACACCGTTTGTTGCCGGCATTGCAGGTGCCATTGCAGACCACGCAATTGATCCTGATCCACAGTCAGCCGATTGCTATCAGTTTCCGGAAGGATGAACGGCGTTTTGATGTGGAGGGTTCGTATAATATCCGGTATGAGGTCATGAAAAAACGGCTTGATAAGGTACTCATTAAGGGGACTAAGGAGCGGCTGACGCAGCCTGGGAAAATAGCGATGGTGTATTCCAATCCCAAGGAGGCGGAGGAGTACCAGGAGTATATCATGTTCCTGCAGAGTAAAAATTTGCTGATGCCGGGGACGGAATACCTGGAATTGGAGGAGTTGCAGGGGGTGGTTGGGTTGAAGGCGTTGAGGGTGGGGATTAATTTGATGGGGGATATTGCATAGAACATAAATCTAGTTTGCCAGTCTTTCGATTCCGGGCTATTGGTGGCAGCTGTAAATTACTTATTGGGGAGGAGTCTTACCTATTGTATATTTACGGCCATTAAGATATGAACTATTACAAAAAACCGCACATTTTCCTGGTCCTGCTGGTTAACTCTTATATTGTACCTGCACAGGTAGCAAAGCTGCCTACCCCCTGGACCGACGCCGCGATGAAATCCGATGTTCCCCTATCCGAATATCCCCGGCCCCAGCTGGAAAGAGATGAATGGCTCTGCCTGAACGGCAAATGGGATTATTGGGGTGGTGCAGCAGCACCGGATGCCCTTCATCCGCAAAATCCCGCATCTTTCGATGGGGTGAAGGATAAGATACTGGTGCCTTACTGTCCGGAATCTTACCTATCAGGTGTCGGGAAAAAGCAGGAGATCAATATGTGGTACCGCCGGTCTTTTGAGACGCCGTCCAACTGGAAAAATAAACAGGTCCTCCTTCATTTTGGGGCCGTCGACCACGATGCCACCATATTCGTGAACGGGAAAAAAGTCGGTACCCATGCGGGTGGGTATGATGGGTTCTGGTTCAATATTACAGCCTTCTTAAAAAAAGGAAGCAATACGCTTATTGTCGCGGCGCATGATCCCAACGATGGCAAGACGCCGTCAGGAAAAAATGGCCCTCGCGGCGATTATACCTTTTCTTCAGGGATCTGGCAGACGGTGTGGCTGGAGCCGGTCGGTGCGAATTATATTCAGAATGTCCGATTGCTTCCTGATGTCGAAGGCCGGCGACTAAGAGTACTGATCAATAGCAATGTCACCGGTAAGGTGTCCGCCGTGGCGCATGATGGGAATAAGGTGGTCTCGCAGGCCAGCGCCGGTGCCGGTTCCCCGTTTTATCTGCCTGTTGAAAATCCTGTTTTATGGTCGCCTGATAGTCCCTTTCTCTATGACCTCCGAATTACTCTTTACAATGCCGATGGCAGTGTGGCTGACGTGGTAAAGAGCTACTTCGGCATGCGGGATATCAGACTCGGTAAATTGAACGGTGTGGTACGGCCTCTTATAAATGGGAAGTTCATCATGCAACTGGGATTGTTGGATCAGGGGTACTGGCCGGACGGCGTATTGACGGCGCCTACGGACGAGGCTTTAAAGTTCGATATGGCTTATACAAAAAAGGCGGGCTACAATCTCATCCGGAAGCATATGAAGACGGAACCCCAGCGCTTTTATTATTGGGCCGATAAAATGGGCTTGTTAATATGGCAGGATATGCCGGCCATCTGGTACCAGAACGAGGATACCGCTGTGAACCGGAGTACCTATCGGAAAGAGCTGAAGGCTGTCATCGACGATCATTACAACTCGCCTTCCATCATCACCTGGGTACCCTTTAATGAGAATTGGGGCGCCTTCGATGTCAGGGAAATTACTGATTGGTTGAAGCAATATGATCCTTCGCGCCTTGTCAACGGTAATTCCGGCTTCAATAACAACCCCGGCTATCAAAAGGCTTATGGCGACCCCGGCAATGGCGACTATGTGGATACTCATATCTATATTGGACCTTATGATGCGTCGGTGCCGGATGATCATCGAGCTGCATCACTGGGTGAGTTTGGCGGTGTAGGGTTATTCAGCCGTGGTCATATGTGGCCGGTGGAGAACAATGCCTATGCAATTGAGCCGACGAGTGCGGCACTGACCGATCGGTATGTCCTTTTAATGGAGCAGGTTGAGCAATTGATGAAGTACAAAGGATTGAGTGCGGCGATCTATACCCAGACCACAGATGTCGAGCATGAGGTCAATGGTATTTTGACCTATGACCGGGCCATGGAGAAGATGCAGCTCACCAGGACAAGGGAGATCAATGAGGCGGTGATCAAGGAAGGGGAAATGATGAATCGTTAGATGTATTTTCTACACTGCTTCAATATTATGTTGATTCAGGTATGATCTTATTTCCTTAAAAAAATCGGAATGGAAAATTTTCATCTTTTTTAAATTTTTAAAATGTTTGATGTCTTCAAAATTCCTGATATTAAACGTATCATCCTCTCCATCCCAAAACCGTAAAACATTCCCATAAATATCATCACCTCCATCCTGAACTATTTCTGCAATTTCTTCGGCATATTTTTTATCTATCTCCAAGGTTTTAAAATAAGCAATTACCTCGGGAATAAATTCATATCCTTCCGTGTCTATATCTATTTCTCTTTCTTTATAATTATCAACAAAGTCGTACAAATCAAATGCCGGCGTGATTACTTTTTTCACATACATCAAATGTTGAATAACGGCCAGTTTAAAGTTGAAGTCGGAAAATTCAATTTTTTCGCCTTCAATTTTTTTATATTGATACTTGTCTGAGTAAACTTTCGCAGGAGGTTCAATATGTTGTTTAATACTAACAGATTTTATTTCATTGCCATCTACCTCATAATATATTGAAATGGCTCCCAGTACAAAAAATCCACCGAGGTCGGCTTTTGAAATTTTATTAAGATTGGAAAAATTTTGTTGATAATAGACCTCATAACTGCAATTTTCGATTAAAAAGGCCATACTAAAAGAATTATCCGGAGAAAAGTCATATTCTTCCTTCACCATGCACATGGAGAGCGTTTCAACTTCCTGTCCATTTTTAGAATAACCACAAATTCCTGCATGATCCCAGGTATATACCTGGTTATATTTTCCCTTTTTAAGTCTGGCTTCACCTAATATCTTTTTTATCTCGTCGATATGCAACGGGAATTTCATTAGTTTTCCGCCTATCGTCAATGCGTTGTTCGTTAAATCAATTTTCACATTAAATTATTTTACCTAATAATGATTTGTCAAATATTCCCGTATATCTTCAAAAGTCAAACACGTGCTCTACCTGTATATTATCTTTTTCCAATTGTAACAGCACCTGGCTCAATGAAGGAACCGGTGTAGCAATCGCAATCCGTTTCATAGAAGGGTCCGAGGATATTGGCTGAACGAACAGGGTTATCGCGTTATCAAAATCCGTTGCATAGCCTGCCGGCACCCACACGGTGATCAGAATTGCCGAATTATTGCCCGCAACCTCCTTTAAACGATGTCCATTTCGGGCCAGCTCAAGGACGGAGGGAGCAAATTTGTCATAACGGGGCAGATAATGCAAGCTGTCATCCTCCAGCACCACGGCTGTTGTGGGCAATGCTTGTCCATATACCTGCTTTGTACCGATGCCGATCAGTTTTCCATACACATACTTGATCAAAAGCTCGGAAGTCAATATATATTTACGTTCCCATTTCCGGAAAAAATGCTGACCGGTGAAGGAAGTATTTTTCCACAGGTCCTTTAAACAGCTTTTGAAATCAAATTCGTACCAAGGCCGGTCCTTAATGAAATCGACGTAGTCCCGGGTATACCGTGCATTGAACTGATCTTCCTCCGTGATCGCCCGCCGTGTATCCGTCAGTCTGCCAATGACCGTCTCGTAACATGCCTTTATAGAATATTCTACAGTAGTGCTTACACCGATCACCCAGATCATGAAATGATATCCCCAATTGGTCGGAAAGTTCCCTTTGATCTGCTGATTTACGATGCGATAGCTTTTCCATAATTGCGCTGTATGCGTCATATAAGGAAAAGTGGTGGCGGTGTGTTGTCGAAAATATCGGGCTTGTTCGTCCGGGCTGAAAACGAGGAACCATTCCGGAAAGGTCAGGAACGTCTGATCCGCCGGCCTTATATCTTTCGCCGGCGTTACCGGGTTCTTAGTGGTTTCCAGCCACATTTTCGGGATTACCGGGCCTTTGCCGGCGGGTATGGTGGAGGGTCGCCTGTTCTTTAAAAAGAAGATGGTCATGGATAATCCCAGGGAACAAAGCGTGAGCATGTATAAACGTTTCATAATTACACCTTGATGAATGATACCAGCGTATTATCAGAGGGATCTTTATCCTGTAATATTCTTTTACCAAGATCTTTAAATCCGTTGAATGAAATGATCCGGCTCCATTCATCGATGGCTTTAAACGATTTGAATTCGCTGCTGTTCTTTTCCCAGGCCACTTTCAGACCCAGATTGAATACTGTATGCACGAGTGAAACGAACGTGGCCATTGCCGGCGTCTTCACGTCATGATCGCGGATAATGAACAAGCCGCCGCGTCTCAAAACGCGATGCACGGACCGCACATAGTCGTCCAGCAGTACATGGGGGCAATGATGCAAACCAATATGACATGTAACCAGGTCCAGGCTTTCATCCCGGATCTCAGTAGTTTTTATGGGCGTATAATCCAGGGGAATGAACTTGCCTAATTTGCGGATCTGTCCCCGTTCGAATATTTCGGCGGGAGAATTGTCAGGCGGAATATCATTGGTCAAAAATATATCTCCTGCAACGACCACATGCTTGCGTAATTCGCTGACATAACGGCCTGTGGACCCGATTTCCAGGTAACCGTTGACCTGCTTCCTGTCTCCTATCAATTGCAACACCTGCCTGGCCATTTCTTTTTTTTGCTTTTTTAACGCAGGCAATGCGTAGGTGAATTCGGAAAGATATGGCTTTATGGAAGGCAACTGCTGCTGCACGGCCTTATAGATCGCTTCGTCCGTCGATCTTTCTTTTGTGGCAGTAGCCAGCAAGTGATGAAATTTATCTTCCGGATATAAATGGAAGATCACCTGCAGGAAGCGATAAAAAGCATCGCTCCATCTGGTGTCTGAAAATACCGCTTTGAACTCCGATTGCATATTTATCCTATTTTATAGTAAGTGTCCCAGAGCACATTGCGAAATTTTCCTGAGGGATCGAGCTGCTGTTTAAGCGCAAACAACTCCTTCGCCTTAGGAAAAGCCTTATGCAGTTGTACGACGGTGGCGTGTGGCTGGTAAGGCAGATAGTAAGAACCCTGGAGCGAGAGTGCCGCATCAATAAGCTCCCGCGTCCAAACGGCCACACGCCCCTTTTCGATTTCGTCCGTCTTTTGTTTGTAGTAAACAACGAAAGCAAATACCTCTTCTTTGGCCCATGCAAGCAGCGATCCGCTGTCGGCATTCGCATGACGAACGGATACATTGATCACGTTCACCTGATGGCGAATAAATATCTCCGACATCAGGGCCAGGAATGCATCAAACTGTTGGACGGGCACAAAATACTCCTGCAGCACATAAGTGCTTTCTTTCCTGGAAGAAGGCTCCAGTTCAAACACATCGTAACCCGCTTCGTAGTTGCGATAGTGCCTTTTTTTAAGTTTGTACATCAATGGGTCGATCAGGAATTCACGTCTCCATTTTCCGAAGCGGTTTTTACTGAAGGCGCCCAGGAAGTAGCGTTCAACCGGGTAGGCAGCGGCCAGTGGCATCAACTTTGTTCTTTCCGTTGGACCTTCATCGGTCTTCACCCAACTTATCGCCCTGATGTTTTTATACGACGGCGGATAGATATCACCATTATGGAAAATCACCTCCTTATTTTCTCTCACTTTTTCAAAGAAATATTTCTTATAATTCTTTCCCTTCATTTTTACCTGTTGCCGCTGAACGACTACATTATCATCAAGTTCCAGCGTTGCATTCACTATGATGGCAATGGCATTGTAACAGCCTATACAGGCGTAGAAAATTTCTGTTCTTTCGGTGGGTGACACATGAATCATTTCGCCGTTTGCCAATATTACATCCAATGATCTCACCGACAGGATCAGGGGTCCCAGGCCGACGTAACGACCATGACAGTTCACACTGAGCGCTCCGCCTACCGTGAAATTAGCATAGGTCTGCATGATCTTGACGCTTAAGCCGTGAGGATCGATGTAATGTTGGATATCACACCAACGGATGCCCGCCTGCACTTTGATCGTTTTGTGTGATGCGGAGAAGTCGAGTACCTGGTTCAACGAACGCATGTCGATGTGAATGCTTTGAGGGCTGGCCGTTTGCCCTCCCATGCTGAATCGCCCGCCTCCTAATGAAATGGGCCTGTCTGCCTGTCGGACGATGTCCTGTAATTCGGAAGCTGTTTGCGGTACTACTACCCTGGCAACCAGTATAGGATTCAGCTGTGTTATGTCGTTGATCAGTCTTTCCCCTGTTTCCAAATGAGGAATTGCTGTGCCGGCATCATTCTTATAATAGTCTGCTGCCATACCGGGAACGCTTCCAAAGCGATTATGAAATAGATTTCCCTTGCGGAAGCCCAGTAAATAGATCAACCATAATGGACCTGCTACCGGAACCAGGAGGAAAGCCAGCCATAGTCCACGTTTGTTCGTATCGTGCAGTCTTTTGACAGCCGTCGCGAAAAGCGCCCAAAATAAAAAGGGATAAATGAAGAAGGTGGTGGTAAAAGTGAAAGCACTGTCCAATACATTAAATAACACATAGAAGCTGCTCCAGATAAACAGCGAAGTCACCCAATAGGTCAGGCGGCCGATCCTGCCGCGGGTCGTAAAAAGTAAATAGCTGACTGGTAATTTATCTTTAAATGTCATGGGCGAACTATAGGGAGATCTATCCTGGCAGCTTAACGGCTGCAAAACATTTCTTATTTTACATTTATGTACATTTTTATAATCCCCGTTTAATTGAAACTTTTAATAGCGTAAGGCTTATCTACATTCGATATACAAGCCTATCTACATTCCATCTACAAGCGTAAATCTCATACCCTGAGAATAAATATTTTTTCTAGTTTTCAGTTCTTAATAAAACATCCAATATGACCTATCAGGAACATTTTGAAAAATCATGTGAATTAAGAGACCAGTTCTGGAATGCTGCGGGTACTGTCGATGCAGACGTACTAGCCCCTGTCATCAATCCGTCGATGATGGGCGGCCCGAGCTGGCCCTCCACCCGGCAGTCATACAAAACCATTCGCAGACCAGATGCAACCATCATAGCCAGTGATGGACTCAGCGATCCATATGATAGTCTGAACAAGGATCAGCCTAATGCCGATTATACCAACCTTAACGGCTTTGGACTGGAAGTATACGTAGAAACCGAACCAATCACCGGGTCTGTACAGGGTACCTGGCAGTTCGAACTGGTGCAGCAGGCAGCACAGCTGATAGCCGGGCAGGGGAACGTTATCAGCATGCTCGAAGAAATGACCTACATCACCACTGAATTCTTTAATGTATCCGTTTCACCGGAATTCCTGACGCCAAACAATACAGTAGGAGTTATTCTCGGTCTCCCTAATGCCAGATTTGGCGATACCGTGCAACTAAGTGCGGAACCAGTCAAAATGGTCAATGTGAAATTGCTCACGCTGGTCGAATTGAACTACGTAATCGAAAATTGGGAAGAAGGCCGCAATAAACTCGCAGGGCTGTTTCTTGCGCAGGGTAATGCTACCGTGTCGACACTGAAACGTCCGTCTGTGTTATAAATGCCCGTTACTTTTACTTAGCTGCCAACAAATTATGTATTTATTTAATATAACACAAAAATTCAAACTATGGGACTACTAGAAAAACGAACCCTGAAAACATTCCAGGATGACAGTTACCAAAAATTAACAAAGGAGATCAATACGCTTGCCGGCCACCCTATTGAATTTGAAGTAAACTGGGCAACCCTTGCGCTTGACGAAAAGGCGTCTATTTACGAAGAAAGCTTTACCAAAGTCTATTTTACACCGCTGATCGATGCAATAAAGGAAGTGGTAACCGACGATATGGGCAAAGAAGCGCTAAAGGAGGCGCTGAAGAAAGTAGTTATTAAAAACGAAGGCGGGAATGTTTATGGTTCCAACGCATATTCATTCAATAAAGGTGTTTTAACAATAGATCATGAACCATTCAGTAACATAGATAACATTACTGAGCGATCAATGGCATTGAAAGCACTTTTGCTGAAAAATTTATAGGGAGAAATGAACAAATTAAGTATGGCATTAAAATCAGTTCCTGCTATTGACAAGCAGGAACTGTTGCTTTATATTGCAGGTCACTTTCCTGATAGTGCTTTAAAGATCGCTACTGATTCCGGACATATCCATGAAGGCGTTATAATAACGATTGGTAGAGTGAGGAACGACGATGCCTTTTTGGTATTACAAGTCACCGGCGAAAGAAATGAAGTGGCAAACAGGTTTGTACACCTTTCTCTATATAAGATAGCATCCATTGAATTGATCGATCCAGAAGACGTGGTCAATATATTGTCATTAGGGAGAATTACTAAGGGTGAGCAATAGAAAGATTCAGTAGAAATACATTTTGCGTTTGACAACTTCAACGCACCTGAAATCGATACCGAAGCGTTAGCCAGGCTGCTCATGCGCATATTATAGCTTTAGAAGATTATCTCCGTGCCAGGAGATGCCCCTGGCGGGTTTATATTTTCAAAATTTGCATATATAACTAACTGGCTTGTGTAGTTGACCCCCTACAAATGATCTACATGACCGGGCAATACATACTACGAACCTGCTTCATCTGTAAATTTGCACCAGATTATTTACAATATGGCGCAGAAAATAAGTCGATTCAGCCTGGTGTTTTTTTTCTTTTGTATACTTTTTGTAGATACCAGGGCGCAGTTGATTTCTGACTCCTTGGGCGCCAGACTACTACAAAAGAACCTTTCGCTCGAAGATCGCGTTAACACCATGGGCCTGCTGGCAAGAGCCAAGTCAGTTACAGATGTAAAAAGTGCCATCAATATAGCACGACAAGCCCTTCAGTTGAGCGAGCAGTTACCCGATGGCCGGTGTAAAGCATTTGTCTATACCACCCTGGTACACTTATATTATATAAATAACGATACGACGCTGGCACAAAAGACAGTGGACAGTGCTGTCTGGTATGCGGGTAAAACATCGGACAGGCGCATCAAAGGTTTTGCGTGGTTTAGAAAAGGCTGGCTGCAGGATGTCCGGGGGAACCCCCATGAAGCGGAAGCTACTTATCTGCAGGCATTGAAATACCTGGCGGGTACAGAAGGTTATTACTATGAATCTTGTATTTATTATTATCTGGCCGGCAATTACGGCACCTGGAATGATCTGCCGAACCAACGAAAATATGCGCAGCTATGTTTGCAAACGGCCCGGCAAAGCGGCGATCCCGATAACCTGGTGAATGCTTATCAGGCCATGGCAACCTACTATCGTTATCTATATCAGCAACATAACGATAAGCCAATACTGGATTCCGCCGTTTTCTACAATAAATGTGGCTTACAACTCTTCTCCGAACATGGGGACCATATCATTCTTTATACTACCCTGCCGGTGATTGCATTAAATACAGCGGACCTGTATGCACAGTATTTTCCTGCAAAATACCAGGATTCTGCATTGCACTATTTGCATATTGCCCTGGATGCAGGGTTGAAAACCCGCCAGTTTACCGTTGTGTCGGCCTGTTATGGCATGATGAGCGATTTTGAAATAGCGAAGGGCAATTATAAGAAAGCGGAAGAACTGTTACTGACCGGGGTGTCTGTGCTGCGTTCCGACAATCCCTATGACTACCGGACCATGGCCCAATTCATGGAAGCGCTTTCAAAGCTATCTGAAAAAAAGGGTGACTTCGTGGCAGCACTAAAATACAACAAGGAATTTTATGAACTGCACCAGAAATTATACGACGTTGAAAAGCTGGCTATTGCCAACCGGTTGGAGGCCCAATATCAATCGGAAAAGAATGAAGCAGCATTGACAACGCTTCGCCATAACGCCGCGTTGAATAAAAAGCTCAACTACCTGTATATATTCCTGGCATTGGCCGCTGTCATTGCATTATTGTTCATCGTTCGTTTTTTCCAGGTACGGTTGAAAGCCACGCTGGATCAGCAAAAGCTATTGGAAAACGAAAAAGAAGCAGCAGCGCTGCATGCCCGGCTGAAAGAAGAAGAAGCTTTGCGCTTACAGGCAGAGCAACAGCTGTTGCAGGAACGGCAGGAGCGCTTACAAAAAGCACTCCTGGCCGGTAGTTTACAGGTAGAACAAAAGGACGAGCTGCTGCAGACGCTTCAAAAGAAGATTGATGAGCATAAAAATGGCGGCTCCGTGTTGAAAGAGATCAACCAGATCATTGATCAACATAAGCGAATTGACAATACACAGGCCGCCTATAGAGCGGACCTTGATAACATTCGCCCGGAGTTTTTTGAAAAGTTAAAGGAAAAGTCGGCCAATTCATTGTCAAGGTTAGATCTGAAACATTGTTCCTATATCTCCATCGGCTTAACCAATAAGGAAATTGCGCAACATTTAAGCGTTGCGCCAAAAAGCATCTTGATGGCGCGTTACCGGATCAAATTAAAACTGGGGTTAGGCAAAGAAGATGACCTGGATGAATATATCGGCACTTTGAAATAATACGACGAAATACATGCACTTTTTGCCCTTGCTTTAGACGCTGTCTTTATATCTCTTCGTAGGGTTTGTCATTTTTACTCAGTCCGCAAGCTTTCCACCGGGTTGACAGCCGCCGCCTTGAATGTCCGCAGACAAAGTATGGCCAGCGCGATAAACAACAGGATAGCCCCTCCTGCGGCGAAGATCCACCAGTCCAGCGGGGTCCGGTAAGCGAAGTTCTCCAACCATTTACGGCTGCCCCACCAGGCGATGGGCAGGGCGATCAGGACGGCCAGTCCAATGAGGTTTATAAAATCCCGTGAGAGCAGGAAAATAAGTTGCGTGACCGTGGCGCCGATGACTTTACGGATCCCGATCTCCTTGGTTCGTTGAGTAGTTATATAGATCACCAAGCCGAGCAAACCGAGACAGCTGATAAAGATGGTGAGCGCCGTTGCCCAGGCCAGCAGCCGGGCGATGTTCTTTTCCGCCGTATAGTATTTGGCGATGCTCTCATCGACGAACCGGTAGTCGAAGTCATCGTTGGGATAGACATCGTGGAAGGTCTTTTGTATCGCAGCGAGGGCGGCGGTCCAGTTGGAGCCGTTGTCATTGCGGGGCTGAAGGGCGATGCTGAAGACACTGGCATTTTCTATTCCGTTGGCGATTGCCAGTGGTTTTATGGGTTCCCGGAGCGAATGAGGAAAGAAGTCAGCTACGACCCCGATGATATCCCGGTTGCCTTTGAAATCTTTGATCTGGGTACCGATGATCTTTTGCGGGTCCTGGTAACCCAGTAAATGGAGATAGGTCTCGTTTATTACTACTGCGTTGGTGGTGTCGCTTTGGGGTAAGGCTGTACCGGCTAACAGGTGCAGACCGTACATGCGGATGTAATTGCTGTCCCCGAGTTTTAACTGTACTTCCTCACGGATCTCTTTTTTTCCATTGTTGACCGTCATCATGGTGGTCCAGGTGCCGGAACTGGACGGAGGGTTGCTGGAGATGCTGACCATTGCTACACCGGGAATTGCTTTCAACTTGTCGAACATGACTGGTTTCTTTGCAGCCGATTGGATACTGTTGACATGGAAATAGACGATGGCGTCCTTTTTAAACCCGAGATCTTTATTGAGGGCAAAGCTGATCTGTTTGGACACAAGCAGCGTGGCAATGATGAAGACCTGGGCGATGACGAACTGGGCGACGGTAAGCGACTTCCGGAGCCAGGCGGCGCGGCTGCCGCCAGCATTGGCGAAAGCCTGGTTCTTAAGTACGAGGATAGGTTTGAAGCCGGAGAGGATAAGGGCGGGGTAAAGGCCTGACAGGATGGCGACTGCGAAAACCAGGATGACCAGAAAGAGGATGACCTGTGGCTGCCGGAACAGGTTGAAGTGAAAATCAGCAGGGATGAAGTCGGCGAACATCTTTAACAGGAAAGGGGTCAGCAGTATCGAGAGGATTGTGGCCAGCATGGTGAGCATGAAGGTTTCGGCGAGGAACTGGAAGGTCAGCTGGGAGCGATGGCTACCCATTGTTTTACGGATGCCGATCTCCTTTGCACGTTGAGAGGCCCGGGCGGTCGTCAGATTGATGAAGTTGATACAGGCCAGCAGCAGGAGGAAGGCAGCGACGGCCAGCAGGCTGTAGAGGGTTGGCTTATGCGCCTGGCGGCTTTCATCGAAAACGCCATATTCGAGGTTGAAATGAATGTCGTCGAGTGGTTGAAGATGGGCGTCCATCGAGGTGTGACTACGGGGATCGGGCTTTTCGTTAGCCTGCAGAACTTTGGTGAGCTGTGCGTTGACGGATGCGGGTTTTACGCCGGGCGCCAGGCGTACGAAGAGCTGGTCGGCGGAATTGACGTAACCCCACTGTCCGAAGCCCGTGGGTTTTAACCGGGTGGTATAGTAGCTGGGGCGGGACAGGATCGTGCTGAAATAAAAATCGGTATTGCGGGGAAGATCTTTTACTATGCCGGAGATGGTACACTGGATGGTATCATTGAATATGATGGGCTTGCCAATGATGTCGGCATTGTTGAGACCAGCGTAGTAGAGGCGGGCATTCTTTTCGGTGAGGACGACCTGGTAGGGCTGCTGTGTAGCCGTGGTGGGTGAGCCGGCGAGCCAGGTGTAGCCAATGAGGTTGAAATAGTTCTCGTCCGCGACGACGATGTCTTTTTGTTTCCGAAGGACGAGAGGGCTGTTTGAGTTGGGATAGGGAATGGTGATCCGGGTTTCGCCGAGTGTTCGGAACGGGGCCACGATCTCCAGACCGGAAACCTCTTTTTTGGCGGCGGCGCCCATGGGTTCGGCCAGACAATTGTTGTGCCAGGCTCCGCCATCATTCTTCCCATGGGAGACGACGCGGTAGATGCGGGATCCCTCCTTTTCGAACTTATCGAAGCTGAAGTCGTACTGGACGAGGAGGAAGATGATGAGGGAGGCACTGATCCCGATGGAAAGCCCGAGGATATTGATGAGAGAAAAGGTTTTATTCCGCCAGAAGCTGCGGAGCGCTACCAGGAAGTAATTTTTAAGCATAGATGGTGTAATGATCATGGCTTCGGCAACAAAAGTGGTGCCGTTATACTGATGCTTGGTTTTCAATAAATTGCGGGGTTTTCGGCTCCAGGGTGTACGGTTCCGTTACAGGACGCGTACAGATATGGACAATGGCTCCAAGATCTTAATTCCTGATAATGATAATTTTTGATCTTTCCAGGTCGACCTGACCTGAAATCAGCCTGTTTATTTATTTCATTTGTTGTCCGGGCGTGACTAAAGCGTTCGGATAAGACTATGTCCAAAATTACCGGAAGGCCTAAGAAGGCCATTAAGCAGGAGAAGTTCCTAGGATTCTTTGTAACACATGCACAACATTTTATTATTCAACATAGGGCTGCCAAGGCTCTTGTGAATATGTCCGATTATTTACGGCAAGCGGCCATTTATGGCGAGATAAAGGCCCGATGGACGCCGGAGGAGCGGGAGATCTTTAAGAAAATGGTGGGTATTTCGAATGACCTGCATCAATTGGTGATCATAGGCCAACAGGAAGGGGCTACGTCGGCGGTGCTGCATTTCCAGCAATACCGGCAAATGATCGATGAAGTGATAAAACGACTGAGCGATGCTAAGTAAAGTATTTATCACGGGTAAGACATTCAAGGAAACCTGCCAGTATGTCTGCCAGGATCTGACCAGGTCGGAGGTCCTTTGTGTGGAGGGGGTAAGGGGGCATGACTATAAAAGTATGGCGGAGGATTTTGAGGTGCAGCACCAATTCTGGCCGGAAAAGGAAAAGCCGGTGTTCCATGCTGCGCTGACCTTTCCCCGTGGCGAAGAGCTAAGTCATGAGAAAATGGTTGAGATCGCCCGGGAGTACTTGCAGAAAATAGAGATGCGCGATACGCAATATGCCGTCATAAAGCATACCGACAAGCAGCATTTACATATGCATATTGTGGCTAACCGGATCGATAATAAGGGTCAGATCATTGGGAAGGGGCTCATTGTTGAAAGGGGCATAAAGGCCGCACAAGAATTGACCCGTGAATACCATCTGCAGCAGGAGCAGGGGAAAAACCTCCATCTCACTAATATGGAGGCGCTGCGGGAGCCGGACGCCATACGGTATCGTATTTACCAGGCTATTCAACATCATTTGCCGGGCTGCTACAGGTTGGAGGACCTGGAAAAGCGCCTTTTATCAGAAGGGATCAGTATGCGATACAGGCATGACCCGGCAACCGGAGAATGCCAGGGAGTTAGTTTCCGGTCAGAAAGGAGGGCTTTTGGGGGCTATAGGATTGACCCGGCTTATACATTAAAGAGCCTTCAGCAAACGCTTAGCCTGCAGCAGGAGCAGGTGTTGCAACAGCAGCTCAATTTGATAAAGGAAGAGCAGGATCGTCAGCGGGAGGCGGAAAGGCTGGAACACCAACAGCAGCAAGTGCAACGGCATGAACACCGGCAACGGCATTCGCTGGGACACGGCCTGGGACTGTAATTGAAACCATTTAATAACAATAAAACAGCAATCTATGGGTGATGTTGTAAAACAAACAAATGGGGCTCCGGCTCCTTTGGAAGATGAGATCTTAAAGGCGTTGATCGGTAAAGTTATCGATCTGGGAAGCGCTGTGCAGGAAAATACGGCACAGTTGAAGAAACTGGCTGATCAGCAGGAAGTGATAGGGGCAGTGAACGAGCGGACTTTGGTCCAGGAGAAGCAGATAGAGGAATTGATCCGGAAAAACGGGGAAGTCCAGGAAGAGGTTCACAAGATTGGAGAAAGGTTGGATATCCCGACGGGCAAAATCGAGACGCTGCAGCAGCAGTTGGAGCGGCATGAAAGGCTTTTCGAGAAGCCGTTGGATAAGACGGTGCATTACCGGCATTATGTGGGGTGGCCGATCGTGGTCATTCTTGGTATGTTGTTCATTACGACCTCGTCCGTTGCCGTTGCGGTGAGACAATGGCAGCGTGTGGATGATTACCGGGCCGGGGATTACAAGTGGCGTTATGTACGTTTTAGCCGTGACACGGCTGTCTGGCAGTTGGTGGATCGTGCAGAGAGACGGTATCGCAATAATCCTGACCAGTTCATTAACGAAGTACAGGGGGAAGAGGAGCGGAGGGACCAACTGGCAAGGAATATGCAGCGGGCGGAGGAGGCAAACGAGAACATCAAGAAGCTAAATAACCAGGAACGGGTGAGGTAGTACTCAATCCTTTTTTTGTTTTTCAAGTTCTATGATCTTTTTGTCGGCTGCTTTCGCCACAGAATGTAAGCCAGCTTTTCGGAAAAATTCGGCAAGGTTAGTAATGGTGACAATCAGTTGGTTCAGCTCGCCGGCGGTATGGAATTCATACAGGCCTTTTGTCTTGTAATCATGTAACACTTCTTTCCAGGAAGCTGTTGACTTGCCGGTGATAGCATGCAGGAGGATTGCGTAGTCGTCATACTTAGTTGGTTTCCCGGGGTCAATCTTTTCCAGATCTGCCGTTTCGGAAAGGAGGTCGAATAAGATCAGCACCTGTTTCTTTGAGAGGACGTCCTTTTCTTTTCCTTTTGCGCCCTCTTTGGCATTGGGAGCATTATTGATATGTGTGTGGGATGAGTAATCATTCTCGTAGCTGTTGTGGGTATGGAAGTCGTTCTGCTGGGTGTTGAAAGTGTTGTTGACATGCACATCGCTCTGAATATTGATGAACGTGGGCCGGACCTGGATCTGGAATGGTTGTGATAATTCTTTGGACTCACCAGACGGATTGTTGGGGTTGAGATTGTTTAATCTTTTCGTTGTATTCAGGAAGGCGCTGGTAAAATCAGTTTCGGCGTCTGTAAGAAAGGTATGCAGGATGTCTGCATATTCATTGATGAGGGAGCGATTGAAAGTCTCGGTTTCCACGGGAAGGTAGGGCCGGCCCAGGGTAAAGATCCTGTAAAGAAGGGATACCAGCCGGGAAAGGGAATATTTAACGAAATGGTTCGAACGGTATTGAAGGACGTAGGCTTGGGCCAGGTTGATGTCCCTGGAGGTATTGTCAGGGTCTTTTTTGTAGATCTGAAAGAGGCGATAATGACCCAGGAGCCTTTGGGCTAAGTCCTGGTTGTACCAGCCGGTCCATTCGAAAAAATAGCATGCTGCGCGACCGGTGCGGCTGTTTAGTTTGTCTTTTGCCCGATAGTTTCTGCCCGGGATCTGATGGAATAGTGTTAAGTCGACCATGGGATAAAGTTTATGATTTTCACTACGCAGTTTACGGAAAAGTCCAGGTGGTTGGAATTGATAAATGTCACATTATCTATAGGGTCTAATGGGATAGATTAGGGGTATGGTTTTTTAAATATTAAATTTTTTTATATGCCAATAAGAATTGATGTGCTGCCCAAGGAAGAGGGCAGGGTAAAGAAACTGGGCGGACGCTTGTTGCCCGACGGGAAAACCTGGGTGATACCTGATGAGATGAAACATATCAACCGATTTAAAGCCTGGTTACCGAACGAGGAAGGTTTTATCGTTCAGCGGCCTTATTTTGTTTTGCGGGCCACGAGAGTTTGTCATAAGTGTAAGAAAGATACACGTGTCATTCAGTTGGGAGCAAAGGTTGGGCAAAGGGCCGCCTTTGAAAAGGGGGATATGGTAACCTGGCGAAGATGGGAAGGTTTTCCCATTACCTTTACGGATGTCACGTACCTGGATGATGAAACAGCTGCATACCTGCAATGCGATTACCCTTTTTTTAAGTTTGTACGTTCGAGAGGACTGCGGGAGAAAATATGGGGCAGTACCTGTGTGCATTGCGGGACATTACAGGAAGACGATGACGAGTTTAGATATGAAAGCAACGTGTTGCATCCGGTAACCCTGGACGAGGGTATGGAGATAAGGATCATTTATCTTCCTTTAAAGTTTGATTATTATATACAGGGCAGCGAAATCTATGATACTCTTATTACTGAGGTCATGAAGGGTAGATGAGGTTATTCGTACATATTTTTTATCCGGCTTAAAGTCGACCTATCGATGCCCATATAAGAAGCTATATCCTGCTCCTCGACCCGTTGGAACATCCATGGTTCGTTTTGTTTGAGATGGAGATAGGGAGTGTAAATTAAACTGTGTCATTTAGGTCTATGAAAATCTTAACGTCTTTGCTTCCTCCTTCTGTATACAATGATGATAATCGTTGCGATAAGTGC
>Ga0268264_10000188_pt1 | contig 129042 bp, 106 predicted proteins | sample KBSSwiS32_FD_190357 | JGI IMG/M metagenome (GOLD analysis project Ga0268264, IMG submission 190357) | Switchgrass rhizosphere microbial communities from Kellogg Biological Station, Michigan, USA - KBS Switchgrass S3-2 (SPAdes) (version 2) | ecosystem: Host-associated > Plants > Roots >... | reverse complement strand
GACCCGGGTCGTATAGGCCAGATCGTATATGATATAGGCGGCCCGATGAACGAACGACGGACGCAATGACCAACAGCCCCAATGCTGCCGAGCTCCCCCTGAAGGGCATCCGTGTGCTCGATCTGTCCCAGGTCATGGCCGGCCCCTTCTGTTGCATGATGTTGGGCGATCTCGGTGCCGATGTCATCAAGGTCGAGCCGCCGCCGGGCGGTGACTCCACACGTCATTCAATGGGTTTTCGCTTGAAGGGCGAGGACAGTCCCGGATTTCTCGCTCTCAATCGCAACAAGCGCAGTATCGTGCTGGACTTGAAAGATCCGCAGGATCGCGAGGTGTTGTACGCGTTGGTGAAAACTGCCGACGTTCTGGTGGAGAACTCTCGGCCAGGAGTCAGTCAACGCCTCGGAGTGGCCTATGAGACTTTGCAGGCCTTGAACCCGCGGTTGGTCTACGCAAGCATCTCGGGCTTCGGACAGACGGGGCCATGGGCGCAACGTCCCGGATTCGATCTGATCGCGCAAGCCATGTCCGGTATTCTCAGTGCAACCGGCTTACCGGGGCTCGAGCCGGTCAAGAATGCCATTCCGGTCGGGGATCTGGGCGCCGGTCTATTCGCCGCTGTGGGAATTCTGGGTGCTCTGCTCGGACGTGCTCGTTCAGGCGTGGGTCAGTACATCGACGCCTCGTTGTTCGAGGCTGCGCTCGGGCTGTCGGTCTGGGAAACCACCGAGTTGTGGGGGACGGGGAAGTCTCCCACGCCGATCGGCTCCGCGAATCGCATGTCGGCTCCTTATCAGGCGGTGAAGGCGGCGGATGACTACTTCGTCATTGGAGCCGCCAACCAGAAGCTGTGGCTCGATTTCCTGAAGGTGTTGGGCCGGGAAGAGCTCAACGCGGATCCCCGCTTTGCAACCAACAGTCAGCGGGTAGCTCATCGTGAGGCGCTGATTGAGACGCTGAGGCCGACACTGGCGGCCAAACCGGCGCAGGCCTGGATTGATGCTTTGCTGGCCGCCGGGGTTCCGGCGGGGCCGATTTGCACGTACGAGCAAGCTCTGGCCACGGAGCAGGTCGCCGCTCGTGACATGCTGTTGAATATCGAGCATCCCGTTGAGGGTTCGTTCAAGGCACTGGGATTTCCCATGAAGATGCGCGGCACCCCACAACAGGTCCGATTCCCGCCACCCCTGCTCGGCGAGCACAGCCGCGAGATCCGCGATGAGCTGGTCAGTCGCGGCTTGCTCCACGCCAGTGACAAAGAGGCTCCCAACTCATGAGGCAAGGCAGGGTCATCTGTGAGCGCGAAGGCGCCGTTGCCCGAGTGTTATTCAGCAATCCCGGCGCACACAACGCGCTGACACACGAAATGTGGCTCGAGTTACGCGATCATTGCACGGGATTGGCCGACGATTCTGATATCCGGGTTGTTGTATTCCGAGGGGAGGGCGGCAAAGCGTTTGTCTCCGGCACGGACATCTCGGGCTTTGCCAGCTTCAGATCGGGCGCGGAAGGCCTCGTTTATGAGCGCGGCATCGACGATTGCATGGCGGCCGTCGATGCGTTGCCCATGGCGACGGTCGCCGTGGTGGACGGTTGGGCCGTAGGTGGCGGACTGAACATCGCATCGGCCTGTGATTTCAGACTCGCAACGCCCACGGCACGCTTCGGCTCGCCCCTGGGCAGGACCCTCGGCAACTGTCTGTCAATGAGCAGTTACGCCCGCATCGTGAACGCGATTGGAGCCGCCGCGGCGCGGCGCATGCTTCTGTTAGGCGAGATGCTGAGCGCGCAGGAATTGCTGGACAGTGGGTTTCTGTACCGAATGGTCGACGCATCACAGCTCGAGGATGAGCTGAAGTCCCTGTGTGAGCGAGCTGCCGCCAACGCACCGTTGACCACCGGGGTGACCAAGGAGGCGTTGCGCCGGTGGCGCAACGGAAATCTCCCGGCCATCGACGACCTGATCGAGTTGGTTTACGGCAGCGCGGATTTCCAGCTCGGGGTGCGTAACTTCCTGGCCGGAAACCGCACGCCGCCCGACTGGAGCGGCTCCTGATCACCAGTCGACCGCGATATATTTCGCTTCGGTAAACTCACGCAAACCGTGGTGCGAGCCTTCACGTCCGAGCCCGCTTTGTTTGACGCCACCAAACGGCGCCGCAGGATCTGAAACCAGCCCCCGGTTGATGGCGACCATGCCGCTCTCGAGAGCTTCGGCCATTCGCAGGCCTACTTTCAAGTCTGCCGTATAGACGTAGGCCACCAGGCCATATTCGGTGTCATTGGCTGCCGCGATGGCTTCAGCGACCGTGTCGAAAGGAACCAACACGGCTACGGGGCCGAAAATCTCCTGTTGCAGGATCGCAGCCCCCGGCGGCACGTCCACCAATACTGTCGGCGGGTAGAAACATCCGGGACCGGCCGGTGCGGTGCCGCCAAGCACGACACGGGCTCCCCGGCCCACTGCATCCGCGAGGAGGGCTTCGATTTTTTCCACCGCCGCGCGGTTGATGAGAGCACCACAGCCGGTGTCGGAGGCGGTGCCGGGTCCCACTTTGATGGCACTCATGCGCTGGACCAGGGCCTCGGTGAATTTTTGATAAACACCGCGTTGAATGTAGAACCGATTGGCCGCGGTGCACGCTTCGCCGCCGTTGCGCATTTTCGCGATCATTGCGCCGTCCAGGGCCGCATTGAGGTCTGCATCGGCGAGAACAATGAAAGGCGCATTGCCACCCAACTCCATGGAGCAGTTGATGACTTGATCTGCCGCCTCCCGCAACAAAAGGCGACCGACGCGCGTCGAGCCTGTGAAGGAGAGCTTGCGCACGCGCGGATCGTGCAGGAGGGCCGAAACGAGGGGACCGGGTTCGCGCGTGGTGATCACATTGACGACACCTGCGGGAATGCCAGCTTCCAACATCAGATCCGCGATAGCCAGCGCCGTGAGCGGAGTCTGTTCGGCTGGTTTGAGCACGCAGGTGCAACCCGCCGCAAGCGCAGGTGCGATCTTGCGTGTTGCCATGGCGGCAGGGAAGTTCCAGGGAGTAATCAACAACGAGACACCAATCGGCTGATATTGCACCAGGATGCGATTGGCGCCCCCAGGCGCGAAGTTCAGCTCGCCATCGTTGCGCACGGCTTCCTGCGCGTACCACCGGAAGAATTCGGCGGCGTAGAGCACTTCACTTCTCGCATCGGCCAGTGCCTTGCCGTTCTCGAGCGAAATCAACTGCGCGAGCCACTCGGCGTTGCTCACGATTTTCTCAAAGCACCGGGAAAGGAGTTCCGAACGCGTCCGTGTCGCTGTGCGCGCCCACTCCCGCGCCGCGGCCTGGGCGGCCTCGACAGCGCGCGAGGCCTCCGGTAGGCCCGCATTCGCCACTGAAGTCAGGATCTCGCCGGTAGCGGGGTTGACCACATCCATCCGCGGACGGTCAGCCGCATCGTGCCATCGAGCGCCAATCAACGAGTCCGTTGGGATGGTGCGCGCGCAAGGATCCGACAGGGTGTAAGTATGCGCTGATTGCATCGGCTGAAAAGTCCTCGAACGATCAGGCTCGTTGCAGCAAAGAACGGTCGCCGCTGAAGGCTGCCTGGGTGATCTGGCGCAGCGCCTGCAAATCGAGCGGCCGCGGATTGTTCTTCACCAGGCGGGTAATGGCGAGGGCACTTTCGGCCGTCCAGTCCTGCTTGTCGGCAGGCAGCCCCAGCTCTTTGAGACTTCGCGGTATGCCCACGGAGTCGAGCAGCCGGGCTACTTCGTCCACGAGGCGACGCGACAGAACATCGTCCGAGCTCGTCGGATCGTCCAATCCGACCGCGCGCGCAATCTGCGCGAATGAGTGGATGCTCGCCGGTCTGTTGTATTCCATGACATAGGGCAACAGCGAGGCAACTCCCGCGCCATGGGCCGTGTGTGTCAGATTGCCTACCGGATATTGGATGGCATGGGCCGCCGCTGTTCCCGCGCTGCCGAATGCACATCCTGCCGCCAACGCTCCCAACATCAGGTCGGAGCGCGCCTGCAGGTCAGAGCCGTTGCGATATGCCGCGGGCAGGCCGCGCCAGATCGAGGTGATCGCGAGCAGGGCAAAGTGATCCGATAGAACATTTTTTCCGACGAACACGTGCTGCTGCGCCAACTCGGGTGTCACTTCGCGTGCGCCTGCGGTAAATGCCTCGATCGAATGGGTCAGCGCGTCTCCCGCGGAGTACGCGGTCAGCGCCGGTGGACAACTGATGGTGAGCTCAGGGTCGCAGATCGCAGCAACCGGGATCAGAAACGGACTGGAGATCCCGACCTTCGTATTGCGAGCACTGTCGCCGACGACGGCCACGGGTGTTACTTCCGAACCCGTGCCGGCCGTGGTTGGAATTGCAATGACCGGAAGCACGGGGCGGGGGACCTTGAATTCGCCGTAGTAGTCGCCGATCTGCCCGCCGCAGGTGAGCAGCAGGGCGGCCGCCTTGGCCAGATCCAGACAACTGCCGCCGCCGATCCCGATCACCAGTTGCGGCGCAAATGCCGATACGTCGCTGAGGCAATCCAACAGCGACTCGATCGGAAGGTCCGGCTGAGCGCGATCAAAAACGTGCACCTCGTGCCCGGCGCGTCGCAAATCCGCCAACAGCACCCGTGAGGTCTCGCCGGCTGCGAATCGCTGGTCGGTGCAAACGAGAGCCCGCTTGCCGATCCGGGCGGCGAGGGTACCCAGGCAATGGCGCTGGCCGGCACCGAAAACAACGCTGGCAGGCAAGCGCATGAGCCCGAACGCAGTCATGAGGCGCGATCTCCGTTGACGCTAAATCATATATCATATCGGATCCGAAACAGGCAATGACCTGGGAACTGAAATGGCATAATCGGCGCCATGGAACCTTCGCAGCCTCCACAATCGCCCCCCGACAGCCGTGGCCCTCTGCAACGCCCGTCCGGCCTGGTAGAGGATGTCTACAACCGCATTCGCGAAGACATCATGTCTCTCAAGATCCCACCGGACACGAGAGTCTCCGTCGACCGGTTGTCGCGCGAGCTGCAGGTCTCACAGACTCCGATCCGCGAGGCGCTGTCGATGCTCGAAGCCAACGGGCTCGTGATAAAGCAGCGCTTCATCGGCTACTGCACGGCTCCGACGTTGAATCGGAAACAGTTTGAGGAGCTCTACGAGATCCGGCTGGTTCTCGAGCCGTATGCGGCCCGTTGTGCGGCACAGAGGATGACTGATAAGGAATTGCTGGAAATTTCGGGGTTGGCGCTGCGCATGAGCCCTGAACATGCAGCCGACTCGCAGACCACTTATACCCACTTCGCCGTGGAGGACGGAGAGTTCCATTCCCTGATCGCACGCGGCAGCGGCAACACCTTGATCGCTGATGCCTTGGAGCGATTGCACACGCATCTGCATATCTTCCGGCTGCGTTTCCACTCCGTTGTGACCAACGAAGCTTTCACCGAACACTCACTCATCACACGCGCTTTACAACAACGCGATGCGGATGGAGCCGAAGCGGCCATGCGCTCCCATGTGCGCAAGTCCTACGAGCGTCTCGTAAAGTTCACCCGCGAATAGCCGCCAGCGAGTGCCATCGCTGGGCCGCCGGCTTCAGATCCAGACGCCCATTCCACCTTCGCGCTTGGGTTGACATCCCTCTGTATTGCGCCGCATGATCCGCTAAATCAGATACGATATCGGATATAGCGCGTAAGAAAGCACTCACTTGCACCTGCATCAGAGGGGGATTTCCGTATGCAGAAGCTGGGTCTCAGGATCGTGCTCTTCGCCGCCACATCACTCTCGGCGGCCTTCGCTTTCGGCCAGGACTCGGGCCCACCCGCGGCCAGCGCGGCACCGGCGACAGATGCAACACTCGAAGAAGTGGTCGTCACGGGAACCAGCATCCGCGGAGTTGCGCCGATCGGATCGAACGTCATAACACTCGATCAGACGGCCATTCGAGCCACCGGAGCGGTCTCCGTCTCGCAGATCGTCAACACGGTGCCGGCGATCACTACCGCCAATTCCGCGCCTCAGGGCGAGAATGTGTTCTCCTACTACTCGCCACAGATTCACAGCCTGGGCGGTAGCGCGAGCAATTCGACACTCGTCATCATGGATGGCCTGCGAATGCCGGGCGGTGGTACGCAATACTCCGAAACCGATCCCAACATCATCCCGAGCCTGGCGCTCGAGCGCGTCGAGGTTCTGGCCGACGGAGCGTCCTCCGTGTATGGCTCGGACGCTGTGGCCGGCGTGGTGAATTTCATTACCCGACGCAATTACCAGGGTCTGCAGTTCGACGCGCAAGGCGGCAAAGCGTCCGACTACCACACCTACAACGCCGATCTGCTGTGGGGATCCCGCTGGGCTTCCGGATCAGCCTTATTCGCCGCTTCCTATTCGATGCAGAGCCGTTTGGATAACACGTCCCGGGGCTTCCTGAACATGGGGGACTACCGACCTGTGGGCGGAAGCAATTTCAATGCGTTCAACTGCTCTCCCGCGACAATAAAAGCGCCCGCGGGCGCGAGCACCGTCTACCTGTCGCCGCAAGCGACGACGCCGGTTGCCAACACTGTTGCCAATGCGCCGTGCAACCAGTTGCTGTGGGGGAGTGCCTTACCCGAGCAGAAACGTGCCAATGCGATGATGAGAATCATCCACGACTTCAGCGACCGGCTGTCAACCACCACCACGTTGATCGTCAATGAGCAAAAGACCACCAAGCCGGGCGAGCCGGGAATAATCAACAACGTCACGGTGTACGGCCCGGGTTCCGGCAAGGCAGGGCAGATCAATCCCTACTTCCTGGCGCCCGCCGGCGACCCGACCGCAACTTCCGAGCAGGTGAGCTGGATCGACCTGCTCGGCGGCCGCTACGGGCAGGTCAATTCACAGGAAGATGTGGTGTATGGCACGTTTGCTGCCGACTACGAGCTGTTCCACGATTGGAAAGCCACGTTTACCGATGCGATCGCCTGGAATCAGAGCAGTCTCAGCAGCTCGGGGGTGTTCTGCGCGCCCTGCGCCTATCTCGCGTTGAACGGCACGGGCCAGGTCACGGGCAGTACGACGACTTCGGACATCACCAACCAGAATGTCATTGCATTGAACCTGCCGCTCACTGCCGCCAACGCCCTCGATGTGTGGAATGCGCCCGGCTCGAACCTGACCTCGCCGAGCGTCGCCAAGGGGCTGTACAGTGCAAACACATCCAACACCAACCTCAACACATTCAACCAGGTGAAGCTGGCCATCGAGGGCCCTCTATTCGCGTTGCCGGGCGGTGACCTGCGGATGGCAGTGGGCGGCGAAGTGATGAATGCGCACCTGTCCCAGACCATCATCGGTTTGGATAACACCGGGCCGTCCATCACCGGCTCCTCGCAACGCAACTACCGCTTCGGCCGCGTGGTCAGATCTGCTTATGGCGAGCTCGCGATACCCGCTGTCTCTGCAGACATGCACATTCCGTTCGTGCATGCGCTCGATCTCGATATCTCGGGTCGCTTCGACGACTACAACGACGTCGGCTCTACGCGCAATCCCAAGTATGCTTTCAACTGGACGGTGTTCGAGGGCTTCAAACTGCGGGCAAACTATGCGACATCGTTCGTTGCTCCGCCGCTCGCCGTGATCGGAGATCCGACCCAGGGCTATTTGTACGCGTCCGGCAGCGTTGGACTGCAGGGCACGACATTCAATGTGCCGGTTGCGAACTACCCGGACGTGCGGCAGCTGCCCGGCTGCGCCAACGCCACCGTGACCTGCGCGGTTGCGCTGACCAGTAATCCCGGATTGCGGCGGCAACTGGGAGGCGGCTTCGACAACATCAAGCCGGAAACCGGGCGTAGCTGGTCGGTCGGCGCGGATTTCGCACCGACCTTCATGCCGGGGTTCGTGGGCAATGTTACGTTGTTCAACAATGTATTCTCCGGAGGAGTCACCTCGCCCAACCCCAACTCGATTGTCAATTCGGCAGGCCTGCACGATCGTCTGACACTCTGTCCGAGCGGCTGCACGGCGGCGCAGATCGCCGCGTTTGCGAACACTGCGAACGGGGTGACCCTGTCGAGCACCATTCCCGCCAATGTCTATTTTCTGCTGGACCAGAATTCAGGCAACGTCCTGAACCTGGATATCCAGGGAATCGACCTGCAGTTGTCCTATGTGCTGAATCTGGGAGGGTGGGGCACCTTCCGCTTTGCCAACGCCCTGACCGAGTTCCTGCGCTTCAAGCAGAACTTCGGGGGAGGCGAGAGCTTCAGTATCCTCAATACGTCAGGATACAACACGACATTTCCATCGATCCGCACACAGGACCGGCTGAGCCTCGGTTGGACCGGCCGCGCGCTCTCACTGGATGCGTTCTTCAATTACACCGGCAGCTATCGTAATTGGAGCAATACCTCTGTGATACCGGTACTGACCGACTCCCTCGGTAATCCCATAGGTGGCGGCGACCACGTAGCCTCCAATCTCACGGTGGATCTGCATGCGGCGTACAACTTCGAGGTGGGCGCCTTGAAGAATCTTCAGCTTTATCTGGATGGCAAGAATGTGTTCAACCGCGCGCCGCCGTTCTATAACGGCACCACCGGCGGAATTCTCTCACCCGGGGGGACCACGCCGGGTTCGTATGGGTTCAATGGATTCGTCAGCAATCCCATCGGACGTCTCATCTCCGCGGGTTTTCGCGTGGAGCTGTAAAACGAGGACGGACGGCGGGCTTGCGTTGAAGGAAAGAGCATGAGAATTGGACGCAGTCTGTTTGCCGTCCTGAGTGTTTTCGCGCTGATGCTGAGCAGCGCTTACCCGGCTGCGAAGGTATTCAGGAACTTCACGCTCATCGATGGGACCGGGGCGCCTGCGCTGCCCGCCGCGGCACTCGTCATTGACGCGGGCCGCATCAGCTGGGTGGGCCCGCTCACCCGATTGCCGTCCTCCGCCGCTGCCGAGAGCGTCGATCTGTCCGGAAAGTATGTCATTCCCGGACTGATTGATGCCCACGTACACCTGGCGCTCGTTCACGGGCTCGCCCAGGACATCCACTTCTATACCCCGGACCTGGTGGCGCAGCAGCTCAGAACTTATGCCGCCTATGGCATCACCAGCGTGTTGGTGTTGGGGACGGACACGGATACTGTTTTCGACATCCGCGCGCGGCAACGGACCGGCGTGTCGACGGATACCCGGATATTCACAGCGGGCCAGGGGCTGGTCTACAAGGGATCTTACGGGGGCGTGGCAGGGTTGAATGGTCGCGTTGCGAACCCTGCGGAGGCACGAGCGGCCGTTGATGCGCAAGCGGCGAAAGGTGTCGATGTCATCAAGTTCTGGGTTGATGACGAGTTTGGCAGCATGCCCACCCGCATGCCGCCCGAAATCACCCAGGCCATCATCGAACAGGCGCATCGGCACCACCTTCGGGCGGTGGCGCACGTCTTCTATCTCGAAGATGCTCGTACCCTGGTGAACCAGGGTGTGGATGCGCTCGCTCACAGTGTGCGCGACAAGCCGGTCGATGACGCATTCATCAACAGCATGAAAGCACACGAGACCTGGCAACTCGCGGCCACATTGAGCCGCGAGGCCTCCTTCACCTACGCAAAGCTACCCTTCCTGAATGATCCCTTCTTTACGCGCGCGCTCGATGATTCGACGGTCCAGGCTCTCACCAGCAGCAAATACGTCCAGGGCAGGGCGAACGCGCCGAACTTTGGACGTTATCCGGCCGTCCTCGAGACCGCACTCCAAAACACCCGGCGGGAAGCAGGGGCCGGTGTGATGCTCGGCATGGGAACGGATAGTGGTCCCTCGGCGCGATTTCCGGGTTACTTCGCTCATTGGGAGTTGGAACTGATGGTGAAAGCGGGATTGACTGCGCTTCAGGCACTCACCGCCGCGACGGGCAACAACGCTCGTTTCCTCGGGGCGCAGGCACTGGGCACCCTGCAGCCGGGCAAGTGGGCGGACTTCGTCGTGCTCGACCGCGATCCCGTCGCCGACATTCGCAATACCCGGTCCATCCATTCGGTGTACATCTCCGGCGAGCCCAAGGAAACCATCTGGAAACTCGGGGGCCATTGATGCAGACGGCGGCGACTCCGGCGATGCAGGTGCGTTACATCGTCCTGCTGCTCACTGTCGCGGCCTACATGATTACCTACATCGACAGGGTGTTGCTCTCCGCCGCGGTTCCCTCCATTGAGACGGAGTTTGGCTTTTCGACGATTACCATGGGATGGGTTCTGAGCTCGTATCAGATTGCCTATGCCCTGTTTCAGATTCCCGGCGGGTGGCTGGGCGACAAGCTCGGGGCGCGGCTCGCGCTGACGGCCGTTGTCATCTGGTGGTCGGCTTTTACCGCACTCACCGCGCTTACCTGGTCCGCGGTGTCCATGGCCGTATGCTTGTTCCTGTTCGGTATGGGAGAGGCCGGTGCGTTTCCCATCGCGACCCGCTCCCTGTCGCGCTGGATGTTACCCGGCGAGCGTGGCTTTGCGCAGGGTGCGACTCATGCGGGCTCGCGTCTCGGCGGCGCCCTGACACCGCTCATGGCGGTGTTTCTGATCACACAACTGGGTTGGCGTGCGCCGTTCTTCTGTTTCGCGGCCCTGGGAGTCATATGGGCGCTGATCTGGTTCCGATATTACCGGGACACGCCTCGCGAGCATCCGCGGGTGACCGCCACGGAGCTGCAACGGATCGAGCAGGCCCTCGGCAATCCACCAGTGCGCGGGGCCGTGCCGTGGGCCTGGATCCTGCGCAGCCCGCAGGTCTGGCTGCTGTCGCTCATGTATTTCTGTTACGGCTATGACATCGGGATGTTCCTGAGTTGGTTTCCGAAATACCTGCACGCGGCGCGAGGATTCAATCTGCAGCAGATGGGGCTGTATGCCAGTCTGCCGCTGCTCGCCGGTTTCGCCGGGGATCTGTGCGGCGGAGCCTCCTCGGATTGGCTGCTGCGCCGTACGGGCAATCTGAAGCTCGCCCGCCGCGTGGTTGGTTTGAGCGGCTTTCTGTTGGCCGCGGTCCTGATTCCGCTGGCCTGTCTTCCCGCGCAGCCGTGGGCGAGCGTGGCCAGTTTCTGCGGCGCGGTGTTCGGCCTGGAGCTCACGGTGGGTGTTTCATGGGCAATGACGCTCGACCTGGGTGGCGATTACGCCGGTTCCGTCTCGGCCGTGATGAATACCTTGGGCAATCTTGGCGCTGCCGCGGCAGCTGCGCTCACCGGTTACCTGGCTACGCAGTTTGGTTGGACCTCCGCCTTCCTGGTGCTGGCGGTACTGGCGTTGCTGGCCGCCGTGGTGTCCTCACAGATCGATGCATCCCGAAAGTTGAATTTGAGCCCGGCGCGGCGGGGCGAACCGCTGGTCAGCGCGGAGTAAAGGAGCCAGCCATGGGCCGGAATGATTCTCACAATCCCCGCGGATTGCCACGCCGCGCACTGTTGAAAGTCGCCGCCGCTGGCGCGATGGCGGGTCCCTGGGCATTTGGCCGCGCGCACGATATGAAGGATCGAGCGGCGCGGCCAGGGGAGGGCACGGTTGAGCCAGGCGCTATGCACTCGGCTGCTGCCACCCCAAGCGCTGGTGGCTCTGCGGGAGCCACTCCCGCGCCACCGGTTTACACGTTCCTCAACGTTCAGGAAGTTGCATTCCTGGAAGCTGCCGTCGATACCTTGATTCCTGCTGACGAATCCGGCCCAGGTGCCTTGGAGGTGGGTGCGGTCCTGTTCATGGACCGGCAGCTGGGTGGTGAATTCGGCCGCGGCGATCGACTCTATCTACAGGGACCGTTCGCCGAAGGCACACCGGAGCAGGGCTATCAGTTGCGGATGACTCCCGCGGAGTTGGTTCAGGCCGGCATCGCCGATGTCAATGCGTATGCCCAGAAGGCCTACCAGAGCCGGTTCGAGGCATTGCCCGCCGACACCCGCGTTACTGTGCTCGCCGGCCTCGAGCAACACAACATCGAATTACCGACCGTGCCGGCGGGACAGTTTTTTGAAGTGTTGCTGGAGCTGACCCAACAGGGATTCTTCTGCGACCCCATCTATGGCGGCAATCGCGGCAAGGCATCCTGGAAGATGCTGGGGTTCCCGGGAATCGGCGGCATGTATGCCGACAAGATCGCCGAATACCGCAACCGGCCTTACGGCACGGATCCCGTCGGTATCGAGGACCTGCTGTGAGCGGCCCTGCGCGGACCTTGAAGCCGGTGGACATCGCGATTGTGGGTCTGGGCTGGGCCGGCGGAATCGTTGCGAAGGAGTTGGCTGCGACGCAGTTGAAGATTGTCGCTTTCGAACGGGGCGTGCCGCGCGATACCGCGCCTGATTTCCTGGCACCGCGTATCCATGATGAGCTGCGCTACAACATCCGGCACGAGTTGGTGCAGAACCTGCGCAAGGAGACTCTGACCTTCCGCAACGAGCCCGCGCAGCAGGCCCTGCCGATGCGCCGGCTCGGCTCGTTCCTGCCTGGAGACGGGGTGGGCGGCGGGGGCACCCACTGGTCCGGGCTGCAGTGGCGCTGGCTCGAGTGGGAGCACAAGATGTATTCCGGCACGGTGGCGAAGTACGGCCGGAAGATCATTCCGCCCGATATGAACCTGCAGGATTGGCCGATCGATTATCACGAGCTCGAGCCCTATTACGATCGCTTCGAGAAGCTCTGCGGCACCTCCGGCAAGGCCGGCAACCTCAACGGCCGCCGGATCGACGGCGGCAACATCTTCGAGGCGCCTCGAAAAAGCGAATACCCGAATCCGCCCCTCACACCCGCACACAACATGCTGCTGTTCGAGAAGGCTGCCCGGGATCTCGGGTATCACCCTTTTCCAACGCCGGCCGCTAATGCCTCCCGTGCGTATATCAATCCCGACGGTGTCGCCTACGGTCCGTGCCACTACTGCGGATTTTGTACCGGGTACGGATGCGAGGTGAATGCCAAGGCAAGCCCGCACTTCACGGTCATCCCGCTGGCACACAATAATCCGAACTTCGAGGTGCGGACGCGATCGACCGTCTTGCGAGTCAACCTGGATTCCACTCGTAAGCGTGCGACCGGAGTCACGTATGTCGATGCGCGCGGCCGTGAGTTGGTACAACCAGCGGATCTGGTGATTCTGTCGGCCTACGTCTTTGGTAACGTGCACCTGATGCTGTGCTCGGGGATCGGCCAGCCTTATGACTTCCAGAGCAACACCGGCGTAGTCGGGCGCAATTATGCGTATCAGTCTGCCGCCGGTTGCGGAGCGTTGTTTCCTCGAGGCACGCATATGAACCCGTTCATGGGCTCCGGCGCACTCAGTACCTGGATAGATGACTTCAACGGCGATCACCAGGACTTCACCTCGACAGGTTATATCGGCGGTGGCGGGCTCAGCACCGGCAGCAACAGCGGGGCGCCGATCGGGCATCATCCCATTGCCCCGGGAGCACCTCGCTGGGGAGCGGGTTGGAAGAAAGCTGTTATCGACGGCTACCAGCGCTTGTCCGGCATCGCGGGCCAGGGCTCGGTCATGTCGTATCGACAGTGCTACCTCGATCTGGATCCCACCTATCATGACTCGTTCGGCCGCCCCCTGTTGCGCATGACTTTTGACTGGCAGGAGAACGAGCACCGGCTGATGGAGAATCTCTCCGGCATCGCCTCAGGGATCGCCCGGGCGATGGGGGCGCAGGAAGTATTCGCCCGCAGAGGGCATCGACAGCGGTATTCCATCGCACCTTACCAGACCACACATAATACCGGCGGCGCAGTCTTCGGAGACGATCCGGGCGCCAGTGCATTGAACCGGCATCTGCAGAGTTGGGACGTCTCCAACGTGTTTGTGCTGGGCGCGTCCGCATTTCCGCAGAATGCCGGCCGCAATCCCACCGGACCGGTGGGCGCGTTGAGCTATCGATTGGCTGACACCCTGAGGAATGTTTACCTGAAACATCCCGGCCCTCTCGTCCACGTGTGATGGAAAGGAAGTGTTCGATGCGTACGCTCCTCGTTGCGGTTCGTTGTGGGGTCCGCCTGCTGACTGGCCTCTTCGTGCTGTGCTCGGTGTCTCATGCTCAGTCCAACCAGGCTCCGGCCCCTGCGACTGAACCGCGTCCGGCGCGGCCCCCTTCGATGTTGGCGTGGTCGCCAAAACCTGCCCATCCGAACCCGTGGGTTGCGCCGAACCGGCCGCATTGGAAGCTCTCTGAGATTCTCGCCAAACATCGGGGGCAGCCGAGCTGGTCCCAGACAGTCGTCAGTGATCGGGACTTTTCGGCCCGATACATCTCGATGGCGCCCGGAGAGAAGACTCGGACGCAGTTTTATGGTGACGACCGGGTCTTCTGGGCCGTTCGCGAGGGTCGGGTCCGTGTGAGGATCGAGGGCGTAGAGCCGTTTGTTGCGACCAAGGGATTCCTGGTTCAGGTACCGTTCCGTGTGCCGTACAGCCTGGAGGCGGAAGGGGAATCACCGGCGCTTCGCTTTGAAGTGATTGCCTCCAGAGCGGTGCCGCTCTTTCCGATCAGCGAAACGCCGATTCCAGCCGAGGGTAGGCAGTACGTGAAGGTGTCAATTTCGGGAAGGGGCAAGTATGACGAGGTGAACAAACCGTATATCGACTTTGCAAAGCAGGTCGTCGAGGCGGGAGGGCACGGCGGGCCTTTCGTCAAGGATGACAAAACGTGGGCCAACATCATTCGTGCTCCCGGAGCGCCTCCTGCATCGGATTCCAATCGCGGCCATTTCCACGTCGACTTCAGCGAGTTCTGGCTGATATTGGAGGGGAAAGTGGACTACCTGATTGAAGGCCAGCCGCTGTTCACCGCGGAGGAGGGTGACGTGGTCTATGTGCCGCAAGGACGTTGGCATCGCGCCAGCTCGGGTGGCAGTGGCATGGCGACACGGCTGGCGATCAACCCCCGGCCTGAAGGGTTACATAACTTTCAGCCGAGCGAATGAGTTTGCTGCAAGTGTTCATCGCAGCGCCGTGATTCCGAAGTCATCGCGGCTCACGGCGCTCGATCACGCGCGGTCGACCGGAATGCGCCAGTACAGGTTGTAGCGCTCGTGAGCGATCCGATAATACGGAATCAGCTCGAATTGCCGCTGTGGTGTCTTCAGCGCGAATGAGATCGAGTCTGCCGATCTGCGAACCAGGTGCTGCTCCAGCGATCGGACGCTTTTCTCGAGCTGTGGCAGCTCCATCGGCATCTTCAACATGTCGCCGCTCGTTCTCTCATTGACGATGATATCGGCCCCTGGGCTGAGCCCATCAGTCCCGCATCGCGCTGCCAGCACGAGTGGGCCGTACGTCAGTGCTCCAATCTCGGATGACCCTGGGATCGCGGCAAATCTCAATTGCATGGGCAGCTCGACATTGATCGTATCTCCGTCTCGCCAGACTCGATCGATCTCGAGATACCCATCGGCGCCCGCGCGCACGCGATGAGCGGTCCCATTCAGGCTCACCCGGGCCCGCTGACACCAGCGTGGTTGACGGATTTTCAGTGCGATCCGGATCGGCGCACGTACGTGCACGACGAACTTTGAGCCGGCTTCATCCGGGAAGCGCGTCGATTGCGTCAATTGCAGCCCTTTCTCAGGCCACTGCAGCTGCGATGCAATGAACAGATTGATATACAGCGAGCGCGCGGAATGAAAATAGATCGAGTCCCCGTACTTGGCGTGATTTTCCATCCCAGTGCCCGTACAACACCAGAAAGAGTCCGTCGCAGTACAGTAGAGCTTCACATAGCCCGGCCGCGTCGCTTGAAAATAGGTGACCAGCCCACTCGCCGGATCCTGCGAAGCCAGTATGTCGTTGAAAAGGGCCCGTTCGTAGTAGTCGGCATAGTCGGCGCTCGGGTCCTTCTGAAACAGGGTCCGGGTCAGGCGCAACATGTTGTAAGTGCCACAAGTCTCCATGGTCTTCGCGGAGTACAGGTGCTTATCAAACTCTGCCACAGGAAAGAAGTGCTCACCATCACCATGACCTCCTGTCGCGAACGAGCGCTGTTGCGTAACGACGCGCCAGAAGAACTGGGCCGCTGTCCCGCAGGCCTCATTGCCTGTCAAATCGTGAAGTCGCGCGAAGCCAATGACTTTGGGAATTTGCGTGTTTGCATGCAGGCCATCCAACGTGTCGCGTCGGGCGGCCAGCGGCTCGAGGAGAGCCCGATGATTGAATCTCTCCGCCAAAGCCAGATAGCGGCGCTCGCCGGTCAACGCATGAAGATCCGCCAGCACTTCGTTCATGCCGCCGTGCTCCACATCGAGCATTTTTTGGAACTGCGCCTCGGTCACTGTTCGCGACGCGGCTTCGATCCAATCGGCGAGGCGGGTCAGGACGACGAGGGCTCGAGGATGATTGGCGATCGTATGCGCATCACGAAGGCCCGCCATGATCTTGTGGAGCGTGTACCAGGGCACACCGACAATCGGCTTACCTGCGAGCGCGTTATCGAGTTGAGTAGAGCCGTCAGGGAACGCGCAAATCAGCCCGTCTCCGCGCGTCCGCTGACATTCACTGAGCTCTGTGACGATGTACGCCACGCGGTCCTGAAATTGCGGATCTGCGGTTGCCGCAGTCATCATTGCGCAGGCGCTGAGATAATGGCCCAGCGTATGCCCATGACACCGGATGTCGATCCAGGGCTCCTTGGACTCCCAGCCACCGTACACCGCCGCCTTGGGCGCGAGTCCTGCATTCACACGGAAGTTATGGAGCAGCCGGTCAGGCTCCAGTGAGAGGAGGTAACGGGCATCGAGGTCCCGGGCAGTGGCGAACGGACCGGGAAGCAGGTGGACCGCAGCTAATTCAAATGGGGTGACCTTGGGAGAGTCCGGCCCCGAGGTATCCGTTGCACGGGTAGTGAACGGCCAGGCACCCAGGGCGGATGTGGCGGCCATCGCCTGCAATACCTTGCGCCTGTCAGCCATTTGCTCCGACCCTCGCCATGGAAGACCCCGTTTTCCTATAACTCAGACAATATACTGCAATCGGGCAGTCGATTGCGCAACTCCCGTACCCGCCCTGGACGATTCGCCTCCCATAGCGAAGGGCGCTCCCGTCTACCTGACGATCTGGTGGAACAGATTGATATAGAAGAGTGTGGAGTTGCTTGCACCGCTCGCGTCGGTAGCCGTAACCGTCACCGTTCCGGTCAGGGGCAGGGGACAGCTGGCCGGTGTAGCCGCCGCCACGTCGGGCCCATTGATCAGGTACTTCTGCGGACAGAATCCGGGTACGCAGGTTCCGCCCTGCTGGCGTTGAACCGGCAACGGCGTGGTCCCACATGCGGGCCCAGCATTCCAACTCCATGAGAGTTGCGTTCCGGGTCCGCCATTGCGGGTTTCGACATCGACTTTGACTTGTCCGGTCACGCTGTCGAGCCCGACGGTCTCACAAGCCGCCGGGCCGGTTTCCCGCAGGAGCGGGAGCGGTCCTGGTGGCGGGTCGACGACACGCAACAGTTTCTGAGCGATCGATGCTGTGCTGCCTGGTACGTCCGGTACAACACCGAGTGTTATCGTGCGCGTGCCTGCAGTCGGGAAGAAGGTCGGAACCTCGCATCCCCGGGTCAAGTCAAAACTTCCTGCGAGCTCCTGGGCCGGCGGAAACTGCGGTTGGTCGGCGGCATTGTCGCTGAACCACGTGCAGGTATAAGGGTGGTTGCCGAGATTTTGCCCATCTCGCCCGAGTAGACGCACGGGCAGATTGGTATAGAGCTTTGCGACGCATGCCGCTCCAGGAAGCACGATACCGGCGCCGGCCGGTGGTATCGATGTATCAACGCCTACCGGTGCACTCGAGGCGCTGGCACCGTCGCTGTCGGTCGCGCGCGCGGTGATGTCGAAGTGACCGACACCAGGGAGTTGCGCGACGACGTCATTTCCGTGTGCGAGCACGGTACCATCGCCCAACAGCCAGTCGACGGTGCAGCATGGCGAGCCGTCCTCGTCATCATTGGTTGAGGCAGACAGCGTTGCCAGGCCAAAGTCTGGCCAGCTGAACGTGATCTGCTGTCCGTTCACTGGCGTTTGGATGGAAACGTGCGGTGGATTGTTGGTGGATTCGGCGATATGGAAGGATTGGTCGAAAAGAGTGGCCTCGGAGCTGCCCAGGTCGCCGATGATGGGCAGTGAAGCATTGACGCCGATCTCGCCTACCAGCCGACCATCGACGCTCCATCGAGGCTTGTGCGGAATGTGAAGCTTGGCGTCGAGATCAGCGGTGAGCACTGTATTAACGCCTGCTGCATCGTACAGGAGGAGTTGAATCTTGGCCGGCAGGCGCGCGTGCACGTCCACGTCGGCTACCAGGTTGATGTCGCCCGGATCGATGCCCGCAGGCTTGGACGAGAGGCCGTTGCTGAGGCCATTGCCGCTATCCCAGTGAACCGACATCCGGTACTCGGGCGCGTTTGCGTGCGCGGCATAGGAAAACGTACCGCTGGCACTGCCGTCAAAATTCAGATTGATGTCCAGGCTCGGGACCAACACAACGGGTACGGGACCGATGAAGAACACGATTGGATCGAAGGTTTCGCTGGCAAGTGGGAACTCCTTCGAAAAGCTGCCGTGAAACTGTCCGTTGATGGTGACCGCGGTATCCGCTCTGTCGGCGGCTTCCGTATCGAAGCTGAAGCAGGGGTCGCCGTCGATGAAACAGAACTCATCGATGTCCACCCCCACATTGACACCGACCCACGTTGTCTCGTGACCATGCAGCGACAGATCGACGGAATTGTCGTGATACTCGAGATCGAGCGCGTAGCTGCCACCGAGGCCGGCGCTCGCCGCCGGGACAGAAGAGGTTGGCGGGGCCGTAGCGGTCGCCGGCATCGTCGGAATTACGAGAGGGCCGCTCGTCAATGTGGCAGTGTGACTGCCGTCCGTTGGCAAAATCACTGTGACGGAGGCATGTGCATTTTTGATCGCATCATTGAGCCGCGCGGGGACGGTCGTAACCCATACCTGATCCCGGGTTCGACCCACTCCGGTGATACGACGCAGATAGCCGTACGGTGCACCAGGGGAGGGTTGACTCACGATCACATTCCCGGCCTGCAGTCGTTCTGCTTCCGGTACCACGGCGAAATGCATGAGACCCGTTGATGAATCAAACTTCTCGAGCGCCCCGCGAAGGCGGGCGTCGGCAATACGTGTGTCAGGCTGAAGTACGACGTCATGGTGATGATGACGGTGGTGGTGATGGTGATGATCGTGATCACCGTCGCCATCGCCGTTGTCGTGCGCGTATGCAGCCGTAGTCGCCGTCATTGTCGTTGCCAATAGCAACGCAAACAGTAATCGCACCATAGGGTGGGAGCCTCCCGGTTAAAGTTGTCGACTGAAGTCCTCTGACCGGGTAGTACGGAATCAGGCCGCTAAAATGGCCACGCTCCGCCCGGCCCGGGACGCTGCGGTGGCTCGGAGGGCTATGTCGGGACCGGGCGCCGCTTCGAGGATTTCTGCGTAAGCTACTGAATTTACAGCAAGGGGGGGACTTCCGGTGAATTGGCGTGTCGTTCAGTGGGCGATCATTTCCGCATTGGCCGGATTTCTGTTCGGATTCGATACGGTGGTGATTTCCGGGGCCGAGAAGCAGATCCAGACTCTTTGGAATCTGAGTCCGGCGGTTCATGGTGCGGTGGTCGCTTCCGCGCTCTATGGAACCATTCTTGGGTCACTCCTGGGCGGTTACCCGGCTGACCGCTTCGGACGGCGGGCGACTCTGATCTTCATCGGTGTCCTGTATCTCGTCGGGTCAATCTGGTCCGCCACGGCACCCGATGTCATTTCCTTCACGTGCGCGCGCGTCATCGGCGGACTCGGCATCGGCATGTCGACGGTGGCGGCACCTTTGTACATCGCCGAGATCGCCCCGCCGCGGCTGCGGGGGAGACTGACCGGGATGTTTCAATTTAACATCGTGTTTGGCATCGTGGTTGCCTACGTGTCCAATGCGCTCCTCGTTGATATGGGCGCAAATGCCTGGCGTTGGATGGTTGCGGTCGCCGCCGTACCGTCGGCTCTTTACACAGCACTTTGCTTCAGCCTCCCGGAGAGTCCCCGTTGGATAATGACGATGGGCAATACCGAGCGCGCATTGTCAGTCCTGCGACAAATCAGGCCTGGTGCGAGTGCGCAGGACATCGAGGCAGAAGCCCGATCGTTCGTGCAGGCGGTGGGTCGCCAGCGGCTGAGTCTGTTCCGCGCATGGCGGTCCGTGCGGCTGCCGATCGTGCTGGCCTTTCTGATTGCGTTCTTCAATCAGATGTCGGGGATCAATGCGGTGCTGTACTTTGCGCCCCGTATCTTTGAGTTGGCTGGAGTGGGCGGATCAGCCGCAATGCTTCAGTCCATCGGAATCGGGGTCACGAATTTGTTATTTACGCTGCTCGGGTTGTGGCTCATCGACCGGCTGGGCCGCAGGACGCTGCTGTTGATCGGGTCTTTCGGTTACATTGCCTCGCTCAGCGCCATTGCCTACTGCTTTGCGCAATCGCGTTACCAGCCGGTCCCATTTTTGATTTTTGCCTTCATTGCGGCTCATGCCATGGGGCAGGGCGTTACGATCTGGGTGTACATCGCGGAAGTGTTTCCCAATCAGTTCCGGGCCCGCGGGCAGGCGCTGGGGAGCTTTACTCATTGGCTGTTTGCCGCGCTGTTGACTTCCTTCTTCCCGTACGCCGTGTCGGCGTTCTCGCCAGCCAGTGTGTTTGCATTTTTTGCCGTCATGATGGTGTTGCAGTTGATCTGGGTGTGCACCCTCGTCATCGAGACGCGCGGGGTGCCGTTGGAAGAAATTGAGGCGCGGATGCAAGCCCGGGCCTGAGATCAAGTGATGCGAAGCCCCGTCCTGCGCCGCAGGATCGGTATAGGACGAATTCGGCGGACGCCAGACCTGCCGTCGATTTCCGAAGTCAGTTCGAAGGAGCGACCACCAGCGACAGCCTTCGCTTCAGCTCGATCTCGCCTTTTCCCGTCAGCTTGAGCAGGCGAGGTGCCCACGCCTTCTTCAACCACTCCAACTCGCACATCCGTGCAAGCAATGCGGAACCCAACGCCCCGGCGATGTGATAACGCCGCTCCGTCCAGTCGAGGCACTGGGGTGCAAATAAACGCTTCTCACTTTCCAACGCTTGCCAGTTGATGCCGATCTCCTTCAGCCAGGTTCCGCCGGCCGGCGTCAACTCAAAGTTCCTGCCATCAATCTTCACGTATTTCTGACGCTGCAGCGCCAATGCCAACTCCACTCCCAGTTTACCAGCCAGGTGGTCGTAACAGGTACGTGCAAAGCCCCACGGGTTTTTCACGAGAGGGCGCTCGCTCCGAGAGCGAGTCATCACTGTAAGACTCCGGGAGGCAACGCCCAGTGCCTCTACAGCATGTGCTATGGCGGGAGTCGCAATCCGGTAGTACTTGTTTCGCCCTTCGCTTTTGGCCACGAGAACCCCTGAGCGAACCAGCTTTGCAAGGTGCATGCTCGCTGAGGCCGCGGACACATCCGCCAGCCGCGCAAGCTCGCTTCCGGGGCGGGAACTGCCGTCCATCAAACACAGCACCATCGTGGCCCGCGATTGGTCCGCGAGCTGTGCCGCCAAATCCGCCAGTTTTACAGCGTCATCCATAGTTCAATCGTAGTTGAACTGAACTCGGGCGGGCAACTGGTAGATTTCCGGGTGTCGTCAGTGGCGGGCAGTGAAGGGGAGAGTTATGCGGCGACGATTCAGGGTCATCGAAGTCTTCCTGTTAGTCCTCGCGGTCATGACGGTTACATGTTCCGCGCAAGGTGGCGTGGTCCCCATCGAAGTCGCAGCCGTTGGCGCGTTTCATACACCGGCACAGGACCTTCAGGGCCACACTGTTGGCGAGGAGCATTTTCTAATTCCCTTCGGGACGAGCGGGATGCGGCTCTTTCTGCGTCACCTCCCGCCATCTGATGCGGCTGTTGAACACACAGAATCGGTTCTATTCGTACATGGTGCGACATTTCCGTCGGGACTTGCGGCGGCGTTTCCTTTCGGCGGTCACTCCTGGATGGAAGATTTGTCGCGAGCGAACATCGACGCCTGGGCCCTCGACTTCCTGGGCTATGGCGGCTCCGATCGCTATCCCCAAATGCGCAATCCCGCCGCGACGGGTCCTCCATTGCTGCGCTCGGAGGAGGCCGCGATCCAGATCGAGGCCGCCATTCGCTTCATCCGCGACAAACAGCACCTGGAGAAAGTATCCATTGTCGCGCATTCCTGGGGCACTCTGGCAAGTGGACTGTTCGCGACGCGACATCCCGATCTCCTCGATCGACTCGTACTGTTTGGACCCGTAACATTGCGAAACGAGAAGCCGCAGAAGGACTCAACCAGCGAAGCGGCGCCGGCCTGGAACGTTACAGTGGCAGCGCAGCGAAAACGCTTTTACGGATATGTTCCACGCGGAAACGCGCCCGTTTTGGGCGCATCCGACATGGCGTTGTGGGGACCCGCATACCTGGCGAGCGATCCGAGCAGCGCCGAACGCGTCCCGCCCAGCGTACGCGTTCCCTACGGGCCATTGGCAGACATTGACCTCGCCTGGACGGGGCACTTCCCATACGATCCTGCACAAATTCGGGTTCCTGTTCTGATCGTTCGGGGTGAGTGGGATGACGTCACTACCAATACGGATGCCCATTGGCTGTATGAAAGACTGAGCAACGCCCCGATCAGACGCGACGTTGTCATCAGCCGAGGAACGCATGTTATGCACTTGGAAGCCAGCCGTTATCAGCTCTATCGCGAAGTGCAAACCTTTATCGAGGGCAAAGACGAGGAGGGGACGAGGTAGCCACCCTTCCCGGTATTGCCTCGTGCCGCAGGCGATACGAACATCCGCTTGATTTCTGCCACCATCCCTCGGTCGAGGCAACGCGACAGGCAAGACGATGCGACATGAACCCCTCTGAAATCGAAAGCCTTGTCAACCCCGCTGAGTCTGGTCCCTGAGGCCGTGATTTTCATCCGATTCCATCCTGCCGCTGATAGCTCATCGATCGGCGGCCGGCGCGCGCATTCCGATCCTTGCGGCGTGGCGGGCTCGCCGTTGAAACGATGACGTGCTAATCGGGTACAAATGTGTGCGCGTACTGCGTGGTTCTCTGACGCTCTGTGCCACCACGTCGGAAATCGCGTCCGTCTTAGCGTCCGAGAGCGCGGCAACTAAATAACCCGTGACATCCGGCCACGAAATACGGCGATTACTCAACTCGTAGCAATCCGTCCGAACACACACTCCAACGTCATCGTCAGAATAGACACGTGCAAATCCATCGCGCTTCTCCGACGTCTAACAAAACACTCTGATAAGTTTGATACTAACAACAGCAAACGCATTCATACAGGTCACATTCAGTTGCGACCAAATGGAAAACGGGTCTACGATGGCTCTGGACCGATTCAACAAAGATCAGGAATCGTAGTAGATGCAGTACGCCTCGCGGGCCCGCGAACATCAGCATGTCGAATGGAAAGAGTCCTGGCGGGACGAGTACCAGAAATGGATCTGCGGCTTTGCAAACGCGGACGGCGGCATACTGGAGATTGGCCGCGACGACAGAGGGCAGGTTGTTGGAGTCGAAAATGCAGTCAGGCTTCTCGTAGACATCCCGAATAAAGTGCGCGACATCCTGGGAATTATGGTGGATGTGAACCTGCTTGAAGAGAACGGCAAGGAATTCGTCCAAATCGGTGTCGAAGCTCATCCTAATCCGATCAGCTACAAAGGAGAGTATTACTACCGCAGCGGCAGTACCAACCAGATGCTCAAGGGCGCGGCGCTGGATCGGTTCCTGTTGCGTAAGCACGGGCGCACGTGGGACGGCGCGCCGCTGCCGGGGCTAGCGCCCGTTGATCTAGACACCGGCGCCCTCAAGAGATTTCGTAGTCTGGCACGTAATAGTCAGCGCTTGCCGGATGCCATTCTCGAGCAGCCTGATCAGGATCTTTTGGAAAAGCTGCATCTGGTAGAAGGCCACTATCTGACTCGCGCCGCGGCTCTCATGTTTCATCCAGAACCGCAGCGTTTCTTTACCGGCGCGTATTTGAAGATCGGCTATTTCGAAACCAACGTGAACCTGCGCTACCAGGATGAGGTAGCGGGAGACCTGATTTTCCAGGTCAACCAAGCTCTCGAGGTGCTCAAGAGCAAGTATCTCAGGGCCTGGATCAGCTACGAAGGGCTGCAGCGTATCGAGAGTTGGCCGGTACCGATGCCAGCACTGCGTGAAGCGGTTTTGAATGCGGTGGTTCACAAAGACTACGCCATCGGCGCACCGATCCAGATCAGTGTCTATCCCGACAAGCTGCTGATCTGGAATCCGGGTGAGCTACCGCGCAACTGGACGGTGGAGAAGCTGCTGCGCAAGCATGCATCGATCCCGTTTAACCCTGATGTCGCTAGCGTGTTCTTCCGCGCTGGTATGATTGAGTCCTGGGGGCGGGGTATTGAGCGTCTTCTGGAGGTTTGCCAGGAAGCGCATATGCCGGCGCCGGCATTGCGCTACGAGCATTCCGCCTTGTGGGTGGAGTTTCGTTTTCTACCCCAGCACATTGTGTCGGCCAACCCAACAATCACCGGGGAAGTTACCGGGGAAGTTACCGGGGAAGTCGAGCGGCTCGTGCTGGCGCTCGAGGGACCGATGAGTCGCGCGCAAATCCAGCGGGCGTTGGGTCTTCGGCACGAGGAACACTTCAGAGCAAAGTATCTGGTTCCGGCACTGCAAAGCGGCTTCGTGGAAATGACAATCCCGGACCGGCCGCAGAGTAGCCGGCAGCAATACCGTCTTACACCAAAGGCCCAGGCGCTCCGGGCGAAACTCGTGGGGACTCCTCATTGATGTCACGCGCGCGGACCTATGCGTAAGCACTGAATTCGCAAGTGGACTGGGTGAAATCAATTTTCGACATGCCGCCCCGACTCCAGGGCGTCTGCGCGCTGTTTCAAAAGCGCTCGTTCGCGACTGTTGCCGGTGAGTGCAGCCGCGGCGGTAAATGCAGCGCGAGCTTCCCCGATACGGCCTAAGCGGTATAGGAGGTCGCCTCGGACACTGGGCAACAGGTGATAGTTCTTCAGCGCCCCCGAATCCTCCAGTGCCGCGATGATTTCCAATGCGCGTTCGGGCCCGGAAACCATCGATACAGCGACGGCTCGGTTGAGCTCGATGACCGGGGAGGGGGTGAGAACCGAAAGCTGGTTGTAGAGACCCACAATGCTGTGCCAGTCAGTGTCCCCAGGTGTTTGCGCCCGGGCGTGACAGGCAGCAATGGCGGCTTGGAGAGTGAAAAATCCAGCTCCTCCGCCCAACATCCGCGCGTGGCCCAATGCCTCGAGTCCGCGGCGAATCTGAAGTGTATCCCACAGGCCACGATCCTGATCCATGAGGAGAATCGGGTGACCCTCGGGGTCGACGCGCGCCTCGTTACGGGATGCGTTCAATTCCATCAGAGCTACGAGGCCATGCGCCTCGGGTTCGTCTGGCTTCAACGCCAGCAGCACCCGGCCGAGTCGACGGGCTTCGTCGCAGAGCTGCGGTCGCAGCCAGTCGTCGCCTCGAGCGGCTGTGTAACCCTCGTTGAAGATCAGATAGATGACATTCAACACGGTCGGCAGGCGCCGACTGCGCTCCTCGGCCTGAGGTGTTTCGTAGGACAGGCCGGACTCGGACAACAGGCGCTTCGCACGGACGATGCGCTGGGCCACGGTGGATTCCGCGAGTAGAAAGGCGCGGGCGATTTCCTGGGTCGTCAGGCCGCAGAGCATGCGCAGCGCCAACGCCGCCCGGGCATCGGGCGACAGAAGCGGATGGCAGGCAGTGAAGATCAATCGCAACATCTCATCCCCGATATCGTCGTCCAGCGTCGAATCAAAGTCAGGCATGGCACTCTGCTCAACTTCCAGTGCCGCCGCGATCATGCCGTGGCGACGGGCCAGCATCGGTGCACGGCGAAGGTGATCCAGGGCGCGGGTTTTAGCTGTGGCCATGAGCCACGCGCCCGGCCGCTCCGGCACGCCTGACTCAGGCCAACACTCCAGGGCTGCAACCAAGGCATCCTGGGTCAGCTCTTCGGCCAGCGGCACGTCTCGCAGCAGGCGTGCAAGACTGGCGATCAGCCTGGGCTGTTCGACTCGCCAGACGCCGAGGATCGCGCGATGGATGTCGCTTTGAGACATTCCGGTCGAGAACCCCTCAACGGCCCTGGGTCATTGAGCCGGCGATGGCGCGAACTTCGCAGGTTCCCTCCCAACCGGGCATGAAGTCCTTGTGCAGCTGCATGAATTCCCGCGCGGAGGCAAGGGCTTCGGCGGGCCCGGGAAGATCGAATACGGCGTAGCCGCCGATCATTTCCTTTGCCTCAATGAACGGGCCGTCGAGCACTTTCAACTCGCCTCGCTCAACCGATACCTGGCAGCCCATGGCCAGGGGCGCGAGCCCGCCGTCATCCAGCATCCGCCCGGCCTGGATTTCGCGCTGGGCCAGTTTGTGCATGGCTTCCATCAGAGCGGGGGTGGGCTCGGGGCCCTGATTGGCTTTGACAATGAACAGGTAACGCATTGAGCAGACTCCTGGGACGGGCCGGCGAACAGCTCGCCGCGTAACACCCCGTCAAATACTCGACGAAACAGACGGGTCCGGATCGACAATGTTCGAAAAATAATTTGTGGAGTGATCATTGAGGTCATCCGGCTGAATTGCCGCGAATTGGGGCAGGTTACGTCCATGAGCGGGTCCCCGGAGGCCGGAGGCGGGTTTTCGTGCCGCGGCGGATGTTGTAGTGTTATTGTCCGTCATCCTGGGTGTCCGAGTGCGCTGAACAATCAACAGTCTCACAGCGCCCGGCCCGGCAACGGAGTCTCAAAAGGGAGTCAACGGAGGGATGGAAGCATGAAGTCAAAATCTCTGTTATTAGGTGCCATTGCGTCCGTATTCAGCGTTGGTTCGGCATCGGCGTCCCAAATAACTGTGTACCTGACCGGACATGTGACGGGTGTCTACGACTCGGCCGGGATGCTGGGAGGTCAGCTCACAGTCGGACAGACCCTGACGGGTCAGTACACGTACGACACCAGCGTGCTCGATCACGATTCGAGCTGGAATTATGGCGACTATCCCCAGGCAAATTGGCAGGGGTCGGTCCGCCTTTCAGTGGGATCTGCCGTGTTCGAGAGCGACCTGACAGCCCCGTACTGGCGGTATGAGGTCGTCGTCCATCCACCGGATCAGCCCGGGTACCAGGGTTTCATCAGGCTTCTCACGTCCGGGTACAAATCCCTCGCCAACGGTGCGCCGGTCAATGACGTGCAGATCAATTTTGATGACTACCCTGGAGACACGCCGTCCTCCGATGCTTTGCCGACGAGTGCACCGGACCTGCCCCGGTTTGGCCAGCCGAACATCAATGTGATGGGCCACAACGGCACTAGCTCATATGGCGTCGTCTTCGCCATCGACTCCGTGAGCACTGTGCCGCCGGATGGCGGGTGGACCATTTCGCCTGCGACGGGTCGTTTCTCGCGGCTCCAGAGATTCGATGCGGCCTTGCTGCTGCCGGCGGGAAGTCAGATTCAAAATATGCAGGCGAGCGTCGGCGGCGCACCGGTACCGTTCTATTACCCGGGCTCGTGTTCCTTGACCGCGCCCAACTCGAAGGGTCAGCCAATAATCATATGCCCGAATGCGCCATACACGCTTCCTGATGGCGTCAGTCACGTCGATTGGCGTGTGCAGTTGACAGACGGGACGATTCTCAACAAGGCTGTGGATTGGGAGCTGATTCCGTAGCGCCAGATCTTCCGGGGTTTGACGTGCAGGCGGTGAGCGCGAGCTCGCCGCCGGGCCACAGCTAACGCGGTCTCGATGTCCGTGCACGTTCTGTCCCCGGAGAGATCCTGTCTCAGTCAGCTACCACCGTCAGTCCCAGGACCGCGGAATTCGCATCCGCTCGTGCATGTTTCATGCACAGTGATCCGCGTCATTCCGGGCAGCGCCGGTCGAAGGCGTGCCCAAATCCATTGAGCCAACACTTCGCTGGTTGGATTCTCCAGACCCGCGACCTCGTTGAGGTAGTGGTGATCCAACTGGTCAATGACAGGGGCAAATGCCCGACTGATCTGCGCGAAGTCACACACCCAACCGGTGATGGAATCGATGGGACCCGCCACATGGACCACAACTCGGAATGAGTGTCCATGGAGCCTGGAGCACTTGTGGCCGGGCGGGACGTTCGGAAGTCGGTGGGCAGCCTCAATCCGAAATTCCTTGAAAATCTCGATTTCGCTCATGGGAGGCTCGGGGGCGTGTTTGGGTGGTGTTGTGCATCCGGGTAGATCGGATGGAGATTCCGGCCGGCGACAGCCGACGATCAGCGGTTGCGGAAAGCCTCTGCTACCCGATGCAAGGCCTGGCGCACCCCGCTCGAGTCCGCCGGGTGCATCGCCCTGAGCTCGCAAAACTGCGGATCCTGCTCCATGAGGTCGTAGAAGCGCGCAACCAAATGGCGTACGCCTTGCTCTGCGCCCAGCTGTTCATAAGGCGTCTTGTCAATGACATCACTCACTCGCCAAACTTACGTCGATTGAGTGCTCTGGGGCAGTACGGGAAATACGGATTTACGCGGTCGATCACCGGTCCGCGCCTGGAAACAGGCGGAGGTCTCGGACTCAGCCTCAGTCGCGCAAGATGCAAGCAGTCTGTTGCATCGGCTGGCCAACACCCAATGTCGCTGACCGCGCGATGGCTCAGGCACCGTACGGGATCGTTGCCTGAAGTCAGCCCGGGGTAGATCGATTCCAGCGAATCCGGTCTAAACTCAGTCCAACTTCCGCGTTCTCTACAGTTAGCGCTACCACCCCGGCAATTACGAGGATTATAGTCTCCATGTTGGTTCCAGGAGGGGACAGGCATGCGATTTACAATCATCGCTCTGGCGTTCGTCGTTTTCCTCGGGTGGATCGCGGGCTCGCGCGCGGCTTCGAGTCCCGTATCGCCTTTCACTCCCATGGATGCCACCGCATGTAAGGTCGCCGGATGCGACACGCTGCTCATGCGGCAGTTCAAGTACTACCACGACATGCCCTTCAAGCTGCTGGAGCACGACCGCGAGGCCAAGAAATGGGACAAGGAGTTTGCGCTGAAGGAAAGCGTAAAGCTCATTCGGGAAATGTCCGTCCCCTGCGAACCGGTTGAAGCCGAGCAGGTCGGTGGCGGCGTAGTCGAAATCGGCGGACGCATGCTGCAGGTGAAAGTGTATGAAGCTGGCTGCCGATCCGGCACAGGTTATTTCCTGGTGTCGCAACCTCCGCAACCACCCGTAGCGATCTCGTGTTTCGCGGCCGAATCGGCGCGAGCGGCCGACCTGGCCAAGGGAGTGGCCCCCGATGGGTTCACCTGCGAGCTGTCGGGCCGCCAGAATACCAAGCTCATGGCCGCTTCCGTTTTGAAGGAAGCCGGTACGGTCTGCGACGTGAATAACTACCGCTGGATGGGGGTCAGCTACAAAACCGGAATGGAATTTTCGGAAGTTTCCTGCACTGGCGGACAGGGTTACGTCATCGAGGTGCCGAGGACCAGTGGCGCGGAACAACTTGCGATCGTGGGATGTCAGGATGCGGTTCAACAGGGAATCCTGTGCTCGCTGACTTCGGTGACCAAGCCGGTGACGCTGCAAACGCTCCGCGACGCTATCAAGGAGCACACCGTTGACTGTGAGCCTGCGCAGATTCGGTACGTCGGACGCGAGGGACAAGGCCGACGTTATGTTGTCGAGATGCAATGTCCGCAACAGCCAAAGGGGCTCGTTGCTTTCATACCTATTGGGGACAACACAAAGCCATTTGAGACCGTGGACTGCGCAACTGCGGCTACGCAGTCGGCAGTGAAGTGCGAGTTAACGGCGAAACAGTAACGTATGAATGGGGCCGGGCTGAGACCTGCGCCGGGGATTACCCAACGTGGCCTGGTGTTGGCAGCGATTGTGTCGCTGCATGTACTCATCGTTCATCTCCTGGTAGTCGGAGCGCGCTCCTCCAGCCGCTTCGATGATCCGGTCCTGCAGGCAGATGTTCTTCCCGACGATCGACGCCTCACGGGCCCGCCGCCATTTCCGAACATCGTCTTTCAAGCGAGCAGTTCGCTCAAACTACCGGTAATCGCGGTTGTCATCGACGCCGCAGTCGCCCAGGAGCTGCCGCCAACCAGTGGAGCTGAGAAGGTGGCTCTGCGCGCCGAGGTCTTTACGACCGAAAGTCCGCCGCCCGAGATCGATCCCGTCCCGGTACTGAGCCCGCGACCTATCAGCGGTCCACGTGGAATCGACCGCTACCCCAAGGAGTCTTTGCGGGCAAAAGAAAGCGGCACGGTAACGATCAACATCTGCGTGTCACGCGAAGGACACGTCGACAGCGTGGCGCTGACTCACAGCTCAGGCTTTCCGCGCCTGGACGCGGTCGCGCTGGGTATCGCCTCGGATTATCAATTCAAACCGGCCCTGCGCATGGGCCATCCGGTCGCCGCTTGCGATCAATACCGGATCGTCTTCAAGGTTGCCTGAGCGCGGGAGGCAACGCGACATGCCTGCTCATGGAATGTGCTCAGCGTCGACCGGGGCCAGTACCCAGCCGTGCTTGCGCGATTCATAAACAGAGACCCGCGGCTCCGGGAAGTTTGGATCAGCAAACGCACCGACCGCAATGGCCAGGTAGCCCTCCAACCCTGCGAGCTTCCAGTAGACCGTTGATCCACAGTTCGGGCAGAAGTGAAACTCGACGCGAGTGCCTTCGTCACCCACGCGGACGTACTCAGATGACGCGCCTGACAGGGAGACATCTTCACGACGAAACCTGGCCTGCTGCCCAAAGACGCTGCCCGTTCGGCGCTGACAGGCCAAACAATGGCAAATCGAAACCCGTACAGGTTCGCCGCTGACCTCAGCGGTTAGCTGGCCACAACTGCAGGAGGCGAGACGATGCGACATGAACCCCTCTGAAATCGAAAGCTTTATCAATATTCAAAACGCTGGCGCAGTCGATATTCCCCCTGACGCCTCCTTCCGCAACCATCGGCAGAAAGCGTCGATGGCCGGGTTGGTGTCAGTGCCATGCCCGCGGACAATCCAGAACGCGTAAGCGTTGGGTAGGGAATGGTCAAATGGCTTGGCCAGGCGACCGCGAGACAGATCTTCCTCGACCAGCGGGCCAAGCCCCAACGCGACCCCATGCCCGGCGACAGCTGCCTCCTGAGCCAAGTAGATGCTCGCGAAGACCGTGTCTCGGGTCGCGTCCACCTGAGATGCGCCAAAGGCTTTCAGCCATGCGCTCCAATCCGGCACGCCGACGCGAGCGGTTGCGCTTTCGTCATGGAGCAGCGTGTAGTGCAACAGGTCGTTGGGCTCCGCTAGCGGCCAGACGCCGTCGCCCGACAGCGTAGGCGCGCACACCGGAAACACCGGTGCATCCATGAGCTTCTCGGCGAAGACGCCCGTATAACCGCCCGGCCCGTAGCGTATGGCGACATCGACGCCGTCCCGGACGAAATCGGCCTGTTCATTGCCGGTCTCGATGCGCACTTTGAGATCGGGGCAGTCCCGGTGGAAACGGTGCAGCCTGGGCGCGAGCCATTTTGCGGCGAAGGACTCTATGGTGCTCACGCACAGGTTCGCGGCCCTGGGTGCGATGGCCCGGTCCAGGGCCAAGTCGAGCAATCCGAACAGCTCGCCCAACGACGCGGCCAACGCTTCACCCGTGGCGGTCAGCTCGACCGAGCGGTGGCTGCGGTGGAATAGGGTTACTCCCAGGTATGCCTCGAGATGCTTCACCTGATGACTGACCGCCGCCGGGGTAACGAACAGCTGCGCTGCGGCCTGCTGGAAGCTGAGACATCGCGCGGCCGCCTCGAAGGCCCGAAGGGCATTGAGCGGAACGGGGTGGCGGGGCTTCACGGTCGCTTCGAGCTCGAGGGCACAGGGGCCCATCCTATCAAGTTATATTTTCTAACGCAGGCGAAAAATATCTCGTTTGTCGCCTCTGCCGGTGTTGGAAATGATGGGCGTATCAAAAATGACGGGCGGCTATCATGAGATTCGAAGATCTGGGTCCCGGTGTTCTGATGTTCGTTGGCGATGAGTACGAGTCGGTCGCCACCGCATTCCTCGATGGCAATGACGTGCTGCTGGTCGACTCACTCGGCAGCGCGGAAGACGCGCGCTGGTTGCACCGCGTCCTTTGCGCAGACATGGGCAAGACAGTGCGTGCCGTCGCAGCGACCCATTTCATGAGCGACCACATCGCCGGAATGCCGCTGTTTCCGGATGCGCTCATCATCGCGCACCGGCACCATCGCCACACCTTCCTTTCGCAGAACCGGCGCGTCGATGAGTTCTATCGCGAACCGCAGGTCGTGTTCGACAGCGCGATGACCATTCGTTGGGGGCAACACGAACTGCGCTTCTGGCACAACCCCGGCAAGACCATGGACCACGTCAGCGTGGACGTGCCCACTGCTGACTTGGTCTGCGCCGGCGACAACATCGTCGGCAACATCGTCTATCTCTCGAAGGCGGACCCCGCGCTGATTCGCACGGCGATCGGCCGGATGCGGCAATTCGGCAGGAGCGCGGTCATTGGCGGGCACATGGGCAGGTTTTCCGCTGCCACGCTCGACAACGCGATCCATTACCTGGACCGGCTACAGGATGTCGTTATCCGAATCCGCACCCATGAGCCACTGCAGGAGGCCGGGGACCGCATTGCCTCGATTCCCATCGAAGCCTGTATGGCGCCGCAGGTCGAACCGGCGGTTTTCGAGCGGCAATGGCACCAACACAACCTGGAGGTCATTGTCGAGCAGTCGATTTTCGCGCTCGACACTGCCATCGCTGCGCGGACAGACAATGCATGAATAACGACGACCAAGCGCTCAATCGCAGCATCCAGCGCAGGGAATTCATGTCCGGCTGCGCCGGTTTGGCCGCGACGGCACTACTTCCTCGCAAGTCCGTGTTCGCGGCAGCCAGCGCAGACGGGTTGCGCATCCAGCGGTTGGCATGGGCGGGCATCCGTCTGCAGCTTCCGCAGGCAACATTGTTCATCGACCCTTTGGTCAATCCTGATGAGTGGGGAGCCGCGCTCAAAGGTCCGCTGATTTCAGTCGACGATCCGGTTGGCGACACCTACGTCCTCATCACCCATGTGCACGGCGACCATTTTGACGCGAAAGCAGTGGCGGCTGCGTTGCGCAGGGGAGGTGCGCTCGTATATCCGGCAGGAACGAACCCGCTGCCCGTTCCTCCAGGTGCGCGTGCACGGCCGAGCGCCCTATGGGAGCCGCAACTGCTCGGCGACTTCACCGCCACTGCCGTGCCCGCTTCGGACGGGTACGGCGACCCGCAGGTGTCCTGGGTGGTGTCTGCCGGCGGCCGCCGTATCTTCCACGGCGGGGATACGCTCTGGCACGGGCACTGGTGGCGCATCGGCCGCCAGTTCGGCCCGTTTGATGCCGCATTCCTGCCGGTCAATGGCGCGCGTTTCGGTTGGCGCCAGCCGGTCAGTGGCGTGTCGGCCGTTCTGACCCCGGAGCAGGCGGTTGAAGCCGCGACCGTCCTGCGCGCGCGCTGCCTGGTTCCCATCCACTATGGCGTATCCGGCATCGCGGAGTACGTGGAGGTCGAGGATCCCATCGGTCGGTTGCGCGTGGCCGCGCGAGAGAAGCCCATTAGCATCCAGCCGATTGAGCCTGGGGCTTGGGTGGACTGGAAGTAGCCACGAGTGTTTGAAACATCATCAACAGAATTGGGTGAGATCAAATAAGAACAGGGCAGGGGAAGGGAGAAACGCCAACAATGCCCAAGGCCTGAGGCGCCCTGAGTCGAAATCAAGCGTTTTGATGCTGAATCTTGAAGTCTTCGTGCAGTTGCCGCCAATGCGTGACCAACACTTGCTTGTGCTCGGGGGCCATCGGCAGGGATGTCAGTTGTCGAGGCCAGAGGGTACGTGCCTTGTCGAGAGTGTCTTCGAGATGGGGCTCAATGGCACGCCATGGGATCTCGGCGCGTTCGGCCCAGCTGCGGAAATGCTCGAAACCGACTATGTACCAATTCTTGGTTTTGTCGAGATTGAGTGCAAACTCCCGTTCATCCTGTATGTAAGCCTTGGTCGTCACGATGTCGTAGGCTGGCGCCAGTTCCGGAGTGATGGTATCTGGATAGATCAAGCTCCAATTCTTGAGATGCGCATCACCGTTGGCGAGGAGGATATTGACCAAGAGGCGCCGGGCAAACTGTTGTGCGTTGGCCAGAGGATGGCCGGTGAACTGATAGAGTACCTTGCCGATCTGCTCGTAGTTGGTACTACCGTATTTGTCATGCGAGTAGTGAAGCAGGACTTGCGCAAAGTCCTCAATGTGTATTCGATGTTTTCGGTCCCGGTCGAATCGGCGCACCGCGTACGCGTACTCCTCGGCAGGTAGATTCAACGATGGCAGCCCGCTCAATTTCGCCACGGGAACGAGTCTAATCTGCGGGATCTCGACGCCTGCGGATTCAGCGAGCGACATGCCCGTAAACTCATTCAGTGGAACAAAGGCGTAGCGCGGCGAGGGCGGCTTGACGATCCAGTCACCGAGCTCGCCGTCCGGAGGCACGTCATAGGTTCCGTCGCGGTCGCGCATGGAGAACTTGTTCTGGACACCCGCGAGAGAGAACTTGAACCCGGGTGCGGCGCGCAGGATCGGGACAGGTTCGATCCCGGGACGATGCTCCAAGGCATACGCAGGAATGTCAGCCGGATCGACTGGTGAAGCAATGAGCGCACCCGGGAGATCGCCGCCCAGATAGCTCATGAGAGGAAATTCGTTATCGATGTGGACTTTGAGCCGCTGCGCAAGATCTTCTCGCTGTGCTCCTTCAGGCAACATGTTGGAAAGCACGGGATGCAGGCGTTGGCGAGTGACCCAGGGATGAGTCAGTCGTTTGTGCGCACCGGGGAAGTCCGGATGCGTAATCAAACTCAATGTAGGCCTGCGGTCGATGTCGCGAAAACCCGGACTGAAAGAAAGGATGTTCTGGCCGCTCTGATAGCCCGCCAGGAAGCCCACGGTGACGCCCTGCAAAGTCAGTCGCAGCACACCGACTTTCTCTTTAGTCGTCATCGCTGCTTCCAAGCAGATCCTTCCACGGATCCTCGGTTGCAACAGGCCGCGAATGCTCGGGCGCCGGGTTGCCCGAGGGCCGAGCCAATAGCTCTTTCACTTCGCGCAGTCGCTCCTTGGGGACGAGAAGGAGCACCATGTTCAAGCCCGCGGCCGCCAGCTCGAGCGTGCTCAGATTTGGATTGCCCCCGTTTTCCAGGCGGTGGTATTGCTGCCGCGAAATCCCGGCGCGCAAGCGCATGTCGCTTTGCTGCAGGCCGAGATGGCGCCGGCGCTCTCGGAGCTGGTCGTGTATCTGGCCCATAGAAGCGCCTGTTCAGTAAAGATGGCCTATTCTAGCATCTTATAAGTCTCTTTTTATACACAAAGAGTCTTATAGGTTTCTTTTATCTAGCCACGCGCACTCCTTGGTCGCAACTTGGATAGCGCCACGGAGTCCGATCACGGGACGATATGCGTCACCCCAAAAATCACCGGCGAAGTTACCGGGGAAGTTACTGAGGAAGTCGGCGCTTGAGGGACCAATGAGTCGCGCGCAAGTACCGCCGCCAATGGGCCTTCGGAATGTGGTCAATTGATATGGTGGCCGCGGTGGACACATCAACTTTTCACCCGTCCTGCCGCCCGATCGCAAATTGGTCAACGAACACTCGATCCGCACATTGCAACACTTCGAGACAGCCGATCTCGATTACAACACCGTTTACGCTGCGACACCGTCACATACACAACGTCAACACGATTCGTGTTCAATCGCGATGACGCTGCCATGGTCGGTTGGGCGCGCAAACTATTCGAGCCGCTGATTGCGGATGCGGCCCGCGCCGGTTTCGGTGACTATCGGGCCCACATCGAGTTCATGCAGACCGTTGCAGACACTTATGACTTCAACGGCCACGCGCTGTGGAAACTCGCGACAAAGGTCGAGGATGCACTGGCCCCCCTGGGATTCATTGCCCCGGGAAGAATGGGATCTGGCCTTCGAGGTCGCGGTTCCAGTGCGGACTGGATCGACTGGGACGGAGCCTCCAAGTGCGGTGGTGTGCCAGTGCGGAGACTGATGCCCATACGACGCATCAATGATGAAATTCCCATGATCTGTTGGGAGCTCGAACTCGCTACTGCCGCCGCACTTTCATGTGCAATTGCAGCAACTCGAATGTCACTTGCAGCTCCCCGATTCATCACAGACAATAACTGTGCTGACCCACAACCTACAATAAACGCGGCCGGCCAAGTAAGGAGGCAACATGGATCCGGTGATACTCACCATTGTTGGCGCACTCGGTAGCCTGGGGAAAATGGCGCTGAACGAAACCGCCAAAAATGCCACGAAGGACGCCTACGAATCCCTCAAAAAGACTATCCTGGGCAAGTTTTCAACGACCACGGCTTCCGCACTGCTTGAGACGCTCGAGCGCGTTCCGGCCACCATGCCGGCGGCTCAAACGGCGCAAACGCAGCTGTCAGCACTCAATCTTGCAGCGGATCCCGAGATCGCGCGCGCAGCCAGCCAACTCGCGGAAGCGGCGCAGCTGCCCGCATCACTACAGAGCCAGATCAATCTCAAAATAGAAAAATTCGCTGGGATCGTGGAAAACAAGGGTGTTGCCAACTTCGACATCAAACTGTGAGCGATGATACCGCCACCCCTGCGGCTGCACCGCGGGAGCCACCGACGGAGGAAACCAAGGCGACTGCGGAGAATTCTCCTGCCGCGGGGCCTGTTGCGGCTGTCTCCCCCACGGGCTCTCCCGGTGCGGACCCCAACGACAGCAATTCCGGGCCCACGATTGGTGTGCTCCACAATCCGGGAATCGCAAACTTCTCGGTTTATCAGACAGGTGAATCCAGTCGCTCTGCCCAAATCAGCGTTGGCAACAACAAAGAGGGTGTAACCAACATCTATCAGAATTTCGGCGGACCTGGAGAGGCCTTGACCGGGGCACCGCTGAAGCGTCGGCTGGTAAAAGTTGACAAGCCCCAGAAGTGCGCCCCTTTTGAGCCGGCCGATTCAGTGCCCAAGTATGCCCGCGCTCTGCACGAAAGCCGCCTGTTGATTGTGGAAAAGACCTCACGGGGCAGCGACCACGCGCACTCCGCAATGTGGTCGGTACTCAACTGGTTGGAAGTCACCTTCGGGGTCCAAAATCGCTTCACGAACGCTTACGACCGGCTCTTCTCGTTATCGTACCTCCTGGATGACGACGAGTCATGGATGGAGGAGTTGCGCGGCTCCGTCATTTATCTCAACCGCAACCTCGAACCGGAGATTGTCGCAAAGATCTTTGACCACGCTACCGCTGAGGATTTGCGCGCCCGCCTCGGAAAAGCGGATTGCCGACTTCTGCTCATGACCGACGCAGCTACCGCCAACAAGGGCGCCTCGGGTGTCGCTCAGGCGCGAGCGGAGATCGAGGTCTGGAAGGTCGGCCCCGCTGAGCTGGCGGCTGTGGATGAACCCCTTGCCAAGCCAGCCGGTGTCGTTGAAACGTTAATCCGTATGTGCTGCGCGCTCTTTCCAGGGCTCAACGCCCTCGAATTCTCGCAGGTCATCGATCGGTTGTTGCCGCCTCGCCCAACAGTACCCGCAAGCGCAGAAGCTGTATCGACCACCACAGCGCCGGGCATTCCGCCGCCGTATACGAAGCGAACAACACTGGATCGTTGGCATGAAGGCGAAAGAGATGTGCTGCTCGGCGCGGAGGAATTGGTTTACCGAACACCACCCGACGCGGCGCTCGACGGTGACTCCACCGGCGCTCCGGGTTACTACTTTGAGCGTGCCGAATCCGCCACGTTGTTGTTGGACTCCCTGTTTTCTCGATCGCAACAGCTGCTGATACAGCACCTGCCCGAACTGACCCGTGTCTATTTTGTGGCGAACACTTCGCAACGCTATCAGAAAGGATACCTGCGCTACCTGCTTCGCCTCCACTCCCAGCACATTCATCGGCTCGATGAGGATTGGCTGGTCGCGCAGTTTCGCGAATACGCGTGGGCGGAGAATGCAGGCGCTGCGCTGTGGCGCTTTGTGTACCTGCTCGACTTCGTAAAAGACCACGTGGGTGGAGAAGATCTCGTCGGACTCGTCGTCGGTTCCATCGGTAGGGCGGCTCGAGATCTGGAAGACGAGTGGCAGAGACTTCTCATCAATCATCAGTACCTGGAGGCCGTCAGCCATGCCCGCGCGATGGCAGAAACTGAGCAAGCGAATGTAGAGATCGAAGTGATCCGGGCGCTGAAACTGACGTCGGCGTTGGATGAAGTACGCGCCAAGCTATGGGTGGTGTATCAAAGTTTCATCCTTCTCGCGAGTGTCGTGCCAACACCCGTCGTCGGGGCTTGCGTCGAAGCCCTGAGTGGCACGGCCACCCGTCGCTCTTTTCAAGATCTCGCCGAGGCCAACGGCACGGCTTTACCCTTGTTCGTGCCGTCAGTTTGGCTTCTGAAGGGGGTGTTGGAATTGGCGGGCCTTCATGGGCCTGCGTTCCTCATGGCATTCGGCAGCGCAGTGGTTGCAGAGTTGAAGAAAGCCGACTCGGAGACCGCGCGAACATATGAGCCGCTGAAATGGTTTTTTGGAGACAATTCGGGACGAGTCGCAGCGGCGCGCCTGGTACTGATCGAGGCCTGCCAGTTCGGATTCAACTCCGTACTCCCCGTCAAGTTGGACGATCCGTTATCGGACACCGCGTTCCGCGGACTGTTCGCGGAAGGTCAGGCGCGCCGCAACGGCGACATTCTCGGACGATTGTTCATTCTGCAGGGCGCCATGATGCGAGGGAGCGGGGGTGATGAGCGGTCGCGCGCCATCCCAACCGTCGCGGCGGCCGAGTTGATCTCGGTTTACGAACAACTTTGTTTCGCTTTGCTGATACGTAAAGGTGCAAACCCGACTACGGTCACCACTGACATGACGGCGTTCGTTGCGCCTTTGCGTGCGGCTTTGCGTACGGCTCAGCGTCTCGAGCTAATCAACACCGTGCGGCGCAGATGCGACGGGTATCAGCAGGAGCGAAGTCGGATCGAGCGGACAGGCGCCCGCAAGTTTATTGAAAACATCAACCGCCGGATTCGTGCCGCGCAGATTGTGACGCGCGCGGTGACTCAGGGAACTCCGCCTACTGGAGCGACTGGCCATGAGCAGAAATGAATTAGACGTCCTCGTTCGCAAAATAAATCCGGATAAATTCTCCGCGACGGCACATGGTCCCGGCCACCACATCGTGTACACGGTGGGGCCGACGAATGCGCCGGAGGAGGGCTCAGCGCGAATTTTCGAGCCGGGGCTGTTCAAGAACCTGTTTGGCCGCCGCAATGAGGTCCATTATTTCATCAAGCGATTCGACACGCCTTTGATGGTCAGCAGTTGGACCTATCGCTGGAGTGAAGGCACGAGCGCGATCTCGCTCGACTTCGATGCGACATTCGAGATCATGGCCAATGAGCCGGGACAGGCGCGCAGTCTGGTGACCGCCTTGAATCATGCGGAAAACGCCGGCACCGCGTTGCACGGACTCATCAATCGCCGCCTGCATGAGGCGCTCACGCGCGAGTTTCGGGACTGTGTGAGAGAGAAAAAGAGCGTGTTGGGACGATTCCGAAATTCCGAAGTGGGTATCGGCGAATCCGAGTCGTTGAATGAGGAGGTTTCCCGGGCGGTTTCCACGGACCTGGGCAATGTGCCGTTTCGCATTGGATTCAGGCTGAAGAATGCCCCGCCGATGCAGGTTGAGGTGCAGAAGAGCGAGAATTTCACCCTGGCTGACAGCGAAACACCTCGCAAGGTGGTCACGGTGGCGCTGCTCGAACTCGAGAATTACCAGATCTACAAGAAGGCGGCCGTGGAGACCGAGGCGGCCATCCGCGAGGCGGTCAGCGGCTCAATCACTCAGGCGGTCCGCAGCCTGCTGTTCGCGAAAAAGTATTACTCGATCGTCGAGTCGTTCTCCGATTCGAAGCGCTCGATACAGGCGCAGATGCGTAGCCAGATCGAGGCTGAAACACGCAAGATTGGCTACGGACTGAAGATGTTTCAGACCTACCCGGACATCGCGGCCCTCGCTCTGTTGGATTCGATACGCATCGATATAGACTCGCGTGATTCGGCCGACACCGCTGGCGCCGACTTTTCCAAGTACTACCCGAAGGAGTCCACGGGCTACGTGCAGATGGAAATTTCGCTCAGTGTCAAGGCGAGCAACTTTAGCCACCTGCATCGCCTCATCAGCCCTGATGTAATGGACGTCAAGAAACCGATTGTCGATCGGGTGCGGCAGATCTGTCAGGACGAAATCCAGAAGATCAACCGCAAGGAATTCAACCTGAACTTCCAGGACGGTATCGTCCCGACACTGACGACCGCCATCGTGAAGGGCCTGACGCTATATGGGCTGAACACGGAAATCATCAAGATCAATCAGATCGCCACGGAGGAGGCCGCCAGATTCAAGGCGATCTGCGGTCAAACCACGGGTTTCTGCGCATCCATATCCCCACACGCCGACCGGGGTAGAGCTGACAGCGTGCAGGTGGAGGGCAAGATCGAGGTCACAGGCATCACTGCGGGAGGCTGGGAGAAGTTCGAAAGTAAAGACTTCGGGTTTCGTCGGGACTCCAGCTGGAGCGAAACAAACCTGCGCCAGAAGGCCGAAGAGCATGGCATTGCTGTCGGTACGACTTCGCCTCTGCCTGAAGCGGAGCGTCGCTCGGTCGCAACCGCACTCGAGTTGGCGGAGATTCGGGATCGGGTCATCAGTACGTTGCGCGAGCGCATGTCGAAGCTTTCTGACCTTGCATCGGAATGGAGTACGTTGAAGACTAGTGAGCAGATTAATGCCTGGGCCGAGAAACTCGCGGGCGATGCCATCAGTGACGAATTCGGGCTGAGTATCAAACTACGCGGCTTCGGACGCAGCGACACAGCAATCGAAATCACGCATGCGGCCATGCGTGCCAGTCAGAATCAGTTGCTTGTAGGTGCCGCCACAATCGACAAGGATTTCGAGCTCGCTAAGCGGCAAAGCGAGGGGGAGAAATATAATAAGTTACGCGAGGAAGTGCACCGTCGCGATGAACTACTCATCGCGGAGGGTTCGTCCGAGGTGCTCGATCGGATCAGTGAAACCCTGAAGCAGGACAGGGAATCATTTGGGAACAACCGCGTGGCGTTGCAGAGCGCCCAGGATATGGTGACCCCGAAAAGCAAAGCCCCACAACGCCTGCCTTGGGAAAACGATCCAGGCGGACCAGCCAATCAGCAGGAAAAGCTAGGTTGAAGTAGAGAGGTCCTTGCGGTCCGGGCGAGGCACAACGGCGCTGAGTTCCTGCGCCCAGCGATCCATGCTGAGGTTGCCGCTGGATAGGTACTCCTGCAGTTGACGTTTCATGATCGTGGTTGCGAGGGACTGCTGTTTGTAGCCCTCCTGCGCCTGGTATGCGCTCACGGCGTCCATGCCAGTGAGAACTATCCGCGGCTGCATGGTTTGCATATCCTTGAAGAGTTGCACGTAGCGCTCGCGGGCTCGCGTCAGGTTTCCTTCGACTGTGTCCAATGCAGTCTTGAATTGTTCGTAGGCCGCATGATCCTGGCGATTGTTGGCCACGAGTTCGGAGAGAACGCGATGGCGTACCACATCGCTGGCGATGTCCATTGCGACAACAGATGCCGTGCGCACAGTCTGCTCGACACGGTCGCGTTCGGACGCATCGACGTGGCGCTGTTCAATAAATACGACGAGCCGCGGAGTATTCGCGACGTTTGAGAGTATGACGCTGAAGTACCGATCGGGTTTGTCGAATTCCGTGTCGGGTAGTATAGGTACGAGGAGGCGCTTCTCCCGTTCGCCGGGCGCAAAGATCAGTTCGCCCTTGACCGGTTGATAGTCTTGGCCGGCCCGGGCGGTGCCATCGGCCGAGGTATACTCAACCGCCAACTGGTGATCGATCTCGCGGTCCCGCGTGACCACCACGGTCAGCATTCCAACGGTGTCAGGCGTTCTGGTCTGCGGTTTGTCAAACGTGATGTGATCGAGCGGTTCTGGAAAGAATTGCTGCTTGATACCGAATCCTGCGGCACTGATCGCGATCAGAATCGCAACGACGATACTGAGATACCTGATCCGTGCGTTGCGGGGATCACCCTTGACGAGCGGTTGTTGGCAACCGTCATTGGAGCACCCGATGCAAACACCTTTGCCGCGCTCAAAATCCTTCCTCGAATAGGGGTGGTCAGTGGCGGAATACTGGCATGCCGCCACGTTAGTGCAGTAATACTGGTCCCTGATGCCAACCGCCATGAGCTCAGCGGTCCGAGAGGAACACAATGTCCCGTCGAAGCTCGGCGTTCTGCCGGCTTACTGCATTGACTGCGTCGGCATTCGGATCCCGGCGTGAGGATTGCCTCAGCCTTTCACTGTCACCGAGGTCGCGGGTCAGGCGGTCGAGCTCAGTCGCGCCAAGATTCCTGGCGCGGATGAGTGCGCGCAGCCGGGCGTCGAGTCGCTCGTTTTCCGCCGTCGCCGCGTCGACCTCGGACCGCAGTTTCGAGACGTCCGCGCTCAACTGAGTGCGCTGGGTTCGGATGGCTTGGGTTTTGGACTGCTCGGCGGCTGCCTGCTGCTGACTGTCAGCCGCTTGCTGCTGCAGGTCCGTCTGTCTTTGCCGGGCCTTGGCCGGGCTCCAGCCGAACAGGCCGCCGGCGTTGGGGTCCCCGGTGGTCTGGCAGCCCGATATCGTAACGGCCATAGTTATTGCAACCCATCCTGTCTGTCTGCGGAGTCTCAACATCAGTACATTCGGCGGTTATCAATCTGTTGCAACTGATCCAGGGCCACCTTCAGGGACCGCTCCTGGTTTTGCAGATCGTCCACGCCTGCGGATACACGACGCATCCCGTCAGCGGGCGACTGTTCATGAGCTTTGGATGCGGCCTGCTGTTCCGCGGTGATTACCGCACGCTGACTTTCGAGCTCGGCGTGCACGTCATTCAATCGCTGGCGGGTCTGCGCTAGCAGATACCTAGCCTTTTGATTATTGTCCAGAGCGAGGTTGTGGCGGACGGTGGTCGTCATTCTTTGATTCTCCAGCTGTCGCTGCGTCTGCCGGAGGGCAACAATCTGCTGCTGCAACTGTTGGTTGTAGGACTTGGCGCTTTCTGCGACCAGCCGTGAGTGCTCAGCTGCGGATCGCAGAGCTTCTTCCCGTTTGGCGTAAGCCTGTTTCTTCTTGGCGACTCGATCGCCGACGATCAAGCCTCCGACCGCGCCTATCGCCGCTCCCACAAGAGCATCGCTGCCGCGACCATGTAGTAGACCGCCTATGGCGCCGCCTGCCACCGCGCCGGCGCCTGCACCCTGCGCACGCGTTCTGTCAGCGTCGGTGGCACAGCCGGTTAAAACCAGGCTGAGGAGCACGGCCAGGGTGCCTATCAGCGCGTGATGCAACTCGAAGTATGGACATGCCCTCATTGTTTCTTTCCTGAGCGTGTCTTAACGCAACGCTTTCCTGAGAGGGGCATGGGGCCGCCTAGTCATAAATTTCGGAGCGCGAAACGGGGAAGGTAGTTGAGCGTGCCGTGCACAGACAAGCAACACATACTCCATTGATATTGTCAGCGTCGGAATAGTTGATTCGGATCCCGACGCTCTTTTGTTATGATCTATCCTGAAACGGATCTCGCACCAGCTGATGTTTTAATCGAGCTTCAATTGAAAGTAAAGTACAGGCCACGGTCCTCGAGTGTCTCGGAGTGCTGCAGTGCCGCGCGGTGCCGTGTTGACATCGATTCGAGCGGTTCGTCGACGCGGTCCGCACGAAAACCAAACAGCTGTTGTCTGATGCGCTGCAATCGCGTCGCGTCCCTTGATTTTAGCAACCAAGAGTGCAGGCTACGGCTGCCGGCGAAGTCCGTCGTGAAAGAGTGCCACTCAGCTGCCCAGCGTGTTGGCTATTGAGTCACCGCCTCCAACGCTGCAGCACCTTCTTTGATTTCGGAGGCCCGCACTAACCTGCATCCGCGGTTCTGCGCCGCGCTTATAGCTGGTTCCGACGTGGTTGCGTGTTGCGGTTTCGCGGCATGGGTTCCCCGTGTCGTTGTCCCACAGACGTGTATCGTCAATCTGCTGAAGGCATGCGCGACTGCGCGATTCCCGGCCGCTGGGTCAGCGGTAGTGTAAACCGGCCATCCCATTGACCAAGAAGCGCAATAACAAATCGAACTCAAGCTACGGGTCCTGACGATAGCGAATCGAGCGATTCGGCGGTTTGGATGGCGTGCGATCAACTGGGCACGCCGGTGTGTTGCGACGCGAGTGATTGGCGATTACGCAGCGCGTTGACGACTGCCAGACAGGGTGCACCGCAGCACTCGTAGTTGCCTTCTCTGAGAAAAGGAGTTTGTTTCTATGATCCCAATGCCTACAGCGCGAGTTTCCCGTATGATCTTGTGGATAGGGAATCATAACCACAATCAAATAACTCGCTGACCAACACATTCCGGTGCCGCAGGGAACCTCCGATTACCTCATCGGGATGAGTGGTAGGGACGCCAGATCGATATTCTTCGCGACACAGTGGTTTGAGACTGTCGATTAGGACGAGACTGGAAACTAACTATGAACATAGTACTTGCGAAAGGCCCGTACCTATGAAGTTATGTCGTTGTCGATTCAGATAGAAAAAGGAGAACGACTTGAACAGTAATAAGAATTGGAGCCATGGCGCACACACCGCGGCCAGTCGCATCCCCCGTATCGGTATTGTATGCCTACTAGTGGTGCCGCTGATGCTCGCCTTGTCCGGTTGCGTCACGCTCGCGCAGGTGTTTTCGGGAAAGAATACAGAGCCGGCGAAGATCGACTATCACCACGTAATCTCCAATTCTCCACAGGCCCTCGCTTGCTCAATCACTCCTGGCGGAGCATGTCCGGCGGGCGTCGCTTTGCCGAGCGCCGCCGGAGGTGGTCCGCCGGCGTTAGCGTTTACTTGGTCGGACCTGAATGCGAAGAAGCCGACCGCGGAATCCATCAAGGCGGGTCGAAACTTCCTGAACGGTTTGTCCGGAACAGCATCTCTGAGTCAGTCTCAAGCTGTCGTGATCGATGCACTGGGTGTATCACGGGAGCAGCTGACTGCCATGGCGGCCAATCAGAGCGACACTGTATCGACAGCTGCCGTCCAAGGGGCTTCCATCGTCGCGCAACTGACGACAGGCCACCCTGTCACCAACAAATTCATATCCGCATACTATTTCGCATTGGGAATAACTCCGCCGAGCAGGATGGGTGTCACAGCGGTGAGCGGCACCGATTCGAGCATGCTCTCGGTAGACTTGGAGCGTGCAGAGGTTAACTCGTATTTCGAAGAAGTCGAGCAGGCTACTGCAACCGATGGTTGGGCGAACTTTGCCGCGAGCGAGATTGGGCTCTCCTTGAGCGAGACGGATCCCCAGATCAAAGCATCGGAACTGAGTCTCGCGAGGCTGGGTGTTTTTGTTCAAGAGTACATGTCGGCCTACTTTCGAAGTGGGCACTTTGTCCAGTTCGACCTCGATGCCACCGCATCGAAGGCGGCCCTCGTATCGCGAATTAACAACGCGCTGGGTATTCGAACCCCGACACCGAATCAGCAGAAGGTGGTTGGGGATGCGGCACAGGAAATGATTGACTCCTTGCTCGGAAAATCGACCAGCGGCAGCACTTATCAGCTCTTCGGAAGCTTGGCGGACGGAGCGTTTGTTACGAGAGGGGGCACTTCCTACTCCTTCCCGAGTATCAACGTTCGCGTGACACCTTTGGGAGATCATCCGTTTCAAGCGACCAAAGTAGATTACACCGCAGTCGGTGCGGACATGGTGCGAATCTTCTTCGAGGCTTTGGGCGACTCCATCGCCGGGCTGCCGTCTGATCCCAAATCCACCGCGTGCAAATCCGCTCATCGGCTGCTGCCGTGCTTCGTGGAACATGACCCCACCATGGGAAATCTGAGTGCGGATGCGTTTGGGAATGTGAATCAAGCGGCCGACCGCGCCGAAGGAGTTTTGGGGATGGCCGCCGCGCGAGCGATTCGCCGAATCAGCTGGTTCTCACTGAACAACGAGGCGCTAGCGGAGCTCATCGACACCGCTCTCGCGGTTTCGATCCGTAAGGCAACCGAGAAGTTGGTTTGGTGCGCCTATGCCTGCGGCGTCCTTCCCGACAGCATTGCGGCCGCTGGAAGCACGCCAAAGCAACCGGCAGCGCAGCCGGAGTTAGCGAGCACGGACGCGAGTGTTCGGACGTTTGCGATTCGCATCCGGTAGAGCTGCTGGACGGGCAGGGGATATGCGAAGTAATTGGATCAACTCCATAGGTGGGTCAAAACTATGACAAAAGCCTTTACCGGAATGCGCGACATTGCGCCCTTCGCGGCAGTCGCTGTGATGGCGTTGGTATTACTGCCTGTGTCGTACGCAAGTGGCGCTGACATCAAGATCGCGGGTCCGAAACGAGACGAAGCGAAGCGACTCTTCACGGAACCCACCCCGCCCCGCCTCGCTGCCCCGGGCGAACTGATTGTGAAGTTGCGCGACAATGCCGTTATAACCGGTGATCACTTAACTGCAGCCGACGCGAACACGTCCTGGACAGAGGCCTCTGGCGGTGACCGAATCTATCGAGGCGACACCGGCGGACTGCCTGAGGCCGACGGTGGCCCGCGCGCGGAAGAACGGACGGGTGCGTTAATCCAATATTTTTCCTCTTATTCGGATAGCGTTGAGTACGTACAACGGAATTGGATTCTGACTGCAGCCACAGAGCCGAACGATCCGGGATATAGACTTCAGTGGGACTACTTCACCAACGGAGTGGGGTCAGGAAAGTCACCGGGCGGGATAAATCTACCCGGCGCGTGGTCGCACGCAGACGGAGAAGTTCCCATCATTGTTGCGGTGATTGATACAGGTCTGGTGTTGGACCATCCTGACCTGAATACCCCTGCCATCCTACCAGGGTACGACTTCATCAGCGATGCGGCCATCAGCGGAAAGAGTCCGGGTCGGCACGCAGACCCGACTGACGCAGGCGACGGATTCGGTCTCAATGAGTGTCCAGGCCGAATGCCCCAGCCCAGTAGCTGGCATGGATCGCATGTGTCTGGAACCGTGGGCGCCGTTGCGTCCAACAATCGAAAGGGCATCGCCGGGGTGGATTGGGGTGTCAAGATCCTTCCCATTCGCGTCCTAGGTAAGTGTGGCGGCAAGACCAGTGACATTAACGACGGAATTCGATGGGCCGCGGGATTGCCCGTGCCCGGTGTTCCAGACAATCCAAATAAGGCTCAAATTATCAACATGAGTTTGGGTGGGAACGTACCGTGTTCGGAGTCCCCCGCAACCCAAAAGGCCATTGATGATGTCGTTTCAGTGGGCGTCACCGTCATCGTTGCCGCCGGCAATGATCACACCGATACCGCTAACACCACGCCCGGGGGCTGCAAGCACGTGATTTCAGTGTCGGCAAGCGGTTTCGACGGCAAACTGGTGGAGCGTTACTCGAACTATGGGAAGAACGTGGCCATCATGGCGCCGGGTGGCGACTTGAATTCACATCTAAATGGTGGCCCCTATTCCGATGGCATTCTGAGTATCGTCAAAGATGGCTTCAACTTGTACAACGGAACATCCATGGCAGCGCCCCATGTTGCGGGTGTTGCCGCCTTGCTGTTGGCCAAGCATCCCACATTGAAGCCTGAGCGCGTATTAGAAATATTGCAAAAGAATGCTCTCCCGAGGACATGTCCGAAGGGGGACGGTCTGTGCGGTACGGGCCTACTCAACGCGGACATGCCCGAGCTGATGGCGCCGCTGGCAGACGATATGTTGGCGGCGACCCACTAGCTCAGACCAATTTGACAGACTGGGCTTTCAACCGAACCCAATAGGCCCCAAAATGAATAGCGCCCATGTTGCGATTTCTTGGCCCACTGGACGTGGATCCGCGCGTTTCCGGGAGAATGATGAGTCCGAGCTCACTGCAAGCCGGGGTTCAGAGCACCGACCTGGGTCGCCATGCGCGTAATGGCCTGCGGCTCTGGCCAGCGCTGGGAATAGCTGTGATGTTCGCGTATGGCCAGCATGCCGCTTACGGTGGGCCAGAAAACTCGCCGCATGAAGCCGCTTCAGCGGGCGAATCGCCCCACAACATCCGAGAGCATCGAATGATTGTGGCATTTGCCCCCGATACCGCAGTCGATCAGCATATCCGGATCGTCTCACAAACCGGGCATGAACGGACGAAAGATAACGAGGGGGAGCTCCAGAGACTGGCCTCTGCTGTACTCCGCGTGCCAGTTCGCGTGGTCAGTATTACCTCGGGCCGTGAACTCATCCTGACACTGGATTTGGATGTAATGACCGCGGAAGTCGCCCGAGACCTTAGCGCGATACTGCATGCGGAGGTCGCCCCGGACACCTTCTCGCGATCACCCGGGCAGCCCTTCACCGCAATCTCTATTCGTATAGAGCCTGCTCCAAGGCAGCCTGCTAAAAGCCATCCCAGCTGCGAAGAGGTCGCCGGCGCGCTGCTGGGCAAGTTGAACCAAGCGGCGCTCGAGCCTGAACGCTTCGTCAAAGTGTTGTCGCCTGATCCGCTGTGCGTTCTGGCGATAGACGATGCCCGCATTTCAGCCGCCGCAGCGCGGAGAGCTCAGCGCGAGGGGTTGGTGTCGTATTATCAGATGGATAGCACGCTCACACATGACCGTTAGGTTAGGTATGAGGCAGCGAATCTAATCGAAAAAGCAAACAGCAGATGATCGGCGCGCTAACCGGCGACGCCACTGAACGCGGCTGTATGACATCGGGGAGTCAAATGAGTGATTGGCTGCGCGCGCCACGAAGGTTATGGGGCAGACTCATCAGCGGCTTTCGATCCTTACCAAAACCGGCGCGATACATTATAACTGCGGCCGCCGTGTCAATCGCCGTCGCTTTAGGCGCAGTGGTCTATGTCACGTCGCTATCCAGCTTGGTTGCGATAGGCACGCGTCAGGCACCGATGCAAGATCCCCGCGAAGGGATGGTTCACCCACTCGTGAGTCCGCTCTTATGGGTGTCACAGGACCGTAAGAGCTTTGTCGTCAGAGTATGTCGATGGCACGCGCAGGGGCTCGTTAGTGAGTTGAGGAGACGACCGAACATTCGCTATGCGCTCATTGTAGGGAGCGTGACCCCCGATTTTGCGACACCGCTTGGACCCCTCGAGCACAGCGAGACATTGTCGCAGGCCATCAGCGCCGCCCGGTCAAGCCCCGATGTTATCGATGTCGTGCCGCTGAGAATTGAAAGCGCCAATTACAAGATCGACCGTCTGATAGACAGTATTGGCGCCCCAAAACCGCTGCACATGGTGCCGGGGCGCGACCTTGCCATTACGGGTGTATCGAAGCCCTTCTCGGCGAGCGACACTATTCGCATGAATATCCGAGACAGCACGGGGGCGCAAGGTACCTTCATCGTCACGCGAGCCGGGCAACAACTCCACGGAGAGCTGGAAATTCAGGATATTCAATTCACGCTGGAAGCGGTATCCGACACGCAATACCTGCTCATTCGCAGGGATGAACGCAAGCTGCCCCCGGAAGGCGATTCGGGAGGCCCCCAGGTGTTCCCCCAGGATGAACTGGGGTCGAGAGCCACAAGCGCGGCACCGCCATCCTCTTCTGCAGTCGCAGCCCCGAATATCAAGATCGTGGTTGGGTTCACGCGAGCCGCCATACAACGGGTGATGTTTCAGCGTCGGTCGTACGAGGAAACTGCCGCCGACCCTGCTCCGACTGAAGAGGAGGCGCTTCATAGTCTGTTGCAGGCATTGCTGGAGCGTGACAATGATGCCTTCGGAAAGCCGGAGCAGCGATGGGGCTCGATTACGGTGACATCTGTGGTGGCGGACGTGGAACAGCCAGATGGCGTGGATGCAATCCAGGGTCTACAACGTTTGTGCGGCGCCGGGGAAGATCCACCCCGTGGCACGCGTGCCGCGCTGCGGGACCGCATGCTGAAGGATGCAGCGGATGTAGCCGTTGTCGTTGTGAACGGGCTTTGCGCACCACCCCGCATCGATGGAAAGGCCCATCTCTCGTGCGGCCCAGTGGAGCCGGATCTGGTGTCATGTCCATCCGGTCAGGACGACGATGATTTGTGCGGCTTGTCGACCGGAATAGGCAGGAAGACAGACTACAAGACGGGATTTGCGTTAGTGAATGCCATTTGTATCCGGAACAAGACCATACACCATGAGATCGGCCATTTTCTGGACGCTCAGCATCGGGATGATGTGGATCGTGATGCCGAACCGACCGCGCACGGGTATGCTGACCCGGGTGGGGGCGTTGTAATGCCATGGAGGACGTTAATGGTCACATCACGCGAGTGCAAACGTTGTACGCGGTATGCGCAGTGGTCCTCGCCCGACCAAGAGATAACGGTACCGGATCAGAGCGGCAAGCAACGTAGAAGACCTGCGGGCGGCCCTGGCTTTGACAACTTGTCAGAGGTTCGCAAGAACTTGCCGCGAGTGGCGGACTTCCATCGCCTGAGACAGTGCGAGAGGACGGCTCCACGGACCACTGTTGAATTTCAATTCAACTTACCCCGCCTCAAGCCAAGAAGACACCCGGCGTTGAGTGCCATGCTGGAATCAGGCCAATTCGACAAACTCGTCGACTACACCAACAACGTCATAAAGCATCGGCGGACGTGCCCGGAATTTGTAATCTCGGCTGTTGGAGCGACGGACAGCGTACCGGGTCCACGGCCCGACTATAACAAGAAGCTGTCGGTTGAACGTGCTGAAACAATCGAGAGTTGGCTCGGCGCGCAAGATCCTGTACTCACAGGGGTCAACGCCATTTGCGGCCCGGATGGGGTAGGCGCGCATGATCCCATCATACCAACGAAGCCTTCTGGATTGACCGCTGAAAGCCGGCGGGTCGTGCTGAGGTCGGTATACTTGTCCTGTCCGCCAAACCTGCTTGGCGAGGGGCGTAGCCAGCAGCCTTAAGCGGAGCTGTCGCGTCGTCCTGGACGCGGTGCTTCGGACGCCGACGGGGTCCTGCATGAGCCGGGCGACGGCGCGTCTGCCCAATCGCCGCGGATCGGTGACTCACAGTAAGCCGCTGGGGAAGTCAACTTTCGTAGCGGCGTAGCGTACGGATGATCCTGTCCACTTAGTGGGCTGACCCCCAAAGGTTGGGCAGCTCTATCCGACTTTATCACATCTTCCGCCGCAGTGCAGTCTCACGAGAGAAGGGCGGGAGAAGCTCCGGAGGACCGATACTCTACGGGGGTTAACCCTCCTAACTTCAATCTGATCCGTTCATGGTTGTAGTAGTGAATGTACCTCCGTATCCCCGGCCTGAAGATCATCGAGATCGCGGAACTGGTTTAGGTGGTAGAACTCGGCTTTTAAAGTTGCGAAGAAGCTCTGACCGGCCGGGCAAAAACCGGACCAGCTGCCAAGTGAGTTCTACGGCAAAATCGAGTCTAGCGGGACGGAGGTTTTGTCGTGAACAGGAAGCGATTTTCGGTCGAGCAGATCACAGCCATCTTGAAGCAGGCGGAGCTGGGTACGCCGATCGCCGACCTGGCTGCGCCAGCACGGTGTCTCAGAACAGAGCTACGACCGATGGAAGAAGCTGTACGGCGGTATGGAGCCCTCTGAGGCTCGAGAGTTGCGGATGTTGAGGGAAGAGAACTCAAGAAGCTGGTAGCAGACCTGTCCTTGGACAAGGTGATGTTGCAGGATGTCTTGCAAAAAAAGTTCTGAAGCCCGTCAAGAAGCGAGAGATTGTGAACTATTTGATGGGCCGATACGGAGTCGGCAATCACAAAGCCTGCCGGTGCGGCAGGCTGCAGCGATCAGTGTATTTCTACGAAAGCCGCATGGACCCGTTGATCGAGCTTCGCCAACGCGTGCGTGAGCTCGCTCACGCACGCGTACGATTCGGATACCGCCGGATTTACGTGCTGCTGAAGCGAGAAGGTTGGGACGTCGGCAAGGACCGCTTCTATCGCGTGTATTGCGAGGAAAACCTGGGATTACGACGCAAGCGTCCTTGGTGGCACGTCTCGGCGGTGCATAGAGAACGGAAGCAGCCAGCGGGACGGCCGAATGAAGTTTGGGGCATGGACTTTGTCGCTGATCAACTCTCAGACGGACGTAAAATACGAACCTTGACCATCATCGATCTATTTACGCGCGAGTGCCTGGCGATCGAAGTCGGATTTAGTCTGCGAGCCGAGCATGTTGTGGCCGCCGTGAATCGACTGGAGTATTCCAGAGGATTGCCAGAACGAATTTCCTGTGACAATGGATCGGAGTTCGCTGGAGGCCAGATGGACTTGTGGGCTTACAACCATAAGGTTCAGATGGACTTCAACCGCCGCGGAAAACAAACAGAAAACGCGACCGTCGAATCATTCAACGGGAAATTCCGCGAGGAGTGTCTGAACGCCCACTGGTTCGAATCGGCGCAGGACGCGAAAGAGAAGATCGACGCTTGGCGATGGGATTATAATGAGCATCGTCGTCACCGTTCTCTCGAAGGTCTCACACCTCGGGAATTTGCGATGAAGGCGATGGCCTAGGGGTCGCAGACTCACTTACTGCGTGGTCCGAAATTCCCGGGCCGGTCAATCGAGCCATTTCCGAAGGCTGAAATGGTTCGCAGAAAGCCGGCAAGTCAGCTCTCTATAACAGCATTATCTAGACAATTACCCCGTCGTGACATGCTGGGAGTAATTTCTCGCTGTTGCAGGGCCTCGCGATACACAGGCATTCGATACTGCCAACCTTGGTCCGAGAGTAGGATATGTTTGTCTCGCGGGCCCAGGCAATTGAACGCTCGACGGAGCATCGCCGCGATCGTCCTAAACAGAGGTCTCCTGGCGGTCTCGAAGGCGACAACTTCTCCGTTGTAGAGGTCCAGGATGGGGGAAAGATACTACAGGGAGTGCTGCGGACATTCCGTTTCCACGTGGCGTGCGAATCGGTGTGCCAACTCGAGTGCGCGCGCAGACACCACTTCCGACACCGAGCTACCGATCAACGCTGAACGAACTTCTGCACGCGCATGCCGTGCAACACGTCGCCGACATACACCGCGCCATCTTTACCGACGGCGATGTCATGGCCCCAGTAGATCTGGCCGTCATAGTTACCGAACCGGCTCCAGTGGGCGAGGATCTTTCCTGACAGGTCGAGCTTCAGGATCTGCTGCTGGCCGCGCGCGGGCTGGTCGGCAATGGCATCGCCGCCGTCCACCACGTAGAGCCGGTTGTCGGAACCGAGGGTCAAGGCCCACGGCCTGCCCAGCTCGGTTGAGCTCCAACTGCGGATGAATTCACCGTCGAGGTTGAATACCTGAATGCGGGCGTTGCCGCGGTCGGCAACATAGACATGCCCCTGTGTGTCCACCACTATGCCGTGAGGCGTGTCGAACTCGCCGGGTCCGTTACCTTTGCGACCCCAATCCAACAGAAAGTGACCGTCGGCCGCAAACTTCGCGATGCGGCTGTTACCGTAGCCGTCGCTGACGAGAATGCTGCCATCGGGCGCGAAACCAACATCCGTCGGGCGGTTGAAATGGCTACCATCGAGACCCGCGCTGCGCTCGGTGCCGAGCGTGAGCAGCAGCTCGCCGTCGTGGGAAAATTCGAGCACCTGTTGCAGGCCGAGGTCGGTCACCCACACGTGATCGTGGCTGTCGACGCGCAGCCCGTGGGGCAGTACGAAGCGATTCTGGCCCCAGGAGGAGAGCAGCTTGCCGGTGCTGCCGTCGAAACACATGACGGTGGCCGATGGGATGACCTTCGTCTTGTCGGTCGCCCAGGAATTCTCGGCCCGATGAAAGACGAACACATGGTTGTGGGAATCCACGGCCACGCCGGAGACCTGGCCCAGGGCGAAATCAGGCGGGAGCTGTGGCCAGCCGTGCACTACATGGTAGGGCTCATCCGTGGCGGGGGATGCCGCGACCCCTGCGGCTGAGGCTGCCGAGGTAAAAGCCAACGCCATGGCTGCACTCGTCGCTCGTAAGGTATTGCGAAACATCCTGAATCGCTGGTGCATGGGCATTCTTTTTGCTCCCTGACTAACAGACCGCGCTAGTCTACCTCAGGTGTTGACGATGGCAGCCAAACGCGCAAAGCGCACAGCAAAAAAGCGCTCACCTGCGCGGAAGCGGGCGAAGAGCGGCCGCAAGTGGTCGGCCAGGGTCATGCAACGGAGCGATGCGCTCGATCTGGAGTCCGGCGTGTTCAAGAAGGGCAGCGCCCGCCAAGTGGCGCTGTCATTGAAGCGCTCCGCGCAGAGCAGTCACCGCCGCAAGTCGAGCCCCTTCAGGTCCGCGATGTCGATGCTCAATTTCGAGATCAACCGCGCGGGCCGGAACCTGCCGGCCGGGCGCCGCCGCATACTGAATCAGGCGAAAATGGAGCTCCGCAAGGCGTTCCATCGCGAGGCTTGAACGGCCGCCCCGCGAGGTACCTCGATCACGATGGAGCCGCCTGAATCCGCTTCAGCTGTGAGCCGTCAAACTGGTCGGATGTCGCATTGTCGAGATTGACGAAGTCGATTCCGTAGTTGCGCAAGTCTCCCGAGGCCGCGAAGGTCCACGGGGCCGGCACCGCTTTTCTGGACTTGGCCACCGCAGGCGTCATCAGCGCGCCCAGGGTCAGGAGACTGGAAGAGGGCGGTCGCCCGCGATGCAAGGTGGTGTGTTTGTGTGTTCATACTGTGGATGACAGCGCAGGTGAATCAACATGTTCTTTTGCCTTGCACACGCGCTCCGAGCAGGTGCAAACTCGTGGACCTTTGAAAGAACGTCAATCTCACTCGATGCTCACCCGGCGGCAACTTCTCTAAGGGGCCGGCTCGGTTCTGGCGGCGGCGAGTCTGATATCGCCGGGCGCTTGGGCCCGGTCTCCAGGGAGCGGAGTGGCCCGCAGCCGCACTGGGCAACCAATTCACCGGGATTGGTCAATGACTGGGAATTTCATCGCGGGGCACTGGGGCAAGGTCGCCGTGTTGGAGTTGGTCGAATCATTTCGGACGGCAGACCGTATTGTTGTCCGGCCCTCGGCACATGATGAGCAACACCGGGTTTGTCCGGATGCCCGTCATCGCGTATGCCGAAGGAGTATCCACCGTGTTCACGACGCTCGAGGGAAGATGAGACCCCACTTACACTCCAACCTACGACGAGCGCCCTGGCGTTTGCTCGGCGCGGTCATCCTGATGGCACTGATGTTCCTGAGCGCGGATCCGGCGCAGGCACAAAGGAATTCGGATCGAGCCGATTGGATGCGCGAGGCGCGCTTCGGTGTCATGACTCACTTCCTGCACGATTGGATCATGCAGGGGTCTCGGGATCGGATGACACCCGAGAATTGGAACACGCTGGTGGATGGCTTCAACGTCGAAGCCGTGGCGAACCAGTTGCAGTCGGTCGGTGCCGCCTACTATCTCATCAGCATTGGACAGAACTCCGGCTACTATCTGTCCCCGAACGCCACCTATGACCGGATCACGGGGATTCGCCCGTCTCATCTGTCGCACCGCGATCTCGTCGCGGATCTCGCGCCCGCATTGGCCAAGCGGGGAATCCGACTGATGGTGTATCTGCCTGCTGGGGCGCCCTCGGGCGATGCCGCCGCGAGAGCTGCGCTGAAGTGGCAACCGGGTCCGTATCGCAACGCGGAGTTCCAGCGCAACTGGGAATCCATCATCCGCGAGTGGTCGCTGCGATGGGGCGACAAAGTCAGTGGTTGGTGGTTCGATGGCGTTTACTGGCCCAACAACATGTATCGCAGCGTGGCGCCGCCGAACTTCCGTTCGTTCGCAGGAGCGGCGCGCGCAGGCAATCCGCGCGCCGTCGTCGCATTCAACCCGGGGCAAGTCAACAGGACGATCTCTCTGACGCCCTATGAGGACTACATAGCCGGGGAGATTGAAGACCCCACTCTCTGGAGCGCGCGCCGCAACTTCGAAGGCGTCATCGATGGCGCGCAGATTCATTTTCTCAGTCATCTGGGTGCGCAATGGGGACAGGGAGCCGCGCGCTTTACCACCGAACAGGCTGTTGACTTCAGTCGCAAGGTGGCGCAAATCGGTGGCGTGGTTACATGGGATACACCGGCCGGGCGCGACGGTACCTTCGCTCCGGAATTTCTCGCGCAGCTGAAAGCGATTCGAGAGGCGATTCGCACCACACCTGTGCAACGGGATTCCCTTCCCGATGCACACGACACGGCCACGACTCCGTGAGCGCCGTGGTCACAAACGGGACGCCGGAGAGGCCCGACCGCATCAATTCTCCGGAGCCGATGCCGCAGGACATGATGAGGGCCTACGAGTAGTGTTGGTATTGGCGTCATTGACGCTTGCGACGACTCTCTCCTTGGCGCAATCGCCGGACGCGCGCCCGTCAGCCCGTGCCGATGCTCCCACGCCCGGTTCACTTCCGGGGCGCGGACTCGCACAACATGACTTCATTTGTGCCGGCCAGTGGGATACGCGCAATCCTCTGGAGACAGCCACGCTCGTCAGGGGAGGCAAAGTTGTCTGGACGTTTACGATCCCCGACAAGAACGAGCGCAACGAGACGGCCGAGTTCAGCGATATCCACCTGCTGTCCAACGGCAATTTCCTATATGCCCACAAAACGGGAGCCGCTGAAGTCACTCCCGACAAGAAACTCGTATGGAGCTACATGGCGCCGCAGGGCACGGAAGTGCACAGCGCGCAGCCGATCGGGTTGGATCGGGTCTTCCTCGCGCAGAACGGCTTTCCGGCCAAGGCGCTGCTGATCGAAAAGCGCACCGGCCGAATCCTGATGCAGCACGTGCTCGAGACCAAACCGAAGCCGCAGGACCCCAAGCTCGTGGCGGGCAGTATTCACGGCCAGTTCCGTCACATCCGCATGACGAAAGCCGGGACGTATCTGGTCGCACATCTCAACCTCGGCAAGGTGCGTGAGTATGATCGTCACTGGAAGATGATTCTCGAGATAGACGCGCCGTCCGCCTGGACGGCCGTGCGGCTGCCCAATGGCAACATCCTGATCGGTGGAAACCAACATGGCTATGTGCGCGAGGTCAACCGCCAAGGGAAAACGGTCTGGGAAATTGACAAGGACGATCTGCCGGGCATCCCGCTTTACACGGTGCAGGAAGTCGGCCGCCTGAGGAATGGCAATACCGTGATTGCCAACTGGGGTGGGGGATTGCCGAAATCGGATTGGGAGAAGGTCGTGCAGTACATTGAAGTGACGCCCGAGAAGACAGTCGTCTGGGCGCTGCACCAGTGGCAGGATCCGGACCTCGGGCCCGGCTCCCTGATCCAGATCCTGGATGAGGGCGGTCGGGACGAGGACTTCGACTTGCTCCGATAGGCTGTCACGAACCACGCTGCGGCCACCCTGCACGGTCGTGGATCAGACATCGCGACGCTCAATATTCACGATCACTTCTGTCTTCACGGAGCTGGCAATGAAACATTGCTCGTGTGATTCATGGTGGAGATGCTCCTCTTCAGCACGGGTGGGCAGCTTCGTCCCGCTGTAGACTATTTTTGGATTCAACGTAACGGTGCTCACCCAGGCAACCTTGCGTTCGTTCCTGGATATCACACCGACCGCTTCATCGTCATAACTGTCGACCTGAATCCCTTTGCGTCCCGCCAGGTAGAGAAAAGTCAACATGTGACAACTCGAGAGCGAGGCAACAAACGCTTCCTCCGGGTCGACATTGGCCGGATTGGAATAGGGCACCGGCACCACGTATGGTGATGGCGACGCCGGAATGACTGCGCCACCATCGAAAGTCCAGGTGTGCTCGCGGGAGTATTTACCCTTCAGAAAATCTTCGCTGGTGCGCTTCCAGCTGATGGTCGCTTTGTGGTTGGACATGATTTTCATCCGCTCGTTCGTAGTAATCCCAGTCTGGGGGTGAAAGTACGGACTGCCAGCGAGCCTACCCCTCACACAATCCAGCGATAGCCTGTCTGCACGCCAGCAGGGCCTGGGACGCGATCATCCCTTTCCAATCCGCGACATCCGCGTAGAAGGCTTTTCGAATCTGAGCCTTGATGAGGCGTCCGACATCGGAGTCAGGATCTCCATGAGAATGGAGCCAGGCGTCGGCCCGCAGCGCTTCCAACACCTCGAGCACGGGCACAGTTCCGAACTCGAGAGCAATCCCCGTGACCTCGGCGTGAGGCAGTAATCCAACCGTGGCGGTAAGGCCATCGCCTACGATGGGAGCTGACGTCGAAGAGCCATCATAGGGGCTGCTAACACCGAGACCGTACCAGCGGGCCGCACGGTCGAATCCGCCCTCACCACGCCGAGCCGCCGCGATTCGCTCACCCAAACCCCAAGGTCCCAGACCCGTATGAAAATCGATGAAGGCTATCTTCCGGGCGAGTGGCAGGCACGTTGTCAATATTTCTGTCTGTGTACGCCGCGACCAGGTGGGCTCCGTGCCGCCATAGAATAAGCCGCCCGGATGGCGGTACTGGCCACCGGAGACCGCATGTTGCAAGGCGGCCTGCCCGTGGTGGACAGCGTAGTCCATGATGACTTTACCGCTTGCAACGCGCGCTTCGCTCGTCCACTGCGGCGGGCAAATCGCGTCAGCCAGCTCGTCGTAAGCCGGATTCTCAGGCAGCGGCTGGGTGAAATCGATCCAATTGCGATTCAAGTCGACATTCTCGTGTGTGACCCGTCGCAACCACGCAAACCCGTAAGGGTTGATCGCATGAATCAGCAAGGCTGCGAGACCAGATGGCAGGCGAGCGGTTTCACCCCGTGTGAGCCAGTCGAGTTGCGCGCCTGACCCGGCAAATCCCTCGACACCATGGGTTCCCGAAATCGTGACCAGCACCCGCTCTGCGTTCCGCGGTCCGAACCAAGCGATATCCGTGCTCAACTCGCCGCCCTCGGGGCTGCGCTCGGGATGACTGAAGGAGGACAGTTGACCGCCGCATTGCGAGGCCACGGCGCGAAACTTTTCACGCGCTTCCCCATAGGTAGCGCTAAAACTTTCCAGGCAGCTCATGAGTCCACGCACCTCGATGGATGGCGGAATAATACGATGCCGAGATCGAGAGGTGGGACGCGGAGTTCAGACGAGGAATTTCCCAACGAGTGTCACTGGATTGGGCATCAGACCCTGAGCGCGGGCGAAGCGCTCGGTGTAGAGCTAATCATCGATGTCACTTGTGAGGACATATGTGTAAGCCACTGAATTATCGCGTGACTCGGTAATTGATTATTGACATGCCCGTGTGGATTGCGGGCGGAATACCAGCCCGTCGGACGCCCACGAGGGTGAACGCCGACCGGCAGAGCCGCGCTGAGAAAGATTCGGACGGCACAGCGCCCATGGGCCGAAACGTTTGGCGCGAAGATAGGTGAAGCGGAGCTCCGGCGTGCACTCGGGACCCTGATGTGGGGCAGGGGACGGAGTTGAGTTCAGCAGGCGTAGCGACCAGCGCGATGACGGACGGGGAAACGACGGACGAGGGATTTTGGAGGAGTGTGCTGTTGACTACCGCTACAGCACGCCTTCGCAGATCTGGCCCAGGGCCAACGACAGTCCGATAGACTGCGTGCGCTGCTCAGATGAGACCGGTGTGATCGGCGAAGGCACGCATCACAGAGCTCTGGTCGTGATGGGCGAGTTCTGGAAGCGGGTGTTGAAAAAGGCGGAGTGAGGCGCACCGGAGAAATGCCGCGACCGTGTGCGAGTGCGGAAGCGCACCCTGGGCGCAGGGACTCAGCGGATCTTGCGGCGGGCACGAATGATAGCCAGCCCGCCGGCGAGGAGAGTCAACGCCGACATCGCGCTGGATGGATCGATTTCCGGCGCGGCAGTGGATGGCTTTGGCTTGTCTTTGTCCTTGTCTTTGGCAAATCCCATCTGCGCAGATCCCAGACTCGCGACGGCCAACGCGGCGGTGGCGAGGATTACCTTACGCATGACAGTCTCCTTGACGCGTTCCATCGGTACCAACAACGTTGGGCAGTTGTACACCAAAAATAGCCCGCCGTCTCGCGTCTCGCATGGGGATGCCTACCAAAGCTCCCAGTGGTCCAGCAGCAACACGTACGTACAAAGCAACAAGTTGGAGGTTGCGTGCGCTGCAACAGCCTCGCCCATGCGCTCCGTCCGGATGAGCGCAATGCCATAGATGAGACCGGTGACGATGCCGCTCACCCACATTGCACCGTGGGCTGCTCCAAAGACTGCGGAAGAAAGAAGCAGGGGCCACGCGCCCACCCTGGCGAAGGCGACTGTCTCGAAATCTGCCGCGACGATTCTGCGCATCAGGTATCCCCGATAAGCCAGCTCCTCGGCGATCGGCACCACGATCACACTCGTGGTGGCCCTTGCCGCAATCCAGTAGTAACGCTCCCAGTCGGGAAAAGCGGTGAGGGCTGCGGGCATGGTCTTCTGAGGAAGCAGAACACTCCCCGCAGCCAGCCACAAAGCAAACACCGCGACTCCAGCGAGCGGACCGCGCCAACTGAAACGCCAGCTCAGCGTTGTCAGTCCGCGGCGGAAAGCGAGCAGCAGCATCGCGGCGCCCGCCACCAATCGGAACCCATCGAACGTGTCGAAGCCGCTCGAAAGCGAACGCGCGAACATACCCGCGGCGAGGAGTGCCAACAGGGGCAGGAGGTACGTGGCCGTGCGGTTTTCACCGCCGGCCTGGTCGGTGGCGGGCCGGTCAGGGGTGGGCCGGCCGTCAGTCAGGCTCCGCACGGGGCTCTCATTCTGGGTTGGAGCGACGCGGATCAACCAGGGGATATGTCGGCTGACAACCGCGATGCAACATGCCGCGGCATTGAAGGCGATCCACCCCGCCTGCGAATGAAAGCCATAGGTGGCCACCTCCGGATGGCCGCTATGGCCTATCAACACCAGCGCGGCAATCCGCGCGGCATTGAGTATGAAGATCAGTAGGACTCCAACGGGAATCAGAATCAAGGCCCGTGGAAACACGTACTCTGCGCGGAAACACACCAGCCAGGCGCAGCAGAACACCAGCATGAGTCCCACACCCTCGAGCCCCGAGCAGATATCGGAAATCTCGACTGAGAAGTTGTCCGTGCTGAGCGTCCGCGTGATGGGATCGCTGGTCAGGGTCGGAATGATCGGCGTGAGAAGATGACGGACCATCTCGAATGTTACTCGCGCCGTCGGCTCCCATAACTCCTGACTCCAATACAGCACCGCCGTGGCAACCAGCGCTGAGCTCAGTGCGTACGAGCCAGGAGTACCTGTTGCCTTGACGGCTTGGGTCCACAACGTCCACGGGGCCATCGCCATGAGCAGCGTCACGGCAGCCGCCGCTCCGAGCACACCCAGGAGCGATACTGAGAGTGGGAACGCCAGGAGGGTGCCGCGTTCCCCGCCCAGAAACCACAAAACTGGAGCGAGCGCGACGACGCAGATGAGTTGCAGCACCAGCCACGGGGCTCGTATGGGTACACAGCGGACGGTCGTATTCAGTAGTCTCAGGCGCTCACTTCCACTTACATAGAGAAAGAGTGCCAACAGGGCTGCGAGGCTGACGAAGAAGCGCAGTCCCAACAGCTGCGCGGCGTTCAGGAGCATTCCGAGCCGTGTGGTTGACAGCGGTCCGTCAAAATTGACGAAGAAGTTGAGGACGAATTTCTCGACAAACAGGACGAGCACGATCACGGCCGCGCGCGCAGCCAGGCTCATACGCGGACTGGCACTCGCGTGAGCACTAGTGAGGGAGAGCGGCGGCAACATTCGGACTGGGTATCAGAAGGCCATGCATGCGCAAAACGTCGGCTATGGGAGCGAATGCAAAATCATTCAACAGCCGCTGCAGGCGCTCCTCGCACCGGTCGAGATTCGTATAGTGACGAAACCGGGAGAGCCAGCCAACCCGCAGCCGCGGTTGATCGGGATCGATCTCCCAGGGATGCAGATAAAAGACAAACGGCCGCCGCTTCCGCTCGTTGATCTGCGCGAGCCCCCTGCGGATGAGGCTGTAAGGCAGAAGCCGGAAATAACCGCCGCCTGAGACAGGAATCCGAGCGCCCCCGAAGGATGCCGCCGCCATGGGAAATTCCACCAGGGTGCGTCCCGATGGCGCCATCACGCGGCCGGGTTCCTCGGCGGCTCCCGGGATTCCGTAACGGTCGTGATGGATGGGGAAAACGGAAGAGTCGTAATGGAACCCGAGATCCAGCAGGACATCGAGTGCCCACAGGGATCGCCGGGTGATCGAGAAGCTTGCCGCGCGATAGCCGATGACGGCCCCGCCTGCCAGATCCTCCAGCAGCTCTTTGGAATGCCGGGTCTCCTGGCGGAACTCGTCGGGCGACTGCGTATAGATGAGCTGATGCGAAAAGCCGTGGCTGGCGATCTCGTGTCCCGCGCCCGCGATGCGCTTCACGAGACCCGAATGGTGCAATGCGATCCAGCCCAATACGAAGAAAGTAGCGCGTATGCCGTGGTCATCGAGCAGCTGGAGAAGCCTGTCAGTACTGCGCTCGACGCGGGATTCACGTTGTGCCCAACTCGAGCGTGGAACAGCGGGGGCAAGCGCGGCTACTTGAAAGTAATCCTCAACATCGATCGATAAGGCATTGACCTCCCGCATGTTCGATCCCCCAAAGAATGCAGCGGCCGGTTGTTATCTCCATGATATGCCCTCCAGGGCTGCGTGACTCGCACAAAAGCAACCCGGAAGTTTGCTGGCCGCAGCGCATCTAAGGCCGTGGTGATATGGGAGCGCGGGCAGGCGGCGAGCGTGGTACGCCCGCGGCCTGACCAGACCCCTCGTCTACGGAATGGTTTTACTGGCGATGTTCGACATGCCGCTCTGGACACCCGAGTTGGTGTAAGCCTGCACGGCGAAGTACCAGGTGCCGGATGTCAGGTTCGGGACCGTGTAGCTGGTCGCACCGGAGTTGGTTATCTGCACTGACTTGGTCAGCGAGCCTGAGCTGGTGCCGTAATCGATCTTGTAACCCGCGAGGTTCGTGAGCGCGGACCCATCGCTGTTCGTTGTTGGAGGACTCCAACTGATGGTCGCGCTGCCGGTCGTCGGTGCCGGGGCGGTGCCGGTTACCGTGATCGAAAAGGGCGCAAGGCTTGCCGACCAGCGTCCGTCTGTCACCGTGATCATGATGTCCGAGGTCGTTCCAACATTGGCGGAAGCTGGAGTTCCGCTCAGTGTACCCGTGGCCGTGCTGAATGACGCCCAGGTGGGCTTGTTGGAAATTCTGAAAGAGAGAGTGCGCCGCTTCGTGTCAGTGGCCGTCGGCGTGAATTTATAGGCCGTGCCCACGACATCGCTCGTGGCCGGCGAGCCCGAGATAGACACCCCGGCTTGCGCGTTGACGGCCCCTGCAAGACCCACCACGACCAGCAGATACGCAATCGCGTGTCGGGCACGGAAAGAAACGAGACGAGTGATCGATATCACAGGCAAAACTCCTCTGATGAACAAGTTAGTGTGAGTGCTGGGGCTGACAGCTCACTCGGAACGCGCGATGGCGGAGCGACGTGAGTTGAAGTGTCGACAGCGAAGGCTTCCTTGCTTTCCCATACAGTAGATCGTCTCCCGCTGTTGACGGCAACATGTCTCAATCTACGAACGTACGCGTATGCAGACAGTTCGTGCGTCTGCGTTGAGCGACAACCGTCGCGCGAAACGTACGCGTGCTGTCGCCGAGCGGCGACGAGTCTCACAACGTGACGTGCTTACTCAACTCATGCCTGGTTTGACTGTATAAATCATGTATGAGCGGCAAATGCGCCGCGGCGTTGTACAGAGAGTCAGAATGCAACGAACAGCCGAGCTTCCATCCCGTGTTGTATATACCGGCTCCTATGTTGTGTACCTGTTGGTCTCGGCCGTGGTTGCGGGTTGTGGAGGCGCAGGAGCAGGCGATGGAACATCCACCGCTGCGGTGAGCGCGACGAACCCGCAGACAGCCGGCAGCTCGGGCTCATCGTCCGCAACCGCTACAAACTCACCGCCCACGATCAGCGGCACGCCCGGCACTCAGGTTCAAACGGGGCAGGCGTATTCCTTCACTCCTTCCGCGAACGATTCCGACGGCCATAAATTGACTTTCGGCGTGCTGAACGGACCGTCCTGGGCGAGTTTCAGCACGACCTCCGGCCAGCTGAGCGGCACGCCGAGCAGCGCACAGGCAGGCAATTACGCGAATATTGTGATCAGCGTAAGCGATGGGACCACGAGCGCATCGCTGCCTCCATTCTCGATTACCGTCAACGCGGTGCCCGCTGGGACCGGCTCCGCGACGGTCAAATGGAATGCGCCCGCTACGAATACCGATGGCAGCACGATCGTCAATCTCGCCGGCTATCAGATCGATTACGGCACCAGTGCGAGCTCCCTGATCCAATCGGTCACCATCTCCGATCCGACAGCGACGAGCTATACCCTGGAGGGACTCGCGACCGGCACCTGGTATTTCGCGGTGTCGGACTTCACGAGCGCCGGCACTGTTAGCGCGCTATCTACGGTCGTCAGCAAGACGATTCAGTAGGCGCCGAATCACGCTGCATCGCAGCGCCCGTGCGGCCGACTGCCTATGACCGCCGCACTATCCCCACCGCACTATCGCGCGCCACGACCTAGGCAGCGGGTACAGCGTTATGTTGTGCAGCGCATAAATCAGATGCGGTAGAAGCTGGTGGCGCAGTGCCGCACACGAACCTCTGCCTTTCTGCAAGCCCAGGCCGTAAGATCGGACGCTGAGATACATCGAACAACCAAAGAAATCTCGGCACAGGGAGTCATGGTCAGCTACCTCGTCTGCTCGGCAACCTACCTCTTCCTGCTTCTGGCCAGCCTGACAGTCTGGAGGCAACGCGTCGCCGGCTCATCGCTTCCATCAGTTTTCGCCGCGCAGCTCGCCTGGTCTGTGGTTCTCGCCATCCACGCAGCCGGAGTGGGCGTTCCGACTCTGGCTGTGGCTGCGATCGAATGTCTGCGCAGTTTCGCCTGGGCTGTGATCCTTGCCCGCTGGCTGACGGCCTGCTCGGTCGACGAGTCAGGGCATCGTCTGCTGAGCGCAATCGCCGTAGTCGGGTTTGTATGCTGCCTGGGCTTGCTGTACCTGCCGCTCGAGTCCCAGGGGGCCACGAGCTTATCGATCTGGGCCGGTCTGATGCTCTCGAGTGCGGGATTGATCGTAGTGGAACAGGTTGCTCGCAACGTTCGTGTCACTCACCAATGGCAGCTCAAGTACGTCTGGTTGGCTGTCGGTGGACTGTTCGCCTGGGATCTTCTCTACTACTCCGACGCGTTGCTCCAGGGCAGCACACAACGGACCCTGGGGACAGCTCGCGGATTCGTAAACGCTCTGATCGGCCTGTTATTGGTGATCGGGTTGCGGAGAGTTCCACGGTGGCGTGGGGTGGCATTCCTCTCGCCCAAGCCGGTTTTTGTCAGTGCAGGCCTGCTGGCAGTGATGCTGTACGTCACCACGACGGCTACTGCCAGCTACTTCATCCGTGATCGAGGCGGTCTGTGGGGAGCGACCGGACAGGCCGTGTTCCTCGCCGGAGCGGTTCTCGTGCTCATGGTGGCTTTTATGTCAGAACAGTTTCGCGCCTGGACCCGCGTGACGTTGGCCAAACACCTTTTTACCTACCGTTACGACTATCGAGAGCTCTGGCAGAAGCTGACGCGCGCGCTTTCGGAATCGGATGGGACGCCGGTGTATGAACGGATCGCCGCGGTAATGGCCGGCTCGGTCAACTGCGGAGGCGGGGGGCTGTGGCTGCGCGACACGGAGGGCCTGTTCGCGCCCGTTGGCGGCGCGCTGGCGACGGCGGACGCGCCCGTCGAGTCGGGAAATGCCGAATTTTTCCAATATCTGCGCGAGAAAGAGTGGATATACGATCTCGATGTAGCGCGCCTCGGCACGCGCGACGATATGCCACGGCCTCCCCACTGGATGCTGGCAAACACCAACATCTGGCTCATCGTCCCGCTGGTGTGCGAAGAGACTCTCGTCGGATTTCTCGCGCTCAGCCGGCCGTTGGCGCAAATGTGCCTGACGTGGGAGGAAATCGATCTGCTGCACGCCGCCGGACGCCAGGTGGCCAGCTTCCTCGCGTTGGAGCAAGCCGCACGGCGGCTGGCCGAGTCACGCCAGTTTGAAGCACTGAATCGTGTTTCGGCTGTGCTCATGCATGACCTGCGGCATCTGATAGCGCAGCAGGAGTTGGTCGTGCAGAACGCAGCCAGGCATCGTGGCAACCCGGCGTTCTTCGACGACGCGATCATGACCATCGACAACTCGGTGAAGCGGATGACTCGCCTGATGGACGAGTTGCGCAGCGGCATCACGATCGATCGAACCCAACGCATACAAGTCATTGAGCTGTGCCGCGAAGCGGTTGAGCGCTGTGGCGACCGCGTGCCGGTCCCCTCTTTCAGAGCACAAGACCGGAATCTGGAAGTTCTGGCGAACCGCGATCGCGTGCTGCACGTCATCGAACATGTGATTCGCAATGCGCAGGATGCGACCCCACCGGCTGGAAGCATATCAATCGAGTTGCGGCGCTCCGGTCAACACGCCGTCATCGAAGTGACGGACACTGGAGCGGGCATGGATCGGGAATTCATCAGACAAAGGCTGTTCCAGCCCTTCGACACCACAAAGGGGGAGCGTGGCATGGGAATCGGAGCGTACGAAGTGCGCAAGATAGTTGTGCAATGCGGCGGAAAGGTCGAGGTGGAAAGCGCGCCTGGGCGGGGTACCAAGTTCATCATCAGCCTGCCCATATCCGTTTTGCCCACGACCCGCGATCATGCGATGAGAAATGAACTCCAAACGTCGTAGGCTGCTGATCGTCGAGGATGATCCGGGATTGCAGCGCCAGCTGAAGTGGGCATTCGACGGTTTCGACGTCGATTGCGCCAGTACCCGTGAGGAGGCGCTTGCGGCAGTCAGGCGTCATGAGCCGGCGGTCATTCTCCAGGATCTCGGACTACCTCCGGATGAGAACGGCGTGGAGGAGGGATTCGCGGCGATTGTGGATATCAAACGTGCGGCTCCGCGAGCGAAGATCATCGTGGTGACCGGCAGAGAAGGCCGCGAGCACGCGCTGCGCGCGATCGAGATGGGCGCCTATGATTTTTGCCAGAAGCCGGTTGAAAAACCGCTTCTGTTGATGATCGTCGACCGGGCCGTGCGGATCCACGGGCTCGAAGCAGAGATCGAACGACTGCGTGAGCAACACTCAGCTCCCGCTCTGGAAGGTATCGTGGTGGCCAGCCCGGCGATGCTGAAGGTGCGCCGGCTCATAGAGAAGGTCGGGCCCACGCAGGCGACCGTGTTGCTGCTGGGAGAGAGTGGCACAGGAAAGGAGCGCCTGGCACATGCTCTGCACGCGTTGAGCGCACGCGCCACCAAACCCATGGTGGCTATCAACTGCGCCGCGATTCCCGAAACGCTGTTGGAAAGCGAGCTCTTCGGCTACGAACGCGGTGCGTTCACGGGAGCCGTGCGGCAGACCATCGGAAGAATTGAAGGCGCCGATGGCGGCACGTTGTTTCTCGATGAGATCGGCGACATGCCGCTGCCGCTGCAGGGAAAGCTCCTGCGGTTCCTGCAGGAGCGCGTGATCGAGCGCATTGGAGGCCGTGAACAGATTTCCATCGATGTGCGTATCCTGGCCGCGACCAACCGCAATCTCGAAGGCGCGATGAAACAGGGGACGTTTCGTGAGGACCTGTACTACCGGATCAGCGAAGTGGTTATCCCGGTTCCGCCGCTGCGCGAGCGCAACTCCGATGCACTGCTCATCGCGAGTTATTTCCTGAAGCAGGCCTCACAGCGTCACGGGCGCAATGCCTTGCGCTTCACCCCCGAGGCCGTGCAATGCATCGAGGAGCACGCCTGGCCGGGCAACGTCCGGGAGCTCGAGAACAGGATCAGTCGCTCCGTCATCATGGCGGAAGGCAAGGCTGTAACGGCCGCCGACCTGGGGTTCGCCGAGGCGACCGATCAGGGGTCGGAGCTACTGACGCTGCGCGAGGTCCGACGGCGGGCCGAGGCGCAGGCCATTCAGCGGGCGCTTGCCTTGTCGGGAGGAAAAGTCGCACTCGCGGCGAAAATGCTCGGCATCACACGACCCACGCTCTACGACCTGATGGACGAAATGGCCATCCGCCGACCGAGCGAAATAACATGAAGTGACAAGAATCAACACAGGGGATCGGCAGCGTGCTGCTCAGGATGATTACACTTGCATCGCTCATTGGTTTTCCGGCGACGGTCTTCGCCCAGCAACCGGAATCCGTTGCGCCCGCGACGGACCCGCCCCAGAACATGGCCACTCAATATCTGATCGGGCCGGGAGACCAACTGCAGATCTTCGTATGGAATCACCCGGAGCTCTCCCCGACGGTGCCGGTGCGTCCGGATGGACGAATCTCCACGCCACTGGTGGAAAACATGGTGGCGGTCCGAAAAACACCGATGCAGCTGGCCCGGGACATCGAGAACGTCCTGACGGAGTACATTCGCTCACCGAAGGTGAACGTCATCGTGACCCAGGCGCAGAGCGCTTTCAGTCAGGTGAAGGTCGTCGGGCAAGTTGCTCATCCGCAGGCAGTCCCCTTTCATGAGGGCATGACAGTCCTCGATGTCGTGCTGCAGGTCGGCGGCCTGGCCCAGTACGCCGCAGGCAACCGCGCCAGGATTGTCCGCACGGAGAATGGCCAAACCCAGGAAATCCGCATAAAGCTCGCCGATCTGACTCAGAGAGGCGATATGAAACAGAATCTGCCGGTGCAGCCCGGCGACGTCATCGTGGTTCCGCAGTCCTTTTTCTAGGAGCGCCGACCCATGCTCAGACCCGGAATCGAGACGGTCATTCAGAACGCCTTGGATCAGATCCGGGGAGCGTGGCGCTTCCGGTGGCTTTCCCTGGCGGTGGCCTGGTGCGTGGCCCTGTTACTGTGGGTGGGCGTTTTTCTCATTCCTGACACTTATCAGGCCAGCGCCCGCGTGTTCGTCGATACCAACACAGCCCTGACTCAGGCTACGAAGGGAATCAGCGTGGATGCAGATGTCGACACGCAGATCCAGCGGATCCGTCAGGCCCTGCTCGGAGGCCCGCAGTTACAGAAGGTAGCAACCGAGGCGGGGCTGACGGAGGAGACGGCCAATCCGCGCGCGAAGCAGCTCGTGTTGAACAAGCTGCGCGAGGCGATTGAAATCAACGGAGGCATGGCACCGTCCGCCGGGGTGTTTACGCTCACCTATAAGAACCGCAGCCGCGACAAGAGCCTGCAGGTCGTCGACCGCCTGCTCAACACGTTCGTGCAGGGCGCTCTCGGCGGCAAGCGCGAGGGCTCAGAGCAGGCGCAGCAGTTCCTGGTGAGTCAGATCAACCTGTACGAGCGACGTCTCGCGGACGCGGAGGAGCGGCTGGCCGACTTCAAGAAGCGCAACGTAGGCCTGATGCCGGGAGCCGAGGGCGACTACTTCACGAAACTCGAGGCGCAAATGGAGGCGCTCGGCAAGGCTCGGCAGAGCCTGCTGGTGACCGAGCGGCGCCGCGATGAGCTCAAGCGCCAACTTCATGGCGAGCAGCTCATAACGACAGCACCGCCGGAGTCAAAGCCGGCGGACCCCTCGGCGCCACGATCACTCAACACGACCGCCCGCATCCGCGAGACCCAGGCAAAGCTCGACGAGCTGCTGTTGCGTTACACGGACAAGCATCCTGACGTGATCGCGTTGCGAGAGACATTGGCGGAACTGCAGCAACGCGCGCAGGAGGAGATCGAGGCGGTGAGGCGTGGCGATCCGGGCGCTGCCGACCGTATCGGGCTGACATCGAACCCTGTGTATCAGAATGCGCAGCTTCAATATGACCAGGCGCAGGTGGACATTCGCGGAATCGAGGCCGAAATAGCCGACCGGCAGGCAAAGATTGCGACATTGCGCGGCTTCATCAACACCGCACCGGAAGTAGAGGCGGAGTTCGCGCGGCTCAACCGCGACTACGACGTAACACGCGTGCAATATCGCGCGCTGCTCGAGCGGCTCGAGCATTCCCGCCTCGGCGAGGAAGCTGTCGCAACCGGCATCGTGAAGTTCGAGATCATCGATCCGCCCACGGCCAGCTTTACGCCGATCGCGCCCAACCGCCCGCTGCTCATAGTGGCCGCCTTCCTGGGCGCCCTTGGCGCCGGCGGTGCGGTCGCTTATCTCATGTCTTTGCTGAATCCCGTGTTCGTCAACACACGGGAGTTGTCGGGCGTGGCGGGTCTGCCGGTGTTGGGCTCGGTGAGCGTCGCGTGGCGGGCAAAACATCGTGCGACGCAGCATCGTTCCCTCGTTCTGTATGTGGGAACGGCGACGGCGTTCGTCTGCGCGGCCATTGCGCTTCTGGCGTTGCAGGGAATGATCTCACAGTTGGTGCGGGGTCTACTGGCCTGACTGGACAACGTGAGGTAATGCAGGCATAACGGACTCGACCCAAGAGCGATAAGAGGAGAAGGGTACTCATGGTCAGTACACGTACCTCCCCGGAGAAAGCTGTATTTGTCGTACCCGGCGGAACAGTCAACATGAGCGCGCCGTCGCTGCGTTCGGTGGGGCTGCTGGCCCCCGAGGAAGAGGAATATCAACTCGCGCAACAGTTTCGGCAGATCAAGCGGCCCCTGATCGTCAAAGCGGTTGGACGGGGCGGCTCCCGCGTACCCAACGGGCACATCATCATGGTGACCAGCGCGCTCGAGGGCGAGGGTAAGACATTCACCGCCGTCAATCTGGCGATGAGCATGTCACTGGAGAAGGACGTGCACGTATTGCTCGTAGACGCGGATGTAGCCAGACCGCAGCTCAGCAGCCTCCTCGGCCTCAGTGATGCTCCTGGGCTGATCGATGTATTGCTCGACAGCCACCTCGATGTCGAGCGGGTAATTCTGCGTACAAACATTCCCAACCTGTCCGTGCTGCCCGCTGGCAGGCACTCGGAAGAGGCAACCGAGCTTCTGGCGAGCGTACGCATGGAGGAAGTGGTCCGCGCTATCGCGCAACATGATGAGCGGCGGTTGGCCCTGTTCGATTCGCCGCCGTTGCTGCTGACTACCGAGTCGCCGGCCATTGCCCAGGTCACAGGACAGGTTCTGATGGTCGTGCGCGCAGGTGTTACTCCGCGGCCGGCCGTGCTGTCAGCGCTGAGTCACCTCGGGGCGCATCCAGCGGTATCGCTGCTGCTGAATCAATGCAGCACCGCGACGCCCGCAACGTATTATTACAACGCCGTTCCGGACAAGCGCCCGGAGTTGTCGCAGCGCTGAACAATTACCACGGACACCGCAGGCTTACACTTCATGCGGCGATGCACCTTTTGCGACGGAGCAGGGGTTCTGCTCGCACTCTTCCTGTCTGCCGGCATTTACGCACAGGAACTGACACCCGGAGCGGGATCGCCGTACCTGCAGGGAGCAGGGCTGCGGGTGGTCCCGGACTATCTGCAGATCCACACGGGTCTAACGTACACGGACAACGTGTTGCAGACTCCCGCCGACAAGAAGGGAGAGCTCCTGGCCTCCGCCGGCTTCGATGTCGACTACACTCACCATGGAAGCCGGTTCGATTTCGATTCGCGCGGCGCCCTCAACTGGGTCGACTACCTCGAAAACACCTACAGCGGCGTGGCCTCCGGCGCGCTGAACGCCAAGGCCCTCCTGGGCGGCTCGGGCGACTGGCTGCAATGGGCAGCCTGGGAAACCTTCGGCCAACTCGACACGGACCCGCTCGCCGCCCCCACGCCGATCAACATTGAGAACGTAAACTACTTCACCACCGGTCCGCTTCTCAACTTCATCCTGGGAGAGTCCAACCGGCTGTCGCTGCGCGCCGTGTATTCGAATTCCCATTATCAGAAGTCGCCCTATGATTCCCACAGTTATGATGCCGGCGCCTCGCTGTCTCACGCGGTTTCAACCTCGTCCAACATTTCCGTCGATGTTGACGCGCGCCGGACGGAATTCCGCGATCCGTTGGTTGCGAGCGACTATGACATCCGGTCCGCGTTTCTGGGCTACACGGCCACGATCGCGCGCTCGAGCCTGAGCGCCGAGGCGGGTTACACGACTCTGCATCTGCGTGGGGTGAATTCCGGCTCGCCGCTGCTGTCGCTCGGGCTCGAGCGGCACGTCTCGCCTTCTTCCAGCATCCGCGTGCAGGGGCAGGTCGGATACTCGGCGGATACGGAATCCATTCGCACCGCCGCGGGCCTGACGACCCCGGGCGTGGCATTCGCAGCAGCCTCCAGCCCGAGCCCAATCAAACAGGAAACCGGCTCGGTCGGTTGGGATTTCCTGCGCCCGCGCACGACGGTGTCCTTGTTCGGCGCCTTTACGCGGCAGCGTTACGAACGCCAGGCATCACTCGATCAGAAAAATCTCTCACTGGAGCTGCTGGCTACACGGCGGCTGGGTCCGACAATGACGGCGATGTTTTCGGCGCAGTGGCTGTCGCGGAAGTTCTCGAACCTGGACGCCGATGTCACCCAGACCGCGCTGATTGCCGGTATCTCCAAGACATTTGCGCGTGTTGGCCTGTCCCTGCGGTATCAATATTTTCGTCGTGGCGGCTCCAACGCCGCGCTGGTGGGTGAATACGATGAGAACCGCCTGGGGCTGTACGTGACCTACGACCTTCTGGGTCATCCTGTCATCACGAGCGGACTGAGGGAGCGCTGACGTGGAAATTGAGCTGACCTCCACCGCACCGGACGGCTGGGACGCCTATGTGACAGCTCACCCGCTCGGTACTGCCTATCATCGGGCTGCGGCCGTGGAAGTCGGCCAACGATGCTTCGGTTTGCGCACCAGTTACATCACGGCGCGCAACCAGCTGGGGCAACCTATCGGAGCTCTGCCGCTGGTCGAGCAGTCGAGTGCGCTGTTCGGCCGCTTCCTCAGCTCGGTTCCTTTCTTCACCTATGGAGGGATTCTTGCCGATGATGCGGACGTGGCTACTCGTCTGGCCGATCGCGCAATTGCGCATGCTCGCGCACGGCGTGCCGATCACGTTGAGTTGCGTCACACGGCGCCTGTTCCAGGCTTGGACCTGCCTGAACGGCTCGACAAAGTATCCATGGTGCTGCCTCTGCCCGGGTCTGTGGAAGCGCTCGCGAAGCAGCTGGGTTCGAAATTGCGATCGCAGATCCGGCGTGCGGAGCGCGAGGACCTCGAGATCCGGTGGGGCTCACACGAGCTGCTGGAGGATTTCTATGGTGTGTTCGCTCCAGCGATGCACAGGTTGGGCACGCCGGTGTATCCGCTGAGATTCTTCGAAGCCGCCTTGCAGGCCTTCGGGCCGGTCGCGTCCGTCCTGGTCGTGCGCGCGCAGGGCGCGACTCGAGCCGCCGCGATCGTGGTCCGCCACGACCGCTCTCTCGAGGTTCCGTGGGCTGTTGCAACTCAGGTCGCGAAATCGCTGTCTATCAACATGAGGATGTACTGGGAGATGTTGCGCCTCGCATGCGTTTCCGGCATGGAGCAATTCGATTTTGGCCGCTCGAGCCCGGATAGCGGAACTTACCGCTTCAAGGCGCAATGGGGCGCCAGGGCAGTCCAGCTTCATTGGCACTACTGGCTTGCAGCGGGAACCTCCGTGCCCGAGCTCAACCAATCGAATCCGAAATACGCCAGGGCGGCTGCTCTGTGGCGGCACCTGCCTTTGTGGTGCGCGAACCGCCTGGGTCCGTACATCGTGCGCAACCTGCCGTGAGGGCATTTGCGATGCGCGTTCTGCTGCTTACTCACCGGCTGCCGTTTCCGCCCAATAAGGGCGACAAGATCCGCTCCTTCAATGTCCTCTCATATCTTGCGCGGCGCCACGAGTTGTATGTCGTGAGTCTGATAGACGATCCGCAGGACCTGCGTCACGTGGCGCAGATCACGACCCGAACGCGCGGCTTCGTATACCGGCTCATCGGAAGGAGGCTGCGCGTCGTCCTTTCGCTGCGTGCGTTGCTTCGCCGGCGTCCAGTTACCGTCACGTGTTTCTACTCGCCGCTTCTGCAGCGCCGCATCGACTCGCTGATCGATGCCGTGCCATTTGATTGTTACTTCTGCGTCTCCTCGCCAATGGCGGAATACCTCTATCGATCCCGGCACGAGTTGGGAAAAGCGGGGGCGGCACTGCGGATCATGGATTTCATCGATGTCGATTCCTACAAATGGCGTCAGTACGCGGATCAGGCTTCATTCTGGACGGCTTGGGCTTATCGCCTGGAGGCACTGTACCTGTCCGCTTATGAGCAGCGCATCGCCCGTACGTTCGATCGCCTGTTCATCGTGAGCGAACAGGAGCGCGATCTGTTTCCGGACAGCACCGCCAGGTGCAGACTGTTGGTGCTGCCCAATGGTGTGGACCTGCAATTCTTCAATCCGCGCCACGTGCCGTTGAAGCCGATGGCGGGTCGCAATATGGTGTTCACGGGCATGATGGACTATTGGCCCAACATCGAGGGAGTCAAATGGTTCGTCAAACGCATTCTGCCGCGCATCCGGCAGTTGGTTCCTGACGCGCGGTTGTACGTCGTGGGGAGCAGACCGACTCCGGAGGTGCGCCGTCTCGCCGATATCGAGGGTGTCACCGTAACGGGTTTCGTTGAAGACGTACGCGACTATCTTGCCGGTGCCAATGTCTGTGTGGTACCGCTGAGGATCGCACGCGGAATTCAAAACAAGGTGTTGGAGGCGATGGCAATGGGGAAGCCCGTCGTGACCACCACTCAGGCATTCACGGGTGTGCGTGCGGTAGCAGGCGAAGATATAGTCGTTGCTGATGCGGAGGACGATTTTGTCCAGGCTGTAGTCAGTCTGCTGCGCGATGCGGCGCGTGCCGAACGGATCGGGGCACACGCCCGCAGCTGCGTGGAGCGCCATTACAGCTGGGAATCGAACCTCGGCAAGCTGGCTGAGATCGGACTATAGAGGTTCGCGTTTCATGAATACGCAACCGATCCGCGTCTTGCAGCTGGGCAGTCCGACCGGGCTGTACGGCGCCGAGCGCTGGATCCTGGCGCTCGTGAAGCACCTGTCCCCGGATCATGTCGAGTCGGTTGTGGCCACGATCAAAGACGCGCCGGGCGATGTGCCCCCGCTGTGCCAACAGGCGGCCGCCCTCGGTTTCCACACCGAGATATTCGAGTCGCACGGCAAGTTGAGCTCCGCGGCTGTTGGGCAGCTCAAAGCATTCATCCGTGCGAACCACATCGATATTCTGCACACACACGGCTACAAGACCGACATTCTCGGCTGGGCCGGTGCGCGTGGTACCGGCTGCAAAATGATCTCGACACCGCATGGCTGGAGCACCCAGGCGGGCATCAAGCTGCGGCTGTATGAATCACTCGACCGGCTCGCTTTCTATTTCATGGATGCCGTTGTGCCGCTGTCCGAAGATCTGTGTGCGGGTCTGCGGAAATTGCCCGGCCTGGATCACAAGCTGCACTCGATCGGCAATGGTGTCGATCTATCGGAAATAGACGCAATCACCGTCCCGGCCGAGGAACCAACACAATGGCAGGAGAGAGGGGAGCGTGTCATCGGCTACATCGGACAGCTGATTGCGCGTAAGGATGTGGCCACACTCATCCGGGCGTTCAGCGCCCTGCCATTCACCGACCGCAGGTTGTGTATCGTCGGTGAGGGGCCGCAGCGCGCGCAGCTGCAGGACCTTGCGGCGCAATTGGGCGAAAGCAGCCGGGTCAGTTTCCTGGGCTATCGTGCGGACCGCATCGCCTTGCTGAAAGGATTCGATGCCTTCGTGCTGCCTTCCGCGCTCGAGGGCACTCCACGCTGCCTTCTGGAAGCAATGGCGGCTGGCGTGCCGGTCATCGGCACCGACATCCCCGGTTGCCGGACTTTGATTGAGCCCGGGATCACCGGACTGCTGTTCCAGCCCGGTGATGTTGCCGGGCTCACTGCGCTCCTCCAAAGACTCTTTTCAGAAACCCATGAGCGCAACGCCTTGGCGGAGGCGGCGCGGATGTTGGTCCGCACGAAGTTTTCAGCGCAGCTGATGGCGTCCCGTTACGCGGACCTATACCGGCGGTTGAGTTTGGTCCGTGAGTAGCGCATTCGCGAAACATTCGGCCTTGGCTTTCCAGCTTTCCCGCTGGAGGCGCTCGCGGGCAGCGGCTTGTGAGTGCGGCAGTCCGGTACTGCATCGATTGCGCACTGCAACAGCAAACTGCGCCGGACTGGAGGCGACGTCCAAACAGTCATCCCATTCAGTAAGGGCCGGCAGTGGGGTACTTACGACCGGCCGGCCAGTTGCCAGATACTCCTTGAGCTTCAGGGGCTGCATGGCTCGTGTTACCGGGGAGTCCGCATACGGCATGATCAACACGTCCGCAGCCGCGCCGAGGGCCGGCAGTTCCTCATAGGGGACCGGGCCCAGTCGCTTCACATATGAAAGAGTATCGAGTGCCGGATCAGGATCCTGTTGTGGGCCCGCCAACGCGAGGGTCCCGGCAGCCATGCTCTGGTCCAGAGCGCGCAGGACAGGCAAGTCGAGTCGGCGGTCGATCAGACCCCAGAAGAGCACGATGGGCCGCTCGAAACCCTGCAATCGCGCCGGCAGCCGTCCGTCAGAACGCCAGTGCTCGAGGTCGATGCCATGCGAGATAACCTGCGACTCGCGCCCCATAGCGCGCATTCGCGCGGCCAGATTCTCGCCTGCGACGATGATGTGATCGGCGCGGGCGACGAACTTCCGCTCCATCGAGCTCAAAGGTTGGGAGTCGAGCCCGGGCCACGCCGAAAAGTCATCGACGCAGTAATAGATCCAACGGCGGGCCTGTATGCGCTCCGGCAGGTCGGCCACGATCGGCACCGTGCTGACAATGACAGCGCGGCCGAGTTGTTCGATATGGCGGCGCAGGAAACGGGCCAGCAGGTCGGCGTTCACTCTTCGCTGCAGTGCGGAGCGAAAGCCCGGATACATGCGCGGGCTGTAGATCCGCGGTTCGCAATCCAGGCGCAGCGCCGCACTCGCATCACGCCAATACAGCAGCTTCTCGAGCCCACGGCGCAGCGTTGCGCGGCTGAAGTCCGGTGCGCGCGTTCCGATGGTATTGATCCAGGAAACCGAAAAATCGCCCACCAGGTGCCGCACCAGATGCTGGGCGCTCGAGGGGTGCCGCCCCCAGTCATCCGCGAACACGATGAGCTCGGCAGTCCTGTTCGACACGTTCCAATGAACCCAGGCCAGGATGGCACGATGTCAGGTTGCATATGGTAACCGGGTTGAGCGGCCTACAGATCCCGATCCATCTCGAGGAGCCTGATGGGCTGCGCCGCGAAGCCGAGCCTGTCCGGATCGGGGTGCCGTTGCCGGCGGGGCGAGTTCACGATCCACGGGAGCTGGTGCTCACGGATGCAGCGGGCGAGCCGATTCCGCACCAGTTCGCAGCCCTGGCGTTCTGGGCCGACAAAAGCGTGAAGTGGCTGTTGATCGATGCGCTGGTGCGCCTGGCACCGCGGGAGCGCACCCGGATGTTCATTCGAGCCGCTTCTGAGATCCAAGCCTCCCGCGCGACAGCACCGGTTCTGAACATCGCCGCGGATGAGGATGTCATCACAATCGATACGGGGGCGAGTCAGTTCACCGTGGAGCGCCGCGGCGCCGGGCCGATTACAGGGGCTCGCGTGGCCGGTCAGGAGATGTTGCAGCGCGATGGAGCGCGGATCCGGCTGACCGATATGGCAGGCTCGACGCACGAGCTCCACATCCAACGCCAGGAGATCGAAGAGCAGGGGCCGCTGCGCGCCACGATTGTGGCCGAGGGCACCTTTCACGGCACCCGTCCATTGCCGCTGCACTTCAGGATGCGCTCGGTGTTCTGGGCCGGCACGGCCCTGGCCAGAGTCGACCTGTTGATCCGCAACACGCGGGCTGCGATACACCCCGGCGGACTCTGGGATCTCGGTGATCCGGGATCATGCTATCTGCGCGATGTGACGCTCGCGTGTTTCCCGCGCGGTCCGGCACAGTCGCTTCATTGGCACGCCCAGTCACCAGCCGACTCACACGTCTGCACGGCGGAACGGTGGTCTGTCTATCAGGACTCGAGCGGCGGCGAGAACTGGCAGTCACCCAATCATCTCGACCGCAACTCCCGGCTGACAGTGAGCTTTCGGGGTTACCGGGTGACTTGCGGCATCGACGGTACCGTGCTCGCGCAAGGCGATCGCGCGGTACCGGTCGTCAGTGTTGAGGGCGAGGGCACCTGGCTGGCCGCAGCCGTGCAGGGATTCTGGCAGAATTTTCCAAAAGCCCTGCGCTGGCACAACGGCGCTCTGGAGGTGGGAGTATTCCCACGCGAAACTCAGGGGGGCTTTGAGCTTCAAGGCGGTGAGCAGAAGCTCCATACGATTCTGTTGGAGTTTGGTATGAGTGCCCACCAATGCAGCCTCGCGCAAATGCAGAGGCCGGTTGAGCTCACTATCGAGCCCGCGTGGGCGGAAGCCTCAGGTGCCGTTTTGTGGCTGAGCGCGCCGCGCCCCGAGGATGATCCCCGATTGGCACATTACCTCGACAAGATCGTTGCGGGCGATCGGTCGTTCTTTGCCCGGCGCGAGATAATCGATGAATACGGCTGGCGCAATTTTGGAGATCTGTACGCGGATCACGAAGCGGTGCAGCACAAAGGCCCGCAGCCGTTCGTCTCTCACTACAACAATCAATATGACTTCGTTTACGGTGCCTTTCTCAATTTCATGCGGGCCGGGGACGGCCGCTGGCGACGGCTGATGGAGGAGGCGGCGCGCCATCACATCGACATAGACATCTATCACACACAGGAAGACAAAGCGGCTTTCAATGGCGGATTGTTCTGGCACACCGATCACTACGAGCCGGCGGCCACCTGCACCCATCGCACCTACAGCCGCAGCAATGCCGCCGGTCGGGCGTACGGTGGAGGCCCGGCCAATGAGCACAACTATACATCGGGGCTGCTTCACTACTACTACCTCACGGGAGACCGTGAAGCTGCCGACAGCGTGCGGGAGCTGGCGGACTGGGTGTTTGAGCTGGACGATGGCGCGCGTACGCTGTTAGGGTTGATTGATTCCGGTGCTACCGGAGGAGCGAGCAGGACCGTTGATATTTCGTATCATCATGCGGGCCGTGGCGCCGGCAACTCAGTGAATGCATTGCTCGATGCTTACGCGGTGTCGCGCGAGCGGCACTACCTGGAGAAGGCGCAGGAAGTGATCCAGCGTTGTATTCATCCGGCCGACGACATCGGCGCTTTGAAGCTCGACGATGTCGAGCACCGCTGGTCCTATCTGGTCTTCCTCCAGGTTCTCGGCAAATATCTGGCCCAAAAGCGTGAGATTGGCGAGATCGATTATGCATTTCACTACGCTCGCGCGAGTCTGCTGCACTATGCAACCTGGATTGCGCAGAACGAGGTACCGTACAAGGACGTTCTGCACAAGGTGGACATACCCACTGAGACCTGGCCCGCCCATGATATTCGCAAGTGTCATGTGCTCAACGTCGCGGCAGGCTATGCTGGCGCCGAGCTGGGCCGGCGGCTGCTCGACCGGGCAGCGTTCTTTTTCGAACGTTGCCTCAGTGATCTGCTCAGCTTCACGACCTGCGACCTCACGCGTCCGTTGGTAATTCTGAGCGTGTATGGACCAATCCAGGAGTTCTTCCGCAATACAGTTGAATCGTTCGATGCGTTGAGTATTCACAACCACGACTTCGGCGCGCCTGAGGTATTCGTTCCACAGCGCGCCCGTCTGCGGTCAACTCTCGGATTGCGAGTCCGGGTACTGTCCGCCGAGGTTGCGCGCCTGGTGGCGAACAAGCTGTACGTTGTGAAAGCACGCCTGCGGGGCCACAGATGAAGCTGCCGACGCGCCCTGGACTCTCGCACGTCGTACATAGTCTCAATCCCGGCGGGGCGGAACGCATTGTGGTCGAAATGAGTATCGATTGCTCACGGGATTACGACGTACAGGTCCTTTGTCTGGACACGCCTGGCGATTGGGCCAATGAGCTACGCGAACGCGGCGTGCCTGTACATACGTTGTGGCGGCAGCCGGGATTTGATGTGTCGATGGCTGTCAGACTCGGGGGCCATTTTCGGCAACACAAGACTCAAATCATCCACGCTCATCAATGTACGCCCTGGTTCTACTCTGCATTGTCACGCCTGTCGTACTCCGAGCCGCGATTGCTTCTGCAGGAGCACGGACGTTTTTATCCCGAGGTGCAGAATCGCCCGCGACGGTTCGTCAACCGCGTCCTCACTCGCAGATTGACGCATTGTTTCGTGGCGGTCTCACGCGACATTCGCGACCGGCTGGCACGCTTTGAAGGGTTGGACTCCAGGCAAATCGAAGTGATCCACAACGGCGCGGCGGCTCCCGGGAAGCTGACCCCGTCGCAGAGGGCTGGTTTGCGCCGCGAGCTCGGCTTTGATGCCACCGATTTCGTCGTGGGTACGGTGGGTCGGTTCGATCCGATCAAAAACCTGCCGATGTTGGTCTCGAGCCTTGCGACAGCTGCGCAAGAGATCGGCACATTGCGCGGCTTGCTGGTGGGTGACGGAGTTGTATTCAACGACGTACAGGCGCAAATAGCCGCGCTCGGTCTGAGCGAACGGGTTCGTCTCACCGGCTACCGCCGGGATGCGCAGCGGCTGGTGCAATGTCTCGACCTGTTCGTGCTGTGCAGCTTGAGTGAGGGCACCTCGCTGGCGCTGCTCGAGGCGATGTCGGCCGGTGTAGCCGTTGCCGTCACCGAGGTCGGTGGCAACCCGGAAATTGTGAACAATGGTGCTACGGGGTGGACGGTGCCGAGCGGCGCAACCGGCGAGCTGGCGACCGTGATCCTCGAGGCATCGCGCGATCACGCGCGCCGCGAGCGCCTTTCACGAGCGGGTCAGGAGCGCTTCAACAATCAGTTTTCGTGGACGCGAATGATGCAATCGTATCGCGAACGCTATGCTGAGTTACTGACGAAGAGGGTTTGAGCCCCATGTCTTTCCGACGCCTCGCAAAGGCGATCGTGTTTGCAATCTGCGTCGCCGCGGTGGCGCCGCTCATTGCGTTTGCCTGGCTGGAAAAGCGCCTGTTGAGCGGAGACATTCTGTTCAATCTCTTCGCGCAGCTGCTGGCTCCCTTTCCCGGACTTCCGGGAAACTTTCTGCGCGGCGCTTATTATTTCGGGACACTCGACGGATGCTCGTGGGAGGTTCATGTTGGTTTTGGATCCATCTTCACACATCGCGGTGGCGCGCTCGCGGCGCGGGCGTCGATGGGTTCGTACTGCGTGATCGGTCATGTGCGGATCGGCCCTGGGGCGATGATAGGCAGCCGCGTCAGCATGCCCAGCGGCAAGCGCCAGCACGTTGATGACGAAGGCCAGCTGGTTCCGGCTGCGAGATACGAGACGATCACCATTGGCGCGGGGACGTGGATAGGCGAGGGTGCCATCATCATGGCGAATGTCGGATGCGATTGCATCGTCAGCGCCGGGGCCGTAGTGACCAGGGAAATGCCCAACCGCACTCTGATCGGCGGAAATCCAGCAACAGTCATCAGAGAGCTCGGCTAGAACCATGTGCGGCATTGCCGGCTTCGTCGATTTCCGCGGTCACCGGCGCAGTGAGGCGAGGGCGCGCGTTCAGGCAATGACCGACGTCATTGCCCATCGGGGGCCGGATGGCGAAGGTTTTTACGTGGACGATTTCGCGGCCCTGGGACATCGCCGCCTGGCGATCATCGACGTTGCCGCGGGTCAACAACCCATGGCTGTCTGCGATGGCCGCGTACAGATCGTGTTCAACGGTGAGATCTACAACTTCCTCGATGTGCGGCACGAGCTGGAGGCGAAGGGCCATGTGTTCCGCACGCACAGCGATACGGAAGTGATCCTGTGCTCCTATCTGGAATGGGGCGAGCGGTGTGTCGAGCGTTTACACGGCATGTTCGCCTTTGCGATCTGGGATACACGTTCCAGATCACTGTTGCTCGCGAGGGACCGCGTCGGCAAGAAGCCGCTTTACTACTGCGCCGCGGGTCCGACCGTTGTGTTCGGATCGGAGCTGAAGTCATTGCGGCGGTGCGGATTGTGCCCGGTGGCCATCGATCCGGAGGCGCTCGACTGTTATCTATCCCTGGGCTATATCCCGGCCCCGCGCACGGTGTATCGCAACGTGCACAAGCTTCGAGCTGCGCATACGGCGCTGTTTTTCGGCAGCTCAGGGACGCAGCGGCAATATTGGCAGCTGAGCTTTGCCGAGCCCCTCGAGCGGCCGATGTCGAACGTGGTGGAGGAGCTGGGGTGCCTGCTGGACGATGCGGTCCGCAAGCGACTCATGAGCGAGGTGCCGTTGGGCGCGTTCCTGTCCGGCGGGCTGGATTCCTCGCTGATCGTATCGTCCATGGCCCGGCTGCTCGAGCGACCGGTCCTCACCAACACAGTCGGATTCGAGGACCCACAGTTCAACGAGCTCCCCGGCGCCGGCCGAGTCGCGCGGCACCTGCGTACCGATCACCATGAATTTGTCGTACGCCCACGGGCAACGGAGGTGCTCGGGAAGATCGCCTGGCACTTTGACGAGCCTCTGGCCGACTCGAGCGCTCTGGCTACGTGGTATGTGTGTGAAATGGCGCGTCGCACGGTAACGGTTGCGTTGTCCGGTGACGGCGGCGACGAGGCGTTTGGCGGTTACACGTTTCGCTATTTGGCGCATCGCCTCGAATCGGTTGTCAGGAGCGCGCTGCCGGTGCCGCTGCGGCAGACGGTATTCGGTGCTGTCGGGGCGCTTTGGCCGGCGTTCGCCCGGCTGCCGAGGCCACTGCGGCTGAAGAGCGTTTTCGAGAATCTGACCGTATCCGACGCCCAAGCGTTTTATCACGATCTGATCTGGCTACGTGAGGGCACACGCGCGAGGCTCTACAACGGCGACTTCATGCAGCAGTTGAAAGGATTCACGCCTTTTGACACGGTGTATCCGTGTTACGTTGAAAACGATGCGCGCGATGCCGTTTCGCGGGCACAGTGCGCCGACATTCATTTCTATATGACGGACGACGTTCTCTCGAAGGTGGACCGGATGAGCATGGCTCATTCACTGGAGGTGCGGTGTCCCTTGCTGGACCACCGGATATTGGAATTCGCTGCAAAGCTGTCCCCGAGGCTGAAGATGAGCCTGCGCCGCGGCAAGCTCCCGCTGCGGCAACTCGCAGCTTCCAGGCTGCCCAGGGAAGTACTGGCTGCACCGAAGCGCGGATTCTCGGTTCCCGCGGCGCGCTGGTTGCGCGAGGAGCTGCGTCAGTTTACGGAGGAGCTGATTTTCGAACGCAACTCGATACTGGAGTCGATACTCGACCGGCGCACCTTGCGTACACTGTGGGAAGAGCACCAGAATCGCTCACGCGACCATAGTGTCCTGCTGTGGGGTCTCATGATGTTGGGGCTCTGGGAAAGGGCGCACGCAGGCTCCGGTCACCTCTCATGAGGCGGGGCGATCACTCGCGTGACTTCCGGAAGGCTGCAGATATTGTCATCAGCCAGGATTTTCTGCCCGTGATAGGCGGTGCGCACGCCTGGCTGTATGAATCGTACCGTCGCTGGAAGTCCCCGGTGAAAGTATTGACGCGTGCGTATTCGAGCGACCCGCGGCTCGCGCAGGCCGAGCAGGAGTTTGATCGGGGAGAGCACGGCAGCATCGAGATCCTGCGCGAGATAACACCTCCGGGGGAGCTGGATCTGCTGAGCCTTCCCTGTTGGAAGTCCCACCTGCGCCAGCTGCGGAGTATCCGGCGTGTGGCTGGCGGGAAACCGGTCATTCTTCACTGCCTGAGAGCATTTCCCGACGGTTTTTCCGCGGCGTTGTACAAGAGCGTACGGCCGCGCTCGGCATTGATCGTGGTCTATGCCCATGGAGAGGAGCTGCTGGTTGCCCAAAGCAGCCGCCAGCTTCGTTTCATGGCTCGATTTGCCTATGAAGCAGCCGACCTGATCATCGTCAACAGTGAGTCAACTCGCGCGCTGGTCGAGGGGTTGTGCCCGCGGCGTAGGGTGGTGTGTGTGCATCCGGGCGTGGATCCCGAGCGATTCCGCACATCGACGCAGGAAGCCGCACAGTATCGCGCCACGTGGGGCTGGCCGGCCAAGACGATCGTTCTGTCCACGCTCGCGAGAATGGAGCCTCGCAAGAACCACAGTATCCTCGTCAGGGTCGTCGGCAAACTCCGCGCCGATGGCATTCCCCTGGCGCTCGTATGCGCAGGTGATGGCGCGGAGAGAGCACGTCTGGCGGAAATGGCCGAAGCGTTGGGGCTGCGAGACTGGATCCGCTTCCCAGGGGCAATTCCAGAGCAGGAGAAGCGCCTGCTGTTCGCGGCCACCGATATCTTCGCCATGCCGTCCATCCAGGTGGGCGAGATGATCGAAGGTTTCGGAATCGTCTTCCTCGAGGCGGCCGCCGCGGGAGTCCCGTCTGTTTGCGGCAACTCAGGCGGTCAGGGTGAAGCCGTCCTGGACGGGCAGACGGGCATTGTGGTCGACGGCCGAGACCTGAAGGAAGTTGCTGACGCCGTGCAAAGCCTTGCGATCGATCCGGACCTGCGGCGCCGACTGGGGAACCGAGGGCGGGTGTGGGCCGCCGAGCACGCGTGGGACAGGGTAGTTCAACTTACCCACGAGGCTATTCACGATGCGTTGAGCCACACGCCGGCTGAAGGCGCACACGCGCCGCGCCCGTCCCAGTGATGCAGCCATCATGGGCCGTCTGTTCTTTCTGTGCGCGCTTTCGGTTCTATCGGTCGTCAGTCTGGCGCGACCGTGGATCGGTGTAGCCGGCGCCTATCTCGTTGCGATTCTGACACCGCAAGCCGTGTGGTACTGGAATTTCGCTGACTTGAGGCCGGCACTGTGGATCCTCGTTCCAACTTACGCGGGCGCGGTGATCGCGCTGCTTCGAGGTCAGTACCCCCTGGGCCGGTTGCTGAGCTCTCGCGTGCTGTTCCTGGTCACAATGTGGATGTGCTTCGTGTTGTCGTATTTCTTCGGTCCTTACACCGAGGTATCCGGGCCGTTCCGCTTCACGGATCCGGCCTGGGCGCTTTCGGTGCTCAACAAGATGTTCGCGCTGTGCCTGCTGGCATGCCTCGTAATGGATGAAACCCGCAAGGTGTGGGCGTTGGCGTGGATCATGGCTGTGAGCGGCTCCTATCTCGTCTATTGGGCCAACGATCAGTATCTGTCAGGGCACGTATTCCTGCGCCTCGCCGGCCCCGTCGACGTGTACGGGATGGGCCCCTATGCGGACGAGAACAACTTCGCCATGCTGTTCGTCGTGCTACAACCGTTTCTCTGGTACCTGGGGCACGCGGTTGAACGGAAATGGTTGCGTTGGGGAATGTGGTTGATCATCCCGTTCGCCTGGCACGCCGTGTTCCTCACCGCCTCGCGGGGTGGTCTGGTCGGCATCGCGGTCTCCGGGTTGGTCATGGCCTTGCGCTCGAAGCGCCGCGTACTGGGTCTGCTACTTCTGCCTGCGTTCTTCATTGCCTATCAATGGCAGGCCGGGGACATCATGAAGGAGCGTGCTGGAACGATCGGCGAGTATGCGACCGAAACCTCTGCCGCAACGCGGATCGAGGCCTGGCACGCCGCTGCGCGCATGATCGCCACCCATCCGATGACCGGGGTGGGCCTCGCCTCGTTCGGCGCCGCGTTTCCCGACTTCTCCGACAAGAAGCCGCGTGAAGCACACAATACCTTTCTGCAGATCGCCGCCGAGTCAGGGATCGTTGCGGGGATGATGTACCTGCTGTTGGGAGTGGGCTCTCTGGTCGCGCTGTGGCGTAACGGTAATCGGCTGGCGAGCGCGCGGGATAGACCTGCGGTCAACGAGCTCTACTATCTGAACGAAGCCGTACTGTGCGGGATGTGCGGTTTCGTCGCGTGCTCGCTGTTTCTGTCGCTGCAGATGTCGGAAATCTTCTTCTATCTGTGCGTCCTGGTGCAGGCAATCCTGTTGCTCAGCCGCGAGCCCGGGTGGATTCAAACTCCGCGGAAGCAGCGGGCACCCGTGCCCGCGGCCTCCGGTAAGCATGCGCTGTAATCGGCCTCCCGCTCACTGGACCTGGACGTTGGTGGGCGGGTCCGGTATGGGAGCGGGTGACGAGGTTCCGGAAGTGGAGCCCGCCACTTTGTACACTCGAATCAACGGCAGTGCGCCATCAGCTCCGATCTGCGAGAAGTAGACGCGGCCGGTTGCAGGGTCGAAGGCGGCACCGCCGGTGGAGAAGTCCGCGCCCATTCCAGTGAATTCGCCCAGTTGCCACGTTGCGTACGGTGTCACTTCGTAGGGCTGTTTGGTTCCGGCACGCACGGCAGCAAGGTCATTTGCGTTGTAGGCCCAGATATACGCCACATAGGGATACGCGTGCTCGCCTTTCCAGTTGTTTGTCGGGTCGCCGCATGTCGAGGCTTCGCCGTAACAGTAGTTGCCGGTCCCGGTGGAACCGAAGAACAGGACGCTCGCGGTGCCAGGTGGAAAGAAGATCCCTGTAATGCGCGTAGTGCCATTGAACACCGGATTCGAACCTGACGCACCGTAGGTACCCAACGTCTGATGAGACTGGTCGTACATGACCAGAGTCTGTGCGTTGACGGACGTGTTCGCCGGATTCCACGCAGAGACCGACGGCCCGTAAGATGTGCGGCTGATAATGGACAGGCAACAGTTACCCGTCAGTGCCGGAGCCCCCAGCTTCGCCTGCCAGTCACTGGGAATGGTCGTCATGTATCCCGAGTAGAAGCCGGCACCCAGGCTCCCAACCCTGTAGGGGCCCGTCACACCCGAGGTACTCAAACTCGTCGAGCGGTTGAAGTGCGACAGAGTCTGGGAGCCGCTCGCGTCGTAGTAGACGAAGGCGGTCGTATACAGCCTGTTGTTGTACACCAGGTTGCCGCCAATGCGAACCTGCCCCGAGCCAATCGAACCGAGCTTCCCTCCAGTGGAATCCGCCAGCGGCTGCAGGACTGTGGCCGTACCGCCAATGGCCGGTATGGAGATCTCGGCGGTTTGCTGATCATTGACGTTACCCACGATAAACAGCGAGTTGTTCGCTGAGTTGAATGCCAGTCCGTAGCCCCCGTAGGTGAAACCGTCACCGCTCACCGCCGGCAGATGGAACGATCCCTGATAGGTCATGTCGCCCTTGGACAGCAGGGTGGTGGACTGTCCGTGGGCAGCTGTGCCTCCCAAGACGATTGCGGCCGACAGCACGAGTGAAATCAAATTGCGGCTCGTCATTCAAAGTCTCCAGAAATTGTACGTTGCAGCTGCACGCGTTGCGAAGCACGGCAGATCATTGAACCCACACATTGCTCGGGGGGTTGGGGCGAACACTCGCCCACTCTTGGGCGCCGATGGTCGGGGCGCTCTGCGGACGCGGGTTCCCGTCGAAATCATCGATCAGGCCTGAGATGGACACGCCCTGAGCGACGAGGGAGGCAATCGCGCTGGTCAGGTGAAGGTCACCGCTCGCCGGTGCGACGAACCAGCTGGCCGCCGCGCTGGTCACGTTGTGGCTTACCGTGCCGGTTGCACCGTCGCGGGCTACGATAGGCAGATTCGTGGCGTTGTTCTCGATGAGTACCCCCGTCGTGTCGCTGAAGCGGTACTCGATGGCCCACGGGAACGAGTTCAGCATCAGGATGGTGTTGTTGTAGACCTGTGCGTTAGGGGTATCGATCACGCTGATCGACGTGTCGGCGAACTGCCCGGCGTTCGCCGCGTGGTAAATCATGTTGTTGCGGATGATGCCGCCGTTGGACCCGCGTCCATCCATTCCGAAGCCGACAGCGCGGTCGCAGTTGATGATGGTATTCCGTTCGACCACGTTGTTCGCAGCCGGGAGGTCCCAGAAGTGAACAGCGAATTCGGCGACCGTGGTGTTGGGACTGATGATGTTGCGGAAGGTATTTCGGCGGACCACCCAGTTCTGCGCGCCGTGCGCGTCGATCCCGCCTATGTAATATTCCGGTCCGATCCCGGCCGAGTATTCGAATATGCAGTTCTCAACCAGTCCGTTGTTGGAGGTCACATTCGGCCTGGTCGTATCCTGGCTCACCTTGAGCAACTGCTGATAGCCGTCGCGCAGGATGCAGTCCTTGATCACCGGTGATTGTGCGCCATCCTCGCCAACGATCTGGATGGTGTGGTTGGCACTGCGCTGCACGGTAGCATCGTGCAGCGTGAAGTTGCTTGCATCGACGCGTATAACAGGACCGACCGCGGCCGTCGCGCTCATCGCGTCGCCCTGAATGATGACATTGGCCCGGTGGCCGCCCTGGCCGGCGATGGTTATGTTCGGGGCGGTGATGTTGAGCATCGCCGTCACGGTATAGGTACCGTCTGCGAGCAGGATGGTGCGGTTGCCGCCCGCGCCGTTAGCTGATGAAACTGCGGACTGCAGTTGCGCCGCGGTGGAGACGTTGATGACCGTCTGTGCGCTGGCAACGCTGGCGGCGGCCCCGATAACCAACGCCCAAAGCGCGGCCAGAGCATTAAGAAGCGTTTTCTTCCGCAAAGGATACCCTCATGGCTCATTTTTCATCGAGGACGCTCAATGCAGAGAGCGTGCCAGCTGCCGGATAGCGTTCACGGAATCTGCATGTTGGATTCACCACTGTTTGTTTGTGCAGTCCTAAGTCCTTAGCCTCGGGCCAGTTTTTCAAACTTCCAGGGGAAGCTTTGGTGCGCTGCGCGCAAGCGTGTTGCTGCACTGCATGAGCGCTTGGCACACCGCTGCGATCGCACAAAACGTCGCCGAATGGCGGCACTTGCAGTGCCTGTGGAGCTAACTCACTGGACGCGTTAGGAATAGCATGTCTAAGAAAAGCGACATAACATACAGCTGGGCACTGATCGTGATTCCGATAACCCGCAAACTCAGCGGCCGGGGAGTCGTCGCACCTTGGGGACAGTCACATCTGCAACACCCGTAGCGGTCCTGTACATCCACAACTCCGCGCAGATTGCGGGTGGCAATCGGGCCTTGTTGGGTCTCTTCGACCATTTGAATCGCGATCGCTTCAGGCCGGTCTCCGTCCTGCCGACGAACGGACCGATGCAAGACGAGTTGCGGGCACGAGGTGTGCCACACGTCGTGGTACCGCTCGAGGCAGCGCTTGTCGGGAGTCCGCTGCGAGCGCTGCAGCTCATCTGGCGGTTGAGCGGGCTCTACCGCAGGGAAGGAATTCGCCTGCTGCATGCCAACGACGGCCTCTGCTACCGGCATGCGAGTATCGCGGCCCGCATGGCCGGAATTCGCCGCATCTGTCATCTGCAGTTTCCACCGGATCACCGGACGCTGACCTGGGCACTGAAAGTACGGCCGGATGTGCTGATCACCTGCAGCAAACACATGGGCCGGCAATTGCACGATGCACGGCTGGCCTGTTTGCAGTCGGTGCCCATCGTGGCTGTTGAGAATGCCGTTGACACAATGCGTTACCGCCCGCCGCAGGATGTCGGGCAGCTGCGGCGCTCGCTCGAAATTGAAGTGACCTCTCAGATCGTCACCATCGTCGGCTCGATCAGCGAGCGCAAAGGCCACCGGGATTTCCTGGACGCGGCGCGGTTGATACTGGCTCGCAGGCCCAGGACACTGTTTCTGGTGTTGGGAGACGATCTCGAGGGAAACGGCGCATATCGGCTGGTGATGGAGGAGCATGCGCGCACCTGCGGCATTGCCGACAGAGTCAGGTTTCTCGGCTTTCGCACCGATACGGCGGACTGGATCGCTGCGAGCGATGTCATCGTTCTGCCCTCGTTGAAAGAAGGACTGCCCCTGTCGCTGGCGGAGGCGCATGGCTGCGCCAAACCGGTCGTCGCGACGAGGGTCGACGGAATCCCCGAGATAGTCGAAGACGGGGTTTCGGGTTTCTTGTTCGAACCGCATGATGTCGAGGGCATGTCAGCCGCAATAACACGACTGCTCGAGGACGACTCGCGCAGGCTCGAGATGGGGGCGGCCGGACGGCATAGGGCAGAGCGGATTTTCAGCCAACGGGCACATGCGGCGAAGGTTCAACAGGTTTACGAGCGCCTGCTGGGGGGCACGGTGAGCTCGTCAACGGCCTCGAGTTGAGCTCGCGTGGCGCGCGCCTGTGATGCGCCTGGTGCCATTTGACCGCGGTGGCAATGATTGTTTGCAGATCCGCGGCCCGCGGGAACCAGCCGAGGATCTCGGTGGCACGCCTGGGATCGGCTACGAGCGTGGGCGGATCGCCCGGCCGGCGGGGTGAGTCCGTTATCGGGACCTGCCGCCCGGTGACCGACTGCACGGCTCGAATGACTTCCCGTATCGAGTGTCCCCGTCCAGTGCCAATGTTCAGGCAAGCGCTCTCGCCTCCATTCAACAGATGAGCGAGGGCCCGCTCGTGCGCTTGCGCCAGGTCCCCGACATGGATGTAGTCCCGCACGGCCGTACCGTCGGGCGTCGGATAATCCGTTCCGAATATTTCCACCGCGGGCCGCCGTCCCAACGCCGCCTCGATCAGGAGTGGAATCAAGTGAGTCTCGGGCGAGTGATCCTCGCCGATGACCCCTTCCGGATCCGCGCCCGCGGCGTTGAAATAACGGAGTGCGCAGTATCGTATCGGGTGGGCACGCTCGTAGTCGGACAGGATCTGCTCGACCATGAGCTTGCTCCAGCCGTAGGGGTTGATCGGTCGCTGGATCTGGTCCTCCGATATCGGTACTGTCGTTGGAATTCCGTAAGTTGCGCACGTGCTCGAAAACACGATGTGGCGGCAGCCGTGCCCCAGCATCACATCGAGCAGATTCAACGTGCCGCCGATGTTGTTGCGGTAGTATTTTTCCGGCGCGACGACACTTTCACCCACGTAAGCAAAGGCCGCGAAGTGCAGTACTGCCTCCGGGTGGTAGGCGGCAAACACCGCGTCCACCGCGTTGATGTCGGCGAGATCGGCTTTGATCAGGGGACCCCACTTGACGGCCCATTCGTGTCCGTGCACCAGGTTGTCGAGAGTCACGGGCAGGAACCCCGCGTGCGCGAGCGCTTTGCACGTATGGCTGCCGATATACCCGGCACCGCCTGTCACGAGGACCGCCGGCGCGCTCATGCAGCCTGCCGCAGAGCGCCCGCGAAGTACTCGATAGTGTAGGCCAGGCCCTGGCGCAGCGGGGTCCGGGGCTCCCACTCGAGTTGTTTTCGGGCCAGCGAGATGTCCGGCTGCCGCTGACGGGGATCATCCTGCGGCAGCGGCTTCAACACGATTCTGGAGGACGAGCGAGTCATCTCGATCACCATCTCCGCGAGCTCCCGGATGGTGAATTCCCGCGGATTGCCGAGATTCACCGGTCCTGTGAAGTCATCGGGACTGTCCATGAGGCGCACCAGCCCCGCGATCAAGTCATCGACATAGCAGAAGGCACGTGTTTGTGAGCCATCACCGAACAAGGTGATCGGTTGGTTGCGCAAAGCCTGTACGATAAAATTCGACACGACGCGCCCATCGTTCGGGTGCATGCGCGGTCCATAGGTGTTGAATATTCTGGCGACTTTGATGCGCAGTTGCATTTGCCGGTGGTAGTCGAAGAACAGCGTTTCCGCGCACCGCTTTCCCTCGTCGTAGCACGAGCGCGGCCCGATCGGATTGACGTGCCCCCAATAAGTCTCGGTCTGCGGGTGCACCACAGGGTCACCGTACACCTCGGATGTGGATGCCTGCAGAATTTTCGCCTTGATGCGTTTGGCCAGGCCAAGCATGTTGATGGCGCCGTGGACCGAGGTTTTGGTCGTCTGGACCGGATCGAACTGATAATGAATGGGCGATGCAGGGCAGGCGAGGTTGTAGATCTCATCCACTTCGACATACAGTGGAAAGGTCACATCGTGCCGGATGAACTCGAACGACGGATTGTCGAACAGCCTGCTGATGTTGGCCTTCGAGCCGGTGTAACAGTTGTCGACGCAGATGACCTGGTGACCGGCTGCCAGCAACCGCTCGCAGAGGTGGCTGCCGAGGAAGCCGGCTCCGCCGGTGACGAGAATACGTTTGGTGCCGCCGATGTTCATGTTGTTATCCTCCTTTTCGAAAATAAGCGACGCCATAAATCTTCCAACAGCGCGCCCGCGCGCTCGATCTGCGCCGATGGCGCAGACGCCGGCTCCGGCTCCCGGAATGCCGAAGGGGCGGATTGTGTAGCGGTCGCGGTGCGCAGAGCGACCGCGACCGCGAATCCGCCGCTATGCGAGATGCTCAACGCATAACCGTGGAAGCAGGGCCTACCTTCCTCGTCGGGCAGAATCTCGATGCCCGTCAAAGGCAACGCGAGCAGCGTCGCGTCACATTTGCGCAGCGCCTCTTTCGCGCAAAACAATCCACATAGCGTCTCGCGAGGCGACGGTCGTGATTGAGCGTATGAAATTTCCCGTAAGCTGAACGTTGCGGTCATTTCGCCCGAGGACTTGAGGTCCGATAGCGCATCACCGGGAATGACTTCGTCCACACGTTGAATATCAATCCCGACTTCGTGAACCGCGCGCGTTTGAGTTGCATGGCGCTGAAAGCGCGCTCGAGGCTCACTGCCCAGCCGTTTGCCCACGCCGCTCGGCGGTGAGACCTGCGCGCACCCGCCACTCAGCAGCCCGGCGGCTGTGAATGGCGCGCTCAGCTCTTTACGTAATTGGGGTGGCGCAAACCCGCGCTCGGCAAGCCAACCGGCCGCCCGCGCTTGCTGACCTGACGTCAGAGTCAACGTCTGATCGACGTCAACACTGCGTCCGAGCATACGTGTCAGGTACGCGGTAAACTCCGTCTGCATATTCATACTTGCATTCACCATCCTTCAAAGCAGTTCCTGCAGAGATACCCGTCGGAGCCGTCAGCACACGCGATACGCAATAGCCCGCGCACACCGGTCTCGATCTCCGCTTCAAGAGTCTGATCGCAGACGGAGCAGCGCAGGGCGCCCGGCCGGTTCGTTGGCGCGGGTCGATAATGACTTTGTAGCCGCCCACGCAATTCATCGAGGAAACGCGCGACCTGGAGCCCTTCGGAGACACGATGATCGAAGGACGCATGCAGCCCGAAGCGATCGCTGTCGCGACGCGTTATACCGATGATCAGACTCTGGCTGGCGTTCAGGAGCGGCAGCATGAAAGTAGCCCCGGAACGCGAAAGATCCGAGAGGGTGACCGTGGAGCAGTGGAGCAACTCGTCCGCGATGGGCGCATCGGACTCGTAAAGCTGCAGCAGGCGATCGAAACCCGCCTGCACTTCGATCAGCGACAACTGATCTGCATTGCGCAGGGCCAGCACCTTGAGGTTGTGACCGGCATCGAAGCTGATCCCGAAATTGACTTCCGCGAAATATCCGTTGGTGCGCTCATCCAGGTAGCAGGCGTTGAGATCGGGGTACCGCTTCAGCAGACGCGCGGCCTCAAACGTCACGAGATCCGATATGCTGTCTTGAAAAAGGAACGGTGGCGGCACGAGCCGAGCACTTCCCCCCAGGCTCAATTCCGTGCCGATCATGGAAGTACTGCCACTGCTGTTGGCGCCTGCCAGAATTCGGGCTTCCTTGCGCTTCAGCAAGGATGTCTTCACTGCGCGGAAGGGTGCTTTGGGTACAGTGCCGTGCGCCGGGACTGAGGTCGACGCATCGCGAATGGCCGCTGCGTCACCGTGAACGCGGGCTGCCGCAGGCTTCGCAGCCGCAAGGACGTCTGCAGAAGTGATCCAACCACGCGACGGGATGTCTCGCAGCGCTACGTCAAGACGCTGTGCAAGCTCGGTCGCCGTGCGCGAGGCTTTGAGCTGCGCTTCTTCCGACGGAGGGGTAACAGGTCGCACGATGTCGGCAGCGTCCGTTGCTTCCGGGCTTTCCGTAGTGATCTCAAACAGCAGCCCGCCGACGGCTATTTCGTCGCCCTCACTCGAGTGGACGCGCAGAAGACCGCTCTCGGGCGCATAGACTTCGCTCAGTGTTTTCGAGGATTCGATTTCAAGAACCAACTCCTCGGCCTGAACGGACTCTCCATTGCGCTTGTGGAGCTTGCGCACGACGACGAACTCGTCGTTCACATTGTCCCGGTCAACTGTTACGCGAAGAGTGCTCATGTGCCCGCAGCCTCGGCGCTTCTCAGGAACGTCATCAGATTACGGGCCGATGGCAGTAGAGCCTTCTCCAGCTCGAGCACGGACGGTATGGGTACTGGCGCAGCACCCAAACGCTGGCAGGTCAGGTTGGGCTCCACTTCCGCCAGACGCGCTGCAATCTCCGAGCCGATGCCGAACGCTACAGAGCCTTCTTCAACGAAGACGACGCGGCGTGTGCGGCGCGCTGACTCGAGGATGGGTGCCAGATTCAAAGGGTGCAACGAGACCGGCACGAGCAGTTCGACTACCCAGTCGGTCTCGATGAATATCTTGTGGAGCTGATCCGCAATGTCGCGCGCGGTTTCACCGTAAGCGACGACAGTGACGGTCGGCTCGTGTCGCAAAGGCGACATGACGATCGTGCCGAACGGTCCACCCACTTTTTTGGTGAGATGGTCAGGGTCACCCTGCCAGAGGAAGCGTCCGTAGTCGATCTTATTCTCGATGATGAACACCGGGCCCGGTAGCTCATCGACGGCGGCCAAAGTGGCGGTCGGATCCTCGATCGAGGTCAAAGCGACCACGGTCAGGTTGTCGATGCCAACGAGATGTTTCTCCAACGATTGCGAGTGGGTCGGCCCGTACCCGCGCTTACCTCCCATGGGCGTGCGGAAGCGCACGGGTACCGTAGTCTGGAATGCGTACATATGGAAAAACTTGGATGCATTGCTGATGAGCTGATCGAATATGTTCGTAGTGAAGTCCCCGAACATGATCTCGACGTAGGCAGGATCTCCCATTAGTGCCAGGCCGATGCCCACGCCCGCAATGCCCGCCTCGCTGATCGGCGTGCCCAGCACACGCTCGGGATGTGCCGTAGACAGGCCCTTGGTTACCTTGAAGGCGCCACCGTAGGGGTCCAGCAGATCCTCACCGATCATGTACGCGCCATTACTTACGGCCGCGTTGTACGCGCGATTCAGCGCCTGCACCATCCGGATTCTTTCATTGCTTACCGCGGCGCCAACGTGCGGAAAATCCCGCGGTAGCTGATCATGGGCGTATTCGGCTTCGCTCAGAGCCAGCTTGGGACGCGAGCTGACATACGCATCGATCTCGGCCTCGATCTCCTTTTGCACCTCGCGCCACGAGCTGCTGTGGGAGACCAGGCGACTGAGTGGATCGCGTTCGGCGAAAAAGCTCACCTCATCGGCTGCGCGATCGTCATCGCCTTTCGAGTGCGGATTCAGCCGGTACGTGCGGATCGCGAGAAAGGCCGACTTGCGCTCGCTACGCACGTATTCGATCGCCTCACGCGCCGTCGCGAACAAGGCTCGAGTATTCCAGGTATCGCCCTCGAAAAACGGGATGCCGAAAGCTTCCGCCCGCCCGCGAATGCTTCCCGCGACACCCTGCGCCTGATGTGTTGATTGCGAGTACAGGTTGTTCTCGCAAACGAACAACTGCGGCACGCCCCAGAGCGCCGCAAGGTTCAGCGCTTCGTAAAGCACACCTTCTCCGAGAGTGCCCTCTCCAATGAAGGAAGTGGTGATTGCAGTGGTGCTCTTGCGTTGCTGATGCAACGCGATGCCGGTCCCCACCGGCAACAGCGACCCCTGCGGACCGTTGGAAAGAAAGCCCGGCGAAAACAGGTGCTGGCTGCTGCCCACGCCCTTGCACACGCCGGACTTCAAACCCATCAACTCATCGATCAGACCGCCCCAGTTACCGGTTTTGGCGATGAAGTGTCCGTGGCACCGATGATTGGAGGTCACCCAGTCTTCGGGACGTAATTGTCCGGCGACCGCAACCGCGGAGAACTCCTGACCGACACATGTGTGCACGGTGCCATTCATTGCGCCGCGAGTGAAGAGCTCGAGAAATGTCCGCTCCACTTCGCGTATGAGCAGTGCTTGCCGAATAGCAGCGGAAGTCAAAGAAGCCTCGATATCCGGAGCGTCCGCGGCGAGCTGACGAAAGCACTCCACAGTTGACTTCAACATATGGGCCTTTGCCGTCATTGGGCCACGCTGCTGTCGAGATGCTCCGGCCACCATCCCTGAATCGTTCCCGGGCGCGGACCCAGGCGGGGATCCAGGATGGTTTGGGCACCGGGCGATTGCCGGAACACAGTTGCAATCGAGCGCAGCCTCCCAGTCAGCCTCGGTCCGAGCCGAAGCTTCAGTTGCATCCTGCGCCAGGTGGTTGACTTCGCGATCGATGGCCACACTTCCAGCGCAAACTGCAGGCAATCCCGGATCGCCGCACGCTCGCCCACGTCGAAGAACCCATAGGCGACCCAGAGCGCCTCTTCAGCCATGCTCCGGTGAACATACTCTCGCGACAAACCGTAACGCGCGTATGTGTCAGCATCGCGCGCGCACCGGTACTCGATGGCCTCGAACCTCTGGCGCAGATCGTGGAGGGCATAATAGCCTTTGCTCATATTGCCCGTGTGCAGGCGCTTGTATGCTTGAACGAACCGGGTGACCGCAATCTCGCCGCGCACGGCGAAGCGCATCCACATTTCCATGTCCCCACTGTGGGGAAGCTCACGAGCGTATGGACCGACCGAGCGCTGCAGCTCAGTTCTCACGACCACGGTGGGGGTAGCGATCGGGTTGCCCTGAACACAGCGACGCAGGAATTGATCGGTTGGAAAGATTTTCGTGTCAGGTTCTGCGGCCGAGCCGCTCGACTTCGCTATGGGCGCGCGGGCAATGTGTTCCCAAGACTCGAACAGCAGCGCCATCCCGCAGACCATTCCAATGCTGTAATGCCGGTCCATCTGCTCGACAGCCCGCCGCAGGGCGCCGGGAGCCAGCAGATCGTCCGCCGAGATGAGCAGGACGTACGGGGCCGCAGCCCATTCGAGGAGCCCCTCGTTGTAGGTGGCGATGTGACCGATATTCCGGGGATGGCGGCGATATTCCAGACCGGGATACTCGATGAGTAATTGTGCCGCCTGGGCCGGGGTGTCGTCGGTGGATGCGTCATCTATGATCAGGACTCTGACGTCAACGCCTTCCTGATCAAAGAGGCTCTCGACACAACCCCGCAGATAGTGGGAGTAGTTGTAGGAGGGGACTACGACGTCAACACGGCTCATGCTGTGCGTCCTGCCAGGCGCTCACAGCTCGACAAGTCACCCGGCACGGCTTCGCTACGGCGGCTGAATTTCCAGGTTGCCGGCTCGTGGAAGACGCCGAAATGCGTGTCGAACAACGAGTGTCGTACGTGGAACGTGGCACCTGTCTGGCCGCATAGGACTCTTCCGAAACCACGCTCCCGTACCAGGATCGACACGGAATACATGTCCGACACGAGTTTCAACGGCGGGGCGTCGATCTCGATGCAGCCGGGTCCGGCAATCTGACCGGTCACTATGCCGTCGGCTTCCGAACTGTAGTTGCAGCAAGCGACCCCGTCCGCGCGTATGAAAGCAACGATGAAATTCGGATCCGCCACGGCTCGTTGGGTGTGATAGAAGATTCGCAGCTTGATCGGCTGGCCGAAATCCCACACCGACCGGGCAACACCGTTCGCATCGATGAGCTCACAGCCCGTGATCTCGATTGGCCACTCATCCCGCGGGGCGCTGATCCAGCTCAGATCGGAAAGGCAGCAGTCCTGCTCATACAGCTGCAGCCCGCGCTCCGTCGGCCCATCGAAAACGACATGGCCCTTGCGCAGATAAATCACGCGATCGCACATCGTCTTGATGCTGTGCATGTTGTGCGAGACAAACAGGATCGTGGCGCTGCGCTTCTGAAGATTGCGGGCAAAGTCGATGCACTTGCGTTGGAAGGCGAGATCTCCGACCGCCAGCACTTCATCGAGCAGCAGGATGTCCGGCTCGAGCTGCGCGGCCACGGAGAACGCGAGCCGCACATACATGCCACTGGAGTAGCGTTTGACCGGAGTATCGATGAATTGCGCCAGATCGGCGAACGCGACGATCGAATCGAACTGGCGGGCAATCTCCTTGCGGCTCATTCCGAGGATCGATCCGTAGAGAAACACATTCTCCCGGCCGGTCAACTCCCAGTGAAAGCCGGTTCCGACTTCGAGAAGCGCGCCGGCGCGGCCGACGATCCGCGCGCGTCCTTCCGAGGGCTCAACGATTCGGGCCAACAGTTTGAGCAGCGTGCTCTTGCCGGCACCATTCGAGCCGATGATGCCGACGCTTTCACCTCCAGCGATCTGAAAGCGCGCATCCCTGAGAGCCCAGAAGTCCGTGCGCGCCTCGTGTCGCCGGCGTGTGAACAGCGAGCGAACTGAGCCGGCGATCAGGTCGCGCAGCGTATCGGTGCGTTGGCGGTTCGCGCCGAGCTGGTAGCGTTTGCCGAGTCCATCGACGTCAATCACCGTGGCAGCCATCAGATTACGTCCGCGAACGAGCGCTCTGCGCGCTTGAAGTACAACAATCCGCCGACGAGCAGGACGATCGTCGAGGCTGCTGTCAGGGCCATGGCCGTTGCATCCGGAGCCGCCGTACCCAGCAAGGTCCAGCGAAACCCTTCGATGATGCCAACCATGGGATTCAGGCTGTATAGCGGGCGCCACCGCTCCGGCACCATGCTCAGGGGATACACGACGGGCGATGCATACATCCACACTTGAATGAGGAACGGCAGGATCTGTTTGACATCGCGGTAGCGTACGTTCAGGGGGCCGAGCCACAGCCCGAACGCGAGCGCCAAACCGACGTTCATCACGATGAAGGCCGGTAGCAGCAGCAGGCTGGGAGTCGCAGAGATGTGATACCAGATCATGAGCACCACGAGCACCGCGAGAGAGATCAGGAAATCGACCAGCGGGGCTATCACGGCAGCGGTTGGCAGCACGAGACGGGGGAAGTAGATCTTGCGAATGAGCTCCGAATCCTCCACGAGACCGGTGCTGGCACGGCGCAGTGCCTCGCCGAAATACGTCCACGGCAGCACGCCGGCAAACGCGAACAACACGTACGGCAGGCCGTCGGAGGGTAGGTGGGCAAACATCCCGAATATGATGGTGAAGATGGTTGCTGCAAACACCGGCTGAACGACTGCCCACGCGGCGCCGAGCGCCGCCTGTTTGTAACGGACCTTGAGCTCGCGCAGTACCAGGAAGTAGAGGAGCTCGCGGTAGCGCCACAACGACGGGAAGTCCAGCGCCGCGAGACCACGTTGGGGCTCGATCTCCAGGACTAATGTTGAGTGCATGCTGCCCCCAGCTCGCCGGCCACTCGCTCCTGTTCCGCGGGCGTCATCTGAGAGAACAGCGGCAGAATCAGGCCGCGGTCCTGCGCCGCCTCTGATTCGCTCAAGGAACCGCAGGTGCGCGCATCCTCATAGGCGGGCTCCCGATGGACGCACATGATCCCCCGGCGGGTTGCGACTCCGGCGTCGAGCATGGCCTGCATCACCCGGCGCTGATTGCAATACTCGGGCAGCCGCACGCAGTAGCTTTGCCAGTTCGAGCGCGCCCACGACGGCTCTCGAGGCAACCGCAGTCCCGGAATCTCTTCCAGCAGCTCAGTGTACCGCCCCGCAAACATTCGCCGGCCGGCGACGATGTCGCTCAGGCGCTTCAACTGTTCACGACCCACGGCTGCCTGAATGTCCGTCATGCGGTAGTTGAACCCGAGCATCGGATACGACTCGATAATGACCTTGTCGGAGGCATGCCGCACGCTGTCGGTAATACTCATTGCGTGCTGACGCAGGAGGCGGAAACGGGCATCCAGCTCTGCGTTGGCCGTCGTGAGCATTCCGCCATCGCCGGTGGTGAGCAGCTTTCGGGGATGAAACGAGAAACACGCAATATCCCCGTGCGGCTTGCCAATCCTCTCCCAGCGTCCCCGCCAGAGGATCTCGCTGCCCACGGCGCACGCCGCGTCCTCGATCACGGGTATGAGACGGCGGCGCGCCAGCTCGAGGACCGGCTCGAGATTGCATGGCATGCCCATCTGGTGCACGACCACGAGCGCGCGCGTGTGTGGTGAGAGCGCAGCCTCGATCAGTTCTGGATCGATGTTGTAAGTGCCGGCCTCGATATCCACGAACACCGGGATAGCGCCGCAATAACGGATGGCGTTAGCTGTGGCAATGAAGGAGTGACTGACGGTAATCACCTCATCACCGGGCTCCACACCCACCGAGAGCAACGCCAGATGCAGCGCGGTCGTGCAGCTCGAGACGGCGCAGGCGTGCAGGGCGCCCACCTGCGCGGCAAACTCCCGTTCGAACGCGGCGACTTCCGGACCTTGAGTGAGCCACCCACTCAGAATTACCCGACGCGCGGCATCGACCTCGCAATCGTCCAACACTGGTTTGATGATGGGAATGGAGATCAAGCCGCTTGCCTCCGCCCCTGCCACCAGGCGACCAGACGCTCCAACCCTTCCTCGAGACCGACCTCGGCGCGGAACCCGAGCAGGCGCTCGGCCTTGGTTACATCGGCCAGGCGACGCGCGACCGGATTCACCTTGCGCTCGGGTCCGTACTCGGGCGCGAGCTTCGAGCGCATCACGCGCAACAAGGCGAACGCGAGCTCGTTCAGGCTGGTTTCTTCGCCCCGCGCGATGTTGAACACATCGTCCACGACATCGGACTCCAGGGCCAGGATATTCGAGCGGGCCACATCCTCGATGTAAACGAAGTCCATGGTAGCCTTGCCATCGCCTAACACCAACGGCGGTTGACCCGCGGCAATGCGTTCCATCCACCGTATGAGGACCTCGGTGTACTTGCCATGGATGTCCATTCGTGGGCCGTACACGTTGAAATAGCGCAGGGCGACATAGGGCAGGCCGTACATGTCATTAAACGACCGCAGCAACCCCTCCAGCATGATTTTGCTTGCGCCGTACCACGTTCGATTGTTGTATGGATGGTGCTCTTCCTTGGTCGGGAACTGTTCGGCCAGCCCGTAGATGGAAGCGGAGGAGGCGGCGACGACTTTTCTCACACCGGCCGCCTGGGCTGCCTCGAGAACGTTGAAGCTCCCGTCGCACATGACCCCGAGCGCCTCTCGCGGCTCCGCGGCACAGGCCGTGATCCGCAGGGTCGCCATGTGAATGACGAAATCCACCCCTTTCATCGCGCTTCGCGTGGTGTCGACGTCGCGAATATCGCCTCGAACCAACGTAACCCGTTGGTCCGTCAACGCATGCTCGACGTTCGCCAACGACCCGCGGCTCAGATTATCGAGTATGACGATACGTTCGGGTGCATAGCCGCGCAACAGCAGATCGATGGTCGTCGAGCCGACCAAACCGCATCCGCCGGTTACCAGAATTCTCGCCCCGTCGATGTCCATTTGCTGCTCATGCCTCCCGGTGGTTGGAGCTGTAGTTGGAGTTGTAATTCAGCGGGAACAGAAAGTGCGCGGGATTGCCGCCCACACACGAATCCGGCGCAACGTCCCGGATGACGTTGCTGCCGATACTGACGAGGGCGCCGTCACCGATCCGGATCCCGTGCATGATGCTGGACCCGCTGCCGATATAGCAGTTCTCGCCGATGGCTACGCCGCCTGCGACCGTGACACCGGAGCCGATCAGGCTCCAATCCCTCACCACGGAGTCGTGATGAACGACAGTGTTGGGCAGAAGACATACGTGGCTGCCGATGATGGCATTACTCGTTATGACTACACCGGCCATCACCAGCACGTTGTCTCCCAACTCGGCGCGGTCTGAAATGTTCGCGGCCGGATGGATCACGCGCGCAAACCGGCCGGGCGAAATGCCGAGGCTGTCGATCAGCTGCTGGCGCATGAGGTACGATGTGGGTCCACCGGGTACCGCAAGCACGCGCGCATCGGTGAATTCGGTCAGCACCGTACGAGGGAAGACAGGATATCCAAATGCGCCAGTGGCCTGCTTCTGCGGGGTATCGTCGACGAATCCGACGCAATGCCATGTGTGCCCGAGGCAGTCCAACGCCTCGATCCCGTTGCCGTTGCAGGGAAAGATCAGCAGCGGCGTGGAGCCCCGATTGCTCATACGGCCACCCTCAATGTGCTACCCGCGGGTGCCAGCGCCCGAAATCCGGACTCGAGCACGGCGCGCGCCACCATCTCGATCTGGACGGCGGTAATCTCAGGAAACATCGGCAATGACAGCACCTCATTGGCCGCCTTCTCCGAGTGCGGAAACTGCCCGGCCCGGTAGCCGAGGTCCGCATAGGCCGGCAGCAGATGCACAGGGATCGGATAGTGGATCCCCGTATGGATTTCCCGGGCCTGTAACGCTTCCTGACATGCAGCGCGCTGATCAATGCGGATGGCGTAAATGTGGTACACGTGACGCGCGTAGCGCATCGCCTTTGGTGTGACGATACCGCTATCCGCGAAGTAGCTGTTATACCGGGCGGCAGCGCTGCGACGCGCATCCGTCCACTGTTCGAGATATTTCAACTTGACGCGCAACACCGCGCCCTGGATAGCCTCGAGCCGATAGTTGTATCCCTTGAGCACGTGCCGGTACTTCGTCTCCGCTCCCCAGTCGCGGAGCATGCGCACGGTACGATGAAACTCCGCGCTGTGCGTCGTGACCAGGCCGCCTTCGCCGTACGCGCCGAGATTTTTTCCGGGATAGAAGCTGAAGCAACCCAGGTCGCCAATGCTGCCCACGCGTCTGCCTTTGTACTCGGCCCCATGTGCCTGGCACGCGTCCTCCACGACAACCAACCCGTGCTTTCGGGCGAGTGTCATGATCGGATCCATGTCAGCCGCGTGACCGTACAGATGCACCGGTATGATGGCCCGCGTTCTCGGCGTGATAGCTGCTTCGATGGCGTCTGGATCAATCGTGTATGTGCGGGGATCGATGTCAACAAATACGGTTCTGGCACCCGTGTAGTGGATCGCCGCGACGGTCGCGACGAATGTAAATGGAACCGTGATGACCTCATCACCCGGTCCGATACCGGCAGCCAGCAGCGCAAGGTGTAAAGCGCTCGTCCCACTGTTCACGCCGACGGCAAACCGGCTGTGTGTGTAAGCGGCAAATTCTTCCTCGAATCCGACCACTTCGCTGCCGAGCGTGAACTGGCAGCTCTCCAGCACTCCGAGCACGGCGGAGTCTATTTCATCCTTGATGCTCTGGTATTGCGTCCGAAGGTCTACGAGCGGGATCACGCTATCTTCTCCCGGCGTTGTAGGTACACAGTTTCACCCCGGCCGCGCATCGAGCTCGTTGCTGCCTCGATCAGCTCCACGACGCGCAAACCGAGACGCCCGTCGGTCTGCGGAGCTTTGTTGTTCCCGATGCACTCGACGAAGTGCTCTCCCTCTATCCGTAGCGCTTCGGTCATGTCGAGCTTGGGAGCCAACATGTCGCCGGTTCGATAGCCTACTCGCATCTCGAGGATTTTCTGCGGATCGTCTGTGAAGCTGACACCCTTGTCGTAGATCTTGACCTTCTCGCTGGGCTCGAGATCGTCATAGGTGATCATCTTCCTGCTGCCACCTATCAGGATCTGTCGCACCTTCACGGGTGCGAGCCAACTCACGTTCGCGTGCGCGATCATTCCCGAGTCGTAGAAGAGGGTGATGTACGCCAGATTCTCCGGTGTGCCCGGAAAGTGGTTGATGCCGCTCGCCGACACCGCCACGGGAGCCTCGCGGAACAGGAAATCGAGCAGGGAGAAATCGTGCACGGCGAGATCGGAGATCACGCTGACATCGTGCTGGAACAGGCCCAGGTTCACCCTGATCGAGTCGTAGTAGTAGATTCTGCCGAGCTCCCCGGCGCGGATGATCTGCGCCATCTTGCGGATGGCGCCGGTGTAAACGAACGTGTGGTCCACCAACAGCACACGCTTGCGCCGGTCAGCCTCGTCGAGCAGCTTACGCGCCTGCAGTGAAGTTTCGGCCATTGGCTTCTCGAGCCACAGATGTTTGCCCGCGCGCAGTGCCGCCATCCCCAGCTCAAAATGCGTGCTGACGGGCGTCGCCACGGCGAGCGCATCGATTTGCGGATCGCCCAGTAGTTCCCTGAAGTCGGTGGTGCATCTCACCCCCGGATGGCGCCGCTGCACGACTTCGAGTTTGTGCGTGTCGAGCTCAGCCACGGCGGCCACCGTCGCCTCGGGGATTTCAGCGAAATTCCTCACGAGGTTCGGACCCCAGTAGCCGTAGCCGATGACTCCGATTTTGATCATTTGCTTTCTACCCCCCGTTGCTCGCGCTCACGGGTATCCCCGATCACGCGGGCAGGAACACCGGCCACGATCGCGTACCGTGGAACATCGTCGGTCACTACGGCGCCGGCACCAACGAGGGCCCCTTCGCCGATCGTTATGGCGCCGATGACCGTTGCGTTGGATCCGATGGAAGCGCCGCGCTCCACGCGAGTCTTCTCGACCATCCAATCTCGTTCGGTTTGCGGACTGCCGTCCGGGTTGGTTGCCCGGGGAAAGCGGTCGTTCGTGAACATGACGCCGTGGCCGATGAAGACCTCGTCGTCGATCGTTACTCCCTCACAGATGAAGGTGTGCGAAGAGATCTTGCAGCGAGCGCCGACGATGGCGTTCTTTTGTATTTCGACGAACGCGCCGATCTTCGTGCCGGCCCCGATGGTGCAACCGTAGAGGTTGACGAGCGACGGATGGTATATCTGCACGTGTTCGCCAATCCGGACGCTTTCAGCGATGGGCATTCCGGGTAACTCCTCTTCCGTTGTTCTTCCAGCGCGACCGAGCGCATGTGCAGCCGCAGCATTTGGAACGTCAGCCGGTCGGTATGTTGGATTCGTTTGTCGGGATTTTTGACATTCCCGCCGAGGTTCTCGACTGCGAGCTCGCTCCCGAAAGTCGCGGACCGCGCGAATACCGGAACGTCCAGTGGTTCGTGGTACCGCGGAAACGCTGCGGTATTCGGGGCAAAAGCTGCACGCAAACCTCGAGATGGCGCCCAATGTTCTGCATCGATGACACTCGCAAAAGTCGGGGGTGACACGACAGTCACTTTGCAGCCTTCATGCCAGCGCGGAACGAAGCGGCGGACGGCTGTTCGCTGGCCCAACACCCGGTGGCCCTGGAGCGACGAACTGCCAGTGATGTCTGGGGAAAAGGATCTAACCCCGCGAACCGTGTGACTGGAGCTCGCAAAGTCGCGGGGGACGGCTGACAAGTCGGTTTTCTTTACATCCGCGCAACCACGCGTTGGATGGGGGTTGCAACCGGGTAACAAATCGGTGCAACGAAGCTCTCCAAGCGTGTGCAATCAAACCCGATTTGCTGCAGTGGGCGGGTACCTGCGCATACACGTGAATTTTCTTGGCTCATAACTTGCAACTGTAGGTTTGTCCTCGACGGTTGAGGACGCGCCGCTGATCAGGTCCGCGGCGATCTCCAACGCACACGAAAAAAAGCAACTGGTATGAAGATGAAGAACGGCAGGCGCACGGCGAGGGAGACGTTGGCGGCCATCTTTCCACTCGTAGTGGCGGTGCTGTGGCTCGTGCTGCAGCCGCAGACGGCCCACGCCTCCTGCACCAGTCCGGTCAATACCATCGAAGCGGAGAACTGCCTGCCCGGGACCGCCTCATCGGTCTGGTGGCTCGACACCGCGGGAGACGCGACCATCCAGGGCTTCGCCACGGACCAGAGCGTCAATGCCGGCGGGACGATCCAATTCAAGATCAAAACGACAGCGCGCGCCTACACGATCGATATCTACCGCCTGGGGTACTACCGAGGCCTGGGGGCCCGTCGCGTAACGGGAGTCACGCCTTCGGCCACGCTGCCACAGAGTCAGCCCGCGTGCATAACGGATGCGGCAACCCGTCTGTACGATTGCGGAAATTGGGCCGTATCGGCTTCCTGGGCGGTTCCGGCTACGGCCGTATCGGGTCTGTACACGGCATTGTTGACGCGAACGGATACCGGCGGTCAAAGCCAGATCCTCTTCATCGTCCGCAACGATTCCCGCAATTCCGACATCGTGTTCCAGCTCGCCGATGCGACCTGGCAGGCCTACAACCCCTACGGCGGACACAGTCTGTACGGTAACGCCAGCTTCGACCTGACTGACCGTGCGTACAAGGTCAGCTACAACCGGCCTCTGACCACGCTCGACCTCGAGAATGAGTCTTCGCCGTTCTATGACGAATACCCGATGATTCGCTGGCTCGAGGCAAACGCTTACGACGTCAGTTACCTCGCCAGCGTCGACCGCGCGCGCAACGGCGCGCTGTTGCAAAATCACAAGGCATACCTGTCCGTCGGTCATGATGAATACGTCTCGGGGCCGGAGCGTGCCGCCATGGAGGCGGCCCGGGGTGCCGGTGTCAATCTGGCGTTCTTCAGCGGGAATGAGGTCTTCTGGAAGACCCGTTGGGAAAACAGCATTGACGGCAGCGGTACACCGTACCGCACGTTGGTTTGCTACAAGGAAACGCTGGGCCCGCAATCCCAGCCGGCTGCGACGGCGGTAGTCGATCCCCAGGATCCGCCGACATGGACCGGTACTTGGGCCGACGCAAGCAAGAGCCCACCGGCTGATGGCGGACGCCCGCAGAACGCGCTCACGGGGCAGTACTTCCGCGTCAACGGCCCCTCATCAGAAAACGCCGGCCTACGGATCCAGATTCCAGCCGTTCAGGGGAAACTGCGTTTCTGGCGGGGTACCCAGGTCGCCAACCAGTCTGCCGGACAGACCTGGGCTCTGCCGCGTGGCACGCTGGGGTATGAATGGGATGCCGAGGAGGACAACGGGTCCCGCCCTGCAGGGCTGTTTGACCTGTCCACCGCGACATACACCCTGACACAGGACTACTTGCAGGACGCGGGCGGCATCTACGGCGCCGGAGTGGCAACCCACCACATGTCGCTTTACCGCGCCTCGAGCGGTGCTCTGGTGTTCGGCGCCGGCACCGTGCAGTGGTCATGGGGCCTCGATTCCACCCATTTTCCCGACGGCTCATTCAGCGGCGGCGACTCGGTTCCCGTCGATCGCAACATGCAACAGGCGACCGTCAACCTGCTTGCCGACATGCATGTGCAGCCAGGGCAGCTGCAGGCGGGGTTGACACCGGCGACGGCATCGACAGATGGGGTCGCGCCAACATCGACTATCACTTCTCCCGCTCAAGGGGCAACCGTACATAAGGGCACTGCCGTCACCATCACTGGAACCGCGTCGGACAGCGGTGGTGGTGTCGTGGCCGGAGTTGAGATCTCTGTCGATGGTGGCGCGACCTGGCACGTGGCGAGCGGGACCAGCAGCTGGAGCTATACCTGGGTGCCGTCAGCCACTGGCTCGGCTACTCTCGAGAGCCGCGCCGTTGACGACAGCGCCAATCTGGAAAGCCCCTCGAGCATCACCGTCACAGTGGGGCCGCCAATCTGTCCATGCAGTGTTTTCCTCTCGCAGCAGCCGGTGAGTCCCAACGTGAACGACGGCGCCGCTCACGAGTTGGGCATGAAGTTCCAGGCCGCGACGCCGGGACAAATAACCTCAATCCGGTACTGGAAGGCCATCAGTGAGACGGGTACGCATACCGGACGCATCTGGTCCGCAACCGGGTCGCAGCTCGCTTCTGTCGGCTTCTCCGGGGAAACCGCCTCCGGCTGGCAAACTGCGACGCTCACGACTCCACTGCTGATCCAGGCTAACACGACCTATGTGGTCTCGGTAAACGCGAACACCTACTACGTCGCAACCAACGGCGGTCTGTCCAGCTCGGTGGTCAATGGTCAGCTGAGCTCCGTGGCGGATGGCGCCAATGGTGTTTTCGGCACCCCCGGAGCCTTCCCCAGCTCCACTTTTCAGAGCACCAACTACTTCCGCGATGTGGGCTTCGTCCCCTCGTCGAATGTGCTCAAGGTGAGCGGCGACAACCAGAGCGGCACTACAGGATCGACTCTCGCCAATCCTCTGGTGGTGCAGGTGCTGGATCCAAATGGCACTGCGCAATCCGGCAAAACGGTGACCTTCAGTGTGACCGCAGGTGGCGGCTCGGTGTCCCCGACCAGTGGAGTCACCGACACCAACGGGCAGGTCAGTGCCATGCTGACTCTGGGTACGAGCGCCGGGCGCACAACAGTAACGGCAACCGCGACAGGCATCGGCAGCGTAACGTTCAACGCCATCGCGCTGCAAAACACCGTGTTGACCACCCAGACGCCGTTGATGTCCAACGTTACGGAAAACAACGGCGTCGAGCTGGGCATGAAGTTCCAATCCAGCGAGGGCGGGCAGATCACCGCGATCCGATACTGGAGGGCGTCGAATGAAACGGGTACGCATACCGGACGTATCTGGTCGGCGACCGGGACGCTGCTCGCATCGGTGGCCTTCACGGGAGAAACCGCTTCCGGCTGGCAGATACAGGCGCTTCCGACTCCGCTGAACATCCAGCCTGCCACCACCTATGTGGTATCGGTGAACACGAACCTCTACTACGTGGCATCGAACAGTGGTCTGACGAATGCCGTGGTGAATGGCTATCTGAGCTCGGTGGCGGACGGGTCGAACGGGGTCTACGGTAGCCCCAACAACTTCCCCAGGTCGTCTTATCAGAGCACGAATTACTTCCGCGACGTGTGCTTTGGCAACAGCCCGAGCCTCACGAAGGTGAGTGGCGACAGCCAGACAGGCGCACCGGGCGTGAAGTTGCCCAACCCGATGACCGTAGCCGTGCGAGACGCCTTTGCCAGCCCGGTTCCTGGGACCAACGTGAGCTTCAGTGTGACCGCAGGCGGCGGTTCAGTTTCTCCGACCAACACAGTCAGCGATGCCAACGGAAGAGCCGGTACAACATTGACTCTGGGTCCCAGCGCCGGGAACAACACAGTACACGCGACTGCCACCGGCTTCGGGAGTGTGGATTTCACCGCCACGGCGGTGGCCGGCACGCTGTTCACTGATCAGATACCGGCGCTCCTCAACGTCAGCGAGTCCGGTGTCGAGCTGGGAACGAAGTTCCAGGTTTCCGGACCCGGACAGATTACTGCGATCCGTTACTGGAAAGCCTCGAACGAAACCGGTGCGCACACGGGCCGCATCTGGTCTGCAAACGGCACACAGCTCGCTTCGGTCGTGTTCTCAGGAGAGACCGCCTCCGGCTGGCAGATTCAGGCGCTCACGAGTCCGCTCGCTCTCCAGCCCAACACTACCTATGTGGTGTCGGTGAACGAGAACGTCTCGTATGTCGCAACCAACAGCGGACTGGCCAGCCCGGTGGTCAATGGCCCTGTGAGCTCGGTTGCGGATGGGGCGAACGGGGTGTTTGCCGGCAGCGGAGCCTTCCCGGCTTCGTCTTATCAAAACACGAACTATTTCCGCGATATTGCGTTCGCGCCGCAATGAGATGAGGTGTGGCGGGGCCTGGAGCGGGCCGCAGCGTCGAGCCAGGAAGGAGGGGAGTTTGGAAGGTCGCTCGATCAACCCGTTGGAGCCCGCTCTGCAGCCGACGCCGCCGGTGAGCGTCGAGTTGGCACCGCCCCACGCCGACTCGGGGACGCGCGCCGCACCGCGGCGCTCACCGGTGCGATCAGAACTGAGCTCGATCCTCAAACGGATTCCGCCACTGTGGTGGCTGAGAAACCGGCTGCGCGGCTCCTTTTGCGCCTCATTGCGCCACGTCGCCGGGATTCGGGAGAGTCGCGACATTTTCGCCGAGCTGCTGCGAACCCAGAACGCGGCGTCACCGCCACCGGAGCTGTCCAGCTCCCGCCAGATCGCCGCTCCCTATCCCGAGCTGCGGCGCTTCTGCCGGGCGGATCGGGCTTGCCGCCGCACGGATGTTATTTTCGTGACCGGCCGATTCCGCAGCGGCAGCACTCTGGTGTGGAATCTCTTCAGGCACCTTCCGGCGTTCACCGCTTACTACGAGCCTTTCAACGAGCGCCGCTGGTTCGATCCCAGGACGCGAGGGTCTCACGTCGACGCCAGTCATCTCGAGGTCTGCGACTATTGGGCGGAGTACGACGGGCTGGAGTTGCTCGCCAGCTACTTCTCGGCGGACTGGAAATTTCAACACCTGTACATGCCGGCGCACGCTTGGAACCCGGCCATGCAGCGCTACCTAGAACTGTTGATCGAGAAGGCGCCGGGCAGGCCCGTACTGCAATTCAATGAAATGGACTTGCGTCTGCCGTGGCTGCGCGCGCGCTTTCCGGGTGCGAGGATTCTGCACATCTTCCGCCATCCACGCGATCAGTGGTGCTCGACCCTCGGGCGGAATCTGGCGAGCTCCGCGAGCCACACGCTGCGGCATTTCGCGGCAGCGGACGGCTTCTACCTGCTGCGCTGGGGCGAGGATCTACATCGCTATTTCCCGTTTCTGACTCTGGAGCAACACGCGCATCCGTACGAGCTGTTCTATCAGATCTGGAAGCTGTCTTATCTGTTCGGGCGGCTCCATGCGGATGTCTCGATCTCATTCGAGAGTCTCGTGCAAAGCCCCGAGCCGACGCTACGCAATGTATTCGAGACGCTGGCCATAGCCGGGTTGCCGGTGAACACGCTGTTGCCACTGGTGAAACCCGTGCCCCTGGGGAAGTGGCGCTCGTATGCGGCTGCCGAGTGGTTCGAGGCTATCGAACAGCGGGTCGATCTGACATTCGACGATTACGCCGCGACTACAAATCCCGTGACGCTTTCATCACAAACACAACATCCGATTTCCTGAAGCCATGCGCATCCGGATCTTCGGTCAGTACCTGCCTCCATCGATGGTCTCGCTGGCCGGGGTGGAGGCAGCGCTCTTCTATCTGGCGCTGATCGGAGCCGGACTCGTGCGCTTTGGGTTGGACGTGAGCGCTGTTCAGCGTTTTCAGGGACCGCTTTGGCCGCGCGCGATGCTGTTCAGCGCCATGATGTTCACGAGCGTGCTGGCGTTCGGCCTCTACAGCGCGCGTCAACGGGCGCGCGGCATTGGATTGGTCATTCGAGTGTTCGCCGCGCTCAGCGCGGGCGTCGCTGCCACCGCCGTGGCTTTCTTCCTGGTCCCGGATCTGTCGATCGGCCGCGGCGTTCTTGGGCTCGCCGCGATCGGTGCCGCCGTGGCGATTACAGGTGCACGTCTCGTCTTCAGACACCTCGCGGATGGCGAAGCGTTCAAGCGCCGTGTGGTTGTGTACGGCGCAGGCAGGAGGGCCGCCACAATCGCCCGATTGCGTCGTCGGTCCGACCGGCGTTATTTCACACTGGTTGGCTACATACAGTGCGACTCGGAAATCGTGGCGATTCCTCCTGAGCGGCTGTTGCGGGTGACGTATGGACTTCCAGAGCTCTGTGACCGCTGCGGTATCGACGAGATCATCGTGGCAATGGATGATCGACGCCGCGCCTTTCCCGCTCACGAGCTTCTCGAGTGCCGTACCGCCGGTGTTGACGTTATCGAGCTGCTCTCATTTCTGGAGCGGGAGACCGGCCGCGTGCGCATTGATGTCCTCGATCCGAGCTGGTTGATTTTCGGCGAGGGTTTCCGGTGTGGATCGGTGCGACGCTTCACCTCACAGTTGCTCGATCTGTTCGCCAGCCTGGTCATTTTCATCCTGGCGCTGCCGACGATGCTCGCGGTTGCTATTGCCATCAAGCTGGAGGACGGCTGGCATGCTCCGGTTTTGTATCGGCAGGATCGGGTCGGCTTGTGCGGACGCACATTCCGACTGCTGAAGTTCCGCAGCATGCGCGTGAATGCTGAGGCGAGCAGTAGGCCCCAGTGGGCGCAAAAGAACGATCCGCGGGTGACGCGGGTGGGGCAGATCATTCGCCTGCTGCGAATCGATGAGCTGCCGCAGATCATCAACGTCCTTCGGGGCGACATGAGCTTCGTCGGTCCACGACCAGAGCGGCCGCAGTTCGTCGCTGAGCTGGCCGAGAGGATTCCGTACTACGGTGAGCGCCACTGCGTGAAGCCGGGAATTACCGGGTGGGCGCAGCTGTGTTTTCCGTATGGCTCCTCCGAGCAAGACGCACGGGAGAAGCTGCAATACGATCTCTATTACATTAAGAACAATTGCCTGCTGTTCGACCTGTCCATTCTCGTCCAGACAGTCGAAGTCGTATTCCTGGGGAAAGGGGGACGCTGAGCGACCGCTTTATTAACGGCGCACCGACTCCCGTGCTCCGGCGATGCGTCGAGAAACGCTGCACTACCTGATTACGAGCAACACACAGAGAATGATCATCCGCCAAGCCGCGACGCCGAAGATCACAGATGTCACCACGCCTCGCATGAATCCATCATGGTCCCTGCGGGCCGGCCCCCATGTCGATCGATGCATCAGGTGAGATCGCATTTAACTCTCCGTCACGACCTGAAGGACCAACGACCGCGAGGGTCGCTGGGTTCCGGAGCTGCTGTACGTCGCGCTGGGCGATAGGCTCCAGATACGCCTAAAGAATGCTGTGCCTCCGCCCGCAAGATCAGTGCCTGGGCGGAAGGGTGCGTTTGCCCCCACTTCATTTGCGGTGCACCATTCCAGCAAGGCTGAGTGCGCCGCAGCACTTGCTCGACCTCGGCTTTTAAGAGCTCTTGCATCTTTGCGCATCTGCGCTGTGTGTCGGGTGTAAGAGACGTATTCCAACGGCGACATTTTGCAGATTCACGCGTTTGCTGGCTTACTCCGCCCGCGCAGGGCAACTCCAGTCTCGAGACTGGGGTTCGAGCCTTCGGAGTTGGATCTTCGAGGAGCTGACATTGCGGAACTGTCGTTGGATCTGTGGTGACAGGCAGTCCGCAGTAATAGCTCGATCGGCATACGCGACTACAGGTCGCGCCCTCGCATCATGTTCGCCCCACCCCCGCGACTTCATTCACACTTTTACTCTCGGGATTGTCGAAGTATATGCACAATTTGCAACTCAGCTTTGTATCTCGCCCGACCCGCGCTGTGGAGCGTTGGATCAGTCGGTTCCGCGATCTCTCCCTCATTGCGGGTGTTTGTCTCATCGGGCTCACGCTTGGCGGGTTGCCGACAATCGCGTCGGCGCAGGCGCTCGGAGATACGAACGTCGAACCCGCGATGGACAACGACGCCGCCGGGATGGCAGAGGCTTTTCGGGTGATCGCGTCCTCCAGCGAGACGGTAAACACGCTGAAGGTTTACGTCGATTCCTCCTCACAGGCCAGTAAAGTCACGGTTGGTTTGTATACAGATGCCAACGGACATCCCGGCAGCCTGCTCGTCCAGGGAAGCAAAGCAACACCTGCAGCCGGTAGCTGGAACACCCTATCGATAACTTCCACTCAGGTAACGGCCGGGAGGGCTTACTGGATCGCCGTGCTGGGTACTGGAGGCACACTGGCGTTCCGCGATGATTGCTGCGGAGGCGGAACGCCGTCCGAGAACAGCGCTCAGACGAGCCTCACTTCCTTACCGGGAAGCTGGTCCTCAGGTCTGCGCTGGTCCGACGGCTCCCTCTCCGCCAATGCATCCTCCTCCACGACACCGCCGCCTCCGCCGCCCGGCCAGATCGCCACTGGCACTGCGACAGTGAGCTGGATGCCGCCGACGGCGAACACCAATGGCTCGACCCTCACAAATCTTGCCGGCTACAAGGTCCACTACGGTACTTCGTCCAGCAATCTCAACCAGACAGTCCAGGTTGCCAATCCGGGCTCGACGAACTATGTGTTGAATAATCTCACTAGCGGCGCGACGTGGTACTTCGGTGTAACCTCGTACACGAGCAAGGGAGTCGAGAGCTCCGTGTCTAACATTGTCAGTAAGGCCATTCCGTAGGTCGCACACCTGCTGCAATAGACAGGCAACTATCGACCGGTTGAGGCAGCCACGTTCATCTGTGGAACCTGCTCACCGGCTTTCTGCGCATACAGTGAGGCGGCGAGCTCGTGCCTCCCATCCGCCATGAGCCGCTCGATAGCGCGGGTAAGCTGGGAGGCGATCAACAACATGCTCGCGCAGCACCAGGTAGGGCAGGTAGACGTCAGATCTGCCGCGGAGCAGGTCCGGTGGAGTCCAATTCGGAGCCTGGATAGCATCACGTCTCTCACAGGCCGTGAGAGAAAGTCGTCGCGGCAAATTTCTCTCAGAGCTTGCGAGAAAAATCGAGGGCGAGCATCTGCCGCGTGTCGCCGCGGAAATTTCCTGTGGGTACAACATGGTGTTGATCTTCGAGCTGAAGGATCCCGTCCAGCGCGGCCATCAAACGACTGCCAACGGTTGGTCGAGGTCGATGACTCCCGCCTCCACAATATCTCTGGGCCTCAAACGTCTCGGTATTCAGGAGCCCGCTCAGTCACTGGAAAGTTGAGCAATGGATACCGAGCCGCTCGATAAATTGCTCCGTGAGGCTGCGCCGCGGGCGGACCCTCTGCAAGACGGGCCACATCGGCAAGAGCGTCGCGCAGACATCACTGATAGTTGCAGATTCTCTTATTCAGGCTATCGATGTAGGCCAGTTCTCTGCCGGGTGCCTTCAACTCGGCCTCCATGAGATTGATCCTGGTGATAAACAAGGAGCAGCCCGTCGTGACTAAGGCCGGTATCGTTCCTATGAAAGTGCCGGCGATGTGCGCGGGTAGCTTGGCAAGGCAGGAGAGGGTGGTCAGCGAATACTTGATTTTCTGAATACTCATGTATTCGCGGTACTGATGCAACAGATGGTGTATTTCCTGCCGGAGCTCTTTGTCGCTCCATCCCTTGCTCGAGACATTTCGAATCCAGCCCCGCGATGCGTCGCGTCCGGACTTGAACTCTGGCTCTGCCCGCAATTGCAGGATGTCGTCAAATGACATCAAATCCTGTGGTGCAGGAAATTCGTTCAGGACGACGTGCAGAACCGTTGCCGTCTTTACAATCGGAGATTCCTCGGCAAAAGACGCCGGAGTCAGTATGGGTGTCGCGACGACATCGTTGCGCTGGCTCGCATCGAGCGCCGCGGCTCGGCTGAGCCATGCGTTGATGTCAAAAAGATGTTTGATGGAGGCGCGCTATCTCGCGCCCCAGGGCGGAATGCCAATTTGAGTCCTTCGATCGGGGGCGATGACAGTAATTGGCAGTCCGCGGCTCGAAGTTAAGGGAGCCCAAGTAGCGCCGAGGATGGGACACTACCGGAGTGACGGCCCGCTGGATCACCAGGATTGGCCGTGCATTTCAAGACCGTGATTGCGCGCCCGTGCCCGGGAAAGTTGGAGGAGTCATCGAGAGCACCTCGCGCTTGCAGACCGGGTCGACGGAAACAACGTCTTACTGGATCATCTCCGTCGCTCCGACGAGTTCTCGATTTCCCTCATACTGGGGACTAAGTTTCAACATCAAGGAACGGTGCCGGTCAGCAAGGAACTGTTGCATCGCTGAGCCTGCAGGGATGTATTTGCCGTTCTGGGGCCGGACCGAGGTTCGCAAAGCGGCGTGAGGACCGGGCAGGGAAGTCGTTGTTCTGCGGAAAGCTTTGGTCTCTTCGATCTAAGTCGCTGATGAAAACGTACGTCGCTTGCACCACGCGTTCCAGACGTCCACCGTCGCACGCGACATCCGCCCTCGAATTCGCGCAGGCTTTCGCCAAAGTCTTTGCCACCTAAATATCGTGAGGCAAGGGGCGCCTGTTGATTCCGCTCGCGCCGTCAAGCGTACAGTGCTTACGTTCTGTAGGGTGCTGTATGAGGGAAATTTAAATGGACGGTCATCAGATCTGTTGGATATGATCCTGACTTGATTTCGAATCACTTGCGCAAGACCAACTTGATGTATGAAGAGCAAGTCGCTGCAGGCCGGAAAGGTCAACCTGGATGTAAAGGGCACTACTATCGCGGTAGTGTCGCAGAAGGGCGATGACTACATCTGCGTAACCGATATTGCGCGCTACAAAGACAATGAGCGAACGGACTACATCATTCAGAACTGGCTGCGCAACCGCAATACCATTGAATTTCTCGGCATCTGGGAACAGCTGAATAACCCCGATTTTAATCCCATCGAATTCGATGGGATTAGAAACCAGGCGGGCCTCAATAGTTTTATACTCACCGCCAAGCGCTGGATCGAATCTACCGGCGCTATCGGCCTCATTTCCAAGTCTGGTCGGTATGGCGGTACCTACGCGCATAAGGACATCGCGTTTGAGTTCGCTTCCTGGGTGTCAGTGGAATTCAAGCTATATCTCATCAAGGAATTCCAGCGCCTCAAGGAAGACGAAAACCGACGCCTTTCCCTTGCATGGGATCTGAACCGCACACTCTCCAAACTCAACTATCGGATCCATACTGACGCGGTAAAGACCAACCTCATTCCGGCTGTGGTTAGCGCCGCACAGGCTGCCAGCACCTACGCGAGTGAGGCTGACCTTCTCAACGTTGCTCTGTTTGGCCAGACCGCCTCCAGAAGCTGAACGCCGTCGCAATTCGCCAAATGCGGTTGTTGACAGGCAGTCCTGTGCTCATGCGTCTTGCGAATCTGCGATGACCGGAAACCTCTGGGTGACACAATGATTGACCGGGTGACATCAAAGAAGAGTCCCCACAACAATCGGGACAAATACAGCTCGGCCGTTAGAGTCATTCTAATTTGACATAATATACATTATGCGCATCTCAAGTGATACGTAGAAGCTTAGGAATCAGCCTTTCTCTTGTCCTACGCCGCTACCTCGACATATTCGACTTGGCTCGACGCTGGCGGAATCGGCGAGCCGCACTCCCGCAAGCCCTCTAGGTGAAGCGTGATCGCTTCCCGGATCGCTTGCTCGGTCTCGGTCAGGGTCGATCCCGTGGCAACACAGCCAGGAAGATCGGGTACGTACGCCGAAAAATTCGTCCCGGCGTCCTCGATCACCACTGCATAACGCATGAAAAAGTTACTCATTTCTTGAACCCAGCCTGCTTGAGGATACTGTTTAGCGTGCCGGGCGCCAAATCGTCCCCGAGCTTTCCCGCGACGGTGACCAGACCGGCTTTGCCGGGGTGCTTAAACTGCCGGTGACTGCCTCGCATCCGCGCTACATACCAGCCGTCGCAATTCAGAAGCTCCAGGATTTCGCTGACCTTCATCGCGTATCCCAACTCAAGCCGAGCAGTCAAATCTGCCGACTCTGCGGCAATGTCTGAACGACAGAAAGAAAAGCCAACCTGCCGCCAGATTGAAGGCATCGAGCCCGACATACCGACCGCTACCCGCCGGAACCCTCATAACTGATCCATCCATTGTTAGATTGACGGAGAGCGTACTGGATGCCGGAGCAAATTTGCAGCCGGAATTTATGGCATAAATGACCAATTTTGAAAATCACCAACAGTAAGCGTCGCGCGCAAGATGGGCGTGTTGTTTTACGCGCAGTTGTAGGCGGTGTAACCCAACGCCTTATCCACGCACTCGTCGACGAGGCCTGATCACGCGATGGCTTCCTGCCGGGCCCGACGGCGATCCTTCGCCTACAGATGGACGCCACCCGGTACCCGTCAGGACATCGGCGAGTCGTAGCAACGTTCGTGCTCCCTTTTTTCTGGTGCAGCAGTTACTGCCCGCCCTGTGCAAAGGCAGCAACATCATCTTCACCTCGTCATTGGCTGCACGCGCCTCAGTCGGCACCCTGCCGCCTACGCCGCGACCAAAGGATCAATCGATACCCTCGTCAAACATCTCGCGAGTGCACTCGGACCGCGCGGGATCAGATTGCACCACGCGCTCGAACCACGTCACCGGTAGAAGCGCCCTCTTCCCGGACATTGAGCTCGCGCGCTTTCCTACATCCATTGCCCTGGGATAGCGAGGCGCCGCCCGCGGTTGATTCCAAGCCGGTGTGGGAGCTCTATGATCTCACTCACGACTATTCCCAGTCGCAGAATCTCGCCGCCCGCGAACCGCAGAAACTCGCCGAGCTGCAAGCGGCATACCATCAGGCTGCACTACAGAACCAGGTGATCGAGCCGGAAGGTACGCAGGGGCAGGCGCCGCGGCCATTTGTGACGGCGGGACGGAGGCACTTCGTCTACTACAACAGCGCGATGCGTTATTCCCGCTACGCGTTCGCGAGCATCATGAATACCTCCTGGCAGGCCACAGCGGTGGTGGATGTGCCTCCTGGTAACCCGGACGGTGCGCTGGTCGCGCAAGGGGGTTGGCTGGTTGGTTGGGGTCTCTACATCATCGGGGGAAAAACGCAGTTCATCTATAAAGCTACGGGCCAGCGGCGTGATATGTTGCGACTCGTCGCACCCGATGCGTTGGTGGCTGGACATCACGAGATCAGTGTTGCGTTCTCGTATGACGGCGGCGGCATTGGCAAAGGTGGCAAAGCCGAGCTGCTCGTGGACGGGCACGAGGTAGCGGGTGGACGTCTGGAGCGCACCTTCGGCGCACTGATTCCCAACGAAGGGGGGGCGAGCATCGGCCGTGATTACGGCACGACCTTGACGGATGACTACCGCTCTCCGTTCACTTATCCCGGCACCATCGAAAAGGTCACGATCGATCTCGTGAGGTAGTCCAAGTATCCGCGCGCCTCTCGCTCGTCAACGCGCCATTCCCGAAGGCGGCTGTCACGGTTAGCGTTCAATACTGCACTGGTTGACCCGGTGCATCACGCAACCTATGATGTTTCATGAATCCCGACAAGCAATCGCGCGCCCGAGAGATCGATATGATGATCGACCGGCCGAACCCATTTTCCGATCCGCAGCTCGTGGCCCGGTACGCCGATAGTCCTCCTCGAATCGTGCCCGGCTTCGAGAGCATGCAGCGCATGACGGCGCTGCTGCTTGCGGAGCGTGTCCCGGCAGATGGCCGAGTGTTGGTTGTTGGAGCCGGTGGCGGACTGGAACTGAAGACATTTGCTCAGCACTATCCAGGTTGGACCTTTGATGGCGTCGATCCGAGCGCGGCAATGTTGCAACTGGCTCGACAGACCCTGGGATCGCTTGTCCCTCGGGTAACGTTACATCAGGGCTACACAGCGAACGCACCGGAAGGCCCTTTCGATGGCGCGACCTGTCTTTTGACGTTGCATTTCTTGCCTCTTGAGGAACGGCAACGCACGCTAGCCGAAATCCATCGCCGCCTGAAGCCTGGCGCCCCCGTTGTGGTCGCACACCTGTGCATTGCGCAGGACGATGCACGCGCGGTCTGGTTATCGCGATATTCAGCATACGCCGGCATCGATCCAAACCAGGCCGCCGTCATCGATTCGCAACTAACCATCCTGTCGCCAGAGCAAGACGAAGCGATGCTGCGTGAAGCCGGTTTCTCCAGACTCAGCTTATTCTATGCCGGCTTCACATTTCGTGGCTGGGTGGGATACGCCTGATGTCCGGGAGAATCGACGCGCACCCTGCGCTTCGTTACCCATCCGAAGGGGGCCGAAGGGGTGACCTGTGAACGGATACGGCAGCAAGGGGCAATCAGCAATGGCTTCCAAAGGTAAGCGGCAAGTCGCAAAAACAGCATCGCGTATGTATCTGCTGACGTTTCCAAGCCGAATCCTAGCCTTGCTCGCAGCGGTATGCGTGAGCGCCCATTCCGCTGTAGCTCAAACTCCAACAACGCCTCTCGAGCTCATGGTGCTCGGGTCGGGCGGTCCGGGGGCGGTCGGGCGCGCGGCGTCCTGTTATCTCGTGCTCATCGATGGCAAGGCGCGGATACTCGTGGATGCCGGCCCGGGGGCATTTGCTCGGCTCGGTGAAGCCAAGCTATCTCTGTCAGACACCGACATCGTTCTTCTGACCCACCTGCATATCGATCATGCGGGTGAGCTTCCAGGCTTGTTCAAGGCGCGGGTAGTTTCCGGCGGCGACTCTGTTGTATTCAACGTCTGGGGGCCTGCGGGCACGACACAGGAAGGCGCGTATTTCCCCTCCACGAGTCAATTTCTGGACCTGCTGTTCGGGGCAAAGGGAGCCTTTGCATACTTACAGGATTTCGCTGCGCCGATCTCCCTCCACGGGCACGATATTCCCGCGACGGTCCAGTCAAATCCGGTACCCAAGGTAGTTTTCAATGAGGACGGTCTCGTCATTAGAGCCGTCGCTGGACATCATGGCGACGCCCCAGCTGTGATTTACCGCATCGACCATGGAGGCAAGAGCATCACATTCTCGGGTGATATCGATGCGAAAGGACTGCCAGGGCTGCGCACCATCGCCAAGGGAAGCGACTTGCTGGTGTTCAATAGCGTGGTCCTCGACCCGCCCGGCTCGCGAGCGATCTTGTACACGCTGCATACGCCGCCACGCGCCATCGGTGAGCTTGCCCGGGACACGGGCGTGCACAGGCTCTTGTTGAGCCACATCTCGCCCGCCGTCGAGGAGAATCAAGATGCAGTGTTTGATTCGATCAAGCGCAGTTATCGAGGCTCGGTGAGCCTTGCCGCAGATCGCACTCGCGTGCTGCCCTAAGGGCGGGCCCATTTCGACCCGGTCTCTCCTGCCGCTAAATCGATACCTCCTGGCAAGATCCGCTTCCCCCCCAACATGTCATGGACATAGTTCTTGGCCCGAACACAAGCCGCGGCGAGGGAAAGATGAGAGGCCAATCCCGCCGCAATGGCCGAACTCAATGCGCACCCCGTACCCCTGCATGTTGTATCGAGCCGCGCAGATGCCATTCTCCGGACAGGGTCTGTAGCCGTCACCAGCAGGTCAACCGCTTCGACCCCTGCACCGTGCCCTCCCTTGATCAATACCGCCTCAGCGCCAAGCTCGCGGAGCCTGTACGCTTGTCGCTCCTGCGTGCACTCATCAACCGCAATCATTTCATCCAGAAGCGTAGCTGCCTCCGGCAGATTGGGCGTGATGAGAGATACCCGCGGAAACAGTTCCAACCGCATCGCCTGACGGCCTTCGGCATCGAGCAGAGAGGCTCCCGAAGACGAAACCAACACCGGGTCCAGCACTATCGGAATCGAGGTGCGTGCAGGAAGGCATTGAGCGACGACCTCCACAATCGCCCTGTTGCCGAGCATACCGATCTTGATTGCGTCAACGGGCCGCGTTGCCAGCGCGGCGCTGATTTGAGCGCGTACGAGCTCTGCCGGCATGAGATGAACCGCGCGCACCTGGGAATCGGATTGCGCGGTCACAGCCGTTATTGCGCAGAGCGAATCCACCCCCAAATCGCTCAACACCTGCACATCCCGTATCAGTCCGGCCCCACCGCTGGAGTCGGACCCGGCGATCACGAGCACGACCGGTCGGCGGTTCATTCGTTGAATGCAATCAACGCCAGATGCGAGCGCCCCATCCGCTGCAATACCCGCGCGGCTCGCCAGGCGCGTACCCCGGTTCGGCAGCACAGCACGATTCGGGAATCCTGCGGCAGTAACATCGAGTTGGCCTCGAGCTCATGCAGCTCGAAGCGTAAGGCCGAAGTGAAGGGTGAGACGGGTGCCTCTGTCGAGCTTCGCAAATCAACTACGACATCGCCAGAAGACACATTGGCAGGCGAAATGAATTTCAGCCCCTCGCCAGTACCCTCCTCGGCACCAGAAAATGAGAATCCTCCGAAACGCAGAGTGCGGAAATCCACCGTGACGAGTTGACCGAGCATCGAAGGCTCGAGGCCCAGCAGGATCGCGAGCACCATGTGCGCCTGGAGGGTGCCCATGACGCCGACCGCCGTCCCGAGAACGCCGGAATGCGCACAGGAGCCGGCCTGATGTGGCATGTCCGGAAACACCGCTCGATAACTCGCACCACCGCCACAGAAGGCTCCCACGTATCCCGATAGTCCCAGCACGGAGGCACTCACCAGGACTTTTCCGGCCTCATGACATTCATCACTCAGGATGTACGTCACTGCGAAGCTGTCGGCAGCATCAACCACCAGATCCACCGTGGTGACGAGGTCTGCGGCATTGGCCGGTGTCAGTTTCTCTGCAACCGCATGGATACTCACGTGCGGATTTGCCTCCGCCAATGCCCTTTGAGCGGTGGGAGCCTTGAGAAGCCCCACCTCGCTGACACGATACAGTGGCTGTCGATGAAGGTTTGATTCTTCGATACAGTCGTGATCCACGATCGTCAGCTGCCCTACCCCGGCGGCACATAAATACTGAAGAACGGCGCAGCCGAGACCTCCGGCTCCTACAACAGCCACGGACGCACCGCACAGACGCGACTGCCCCACCTCGCCTATTTCGGGAAGCACGATCTGGCGGGAATATCGGGAGTTCATACTGCCTCCGCCCTGGCCAGCCACTCGGCCATTCGGGCCTCCGGATCGGGGTGTTTCACGATATCGCTCACGACGGCCGCGGAGTCCGCACCTGCCTCAAACACGCCGGCCAGCCGATCTACTGTGAGTCCTCCAATCGCAACGAGCGGCGTGGCACCGATGCGGCGCTTCCACTCGGTGATGCGGCCGAGACCCTGAGGGGGCCAAGGCATTGCCTTGAGTAACGTCGGGTAGATGGGCCCCAACGCGATGTAGTCCGGCTTCAGGGCGAGACCGCGTTCGAGTTCAGACGAGTCATGGGTGCTGACTCCGAAACGAACGCCCGCTCTGCGTAGAGCCGGGATGTCCGCACTGTCCAGATCGGTCTGACCCAGATGCACCCAATCGCAGCGCTCTTCCACTGCAATTTCCCAATAATCGTTGACAACCAATTGCGCGTTGTAATGCGCACTGAACGCCCTGGCGTTTCTGATTTCCTGGCGTATTTGCTCCGTCGGACGCTCCTTCACGCGCAGTTGTATCAATCGTGCACCGACAGCCAGCAGCCGACGAACCCAGGCGGCACTATCAACAATCGGATAGACACGCGATAGCGCGATCGTCAAAGAAATGCCCTGCCGACCACGGGCGTAGAGGGAGCCGCCAGATCGCGCGGCTCCATGGGTCCGGCGAGGTATGCGGCACGGCCTGCCTCAACTGCTGAGGCAAATGCTCCAGCCATCTCCACGGGGCGGGCGGCCTGAGCTACGGCGGTGTTTACGAGTACGGCGTCAAACCCAAGCTCGAGAGCCTGCGCCGCGTGCGACGGAACGCCAATCCCAGCGTCGATAATCATGGAGGTGCTCGGAAATCTTGCACGCAGCGCCTTCAGTCCGAACAGGTTGTTGAGTCCGCGTCCGGAGGCTATGGGTGCGCCCCACGGCATCAACACTTCGCAGCCCGCTTCGAGGAGCCTGTCTGCGACGACAAGATCTTCGGTCGTATACGGAAAGACCTGGAAGCCCTCCGCGGACAATATTCGCGCAGCCTCCACGAGACCAAACACGTCGGGTTGCAGAGTGTCGTTGTCCCCGATCACTTCCAGCTTGATCCACGGTGTGCCAAACACTTCGCGCGCCATTTGTGCCGTGGTGACCGCTTCTTTGACAGAGTGGCAACCGGCGGTGTTAGGCAGGACGCGTACATCGAGATCACGCACCAGGGACCAGAAACCCTGTCCGGCACGTTCACCGCTCGATTCGCGACGCAACGAGACTGTCACCACTTCGGTTCGCGACGCCTTCACGGACTGTGTCAGAATCGCAGGCGAGGGATAGCCAGCCGTGCCCAACAGCAAGCGCGAATGCAGATCGATCCCGTAAACCTTCATGGTTTACCCTCCCTGCATCGGGGCGAGAATCTCGAGGTGATCGGCGTCTGATACCCGCGCACTCGGCCGCGATCCTACCGAAACGAACACGCCATTCAGCGCGGTCGCGACGACGGCGTCGCCGTAGCCAAGCTCCTTCAATACAGATGCGACATCGGAGCAAACGACATCATGCCAAACACCGTTCACGCGGATCTTCACTCATGACCTCCGGAAAGTAACGATTGTGCAGAACCACCTCTGCGGCCATGCACGCGAGTGAGGGTGCAATCAGAAATCCATGCCGATAAAAGCCGTTGACATACACAATGCCCCCGTGAGACCGAATCCGCGGCAAGTTGTCCGGAAACGCCGGGCGCACTCCCGTTCCCATTTCTACAATCTCTGCCTCACCGAACGCCGGATGGACCGCATAGGCGGCGCTGAGAAGCTCGAGTACGGAGCGGACGCTGATTCGAGTGCTCTCATCGCTCTCGATCATCGTCGCCCCAATCATGAAGAGGCCCTCCCCGCGCGGCACGATATAGACTGGCACGCGGGGATGCAGAACCCGGACGGGCCTGGTCAGAGAAATCTCCTTGGACCGCACGAGGAGCATCTCGCCCTTGACGCCCCGTAGGTTGGTCAAAACATCGCGGGCGGCAAGTCCCCGGCAATCCACTACACGATCGGCGGCCGCTATCGCATCCAGCAAGGCGTTGACGTTGAAGCGAATTCGGACGCCCAATTCGGCGAGTCGCTGTGCCAGCGCCGCCAACGCGGCACGAGGATCCAGATGACCTTCATCCTCGACGAACAAAACCCTGTTGAAGCGCCCAGCCAGATCGGGCTCCAATCGCCCGAGCGCTTCGCCATGGATCCATTCAAACTGTTCAGTGCGACGTGAGAAATTGGTGAGCTCACTGATATCACGCGCGTGAGCGACCACCAGGGTTCCGTTGTGCGCCGTATCGGGGAATCGCTTGCGCCACCACCCGATACTCGTGGTTCCCAACTTCGAGACAATCGGATCACCGCCGCCTGCCAGCTCGCACCACGGCGCCAACATGCCACCCGCGTGCCACGAACAGCTCGAAGAGCCCAGATGTGCGCCACGTTCCAGGACCTCGACTGTGGCACCTCGCTCTGCGAGCTCCAAGGCACAACTCAGTCCCCCGACTCCGGCGCCGATGACAGTGACATCCACTGATCAGTCACCCTTTCGGGTCACATAGATCTCACTGCCGCTGTGCCGAAAGGTACTGGACATCTCGCGCATACCCTGTTGGCGTTGCGCCTCGGATCGCACCTCGTGCGAGATCCGCATGGAGCAGAATTTGGGACCGCACATCGAGCAGAAGTGAGCAACCTTGTGCCCCTCCTTGGGAAGGGTCGCATCGTGAAACGCGCAGGCGGTATCCGGATCGAGCGAAAGATTGAACTGGTCCTCCCAACGGAAGTCGAAGCGCGCGCGCGATACTGCGTCGTCGCGGTCGCGTGCACCGGGGTGGCCTTTTGCCAGATCGGCTGCATGGGCGGCGATCTTGTAGGTGATCACACCCGTCTTCACATCGTTACGGTCAGGCAACCCGAGATGTTCCTTGGGAGTGACATAACAAAGCATTGCCGTGCCGAACCATCCGATCATTGCAGCCCCGATGGCGGAGGTGATGTGGTCGTAGCCCGGCGCAATATCGGTAGTCAGCGGGCCCAGCGTGTAGAAGGGAGCTTCCCCGCAAACACTGAGCTGCTTGTCCATATTCTCCTTGATCTTATGCATCGGCACGTGACCAGGACCTTCAATCATGACCTGGCAGTCGCGCCTCCATGCGATCTGAGTCAGCTCGCCCAGAGTCTCGAGCTCGGCAAACTGCGCGGCATCATTGGCATCGGCGATTGAACCCGGCCGGAGCCCATCCCCCAGCGAAAAGCTTACATCGTAAGTGCGACAAATTTCGCAGATGTCCTCGAAGTGTTCGTACAGGAAGCTCTCTCTATGATGTGCCAGACACCACTTCGCCATGATGGAGCCACCGCGCGAGACGATCCCCGTAACCCTGTTGACTGTCAACGGTATGTACGCAAGGCGGACACCGGCGTGTATCGTGAAATAGTCGACGCCCTGCTCCGCTTGTTCGATCAAGGTATCGCGGAAAATTTCCCAGGTCAGCTCTTCGGCAATGCTGCCTACTTTTTCCAACGCCTGATAGATCGGCACGGTACCGATGGGCGTCGGCGCGTTTCGGAGGATCCATTCACGGATGGTATGAATGTTGCGCCCGGTGGACAGATCCATCACGGTGTCCGCTCCCCAGCGAATCGCCCACACCATCTTTTCCACCTCCTCAGCGATCGAAGAGGTCACGGCGGAGTTTCCGATGTTGGCGTTGATCTTCACCAGGAAGTTCCGCCCGATGATCATGGGCTCGGACTCGGGGTGATTGATGTTGGCCGGGATGATCGCACGGCCCGCTGCAATTTCAGCGCGAACGAACTCAGGCGTCACGTAGTCAGGAATGCCGGCGCCCCACGAGTGGCCATCTCGCCGCAACCCATCGAGAGCCCGCTCCCGACCGACATTTTCCCGAACAGCTACGAATTCCATCTCGGGCGTAATGAGCCCCGCGCGCGCATAGGCCAATTGAGTTACTGCGGCGCCGCTGCGTCCTCGAAGCGGCCGCCGTGAGCCGGGGAATACGTCAGTGCCTGAATGATTCTCGCGTGGGAAGCCATTGTCCATCGCTCGCACAGGTCTGCCTTCGTACACCTCCACGTCCTGACGCGCTGAAATCCACGCCTCGCGTAGCGGCGGCAATCCGCGCTCGATGTTCGTCTCTACACGTGGATCTGTGTAGGGTCCCGAAGAGTCGTAGACCGTGAGCGGCGGCTCTCCCGATGAGTGATGAAGTGAAATCTCGCGCATGGGGACGCGAATATATGGATGAAGAGTGCCTGCTCTGTATACCTTGCGTGATGCGGGCAGCGGCGTCGAGACGATGGAGCGCGGAACGGCATTCATTGTGATTCCCGGGGCGACCAAACATTCGCGGTCCCGAAAATGCCGTCAAAGGAAGAAATTCAAGCAACTGAAGAAGTTGCAATGAAAACTCGACTGAGTGCAATCAGTCGCACTTTCCTACGCCAGCATGATCTGGATCAGGTTCAAGGGTCGCCATGCCGTCCAGCTCTGCTGGCACCGATGGCCTCTCAGCCCCCTGCCGGGGCTCCCCTAGCGATTGATAAGATAGCGCCACGTAGAGGCTGCGGTCAACAGTCAACGAGCTATCGGGCTCTACTTCAATCTACTCAGCTCATTTACCTCATCCTCCAGCCCAAGATACTCCCAACGCTGCAGCGCTACAGGGACGTTACCATTCGACCATACATAGTCGTGGAAGCTGCGTATGCTGAACTGCGCGCCCTGTTTGATCCGCGCATCGTCCAGCATCCTGACAATCTGCAGCTTTCCGATCTGGTAGGAGATCTTCTGCCCGGGCTCGGCACCCATCTGGATGACTTCCGTCCGCGCATCCGCTGCACTCATCGGTACGTTGCGCTGTAGGAAACCGGCTGCTTGCTGCGATGTAAAGACACCCAACGCCAGATTCACATCCGCGATGACTCGAAGCGCCCGCAGACGCATCTGGTTGTATACCAACTCCCGCGAGTGCGGGCTGTCGTCGTACAGCCCCGACTGCAGCATCATCTCTTCCGAATAGGATCCGATACCCTCGTTCGCACCCAAATCGTAGTAATGCCGGCGTATCGGATCCGGATTCTTCCAGGATGCGCAAAGCTGCCCATATAGCCCGGCAGTTCCCTCCAGGACGATCTGGATGCGCGGATCCTTTGCAGCGGCGACCCGGAAATAATCGCCGTCGGCCGAAGGAGCAACTACATAGCGGATCCCGTTCTGATTGAGGCGCGAGGGCGAAGTCAGATCATCCAGCTCCACGAAATCACTCAGCGCCGCCAGATACGGCGGTACTGCTCTCAGCGCGAAGTGTTGTTGGCCGGGAGTCAGTGTCAGGATTCCCTTGCGCTGCAGAAAATCGCGCACCGCTGCTTCCGCTTTCTGATTCCGCGCCACAAATTCCCCCGTGCTCACCGGCATCACGAGCGGCGGCACGGCGTGGTTGCGATTTTCCTCGATTGCCGCGAATGCCGCGGCACGCCGCCATTCCTGCTCCGCCTGCGAAAGCAGCTGCTCGGGTGTGTACGGAATGAGAGCCACATTCCGCAGGAACCAAACATACGGATCACGTCCGATCGCCGGCTGCTGTGGCAGCGTCGGAAGAATTTTCTGCAGCCACGCCCGATATCGTTCCAGACCGAGCGCTGCCCGGTCCGCCGAAGCCTGCCACTCCCGGGCAGGAACCGTCGTCTGCGACGCCAGAGTGGCTGCCAGTTTCTGCAATTCCGGTCGAATGCCAGCCAATGAATCAATCGCCATTGCGGCCGAGGGCGCCGGAGCCCGTGCCAAATTCTTTTTCGCCTCCTTCAGGATCGCGGGGATGGCGTTCAACCGCGTGAGTATCTCGCGGCTGTGTTGCTCGTCGTACGGCCCGGGAACCGTGAGTGCTTCACCCACCGGCGTCAGAGTCTGCTCGACATAGAAGCCAGGGTCGCGCTCCCAACGTTTCAGGATATCCAACTCCCAGCGGACTCGCGCCAGTGCCGCTCCCAGGAGCCGGTGGTCAACCTGTTGTGCAATCGGAGCCCTCGGATCGCCCAGCGCGCGCCAGCGGTCCTCGAAAGAGCTCAGCTCGGTTCGCTGGATTTGAACACCCAGGGCCGACCAGTCACGCACCACACCGGGTGGGCGCTCCATGCGCGCCACATCGTTTCCCGTGTACTGCCCGGTTCGGGCCCGCCATTCCCAGAAATCGGCGGCAAGCTTTTGCTCCGAGCCGGCCGCGCCGTGCGAAAACTCGCAGACGGATGACAGCGCCAACACCACTATCGAGGCCTGCAATCGCTGCATCATCATTACAGCGCTCCGACGACGTTCAGGAACACACCGTGGTGTCTGAAGCTCAGATCTGTCAGATCGTCCGAGAAGCTCGTGAAGTTATAGCCCAGTCCAGCCTTCACATGCGGGCCCAGCTGCCGGTAGAACGCTGCCAGAATGCCGGAACGTCGCTCATTCAGATCCGGCATGTTGAGTACGCGCCCCTCGATCGTTCCCTCCCAGTTCGCGCGGAAG
>Ga0268264_10000187_pt1 | contig 129270 bp, 119 predicted proteins | sample KBSSwiS32_FD_190357 | JGI IMG/M metagenome (GOLD analysis project Ga0268264, IMG submission 190357) | Switchgrass rhizosphere microbial communities from Kellogg Biological Station, Michigan, USA - KBS Switchgrass S3-2 (SPAdes) (version 2) | ecosystem: Host-associated > Plants > Roots >... | reverse complement strand
GGCGCTTGGACAATTGATTTCGTTCGGATTTCGCAAAAAGCGCCAGCAGGCGAATTCTCGCGACGCTCTGTAACCTCAACTCCTGCAACCACAATCAGCACGCCGGCAGGCCGTGCTTTTATCTTGCAGTCCTCATCGAGCGCCCAACGCTTACTCCACGCTACGATTTTGTCCGACTCCGAAACCGTGCATCACACGTCGGTGCGCATACGATTCATGCGCACGCCGATTGCTCATCGCAGCATCGATCAACGACGACCGAACCGACGTAAGCCCGTTGCAAACAGAGTGCTCGGCCGGCGAAGCGGATGACAATAGGACGGCATTGTATGCGCTGCCCAGCGTACAATTTATTAAGTTGGGCATGTCGATTTCACTTCCGATGTTCACTCAATTGCGGAAGTACAACCGACGTCGCAGAACTTTGCATTCGTGACGCGACCGGATTTCAAAGTTCACGCCGGACCAGTGCGACAGCTACATAGGCGGGGCATTTAGGCCCAAGTTCGCCTGTTGACGGTCAGCCTGCGCGCCGCGCAGAAAATCCTTCTGCCAACGACTTCCGGACCCCGCTCAGAGTATGCTACGCATTGTGCAACCAGAGAGCGCAATGCCCCAATTATATCAGGGATATTCCTCACGACTGTCAGCTCCAAACGGCGAGCTCGTGACAAAGCTGTTGGCGCTGCGCCCCGGCGGGGCCGTGACTATTGTTGGTCTCGGGCAGGCTCAGCTTATTGAGGTCTTGTCCGGTACGTCGTTTGAGCTCCGCATGTTGCGACTTGACCTCGTTGGCGTCGCCACTGCGGCCCTTGCGATTGACCGGATTCTTGACGATCTGGCGGACCTCGCTGCGGCTCTGTGGCCAGATTGGGAAAGCGCCGGGTCGCCAAAGCTGTTGCCGCGATTGCTGCCAGCGTGGCGCAGCGCCGCGACGCGCTTTGCGTCGGCAGGCCGCCGTCCTCGGTTTCCGAATCTTGCCCACGAAACGGAACTTGCCCATTTGCTGGCTGTCCTTCCGGGTCTTGTACTTCTTGCGGAGGTGGATTCGTTGCGCAGCGAGCGCGCAGCACCAATCATCACGGCGCTCGATTGGTGTCGTCGCCACGGCGCTGCCGTCGTGGCTCTGCTTGGCGAAGAGCCAGAGCCCGAGTCGCCTTGGGACCTCTTGCTCTATGACGCGCTCATCGTCGATCCGTTGCCCGTCGAGCCGGCGGCGCGCCGACTGATCCTGCCCTCCTCCGATATCGCGTCACGGGGTAGCGCTATCGAGCGGCGTATGCGCGAAGCCCTGCAGGCCGCGCCCGATCTTGCCGGCCTGTTTGAGGACGAAATCACCCTGCAGCTTGGCGCGCTTGGGCCGACGCCGCGCGTCGACCTGCTTTGGCGTGACGGTAAGGTGGTGGTGGAACTCGACGGACCCGAGCACGAGCGTGATCCAAACTATGGCGCAGACCGTCACCGGGACTACGAACTCCTCGTGGCAGGCTACCTGGTATTGCGGCTTACCAACGCCGAGGTGCAACTGGATCTCAGCCGCTCGCTGGAGAAGGTGCGCCGCGTGGTCAATCTGAGGAGAGAACGGCCTTGAGCTACGACCCGACACCCACCCAAGCACTGCTGCTCTTCCGGCTCCTCGCCCGCCATGGCGCATGTGCGCAGGCCGAACTCAAAACGAAGGTTCAGGTGAGGGACCGAGAAGCCCTGGTCAAGGCGAAGATGATCACCGCGCCCAAAGTGGGCCGCGGGTTCAAGCTGAAGCTTGAGGACGCCGGTTGGGCCTGGACCGCGACACATCTTACCGCGGCGCTGCCGCCGGCGCAGCAGACGCTCTCCGACTTCCTCGCTCGGCTCAGCGAACACTTGGCTAGGAGTGGCGAGACGCTGGCCAAGTTCATCGGCAGCAAGCCGGAAGAGATTCCACCTCCGCAGGCTGCACGAACGCGCCGCAAACGCGACGGCAGCTCGGCCAAACCTAAGCGGCCCTCGGAGGCTGCACTGCGCAAGCGTATCGAGGCGGCCTATCTCGCGGTCACCCACGGCCGCAAGAACGAAACCGTGCGCTTGGCGCGCTTACGCGCCGAACTGTCCGACCTCGATCGCGCCACAGTTGACGCCGCACTCGGCCGTATTCTCAAAGGGGACAAGACGGCATCGCTGATGCGCCACGACGATCCCCGCCAGCTCGATCAAGCCGACCATGACGCCGCGTTTAGCCCGTCGGGGGAGCCTTTCCATGTGATCTGGATCACGTCATGAGCCCGGAACTACAGGCTTTACAAGACACGGATTTCGGCTGGGTGCGGTCGCTCGACAGCGTCTGGAGCGATGAAGCGACGGACTCCGGCCCGAACGAGGACTTGGTTGACGTCACTATTACTGAGCTTGCCCGACTGACGAAATCACCAAACCCTCCGGGCCGCGTGTTCCTCGGCCAGGCTGGCATCGGCAAGACGCACCTTATTGGCGTGTTGCGCCGTAGGGCTTGGGCCGAGGGCTGCTGGTTCGTGATGCTCGATGTGGTTGGCATTACCGATTTCTGGAAGAGTGCCGCCCTGAGCTTTGTCACTTCGCTGCTTCAAGAAATGCCAAACGGGCAGCATCAGCACGAGGCGGTTATCGGCGGCGTCGCCCGCCGCTTCAAGATCGAGAAGGAGGTGAACATTGTTTTCGCGAACCCGACGATCGAGTCGAAGCGGATCGTCGACCTGCTGGTCAAGGGCCTGCTCAAAAACGACTCCGCTAACGCGTTGAAGTACCAGGACGTATTCCGCGCACTGGCGCTGCTGCGCTCGCACGATCTCACGACGGTTGGCGTGGCCCACGCCTGGCTGCAGGGCTACGATGCCGATGAGGCGATGCGAAGAAGTCTTGGCTTCCTGACGCCCCCACCGTCGCCCGTGGAGATCGTGCGCGGACTCATGTGGGTCATGAGTCTCGCTGGTCCAACACTGATTGCCGTCGACCAGATCGATGGCGTGCTCAGCGTTGGTGGTTCCGATTTCGGTGAGGCGCCGGACTTCACTAAGCTGCTGACCGCCGGCATGCTCGATCTCGCGGCCGTGATTGGTCGCGGCATGATTGTGGTCACCTGTTTGCTGAGCTCCTGGGAGATCATAAGGACCCAAGGACCGACTCCGCTTACGCAACGGTTTACCGCACCGGCTCCCTTGCGCCTCGCACAGCGCGACACCTTCGTACGCAAGCTGATCGCCGACAGGCTCGCCCCTGCCTATGTCAAGGCCGGCATCGCGCCGAAGAACCCTACACACCCGTTCACGGATTCAGCTATCTCCAGCGCTTCCGCCGGCATGACACCCCGCATGATCCTGATGCGCTGCGATGAGCACCGCAAGCGATGCCTCGCCGAGGGTAAGATCGTGTCATGCGATACGCTCGTCGAGGCCACGATCACCGATAATTCGTTGGAGCCGACGGACCGTAACGGTTTCGACGTCAGGTTTTCGGCCGCGGCTACGACGGTCGATCTCGATGGTCTTCTCGACGAAAAGGACGACAGCAAGCTCGGCATGCTGCTGCGTGATGCCTTTGATCTCTACGCCAAGCAAATCCCGCCGCACGACGATTACGAGGTCGTTCTCAAGATCGATCCTGGGCAGAAGACGCCGCCCCTCCATGTCCGGCTTACCTTCGTTGACCACCGCGCCAACGACTGCGAGCGGCACTTTTGTTTTCGAGCGCTCCAGCACAGCAATGCCGTGGCGCTGTGCTCCCGCTTTCGCGCGGCGCTGACCGCCTCAGGCGTCTCGGCCAAAATCGCCGAACGCAAGCTGATCATTGTTCGGCGTGGACCGCCGCCGAGCGGCCCGAAAACACGGGAGCTTTTTGACGCGTTTCGTGCGGCAGGTGGGTTCGAGATCAACCCAAGCGACGGCGACCTGCGCAGCTTCGTGGCCCTGCGCCAGATGCGCGACGCCGCTCTGGCCACCAGTGATTTTGACGCCTTCGAGCGCTGGCTAATCGAACGCAAACCGCTATGCGAGACAACTTTCTTCAAAGCAGCGGGCTTGTGCCCGCCACCGCTGCCGCCTTGGAACGGGCGCACGAACGAAGCTGGCCGCGCGGGCGCGGCGCGCGAATTCTCGCAGCGAGAGGACAGCGCGGGTGCAGGCGCGGGCTCGCAAGCGCTCGGGCCGGAAGGCGAGCGCCGACCTGCTCTCCGCGAAGAAAAAACGGATGCTTCAACTTTATCCCGGCCAGTGGCTGTCGCTTCCGCGACCGCGTCCAATGTGCCCGCAATCCCCGTCGGCCACCGCGTAGTGGGTGGCGACACCGTGGAGCTGGCGACGACTTTATTGCCGCGCCACACGGCAATCATCGCCGGCGCCGGATCGGGCAAGACGGTGCTCCTTCGGCGAATAGTTGAGGAGGCGGCGCTGGCAGGCATTCCGGCCATAGTGATCGACCCCAATAACGATTTGTCGCGGCTCGGCGACGCTTGGCCGGAACGGCCAGCCGGTTTCACCGCTGAGGATGAAGCCAAGGCTGCGCGCTACACGGCCACTGTCGAGGTGGTGGTGTGGACGCCGGGCATCCAAGCCGGCAATCCGTTGTTCCTTTCCGTGCTGCCTGACTTCGCCGCCGTCGGCGACGATCCCGACGAGCGTGCACAGGCGGTGATCATGGCTGCCGACACGCTGGGGCCGCTGGCGGGTGCAAAAACCAACCTGCAGAAGGGGGTGCTCGCCGACGCGCTCAGGGCTTTCGCAACCGGGGGCGGCAGCGATCTCAAGGCTATGACGGCGCTGCTCGCTGACTTACCTGAGGGCGTCAGTGAGATCGGAAACGCTGACAAGCTTGCTGCCAAGTTGGCTGATGAGCTTAGGGCCGCGGTCGCCACCAACCCGTTGCTCAAGGCGACCGGGCCGGTGCTCAACCCCAAGCTCCTGTTCTTCGGGAGAGACTCATCAAAGACACGCGTTTCGGTCATCAACCTTTCTGGCTTAGCGTCGGACCAGGCCAAGGAGGACTTCGTCAACCGCCTGCAAATGACGCTGTTCGGCTGGGTCAAGAAAAATCCCTCGCCGCGAGGGCTGCTTTACGTGATCGACGAGGCACAATTGTTTATCCCTTCGGGAGCCGGCGCCCTGTCGAAGACAAGCGGCGTGCAGCTCGTCGCGCAGGCGCGCAAATACGGGCTCGGCATGATTGCGGTGACCCAAGCGCCTAAGGGCATCGACAACAAGGTGGTCTCGAACTGCACCACTCAGTTTTTGGGCAAGCAGAACTCACCCACTGATCAGCAGTCGGTGAAAGCCATGATCGCCGCGACCGGGGGAGCGGCCGAAGATGTCGGAAAGCTAGGGGCGGGCGAGTTCTACTTCAAGACGGAGAAAAGCGGCAAGCCTTTCAAGCTCAAGACGCCGATCTGCCTCTCCTTCCACCCTCCGAACCCGCCAACACCGGAAGAGGTCATTGCGCGAGCAAGAAGGTCTGCCGAGGCTATTTGACGACACCGGGCATCAAGCGAATTTTCGGTTATTACAGAAACGAGATTTTCCCGCTCCGCCTAGCGCTTATCGGTGCGAAACTACGGTTTCAATTTTGACCAGCCGCCGTGGGATCGGTCAAACGAAACAGCCCACCGGCAGCCGTCTGGCTGGAGGCTATAATAAAAGTGGTCTGGGCCCCCCTGCTTCATCCAGCGATGGGAAGAGTCCCGGTGGCATTTGAGCCCATAGGGCTCGGTGGAGCAACGGGGCGGGCGCGGAGCCCTCGGCATAGCGCAGCGTTCCCCCCGTTGCGGACCGGGAACGCTGCGATTGGTGTATTCGGTCGGTGTGATGTTGCCCAGGGCACTGTGCGGCCGGGCGTTGTTGTAATCGTATTTCCAGGCCGTCAGCACGGCACGCGCCTGCACGAGCAAGGTGAACAGCGTCTCGTTGAGGAGTTCGTCGTGGAGCGGGGCGTTGAAGCTCTCGATCAAGGCGTTCTGGGTCGGTTTGCCGGGCGCGATGTAGTGCCTTTTGAGATGGTTGCGGGTCCGCAACCAAGCCAAATGTTTGATTTCAAACTGGAAAAGCTCGCCTTTGACGGGCTTTTTCATGCATCACGAGGGTTTCCCATCGTTTTCCCGCGATCACGGGAAAATACCATTAAATATCATGCGGTTAAGGCTCCGCCGTCCGATCGGTTGCCCAAACGTTACGATATTCTACATGGCACATGATTGGCACATGATCAGTCTGGCCTACCGCCAAGCAACGCCGTCCCCGACCAACCAATAAGTTGGCAATCCGTTTGGAAACTACTTTTAATTGAGCCGGGTGTTCGCTTCCGCTTTTTCCGCGGTCGCTCCGCTTTATCAGAGCAACTACAACGGACGAGAGTTCCATGGCCATTTCTGCGGGCGATCCACCGCCCTCAACCGATATAGAAGGTTGGCGTCAGGCGATTGCCGGTGGCCGCTTGCGAAAGTTTCGCCTTGAGACGATCGCGGCGGCCTTCCAAGATTTGGGCGAGACAGATCTGAGAGTTCGTGAGGACTTAGCGAAGCATCTTTCTGGTGCGATCATCGGGATGCTTCGCAAGCGGGTCGATACAAAGAAGCCGAACGGTGGCGAAGACATCATCTTCGAAGTTCACGAAGTCGTCTTTGTGGCGTTGCTGAACCCGGGCACCGCCGATGGCAAACAGCTGCGGAAGGGCTTCGGAGGGATCGTCAACTTTCGCCTGAAAGATGCGCTCGCCCAGTCCCATAGTGATCAAATCGTTCCGGCGCCGAAGCCGAGTAAGTCTCCTGCAAAATCGCAGGCGACGTGCGCCCCGGGCGCAGAAGCCAAACCGTTAAAGAAGACAGGCGAAGAGATTGCTGCTGAGGTAGATGAAGTCGCGAACGCCCTGAAGCAGGAAGTGGCTGACGCACCAGACGAGAAGCCCAACGAAGAAAAGCCGCCCGAAGCTGACCACGTCGATGACTGTTCGCCGCCTTACATAGTGGACGACACGGAGAACGACGAAATCGGGCCCGGCAAGAGCGAATACGATCCCACCCTAATGGCCGTTGTCCGGGATATGGATGGCCAGATCGACAGACAGCGCATCTTGGCAAAGATACCGGCCCGCGTGAGGCAGCTCGCATTCTCGCTCCACATGGATCGTGAGCCGCAAGAGGTCATCGCGCGGGCGTGTGGCGTTAGCACAAGAACAATCCGGACATGGATTGCAGAGATTCAGGTCGATCTTCAACAAACCAAGGAGGCTCAAGAGCTTCTGATACGGAAAGCTGGAGCAAAGTCATGACCAAAGCAAACCGAAACCAAGAGCGGGACGCCGTGCTTTTTTCCTTTCACGAGGCATTTGAACGGCCAACCGCAACGCAAATTATCGAATGGACTGAACGCTACCCTGAGTTCGCGGAAGATATTCGGGCGCACGCCGCCGTGGCACGCGAGTGGGCCGACGACCGGCACACCATTTCCGCCGAAGCCGACGAGAGCCTGCTTGCCGCCGGCTATAGCCGCGCGCTCGATCTGATGCATAAGGCGCGCTCGTCGACCAGCGAGGCGCACCGAAGCTTTCAAGACGTTATCGCCGCACGCGGCATGACTGTTCCTCAGGTTGCACGAGCGATCGGTATTGACCGGGGCATCATTGCTGACCTTTTCGGCGGACGGATGAGCGGTCCCATTCCCAACGTCTTTGTGGATGCGGCAATAGGGGTTTTGACGACGTCGCGGGATGCTTTCGCGCGCCTTCATCAGCACGCGCTTAACAACCCTACGCTTGGATACGCCAAGGCAACACACGCACCATCGGTCGTAGTCAGGCCGTACGACGACATCATTCGAACATGTGACGATCTAACGGAAGAAGAAAAGAAGAAATGGCTCGAAGAGGATTGATATGGATGGCTGGATCGACATTCGACGCAAGGCACGTGCAGTCCATAAGAAGGCACTCCTCGACACCAGCGGGGACCGGCGCGCGGAGTCCCTGACTGCAGCCGCCGCTAAGGCGGATGATCTCAAAGTTCGCTATGTCGAAGCGGGTCAAACCTTCGGTCACGGCGTTTTCGGATTGCTCGAACGAGAAAATCTCATCGTCAATGTGCTGAAAGGGCAGAAACAGTCCGATGAAGCCGTGGTTATCGCCCACGAGCTTGGCCATTTTCATCTCCATCTCGATCCCACTCATGAAGTCACCAATCGCTCAGCCGGCCTCGGGGGCGATCCGGTTGAAAATGGAATGGGAACCGGTGAGGGATACTCACCCCGAGAACGGAAGGAGGTTCAGGCCGATGTCTTTGCCGGCGAATTCCTATGCCCTTCCGATTGGCTGCGCGACCAATTTGTAACGCATGGCAAGCGGCCGACCGATATCGCCAAGGACCTTGGCCTGCCGCGTGATGTGGTCCTTCATCAAATGATCCGCGCACTGTTGCTTCCGCCCCTTACCGAAGCCCCGCCGCCCCAGACCGGCGGGGTTTTTGCATTGGATGACAGCCAGAAAACGGCCGCCCTCTGGACCAACGGAAACATCCTTGTCGAGGCCGGGCCGGGCACCGGCAAGACGCGTACCCTCGTTTCAAGGGTTGAGCATCTTCTTCAAAATACGGGCCCTTCTTCCATTCTCGCACTGACATTTTCAAACAAGGCGGCGGCGGAGATGCGCGATCGCATTTCAATGATGAATCCTGCCGCTGCTATCGAGATGTGGGCGGGTACGTTTCATAGCTTCGGCTTCGAGTTGATCCAAAAATGGCCGTCGGCAGTGGGGCGATCTTCCAAGGTGCGGATTCTCGACGAAGCCGCGCAGCTTGAGCTGCTCGAAGAGAACCTCGATAAGCTACCGTTGCGCTACTACCAAAATCTCTATGAGCCTGCGTACGAGCTGGTCCATCTTCTTCGTGCAATCTCGCGCTGCAAGGATGAGGGCATCACGCCCGCAGAGTATTTGGCAGAAGCGAGGGCCATGCAGAAGAGTGCGGCCGATCCGGAAGCGAGAGAGCAGGCCGATCGCGCCGTCGAAGTCGCTGAGACCTACGAAATTTATCAAAAGGCTCTGTTGGATTCTGACGCGGTGGACTTCGGTGATGTCATTTTGCTCGCGGCAAAGTTGATCAAGGATAATGCAGAAGTCCGTGCGTATATTTCGGGCTTCAAACACGTTCTTGTGGACGAATACCAGGATGTGAATTTTGCAAGCGCCCGCATGCTGCAAGAAATTTGCAAGGCGGGGGGCTCCGCGTGGGTCGTGGCCGATCAGCGCCAATCCATCTACCGGTTTCGCGGCGCAGAGCCTTCGAATGTCGAATCGTTCGCTACCGACTTCGGCGGGCACCGCCATTCCCTAAAGGTCAATTATCGCTCGTCTGCCCAGATCGTTCGGACGTTCCAGCAATTTTCGTCTGCCATGGGTGATGGTGGGGCCATGGCCGGATCATGGACCGCCAAGCGCGGTGGCGGAGGGCCGGTGACGTTGACTGTCGCACCCGACGTGGCTGCGGAAGCAGAGGCTATACGCGATCATATCGAACAGCTTCGCCGACAGGGCGTTACCTATAGCGATCAAGCGATCCTCGCACGGACGCATCTCACGCTTGCGAGGATCACTAAAATCCTCGAAAAGCTTGGCGTTCCGCTGGTGTATCTCGGCGATTTATTCGAGCGTGAAGAAATCAGTACACTTCTGTCCCTGCTTTCCATTGACGCCGAGTACGGCGGCCTTGGATTGATGCGGGTTGGCACGTTGAGCGATTGCGGCGCAACCCGCGCAGATGTCCTGGCCGTAATTAGTTGGGCGGCGCAAAACCGGTCGCGCATCATCGATGCCCTCGCGAATATCTCTGCCATTCCATCGCTTTCCACGCAAGGTCGGGAGGGCCTTTCTCGGCTCGCTAGCGAATTGGCCGGGCTTGCTGATGTGTCAGCGTGGACCATGCTCACGGAATGGCTCTTTGAGCGCAGCAATCACCTCATTCCGCTGCTGGGCGCAAATAATGCGCTCGGGCAACAGAAACTCATCGCGATCTATCACTTGCTAAAGTTCTGCGGCGAACAAGCGATGGCCGGCCGCAAGGGCAGGAAAGCGCTTCTCGAAAGGGTTCGCAGGCTTGAGGCGCTAAATTACGACAGCTCGTTCCGGCGGGTGGCCTCTGAAGCATTGGATATGGACGCTGTGCGTGTGATGACCATTCATGGGAGCAAAGGGCTTGAGTTCCGCGCGGTGCATTTCCCCGCCCTCGCAACTCGCTATATGCCAACCAGCAGGCAGGGTAATCGTTGCCCGCCGCCGCCCAGCCTTTCCCGCTTGGCTATGCAGCCGTCGGACCACGAGGCCGAAGAACAGTGTCTATTCTTCGTGGGATTATCCCGTGCCAAGGATTACCTGTTTCTCAGTCGCGCCGAGTCCTACACTTCTACAAAGGCGGGAGAGTCGAAGTTTCTGCCGGCGATCCAAGGCGTCATCGTGGGCGAGAGGTATCGTGGTTCCGGGACGGTTTATGGCGATACAACACCCCTGATTCCCCCTGGCGCGCAGGAGCGATATCTGGAACGCGACCTCGAAACGTATATGCGCTGCCCTGCACGCTATTGCTTTACGGTCATGGAGGGCTTGCGCGGCGGGCGCGATGATACAGCCTATATCTCATTTCATCGCTGCGTATACGATACAGTGCGCTGGGTTGAGACGGAGCGTGAAGCCGGAAATAGCGTTGGGATGGCGGACGGCCTCAAGAGGCTTTCCGAGACATGGCAGGCTTCCGACATCGCCGACCATCCGTTCGAGCCTTACTACCGTCGCTCCGCAGAAGGCATGGTTCGCGCGATGGTGGAGGCAATCGGAAAGGAAACGGGCCATTACGAACGCGATGAATGGGAAATTCCCGTGGGCCGCCATCGCGTCGTGCTCGTTCCCGATCGCGTCGTCGTGACGCCGGAGGGGGCCGTCAGTGTGCAGCGTGTCAGGACAGGTCGAGAAACAAAATCCGAGCCTGACAAGCCAATCTACGCCCTCTTGCGCCGCGGCGCGGCGTCGCGCTTCCCCCGAAAGAGGGTAAGTGTGGAAACCTTCTATTTGGCCGCGGCCAAGTCGGTGCCGACCGTCGCCAAGAACGACGATAAGGCCATTGGGAAGTATGCCGACGCCATTGCGGCCATCGAGCTTGGCCGGTTTGAGCCAGATCCGAGCGACGATCGTTCTTGCCCCAATTGCCCTTGCTATTTTACCTGCCACGGCTGACTTCCGCTTTTTAGCGCCTCGCATCGCTTTCTCTATGACGGTCCATTACGGACCCCATTAAGGAGAAAGCATCCATGTCTACCCTCGCTCTCTTTGTTCAGGTTCACGGCACTCCGGGCTTGCGCGAGCTCCAGCTTGCCGAAGCCGCCACTCTCGGGGAACTGCACCTGGCTCTCGAAACGCTGGGCATCAAGGTCGACGATGAAACGTTCGTATTCATCGACGAGGCCGAGAAGCATGAATCCGGTCCGCATCACCAGCCGGTCGGGCATCTGAAGCATGGCTGCCGTGTTCATGTCAGCCGCTGCGAGCAGATCGAAGTGACCATTCACTATCTCGACAAGACCGCAAGCATGCGTTCGCCCCCGGCGCGCGCGTCCGCGCGGTCAAGGCGTGGGCGGCGCAACATTTTCACGTCAGCCCCAAGGATGCCGCCGAGCACGTCCTGCAACTCTGCAAGTCCAGCGATCGCCCCTCAAGTGATACTCCGCTTCATCAGGTCGCCAAGGGACACGAGTGCACCGTGTGCTTCGACTTTGTTCCTGAAAGGCGGGTGGAAGGCTAACATGAACGCGCCAATTCCTCCGGATCGCCTGCTTCTCGATCAAGACCTCGCCGCGGCGGAATTTCGCTGCGGCGAGGCCGAGGGCCGTTGGCGCTTTCTCTCACTGCGCTGGCCTTACGTCATCATCGCAGTGAGTGCCCCGGCGCGCCCGAACGCACCCGACGAGTTCGGCTTCCGTTTCGAGTGCACAGGCTACCGCCAGACCCCGGTTACCGCGCAGCCGTGGGATCTCGCTCGCGATGCACCGCTGCCCCCATCGCGATGGCCGACAGGGCCAACCCATGTGGTGGCCGTATTTCGCCCTGACTGGAAGTTCGGCCAGTGCCTGTACCTGCCATGCGACCGCATTTCGATCGAGGGTCATCATGAGTGGCCCATGAAGTACCCAAGCCGCATGTGGAACCCTACGCGCGGCATCATCTGCTACTTGGAGCAACTTTGTGATCTCTTCAATCATAGCGACTATTCGGGCGTGTTGGGCGCCTGACCATCGCCTTTGCTGTTCATCCCGTCGCTGGCGCGGACTTGTTACCGAACTTGACCGGCGCGGCCAACGCCGCCACGAGGCCGGTGCGTTTCTTCTCGGAACGACGCACGCGGGGCGGCGCGAGGTCAAGCAGGCTGTGTTCTACGACGAGCTTGATCCGCGGGCCTATGCGACTGGCGTCTGCGTGCTCCATGCGGACGCTTTTGCGAAGCTTTGGGCGATTTGCCGTGAACGCGGCCTCTCCGTGGTCGCCGACGTTCACACGCATCCAGGAGGCGGCTTTCAGAGCGATTCCGACCGAACCAATCCTATGGTGGCGCGCAAGGGCCACATCGCGCTCATCGTTCCAGATTTCGGCCGCTGGCCAATCAATCCCACGCGCATGGGCATCTACGAGTACGAGGGTGACTACGCTTGGCTGGACCACAGTCCCACTCGCGCACGCTTTCTTTACACCGGCTTCTGGAGTTAACGATGTCCATACCGATCGATCACACCGAACTTCATCGCACCGCCAAGTATTTCATGGACAATGGGCGCGCGTCGACACACGAGGAAGCCATTGCGATCCTCAATACCTTTGGACTCGTGGTCCACGCCGGGCCCGAGCTTGCCACGAGCGCCCTGCACCAGGCGGCGTTGCTCACTCTCGTCAATCTTGCGCGCCGAACACTGCTCAATGGCGTCCACGTGTACGGGATTCCCGAGAGCGTGCCTTGTGTGTCGACACTTTCAAGTGCTTCGTCTCTCGCCGATGCTGTCATTGAGCTCGGCGGGACGATAACTTCGTCGCCGCGATCAGACTGGCCACAAGCCGTGATCGGCAGCGCTGCCATCGCCATACGTCCCGCGTGGCGCGTAACATGGGAGGGGTGGCGTGGTGGTGTCGTGATGACGGATCATCCGGCAAAACTCGACGAAAGTTCCGGGATGGAGTTGGCACCCATGCTTGCGGCGGCGGTCTGCGCCGCCGAAGCGTTCGCATTTTGTGCAGGCGATCACCTGCTTGCGGGTCGGCGTGCGCACGGCCTTTCGCTTTGGCGGCCTGGTCACGACTGGTTTGTCTCCGATCCGAGCGAGCCGCGCCTGGCTTACCTGCCCTCCAGCCTATGGATCATCGGCCTAGGAAACCTCGGGCAGGCCTTCGCATGGTTGCTTTCGGCTCTGCCTTACTATGAGCCGCAAAAGGCGACCTTCGTGCTGCAGGACTTCGACCGTATCGCGGCATCCAACGACAGCACATCGCCCATTTCATTCCGGAAAGATATTGGCCGTCACAAGGGCCGCGTCGTCTCGGATTGGCTTGAGAAGCGAGGCTTCCAGACCATCGTTGAAGAGCGTCGTTTTGGCGACTGGATGCGTCGATCTCCGGATGAGCCTCGCGTCGCGTTGTGCGGCGTTGATAACGCGCTTGCGCGGACGGCCCTAGAAGAAGCAGGTTTTGATCTCGTGGTAGAGGCGGGTCTTGGCGCTGGGCCAGAAGCCTTTCGAAGTCTCGCCATGCACACGTTCCCAGCCACCCGCACCGCGAAGGAGATTTGGTCGCGGCAAATTAGCGACCGCGCAGTTTCCCCCGAGAGCATGCCAGCGTATCAGCAACTCAAGAAGGCTGGCATGGACTCCTGTGGCCTTGCGCAACTCGCTTCGCGAACCGTCGGAGTGCCATTCGTCGGCTTGATCGCCGGCTGTCTTGCCGTATCCGAACTCCTGCGTCGACTGCATGGGGGCGTCGCGCTTGAATACGCGGCTGGCTCGGTCCTCGCACTGGACGATATTGAGACCGGGTCGATCGAAGCTGAGGTCTATGCGTTCGGCCACCTGCTGCGCACATGAGCAAATCGAAGCCGCGCGGCCAAGTATTGGTGACCTACGGGGACAACCGTCGGTGGCCGACGTTTTTCTCTATTTACCTGCAAGTTGAAGGCTTGCCCTATGCAGATTCGAAGCTGAAGGTATGTGCATGAAATTTATCCATTCGTCCGATCTTCAGATCGGCAAAGCATTTGGGTATTTCGAGCCAGAGGTCGCGAACATCCTTCAGGATGCGCGCCAAGCGGTCGTCCGCACTCTTGGGGAAGCTGCGGTAGAGGCGGGGGCGACCGCGGTTCTGATTGCCGGAGATATCTTTGAAAAGCAACAGATGACGCAGCAGACGGTCGGCCGAGCGATCGAAAACATGCGGTCGTTCAGCACGGTCCAATGGCATCTCATGCCGGGCAATCACGACCATTTGCGCGAGAGTGGGCTCTGGGATCGGTTGGCCCGTTCTCAATTGCCGGCCAACGTGACCCTGCACGTGCGGCCTGGCGCGGTTCAAATTTCGGATGATGATGGCGCCCCAGTGTTTCTTCTGCCTGCTCCGCTGCGCTTCACGTCAAGCGTTGATGACCTCACGGCCTATATGAACGACCATCCTACGCCGGACGGCGCAATCCGTATCGGCATCGCTCATGGTTCAATCCAAGGCTTCGGTTCGGAGGGAGACGCCAGTAATTATGTTGCACCAAGTCGCGCTGACGAAGCCGGCCTGGCTTATCTTGCCATGGGCGATTGGCACAGACAGATCAAGGTGAACGATCGCTGCTGGTACAGCGGAACGCCAGAGCCGGATCAGTTCAAACTTCCTCCGAACGCAGTGACGTCTCTCTGCAACGGCGGGTCTGCGCTGGTTGTCGAAGTGAACCGCTCTAGGAGGGTGCCTACCGTTACTCCCATTCTGACCGGCAGGCATCAATGGCACCGGATTGAAAAGACACTTACCGACGACAGCCAGATTAGTTCGCTGGAAACCCAGCTTCGAACGCTCAATTCGGACCTCAGCAAGCTTGTCATCGACTTGCGTGTGGAGGGTATTCTGTCGCTTTCGGGCCGCAAGGCATTTGAAGAGCAAATTGTGCAGGGTGTGGGGGCTGCTTTCAGGGCATTGCGCTTCGATGATTCCAGCTTGGCTCTCAATCCCACGGAGCAAGATCTCGATGAAATTGATCGCGCCGGCTTCGTTCGCGTTGCTGCAGACCGTCTCAGGCTAATTGCCGCCGACGCATCGAACGGAGCGCGGGCTCAGACGGCCGCGCAAGCTCTGAAGCGCCTGTATGTTGAGCACTTTCGCCAAGGAGTGCGATCATGAAAATACGCTCGATCGAGCTCACAAATTTTCGGAAGTTCGTTGGAACGTTCCGGGTCGATTGCATTGGTGACAATGTCAATGTCTTGGTCGGTCGAAACGAGCTCGGTAAATCTACGCTGCTGGAGGCCATTAACGCCGCTATATTCGAGAAAGCCAAGTCAACGGCCGCGCATGTAAAGGCCTTCCGGCATCTCGCTAACCAAACAGTCCCCGAGGTCAAGCTTGCCTTTGACGTGGACGGGAAGAGCTGGTTGATCCACAAGCGGTTTGCGGGGCAGGCCGGGAAAGCAATACTATCCTGCTCGGACCAGCGGTTGTTCGAGGACGATGCTGCCGAAGCAGAATTGCAGCGTTTGCTTGGCTTCAGCGGCGGAAGGAGCGGGGGCGAGCCCGGCATTTGGGGGACGCTGTGGGTCCAGCAAGGCCAGTCCTTCGGCGACGTTGAGCTAAACGAGCGGGCTCAGCGGACGATGCAAGGTTGCCTTGAAGCCCAGGTTGGGCTTGTCACTGGCGGTACTCGCGGAAAAAAAATTCCCAAAGCTGTGAGGGACGCGTTAGACGCCCTTCGAGGGGCGAGGGGCCCGCGGGGGAGGTTCAAAGACGCTATCGATAAGCTTTCCGACGCCAAGCAGCAGGTAGCCGATTTGGAAGCAAAGCGTCAGGCTGTTTTCCAGTTCATGGAGGATCTCGGGCGCAATAAGCATGAACTCAAGCAAGAGCTGGATGGATGGGACGAAGCCGCGCACCGCCTAGAGCTTGAAGGCGAACGCACTAAGCGCACGGTCGCGGTGACCCGCGCGGCCGAAGTCGGAAGCGTGCGGAGCGCGGCTAAGCTGGCGCGTGAGAGGGCAACGCAGGCCCGTAAGCTGGTGGATGATCGGGCTAAGGCTGTTGAAGAACTCCGACCTCTAGAATCTAGCCTCTTGGAACTTGGCGCGCAGAACGCAGCAGCGCTCGCGGCGCAAGCAGATGCACAGGTCGATGTTTCTAAAGGCGAAGCAAAGCTGGCGGACCTCCGTATCAAAACCACCCAGAATGCCGAGCGAACGCGGAAGTTAGAGCGGGTTCGCAATGTTGTCAGACTGAACGCAGAAGTCGCTCAGCACCAGCAAGTTCTTTACACTTCCGCTACCTTGGAGCTGGAACGTCAGCAGCTCGGGGAAATGATCGGAGCGATTGCTGCGACCGACGAGGCGGTTACCCGCATTGAAGAGGCCGTTACTGAATGTGCGGCAGCGGAAGCCGCCATGAGCGCCGTTGCGACGACCGTTTCATTTGCCGTTCAAGACGATGCGCGCGATAGCATTCTTGTCGACGGCAAGGTGATTGTGGCATCTGCCGGCTCGATACCCATCATGAGCAAGACAACGGTTGCTATTGCGAGTGTTGGAACAATCACCATAGAGCCTCAAATCAAGAATCGAGGTGCATTGCTGGCACGCCACGATGCTGCTGCGCAGCAAATGAGAGGCGCATTGCAGGGGGCTGGAGTTGAAAGCCTTGCCGAAGCGCGCGTGGCGGCAGCCCAGCGTAAAGAGCACGCACGCCGCTCCAACGACATCGGGAAGGAACTGGCCCGCCTCGTTCCCGGTGACAAGTCCAGGAAGCTCGCGCCAGGGTTGGACGCTCTTAAGAGTCATCTGAGTGAACTGCGCGGTCGGCTCAAAGTTGATATGAAGAGCTGCGAACTTGCGGAAATCCCGGCTGAGCGCGCGCTAGCGCGCGATATTCAGGAGAATCTTGACGATGGAGCGCGACTAGAGGCCGAGATCAAGACGGCAGAGGCGGAGCTGGCCGGCCCAGCGGATGTCTTACTTCAGGCCGAAAAGAGGCTTCGTCATGCGCGGGAACGTATTGCGGGATTGAATGGCACAATCGAGAGCAAGAAGGCAGACCTTGCCGCGAGCCGGATGAGCGGAAGCGACGCGCAACTCGTTTCTGCTGCAGAGGCACTGGAGCGCGAAGCGGCTGTGGCCGATACGCTATTGATCGAGAAGGAAAGGGAGGAGGGCGAAAGCCTTGAGGCCATTGACGCCAGAATCAAGCGACTGGAGAAGGCTGCCAGCAATCACCACCATTCCGTTGCAACCCTGAGCAATGAGGTTACACGGCTGACGGCGTTGATTGAAGCGAACGAGGGGGCCGGTGTTGAGGAAATGCTTCTCGGCGCTGAGGCTGAACGGGACCGGCTTACGAACACGATCGCGGAATTTCGGGAGGAAGCGGATGTTCTTCAATTATTGCTGGATACGCTGGAGACGGCAGAGGGTGAAGCTAAAACCCGCTACGTCGCGCCGGTCGTAAGCCGTGTTGAACCTTACCTAAAAATGTTGCTGCCCGGGTCGAATATCGTCCTCGATGAAGACTTACAGATCGCGGCTCTCCAGCGGAGCGGCCGGCGTGAAGATTTTGAGGTGTTAAGCGGCGGAACGAAAGAGCAGCTTGCCGTTCTGACCCGTCTTGCGTTCGCGGAGCTCTTGCTCGGGCAGGGACGGCCAGCCACCGTTATCCTCGATGACGCTCTGGCGTTTTCCGACGATGACCGCATCGAAAGTATGTTCGATGTACTAATGCGAGCAGGAGAGAATGTTCAAATTATCGTTCTGACTTGCAGAAAGCGTCTTTTCACGCGACTAGGCGCGTCGCCATTGGAGATTCGAGCAGCATCCTGACGGTGGATCGCGGTTCGACGCAGCCGTTGGTCTCGACCAGACTAAGCACGTGAATGACGCAGCATTTCGAAGCGCACGCTACTCGCGCCAATCGACACGAATCAATTTGTGCCATAAAGGCCCGCGTCCCGACCTCGACGGCTGAGGCGGCGGAATAGAGCGGCATTACGCGAAGGAGCATTTTCGATGACATTCCGCGCACCAGCCTGGTGCTGCCAGCTGGAGAAGCCCAGTTCGCATATCTCAATCTGTCGGCGCGCCGGGAAGCTGTTCGCGTCCGCGAGAAGGTGGATGCGTGGTTTGAAGGGTACCCTGAGAAAAGTCGCGACGAGCTTGTCGCGCGTTTCCGTTCCGCGATTGGCGATCCGCATCACAGCGCGTTTTTCGAGCTATTCCTCTACCATCTGCGGCTGGCCCGCGGCCGCCAGGTGATCGAAATCGAGCCCGCGCTGCCGCACACGACGAAATCTCCCGACTTTCTTGCCGAGAACGGTGCGCGGGAGCGGTTCTACTTGGAAGCCGTGCAGGCGAGCGGGCTCTCGAGTCAAGACGTCGCGGCGCGCGCGAGGCTGAGCACTGCGCTCGTCGCGATCGACACCACGCCGTCGCCACTCCACTTTCTCGACCTCACGGTCAGCGGCAGCCCAAGCCAGCCCCATGAGGCGGGCCCTCCGATCGGAATTCGCCGTACGCCGGTGATGAGGATCGAGCCCAGCCAATGCATCCGGCCTGCGCTAAAGAAGAAAGCTTCCCGTTATGGAAAACTCGACCACCCATACTTGGTCGCCCTGAATGGACTGTCTACTCATCACAACGAGGAAGCCGTTATCGATGCCTTGCTCGGCACGCCCGTCATGCGGATTTCGAGGGGACCGAACGGCGAAGAAATTGTTGAAGAGTTGCGGCGGTCGAGCGCAGAAGGCAGCGCGGATCAAACCGGTGCTAATTCTCACAGTTGCCACTGCAGGTAGAGTATGGCAGAAATGACGCTCCGATTGGAGGGCTTTACGATGTTGGTTCGTCGTATCTTGATGCTCTTGTCGCTTTCGATATGCCTGGTCATCGGAGCGGCTTCGGCCGAGGAAGGGAAGCCCCGCTCCTCCGACGCGAAACTGGCGTTTTCGATCCAGAAGCTCGGCCGGCCGGTATCGCCCTTGGTTCAACAGGCATCGAGCGCCTGCGGAGGGCCGATCGACAATCCTTGCACACTCTACCAAAGGCCGGAATGCTATCGTCGATATGTGGGTGGTTCCTCCGACAACACGTGCACTCCGTGCCGAAGTTGCGGCAATGGATGCGGCAACAATAGCTGCTAGATTGCCGTGCCATAGAGAATTGCGGAAAGTGGGCGGTATTGGCAAAGAACAGCTGCGTCTCGCGGCGTACGCGGTCTTCGGATCGCTCTGGTGCTTCGCCGGTGCGAGCGCTTTTGCCGCATCGGAAGGGCCGCGCGATCCGGGACCCGTACGTCACGCGCTTTCTTCGGCGGAGATGGTCCGCATCCCGCTGCGGACCGACCGATGGTGTCCTGCGTCGCCCCTCCGGCTGTACGGAACGGACGAACTGGCGCCGAACGATATGAGAGGTCAGCCGTCCGAACCGTCTTGGATAGTCGACTTGAACGTTCTCTCGGTGCGTATCGAGGCGCCGCGACGAACCTGCGACGACGCTTGCATTGCGCGCGTCGGCCTAGCGTTGGCGGAGAGCGTAAACCTTTGGCGCCATCTATGTCTACGCTGCAAGCCTGGTTTTCTCGCCTTTCTCCTTTTCGACGACTTCGTCTACGTCGACGAGAAGGTCGTCCCCGCCTTCTTCTCGAACGAGGGCACCATGTTCGAACGCACGATGCGGGCCGAACGGATCATGCTCGGATTGGAAGCGGTGGCGAGTTCGGACGGCAACGCCATCGACTCCTACGTGCGAATTCCGCGCGACACCGTGATCGCAAGCGGAATCTGCTCCGCGAACCTGTCCGCGTTTTCGTCCATGTGGCCCGGGAAATTGCGTGAAGCCCTCTGCGCGCGCGAACCCGCGGGCAAAACGGGCCGATCCGCCCGGTTGACGGTGTCCTTCGGCGACAATCCCTGCGGGAAGGACTACTTGGCCTGCGGAGACCCCGCCAAGCGGATTGACCTGGATATTTCGGAAACGCTCTACGCCGTTCGTACAGGCGATGCGACCTCCAACGTTCTCGGCAATCCGAAGTCGCGACCGGTCGTGGATCTCAACGCGGTGATGCTCCACGAAATGGGCCACTTCCTCGGACTGGGACACCTTCAGATGAAGAATCAGCCTGCCGCGTTCTTTCCGGCGGTCATGCTCGATGCCTATCGGCGCGATTTCTGCATATCCATCGCGGAGACCATGATGCTAAACAGCATGACGGAAGCCGGATGGAAATATCGCGCGACGGCCTGCAGTGGTCTGCGCAGGCCGCGGAGCTCAAGATGATCGACCCGAAATACATCGACCGGCTCACCATCCTCTTCGTCTGCGTCGTGGCGGGACTTGCGGTGGCCTCCTTCCTGTTGGCCAACTATTTCGGTCCGATAGCTCTTCCGGAGAAGAACGTCGCCGATGCTGCGGTGCGCCAACTCACACTCGTCACCGAAATGGTCAAGCTGGTCGTCACCTTGGCTACGGGGCTAATCGGCGCGACGGTCTGGCTATTCACGCGTCCTCTGACGGACGACGCCGAGCTGAAGAAGCGGATTTTGTGGGGAGGGCTCGCCTTCCTGTCCCTCTGCCTATCCCTTTATTTCGGCTTCGTCGCCTTGGATGGCGCCCTGAATCTGCTTTCGGCGGCGGGCGGCTTCGATGCGCGCGCAAATCTGGTTTGGTGGCCGCAGACCCTGCAATATTACGCGTTCATCGTCGGTGCGCTTCTCCTCGGAATAGCATGCTTGAGGTCCATCAATGCCATCGTCGAAAAGGAAGAGAACTAGCGCGATATGGTCCCTCGTGGGCTTGGCGGGCACGCTCATCTTCGCGCCGGTCGGGGGTTCCGCGTCGGACCGGTCCTGTGTCGCCGGAGCTCTCGACGCAGCCCGGAAGGTGCGCGGGGGATTCGAACGCCAGCATGGCGTCCGCATGAATCCGACGAGTTTCGACGAGATCGCGCAAGAGATCGCGTCCGAGACCTGCTCGCAAGTCTCCGACGCCGGATCGGGTAGTGCAAGGGTCCGGACGGCCAGCTCAGACGCGACCCGACGTTATCTGGAAAACGCCCTCGGGCTAGGGCAGTCAACCGCCACCCAAGCGCTCGTTGCCGATGCGCTCGGTAGTCGGAAAGGTTTGGGAAGAATGGATCGGCGGAGCTTCGCGGTGCTGAAGGTTGACTGTGCCGGATACCCCGGGGGCGTGGTTTCGATCGGCAGTGCGGAGATCGCTCAGTGCGGCCGCAGGATTCTGCTTCCCAGCGGCGACAGTAACGTTTCCGTCTCGAGCAAGGGAACGCGCGTGTGTGCGGGCCACGTGTCGCTCTCCATGCAGGAGGAAAAGAGCTGTGCATGCGGTCAGAGCGGCACGCCGCCGGCGGGGGCCGCCTCCGTCCAAGCGATCAACTGCAGCTAGGGAGCGCCAACTTCCCAGCCCAACTCTTAACCAATTGGGTTCGTCATTGGCGCCATTCCGGTTTCGAGCTGCAGCTGGACCAGCCGCTCAAGCCCGCCGTGTCGAATAGCAATTTGAGATGTTTGCACGTCCAGGATTTGAACCTAGCCAGGGGTTCGAACAGGCGGCGGCTTCCGGTTGGCCATAGAGATGCTTGCCAGCGAGCTAGGCGGTCCACCAACATAAAAGGGCTCCCGCCATAGTGGGTTTCGCGAGGTAGCAAACCTCCGTCGCGTGCCGAGCAGTCATGCCACATACCAAGGACAAACAACGGTTCGTCGTGTCCTTGGCCGCGTATGAGCCCCGTCCTGACGTGGGCCTCCGACGACAATATCCGGATAGGTTAGGGCTGAACGTCCGCGACAGCTTTGACAATTGGCAATGGTACGTTGGCGAATCTGCAGACCGCCTCGATTAGGAAACGCGTCACGCGCGCATCCCAATCGATCCGATCGATGGGCTCTTCCCAGTATTGAGACATCACGTAGGCTGCGTGACGCGCCTTTACCCCTAGACCCGCGATTGTGCGCGCGGGTGTCTGCATTATGGCCTGTTCGACAGGGTAAAGGCGGGCCAAGATAGCCTCTATCTGTTTCGTCGTGGCTTCGTCATTCGATCCAGCGTCAGCTGAAATACTATCTTCGACGAGTGAATGCATGTCTGGAAGGATCGGTGATTCGTCGCCCACCTTTTGAGCCGCGATCAATTCGGTGATGAGGGTGTTGAGTTGCCCTTCGAGGACAAAGAGGCGGGCGTCGTCGTCCTCGGGCTTTGTGGCCGCTGCCGTAGTGGCGAAACCCGATGAGCCGACGGGGGCGCTTGTACCGTTGGAAAATCGATTATCACGCATGTTGACCCTCCCCGTGCGTTATTCGTGGGACTGGTCGGAGCTGACTGACCAGCATTGCGGTTGGTCGAGCCCGTGTGCCCACCGGAAACGTAGTACCCGCCGCATCTTTGTCTGTTTAAAGCGGTGGGTCAATAACAGACAACAAGATTGTCTAGGGACATGGATTACCGCCATGTCTTCGCGACAAACCTGCGTCGCCTTCGAACTGAGAGGGGTTACTCTCAGGAGGCGTTAGCGCATGAGGCAGACGTAAACCGGACCTATATGAGCAAGTTGGAGAAGGGCGACAGCTTCGTGGGCCTAGAACTCATGGTGAAGCTCGCCAGGGTGTTTCAAGTGGAGCCTGCTGAATTCCTGAAGGTTCCGCCGCGGAGGGCTCGCAGGACATAGGCCGGTGGGGAGGCGGATGGAAATCGCTGAACGTCCAAGAGCTACCAAAAATGGTAGCACCTTCAGCTATCAGGGCCACATTGGCGTCATGTCCACTGAGGATTGGGAATCTCTACGCCGCTTGGCTTGGTGCCTTTTTCGCGAGCAATGAGCGGATATAGCGATCCCACTTTGTCATGCCTGCACGTTTCTCAGGCAGATAGTTCCAGCGGTCGTAGCTCCTTGAGCTAACGTCATGCAGCGCATGGTTCTGGATGCGATCGCGGATTTCCTTCGACACGCCAGCCTTGCCGGCGAGCGTCTTCCACGTGCGCCGTAAGTCGCGGTTCGTGACGATAGGGATTACCTCGCGCTCGCGCTGCCGCCACATGAATGAGTAGAGTGTGCCTGCTCTCACGGGTTTTGATGGGTCCATTGCAGACGGGAAAAGCCAGCCGTGTTCATTCGGTTTGATGCTCTCAATGAGCTCAGCCGCCACCGAAGGAACAGGTATTGCGTGTGGTTTTCCATTCTTCGTTCTTGACCAATCGATGATGCGTTCCTTCGCGTCCCATTGATCGACATGCAATCGCGCGATTTCCTCTACGCGCTGTCCGGTGAGCATGATGATGCGGACCGCACGCGTGTACGGCGGGTGAACTGGTGCGTCTGGGCATTCGAGCCATCGGTAGAGCCGCACGAATTCTTCTTCGTCAAGCCAGCGCATCCCAACGACCTTTCGCTCAGTCGGTATGGCGACCGCAGGATTTGATACGAGATTGAACCGGCGCGGGGACGAGCTGCGATAGTCGTGTTCCGACTTCAGCGCCCAGGAGAACGCGGCCCGGATATAGCTGCGGACATGGTCGGCCATCGAACGCCTGCCGCGTGCGTAAATTGGACGAAGCGCGGTGAGCACGTCGTCAGGCGTCACCTCGCGGGCCAACACACTGCGCCCAATAGTATCTGCCGCCTTATTGAGGTGCTGCTCCACGTCGGACCATGATGGTTTATTCTCGCCCTTCAAATGCGCAACGTAGCCATCGAAAAGATCGGAGACTGTGCCGGGCCGCGTATCTCTGGCGATCTTGACGCTCCGACCGTCGAGAATGAGTGGCGCATAGTCACGGTCGAAGATTTCCCGTGCTTCGGAGAGAGACATCGTCGGGTACGATCCGAGCTTGGTTTTGATCCTGCGGCCATCGCGCCACTGCTGTGCCATCCACGAGGCTGTCACGCGGGTGGGCATCGGCTTGAGGATGAGGACGAGACGGCCGGTGCCGCGGCCCTCTCCATCGACGAGCAGCCGTTGCTTGCGCGTACGCTGCATTTCCTTTAGCGCGCGCCGAATGACACCCTCGGTGATGTTCGCCATTTCGCGTCACAGTGCTCCAACTGGGGGCTGTAAGTGGGGACGGTAACGTTCCCGTTCCCTTCACCAAAGGTACTTCGGTGCAGAACCAGCAATCAAGAAAAATGTAACGATTGTAAGTGATTAAGCGTGATCGAACATGCACCTGCAAACGTGAGTGGGATGGTTGTGCACCAGGATGATCGCGGTCGCGGACAATTCCAGTGCGCGCTTGATCACCTCGCGCGGATAGACCGGGGTGTGGTCGACGGTGCCGGTCTGCTGCACCTCGTCGGCGATCAGCTGGTTGCGCTTGTCGAGAAACAACAGCCGGAACTGTTCCTTCTCGGCGAAGGCCATGCTGGTGCGGCAATAGTCGATCACGTCCTGCCACGACGACAGCGACTTGCGGCTCTTCAATTCGCCCTTGGCGATGCGGTGTGACGCCGCCGCGATCAGCCGGAACTGGTGGATCGCGGCGTCGCCCACGCCCTTGATCTCGCGCAGCCGCGTCTCCGAGGCGTGCACGACCTCGGCGAACGAGCCGAAGGTCTTCAACAGGGTCTTCGCCAGCGGCTTGACGTCGCGCCGCGGCTGCGCGGTGAACAGCAGCATCTCCAGCAGCTCGTAGTCGCTGAGCGCATCCGCCCCGGCGCTGCGGAAACGCTCGCGCAGCCGCTCGCGATGGCCGTGATAATGCGGCGTCTCGTCGGATGGGGACTTGCTGTCGCTGGCGCTGTCGGACATCGCCGGCCAGCATGCCGCGCCGGCCAGCTTTTGCAACCGGGAAGTGCTGCCGGATGTGGCAATCCGCCCGGTCGCTATTTGCTCCGCTTCACACCGGGAACGAGAGCCGCCAGCCGGTCCTTGATCGGCTGGAACGACGGCGGACCGCCCTCGCGCATGCCCGCGGGCGGAGGGCCGGCCATGGCGCCGTTGCGGGCGATGGCGCCGGGGTTCACGTTGCGATCGATCCCGAGCGTGAGGCTCGCGACATAGCGCTCGCGTTCCTCCTTCACGGCGCAGAACGACAGGCGGCCGGGATCGGCCTCGACCACGACATTGTCGTTGACGTTGAGTACCGCGCGTTCCCGTTTGCGCCCCGTATAGTCCGGCACGTTGGTGTAGATGAATTCGTTCAGCGCTTCGGGGAAGAAGGTCTGTCCCACCAGCACGGTCTTCTCGTCGGTGAAGATCTTGAAATGGATGTGGGTGGCGCGGCCGGGATACCAGCCCGGATAGATCGTGGTGAACTCGGCCCATCCCGACTTGTCGGTCATTTGCGTGCCGCGCAGGAAGGTCGCGCTCGATGTATCGATCTTGTGGCTGTCGCCCTGGCCGGGGAAGGCCGAGTAGATGCCGCGCGCATCGCAGTGCCAGATATCGACGCGTGCGCCCGACAGCGCCGAGCAGGGGCCGGCCTCGATCACCCGCAGCCGCAGCGTCAGGGGAACGCCGACCTTGCCGTCCCGGATGTCGGTGCGGGCCAGCTTCGGGTCGATGTAATAGGGGCCCTCCTCGGCCTGCGGGGTCAGGATGCAGGCGTCCGCCATCGCGGCCGTTGCTTCCGCGGCCTGCCCCTGTCGAACTTGCAGCAGGCCAGCCGCGCCGGCTGTGGCCGCAGCGAGGAAGCCGCGACGGGTCGGTCTGGTCAAGACGGCCTCCGTTGTCAGTGATCGAGCCGGATCACCGTAGCGCGCGGGGATGGCAACAATCAGACGGTGACGCGCTGTGGCAACAATCAGACAACAACGAACGGCTTCTCGCCATGGCGCTGCGACAGCGTGAAGATCTCGACGCCATCCCTGGTCACGCCGACCGAATGCTCGAACTGCGCCGACAGCGAGCGGTCGCGCGTGACCGCGGTCCAGCCGTCGGACAGGATCTTCACATGCGGCTTGCCGAGGTTGATCATCGGCTCGATGGTGAAGAACATGCCGGGCTTCAGCGGGACGCCCTCGCCGGGGCGGCCGACATGGATGATGTTGGGCTCGTCATGGAACAGCCGGCCGAGCCCGTGCCCGCAGAAATCGCGCACCACGCTCATGCCCTGCGGCTCGACGAAGCTCTGGATCGCATGGCCGATATCGCCGGTGGTGGCGCCGGGCCTCACCGCGGCGATGCCGCGCATCATCGCCTCATAGGTCACCTCGATCAGTCGCTCGGCCTTTCGGGCGATCGGACCGATCGCGTACATCCGGCTGGAATCGCCGTACCAGCCGTCGACGATGAAGGTGACGTCGATGTTGACGATGTCGCCTTCCTTCAACACGCGATCGCCGGGCATGCCGTGGCAGACCACATGGTTGATGGAGGTGCAGGTCGAATAGCGGTAACCGCGATACATCAAGGTCGCCGGAAAGGCGCCGTGGCTGAAGGCGAATTCACGGACGAAATTGTCGATATCCGCGGTCGGCAGGCCCGGCTTGATGAGATCGGTCAGGTCGTCGAGACATTTTGCGACCAGCGCGCCCGCCTTGCGCATGCCGGCAAAGGCGCCGGGGCCGTGCAGCTTGATCTGACCGGTCTTGCGCAAGGAGGTGTCGGTCGCGTCGATATAGCTCATAGGGGGTCGCCGATCTCTACGGAAGTCGTTGATTTAATGCCCAATCTAATGATTGCGCCGGTCCGCGCAAGCCGGATAAAGCCCGGGAGGGGCGCGGGTCCGGGGATCAATTCGAGACCTCCACCGTGGTTTCGACCGGTAGTGCGCCGCCGCGGATGCGGATTTCCCGCACCGGGTAGGGGACACGGATCCCCTCCCGCTTGAAGGCCGCCCACAGCGCCAGCATCACCTCGCTCTTCACCCTGTCCATGCCGTCGGGATCGGCGATCCAGAAGGTGAGCGAGAACCTCATGCCGGCTTCGGCGAATTCGGTGAGCAGGCAGGTCGGTGGCTTGTTCCTAAGCGCCCGCGGCGCGGCCGCCGCGGTCTCGATCGCAAGCTTGCAGACGAGGTTTGGGTCGGCGTCGTAGTTGGTGCTGAAATTGACTTTCACCAGCGTGTTCTTGTCGGTGTAGGTCCAGTTGGTGACCTTCTGGGTCACCAGATCCTCGTTCGGAATCAGGAACTCGCGACCGTCGCCCGCGGCCACCGAAATGTAGCGGGTGTTCATGGCGCTGATCCGCCCCGAGCTGTCGCCGATGGTGACGAGGTCTCCCGGCTTCACGGATTTGTCCGCGAGCAGGATGATGCCGCTGACGAAATTGGCCACGATCTTCTGCAGGCCGAAACCGATGCCGACGCCGGCGGCGCCGGAAAAGATCGCAAGCGCCGACAGGTTGATGCCGACCGCGCTCATCGCGATCACCACCGCGAGGACCATCAGGCCCATCCGGACCATCTTGATCAAAAGCACCTGGATCGATGGCGTCAGGTCGCCCGACCGGGTGATCCGGCTTTCGACGAAATTGCTGGTGATGTTGGTCAGCCACAGCGCGACGACCAGGAGGACGCCGAGCTTGATCACGACCAGCGGCGACAGCCGCAAGCCGGCGAGGACGACCGACACCGAATCCAGCGCCTCGAAGACGTTGTCGAGTTGCCCGATGATGCTGAGCGCGGTCACCAGCCAGGCCGATATCGACACCACGCGCACGATGAAGGTGTTGCGGATAACCGAGGTGACCAGGCTGATGACGAGCCAGGCAAGTCCGAGCTTGCCGGCAACCGAGAGCATGTAACTGCGGCTCGGCCAGGTCGATAGCACCATGGCAAGCCGTGCGAGCCCCATCAGCAGGGTGAACACGGCGATCTGCACGCTGCCGGCCATGACGCGCAGGAAATGCCGCATCGGCGCCGGCCGTCCCATTCCGAGCGACGTCAGGTCGACGCGGGCGCGAACGGCGGCTCCCGCGCCATAGGCGAGGCCCGCGCCGACCATGATGAGGCCGAGCTGGAAATAGAACCAGGGCGAGGTGACCACCGCACCGACCGATTGCGCGGCCTCCTGCAGGTACTGGAGGGTATCTTTCAGGTCAAAATCCATGGTCCGGTCTCAAATCAGGTCTCTAGGCAAAGCGGGACGCATCGACGCGATTCGAATGGCGGGAAGACTTCCATACCCGCGTTTCCGGCGCCATCGCTACGGCATCTCGGCGGAGCAGGAAAGACCGAAAGCCGGGAACATTGTCGCGGGTGGCGGAAATGGGTTGGCGTTGAATGATGGCGACGATAAGGATGCAAATGCAGCTATTTGCGGTGGTGCGCGGAGAGCCATGGCGTCCCTCGATTCGGTGAGCATAGCCATTCTGCTCGGCGCCATACTGGTGATGGCCGGCATCCTGTCGAGCCTGCTCGCGCTGCGTTTCGGCGCGCCGTTGCTGCTCGTGTTTCTGGTCATCGGCATGCTGGCCGGCGATTCCGGCCTCGGCGGCCTGCAGTTCGACGATGTGCGCAGCACCTATCTGGTGGGATCGGTGGCGCTGGCGCTGATCCTGTTCGATGGCGGCCTGCGCACCCGGTTCCAGACCATCCGCGCGGTGCTTGCACCGTCGATGGCGCTTGCGACCATAGGTGTCCTGCTCACCGCGCTGATCACCGCGCCGGTTGCGAAATTCGCGCTCGATCTCAACTGGACCGAGGCACTGCTCGTCGGCGCTGTGGTGGCCTCGACCGACGCCGCGGCCGTGTTCCTGCTGGTGCATGCGCAGGGCCTGCGGCTGCGCCCGCGTGTTGGTGGGACGCTGGAAGCGGAATCCGGCAGCAACGATCCGTTCGCGGTGTTTCTCACCCTGATGCTGGTCGAGTTCATTTCGGCGGGCCAAAGCTCGGCCGCGCATGTCCTGCTGGAGCTTGCGCGCGAGAGCGTGCTCGGCGCCGTCATCGGCGTCACCGGCGGCCGGCTGGTGGTGATCGCGCTCAATCGCGTGGCGCTGCCGCAAGGGCTGCATGCCCCTTTCGTCACCACGGCGGCACTGGTGATCTTCGGCACCGCGCAGATCGCCCACGCCTCCGGCTTCTTGGCGGTCTACCTGGCCGGCATCATCATCGGCAACCGGCCGACGCGCGCGCATAATTCGGTGGTGACCTTCCTCGACGCCGCGACCTGGCTGGCGCAGATCGTGATGTTCGTGCTGCTCGGCCTGCTGGTCTCGCCGCAGCGGCTCGGCTCCAGTGTCGGTCCGGCCGTGCTGGTGGCGATCGTCCTGATGCTCGTCGCGCGGCCGGTCGCGGTGTTCGTGTGTCTGGCGCCGTTCCGGTTCAACTGGCGGGAGAAGCTGTTCATCGCCTGGACCGGCCTGCGCGGCGCGGTCGCGATCTTCCTCGCCTCGATCCCGATGCTGGTCGGCCTCTCGAAGGCCTATCTCTATTTCGACGTCGCCTTCGTGGTCGTCATCATTTCGCTGTTGCTGCAGGGCTGGACGCTGGCATCGGCTGCACGGTGGCTGCACGTCGCGCTGCCGCGCTCGGATCGCGGACCGCGCCGGGTCGAGCTCGACCTGCCGGGCCAGCTCGAGCAGCAGCTGGTCGGCTATCCCGTCCGTGCCAAGAGCCTGTATTACCGGCGCGGCCTGATCCCGTCCTGGTCGAAGCCGACGCTGGTGATCAGGAAGGAGGCCATTCTCACGCCGGTCGAGGCCGAGCCGATCGCGCCGGGCGACTACATCTATCTGCTCGCGCCGCCGGAAAAGGCCGAGTCGCTGGATCGCTTCTTCATCGACATGCCGCCGAGCACGGCGCCCGATCCGCATCTGCTCGGCGATTTCATGGTGTCTGGCGAGGTTACGCTGGGCGATCTCGCGCAGGCCTACGCGATCGAGACCGATGCCAATATCGCAGGCCTGACGCTCGCGGATTATTTCGACGTGCATCTCGACCACGCGCCGCAGGAGGGCGCGACCCTGGCGCTCGATTCCATCGTGCTGGTGGCGCGCAGCATCTCGGGCGGCCGCGTCAGCGTGGTCGGTCTGCGCCTGCCCGAAGACGAAGAGCAGGTCGTGCCGTTGACGCGCATGGAATCGCTCAAGCGCAAGCTCGCGGACATGTGGTCGTCGGTGGCGGGGATGTAGCGAGCTTCGGTGTAAGCGGTCGCTAGCTTTCGCGGCTGTACTGATCGTAGAGCTTCGCAGCGTTGTCCCAGCGAATGGCCTCCATGTAGATGTCGACATAGCGCGCCGCCGCCGCGCCGTAGTCCATGTGATAGGCGTGTTCGTACATGTCGAGCACCAGGACCGGACGGCCGCCGGCCAGCGTGGTGGTGTGGTCCGCGGCCCATTGATTGACGAGCCGTTTGTCGCGCGGCGAGTAGGACAGGATGACCCAGCCGGAGCCGCCGCCTTCGGCCTTGCCCATCGCGGCGAATTCCGCGCGCCAGCGATCGAGGCTGCCGAAATCGCGCGTGATGGCGTCCGCCAGCGCGCCGCTCGCGCCCGCACCCCCACCGAGCCCGTCGAAATAGATCTCGTGCAGGATCATCGAGTTCGCCGCGATCAGTTCTTCACGCTTCAGGCCGTTGATCATGAAATTCGGCGCCTTCGCGAAATCCAGTTCGGCCAGTTGCGTCCCGATCGCGTTGAGGCGCTTTACGGCGCCGACGTAGTTGTTGTCATAGTGGCTCACGAGAACCTTTTCCGAGATGCCCTTGATCGACTTCGGATCGAACGACATGGGCTTTACTTGATACGGCATCGGTGTGACTCCGCTGGAAGGGTTGTTTTGGGCGAACGCGGAGCCGGCCGCCAGCGTCGCCGTTGATGCGGCCGCAGCGACGAGTCCCGCTCCCTGAATGAAGCTTCGACGTTCGGTTGTGACGGTCATCGGGGATCTCCTTGTCTCGAGTGCTCCGGAACCAGGTGGCAGATAGGTGGTCATTCGTGGCAGCGGCACGCTCGCGGCTGCTTTGGCGCGTCCTGCCGGCGCCTCCTGCGAGACCCCGAACGGAGCCGACGCCGGTTCGCGGTGGCGCAATGATTGAACGAAGAAGAGATGGAGTACTTGCTGTGGTCCATGCGCAAAACCTCGACACGTCGAGCGTTGCGCAGTGCTTGGACCGTGGTCTCAAGGGGAGACTGCCTTTTCCCCTGGCGGATTTTTAGGTCGCGCCGATCGCGAAGGCAAGAGGGCGACCCGAGCTGGAGCTTTTCTCACGTCGCCGTGTTGCCGCGGGGAACCGCTCGCGACACGGGGCGGGAAGTATTTTGCGCGAGGTCAAAGCCCACTTCGCGCCCATCGGCAATGTGTGGCCTCGCAGAGGGAACGCGATGCTGCCTTTCACCCGGGATCAATTCCTGGCGGTCTTTGTCGGCTACAATGGATCGATCTGGCCCGCGCAGGCCGTGGCCTATTTGCTCGGACTATCGGCGCTTGCGATCCTGTTCAGACCCGGACCGGTCACCGACCGTCTCGTCAGCGCGATTCTGGCGCTGTTCTGGATCTGGACCGGAATTGCCTATCACGGGTTGTTCTTCAGCCGGATCAACCAGGCCGCCTATGTGTTCGCCGCGCTGTTCGTCGCGCAGGGCGTCTACTTCGGCGTGGCAGGCGTGCTGCAGGGCAGACTGAGCTTTGGCTTGCGGCGGAGCTTGCGGCAGGGAGTTGGGTGGGTGTTTGTTCTCTATGCCACCCTCGCCTACCCGATGATCGGCATCCTGGCGGGGCATGCCTATGACGAGCTTCCGATGTTTGGCGTCACGCCATGTCCGGTGACGATTTTTTCCTTTGGTCTTCTGCTCCTGGCCACCAGGCCGCTGCCGCGCTTCGCCCTGGTCATTCCACTGCTCTGGTCGCTGATCGGCGGGAGTGCTGCCGTTCTCCTCAGTGTCCCGCAAGACTGGCTGCTCCTCGTAAGCGGGCTGATATCGGGTTGGCTCATTGTGCTGAGCGAGCGTCGAGAAATGGCCGGTTGCACCAGTCTAAAGTAGTCAAGGCGACAAGATTCACCCTGTAAGCGTGAAGTGAACTCCAGGTTGTGGCAAATCCAAATGCTCTATTTCATCCTCAAATGTGCGTTGTCCGGCATCATCGTCGCCGTCGTCTCCGAGGTTGCGAGGCGCAGTCCGGCCTTCGGGGCGTTGATCGTGTCCCTGCCGCTGGTGTCGCTCCTGGGCATGATCTGGCTCTGGCGCGATACCGGCGATGCTGCTCGGATTGCGAACCACGCGGAGTCCACCTTCTGGTTCGTGCTGCCGTCGCTGCCGATGTTCCTGGTTCTCCCGGCGATGCTCCGCGCCGGTATCAGTTTCTGGGCCAGCATCGGTGCAGGCTGCGCCTTAACCATCACGCTGTATTTCGTCACGGCATGGTCGCTGGCGAAATTCGGGATCGATCTGTGAGGGCGACCCCAGCCGCGTCAGTGGCGCGAGGGGAGGCGGTTTTCAGCGAAAGCCCGCCCCCGGGCTTGATCCGGGGGCGATCCGGTTCGATGTCCGGGAAAGCGCGTCAGATCCAAAGCTGGACGCTGATTTGATCGGAAAGGACTTGGATTTGATCGGAAAGGACTTGGCTCTCGTCGGCGCCGCCGACGGGAGGGTAACAACCTGGGATCGAATGTCTCCACTCTGCGCGGCGTTTATCGCGACAATGAGCCGGGATACTCGCTTTTTTGCAAAGAAACCGCTATAAAGGCTCCCAAGGCGCCGTCGCCGCCTTTTCATGTCACTGATCACACCGAGGCTGCGCATTGGGCTGCGCCGGCTTCGTCCCGTCGAGCTGGTCTGAGAGCTCAACGACCCCAAAAGGAACGCCAAATGTCTCATGCCTACCAGTTGAATGCAGCCGTGCTTCACCGCGGTCAGGGCCCACAGGGCCGGGTGCAGATCGAGGAGCCGAAAGTCTACACTGTCATTCAGCGCATGCCCGTCGAGTCCGATGGACGGATTCGCTATCGCATCAAGTCGGACAAGATCGAACGCATCGTCACCGAAGACGAGCTTTCCTATTGTCAGTAAGACGTCGCGCTCGGCGCTGCTGTCCCGATTCGAACATTCGCATCCTCTGCGAATGTCTCACCCTAGAAGGGACCTGTCATGCTGAATGATCGAGAGAACATCCTGAGCGCGCTGCGCGAAAAGGCGCTCAAGGTGCGCGAGCTCATGCGGCGCGCCAATATCCCGAATGAGGAGATCTGCCAGTCCCTGCTGCTGAAGATGCGGGACGAGGGCGTGGTGAAATTCGATATCCACAGCGGCCGCTGGGTTGTCGCGTGAGCGGGCGTTGCGTCCGATCGCGACAGCGTGAAGACAGCGCGCCGGGATCTGAATCGATCTAGCTTTTCCGCGCGACGCACTCGCATCGACAGCGCAGATAGATCGCATCGGGGTCCTGGCCCCAAATATCCCAGGCCGCGATGGCTTCGTCGATCCCACCATCGTCCGTCAGGTTCTTGTCGAGCAGGCCGCGTCTGAGTTCGTTGAGACTGTGCTGCGCGTCGGCGGCGGCCTCGCGCCGCGTGGCGGCATCCGCGCTGTGATTGACGTAGCTGGCGCCGCTCCAGATCGGCAGGAACCCATGGGCCCGCAGCACGGCGCTCTGGCGGCGTCCAAATCGGACCGAATCCGAATTGGCGTGCCCGTACCACCGCATCCAGAGATCGAAGGTGTTGCGCAAACCCTTGCTCTCGGGATGCAGGATGTCGCCCCCTGTGTCTGAATCCCGGATGCCGATCACGGCACCTGGCCGCAAGACCCGTCTCGCTTCGCACAGCGTCTTGGTCAGGGCTGCCGCATCCAGGTGATAGAGCACGCCATGAGCGAAGACAGCGTCGAACTCATCGTCGCCGAACGGCAGGGCGGTCATGTCGGCTTCGATGAACTGCATCGACGTTCCGTTCGACGCCGACGCAAGCCGGCGAGCCCGCTCGATGGCATTGGGCTCGATATCGATGCCGATCGTTCGGTTGACCCGGCCGGCGAGGGCTATGGTGACTGCCCCCGGACCGCAGCCGATGTCCAGCAGGGTCATCTGCGGATTGATGAAGGGGAAGAAAAACGCGGCCGAGCTTTCGCCGCGCTTTCCGAGAAAATCCAGCACCGTGGAACCGGAATGTCGTGGCATGACGCGTGTCATCTTCTCGCTCCCGGATCGCTTGCGTTGTCTTGATCGTGTGCGGCCGACGCGATCGCGATCGATTCGTTTCCCGGCAGCGAAACCGAGGCACGAATCGGACGACAATGGTCCCGCCTCTCGATGTCAGGCGGGTGACATCCTCATGTCAGGTGTTGAGGAACGGGTCGACCGGCTCTAATCTGGTCCAGGGCCGGTCGACAAACGCTCCATGGTCGAAGGCGACGGCCACAGCCAATGTCCTGCAGGCTTATCGGCGAATTGGCGAAGGGGAAGCAGGCCGCCTGCTGGCGGGTTTGCGTTGCAAGTTCGGTGGTTGAGGAGCGGTCGGACTGTCTCTCTAGTCTCACACCCGCGGCAAGATTGAACCGCCCCTGCACTCCCGTACATCGATCCCACGCACGCATCACGGCCCACACTGCGACTCGCTTTGCGAGGACTGCCCGGCCGATTCATTTTCCGTGTCGCCCTTATCGCGGGATTAACCGCTTTCGGTCTTGCGCCGGAACGGCAGTCACGCATCGTCGTTGTGCTCCGCACAGCCGCACTCTGCAGGCGGTGTCCTGGTTCTTGCAAGAATCGCGAGACACGGCGGAAAGCGACGTGGAGGCAGACATGACGAGGACGAAACTGTATTGCACGGGTGCCGTGTGCGTTGCACTGCTTGCGGTCGCACCGCTTGCGTACGCGCAGGTTGGCGCCGGTGTTGGCGTTGGGGCGGGTGGTGCCGGCGTTGGCGCGGGTAACGGTGGTGTGGGCGCCGGCGTCGGAGCCGGTGTCGGCGGCGCGGGGGCCGGCGCAGGAGCGGGTGCTGGCGGTGGAGGTGCCGGCGCAGGAGCAGGAGCAGGTGCTGGCGTCGGCGGCGCGAGCGGCAGTGTGGGTGCAGGCATCGGCGGTGGTTCAGCCGGCGCTGGAACTGGGGCTGGATTGGCCGGAGTTGGAGATGCAACCGCTGGAATTGGCACCGGCGGTATCGGCAGTGGTTCAGCCGGCGCTGGAACTGGAGCTGGATTGGCCGGAGTTGGAGGTGCAACCGCTGGAATTGGCACTGGCGGCATCGGCACTGGAAACAGCGGCACCGGCTTTGGCACTGGAACCAACGGCACCAGCCTTGGCGGTGGAAACAACGGCACTGGCCTCGCTGGACTGAACTCGGCCAATGTCGGCGCCGCTTATGCGTCGATGGAGCCGGCGGAACAGCGGCGCCTGTTGCGGCGCTGTGCGACCGTTCTCAAGCAGCCGAGCCAATACGATCGCGAAACGCGCGCGGTGTGCCGTGTGGTGGCTGCAAAGTAACTTGGCAGTTGAGAGGCCAAGGGACTGTCGGACATTTGTGGAAGAAGCCTCTGTGAGAGGGCTCAGCGGACTGACGCCAGACGGCCAATCCGCTGAGCCGGCAAGGCGCTCGGCGAACCGGATCGCAATCGGCTTATCGCGGCTTCATCGGCGCCTCGTCGGCCGTTCGAGGAGCGCTCTCGGGAGATGACCGTGCGCGATACCGCCACGCGTCGCCGAAGAGACCGTCCATAAACCGTAAAACCATTGCGTGGGGAATGCCGGATGTTTCCGGTGCTTCCGCCATGAATACTGGTGCGCATACTCGAACGACCCAGCGCGCGCACGAGACTGCGGGTGCATTGAGCACCCGGCATTTCCCATGCCCTCTGTTCGATGAGGGTGAACGCATCAGTCAAGGCTCGGGTGCAACCAAGCCGCAAGAAGGCAGATGTGCGTCTGGACTTGATGTCATGGCGAGGCGATGCGTAGGATGGGCAAAGCGGCCCGCGGGCGCTGCGCGGGCCTCCCGTCTCGCTTCCGCTCTCCGAAGCACAAGCAGACCGCCGATGCTTGCAAACTTCGATAAGCGGATGCTCGCCCGAGCAAAAGTCGATCCCATCAATGGAACTCGGCAACGAAAGGGACAAAACCATGCCGGACACACCCGATGACCAATTCGGCTTTGCGCCCGACCATGATTCCCCGATTCCCTATATGCAGCGAACCCGCGACTATTACGCGGCGATCGGCTACACCACGCCGTATCGCTGGGCGCACTACGTCGATGCGCCGTTCCAGCAGCTGAAAAAGCCTTTGGCGCAATCGCGCGTCACCATCATCACCACGGCCGCTCCTTTCGATCCCGCGAAGGGCGATCAGGGCCCGGGCGCGGCCTATAACGGCGGCGCGAAGTTCTATCAGGTCTATGACGGCGACACGTCGAAGGCGCACGATCTGCGCATTTCGCATATCGGCTATGACCGCAAGCACACCACTGCAACCGACAGCGGTACCTGGTTTCCCCTGCCGCAACTGCTCAAGGCCGCGGCGGCAGGGCGGATCGGCGAAGTCGCGCCGCGCTTCTTCGGCGCACCGACCAATCGAAGCCACCGTGTCACCATCGACACCGATGCACCGGAGATCCTGGCCCGCTGCCTCGCGGACAAGGTCGACGCCGCGGTGCTGGTGCCGAATTGCCCGGTGTGCCACCAGACGTCAGCGCTGGTGGCGCGCCACCTCGAATCGAACGGCGTCGCCACCGTGGTGATGGGAGCGGCCCGGGACATCGTCGAGCACGCCGCCGTGCCGCGCTTCCTGTTCTCGGATGTCCCGCTCGGCAATTCCGCCGGCAAGCCGCAAGACGTGGAATCGCAGGCGCTGACGCTCGAGCTGGCGCTGCGCGTGCTCGAAGCCGCGCCGGGTGCGCGCACCACGATGCAGTCGCCGCTGCGCTGGAGCGCGGACGCCTCCTGGAAGCTCGACTACAACAACGTGGCCCAGATGAGCGAGGCGGAACTGGCGCGGCGGCGCGCTGAATTCGACCGTCAAAAGGAAATCGCGCGCGGCAACCGCGCCGCGTGAGGCGATATCCAAGACCGAGAAACAATAACAGTCATTGGGGCCGTCATTGCGAGCGAAGCGAAGCAATCCAGTTTTTTTCGCCGAAGACTGGATTGCTTCGTCGCTTCGCTCCTCGCAATGACGGCTCGTTTGTTGACTGCCTTGGTCACACTTTCAGGAGGAGTGAGACGTGACCCGACCGTTCGAAGGCGTGAAGATCCTCGACTTCACGCAGGTGCTGGCCGGTCCCTATGCGAGCTACCAGCTCGCGCTGCTCGGCGCCGACGTCATCAAGGTGGAACGGCGCGGCGGCGAGGACATGCGCCGCACGCCGCTGAGCCGCGAATGGGCCGATCGCGGCCTCGCACCGGGCTGGCAGGCGATCAACGGCAACAAGCGCAGCCTGACGCTCGATCTCTCGAGGCCGGAGGCGATCACTGTCGTCAAGCGGCTCGCCCGCGAAGCCGACGTGGTGATGGAGAATTTTCGTCCCGGCGTGATGGACAAGCTCGGCATCGGCTACGCCGTGCTCTCGGACCTCAATCCGAGGCTGATCTATTGCGCGATCTCGGGCTTCGGCCAGACCGGCCCGCAACGATCAGGCGCCGGCTATGACGGCAAGATCCAGGCCCTGTCCGGCATCATGGCGATCACGGGCCACCAGGAGTCCGGGCCGACCCGTGCCGGCTTCGCGGTCTGCGACGTGCTCACCGGCTCCACGGCGGCGTTCGGCGTCTCGAGCGCGCTGTTCCAGCGCACCCATACCGGCAAGGGGCAGCTGGTCGACGTCTCCATGCTCGAGGCGACGCTGGCGTTTCTGTCGGGACAGGTGGCGGACTACACCGTCGCCGGCCACAGGCAGCAGCTCTCCGGCAATCAGGCCGTGAGCCGCAGGCCGACCGCCAACCTGTTCAAGGCCGGCGAGGGCTATCTGCTGCTCGCCGTCAACAGCGAGAAGCAGTACCGCGCGCTGATGACCGCGCTCGGCCGCACGGATGCGTTGGACGACCCGCGCTTCGCCGACTGGTTCGGCCGCCAGGAACATGAGCCGGCGCTGCGGGCCATCATCGAGGAAGCGCTCGCGGCCAGGAACCCGCGCGAATGGGAGGAGATCCTCGAAGCGGCCGGCGCGCCCTGCGCCAGCATCTGGAAGATCGAGGAGGTGATCGATCACCCGCAGATCGCGGCGCGCGGCGCGATCCAGGAGATCGATACGCCTTATGGCCGCCTGCGCTTCGCCGGCAGCGGCTTCCAGCTCGCCCATGGCGGCGGCAGGCTCGATTCCATGGCGCCCGAACTCGGCGCCCACACCGACGAGGTGCTCGATTCGCTCGGCTATGACGCAGCCGCGATCGCGGACCTGCGGGCGCGCGAGATCGTCTGAGCGGCGGAGCAGGGGTTCGGGGAGACGGCGTGCCACGGGGAGCGTTGCCCGGGAGGGGGCGCATGCGCGCCTCCAAGAGAAACAAGGTGACGGTTCGAACAGGGCGCCCACGAGGGGCGCCCCTACGCCATGTCGATCTCGTAGGGGCGCCCCTTGTGGGCGCCCTCCTCCGACGCACATCCAGCCTATTTCGTCCACGCGGGTCCGTCGAGGACCCGTGCAAACTCACCATCAGGAGAAGCGGACCCAAGCGTCATCACGCCGTCTCCCTCAACCGCCTGAGCAGCCCGCGATGTTCGCGGCATCCGGCGAGGCCGGGATGCGTCAGCAGCACGATCGGCGTTTGCATCGCGTCGACGCCGGCGAGCGCCAGCCGGTCGACATGAAGACCGGGGTAGGAGCCACCGGACACGCGAAGCAGCGCGTCGAGCTTGCCCTTCAGCAGTTCGGCGACATCGTCGCTGACCTTCACCGTCACGGTGTCCTTGCCGGCCTGACGCAGCTTGCGCACCGTCGCGGCGGCCATCTGCACGATCTGCGGCGAAACGCCCAGACGCAGCGTTCGTCCGCGCAGTGCCGGCGCGGTCGCGTCGGTCGCCTTGGAAATGATGGCGAACGCGGATTGGATGGCGGGCAGATAGGCTTCGCCTTCCTCGGTCAGGACGAGGCTGCGGGTCAGACGTCGAAACAGCGTGACGTCCAGCGCCTTCTCCAGTGATTTCACCTGCTGGCTGACCGCGCCCGGCGTGACACAGAGTTCGTCGGCGGCGCGGGTGAAGCTGAGATGGCGGGCGGCCGCCTCGAAGGAACGCAGGCCGTTGAGGGGTGGCAGTCGATGACTCATCTTGCACCTGAAATCGTCTTGCGCGACCGGCGGACTGTCATGCATCAGATTTTCTGCGTCAACCGCTCAATTTAAATGGTTTGTCCTCGCCGAGGGGCCCGCGATATCGGTGCTTGCGCGGGCCGCTTCGCGCATGTCTGACGCGGTGACCCAGGGATCAACGCGATCTGAGGATCGACGTCGAAGGATTTGACCTCCATGACCAGCACTGACGATACCGATATCATCAAGGGCGTGATCCAGTCCTATCTCGACGGACTCTACGAGAGCGACGCCGGCAAGATCGCGAGCGCGTTTCACCCGACCAGCGCGCTCACCAGCGTCTCGAACGGCGAACTGGTCATCACGCCCCGTGATACGTGGCTCGGCAACGTTCGGGCAAGACCGTCGCCGCAGCAGCGGGGACTGTCCCGCCACGATCGCGTGCTGGCGATCGACCTGATCAGTCCGACCATGGCCTACGTCAAGCTCAACTGCGCCATTCCACCGCGCTTCTTCACCGATCAACTCTCGCTGCTGAAGATCGATGGCCGCTGGCAGATCGTGCAGAAGGTCTTCACGACCGAAATCCGGGAATAGCGGCCCATTCTGGAGGAAATGCCGATGAGCGTGCTGGACGACTATCTGGTTCATCCCGGGCTGTCGCTGCTGGACAAGACCAGGATCCAGGCCCAGGTCCTGGTGCCGTTGCTGCGAACGCTGCGCGCGGAGCTTGGCGGGGAGAGGGCTGACGCGATGGTCAGGCAATCCCTGCGCGATTGGTCGAAGCAATTGTTCGCCGCCGTCGGCAACGGCGTCGATGGCCGTCCGCGGCGCAAATGGGCGGCCATGCATACGGCGCTGGCCGAGGTCACCGAACGGGATGTGACTCTGGAGATGCTCCGACACGATGAGGAAGCCCTGGAGTTCGACGTCACCGCATGCCGTTTCGCGGAGTTCTTTCGCGCGCTCGGCGAGCCGGACCTCGGCGCGCTGCTGGTTTGCGAGACCGATTTCGACATCGCCGCGGCGGGCGCCGGCGAGGTCAGCCTGACGCGCGACCAGACCATCATGCAGGGCGCCCCGCGCTGCACCTTCCGCTACAGGTTCGCGCCGCGATGACGGCTTTCCGCTGGCGATCCTCGCCACCGGCGATATTCATCAATAGGAGTTCTCATGACCGATAGCAGTGAACTGCCGATCAGCCATCTGCAGCGGCGCAAGATCGAGGGCCGCGTGCTGATCCCCTTCGTCGAAACGCTGCGGCAGAAACTCGGCGACGAGGTGGCGGGAGAGATCCTCGATGCGACCATCCGCCGGCTCGCCGTGGACGATGGCCGGCGCTGGGCCGAGACCTATGGCCAAGGCATGGAGGCTGTGAGGCGCGTTGCCGAAGAATTGTGGGCGGCCGGCGGCGGCATGGACCTTGAGGTCAAGGGACAGTCGGAGCGGCACCTCGACTTCGACGTCACGCGCTGTGGCTACGCGGAGTTCTATCAGGCCTTGGGCCTCGCCGACCTCGGCACCCGGATTCATTGCAATCGCGATCATGCCATGGTGACCGGATTCGACGAGAAGCTGGAATTGTCGCGGTCCCAGACCATCATGCAGGGCGCCACCCACTGCGATTTTCGCTATCGTAGCAAGTCATAGTTTCAGCCGCCGGCGCGAGGGGCGGACCGCGATCGTCACGAATCGGGATAAGACGCCATGACTCCTGATCGTCGGTCGCCCCCTGGCTCAGCCGGCAATCAATAACGACCGCCAGTGCGGTCTTGTTGCTTGATCCAGTCCGACAACGTCCTCGGCGTTGATCCCGAAGGCCCGCGACTCGACGTTGCCTTGAGGTTGTTCCGGGTCGTCTTCTCCGGGCGGTCGCGCTGATCCGCCGCTGTCTTCGTCGGCGGGACAGCTCGCGACGCATTGGCCAGTGTCTCCGCGGCCTCCTTTTCGAGACGGAGTTTTCTCAGTCGCTCCATCTTCTGGCGTTCGGCTTCGGCTTCCGCGCTTTGCGGTGACAGCGTGTGATGATGGGTTACCTCGGCGGGGACCAGCAGCCCCATGATGGCGCGTTCCCCCAGCGCCCTGCACGCCTCCAGCCGATGCAGCCCCTCGACCAGCACGAAGCGGTCTTCGTCGGGCCGCAGCAGAATTGGAGCCTGTTGTCCGATTTCCATGATGCTCTCCGCGATTTCCTGAACCACTTCAGGCCTGAGGGCTTTCCGCCTCTTCACGGGAACGTAGATCTTGTCGATCGGGAAGCTTTCCGGTTTGAGCACAGCTTCTCCTCCGTAGTGACCGAGCCTGATCCAAAAGCACCAGTCGGCGCCGACAACGGCTCCGAAAGACGGAGCCCGCACTCACGGGGCGAATGGAGACACCGGGCGTGAAGCCATACAGTAATAGTATTCAGTTGCGTACCGCAATCGTGGCGATCCTGTCCCTCTATGGAACAAGGACGCGCGCCCGGCGCCGAGCATCCGGTCTTCGCGATAGGCGGGGCCGTTGACGGCTCCTCCGCATGGCGTTGGACGGGCACCACCCGTCGTTGACCAACAACGGACCGGAGCGCGCCCAACGATCATCGGGCACCGGCTGTGAGAATGAATTGCTCCCAAGCCGTCCTTGCCAAGCCCGCGGGGGCGCGTCGGCCGGCGCAGAGCTTTGTGAAGCCCTGACAGGACCAGTTTTGCACCACTTGCCGGACCGCGGATGCGAATGCGGATCACCGGCTTTCCGGTTCCTCTCCAGTTTCAGCCCTTTCTTACAGCTCGATGGAACTCATTTGTTTCGCAAATTTCGAAGGTTGCGCCTGGAACTAATGACGTGCTGGCGCGTGATGTATTCGCTGGGCGGAAATGGGGTTCATCGCCGTGATAGATCGCGCGTACTTCTTGCGTCAGATTCAGACGCTTCTCACGTTCGCCAAGTCGACCTCTGATCCCGCCTTTGCAGCGTTCCTGCTGGACAAGGCGGTCTATCTCAGGTCTCAGGCCGAAGAGGCTCCGCCCGCGAGGGATCTGGGGCCGCATCCGCCTGATGTCGAGCGGGAAAAGTAAGGCCACCTCGCACACTCCGGGAGGAAACGATGCGGTCGCCAATTGCAACCTCTATCGCGCTATTCATCGCGCTGGCACCATTCCTGGCCACGACGGAAATTGCAAATGCGCAAGATCAGACTGTGTCCGTGGGGCCCTGGACCATTGCGACGTCCTCCAAAGCCGACAAGTTCGACCGTTGTACGATGAGCCGGTCTTCCAATGACCTCAACATAACGTTTGTCCGGGCCCATGACGGCTTGCTGCTGCTTCTGGACTCACCGAAATGGAAGCTGGAGCGGGGCAAGGCATACGACGTCACCTTGATGGCGGGTTCGCGCTCTTTTCAAGAAAAAGCGCAGGCCGAAACCAGGAGCGTGACGATTGTCTTGGAGGACCGGTCGCTCAACGAGAGGGTACGCTCCGCCAATATTCTCCAGGTAAAAGGAGATGGGGCGACCTTGAGGGTGCCCCTCAACGGAAGCACGGCAGCCCTTGGACGCCTCGAAGAATGTTTCGAGAAGAATAGCGTCGGAGTCGAGAGCAACCCGTTCGTCGCGCCGACCCGGAAACCCTGAGCAGAATAATCGTTGCATGCGGCCACGCGATGCCCAATCTGGAAATTGGACGCGACGCTGAATGTCGGTCCCGCCGGCCGTGCGAGCCGTCCTTCGGGACGTAAGGCTTTGCGCTCGGGGCTATGGCTTGCTTCTCCGGGGCAGTTGATCGCCGCCAATGCGCATCGCACGCGGCTGCCGCGCTGGCCGATAGGGCCCCATGGGTGCAGATGTTTTTGGTGCAGGGAATGCAGTCCAGGAGTCGGAAGTCGTTGGGAGATTGGGATGGATGACCGAGCCGTGCGGTTGGCCTTGCAGCGCCATTGGGAAGCGTCGGACGCGAACGATTTCGAGGTCGAGCATGAGATCTACCGCGAGGATGCTGTGCTTGATTATCCGCAGTCCGGCGAGCGGATCCGCGGCCGGCGTAACATTCGAGAGAGCCGCTTCGTTCAGCCGAACAGGAAGCGCTTTACGGTCCGGCGAATTGTCGGAAGCGGCGATCTCTGGATCACCGAATTCGTGCTGAGCTATGACAGTGTGCCATCATACGCGGTGAGCATCATGGAATTCCGCGAAGGACGGGTCGCTAGCGAAACGCAATATTTCAGCGCTCCGTTTGAACCGGCGCCATCGCGCGCGCATCTGCTGGATCGAGTCCATGAAACCGATCGGTTCGAACCTCCGCGAACCTCATCTTGAGGGGCGCGGCGACTCGTAGCGAAGCCGGGGGTCTCAGGATGAAGTTCGGGGCAGGTGCCGATATGGTTTGAACGATGGAAGCACTGACCTGGTTGACGTAGGGTGGGCAACGCGGCCGGCGCGCGAATGCCAAGCAAGCTCCGCATGACCACTCCGTCGGCGAGGAGGTGGGCACGGCGCGAGATGCGCTTTTGCGCCGCCCCACGGCGGCGCCGGTTGCTCGACATGGGAGTCCTGCTCACCCCGTCAGCACCTTGACCCCGCCGAGCGCAGTGACCTGGCCGCCGCGCAACAGCACGATCTGGGTCGCGAGCTGCCGCATCTCGGCGGCATCATGACTGACATAGACCATCGGCACGTTGGCCTCGTCGCGCAGGCGAATGAGATAGGGCAGGATCTCGGCCCGCCGGCCCTCGTCGAGCGAGCCGAGCGGTTCGTCCAGCAGCAGCAGCCTCGGCTTTGACAGCAGCGCGCGGCCCAGGGCCACCCGCTGCCGCTCGCCGCCCGACAATTTGCCGGGACGCCGGTCCAGCAGATGGCCGATGTCGAGCATCTCGGTGATCCGCGTTCGTGCCGCGGGATCCTCGGTGAGGCGGTTCATGCGCCGCCCGTAGTCGAGATTCTGCCTGACATCGAGATGCGGAAACAGCCGCGCATCCTGGAATACATAGCCGATGCGCCGGCGATGCGGCGGGACGTGCAGCTTCTTCGCCGTGTCGTCGAGCGTCTCGTCGTCGATCGCGATCACGCCGCGGTCGGGCCGCAACAGGCCCGCGATCATGTTGATCAGCGAGGTCTTGCCGGCCCCGGAGGCGCCGAACAGGCCGGTGACCCGGCCCTCGCTCACGAACGACGCGGACAGCGCGAATTCGCCGAGCTGCTTGCTGACGTCGACCCGCAGCATGATCAATTCCCGTGCAGGCGCTGGGTGGCGCGGCGCGCGAACCACTCCGAGCCGATCAGCGCTGCGGTCGCGATGACGATGGAGATGACCACGAGCCGCAGCGCCGCGGTGTCGCCGTCGGGGGTCTGGATCAGTGAATAGATCGCCGACGAGATGGTCTGGGTCTCGCCCGGGATGTTCGACACGAAGGTGATGGTGGCGCCGAACTCGCCGATCGCCTTGGCAAAGCCCAGCACCATGCCGGCGAGGATGCCGGGCAAGGCCAGCGGCAACGTTACCGTCGCGAACACCTGCCATGGCGCTGCGCCGAGCGTGGCGCTGGCCTGTTCGAGCCGCTGGTCGACGGCCTCGATCGACAGCCGGATCGGCCTGACCAAAAGCGGAAACGACATCACGCCGCAGGCGAGCGCAGCCCCGGTCCAGCGGAACGCGAACACGATGTCGAGATGGTCGGCGAGAAAGCCGCCGACCAGTCCGTGGCGGCCGAAGCTGAGCAGGAGGAGATAGCCGGTGACCACGGGCGGCAGCACCAGCGGCAGATGGATGGCCGCATCGAGCGCCGACTTGCCCCAGAAGTCGTGCCGCGCCAGGAGCCACGCCAGCGCGATGCCGAGCGGGGTCGCCACCAACGTGGCGACCGCGGCGACCCGCAGCGAGAGCAGGATCGCCGTCCATTCGGCAGGACTCATCTCCATGACGCGCTCATCTCCATGACGCGCTCAATTCGGGCGTCATGCTCAGGTGGTCGGACGGATCAGGTAGATGAACCCGTATTTCTCCAGCACGGCCTTGGCCGCCGGCGAGCGCAGGAAGGCGAGATAGTCCGATGCCTCCGGCTTTGCCGTTGTGGTTGCCGCCACGGGATAGATGATGGCGGGATGGCTGTCGGCAGGGAAGGTGCCGACGATCTTGACGCCGGGCTCGACCTTGGCGTCGGTCGCATAGACGATGCCGAGCACGGCTTCGTTTCGCGCCACCAGCGTCAACGCGGCGCGGACGCTGTCGGCCATCGCGAACTTCGCTTCCGCCGCCTGCCAGGCGCCGAGCTTTTCCAGCGCCGCCTTGGCGTATTTGCCGACGGGGACGGACTTGACGTCGCCGGTGGCGATCCGGCCGTCACCGGCAAGCCGGGCGAGGTCGAAGCCGGCGCCGATCGTCACATTGTCGATCCTGGAGTCCTTGGGTGCGATCAGCACGATGCTGTTGCCGAGCAGATTGACCCGGGTCGCGTCGTTGATGGTCTTCTTGGCCGTCGCATAATCCATCCAGTCGGTGTCGGCGGAGACGAAGATATCGGCCGGCGCGCCCTGTTCGATCTGCTTGGCCAGCATCGAACTCGCCGCATAGCTCGCGGCGACCCTGACGCCGCTCCTGGCCGTGAAGGCGGCATCGATCTCGTCGAGCGCGTTCTTCATGGACGCTGCGGCGAACACGGTGAGGATCTTGTCGTCGGCAAAAGAGGGGGAGGCGGACCACCCTGAGAGAATGAGCAGGGCGACGAGAAGTCTGGCAAGACGTTGCATGTGGCGCTCCATGCCTGGTCGCGCGCGCAGGTGCGCACGACTCCGGCGTTGGTCAATTCTTGAAATTGCGATGGGCGGAAGCGCCGTTCCGTCATGATCCCGACAGCTTACGGCCGGTCGGGATGTTGCCGGCAGCACACTAGCAGGCTGATCGTTTTCGTAAAGCCCGGCTACTCCGAGGGCAGGATCGCGATCGAGATCGTGGCCTGCGGCGTGCCGCTGACCTGCAGCACGAACGGAGCCGCCGACAGCTCGTATTTCACGGTCTTGCGGATGCCGTCGCAATCCCTGACGCCGCTGAAGGCCATTGGCCTGAGCAGGTGGCCGTCCTGGATCACGTCGACCCAGCCGCCGGCGGAGAGGCTGACGGTATAGGGGCCGGCCTTGGGGAGCCCGGCGAATTTGGCGTAGCCGGCAAAGCTGCCGTCCCTGGGCGCGCGCTCCGGTGTGGTCGGCAGCGCCGCGTCGGCGAGGCTGCGTAGCGCCAGCGTCACGGCCGTCGAGGGTGCGCCGGCGACGGTGGCACCGGTATCGAGCGCGATCCGATCCGGCGCGGTCAGCGCGGCGCGCTCGCGTGCGATGTCCCATTTGAACTTGTCGCAGCCGCTCGGTTCCTCGGCGGACCGCGCAGAAACCGTTCCAAGGAGGAGCAAGGGCATGACGAGGAGGGCAGTGCGGGGGGAGGCGATGCGCATGGTGGTCACACATGTCCGCTCAGCGCGTCGAGGCCACGCGCGTAGACGTTGCTGGCTTGAAGGGTCGGGACCGCCGTCCAGCGAAGAGTTCCGCGCTTACGGCGCGGCGAAACGAACTAATAGCCCAAGATGGCGACATCGCGCCAGCCCTGATGATCGGCCTACTGCTTCGCGTCAGGCGCATGCAGCACCTGCCGGCAGTCGGCCGGCAATTGCGCCAGCGTCATCGGCGGTTTCGGCTTCGGCGGCTCCGGGGGCGGCTTCGGATGCAGCACCGCATCCGAGAACCAGTAGGCGAGGTCGTCGTGCCCGCAGGCTTCGCCCTCCGTCGGCTCGGGCTGGCTCTCGCAGTCGTCGCTGCCGCGCGGACACGTCATGCGGATGTGGAAGTGATAGTCGTGGCCGTACATCGGCCGCACTTTCGCGAGCCAGCTGCGATCGCCCTTGGCCTCGCGGCACAGCGCCTTCTTGATCGCGGCGTTGACGAAAATGCGCTGCACCCTCGGCTCGAGCGCGGCATCGCGGATCACCGCGAGGTGTCGCGGCGTCCAGGCGCTCGGCTCGATGTCGAGCCGATCGGCGCGCACCATCATCACCGCCGACATGTCCTCGCGTTCGTTGCGCGACAATTGATAGTCCGGCGCCGGCGTCAGCCAGATGTCGGCGTCGAGCCCGACCTGGTGGCTGGCATGACCGGTCAACATCGGGCCGCCGCGTGGCTGGGACATGTCGCCGACCAGGATGCCGGGCCAGCCGGCATCCTTGTGGGCCTTCGCCGCCAGCCGCTCGATCAGTGCGACCAGATCAGGATGACCCCAGTAACGATTGCGCGACAGCCGCATCACCTGCCAGGTGTCGCCGGTCAGCGGCAAGGGCGCCGCGCCGGCGATGCAGCCCTTGGCATAGAAGCCGACCACCCGTGTCGGCCCGGCTGCGGGGAGCACCTTGCGGCCGAACAGCTCCTTGGCGCCGATCTTGGGATCATCGGGATGCGCCAGCGGCGGCGGCGCCTTGGCGTCGATGCTGCCCTTGTCCTGCGCCTGCGCCGGATCCATCCCGGCGAGGATTGCCATGATCAGGAGCGGCATCAAGAAAGGGCGGGGGTGCATCGAATCACTCTACCATGGAAGCGAGGCACCGGGAGCCGATCGCAATGGCTTGATCTCTCGCAGGCCCCGTTCGCCGGCTTGCGCCGCCGGGGGTCACCACGGAACCCGACATCGATACGCAGGGCGCTTTCGAACTGCCGGACGACCGGATGGCGCCGGTTCAGTCGAGCCACCGAGTCTTTACGTTCGGATAACCTTGTCGATCATTTGCTGATAATTTGGTTCGGAATTGGCGCGGTTTCGCCCAGCAATTGTGCAGTCATTTCATCCGCCGATCATCGTTGCGAAAACCATGATAATTGCGTCACGGCCCGCTCACATTTGCCCAAACAATGAGCATTTTTGCAATCTTTGGTAGAGAGACGCGCGGCATCTGCGGCGCCATTGCCTGTCCGATAGCCTCAAAACCGGTGCTGGCGCCCGGCCGGCGAACGTCCCAGCCAGAAAATGATACCTTTTGTTCAGAGACTTATCGGACAACTAGCGGTGTGTAACGCGAGTGAGGCGCCAATGCCGAGTTCTCGGCCGATCAAGCACAAGAAGAAAAAGAAGCACGCTGCGATTGTCCGTCCCCGAGGCCGGCTTTCACGGTTCGAAGCAAAACTGCAGCGGTGGGATCGCCGCCGATCGGCCGCAATCGGGGAGGCGGGCGATGGCGCCAGGATCGAGACCGCGATCGCCGATGCGCGACGATCGCATGAGCGCCTGCGCGAGGCGATCGACATCCTGCCGCAGGGCATCGTCTTTCTCGATGCCGATGGTCGCTATATTCTCTGGAACAGGAAATACGCCGAAATCTACAGCGCCAGCGCCGACCTGTTCGTGCCGGGCGCGCGGCTGGAAGACACCATCCGGGTCGGTGTCCAGCGCGGTGACTATCCGGACGCCGTCGGTCGTGAAGAGGAATGGATCTCCGAGCGGCTCGCGAGGCTGTATCAGCCCAGCGAACGTCATGAGCAGAAGCTCGCCGATGGCCGCATCATCCTGATCGAGGAACGCCTGACCGACGATGGCGGGGTGATCGGCTTGCGCGTCGACATCACCGAACTGAAGCAGCGCGAGGCTTCGTTCCGGCTGCTGTTCGACAGCAATCCCGTGCCCATGATCGTCTGTGCGCTCGACGACGACCGCATCCTCGGCGTCAACGGCGCAGCCGCCGAGCATTACGGCTATGGCCGGACCGAATTCGAGAAACTGACGATCCGCAATCTTCAGGCCTTCGACAGCGACACGCCCTGGGCCGGCGATCGCAGCCGCGATGAGCAGGCCGCGCGGACCTGGAAACACGTCAGGGCCGATGGCTCGCTGATCGATCTTGCGATCTATTCCCGGCAACTGGTTTACAACGACCGGCCGGCCGTGCTGCTGGCGTTGATGGACATCACCGAGCGCAAGCGCGCCGAAGCACGATTGGCCTTTCTGGCCCAGCATGACGCACTGACCGGTTTGCCGAACCGCAAACTGCTGCGCCACCAGATGGACGAAAAGCTGCAGCGGACACGCCGCAGCACGGAGAAGGTCGCGGTGCTGGTGCTCGGTCTCGACAATTTCAAGGTGGTCAACGACACGCTTGGCCATGGCACCGGCGACAAGCTGCTGCGTGCGGTCGGCAAGCGCCTGCGCTCGACACTGCGCGACCAGGATCTGCTGGCCCGGCTCAATTCGGATGAATTCGCGATCGTCGAGAGCGGCCTGGCGCGCGCCGAGGATGCCGTGCCGCTGGCGCGGCGTCTGCAGCATGCGCTCGCCGATCCGTTCCTGATCGACGGCAATGCGGTTTCGATCGGCGCCACCATCGGGATCGCGATGGCGCCCGGAGATGGTGACGATTCCGAGAGGCTGCTGAAGAATGCCGACATGGCGCTGACGCGGGCCAAGACCGAGTCGCGTGGCACGTTCAGCTTTTTCGAGGCCGGCATGGATGCCCGCGCCCAGAGCCGCCGCAGGATCGAGAATGACTTGCGCGAGGCCATTCAAGACGACGTGCTGCGGCCGCATTATCAGCCGCTGATCGATCTTTCGAGCGGACGCATCATCGGGTTCGAGGCCCTGGTGCGCTGGCCCCATGCCGAGCGCGGCATGATACCGCCCGTCGAGTTCATTCCGATCGCCGAGGAGACCGGCCTGATTTCCGCGCTCGGCGGCTTGATGCTGCGCCGCGCCTGCATGGATGCGGCGGCCTGGCCGGACGACGTCCGCGTGGCGGTCAACCTGTCGCCGCTGCAGTTTCGCGCCGGCAACGTGCTGGCGCAGGTGATGGACGTCCTGAAGCAGTCCGGACTTCCGGCGAGCCGGCTCGAACTCGAGATCACGGAAACCCTGGTTCTGGAAAAGAGCGACCAGGTGCTCGCCACCTTGCACGCGCTCAGGGCGCTCGGCGTCCGCATCTCGATGGATGATTTCGGCACCGGCTATTCCAGCCTCAGCTATCTGCGCAGCTTTCCGTTCGACAAGATCAAGATCGACCGCTCCTTCGTGAAGGATCTCGCCGCCAATCGCGAGGCGCAGGCGATCATTCGTTCGATCGTCAGTCTCGGGCGCGGCCTTGGCGTGACGATCACCGCCGAGGGCGTCGAGACCGAGGCCGAGCTGCGCTGCCTGCGCGCGGAGGGCTGCCTGGAGGGCCAGGGCTTTCTGTTCAGCCGGCCGCGGCCGAACGCGGAGATCATCAAGCTGCTGCAGGCGCAACGCGATGTGGATTGCCCCGGATCCGTCGATGAGGAAGCCGCGATGGTCGCCTGACGGCGGCCGATAGCAACAGAGTTGTTTCGTGCCTTGCGTTGACGCGGGATCAGGCGTCACGCGTTTCCCTTGGCGACCTTGCGCTTGTTCAGATGGTAGGTCAGCGCCAGTGCGATGCAATGGCGCAATGCCGGTTCTGGAAGCTTGTCATTGGCGTTGAAGAGAATGCTGCGGTTGCCGCCATAGGTGAATTCAGTTGGATACAGGTCGCGGAAGGTCGCCACCAGATCGGTCTGGCAGTGGAAATAGATGGCATAGCAGTCGGGGGCTGATTTCACCTGATCGATCCGGACCGTGCTGCCGCTTTTCGTTGCCGTGGTGAGATAGCTCGGCTGACCCCATTTCAGGGTCTCCTGCAGCGCGCCGACACCGGCCGTGGTCCTCGCGGTCTCGAAGATCAGGCGCCGCAGCGCCAGCAGTCTCGTCTTGAGCGGTGTTGGATAGGTGTCGAACACCGCATCGACGGCGGGGTCCGAAAAATCTCCGCGCGGCTTCCCCATGCTGCGCCTTCGGGCGTTATGCGTCGTCATGCTCTCATCGCAACCTGCCACCGTCTTGCCAAGCTAGCGGAATTGCGGGGGGAGTGAAAGAAGGCTCCTGCTGGTCTTCCGGAAGCGCCTTCGCCATCAAACGAGGCAGATCGCTTCATCGGCAGGTTACGCGGCGTTGCGCAGGCCGGCTAGTCCTACTGCGTCATAACCTGTTTATCCCCTCATCCTGAGGAGCATCGCGGCACGCGATGCGTCTCGAAGGATTGAGGCCACAGCCGGGCCTTCATGGTTCGAGACGGCGCGCTACGGCGAGTATTGCGTGGGGATGGTGCGAGCGCGCGCCTCCTCACCATGAGGATCTACTGACTCAGCAGAACTAGCCAGTTGTTCATCACCGCTTGTCGGCCGCAGCGCCGGGCGCGTTGTCGAGGATCGATCTGCCGGCGTCCTCGAAGTGGGCGTTGCGGCCCTGGATCTGCTGCGCAATGGCGTGCATGTCGCGAAAGCGCCGCTCGAACTTGTTGGCGCGGAACACGGCGGTGGCGCCGGCCATGTGATAGGCGGTGTCGACCACGGAGGCGGCCTGCTGGATCGTCCATGTCGAGGCGAGCCGCATCGCCACCCGGTTCTGCTCGGTGAGGTGACCGCCGTCGGACAGATGCGCCCAGGCCTGCTGCGCGGTCCCGTAGAGATAGGCGCGCGCGGCGCGCAGGTCTGCCTCCATCCGGCCGATTCCGCCCTGAATGGCGTGGTTGCCGCGCATCGCGCTCAGTCCGGCCGAGGTCTTGCCGCGGGCGAGGTCGGTGATCGCATCGAGCATCGCGCGCGCCACCCCGAGGGATACCGCGGCAAATCCCATCGCGAACACCATGTGGGTTGAGATCCGATAGAGCGGCCCGGTCTCGCGCACCGCACCGAGGTCGTCGCGCAGCGCGGTGAAGCGTTCGGGAATGAACAGATTGTCGACCGAATAGCTGTCGGTTCCCGTGCCCTTCAGCCCGATCACGTCCCAGACGTCGTAGAGCGTTGCGCTGGTCACGGGAAACAGGACGGTGCGAATCTCCGGCGAGCCGTCCGGCTTGCTGCGCGGCGTTCCGTCGGCTTCGACGATCCTGACATGGGCGCCGAGCCAGTTCGCCTGGCGCACGCCGGACGCGAAGTCCCAGCGCGCATTCGCGCGGTAGCCGCCGGGCTCCGCCCGCACCTCGTGCGCAATCGAGCCCCAGGCCAGGATGTCGGTCGGTGCCTTGAAGATTTCGCGTGCGGTCTCGGGATCGAGATAGGCCGCGACCATGCCGCAGACGCTGCATTGGCCGAGGCACCAGGCGGTCGATGCATCGGCCTTGGCCACCTCCTCCTGCATCTGCATGAAGATTTCGAGCGGGGCCTCGTGGCCACCGATGCTGCGCGGCAGCAGCGCGCGATAAAGCCCGCTCTCGATCAATGCGGAGACCACGGGTTCGGTGAGACGCCGCGCCTGTTCCGCCGCATCGGCCTCATGGGCGATCAGGGGCTGCAGCGCCCGGGCCCGATCGACGAGGCTTAAGCCTGCAAGCTCGTTCATCGCATCTCCTCGCATTGTTGGATTTTCTGTTTTGCGGGAACGCAATGGTGGCCTATCCGCCGCCGCCGATCAAGAAGGGCAGGCCAGCGGAACAACAAGGCAGTTTCGATCCGGCAGACCATGCTGGGGCGACGTTCCTGCTTCGCCGGGAGCGGGAGAGGGAGCGAGAGGGCGACGCTCGTGGCCGCAGACGATAGGTTTCACGGAATCGATACCCCGGCGCTGGCCTTCGCGAAGCAATCGGTGCGCGTGCGTGTCAGGCCACCAACGGGTTCAAGAAACCGACGACCAGCTTGACCAGATCGGCTTGGCGGACCGCGCCGGTCTTGTCGTACAGGCGACCGACATGCGTCTTGATCGTGGAGACGGCGACACCCAGGGCGGCTGCGACCTGGGGAATGCCGCCGACGTTGACGATGGCCAACAGCACGCGCAGTTCGGTGGGCGTCAATTGATAGGCCCGCTGGATGACTTCAGCGCAAGAAGAGATCTCCAGCGCCGCCTCGCAGACGAAGACCGCGGCGACGACCTTGCTCGCTACGCCGACGAGGTCGCGTGCCGCCTCGCCCAGGGGCAATATGTGGGCGACGTGGCATTCGCCATCTCGCGCAGTCAGCGGCAAGGCGAGGCCATGGCCGCCGATCGCGGCTTCGCATCTGCCGGCAAAGATATCCCGCAAGGCGCGATTGAAGGCTGCATCGCGGGCCACCAGCCGTCCGCCGATCGAGCGCAGGACATCGTTCGCGGCCAGAATCCCTCGACCGGCGGCGTTGGCATGGACGATCTGGCCGTTGGGATCGATCAGGAACAAACCCGCTCTCAGGCTATCGAGGATGCCCGCGAAGATCGTCGCTTCCCTGGCCTTCTGGTCGATGGCCTCGCCAATGAGGATTGCCCGGCGCATGTGAGGCGCGATCAGGGCCACGCGACGGCGCATTTCATGTTCGGCCGGGCCGTCGTCGCCCAGGTCGTTGTTGGCAATGTCGTTGTTGGCAACGTCGTTATTGGCGATATCGTTATCGGCGACGTCGTTATCGGCGATGTCGTTCGCCTCGCTGCGGACGACGCCGAGCGATGTGCACCTGGGTTCCGGCTTCTCCGGCACGGTGCCGACAACATCGCCCCTGCTTCGGGGCCGCGCGCCTTCCCGGTGGAGCGGCGCGCTGCAATCGTCATCGCGGGGCATCACAGCCGCAAGCGTCGCAACGTCTCCGGCATCGAGGGGCGGCACGGCCGCGAGAGAACCGCGTTTCCCGCGCGCCTTCGCATGCCTCTGTCGGTATTGCAGGTCGACGCCGGCTCGATCGTCGAGGTCGATCAATTTGCCGACCTGCAATTTGCCGACCTCGTCCTCCGCGCCAAGGGCGCCAACCGGGCCGCCGACGAACGCGGCTACCCCAGCCAGCGCATCGGTCCAAAGCTCGGGATCCAGTGCCGCGTTGTAGATGGCGCCCAGAACGCGGGTCAGTTCGATGTCTTCACGCATGGCCTACCGAACCAGGGAATTATCGCAGATTTGCTCCCTGTCATCGGAAAGCGATAATCACCTTGAAGCCTCTTCGAAGGTAAGGCAAATTTGTTGTTTCTATCATTTTGATAAGGAGAACTTTGAGTTGCGCGGCCTCAATCTCGATCAGTTGCGGGCCCTGCTCGATGTGGTCGAGCTGGGGAGCTTCTCCGCGGCGGCGCGGCGGCTCAATCTGACGCAGCCGGCGGTCAGCCTGCAGATCCGCGAACTCGAGCGCCGGTTCGGCGTGCGGCTGATCGAGCGCCTCGGCAAGCAGGCGCATGCGACCGTGCCGGGGCGCGAACTCGTCGAGACGGCCCGGCGCATTTTTCGCGAGTGCGATCACGCCGACGCCGCCATGCGTCGCTTTCGCGAAGGCTGGATGGGCCGGGTGCAACTCAGCACGACGCTGACGACGATGATCTATCGATTGCCGCCGATCCTGCGCGGGGTGCGTCTCAATCATCCCGGCATCGACCTCGTCATCACCAACATGCCGACGCAGACCAGCGTCGACAACATTCTCCAGAACAGGATCGACCTCGGGCTGGTGAATCTGCCCGTCGTGAACAGGCACCTCAAGATCACGCCGCTGTGCCCGGAGACGCTGGTGGCGATATTTCCCGTCGGCACGCGAGGCGTTCCGGACGAGGTCACGCCCGAATTCGTGGCGTGCCAGAATCTGCTGGTGGAGCAGACCAGCAGCGCCGCGCACCCGCTGGTGCTGGGGTGGCTATCCGGGCAGCCGTCCGGGCCGCGGGCACCGACGGCGCTCGGGACGGTCGAGGCGTTGAAGAGCGCCGTGGCATCGAATCTCGGCATGGCCATCGTGCCGGAAGTTTCCGTCGCCATGCACAGCTCCGATTTCATCCAGCGGCCGCTGCGCCCGCCGCTGTCGCGCACGCTCGCTCTGATCGAACATCGCAACAAACCGAATGAGCCTGCGCTGGAGATCGTGCGCAACGCGCTGCTCGAACTGCGAGCGGCTGGAGCCATCGAACCGAAGATCCGGCCCAAGATCGAGCCCAAGATCGAGCCCAAGATCAAACCCACGACGGACAAGCGTCGACGCAACAAGCCGAGGGATGCGTCGGAGTGAGGCCGCGGCTCGGCGCGTGAGCGCAGACTCGGAATGGTTCTCAAATCAGGCCGCGGCGAGTCCGAGCATCCGACTGAGCACGACCTGCATATGCAAGGCATGCCGCAACCCCGCGGCGCCGATCGACAATCTAAAGTTGACATCCGGGTCGGTGCCAACGTAGTTACCGCACGGGTGGCGTCGCGGGGAGGCGGGAATCGTCAGTTCCGCGAACGGTCGGTTGGGGCGAGCGATGAGTGATCGCGGTCTACGATTGCGCGCGGCTGGTTGGGTGCGCCTTTCCGAAGGGGCGGGTTTTTCCAGGCATGGAGGCATGTGGAGCAGCATAGCGCTGGTCTGCACGCTGCTCGTTGGTTGCGCCGGCGGAAGCTCGCGGCCGCTGACCGCGGACCAGACCTCGCCGCCGAAAGCCGAACCAGCCGCGGCGCAAGCCGCAACTGCCCAGCCAGTAGCTTGGTCAAATGCCGCGGTCGCCGCGGACCCAGCCGTGCTTCAGCGCCGCAGGCAGATCATCGCTGAGAATGTCGAGGTCTCTTCCGCCTATCGGACCATCGTCTGGGTGCAACTGATCAATGCAAAGCTGGCCGGCCCGTTTGAATGGGGCGGGCAAACGATCTATTGCGCGTCCGCCCAATTATGGAGCGCCATCGGGGTAGTGCGGGTCACGGTCATCCGGGTCGAGCGATCGAGTGACGGAAGCGAGCGGCTCACCGGAGCGACCGGAGGTCTGTTCGAATGCACCAATGCGAACTACGGTCCGTTTCCCGAGTTGGAGGAGGCTCGTGCAAAGCGACGCAAGCGACTTGGGCTGGACTGACTAAGCTGAAGTCGAGAAAGGCGTTAGCTTGGCACCGATCCGACCGTGAACCTCAGCTGTCGACCTTCAGCGCGGCGATGAAAGTTTCCCGCGGGATGTCGACCGTGCCGAACCTGCCGCATCTTCTTGCCTTCCTTCTGCGTCTCCAGAAGTTTTCGCTTGCGGGTGATGTCGCCGCCAGAGCACTTCGTGGTGGCGTGCTTCCGCAGCAAGCGCACGGTCTCGCGCGCGATCGCCTTGCCGAAGATCGGGCGTGGATCGAAATCGAAATCCCGCAGAGCGGCTCGGCTTCGCCCAAGGTATTGGGTTTGTCGCGCGACCCGGAGATGCGTTTGGCAACACAGATGGTCGACCAAATGGCTTTCGGTTCCGGTGCCCTTCAGCCCGATCACGTCGTGGGAGCGTCGCGGTGAGGTCGCATGGCGGGCCTCGATGACGTGGATATGAATGACTTCGTTCAAGCTGAGGGCCGCACCGATCGGCAATCTAAAGTTGACATCGGGGCCGGAGCCAAAGTAGTTACGCGCCGGGCGGCGTCGCGGCGAGGCGGGAACGGTCAGTTCGCGAATGGGTGGGGCGAGCGATGCATGATCGCGTTCTAAGAATGCGTAAGGCTGCTTTGGTGCGCTTGTCCAAGCTGGGGTTTTCCCGGTACGGAGCAATGTGGAGCAGAACGGCGCTGGCCTGCGCGCTGCTCGCCGGTTGCGCCGGCGGAAGCCCGCCGCCGCTGACCGCCGATCAGATCGCGCCACCGAAAGCCGACCCGGCCGCGGCGCAGGCCGCCGCCGGCGGGTCGTCGACCCCATCCACGGGCCTCCTCGACGCAAGTCCCGCTTTACTGCAGCGCCGAAGGCAAGCCATCGCTGAGATGCTCGAAGCGCTGCCCGCCTATCGGAATATTTTTTGGGCGCAGCTTATCGATGCCAAGTTGGCCGGCCCCTTCGAGCACACTGACAGATCCATATTTACGACAGCGAGCCGGACGTCAACGATCTATTGCGCTTCGGCCGGATACAGCGTCCTGGGGGTCCCGGCAATCCCGAGAATCGCGATGATCCGGGTCAGCCGATTGAGTAACGGATTTGAGCATCTCGAGGCAAGCAGCCCCGGGATCCTCACATGTAACAATGCGAACTACGGACCGTTTCCTGAGCTGGAGCAGGCCCGCGCGGAACGACGAAGGCGCATGGGTAAATCGGACTAAGGCGAAGATACGTGAAAGGCGGGGCGGCCTTCCGCCAGTTGTTAAAATAACAACAGAATGGACACGAAAATTCTGTAATGAATCTATTCAGCTGTCCACCTTCGGCGCGGCGATGAAGGCTTCCTGCGGGATGTTGACCTTGCCGAACTGCCGCCGAGCCAGCGGGAAGAGGCGTGATTGCAGCAGTTCAATACGCTGGGACCCGCCGACCACACGGCCTGCGACGATGGCATCATGCCTCTGATTTGCCCGACGAGTCAAGTGATTTTCGGAAAATCAAAAATGCAATGCCGACAGTCGTCGGCTACTTTGCATGGGGTTGTTTTCGATATTTTTGTTATCCGGTCACGGAAGCCTCAGACTGGACCCGGATTCATCATGCTCCGGCGGTCGAGCATTCGCCTCAGCTATCCACCTTGAGCGCGGCGATGAAGGCCTCCTGCGGGATGTCGACCTTGCCGAACTGCCGCATCTTCTTCTTGCCTTCCTTCTGCTTCTCCAGAAGCTTGCGCTTGCGGGTGATGTCGCCGCCGTAGCACTTCGCGGTGACGTCCTTGCGTAGCGCGCGCACGGTCTCGCGCGCGATCACCTTGCCGCCGATCGCGGCCTGGATCGGGATCTGGAACATGTGCGGCGGGATCAGTTCCTTCATCTTCTCGACCATGGCGCGGCCGCGGCCTTCGGCGCGGGTGCGATGGACCAGCATCGACAGCGCGTCGACCGGCTCGTTGTTGACGAGGATCTGCATCTTGACGAGGTCGGCCGGCTTGTAGTCGGTCAGATGATAATCGAACGAGGCATAGCCCTTGGACACCGATTTGAGGCGGTCGTAGAAATCGAACACCACCTCGTTGAGCGGCAGGTCGTATCTCACCATCGCGCGGGAGCCGACGTAAGTGAGTTCCTTCTGCGCGCCGCGGCGGTCCTGGCACAGCTTCAGCACGCTGCCGAGATAGTCGTCCGGGGTGAGGATCGTGGCCTCGATCCACGGCTCCTGGATCTCGGCGATCTTGACCACGTCGGGCATGTCGACCGGGTTGTGGATCTCGATCTCGGTGCCGTCGGTCAGCTTCATCTTGTAGATCACGCTGGGCGCGGTCGCGATCAGGTTGAGATCGAACTCGCGGTGCAGGCGCTCCTGGATGATCTCGAGATGCAGCAGGCCGAGGAAGCCGCAGCGGAAGCCGAAGCCGAGCGCGGCCGAGGTTTCCATCTCGAACGAGAAGCTCGCATCGTTCAGCCGCAGCTTGCCCATCGCCGCGCGCAGCGTTTCGAAATCGTCGGCATCGACCGGGAACAGGCCGCAGAACACCACCGGGATCGCCGGCTTGAAGCCCGGCAGCATCTCGGTGACCGGCTTGCGATCGTCGGTGATGGTGTCGCCGACGCGGGTGTCGGCGACTTCCTTGATGGCCGCGGTGATGAAACCGATCTCGCCCGGCCCGAGTTCGTCGACCGGCGTCATCTTCGGGGTGAAGAAGCCGACGCGCTCGACGTCATAGGCCGCGCCCGTGCCCATCATGCGGATACGGCTGCCCTTCTTCATCGTGCCGTCAACGACGCGAATCAGAACGACGACGCCGAGATAGACGTCGTACCAGCTGTCGACCAGCAGCGCCTTCAGCGTCGCCTCGCGATCGCCTTTCGGCGGCGGCAGGCGGGTGACGATGGCTTCCAGCACGTCGGGAATGCCGATGCCGGTCTTGGCCGAGATCATCACCGCGTCGGAGGCGCTGATGCCGATCACATCCTCGATCTGCTGCTTGACCATGTCGGGCTCGGCCGCCGGCAGGTCGATCTTGTTGAGGACCGGCACGATCTCATGCCCGGCGTCGAGCGCGTGGTAGACGTTGGCGAGCGTCTGCGCCTCGACGCCCTGGCTGGCGTCGACGACGAGCAGGGAACCTTCGCAGGCAGCCAGCGAGCGGGAGACTTCGTAGGCGAAGTCGACATGGCCCGGCGTGTCCATCAGGTTGAAGATGTAGTCCTTGCCGTCCTTGGCGCGGTAGTTCAGACGTACCGTCTGCGCCTTGATGGTAATCCCGCGTTCCCGCTCGATATCCATCGAATCGAGCACCTGCTCCTTGCCGGCCATCTCGCGGTCCGTCAGCCCTCCGGTCGACTGGATCAGGCGGTCGGCCAGCGTCGATTTGCCGTGGTCGATATGGGCGACGATGGAGAAGTTGCGGATGTTGGAAATGGGGATGGTCGTCATGGCCGCGCAATAGCACCCACGCATTTGCCCGGCAACCATAATGCAGCCTTTTCAGGGCTCATCCTCACGGCAAGCTGATTCCACTGGCGCCTGAAACGCGCTACGGCCTAGCGCCGCCGATTTGAAGGTCACGAACCGCCGCGATGGTTCGCGAGCTTCGCAAAGAGGGCACGAGGATCCATGTCGACGACATCTTTTTCACCCGCTTTGTCGCGGAAGCGGCGCGGGCTGAGGCCGCGGAGGATAGCGGCCTGGCTTGCGGCCCGTGCCGGCGCTCCGGAGACCGGCCTTTGGCTGGTCATCAGTTTTGCGCTTCTGCACGCGATCGTGTGGACGCTCATCCTGATCCAGCTCAAGGCGGCGCAGGACGTTCACATGGATGTCGCGGAAGCCTTCGCCTGGGGCCAGAAGTTCCAGCTCGGCTATGGCAAGCACCCGCCGCTCTCGGGGTGGGTTGCCGGCCTCTGGTTCTTGGTGTTCCCGGTCGCGGACTGGGCCACCTATGCGCTGGCGATGACGACACTCGGCTGCGGCCTCGTGATCTCGTGGCTGATCGCGTTGCGGGTGGTCGACAGGCGGCGCGCCTTCTTCGTCGTGGTGATGCTCGCGCTCTACCCGATCTTCAACTTCAAGGGCTTCAAATACAATCCGGACCTGCTGCAGCTCGTCACGCTGCCGCTGCTGGTGCTGGCCTATCTCAATGCGTTCGAAAAGCGCAGCTGGCGCGCGGGCGTCTGGCTCGGACTGGCCGGCGCGCTGGCGCTGATGACGAAATACTGGGTGCTGACCATGATCGGCGCGATCGGGCTCGCCGCGCTCATGCATCCCGACCGCATGCGCTTCCTGGGGTCGCCGGCGCCGTGGGTCGCGATATCAACCCTCGGCATTGCCATGATCCCGCATCTGATCTGGCTCAGGGAGGTGGATTTCGTACCGCTGACCTATGCCGGCGACGTCTATGGCCTCTCCAGCCGCGCCCAGAGCCTCCAGCTCGTGCTCGGCTATGTCGGCCACAATCTGGCGCTGCTGGCCGTACCGGTGCTGCTGGCCGCTCTGGCGCTCGCCTGGCCGCCTCGGTGGATGATGCGCACGTGGGCGCGCGGCGCCAACGGGTGCGTCAATCTCGCGCAGGCGTTCAATGTCTGGGCGATCCAGATCATCGTCGCGGTCGGCCCGCCGCTCGGCGGGGTGCTGTTCACGATCTATATGAAGACCGATTGGGGAATTTCGCTGTTCTTCCTGGCGCCGCTGACCCTGGTGGCGATCCCCGCGCTGCGCATCCGGAAAATGGCGCTGGCGCGCATCGTTGCGGTCTGGCTGGTGATCTCGCTCGCGACGCTCGCCGCCGCCCCCCGGATCGCGCTGATCGAGCTCGAGGCCAACCCCAACGGCGCGGTCGGCTACGGCGCGCGGTCGCAGCTCGCCCGCGAACTGACCGAGGCCTGGCACAGCCGTTTCGGGTCGCGCTGGGCCGTGGTCGCGGGGACCACGGAAGTTGGCGAACCCCTGGCGTTCTACAGTCCCGATCATCCGGCGCCCTACACGCCCGGCGAACTCTGGTCGTCCGGCCTGACCTCGCTGGAAGAGGCGAGGCGGCTCGGCTTCATCGGGGTCTGCGACATGACGGATGGGCGTTTGCCGACCTGCGAGGCCTGGATGAAGGCCAATGCCGGGGATGCCGAGCAGTTGGTGATGACCACGCAGCGCTTCTACCGCGGCCACCCCGGCCCTGCGATCGACTGGAAGATCTATCTCGTGCCGCCGGGGAAGTAGATGTCTGCGTCATTCCGGGGCGCGAAGCGAACCCGGAATCTCGAGATTCCCCGATGCGCGATTGCGCATCTGAGGTCTGGTCCGGAGCCCGCCATCGGGCCGCGCTTCGCGCGGACCCGGTGGGACCATCCCGGAATGACGCCGGTGCCTGAGAAGGACCGTACGGCGGCTACGCCTCACGTACCTTCTTCGTTGAACTTGCCGTTGACCAGCTCGGCAATCGCCTCCAGCGCGGCTTGCGCTTCGGGGCCCGCCGCCGAAACCATGATGGTGGTCCCGGGGCCGGCCGACAGCATCATCAGCCCCATGATCGATGTGCCGCCGACGGTCTCGCCGCCGCGCGTCACCCAGATGTCGGCGTTGAAGCGCTCGACCGTCTGCACGAATTTCGCCGACGCGCGTGCATGCAGCCCGCGTTTGTTGATGATCAGCAGCTCCCGGGACAGCGCGCCCTCGGGCACCCTCGGCCCCGCAACGTTTTCGGAAGGCGCGTCGTCCTCGTCGCTCATTTGCCGGCGAGGACACGGCTGGCGATGGTGACGTATTTGCGACCGGCTTCCTGGGCCATGGCGATCGCATCGGGCAGCGAACGTTCTTCGCGCACCTTGGCGAGCTTGACCAGCATGGGAAGATTGATGCCTGCGAGCACTTCCACCTTCGGGCGGCTCATGCAGGAGATCGCCAGGTTGGACGGCGTGCCGCCGAACATGTCGGTCAGGATCGCGACGCCGTCGCCGCTATCGACGCGGTTGACCGCCTCGATAATATCGCTTCGACAGAGATCGGAATCATCTTCCGCTCCGATCGTCACCGCTTCGATCTGTTTTTGAGGACCCATGACATGTTCGAGCGCCGCCCTGAACTCGTCAGCGAGGCGCCCGTGGGTCACCAGTACTAGGCCAATCATCGAAAACTCCTCGCGGGCGCTTTTGGTGCACCGCACGAACGCGCCACTTTGACCATCCAGAGCCCCCGCGCAAGAGGGCATCTGCGCCATTCTCCCGGAATTTGGTGTTGGAGTTGGGGAGCTGCGCCGGTCTATTCGGTCGCGATACTGCGGTCGATATGGTTACCAATTCCCTTCACACAACGGTCGGAAAGGTTAACGGAAGATGAACTTTCGGTTGTGGTTAGTGTAGCGATCACAATCGGAAGTGGTGAAAAGCCTGCGGCGACGGGAATTCGCGGTAACTCCACACCGAAAATCACGATCGACAGAGCATCAGGCGGCGGCAGCCGCTCCGCGTCCGCCGCGGAAAGATCGACCACGAGACCAACGCAAGCTTCGGAAACGTACGCGCAGCGGCGAATGCCAAGCCCGCGAATCTCGATCAAGCCCTCGAGCACGTCGGCAGGCCGAACCATTAATCGACCGTTCCTGACTTCGAGATGAACACGGTCGTCGCCGACCAGCACGGCGTTCGGAATCTGGCCGGCACGTCCGGCGATGATGAGATCGAAGGCGAGACGCGATTTACCGGCGCCGGATGGGCCGCGAATCAAGACAGCGCGATCACCGATGCGGACCGCCGAGGCATGGATGCTCGCTGCGGTCATGGCGACGGCAGCCTTACCACGAAGCGGGCGCCCACGACCGTCGGAACGCCGTCAGGGTCGGCGTCGCCAACGCGGTTTTCCGCCCAGATGCGCCCGCCATGGGCCTCGATGATCTGCTTGGAAATCGACAGGCCGAGCCCCGAATTCTGTCCAAAACCCTGATGCGGGCGGTCGGTGTAGAACCGCTCGAAGATCCGCTGCAGCGCGTCCTCGCGAATGCCCGGACCGTCATCGTCGACCACGATTTCGATCTCGTTGCGCACGCGGCGGCACACGATGCGCACCTTGCTGCCGGGCTCCGAAAAGGATTGTGCGTTGGACAGCAGGTTCGAGATTACCTGGCCGAGACGCGAATCGTGGCCGGGGACCGAGAACGTATCGCCCGCGCCGCGACCCTCGAAGCGGACCTCGACGGCGATGTCGTGGCCGAGCCTGGTGGTCTCGTTGGCGACGGATGTCAGGGTGGTCAGCAGGCGGCGCAGGTCGACCGGCGTCATGTCCTGCCGTTGCAGTTCGGCATCGAGACGGCTCGCATCGGAAATGTCGGAGATCAGCCGGTCCAGGCGCTTGACGTCGTGCTCGATGACTTCGAGCAGGCGCGCGCGGCTGTTCTCGGTTCGCGCCAGCGGCAGGGTCTCGACCGCCGAGCGCAGCGACGTCAGCGGATTCTTCAATTCATGCGCAACGTCGGCGGCAAACATCTCGATCGCCTCGATGCGGTTGTAGAGCGCATCCGTCATGTCGCGCAGCGCGCCGGAGAGATGGCCGATCTCGTCGCGGCGGCGGGTGAAGTCCGGGATCTCGACGCGGGTCTTGATGCGGCGCCGGACCCGCTCGGCGCTGGAGGCGAGCCGGTGCACGGGACCGGCGATGGTGCTCGCGAGCAGCAGCGACAGCACGATCATGACCGCGGTCGCCACGCCGCCGACCTTGAGAATGGCAAGGCGTTCGGCCGTCACCATCTGGTCGATATCGTCGCCCTGGGTCGACAGCATCAGGGCGCCATGAATCGCCCGCGAGCGCTGCACCGGAACGGCGACCGAGACGATGACTTCGCCGCGCGCATTGACGCGCACCATGCTGCGCTTCTGGCCCTTCAGCGAATCCGCGACCTCTTCGTAACCGTTGCCGTTCTCGGGGCCGAACTCGCGGTAGAGTGGAAGATCGCCACGGTTGAGCCAGGTGCGGACCCCGATCAAGGCGCGCTCGGCAATGCCGGGCTTTTCCGTTGACGGCGGCGGCAGGTCGAAGCGCAGCACGTTCTCGAGATTGCGGCTGTCGAGGATCAGCCCGCCACCGGGGTCGTAGATGCGGGCGCGGGTCTTGGTCGGCGAGATCAGCGTGCGCAGCACCGGCGCGACCCGCTCGGGATTGATCGGGAAGTCCAGCCCCGAGGCCTCGTCCGCTGCGCCATAGCTTTCGCCCGGCTTGAGGTCGAGCAGCCGTTCGGGATCGATGGTGATGGCGTTGGTCTGCACGGTCGCGGACGCAGCGATCGCGCCGGCGATGATTTCCGCCTGCACCAGCAGGCTCTGGGCGCGGGCGTCGATCAGGCCGGCGCGGAACTGCGACAGATAGAGAATGCTGGCCACAAGCGCGAGCAGGCCTGCGATGTTCAGCGAGACGATGCGGCGCGTCAGGCTCGAGAAGCTGAGCGAGAACAGGAACTGTCCGGCCCGATACAGCCAGCCGGGCGGCGGCTGCCAGTTCTCCGCCGGGGGACCTTGGCCGCCGTTGCCGGCGGGACCCGTGGCCACGTAGGTGGGCTCGGCGGTTCGATTGGGGTCACGCTCGATACGGTTGAGCAACAGCCTGGGCCCGGTTTCCAAAGTCAGCAAGTCATCGCCGCGCCCTCCGACACGAACTCCGGACAGGACAAGGGACCAGCCTTCGGAAACAAAGGGTAGCCAGCGCATTGGTCTCTCCAGTGCCGTTCCTCGATCTGGCGTTCCTGAACCGGCTCCGTTGCGCCCGGTGCGGGATCTTCAATCGAAAGACGACATGGCCGTTGTTTCGAGGTCAGCGCGATGCTTTCGCGCCACCGCCCCGCCGCAGATATCAGGCTTCCTTGAAGCGATAACCCACGCCATAGAGGGTTTCGATCATCTCGAAGTCGTCGTCGACGGCCTTGAACTTCTTGCGCAGCCGCTTGATGTGGCTGTCGATGGTGCGGTCGTCGACATAAACCTGGTCATCATAGGCCGCATCCATCAGGGCGTTGCGGCTCTTCACCACGCCCGGCCGGGTCGCGAGCGCCTGCAGGATCAGGAACTCGGTCACGGTCAGCGTGACCGGCTCGTTCTTCCAGGTGCAGGTATGCCGCTCGGGGTCCATGCGCAGCAGGCCGCGATCGAGCGCCTTGGCGTCGTTTTCCTTCGGCACGGCGGTCGGATCCTTCGGCTGCGAGCGCCGCAGCACCGCTTTGACACGTTCGACCAGCAGGCGCTGGGAGAACGGCTTGCGGATGAAGTCGTCGGCGCCCATCTTGAGGCCGAACAATTCGTCGATTTCCTCGTCCTTGGAGGTCAGGAAGATCACCGGCAGATCGGATTTCTGCCGGAGCCTGCGCAAAGTCTCCATGCCGTCCATCCGCGGCATCTTGATGTCGAGGATGGCGAGATCGGGCTGGGTGGTCCGGAAGCCATCGAGCGCGGAGGCTCCGTCCGTGTAGGTCATGATGCGATAACCTTCAGCCTCGAGCGCGATCGAGACGGAGGTGAGGATGTTGCGGTCGTCATCGACCAAGGCGATTGTGGGCATGAGCCTGCTTTCACTTACGTCGTGGCTGAAACGGCGAGCATTCCAGTAATGCGCCGCATTGTTGGGCTTCGAACTAGGCCACCGAGCAATGCAAGCTGGGCTGAAGTGTGACCGAGTTTCGTAAAATGCGCCGTTTAACGATCCCTTCGGATCCCGTTACGATGCCGTTTACCCGAAAAAAGCCTCTCATTGCAACAAGATATCGAGAGTATTATAAATGCAGCCGAGCTCCGATTTCGACGCCGCAGGTTTGACGCGATCCTTGCTTCGGCGTAGCCGGCAAGGCGCGCTGGCCACACTGATGACAGGAAACGGCGATCCGTATTGCTCGCTGGTGAATGTCGCCAGCCATGTCGATGGTGCGCCGATCCTGCTGATTTCGCGCCTCGCACTTCACACCAAAAATATTCTCGCCGACAACAGGGTCTCGCTGATGCTGGACGAGCGCGCCGCGGGCGATCCGCTCGAGGGCGCGCGCATCATGGTGTCGGGGCGCGCGGAAGAACCTGGCGCCGATGATACCGGTGTCGTGCGCAGACGCTATCTCAGCGTCCATCCCTCTGCTCAAACCTTTGTGGAGTTTAAGGATTTTTTCTTCGTCGTGGTCCGTCCGAGCGCGACCCATCTGGTCGCGGGTTTCGGCCGGATCATCGATCTGAAGCCGGAGCAATTCCTTACTCCGATCGCCGACGCGCGCGCGCTGATCGAGGCGGAGCAAGGCGCGATCGAGCATATGAATGCGGATCATCGCGACGCCTTGAATCTCTACGCCACGCGCTTGCTGGGGGCGGTCGATGCGGACTGGCTTTGTACCGGATGCGACCCCGACGGACTTGATCTTCAGGCCGAGCGAATGACGCTGCGGCTCGACTTTCCGCAACGGGTCACGGGCCCGGCCGAGTTGCGCAAGATGCTCGTCAATCTCGCAGACGAGGCGCGAAAAAAGCGCGATGCGCGTTAACCATGAATTAAGAATCTGAACGGGCCGGCCCTTCCTCGCGACGCGTGAACGAGATCGGTGACCGGTCCGCGATCGCGAGCCGCGCATTGGTTGAGGCTCATCCGCGCGTCACGGTCATCCCGAAGTCTCGACCTGACAGTGAGCGCATCATGATGTTCGCCTACTGATTGAGATTGATGGCGTCAGCACGCTAGCGACGCGGCTCGCCGCCGGCAACGATCGGCTTGCCGAGTTGGTCCATGGCGATCGGGACTTCGCCGCAGAGGCCCGCCAACTCGACAAGGCGATTGATCGCGGCGGTCTCGCAAGCCGCCGCGAAGGGTGACGCCGCGGCGCCGCAACGAGGCATGGCCGTCGGCGATCGCAGCCCGAGCGTGCGTCCCTCGCAGACAACTCTGGCGGTTGAATCTCCGTTTCCGCGGCCGTGTCGAATCCGCCGCCGATCCAGATCGGTATGCCCGGTCGCTGCTGCTCGACGACCATGCGCTCGTTGTTTTCGCGGTCGCCGATATGGCGAAGGAGAAGCGCTGCCTTCCGGCTGTGCACACCGACGCGTTGAACGCCGTCGCAAAGGATCGCCGAGACAGGCCCATCCCTGCCTCGGGGAGTCACTTGCGTTGATCGGGGAAGGCCTGGCGCGTTATTTGGGATTTGGGGACGTTAGAATACCAACGCCTGGTTTTGCATCGCAGCATGGCTGCTTTCATTCGCGGTTCGGGATCAGGTCATATGATCGCACTAAGTGAAATAGATGTGCGCCCGGCCGGACGCGTTGCCGCGACGCATCAGCGTACGGACGGTATTTGCCGAATGCTTTGCGATAAACCAATTCATCCGGGATCGGCTTGGCAACGTCGGCGTTGCCAAGTATTAGGTCGCCGGGCTTGGCCCGGACCGGCTATAGTGGCAGTCCCCGCGAGACAGGCGCGCTGAGCGACAACGGCGCTTCGATGACACGCGGACTCTCAGGAGGATTTGGTGCAAGAGACAGGCATTCGTAACGGCTCCTTCGGGGCCGACAGGTTCGGCTTAAGAAATCTCGAGCGAGTGCACTGGAATCTCGGTGCGCCGCAGCTGTACCAATACGCGCTCGCGGCGGGCGAGGCAGTGCTATCGGCCGACGGCGCGCTGTGCGCGGATACGGGCGAGTTCACCGGCCGCAGCCCCAAGGACAAGTTCACGGTTCGCGACGCCACCACCGACAAGAAGATGTGGTGGGCCGGCAACCAGTCGATCACCTCGGAACAGTTCGAGACGCTGTATCAGGATTTCCTGAAATCCGCCGAGGGCAAGACGCTGTACGCGCAGGACCTCTACGGTGGCGCCGATCCCTCGTTCCGGATCAAGACCCGGGTCTTTACCGAACTCGCCTGGCACTCGCTGTTCATCCGCACGCTTTTGATTCGCCCCGAGATGATCGAGCTCGGGAGCTTCGTGCCCGAACTCACCATCATCGACATGCCGAGCTTCCGCGCCGATCCCAAACGTTACGGGGTGCGCTCCGAGAACGTCGTGGCTATCGATTTCGCCCGCAAGATCGTCCTGATCGGCGGGTCTTATTATGCCGGCGAGATGAAGAAGAGCGTGTTCACCACGCTGAATTATTACCTGCCCGAGAAGGGCGTGATGCCGATGCACTGCTCGGCCAATGTCGGGCCCGACGGCGATGCCGCGGTCTTCTTCGGCCTCTCCGGCACCGGCAAGACGACGCTGTCGGCCGATCCGAAGCGCACCTTGATCGGCGACGACGAGCACGGCTGGGGCCGCGACGGCGTCTTCAATTTCGAGGGCGGCTGCTATGCCAAGTGCATCAGGCTGTCGAAGGAAGCCGAGCCCGAGATCTACGCGGCGAGCACGCGCTTCGGCGCGGTGCTCGAGAACGTGGTGCTCGACGAGGACACCAGGGTTCCGGATTTCGACGACGGCTCCAAGACCGAGAACACCCGCTCGGCCTATCCGCTCGACTTCATACCAAACGCCTCGCGCACCGGCCGCGCGCCGCAGCCGAAGAACGTCGTGATGCTGGCGGCGGATGCGTTCGGCGTTTTGCCGCCGATCGCCAAGCTGACGCCGGCGCAGGCGATGTATCACTTCCTCTCCGGCTACACCGCGAAGGTCGCGGGCACCGAGCGCGGCCTGGGCTCGGAGCCGCAGCCGGAATTCTCGACCTGCTTCGGCTCGCCGTTCCTGCCGCTCGATCCCTCCGTCTACGGCAACATGCTGCGCGAGTTGATCGCCCTGCACAACGTCGATTGCTGGCTGGTCAACACCGGCTGGACCGGCGGCAAATATGGCGTCGGCAGCCGCATGCCGATCAAGGTGACGCGCGCGCTGCTCACCGCCGCGCTCGACGGGTCCTTGCGCAATGTCGAATTCCGCACCGACAAGTATTTCGGCTTCGCGGTGCCGACTGCGCTGCCGGGCGTGCCGAGCGAGATCCTCGATCCCGTCAACACCTGGAAGGACAAGGCCGAGTTCGACAAGACGGCGCGGGCGCTGGTCGGCATGTTCCAGACGAATTTCGCCAAGTTCGAAGCCGAGGTCGATGCCGACGTCCTCGCCGCCGCGCCGGATCTGAAGATGGCGGCGGAGTAGGCGCACGGACATCAGGAAAAAAAGGGCGGCCAGGGCCGCCCTTTTTTTGAGTTCGTTCGTCATTGCGAGCCAGCGGGTCCGCGCGAAGCGCGGCCCGATGACAGGCTTCGCGAAGCAATCCATCTGCGCGGCGCAAAGAAAGACTGGATTGCGCCGCACTCTCAACTGTCGTCGTCCGGCTTGACCGGACGATCCAGTATTCCAGAGACGTCAGTGATCGAATCGATAAGCCGGGGCGTACTGGATGCCCCGCCTGCGCGGGGCATGACGACGGTGTTCCCTTCGTCGCTTCGCTCCTCGCAATGACGAACTGCGTAGTGGCGGCGCGCCTCACGCCTTGAAATACGCGATCTGCGTCGTGGTCGCGAGCAGGCGGCCCGCGGGCGACCATAACTCGCCATGCTGGTCGCTATAGCTCCGCGTGAAGGTCTTGGCGTCGGCGACGGCCAGCACGCGCGTGATCTCGTGCTGTGCGAGCTCTTCGGCGCTGACGTGAAAATAGGTGGTCAGCGACACCGTGCCGAACGGCACCAATTCCCCGCGCGCATGAAACACCCGGCCGAAAAAGGCGTCCGACATCGACATCAGCGACAACAGATCGATCGGGCGCGGCGTCCGATCGCCGATCCAGAGCTTGGAGAAGGCGCTGCCCGGCGTGGACCTGGCCCCGCCATGGAGTACAGGTGCGCCCTCGACGAAACGGAAATCATATTGCCTGGTCCAGGTCATATCGAAATCCGGATAGCGCCTGATCTGCTCGAACGGTGTGGCCGTCGGCATTACGGCCTGCTGGTGCGACCATGACGGGCGGCGTTCGGCGAACACCGCGGTCGCCAGCGTCGCGACGTCGCCATTGCCTTGGCCTAGCTCGACGCACCAGTGCTGGCTGGAGCGGTTGGCCTTGACCAGTCGGACATCGAGGTCGAAGGCGCCTTCGGCGATCGGGGCGCAATAGTTCACGGTGAGCGCCAGCGGATCGCCGGTGCGTTGCGGATGCTCGATCAAGGCACGCAGGATGGTGGCCGCGGTGGCGCCGCCGAACGGGCCGACGAAGGCCCAATAGTCCGGGCTGGTGTGTCCCTGCCAGCGGCTGTCGCCGGCCGTCACGCGCGTGGCATCGTCGAATAGGTGTGAGGGTTTGGTGAGCATAGGTCTCCCGGCCTTCGTCATTCCGGGATGGTGCGTTAGCACCAGACCTGGAATCTCGAGATTCCGGGTTCGATGCTTCGCATCGCCCCGGAATGACTGTTCCATGAAGTATCGGTGCCGTTCGGGCCAAATTCAATGACCTCGCAGGTCATGGGATTTTCGCTGCGATCAGCGCTGTGCCCCCGCCTGCGCCGGCATCGCCGCTGCCGGCGCGCCGTCGACCGGCACGTTCCAGATCTCCTGGGCATACTCGCGGATGGTGCGGTCGGAGGAGAACCAGGCCATCCGCGCGACGTTGAGGATGGCGGCGTGGGTCCACAGCGGCGTCGACTGCCAGCGCGCGTCGATGCCGCGCTGGGCCTCGTAATAGGAATCGAAATCCGCGCTGACCATGTAGTGGTCGAGATAGCGCAGCGCGTGCGCGATGGATTCGAACCGGCTCGGATCGTCAGGCGAGAACTCGCCGGCGCCGATCGCGTTGATCGCCCTTGCCAGACGCGGCGAGCGCCGGATCACGTCGCTGGCGTCCAGTCCCTGCTTGCGCCGCACCACCACATCGCCGGCCTCCATGCCGAAGATCGCGATGTTCTCGGCGCCGACATTGTCGCGGATCTCGATATTGGCGCCATCCAGCGTACCGATGGTGAGCGCGCCGTTCAGCGAGAGCTTCATGTTGCCGGTGCCGGAGGCCTCCATGCCGGCGGTGGAAATCTGCTCGGAGAGGTCGGCGGCGGGGATGATCAGCTCGGCGAGGCTGACATTGTAATTGTGCAGGAATGCGACCTTGAGCCGCCCGCCGATCGTGGAATCGTTGTTGACGACCTCGGCGACGTCGTTGATCAGCTTGATGATCAGCTTGGCGTAGCGGTAGCTCGCCGCCGCCTTGCCGGCGAAGATCTTGACCCGCGGCACCCAGTCGCGCTGCGGCTCGTCCTTGATCGCCTGGTACAGCGCGATGGTTTCGAGGATGTTGAGCAGCTGTCGCTTGTATTCGTGCATGCGCTTGATCTGGATGTCGAACAGCGCGGACGGATCGGCCTTGACGTTGAGACGCTCGCCGATCAGTCGCGCCAGCGCGATCTTGTTGTGGAGCTTGACGGCACGGAACTGCTGCTGGAACGCGATATCGTGGGCGTAGCTCTCGAGACCGGCGAGCTGCGTCGGATCGTCGAGCACGGCGTCGCCGCAGGCCTTGCGCAAGAGATCGGTGAGCATCGGATTGGCCAGCATCAGCCAGCGGCGGAAGGTGATGCCGTTGGTCTTGTTGGTGATGCGGCCGGGATAGAGATGGTTGAGATCGTGGAACACGGTCTCCTTCATCAGGTCGGAATGCATCGCCGAGACGCCGTTGATGCGGTGCGAGCCGATGAAAGCGAGCTGCCCCATCCGTACCCGGCGGCCGGATCTCTCGTCGATCAGCGAGACCGAGGCGCGGAATTCGATGTCGCCGGGGCAGCGTGTTTCCGCCAGCGCCAGATGTGCGGCGTTGATGCGGTAGATGATCTCCAGATGCCGCGGCAACAGCCGTTCGAACAGCTCGACCGGCCAGGTCTCCAGCGCCTCCGGCAGGAGCGTGTGGTTGGTGTAGGACAGCGTCGCGGCCGTGATCTTCCAGGCTTCGTCCCAGCGGAAATTGTGCAGGTCGACCAGGATCCGCATCAGCTCCGGGACCGCGAGACTGGGATGGGTGTCGTTGAGCTGCACCGCGACCTTCTGGGCAAGGCTGCGCAACTGGCCATCGGAGGAGAGGTGGCGATGGACCAGATCCTGCAGCGAGGCTGAGACGAAGAAATATTCCTGGCGCAGTCGCAGCTCGCGGCCCGCCGGGCTCTCGTCGTTGGGATAGAGAAACTTGCAGATCGCCTCCGCGCGCGACTGCTCGGCGCTGGCGCCGAGATAGTCGCCGGTGTTGAAGACGTCGAGCTTCAGCGGATCGGGCGAGCGCGCCGACCACAGTCTCAGCGCATTGACATGCTGGCCGCGCCAGCCGACGATCGGCGTGTCATAAGCCATCGCCTGCACGGTTTCACCGGGGTGCCAGATCGCGCGGTCGCGGCCCTTCTCGTCGACATGTTCGACGCCGCCGCCGAAATGGATGTGATAGACCACTTCAGGCCGCTGCAATTCCCAGGGGTTGCCGAAGCTCAGCCATTCGTCGGGATATTCCTGCTGCCAGCCCTGGTTGATCACTTGGCGGAACAGGCCGAAATCATAGCGGATACCGTAGCCGCAGGCCGGGATCTTCAGGGTGGCCATGCTCTCCATGAAGCAGGCGGCCAGCCGCCCCAGGCCGCCATTGCCCAGCGCGGCATCGGGCTCGCATTTGCGCAGGTCGGAGAGGCCGACGCCGAGATCGCCGAGCGCGGTCTCGAACACCTTCAGAAGGCCCATATTGTTGAGCGCATCGGTGAACAGGCGGCCGATCAGGAATTCGAGACTGAGATAGTAGACCCGCTTGCGCCCGGTATCGTAGCTCTGCTTTTCCGATGTCAGCCAGCGGTGCACGATGCGATCGCGCAGCGTCAGGGCCGCGGCCTTGTACCAGTCGTGCCTGGTCGCCATGCCGGCGTCCTTGCCGATCGCGAGCCTGAGCTTGGCAAGGATCGCACCCTTGATCTCCGCGACCGCCAGTTCGTCGACGGGCTGGTCGGAGGTTGGCATCTTTACTGGAGAGTTATGGTCTAGCAATTGGGCACCCGCGACTTGATCGGATCGAATGGTAGCATTTTTATGCAAGGATTGGACCGATTTGCCGGCTTTGTGCCGGTTTTTGGTGCTAATGTCGGTTATCAAGGGATGATTGGGGAGACCCGCGCCATGAAACTAGCCATTGAAATCCTGGCTGCCGCACTTCTGCTGGTCTGCGTCAGCGCGTCGAGCGCCGCGTTCGCCGCCGGCAAAACGGGGCGATCGGCCGACGGGCTGAGCTGTTCGTTCAGCGTGCCGCCCAACGCGTCGTCGGCAGCGCGCTGCGCGGCGATCAAGCGGCAATGCGGCGGCAAGTTCGCTGCCAATTATTGCGGCGATAAGCTGCTGTCGGCGAATTGAGGCGAAGTTGCCTCCCTTAAGACGATCGTAACCAATGGGGCTGACATGATCATGCCGAACTGGCTTCTGCCGCTTCTCGCCCTGTTGGCTCCGGTTGGATTCATCGGCTTTGCTTTTCGTCAAGGGACGAGGGTGGCCGAGCGGGGACGCGCACGAGGCCTGGACCGGCGGCGACGGAATGCATCACGGCACGGGTGGCGACGGCAATCATTGAATTCGGCCACCCTACGAATGCTGTTGTCAGCGATTTGAGTTGAGCTGCACAGGCCGCCCGAGCCGGGCCGCCTCCGAATCAGGAGTGGCGGATGACCGGGACGACGAACGCGCTCAGCCTCGACGTGCGACTGCACTGCCCGGCATGTCACGCGGAGGGCTTTCAGTTTCAGCCCGGCACGGAACCTGCCGACCAGCTCCGGGCCCCGATCGAATGCGCCGCCTGCGGCTGGAAAGGCACGCTCGGCCAACTCGACATCGTTCCGGTGCCGCCGCACCCTTCGGAAATAAATTGAGCCGCGATCAAGCGGTTGAATCGTGAAGGTCGAAAGGTGCGGCTTGGGCCGTGCGCACCAAACAATCGGACGCAAGACACCTGAAGTCGGTGTCCCCGCTGGCGTCGTCCCGGCGAAGGCCGGGACCCACAACCACCGCTGGTCAAAGCAGATCGGAGAGGTCGCTCCAGTCGGGATTCTCTTCTTCAATCAACCGAATCTTCCAGTCGCGGTGCCAGTTCTTCAACTGCTTTTCGCGTGCGATGGCTTCTCGTGCCGAGGCGAACGTTTCTATGTGGACGAGGCGGTGCACACCGTATTTCTTGACGAACGCCGAGCCGCGACCGGCGCGATGCTGTTCGAGCCGGACTCGAACGCTGTTGGTGACGCCGACATACAGCGTGCCATGGCGGCCGCTGGCGAGAATGTAGACATAGTAGGTGCCCGCGTCGGCCATCGGGACGATCTCGCAAGAACGCGAAGAGCGGTGGTTATGGATCCCGGCCTTCGCCGGGATGACGGTTAATATGGGCGTCAGAACAAATTAAGAACAATTTAGCAAGTCTTTGATATATCATAGTGATTCGGTACCTTGCCGACACAACATCTATGGTCTCTTCGAGCTTGCGAGGACTACATGTCCACTATCGCCTTCGACTCCTTCCCACTCACCCGCATCGCCGATTTCGCCCGGACGCTGTCGCGGCTGCACAAGGCGGCCCGCCATCGCTTCATTGATGACGACGCCATCGACCGCGAGTTCAACGCGGTCTGCCGCTCGGTGTGGGGCTACACCACCGACGACATCAGCGACGACCTGTTTTCGGTCGAAGACCATGCCTTCCTGGATGCGCTCGACGAGGCGCAGGCGCGCAGCTTCGCCGCGGCGCAGGGCTACGATCTCATCGATGACGAGGGCATGCTGACGGACTGGTGGGGCTTCTGCTGGATGATCCTCGCCGAAAAGCGCAGGCTTCTGACGCCGGAGAATCGTGCCGCGTCGCGCGCGGCCATCGAGGAAAAATATCTGCTGGCGCCGAACGTGATCGGCGTCATCGTCGGGCGGTGAAAGTGGTGGAGTCATTCCGGGATGGTCCGAAGGACCAGGCCCGGAATCTCGAGATTCCGGGTTCGATGCTTCGCATCGCCCCGGAACGACAATCTCAAATTGCCCCAGCCTAGTTCACATCCGCCCGCTTCGCCCGGATCGTGCCCGACTTCGGCATGACGCTGCCCGGCGCGACATCGCGGGTCGCGTCGGAGAGCGCGGCGTCATTGGCGATCATCTCGGCGGCGACCGGCGCGACCTTCATTTCGTTGAGCCGGGCGCGCACCTCGGCGGTGAGGCCGGGATAGGATGCGATCGGCTTGAAATCCACTGACTGGCCGCTGCCGTTCTTGGCGCCTGTATAGGCGACAAGCCCGTCGGTGGTCGCGATCACGTCGCCCGGACGCAGCGAACTGTCGAGCGCGAGGTCGACCGGCGCAAGCCCCGCCGGGGTGCGACCGTTGCAGGTGCAGTCCGCGTGCAACTCCTTGCGGTAGGCGAACGCGTTGTCGCTGTCCGCATAGCGCTCGCCGTTGCTCGCCGACGCGCTGTCGATGCTGGAGCCGAAATAGACCTTGGTGGCACTGGCGGGGCAGAAGGCCTGGCACATCTGCGCCGGCGACGCCGAACCGCGCATCAGCGGAAAATAACGGCCGTCGCAGCTGCGCACACAGAAAGCGGGTCCCGATCCCGCATAGGCGGGGCGCGGTGGAGGCGCAGGCTGCGGGTTGGTGCCGAACGGATCGGCGAAGAAACTCGCCTGCGGCGGGGCCTGCCGCTGCTGCTGCTTGGCGATGCCGCCGAACAGGAAATCGAACAGGCCTTGCGCGGCCGCCGGTTGCGGCGACAGCGCCAGCGTGCCGGCCAGAGCGAGGACGGCGACAAGCTTCACGCGACGCCGCATGCGCCGAAACCGCAAATCTGTACGCAACGCTCACTCCACCGACGAACCGGCGCGAGGCGATAGCCTCGCTCCCCCGATCCACGATAGTCCCGCGATGGTAAACGAGGCGTGAGTGTGGCGATTCGGTCGTAAAGAAATGTGGCTTTGATGGAAGGGTTAACGGTTGCGGCCGCAACTCAGCCCTTGAGGAATTCAGACGCCTTGTAGAGCGCGCGGAACGGCAGTCCGGCCGCCGCGAAGGTTTCGCTCGCGCCTTCTTCGCGGTCGATCATGGTGAGCACCAGCGCCACCTCGGCGCCTTCCTCGCGCACCGCTTCCACCGCCTTCATCGCCGAGCCGCCGGTCGTGGTGACGTCCTCGACGATCACGACGCGCTTGCCCGCGAGGCTCTCGCCCATCGCCAGCCCCTCGATCGCAAGGCGCGCGCCGTGCTCCTTCGGCTTCTTGCGTACGAAGAACGCCGCGATCGGATGACCCTTGATCCATGAGATCTGGGCGATCGCGCCGGCGAGCGGCACCGCGCCCATCTCGAGCCCTCCGACGAAATCGAGCCCGTCGTCCTTCAGTGATTCATAGGTCAGATCGGCCAGCAGCGTCGCCCCCTCGGGGTCGAGCATGGTCGGCTTGAGGTTGAAGTAGAAGTCGCTCTTGCGGCCCGAGGCCAGCGTGATTTCGCCGCGGCCGAACGAGCGCTTGCGGATAATTTCGGCGAGGCGGGCACGGGAGGCTGATTTGGACAAGGTACCTTCTCGGACGTTGTGAGCGGATTCTCACTTTACCGGTGGACGGGCGCGCATTCCAGAGCGGAAGCGGCGCCCTCAACAATGCATCTAGTTGCCCGCCAGGGTCGGCGCCATGCGCCGCCCGACGACATGCTCCCTGTCTGATACAGCATGCGGCGCTGGTGGTTGTAAGGCCGAGGGGTTCCGGCTACTGGAGGAACGGTATTCGCGCGCCGTTCAAGGACAACAGCATGACGATCGAGCTCCACACCTGGAACACGCCGAACGGCCGCAAGATTTCGGTCGCGCTGGAGGAAATGGGCCTCCCTTACCGGGTGATTCCGGTCAACATCAGCAAGGGCGAGCAGATGGCGCCCGGCTTTCTCGCGATCAGCCCGAACAACAAGATCCCGGCGATCGTCGATCCCGAGGGCCCGGAGGGCAAGCCGGTCAGCGTGTTCGAATCAGGCGCCATCCTGCTCTATCTCGGCGAGAAGACCGGCAAATTCCTGCCCAAGCCAATGGCCGAGCGCATCCCGGTCTATGAATGGCTGATGTGGCAGATGGGCGGTTTCGGCCCGATGCCCGGCCAGGTGCATCATTTCATCGCGCTCGAGAACGAGCAGGACCGCGCCTATGGCCTGAAGCGGTACATGGCGGAGACCAGGCGCCTCTACGGCGTGCTCGACCGCCGGCTCGGGATCGGCGAATTCGTCGCCGGAGCGCTCTCGGTCGCCGATTTCGCGATCCTCGGCTGGGCCTGGCGGCATCCGCGGCACAAGGTGGATCTCGCCGATTTCCCGAACGTGAAACGCTGGTACGACCAGCTGATGGCGCGGCCCGGCGTCACGCGCGGCATGGACGCGAAGCTGGATTGAGGCAAGGTTTTCGCGAAGCACGAAAGGTCCGCTCCCTCGCCCCGCTCTTGCGGGGAGAGGGTTGGGGTGAGGGGCATCTCTCCGCGGGGGTGCTGTATCGATAGACCTGTACCCCCTCACCCGGCGCTACGCGCCGACCTCTCCCCGCAAGCGGGGCGAGGTGAAGAGAAAGCTCACCCCCGCTTCGTCTCCAGTGCCATCCGCACCGCGAGCCCGGCGAGCACCGTGCCCATCAGCCAGCGCTGGACCAGCAGCCATGTCGGCCGCTCGCCCAGGAACAGCGCGATGGAGCCGGCCGCCAGCGCGATCATCGCGTTGACGGACACGCTGATCGCGATCTGCGCCGATCCAAGCGCCAGCGATTGGGTCAGTACGCTGCCCGCGGCGGGATCGATGAATTGCGGCAACAGCGCCAGATAGAGTATCGCAATCTTCGGGTTGAGAAGGTTGGTGAGCAGGCCCATTGCGAACAGCTTGCGCGGGCCGTCGACGGCGAGCTTCCGGACCTGGAACGGCGAACGGCCGCCGGGCCTGAGCGCCTGCCAGGCCAGCCACAGCAGGTAGGCCGCGCCCGAAAGACGCAGCGCGTCATAGGCGTACGGCACCGCGAACAGCAGCGCGGTGATGCCAAACGCCGCGCACAGCATATAGACCACGAAGCCGAGCGCGACGCCGCCGAGCGAGACCATCCCGGCCGTGGGGCCTTGCGTGATCGAGCGCGAAATCAGGTAGATCATGTTCGGCCCCGGCGTCAGCACCATGCCGAGCGAGACGAGAGCGAAGGCGAGAAGCGAGGACAGCTGGGGCATGGAGGGCTCGCGCGGACTGATGCCATCAGTTCTAACGCGCGCCGGGCCGCGCTGTCATTTCGTCAATTGCCCTGAGAGCAATTCGGCGGCCCGTCATCATGCAGTGGATGATGCGGACCTGATGACCGCCGCGAACCGGGAGACCGCCGCCCGCAGCGGTGCCGCCAATGCGTCGTCAGCCACGATGGCGGCTTCGTCGCTGGCCGTCCCGAGCAGGGGCAAGGTGACGCACGCCTCCCTGACGAGTTGCGCCGACATGGTCTCGAGCGTCAGCGTCAGGGCCGCAAGCGCATGGGTCGCGCGCGGCGACGTGTTGATCAGCGCCACCGGCTTGGAGGGAAATTCGGAGCTGGCGACCAGCCAGTCCAGCGCGTTCTTGAGAACGCCGGCGACGCCGCGTGCATATTCGGGGCTGGAGATCAGCATCCCGTCCGCCTCGCCGACCAATCGACGAAACGCCGCCACAGGGTCGGGAACTGTGTCGCCGTCGAGATCCGGATTGAAGAACGGCAGGCCCGCCAGGCCTTCAAACAGCGTGATCTCGACGCCGTCCGGCGGGAGCCGCGCGGCGGCGCGCAGCACGGCGGTGTTGCTCGAAACCGCGCGCAGGCTGCCGGAGATCGCGAGGATTTTCATGGACAGCAAACGTCCCTGCCGCGCGCCACCTCAATGCGCCTCGTCCCAATTATGCGCCGCACGGGCGTCGACCTGCAGCGGTACCGAGAGCAGCACGGCGGGGAAGGGCGCGTCCTGCATCACGTGCTGCACCACCGGTAGCGTCGCTGCGACCTCGTCCTCCGGCACCTCGAAGATCAGTTCGTCATGCACCTGCAGCAGCATCTGCGCCGACAGCTTCCTTTCGGCAAGCGCGTCCTCTACTCTCGTCATGGCGCGGCGGATGATGTCGGCCGCCGTGCCCTGCAGCCGCGCGTTGATCGCGGCGCGTTCGTTGAAGGCGCGGTGCGAGGCGTTAGAGGCCTTGATCTCGGGGTAGTGGCACTTGCGGCCGAACAGGGTTTCGACATAGCCGTGCTTGCGGCAGAACTCCTTCGTCTCGTCCATGTAGGCGCGGATGCCGGGGAAGCGCTCGAAATACTTCCTGATGTAGGCGGAGGCTTCCTCGCGCGGGATGCCGAGCTGGTTGGCGAGGCCAAAGGCCGAGATGCCGTAGATGATGCCAAAATTGATCGCCTTCGCCCGCCTGCGCACCTCGCTCGGCATGTCCTTGATCGGCACGCCGAACATCTCCGACGCCGTCATGGCATGAATGTCGAGCCCGTCGCGGAAGGCCTGCTTCAGCACGGCGATGTCGGCGATCTCGGCCAGCAGCCGCAGTTCGATCTGCGAATAGTCGGCCGAGACCAGCTTGTGGCCGGGTGTCGCGATGAAGGCGCGGCGGATCTTGCGGCCGTCCTCGGTCCGCACCGGGATGTTCTGCAGGTTCGGTTCGTTCGACGACAGCCGTCCCGTGGTGGTCGCCGCCAGCGCGTAGGTGGTGTGGACGCGATGGGTCTGCGGATTGACGTAGGTCGGCAGCGCGTCGGTATAGGTCGATTTCAGCTTGGAGACCTGCCGCCATTCGAGAATTTTGCGCGGCAATTCGTGGCCCTGCTCGGCGAGGTCGTCGAGCACCTGCGCCGAGGTCGACCACGCGCCGGTCTTGGTCTTGCTGCCGCCGGGCAATCCCATCCTGCCGAAGATGATATCGCCGATCTGCTTGGGGCTGCCGACATTCACCGGCTCGCCGGCGATCTCCTGGATCTCGGCTTCCACCCGTGCTGCGGTCTGGGCGAAGTCGCCCGACAGCCGCGACAGCACCTGGCGGTCGATCGAGATGCCGCGCCGCTCCATGCGCGCGAGCACGGGGACCAGCGGCCGTTCCAGCGTTTCGTAGACCGCGCTCATGCGCTCGGCTGTGAGGCGCGGCTTCAGCACGCGCCACAGCCGCAGGATCACGTCGGCGTCCTCGGCCGAATAGGCCGTCGCGCGGTCGATCGCGACCTGATCGAAGGCGAGCTTGCTCTTGCCGGAGCCGGTCAAAGCGCCGTGGGTGATGATGGCATGTCCCAGCCGGCTCTCGGCGAGCGCTTCGAGGCTGTGGGCATTGCGCCCGGCATCGAGCGCATAGGACATCAGCTGGGCGTCGTCGGCATTGCGCAAGGTGATCTTGGCCTGCGCCAGCATCACAGCCGTGAATTTGATGTTGAAGCCGATCTTCAGAATCCCCGGTGATTCCAGGATGGGCCGCAGCGCGTCGAGCGCGTCCGCCTGCTTGATCTGATCCGGCGCGAGGCCGGCATCGAACAGGCCGGTGCCATCCCCGGACTGGCGATGCGCGAGCGGAATATAGCAGGCGTCATTGGGCGCGAGCGCCAGCGCGATGCCAGAGATGTCCGACTGCATCGGGTCGATGGAATTGGCCTTGGCCTCGACCGCGACATGTCCGACATCCTGCACGCGCGCGATCCATGCGGTGAGCTGGTCGAGACTGCGGATGGTCTGATAGGCGTTGCGATCGAACGGGATCTTTCGGATCGTCTCCGCGCGGACCTTGGCAAGGTCGATCGGAGCTCCCTTCAGGCTGCCAGCCTTGTCATGCCGGTCCCTCCCCGAAATCGGTGCGCCCCCTCTCCCGCTTGCGGGGGAGGGTTGGGGTGGGGGCGCCGCTCGAGGACCGCCGATGCCGTCGTCCCCCGCCCGGCGCTCCGCGCCGACCTCCCCCGCAGGCGAGAGAGGTAAGGAAGCAGCGCCGCGCGACGACGCCCCGCCGCTCTTGTTGGCGGCGTCCGCCTCCACGTCCGAAGGATCGATCTGCGAATAGTCGGCGACGCGTCGCGTCAGCGTGGAAAACTCCATCGCCTTCAGGAACGCGATCAGCTTGCGCGCGTCGGGCTCATGCACCGCGAGATCGTCGAGCGGGACATCGAGCTTGACGTGTGCGTCTAGCAGCACCAGTTGCCGCGAGATCCGGGCCTTCTCGGCATTCTCGATCAGCGCCTCGCGCCGTTTCGGCTGCTTGATCTCGCCGGCACGAAACAGCAGCTGTTCGAGGTCGCCATATTCGACGATCAATTGCGCCGCGGTCTTGATGCCGATGCCGGGCACGCCGGGCACGTTGTCGGTGGAATCGCCGGCCAGCGCCTGCACCTCGACCACCTTCTCCGGCGGCACGCCGAATTTCTCGATCACTTCCGCGATGCCGATCCGGCGATCCTTCATGGTGTCGTACATGGTGACGCAGTCGGTGACGAGTTGCATCAGGTCCTTGTCGGAGGAGACGATGGTCGCGCTCGCGCCACGCTCGCAGGCCTCGCGGACATAGGTCGCGATCAGATCGTCGGCCTCGAATCCGATCTGTTCCAGGCAGGGCAGGTCGAACGCGCGCACCGCCTCGCGTATCAGGGCGAATTGCGGGATGAGATCGTCCGGCGCCGGCGGCCGGTGTGCCTTGTAGTCGGGGTAGATCTCGTTGCGGAAGGTGTGTTCCGACTTGTCGAAGATGATGGCGAGATGCGTCGGCCGATTGTCCTCCGGCATGTCGCGCAGCAGCTTCCACAGCATGTTGCAGAAGCCGAGCACCGCGTTGACCTGCAGGCCGTCCGACTTGCGGTTCAACGGCGGCAGCGCGTGATAGGCGCGGAAGATGTAGGAGGACCCATCGACCAGGAAGACGTGGTCCCCCTTGCCGGGAGCTTTGGCGGCGGTCGGCGCGGTGGTGACGGGTTTGGCGACGGCGGTTTGGGGAGATTTCGACATGGCCGCAATTTAGGAATTTTTGCGCAAATTGACAGCCTGTTGGACGCCATGCGCCGGGATTTTTGTTTCCCGGAGCGAGCCGAGAATGGTTGCATCCAGCGCGGTTCCGTGACCCCCTGTCTGTGAAAGCCGGAAGGGACACGATCATGGCCACGCATCTCGACGCTCTCACGGAGAAGCTCAGAGGGATCGAGGCCGAGATCGAGGTCGAAATGGCCAAGCGGCGGGAGGAGATGCGCTTCCACCTCCAGAACCGGAAGATCGTGTTCGAGCAGGAGGTGTCGCAGCTTCACCGCGAGACCAAGACCAAGGCGATGCGTTATCTGATCGACGCCGGTCCGCTTGTCATCCTGGTGGCCCCGGTGATCTATTCCGTGATCATCCCGATGGTGCTGCTCGATCTCGCCGTGATGGCCTATCAGGCGGTCTGCTTTCCGGTCTACCGGATCCCGAAGGTGCGCCGCCGCGACTATCTCGTGTTCGACCGCCATCACCTCGCCTATCTGAACGCGATCGAGAAGGTCGGCTGCGCCTACTGCTCCTACGCCAACGGCCTGGCCGCCTTCTTCCGCGAGGTCGCCGCGCGCACCGAGGTCCGTTGGTGCCCGATCAAGCACGCCCGCCGGGTGCTGGGACCGCATCCGCATTACCAGGGCTTTGCCGATTTCGGCGACGCCGAGGGCTTTCGCGGCAAGATCAATGCGATGAAGCACGGCGTGACGATCGAAGGGGCGGGCTGAGCTGCTATCGCTGCTGCGTCATCAGATCGTCGTGAAATGAGGTGTTTCCCCGTCATTGCGAGCGAAGCGAAGCAATCCAGTTTTGCGCACGGGGCGAGATGGATTGCTTCGTCGCAAGAGCTCCTCGCAATGACGAGGAAACAGCTCGATTTCATGGGTTGCATTTTGGGTTCTCAGGACGAGGGGATAGAACGAGTTATGACGCAGCAGGACCGCCCGCCGGCTCCCGATCAGCTCGGCCGCTTTGAGCCGACGCATTCAACGAGGAAGTCCAGCACCGCGCGTACCGCGGGCGTTCGCCTGATATCGCGATGAACCAGCAGCCACACGTCGCGGCGTGGCGGCGCCGGGCTGATCTCGTATCGTTTGAGGCCGGGATCCGGGTCGCCAAGGAAGTGCGGCAACACGGCCAGCCCAACGCCGGTCCGTGCCGCCGCGGCCTGAGTCTCCAGGTCGCTGGTGCGGAGCACGACGTCGCTGTCTCCAGCCAGGGACTTGAGCCACACCTGCTGGGGCGCGCCGTCCATGCTGTCGTCATAGCCGATGAAGCTGAAGGCGTGGCGCGGCGTGTCCTTCAGATAGGCCGGTGAGCCGTAGAGGCTGAAGCCGAAGCTGCCGATCTTGCGCGCGATCAATCCCGGTTCTGAAGGCCGCGACAGGCGCAACGCCACGTCGGCTTCGCGGCGACTGAGCGAAGCCGTGCGCTTTTCTCCGATCAGTTTGATGCGAATATCGGGGTGCTGTCGGCGCAACCGAAACAGCCGTGGCGCAATCAGCGAATTGGCGAGCGACGGCGGCGAACTGATCGAGACTTCGCCGCGCAGGCCGGGTCTGGCCGCCTGCACGGCGCGCGCCACGGCGAAGGCCGCTTCCTCCATCGGAGTTGCGGTCGCCGCGATATGGCGCCCCTCATCGGTCAGGTGATAGCTGCGCGCCCGCCGATCGATCAGTTTCAGCCCGGTTTCGGCTTCGAGCGCCGCCACACGGCGGGCGACGGTGGCGTGGTCGACCCCGAGCAGCCGGGCCGCGCCGGACAAGGTTCCCTCGCGCGCCAGCACCACGAAATGCCGCAAGTTCTCCCAATCGGCCATTGTGCAAATTCTCACATGAGCGTCTCGACTTTGTGGAATTTCGCATATTGGGCGGGAGCCGCAAGATGCCCTGGATCAACCCGAGGAGATGTTTCCATGGCCACCGCGATACGTTTGAAGGCGCCGGGCGGCGCCGATCAGCTCGAAAGCGTGACGATCGAGCTGCCGCCTCCGCAGCCGGACGAAATCCGCATTCGGCAGACCGCGATCGGCGTCAACTTCATCGACATCTATCAGCGCAGCGGGCTGTATCCGCTGCCGCCACCGGCGATCCCTGGTGTCGAGGCGGTCGGCCTGGTGACGGCGGTCGGCGCCAATGTCACGTCGTCGCGGGTCGGCGACAGGGTCGCCTATGCCGGCGCGCCGGTTGGCGCCTATGTCTCGGAACGAAACCTGCCGGCCTGGCGCGCGATCAACCTGCCGGACTCGGTGCCCGACGCGTCGGTTGCCTCCGTGTTCGTCAAAGGCATCACCGCTTACATGCTGTTGCAGCGGGTCTATGTGGTCGGACCGGGCACGACGGTGCTGATTCACAGTGCCGCCGGCGGGCTCGGACAGTTGCTGACGCGATGGGCGCGGCATCTCGGTGCCACCGTGATCGCCACCGTCGGTTCCGACATCAAGGCCGAGACGGCACGTCACGCCGGCGCGCAGCATGTCATCGTCGGCCGCGATGCCGATTTTGCCCGGGCCGTGGCTGATCTGACTGGAGGTGATGGCGTCGACGTCGCCTACGACGGCGTGGGCGGCGACACGCTATCGAAGACGCTGCAATGCGTGCGGCCGTTCGGCGTGGTCGCCAGCATCGGTCAGTCGGCAGGCGCGATCCCGCCGATCAATGTGGCCGATCTCGGTCCACGGCGCAGCCTGATGCTGGCGCGGCCGAGCGTCATGGCCTACATGAACGACAAGGAGCAGTATCGGATCGCGGCCGATGCGGTGCTGGCCGCGCTGCAGGAGGGCATCCTGCGATCAGTCGGCAAGCCTTATCGTCTCGGCGACGTGGCGCAAGCCCATGCCGATCTCGAGGATGGGCGGAGCACGGGCTCCTTGTATCTGGTGCCTTGAGATCGTGCGGGCAACTCCCCTAAGCGCGCAAGACATGTTTGGCTGTTTGAGAAGTGAACCGCGCGCTCCAATGTCGTCCCGGCCTTGAGCCGGGACCCATGACCACCAATGTGCGAGATGCGTTTGCTGGAGCGTCAGCTTTGCACAACACAGACATTGGTGGTTATGGGTCCCCGCCTCCGCGGGGACGACGAGTTGATAGAACTCGCTGGGCCAACGGCGTCATGGCGCGGAGCTTGCGATGCAATCGAAACCGCTCGCCGACGGCGTGATGCGACGCGACCTACTCCGCCGCCTGCAACCGCGGCGAAATCTTCTTCGGGGCGATCCAGAATGCGTCGGGTCGCTCGAACAGGAAATCGGCCTTGAGCAGCAACGCGATTCGCCAGATCGCCAGAGCGCCGAGCACGCCCGCGGCCGTGACGATCAGCGCGATCGTGCCGACGTCCTGGATCACACCGGTCTTGAACAGCAAGGCGCGCATCGAGGCCATCGGCAGAAAGAAGGCGAGATAGATGACGATCGAATGCTCGCCGCAGAAGCGCAAGCCTTGCAACAGCTGCGCGCGTGCCAGCAGCGTGGCTGCCGTCACGATGGCGATGGCGCCGGCAAAGCCGAGCGCGAGCGAGACGACCGGCCATTCGCTTGCACCCGCGGCGACGAGACCGCTATTCGCGAGCACCCAGATCCCGAGCGCGGCAAGCGCTGCTCCCGGGCGCGCCCGGGCGCGATCCGACAGCGCGAAGACCCGGTCGGCGAACAGATAGCCGGCATGGAAGTAGACGAAGCGGGCGCAGAACTCGTCGATCACGGTCCAGCCGGTTGCGACATGCGCCATCTCGAGCACGGCGGCCGCGCCCAGGACCACGTACGGCGCTGCGGCTGAGGGCAATCCGCGTGACAGTTTTGTGACGACGAAGAAGATCGGCAGCATATAGATGAACCACAGCGTACCGAACGGCTCGATGAAGGATTCCAGATACATCAATCCGGCATGGGACCAGCCTGATTCCGCGGCAATGCCGGGCGCCTTGAAGCCGAACTGGATCGTCACCCAGAGCACGTAGAAATAGGCGAAATGAACCACCTTGCGATCGAGGTAATTGCGCCAGTCGCGATCGATCACGAGGGAGAGAAAAAGCCCTGAAATCAGGAAGAAGTCGGGCATCCGGAACGGTTTTGCGAAGGCCACCAGCACATGCATGAAGCCGGTCTCCCCGGCCGCCTTCTCGACCCCGAGGACCGAATGCATCATCACCACCATGATGATGCAGATGCCCTTGGCGTAGTCGACCCAGTCGACGCGTTGGATCGCTGTCAGGTTCTGGGCCGGGAATGTGTCGTTTGCTGTCATGCTGTCCCGTTTCGGCGCGTGAGAATCGCATCATCGGCCGCGAGCCGTTTCAATCTCCTTTATTCATCCAAGGACCATGCCGTGTTGGGGTTAAGCTTTCCGTTTCCCCTGCGCAGGAAATGTTTTATGACCGGCTCGAAAAAAAATCGGGTCGTTAACCATAGCAGGCAGGAGATTTCATGCGGATTGCCATGATTGGCACGGGTTATGTGGGGCTTGTCTCCGGCGCCTGCTTTGCCGATTTCGGTCACCATGTGACCTGCGTCGACAAGGATGCCGGCAAGATCGCAGCGCTCGAGCGCGGCGAGATCCCGATTTTCGAACCCGGACTCGATGCGCTGGTGGCGTCCAACGTCAAGGCCAGGCGGCTCGATTTTGCCACTGAGCTGGCGGCGCCGGTGGCGGAGGCCGATGCGGTGTTCATCGCGGTCGGTACGCCGTCGCGGCGTGGCGACGGCCACGCCGACCTCAGCTATGTCTACGCCGCCGCGCGCGAGATCGCCGGCGCGTTGAAGGGCTTTACCGTGGTCGTCACCAAGTCGACCGTGCCGGTCGGCACCGGCGATGAGGTCGAACGGTTGATCCATGAGGTCAATCCGGCGGCCGACGTGGTGGTCGCCTCCAATCCCGAATTCCTGCGCGAGGGGGCTGCGATCCGCGACTTCAAGTTTCCCGATCGCATCGTGGTCGGCACCTCGGACGAACGCGGGCGAAAGGTGCTCGGCGACGTCTACCGGCCGCTGTCGCTGAACCAGGCGCCGCTGATGTTCACGGCACGGCGGACCGCTGAACTGATCAAATACGCGGCCAACGCCTTCCTTGCCACCAAGATCACCTTCATCAACGAAATCGCGGATCTCTCGGAAAAGGTCGGCGCCGACATCCAGGAGGTCGCGCGCGGCATCGGTCTCGACAATCGCATCGGGGCGAAGTTCCTGCACGCGGGACCCGGCTTCGGCGGCTCCTGCTTTCCGAAGGACACCCGCGCGCTGGTCAAGATCGCGCAGGATTACGACACGCAGCTGCGCATCGTCGAGGCGGTGCTCAGCGTCAACGACAACCGCAAGCGCGCGATGGCGCGCAAGGTGGCCGCCGCCGCCGGCGGCAGCCTGCGCGGCAAGACCGTGGCGGTGCTGGGCCTCACCTTCAAGCCCGACACCGACGACATGCGCGAGGCGCCGTCGATCCCGCTGGTGACGGGATTGCTCGATCTGGGGGCGAAGGTGCGCGCGCATGATCCGGTCGGCATCGAGCAGGCGCGCAAGGAACTGCCCGACATCGAGTATTGCGACGATCCCTACGCCTGCGTGCGCGGCGCTGACGCGATGGTCGTGGTCACCGAATGGGTGCAGTATCGCACGCTCGATCTGGCGCGCCTGAAGGCCGAGCTGGCGCACCCCGTCGTGGTCGATTTGCGCAACATCTACCGCCCCGAGGAGATGGCCGCGCACGGATTTGTTTACGAGAGTATCGGGCGGGCATCGGAGCCGCGGAAGTGATTTCTGCCTTACCTCGCCCCGCTTGCGGGGAGAGGTCGAAATTCGCGTCAGCGAATTTCGGGTGAGGGGGAGGTGCCGCATTTGATATGTCAGTGTTCGGGGATAGAAGCCCCTCACCCCAACCCTCTCCCCGCAAGAGCGGGGAGAGGGAGTCAGACATGCGAAGCTGGATAATTCGTGCGCAGTTTCGACACGCCCCTGCCAATCGACGCGGTGCTGGACCAGTTGTCGGCCACGCTTGAGAGCAACAACGCCGCGGTGCTGGTGGCGCCGCCCGGCGCCGGCAAGACCACGCGGGTACCGCTAGTGCTGCTCGATGCACCGTGGGCGCGTAACAAGAAGATCATCATGCTGGAGCCGCGGCGGATCGCAGCCCGCGCCAGTGCCGAGCGCATGGCGAAAAGCCTGGGCCAGCGCACTGGGGAGACTGTCGGCTATCGGGTCCGGTTCGGCTCCAAAATCTCGCGCGCGACCCGGATCGAGGTGGTCACCGAGGGCATCTTCTCGCGGCAGATTCTCGACGATCCGGAACTGACCGGTGTCGCGGCGGTACTGTTCGACGAATTTCACGAACGCTCGCTCGATGCCGATCTGGGGCTGGCGCTGGCGCGTGACGCGCAGACCGGCCTGCGGGAGGATCTCCGCATCCTGGTGATGTCGGCGACGCTCGATGGCGCGCGGGTCGCAAAATTGCTCGGCGAGGCGCCGGTCATCGAAAGCCTGGGGCGCGCCTTTGCGGTGGACACGCGCTATCTCGGCCGCAAGGCCGACGTGCCGCTGGAGCGGCAGATGGCGGATGCGATCGCGACGGGTCTGCGCGCCGATGCAGGCTCGGTGCTGGCATTCCTGCCGGGTGCTGCCGAAATCCGCCGCACCCAGACGTTCCTCGCGGAGCGGATTCACGACGCATCGATCGAGATCGTACCGCTGTTCGGGGCGCTCGATGCGGCCGTGCAGGATCGCGCCATCGCGCCGGCGCCCAAGGGCACCCGCAAGGTGGTGCTGGCGACATCGATCGCGGAGACCTCGCTGACCATCGAAGGGGTGCGGATCGTGGTCGATTGCGGGCTGGCGCGGGTGCCGCGCTACGAGCCCGATATCGGCCTGACCCGACTCGAAACCGTGCGGGCCTCGCGCGCGGCGGTGGATCAGCGCCGCGGGCGTGCGGGACGCACCGAGCCCGGCGTCTGCTACCGGCTCTGGGACGAGCCGCAGACCGCCTCGCTTGCGGCTTTCACCCAGCCGGAAATCCTCAGCGCCGATCTGACTTCGCTGGTGCTCGATCTCGCGCAATGGGGCGTGAGCGACCCGGCGTCGCTGTCGTTTCTCGATTCCCCGCCCGCACCGGCGCTGAAGGAGGCGAAAAGCCTGCTGCGCGAACTCGGCGCGCTCGACGCGGATGGCCGCATCACTGCGGAAGGCGAGAGCCTGCGCGCGCTGGCGCTGCCGCCGCGGCTGGCGCGCATGATCGTCGATTCGCATCGCCTGGGTGCCGGCGAGGAGGCGGCCGAGATCGCGGCCGTGCTGACCGAACGCGGGCTCGGCGGCGACGGCGCCGATCTCGATGCCAGGCTCGATCAGTTTCGACGCGATCGCTCGCAGCGTACGAGCAGTGCGCGCGACATGGCGCGGCGCTGGGCCGCGCAGGTGGCGGCGTCGGCCGTGGCGCCGGGAGGCGGCGAGGAGCCGAGTACCGGCGTGATGCTTGCCTTTGCCTTCCCCGACCGGGTCGCACGCAATCGCGGCAACGGCAGCTTCACCCTCGCCAATGGCCGCGGCGCCATGGTCGAGCAGACCTCGGCGCTGGCGCGGGCACCCTATGTTGCGGTCGCCGAACTGACGGGAACGGCGGCCAGCGGGCGCATTCTGCTGGCGGCGCCGATCACGGCGGGCGAGATCGAACGGCATTTCGCCGCCGAGATCGAGACCGCGGACGATGTCTCGTTCGACCGCGGCGCGATGGCGCTGCGGGGGCGACGCCGGCGCACGCTGCATGCGATCACGCTGTCGGAAGCGCCGCTGCAGCTGCAGCCCTCGGACCGGACCGCCCGCATTTTCGCCGATGGGCTGGTCGCCGCCGGGCTCGACAGACTGCCGTGGTCCAAACCGGCCCGGCAATGGCGCGATCGCGTCATGTTCCTGCGCAGGGCCGAAGGCGACAGCTGGCCCGACCTGTCCGACGCGGCGCTGGCGCTCCGGCGCGAGGAGTGGCTGGTTCCGGCGCTTGATGGCAAGACCGCGCTGAAGGATGTGTCATCCGGCGATCTGTCGGAGGCGATGACGGCCCTGTTGCCCTGGGACCTGCGCGCGCGCCTCGATCGCGAGGCGCCGACCCATTTCGAGGCGCCGACCGGGACCATGCTGGCCATCGATTACGAGGCCGAGCAGGGCCCGACCATCGCGGTTCGCTTGCAGGAATTGTTCGGGCTCACCGCGCATCCCTCGGTCGCGAAGGGTGCGGTGCCGCTGGTGCTGGAACTGCTGTCGCCGGCGCATCGCCCGGTGCAGGTGACGCGCGATCTGCCGGGCTTCTGGCGCGGCAGTTATGCGGCGGTCCGCTCCGATCTGAGGGGGCGTTATCCGCGACATCCCTGGCCGGAGGATCCGGCCAACGCCCCGCCGACGCGCCGGGTCAAGCCGCGGGGAACCTGAGACAACCCGCTCGCCGCGCCGGTGCGGGAGGGGGGTGTTCGAAACGCATCCAAGTTAACGCTTCGCTCATCCTTTTCGCGAAAAAGGCTGGCTTGGCCGGCGGCGTTAGGCGCAGCTTTGTCGTGGACGGTGATGATAGTTTCCGAATGTCTCTCTTCGGGTGTGTAGCGTCATGCGTAACATAATGATCTTTGCGGCGATCATGATCGGGCTCGGTACGTTCATGGCCCAGATCGCGGCGAAGATGACGCCGACGCTGGCGTCCACGACCGCCGTGGACCGGAACGCGACGGTTCCCGCCGCGACGCAGGCCGGTAGTCGCAGCCTCGGCATTGCGCGCGATGGACGCGGTCATTTCCTCGCCGAGGGACGGATCGACGGCCAGCGCATCGGCTTCATGATCGACACCGGCGCCTCCGTGGTGGCGCTGAACGAAACCTCGGCGGCGCGATTCGGCCTGCGCCCGTCGCGCGGCGACTACAATGCAACGGTGACGACGGCGAACGGCACGGTGAAGGCCGCCCGCACCCGGCTCGCCATGGTCGACATCGGCGGGCTCATCGTGCGCGACGTCGAAGCGATGGTGCTGCCGGACCAGGCCTTGTCCGAGAACCTGCTCGGCCTGTCGTTCCTGTCGAAGCTGAAGCGCTTCGAATATGCCAACGGGCAGCTGGTGCTGGAGCAGTAAGCCACTAAAGCATGACGTTGTTCGGCCCCACGATCACCACCGTCGGGAGTTTGGATCACCTTCAACCGAGGTCGCTACCAACAAACCAGTCGGGTCAACTGCCGGGCGTTGATGTCACTCATCGCTATCGCCAGGCTTCGTTTAAGGCGACGGCTATGGCAACGGTGGGATAAGACCCCGTTGAGGCGAAAGCGGCAGCGTTACCAAGACGCCGCCTGATCACCATGTCTCCTTGCCGGTCTCCCGGCGCACTCACCGTAAATCCCTATTGCACTCTATAATTAAGTGGTCCGGATTTTCGACATTCGGGCAGGGCACTACCTGAGAACACAAGACCTCATCACGCAGTTTAAATATCAAGACTTCTAAACGCTCGTCTTTCTCCGTCGGTTTTCGAATAATAGCTATGCCTAGACCGGCATCGTCACCCGATAGCGACACCTCATCTACCCCAAACGCAAAAACGGATAGACACTCTTGCGGCACTTCAGTCCATTGCCCATTGTGTTCAATGCGCATTGACCGTTCCACGCCTGCTCCAAACCCCTTTTTTTCCGGGTTTCGGTCGCAAACTGGCTTGAGGGAGCGAAGTTCGATTCTCGCGAAATCCGACCTTGTTGATTTTGGAAAGTCAACATCACGACATCCGGCATACACCAGGGACCAGAGTTCGCTTTACATAACGTTGAACTGGAGACTAGAAGGCATAAGGCTCCAGCGAGCGCGATCATTTTCATCGAGGTGCCTCAATATTTGTATCGATTCCAATCAGGCATCCCCGGCTCCGTTGGCTTGCCGTTATGCCAATACAATGTGCTCCCATACCAAGATCCAACCCAAGCTTTATAACCTAGAACTTTCTGGGAATAAGCCTCCGCATTGTTCAGATCTGGCTTACTTGCGAGCTGACTATCCCAGTGCATGTGCCCACGTGCGACCGCACCGCTATCGCCAAGCCCCACACCACCGCCTAGCGCTCCGTCCTGGAACCTCCGCGCTATCTGATCGTAGCCCGTAGGGTGGGTTAGCGAAGCGTAACCCACCACGCCGCCCAACAAAAGCGCGACGAGCGATGACGTCAGCAAAGCGGTGGGTTACGCTTCGCTAACCCACCCTACGAAGATCTCTGATGTGATTCGGGCTACGCTCGCTGCAAAGTCAGGATAGGTGATCGATTAGTTGAGTGGACTGTCACCGTAGGACTAAAAGCTGTTTAACCCTGTCCATTTTTCCGGGGGGAGATCGCTACTCCTTCATCGCAGTGGACTTCCGTAGCCTGCTCGTTGCCGGTCTCCCGGCGCACTCACCGTAAATCCCTCTCGCACTCTATTTTTTCGTGGTTCGGATTGTCGACATTCGGGCAGGGCACTACCCGAGAGCATGAAACTTCATCACCCAATTTGAATATCATGGTTTCCACACGCTCGTCCCCGTCCACCGGTTTTCCAATAACCACCATGCCTAGACCGGCATCGTCACCCTCTAGCGCCAGCCCATCGATCCCGAAAGAAATACCGGATAGGCACTCTTTCGGCACTTCAGTCCATTGCCCATTATGTTCAATGCGCATCGACCGTTCCGAGCCTACCCCAAACACGTTTTTCCCCGGGTTTCGGTCGCAGAGTGCCTTGACGGAGCGAAGTTCGATCCTCGCAAGTTCTTGACCTTTGTAATTTTTGAAATTCAAGATCGCAACATCCGCCGCACACCAGGGAACAGAGTTGGCTTTACATAACGTTGAACTGGCAAATAGGAGACATAGAGCTGCAGCGAGCGCGATCGTTTTCATCGACATGCCTCAATATTTGTATCGATTCCAATCCGGCATCGGCGACCCCGTTGGCTTGCCGTTATGCCAATACTTTCTGTACCCATACCAAGATCCAACCCATGCATTATAATCTGGAACTTGCTGAGTGTAAGCCCGCGCATTGGTTCGATCTCCATCACTTTCGTACTGATCTTTCCAATGCATGTGCCCCCTTGCGACGGCACCGCTGTCGCGAAGCCCCACACCACCGCTTTCTCCGTCTTGGAATCCGCGCGCTATCTGATCGTAGTAGTATTGTCCGTCGCGTTTGTAAATTTCGACGCCTAACTCCGGGATGAAGCTCGAACTCTTGGCCTCGTTCGGGTAATGTTGGGTACCAAGGTCTCTCATCTCCTTAAGAGCAGCATCCCATGCGCTCTCCGCGCTCTGGAATCCGATCCCCGCATTGCGGCTCGGAAAGTCGCCACCTTCAGCGCCGCCGAAGCGCTTGATGCCAGCGCCGCCGCCCGATTCGCCGGGACTGTTGCCGGTCGCCGGCCCGTTGACGCCGGGCTGACCGGCTCCCGTCGCAGGCTGTTGCGGCTGGGTTTGCGGCTGTGGCTGCGCCGGTTGAGTCTGTGTCTGCGCCTGTTGAGTCACGCCGCTGACGCCACCCGTCGGTGCGGGCTCGGACGCCTGGCCAGGCTGTTGCTGCCCCGCCAGCGCCTGCGCGATCAGGGTTTGGCGTACTTCCGGATACACGGTCGCGAGCATCGCGTCGCGGTCGCCAAGCATCGGCCGCAAGGCCTGATATTGCGAGTGCAGATCTTGTCCCGGCGGTTGCGGAACGGAGGGCCCCTGTTCGTCGTTCGGCACAATTGGCGGGAGCGGCGGCGCGGACGGCGGCTTTTTCGGAGCGGACGGCGGCTGATCGAAACCCGCATTCGGTTGCGGCTGGCTTGCCGGTTGCGTCCCTGCCTGCTGGATCGGGCCATCCGCGGCGAACGGATCGTAGTCAACGGGGACTAACGAGACGCCTTCGAAATCCGGCTGATAGTCCACCGGCACCAGAGAGTAACCAGGCATGATGAATCACCTACAGTTATTTGCGGACACATTCGGGTGGGCCCGCGATGTGACCGCGCCCTCGCGGAGAAGGCTGGGTTGGGTTTATGGGTTTGAAGGCAAGTGCTTGAAGGAGGGCTTGCGCAATGGCGCGGAGGCGTCGCTTCCGGTTCGGCTTGCCCACCGTCTTCGCCGGAGACCCGTCTATCGGCGGGGTCGGCTTCGGCTGTCAGCCCATTCGGTTCGCCGCGGCGGCCAGGTTGGGCGCGCTCGGCGGTGTATGGCCTGACAGCGTATCGCCTGATTCAAAAAGCCCGCGGCGGATTTTCCGGCGCGGGCCTAATTCTTGCGACGGTGAAAATATGCCAGTGATTTGCCCGACGTGTCAAAATGTTTTTGCGGGATCGCTCAAAAGGCCGGACCATGCTACTTTGCATGGGGTTGTTTTCGATATTTTCGTTGAGAGGCCCATTCATAGTTCGGAAACCATGCTGAGTCGGAGCGATAGCGGTCAGGCAGCTCGTAGCTCGTAGGGCGCAACAGCGCAGCGTAGGACGCCGCCATGCAAAGATGGGTGGATGACGCTTCGCCCATCCACCCCAACTAATCGCCACAAGACGGCTGTCCCGCCTTCCGCTGCGCCCGCGCATTCGCTAAGGCTGTGGTGCTTTCCTGATCCATTTCCAGATAAGGCCATCCGAATGTTTCCGAAGCCGAAATCCGTGCTGTTTCCCAATACCTACGCCTTCGAATCCGAGCCGATGGTGAAGGCGACCGGCTTTCGCGAATATGACGCGCGCTGGCTGTTCAACAAGGAAATCAACCTGATGGGCATTCAGGCGCTCGGCATGGGCCTGGGCGTCTTGATCGAGGAACTCGGCGCCAAGCAGGAAATCGTCACGGGCCATGATTTCCGCAGCTATTCGGCCTCGATCAAATACGCGCTGATCTCCGGTCTGATGGCGGCGGGCTGCAAGGTGCACGATATCGGCCTGGCGATGACGCCGATGGCCTATTTCGCCCAGTTCGATCTCGATGTGCCCTGCGTCGCCATGGTGACCGCCTCGCACAATGACAATGGCTGGACCGGCGTGAAGATGGGCGCGAACCGCCCGCTGACCTTTGGTCCGGATGAGATGACCCGGCTCAAGGACATCGTGCTCAATGCCGATTTCAAGAACAAGGCCGGCGGGTCCTATCAATTCCACGAGAACTTCCCGGCGCGCTACATCGCCGACCTGACCAACCGTCCGAAGCTTAAGCGCAAGCTCAAGGCCGTGGTGGCCTGCGGCAACGGCACCGCGGGGGCGTTCGCGCCGCAGGTGATGGAAGCGATCGGATGCGAGGTGATCCGGCTCGATACCGAGCTCGATTACACCTTCCCGAAATACAATCCGAATCCGGAAGACCTGGAGATGCTGCACGCGATCCGCGACGCGGTTCTGGAGCACAAGGCCGATGTCGGCCTGGGCTTCGACGGCGACGGCGACCGCTGCGGCGTGGTCGACAATACCGGCGAGGAGATCTTTGCCGACAAGGTCGGGGTGATGCTGGCGCGCTACATGTCGTCGATCCACCAGAACGCGCAGTTCGTGGTCGACGTGAAATCGACCGGCTTGTTCGTGACCGATCCCGTGCTCGCGAGCCAGGGCGCGAAGACCACCTACTGGAAGACCGGGCATTCCTACATGAAGCGGCGCACCAACGAACTGGGCGCGCTGGCGGGCTTCGAAAAGTCGGGCCATTTCTTCTTCAACAAGCCGTTCGGCCGCGGCTATGACGACGGCCTGGTCTCGGCGATCGCGATCTGCGACATGCTCGAACGCGCGCCCGGCCAATCGATGGCCGATCTGAAGGATGCGCTGCCGAAGACCTGGTCGTCACCGACGATGTCGCCCCACTGCGCCGATGAGACCAAATACGGCATCGTCGATGCGGTGGTAAAGCATTTCGAGGCGCTGCAGACGAAGGGCGAGAAGGTCGCGGGCCAAAAGATCCGCGATCTGGTCACCGTCAACGGCGTTCGCGTCACCGTCGAAGACGGCAGCTGGGGTTTGGTGCGGGCCTCCTCCAACAAGCCGGAACTGGTCGTCGTGGTCGAGAGCCCGGTCTCCGAGCACCGCATGCGCGACCTGTTCGAGGCGATGGACAGCGTGCTGCGCACCCATCCCGAAGTCGGCGAGTATAACCAGAAGATTTGAACGACTCCGCCCCGCCGCCTTCACCCACCACTGTCGTCACCCGCGAAAGCGGGTGACCCAGTATTCCAGAGGCGCTCGTGATCGAGCCGAGAAGTCACGGCGTACTGGATCACCCGCTTTCGCGGGGGATGACAGCGTACATCCGCCTCAGGCCGCGTGCAGTGATCCGAGGAAGCCGTCGACCTCCGATTTCAGGCGGTCGGATTGCGACGACAGGCCATTCGCGGCATCGAGCAACTTCGTCGTTGCCACGCCGGCCTCTTCAGCCGCGCGGCTGACGCTGCCGATATTGTTGCTGACCTCGCCGGTGCCGACCGCCGCGCGCTGCACGTTGCCGGCAATTTCCTTTGTCGCCGCGCCCTGCTGCTCGACGGCGGCGGCGATGTCGTTGGAAATCCCGTCGATCTCGGCGATGACGCCGCCGATCGCCTGGATCGCGCCAACGGCTTCGCCTGTCGCGTTCTGGATGTCCTGGACCTGGGCGGAAATTTCCTCGGTCGCTTTCGCGGTCTGGTTGGCCAGCGCCTTGACTTCGCTCGCCACGACGGCAAATCCCCTGCCATGCTCGCCGGCGCGGGCCGCCTCGATGGTGGCATTCAGCGCCAACAGATTGGTCTGGCTGGCGATGCTCTGAATCAGCGTCACCACTTCGCCGATCTTCTGCGTGCCGGCGAGAAGTCCCTCGACCACGTTATTGGTGTGGCGGGCGTCCGCGGCGGCCTTGGCGGCCATTGCGGCGGAGCGGGTCACCCGCTCAGAGATATTGTTGATCGACGCCGACAGTTCTTCGGTCGCGGACGCGACCGTCTGGACGTTGGCCGAGGCCTGGGTCGATGCGCCCGCGGCGGCTGCGGTCTTGTGCGAAGTCTCGGTGTGGCTCTTGCTCAGCGACGCGGACAGGGCCTGCATTTCGCGCGCCGCGACGCCGACGGCCTCGACGATGCGGCCGATCTTGCGTTCAAAGCCGGCAGCAAGTTCACGCCTCGCCGCATCGCTTTGCTGTTTGGCCTGCCGTTCGGCCTCGAGGCGATCGGTATTGGCGCGGGCTTCGGCGGCGCGGGCGTTCTGCGCGTCTGCCGTCTTCTCGGCGGTGGTCTCGAACAGCTGCGAGAGCGTGACCGCGAGCCAGGAGAGGACGCCGGCCTCGATCAGCAGGATGACGGCGTGAAGGACCACGCGGCCAAGATCGGACCCGCCTGGATAGACCGCGGCAGCAAATGCGAAATTGAGCACGAGGTGATGCAGCGCGACCGCGGCCGCACCGAGCAGGATCGGCCGATAGTCGCAATAGGCGCCGAGGCAGGCGAGAGCCGCAAAGAAGTACATATGCGAGTCGCTTTGCCAGGGATGACCGGCGAGTTGATAGGTGAACATCGCGACGTCTGCCATCAGCGCAACGGCAAAGACGAGGCGGGTCGACAAGCCGTTTCCGGCAGCCCGCCAGGAGAGGGTGGCTGCGATCGCCATCGCTATCACGACCAGCGTGGGGATGAGCCAGTCCGCGCCTCGCATCACGCCGATCGCAAGCGCGATCGGCAGATGCAGCCACAGCATGACCAGCAATGCCTTGCTCGTGGATTCGCGCAACGCCGCCAACTCACCGGTCTCCACGTTCATTCCCGATCCTCCAGACTAACTAATTCGAAAAGCAGGCGTCGATCGCCCGCGGGTCCATAGCGAGCCAGGCACCGGCCCGGCGTAGTCGTGTCATCCCGTCATGTTGCAGGGGTCTCACCACGAGCAGCGCGGGAATTGCCGTTGTCCGCACAATGGCGGCATCGGCGGACGCGGCGGCTGAGATGGCTTCTTGAGAACCCCACCAGGGCGGAAAGGCAACGGCAACGATCTCGGCGCCGGCGCGAGCCTGCAAGGAAATCGATGCGATCACGATCCAACTGACGACCAGCAGTGCCGCGGCATTGAGCCATGCGGGCCATCGCGGTGTCTTGATCGTGCCTTCCCGCTCCATTGGCGCCACACTATGCTGCAGCGGCTAACTAGAGGTAAATCGGAGGCTCGCGATCGGACTTAATTTCGGATTCTCGTAAAACGAGAAGTGAGGGGTCGGTGCTATTGCCTACGGTTGTGGTCAGGCTGCCGGCACGGGCAATGCGGTGACCGACTTGATCTTCTCCATTGCAAAGCGCGAGGTCACGTTCTTCAACGGCACCGCGCTGATCAGCTTCTTGTAGAACACGTCATAGCTCTGCATGTCCGCGGCCACGACCCGCAGCATGTAGTCGACGTCTCCCGCCATCCGATAGAATTCCATCACCTCGGGCATCGCGCTGACCGCCTCGGCGAATTTCTTGAGCCAGGCTTCCGAATGGTCGGCGCTCTCGACGGACACGAAAACCGAGATGCCCAGTCCGATCTTGTTCTGGTCGACGAGGGCGACCCGGCGCAGGATCACCCCGTCGGCTTCCAGCCGCTGGATGCGTTTCCAGCACGGTGTCGATGATAGGCCGACCCGGTCGCCGATCTCGGCCACCGACAGCGAGGCATCCTCCTGCAGCACCATCAGAATCTTGCGGTCGATGGCGTCGAGACGACGGTTTGTCTCTGGAATTTGAACGGCGGAATCGCTCATGAGAAGAACTTTGTTCCATATCGAGGGTCTTTATCCCTCTTATATAGAAAAATCTTCTATGGCAAGCCTGTCCCCCCCCCGGGACGGTCGGCGGTGCGACCGCGGCTATCCCAAAAGCCGTTCAACGTCAGCACGTTGTGGGGCAGCAAAGGCGCCCCCGAAGCGGGTGCATTTCAACGCGGCGGCGGCGGAGGCGAACCGCAGCGCCTGTCGCAGTTCCATGCCCTCGGCGATCGCGAGCGCGAAGGCGCCGTGAAAGATGTCGCCAGCGCCCAGCGTATCCACCGCATCAACCGGGAACGCGGGTGTCTCCCGCAGGCCGCCGGACTCATCGAGCCAGATCGTCCCCTTCGGTCCGCGCGTGCCGGCGAGGAAGGACGGGGTGAGCGTGGACAGTTTCTTCAGCGCCGCACCGTCGTCGTCGATGCCGGCGGTCTCCCGCAGCGATTCGCTGGAGAACACCAGGTGCGATGAGGCGCTCAAAAGGCCTTCGCGCGGCGACATCGCGCGATCGGCGTCGACAATCACGGGGATGCCGCGCCGGCGTGCCTCGGTGCAGAGGTCGATGCAGAACCCGGCGCAGCGGCTCTCGGTCAGGATGGCGCTGCAATCCTCGAGCAGCGTGTCGATGCCGGGCAGCTGGACTTGCCACAGTTTCGGATCGCGGAAGACGGCGATGGTTCGTTCGCCGCTCGGGTCGATCATGATCGCTGAGATCGGCGTCACCAGTCCCGGCATGTGCACGAGGCGATTCGTCTCGATGCCTTCCTCGGCGAGCTTGTCGAAAATAAACCGGCTGGAGCTCTCGCCGGCATCGCCCATTGGTCCGCACAACGTGGCGCGGCCACCGAGCCGCACGATCCCGATCGCCGCGTTGAGCGCGTTGCCGCCACAGATTTCGGCGAAATGGCTGGCGTTCACTTTCGACCCGTGCCCGGGCATGCTGTGCACGCGGAAGGTCAGGTCACGCACGGGGATGCCGACGCAGAGAATGCGCGGGGAGGCTTGAGCTGGAGGCGGGTTCATGCCGTTTTCCGTCGGGAGTGGGGCGCCCTCAATCGACGGGCACGTCCGGCGGTTGCGCCGAGACTCCTAGCTGCTCTCTCCGTGCAGCCAGCGGCCGACGAGATGGTGCGCGATGGCGAAGGGATGCGGTCCGGCCAGCCCGTCGGGATGCTGCCGCATCATCATCAGCCGGGCTTCGTCACGATCGAACCAGCGCGCGTCCTCGAGTTCGGCGCGGTCGACGACGATGTCTTGGGTAAGCGCACGCGCGCTGCAGCCGATCATCAGGGATGACGGATAGGGCCAGGGCTGGGTCATGTAGTAGCTCACGTCAGTGCAGCGGATTCCGGATTCCTCGAAGATTTCGCGGCGGACCGCGTCCTCGATGGTTTCAGCGGCCTCGACGAAGCCTGCAAGGCAGGAATACATGCCGGGCGGGAACTGCTTCTGGCGTCCCATCAGGCATTTGTCGCCCGAGGTCACGAGCATGATCACGACGGGGTCTGTGCGCGGAAAATGCTCGGCCTTGCAGCTCGGGCAGTCGCGCTTCCAGCCGCCTTCCTTCATCGACGTCCGTGTTCCGCAATTGGCGCAGAAGCCGTGGCGCTGATGCCAGCTCACCATCGATTTCGCCATGGCGATCGCCGAAAGCTGGTCGGGCGGTACCGCGCCCTGCATCGCCATGCCGCGCAGCTCGGTGACCGCGACGTCGTCGCGATTGAGCAGTTTTTCCGCGGCGGCGGCCGAAATGCCCATGCCGAACACAGCCGCCCCGTCGCGAAGCCCGAGGAAGATCGTGCCGGGATTGGCGCCGAACTTCAACGCTTCAGCGATGCTGAGCAGCGCCCGCGTGCCGTTGTCCTCGCGTGTCACGACCAGCGAATCGCGGTACACCACATAGGCGCGCGAAGCGGGATGGCTCTCCAGCGCCAGCAGCTTCTCGTCATTGCCGCGCAGGTGCGCGGCACGGTCGAGAATGTTGGTCACGAAGGCCGGCTGCCCAAGTGGAAATGCGTCGAATACTGACATAAGCGGTCTCAACCTAACCAGATCTTGCGGCGAAGCGCGCGGATGAACTCCTGAACTTCCTCGGCATCGTGGGCAAGGGGTGGCACCGCGCCCCAGACCGGGCGCGGCCAGGCGGCGTCGCCGTTACGTCGCGCGATGACGTGGACGTGAAGTTGGGGAACCACGTTGCCCAGCGCTGCGATGTTCAGCTTGTCGCACCTGGTGATGTCCTTGACCGCGCGCGCCACGCGCGAAATTTCGGTCATCAGCTGCGCCTGCTCGACCTCCTCGAGGTCGATGATCTCCACGGCGTCTTCGCGCCGCGGCACCAGCAGAAGCCATGGATAGTTGGCGTCCTTGATCACGAGCACCCGGCACAGCGGCAGGTCGCCGATGTCGATGGTGTCCTTCGTGAGCTGTGAATGCAGCGACCAGGCGGTTTCGGGCATGCGGTTCCCTTGTCATGGCCGGCCATGCGCCGGGCATCCGCGTCTCGCTTGGTTTGACGGCCCAAATCAGACGCGGATGGCCGGGTTAAGCCCAGCCAAGGTGGCAACTAATGCTTTTCCGCGTTCCTGCACAAGTGCCGCAGGCGCTCTCGCGCGCCGCTTGCTTTCCGGACCTTTTGGCCCCAAATAGGGACCGGGAGATTGGCGGTGGACGAGCCACTCGCCAACCGGGTCAGGTCCGGAAGGAAGCAGCCCTAACGAGGTCCGGATCGGGTCGCTCGTCAGTCTCCTACCGTTTTTTCGAGCGAATCGCGCAGAAGCGGCGAGTCTGCGGTTTTCGCTTGGACTCGGGTTTCTTTCCGCAATGCCGGCCGAGAGATATACCATCAATTGCGGATCGACCGATGACCGACGCTGGAGATCAGCAGGCCGCAGCCAAGCCCTATCGGGTGCTGGCGCGCAAATACCGCCCTTCCAGCTTCGATGATTTGATCGGCCAGGACGCGCTGGTCCGCACCGTGTCCAATGCCTTCGAGACCGGCCGCATTCCGCAGGCCTGGATCCTGACGGGCGTCCGCGGCGTCGGCAAGACCACGACCGCGCGCATTCTGGCCCGCGCCCTGAACTACGACCTGCCGGACGGTTCGGTGAAGGGGCCGACCATTCAGATGCCGGTGCTGGGTACGCATTGCCAGGCGATCATGGAAAGCCGGCACATGGACGTGCTGGAGATGGACGCGGCCTCCCATACCGGCGTCGACGACGTGCGCCAGATCAACGACGGCGTGCGCTATGCGCCGGCCAGCGCCCGCTACAAGGTCTACATCATCGACGAAGTCCACATGCTCTCGACGGCGGCGTTCAACGCCTTCCTGAAGACGCTGGAGGAGCCGCCGGAGCACGCCAAATTCGTGTTCGCCACCACCGAAATCCGCAAGGTGCCGGTGACGGTGCTGTCACGCTGCCAGCGCTTCGATCTGCGCCGGGTCGAAGCCGACGTGCTGATGAAGCACCTCGGCAACATCGCGGCCAAGGAGGGTGTCGAGGTCGAAGCCGAGGCGCTCGGCATCATCGCGCGTGCTGCGGAAGGCTCGGTGCGCGATTCGCTGTCGCTGCTGGACCAGGCGATCGCGCATGCCGCGGGCCCGGTACGCGCCGACGCGGTGCGTCAGATGCTGGGGCTGGCCGACCGTACGCGGGTGATCGATCTGTTCGAATCGCTGGCGCGCGGCGACATCGCCAGCGCCTTTGGCGAGTTCCGCGACCAGTATGACACCGGGGCGGATCCGATCGTGGTGCTGTCGGACCTCGCCGAGTTCGTCAACTTCGTCACCCGGGTCAAGGCCGTGCCGGCATTGGCCGACAATGTTGCCTTCAGCGAGACCGAGCGGACGCGCGCCCGCGAATTCGCCGCGAAATTGTCCATGCGGGTGCTGTCGCGGATGTGGCAGATGCTGCTCAAGGGCATCGCCGAGGCGCAAGCCGCGACGCGGCCGGCGGCCGCCGCCGAGATGGTGCTGGTGCGGATTGCCTACGTCGCTGACATGCCGACCCCGGACGAGGCGATCCGGATGATCGATCAGAATGGCGGCGCTTCGCCGGCGGTCACCGTCAGCGCGCCGTCCCGCAATGGTCCCGGGGCGACGATGTCCTCAGCCGCTCCAACGGCCATGGCGCGGATGCAGTCCGCGCCGCGTTCGGGCCCCGAGGCCTCCGCGCGCCCGCAGATGCAATTGGTCAACGCCGCGCCGGAGGCGCAGGCGGCACCTGTGCGCCGGATCGGGAGTTTCCCGGAACTGATCGCGCTGGCGTCCGAAAAGCGCGACGTACTGACCAAGAGCGCGCTCGAGGCCGATGTCCGTCTGGTCCGCATCGAGGATGGGCAGCTCGAAATATCGCTGGAACGCCATGCGCAGCGCACGCTGGTGAACGATCTCTCGCGCAAACTCGAGCAATGGACCGGCCGCCGCTGGACGGTCATTGTCTCCAATGCGCAGGGACAGCCCACCTTGCGCGAGCAGAGCCTGGCCGAGAAAAGCCAGCGCGAACGGACCGCTGAAGCCGATCCGCGCGTCCAGGAGGTGCTGGCGCGCTTTCCCGGCACAAAGGTTGTCGAGGTGCGCAGGCTTGCCCCCGAGCCGCCCGAATCCGATGTCAGCCCGGACGAAGTGACGGACGAATTCGACCGCGACGACCCATAACGAATTTCAAAGGATATGAAGATGCCCGATTTCCTCGGCATGATGAAGCAGGCGGCGCAGCTGCAATCCAAGATGCAGGCGATGCAGGAAGAACTCGGCCATGTCGAGGTCGAGGGCATCTCCGGCGGCGGTCTCGTCGCCGTGCGCATGACCGCGAAGATGGAAGTGAAGGGCGTAAAGATCGACCCTTCGCTGATGAAGCCCGAGGAGCGCGAAGTCCTCGAGGATCTCCTGGTGTCGGCGCATAATGACGCACGGCGCAAGGCCGAGACGGCGATGCAGGACAAGATGCAGGCGCTGACCGGCGGGCTTGGCCTGCCGCCCGGATTGGGGCTCGGCTAGACACTATGGCTTCCGTTGCCGGTCCGGAAATCGAGCGCCTGATCCAGCTTCTGGCGCGGCTGCCGGGGCTCGGACCGCGCTCGGCCCGGCGGGCGGCGCTGCACCTGATCAAGAAGCGCGAAGCCCTGATGACGCCATTGTCTGCGGCACTGCAGGTGGCGATCGACAAGATCCAGGTGTGCAAGACCTGCGGCAATATCGACACGCAGAATCCGTGCACGGTCTGCACCGATCCGCGCCGCGACGGCTCGATCATAGTCGTGGTCGCCGACGTCGCCGACCTCTGGGCGCTGGAGCGGGCGAACGCAACCAATGGCCGCTACCATGTGCTCGGCGCGACGCTGTCGCCGCTCGACGGTGTCGGCCCGCAGGATCTGACCATCGACGCGCTGGTGGCGCGAGCGCACGATCCCCTGGTCCAGGAAATCATCCTGGCGCTGAATGCGACGGTCGATGGGCAGACCACCGCACACTACATCACCGACCTCCTGCAGGAGGCCAACGTCAAGGTCACCCGGCTGGCCCATGGCGTGCCGGTCGGCGGCGAACTCGACTATCTCGACGAGGGGACGCTGTCGGCCGCGATGCGGCAGCGGACCCTGTTCTAATCCATCACAGACGGAAACGAGCGAATGACGAAACAACGATTCGGCAAGCGACTGGTTTTGGCCGCGTTCGCGGCCATGATGTCCATCTCGGCATCCGCGGCGCAGCAGCCGGCCGAACCGGCTGCGAAGGCCGGCAAGCCGATCAATGCCGGCGACATTCTGTCGGGCGAACTCAATGCCATGAGCGTGCGCAGCGGCGATGGGGGCCAGCGGGTCGCGACCTACCAGATCACCAGCGAGCCGCGCCGCCTGCCGCCGCCGAACGGGTTGTGCAATCTCGAGACCGGGCCGGAAACCTTCCAGCTCGTCACCTCGAGCGACAGACAGGTTGCGCAACTGAAGAAACTGGCGGGCAAGCAGGTTGCGGTCAAAGTCGACGAGATCGCCTGCGCGCAGGAGGCCGGCCAGATGAGCGAGGCCGTGGTCAAGAAATGGAGCCTGGTGACGACGCGGTGAGCAAACACAGGGCCAACTCCAAAGTCGATCCAGAACTACAATCAAAGATCGCTATCGGGGAGCTTCGTGGATTTCGGCGCGTGGTGGCGGGCCTGTCCGCTGTTCAGTCTTGCCACCCGCCGCTCCGACGCAACGGACGGAATTGCAAAGGGCAACGACGAGGGCAGCGCCCCATTGATTGACGCTGGCGCCTCGGCCAATATGTTTTATCGCTGTTCATTTTTTCGAGGACATAATGCAATTGCTGCGGCGTCTTTTGTCTCCATCGTGTTTTGTTGCATTGTGCGTCGGATTGTTCGTCTCCGCCTTTCCCGCCAGCGCGCAGGTTCAAGTCGCGGTGATCGGCGACAGCAATGTCTACGGCAAGGGCGTCGCGACGTCGGAGAATTATCCGAGCCAGCTGGAAGCCGCCCTGAAGGCCCGGGGTCTCAATGTGAGCGTCAGCAATGGCGGCGTTAACGGCGATACCAGCGCCGGTCTCGCGGCGCGTCTGGACTCGGCGGTTCCCGCCGGGACACGGGTCGCGGTGATCTGGGTCGGGGTCAACGATGTTCGCCGTGGCGTCAGTCGCGCGGAGGTTCTGTCAAATGTCGCTGGCATCGTGAGCCGTCTGCGCGCCAGGGGCATCGATAGCTACTTCATCAAGCCTCCGGTCTATGACGTCGCCGATCACAAGAATCCTGCACTCACCATTCAGGGCGACGGGCATTTCAACGCGGCGGGCTATCGGCGGATGGTGGCGAAGACCCTCGGCACGGTGCAGTCGCTCGTCGTGAAGGCGAAGAAGAAAGCCGCTTGAGCGGCTTGATCGATCCGCGACGGCTTCTCGCTCAAACCCGCGTTTCCAGGGTCTCGAAATGCCCGCGGCGCTGCAGCCAGGCCAGCAGCACGAGGCTCGGGATCGCGACGAGGACGCAGATTGCGAAAAACAGCGGCCAGCCGGTGGCCTTGGCCACATAGCCCGCCCCGGATGACAGATAGGTGCGCCCCACCGCGGCGAGCGCGGTGAGTAGCGCATACTGGGTCGCGGTATGCAGCGGATTCCGGCACAGCGCCGAGAGGTAGGCGACGAAGATCACGGTGCCGATCGCGCTGGTGAAATTCTCCGCGGTGATGGCCAGCGCCAGTGCCCACTGGTTGACGCCGATCAGCGCCAGCCACGAGAACGACAGGTTGGCGACGGCCTGCAGCCCTCCGCCGATCCAAAGACTTGCCGCCAGCGAATAGCGCCGCGCCACGAAGCCGCCGGCGAAACCGCCGATCAGGGTCGCCGCGAGGCCGACGCCCTTGACGATGGCGGCGTAGTCGACCTTGCTGAAGCCGAGATCGATCACGAACGGCGCGGTCATCGTGCCCGAGAACGCGTCGGTGAATTTGAACAGCACCACGAAGGCGAGCGCCGCAAAGGCATCCTTGCGGGCGAGGAATTCCGCGAACGCACCGACGGCGGCATTGACGATGCGCATGAAGGCGTCGTCCGCTTCGGTCGCGGCCTCGGCGAGCGCCGATTGCGCGGGCTCGGTGGCCGCCAGCGCCGTGACGGTTCCGATCAGCACCAGTGCGGCCATCGCCACGTAGCCCCACATCCAGGCGGCAGTGCGGGGCAGCCCGCTGATTTCGAAGGCGCTGACCAGGAACAGCGCACCCGCGGTCGAGACCAGCATGCCGATGCGGTAGGCGGCGACATAGGACGCCATGCCGGCGGCCTGCTCGCTCTCGGGCAGGCTCTCGACGCGGAAGGCGTCGACCACGATGTCCTGCGTGGAGGAGGCCGTTGCGACGAACAGCGCGGCAAACGCCGCGGCAAACGGTGCGCGCGACGGATCGGTGAGCGCCAGCGCAAGGATGGTTGCGATCAGGAGCAGTTGCGAGAACAGCAGCCAGCCGCGGCGACGGCCGAATCTCCGAGTGAAAAAGGGGATATGCAGGGCGTCGACCAGCGGCGCCCAGAGGAATTTCAGCGTGTAGGGCGTGCCGACCAGCGCCAACAGCCCGATGGTGCCGAGGTCGACGCCGGATTCCCGCATCCAGATCTGCAGGGTCGATCCCGACAGCGCCAGCGGCAGCCCGGAGGAAAAGCCCAGCAGCAGTACGATCAACACGCGCGGCTGCAGATAGACCGCAAGGCTCTCGCGCCAGGAAGTGGGGCGAGGTGCGGATGCGGATGGGGTGGCTTCGGGAGAGATTTGGGGAGCGGCCATGGAGCGGTGTTAGCAGATTCTGATGCGGGAGGGTGAGGATCGATGTCTGGCTTGACGCGCGCCAAGATTTCAGCCGTCATCGTCCGCGAAGGCGGACGATCCAGTATTCCAGTGGCGAGTGATGGGTGTGCGCTGCTTCTACGTTTACATTCTTGCGAGCCGGATTGGGGGCACGCTCTATATTGGAGTGACCAATGATCTTGCCCGTCGCATCGGCGAGCACCGGTTGGAGTTCGTTGAGGGTTTTGCGAAGAAGTACGAAGTTCATCGACTCGTCTACTTCGAGCAGTTTGATGATGTAGAAAATGCGATCAAGAGAGAGAAGCGGCTGAAGAGGTGGAATCGAGATTGGAAAATACGAATGATTGAGGAATTCAATCCCAATTGGGACGATCTTTATCCGGGTATTGCCGGGACTTAGTCGCTTCTGTTCGAAGCCGAGAGGCTGCGGGTTACTGGATCGTCCGCCTTCGCGGACGATGACATCTGGGATGATGGCCCGAGCGGCCAACCTGTTCTCACTCCCCCGCCTGCAGCGTGCGCAGCGGAAACAGGTCGGGGACGCCGGATGCGGCAACGCCTGATGCGACGGCGCGGGGCGCCTCGGCGGGCGCGTCCGCCTTGCTGAAATCCAGTTCCTCGATGCGGCCGGCGCGTTTTTCGATCTTGTCGGCCGAGATCAGGACCTGCCTGATGTCCTCGTTGACGTCGCCGAAATGCTTCTGCAGCTTGAGCACGCGCTCGCGCAGCCGCGACAGATCGTCGCCGAGATGCATCACCTCGTTGCGGATCTGGTCGGCGGCGTCGCGGATGCGGGCGTCCTTCATGATCTGCTGCATGACCTGGATCGCCAGCATCAACAGCGACGGCGACACCAGCACCACGCGCGCGCGATAGGCCTTCTGGATCACGTCGTCGAAGCCGTCGTGAATCTCGGCATAGACCGATTCGGAAGGCACGAACATCAGCGCGGAGTCCTGGGTCTCGCCCGGAATCAGATACTTCTCGGCGATGTCGCTGACGTGGTGCATCACGTCGTTGCGCAGCCGCTGCGTTGCGACCCGCTTTTCCTCGTCACTGCGGGCATCGTGCAGCGCGGTCATCGCCTCCAGCGGGAATTTCGCATCGATGCAGAGCGGCCGCGCATCGGGCAGAAACACCACGCAGTCCGGGCGTTTTCCGGTCGACAGCGTGAACTGGAATTCGTAGCAGCCCTTCGGCAGGCCGTCCTGCACGATCGCCTCCATGCGGGCCTGGCCGAACGCGCCGCGCGACTGCTTGTTGGCGAGCACGTCGCGCAGTGTCGTGACCTGCGCGGTCAGGTCGGTGAGATTCCTGTGGGCGTTGTCGATGATCCCGAGCCGCTCATGCAGCACGCGCAGGGAATCCATGGTGTGGCGCGTGGTCTGCTCCATCGACTGACCGACCCGGTGGGTCACGGTGTCGAGCCGTTCGTTGACCGCGCGCGACATCTCGGCCTGGCGGCCGGCGAGCGCCTGGGCCATGGCGTCGACCCGGCCGTTGGATTCGCTCTGGGCGTGCAGCACCTCGTACAGCCGCGCCTCGAGATCGTCGGCGCGCTGCGCCTGAATCTGGGCGAGCTGCATACCGCGCCGGCCAGACCGGGCCACCGCGATTGCGATCGCCAGCAGCAGGATCAGCACCAGCCCACCGAAGCCGATGAGCACGTCGATGACGCGAACCGGCCAGTCGCCGACGATCAGGAGAATCTGGTTCAAGTTCATACCGTCTTGTAACCGATTCGCGCCCGGAGGCGAACGAAGGGCGAACGTTTATGGTGAATCCTTGGTTAACCTTCATGGTTAACGCCATCCTAACAATCATGGTTAGCAAAGGCTTAACGTCGGCCTGTCCGCATTGACCCCGGGAGATCGGCAGCTTAAATCGCGCGCCGAGGTATCCAAAAGTCATGGCCATCAGAGACATCATCATCCTCCCCGACAGGCAGTTGCGGCTGGTTTCCAAGGCGATCGAAAAGGTAACGCCGGAGATCCGCCAGCTTGCCGACGACATGTTCGAAACCATGTATGACGCCCCCGGTATCGGGCTTGCCGCGATCCAGGTCGCGCAGCCGGTGCGGCTCATCACCATGGACCTCGCCAAGCGCGACGAGAACGGCGAGACCAACCCGCTGCCGCGGGTCTTCATCAATCCCGAGATCCTGTCCTCATCCGAGGACCTTGCGGTCTACGAGGAGGGTTGCCTGTCAATCCCTGAATATTACGAGGAGGTCGAACGCCCGGCCAAGGTGCGGGTGCGCTTCACCGATCTCGACGGCAAGCTGCATGAGGAAGACGCCGAGGGGCTGTACGCGACCTGCATCCAGCACGAGATCGATCATCTCAACGGGGTGCTGTTCATCGACTACCTGTCGAAACTGAAGCGCGATCGCGTGCTGAAGAAGTTCACCAAGGCCGCCAAGCGCGCGGAGTGATCGCGCCCACCGAGTGAGGGCCATGCCTCTCCGTCTGATCTTCATGGGCACGCCGGATTTCGCGGTGCCGACGCTGCTCGAACTCGTCGCCCACGGCCACGAGATCGTGGCCGTCTATACCCGCGCGCCGAAGCCGGGCGGCCGCGGCATGAAGCTGCAGGCGACACCCATCGAACAGGAGGCGCGGCGGCTCGGTATTCCGGTCTTGACGCCGAAGACGCTGAAGACACCGGAAGCGATCGAGCAGTTTCGCGCGCATGACGCCGATGCGGCCGTCGTCGTCGCCTATGGCATGATCCTGCCGCAGGCCATTCTCGATGCGCCGCCGCTCGGTTGCTTCAATCTGCACGCCTCGCTGCTGCCACGCTGGCGCGGTGCGGCCCCGATCAACCGCGCCATCATGGCGGGCGATGCCGAGACCGGCGTCATGGTGATGAGGATGGATGCCGGCCTCGATACCGGCGATGTCGCGATGGCCGAGCGTATTGCGATCTCGGATACGATGACCGCGTCCGACCTGCACGACAGCCTGGCCCGGCTCGGCGCCGATCTGATGGTGCGCGCCATGGCCGCGCTCGGCCGCGGCGGATTACAGTTGAGCAAGCAAGCCGACGAGGGCGTCACTTATGCCGCCAAGATCGAGAAGGCCGAGGCCCGGATCGATTGGGCCAAGTCCGCGCGCGACGTGCTGCGCCACATTCACGGCCTGTCGCCGTTTCCCGGCGCATGGAGCGAGGTGCAGGTCGAGGATGCGCCGGTGCGGGTCAAGATCCTGCGCTGCGAGCGGGCGGATGGCGGGGGCGCGCCGGGGGACGTGCTGGACGACGACCTGACGATTTCCTGCGGCCAAGGCGCGATCCGGCTGCTCGAATTGCAACGCGCCGGCAAGGCGCCGATGAAGGCGGCGGAATTCCTGCGCGGCACGCCGTTGAAGCCCGGAGCGAGGTTCGCTTGAAATGATGCCGCCGCGCATGATCCTGTCATACCCCGCGCAGGCGGGGTATCCAGTACGCTGCGGCGCCTGCGATTTGGCTCGAGCAGCCGCGGAGTACTGGATCGTCCGCTGTCGCGGACGATGACATCGGACACATATGCCCCGCTACAAGCTCACCATCGAATATGACGGCATGCCGTACTGCGGCTGGCAGGTCCAGCCTAATGCGCCGTCGGTGCAGGGTGCGCTGGAGGCCGCGGTCAAGGCGATCTCGGGCGAGGACGTCCGCGTCCATGGCGCCGGGCGGACCGATGCCGGTGTCCATGCCCTCGCGCAGGTCGCGCATTGCGACATCGCCAAACCCTTCCCGCCGGGCCGTCTGCGCGACGGGCTGAACGCGCATCTGCGCCCAAATCCGATCGGCGTGATCTCGGCCGACATCGTGGACGATACGTTCGAGGCGCGGTTCTCGGCAGTGAGGCGGCACTATCTCTATCGGATCGCGAATCGAAGGGCCAATCTCGCGCTCGACATCGGCCGGGTCTGGCGCGTGCCGCGTGCGCTCGATGCTGAGGCGATGCACGTGGCCGCGCAGCGCCTCATCGGCAAGCACGATTTCACGACGTTTCGCGACACCGAATGCCAGGCCAAATCGCCTGATAAGACGCTGGATCAGCTCGACGTGGTCAGGGAAGGCGATGCGATCCTGATCCGGACCTCCGCGCGCTCGTTCCTGCACAGCCAGGTTCGCTCGATGGTGGGGTCACTGGTATGGGTCGGCGAGGGGCGCTGGAGCGCCGATGACCTTGCCGCCGCGCTCGCCGCCCGCGACCGCGCGGCTTGTGGCCCGGTCGCGCCGCCGGAAGGGCTGTATCTGGTGCGGGTGGAGTATTAGGGTCCGGCGCAGGTTCCGAGTCAGCAAGCCTGAAATCGAGGTGCAGGAAATATTTCGGCCAGTCAGGGATCAGCATTGGCCCAGCCTGACAGCGCGGATCCATCCGTAAATCTTTCGGAAAACTCCTTGCAGGCGAACAGCAGTCGTTCCCGACTCATTCTCACACTTAGCCAACTCCCGGGCCTTCGGCACTTGACCTCAACGATGTCGGGATCCGTCGTCTGAACGCGGGCATCGGTCGTCCATGATAGGTCTCCGATGTCGACCCGCATGCGTTCCCGGCGTTCGCAAGCCAGTTCAATCGAGCTCAACAGCTCTTGTGCTTCAGCGAACGAAAGCTCAAGTGCTCCGTCGTCTGCGCCGACTCCTATGAGATCGAATCTCAGCCGCGGAAAACGGAGATAGATCGAGCCCCCCAAAAGCTGGATCTTGTGATATTTCCTGCCCTCGATATGCGCCCGCGCGTTCTTCAGTTCCGCGCGCACGGTTCTGGAGAGCGCTCGAAAGAATGCCTTTGTTGTCGGCACGACCTTCATGACGGCGGTGCCGGGGCCCTATGCAAAATACCGCTCCAGAATCCCGCGATAGACCTTGGTCAGCGTCTCGAGGTCGGCGACCGGCGTGCGCTCGTCGACCTGGTGCATGGTCTGGCCGACCAGGCCGAATTCGATCACCGGGCAATAGCTGGCGATGAAGCGGGCATCCGAGGTGCCGCCTGATGTGCTCAGCTCCGGCCGCCGCCCCGTGACGTCTTCGATCGCCGCCACTGCGAGCTCGGTGAAAGGTCCGGGCGTGGTGACGAAGACGTTGGAGTTCGACGGCTCCCACGCGATCCGGGCGCGGATGCGGTTGCCGCAGGCTTTTGTCAGGCGCTCCTCGACCAGCGCGCGCAGCGATTCCCTGGTGTGGCAGTCGTTGTAGCGGATGTTGAATTTGGCGCGGGCCGTTGCGGGAATGACGTTGCTCGCGGTGTTGCCGACATCGACCGTGGTGAATTCCAGGTTCGAGGCCTGAAACTGCGCGCTACCCTGATCCAGTGGTTCATCGCTGAGCGCCACGATCAGCCGCGAGATATCCGGCACCGGGTTGGCGGCGCGATGCGGATAGGCGACATGGCCCTGCAGGCCGTCGACATGAAGCGTGCCGGATTGCGAGCCGCGCCGGCCGATCTTGATGGTGTCGCCGAGCACCTCGACATTGCTGGGCTCACCGAGCACGCAATGGTCGAATTTCTCGCCGCGCTCGGCGCACCATTTCAGAAGCTTGATGGTGCCGTTGACGGAAATGTCCTCTTCGTCCCCGGTGATCAGAAACGAGATCGAGCCTTTTGGCTTGCCGCCATTGTCTTTCAGATAGTCGAGCACCGCCGCGACGCTGCAGGCGATGCCGCCCTTCATGTCGACCGCGCCGCGGCCATAGAGAAAACCGTCCTTCACCTCGCCGGAGAACGCGCCGAGCGTCCATGCGGTTTCGTCGCCCGGCGGCACCACGTCGGTGTGGCCGGCAAAGGTGATGTGTGGCGCTTCAGTCCCGATACGGGCGTAGAGGTTGTCGATATCCGATGTGCCCGGCTCGCCAAAGGTGACGCGATGCACCTCGAAGCCGGCGTCTTTCAGCAGGCGCTCGAGGACGCCGAGCGCACCGGCATCGGCGGGAGTGACAGACGGGCAGCGGACGAGGTCGCGGGTAATGGAAACGGCGTCATTCATACCCCGACTTAACACGCCAAACCGGCGGCGGGCCAGCCTTGTGCGGCGTCATTTCGATCTCGCTCTGCTGATCCCAGGGCGGCCGCGTGTCGATCGGCTGCAGCGGGCTGGGGCCGAACCGGTTGGTCTTTCGCGATCCCTTCAGGCAATACATTTCAATGAAGCCCCAGATCACGAAACCAAAAACGACCACAGCGGGCACCATCAGGACGTAGGAATCGCCAAGCCGGTCGGAAAACTGGTTGAAAATCCCCGGACCGACGAAGAAGGGAATCATCCACCAGCCGCTCCTGTCGCGGTCGTGCAGGCGCTTGATCGAGGCAGCGAAGTAGACCCAGACAAACAGCGCCGATCCCATGATCCTGATCAGCAGGGTGGGCAGGCCGGCCCACGATAGCGACCGGTATGATGCGGGATCGATGACGTGAAATAGGTCTTCGATATCGAACGAAAGCCTGCCGTCGGAAACGATGCCGGTGGCGACGGTCATGAACGCCAGGAACATCATCCAGCACGCGATGACCAGCACGGCCAGCCACATCTTGCCGCGGTTGATGCGGCCCTTGAAGCTGAACAGGTACCAGTTCCAGTCCATGCCAATGCTCCGGGCGGCCGGCAATAGCCGGCTGCCCGGTATTTGGTCGCCTGAAACGGCTGGGGGTTCACCACGGCCCGCAAGCGGGACGAGGGAGAATAATTGTTTAGTCCCGCAGCAGCTCGTTGATGCTCGTCTTGGCGCGGGTGCGCTCGTCGACGCGCTTGACGATGACGGCGCAGGCGGTGGAGGGACCGGGCTGGCCGTTCTTCAGCGGCCTGCCGGGCAGCGCGCCCGGCACCACCACGGCGTATTCCGGCACCTCGCCGATGAAGATTTCGCCGGTGTCGCGATCGACGATCTTGGTCGAGGCGCCGAGGAACACACCCATCGAGAGCACCGCGCCCTTGCGCACGATCACGCCCTCGGCGACTTCCGAGCGGGCGCCGATGAAGCAATCGTCCTCGACGATCACGGGCTCGGCCTGCAGCGGCTCCAGCACGCCGCCGATGCCGACGCCGCCGGAGATATGCACCCGCTTGCCGATCTGCGCGCAGGAGCCGACCGTCGACCAGGTATCGATCATGGTGGCCTCGTCGACATAGGCGCCGAGATTGACGAAGGAGGGCATCAGCACGACGTTCCTGGCGATGAAGGCGGAACGGCGCACGATCGCGCCCGGCACCGCGCGGAAGCCGGCCGCACGGAAGCGGTTCTCGCCCCATCCTTCGAACTTCGAGGGCACCTTGTCCCACCACGACGCCTGGCCGGGACCGCCGGGAATCACGCTCATGTCGTTGAGGCGGAACGACAGCAGCACGGCCTTCTTCAGCCACTGATTGACCGTCCACTTGCCGCTGGCCTGGCGCTCGGCGACGCGGGTCTCACCCTTGTCCAGCAGTTCGAGCGCATGCTCGACGGCGTCACGGACTTCGCCCTTGGTCGCGGTCGAGATGCCGTCGCGCGCGTCGAAGGCGCTGTTGATGGTGGTTTCGAGAGCGGACAGGGACATCGGTGATTCCTTGGGGCGCGCGCACGGGGAATTTCAAGAGCTGATCGGGGGGCTTTTTCGGAATTTGGCGCGGGAGAGTCAAGGCTGCCCAGCCGTCATCACCCGCGAAGGCGGGTGATCCAGTACTCCGAGACGCCGGAGTGCCGCCTTGACGCCGCGGCGTACTGGATGCCCCGCTTTCGCGGGGCATGACGGTGAGTGGGAGGCAACGACGCGCTTCAGCTTTTCACCAACCCCTGCAGAAACCCCGTCAAATCGTCGGTCACATGATCGACATGCGCGGCCTCGCGGCCTTCCAGTTCCCAATCTTCGCGCACCACCGGCTCGGTGCCGTCGGGCACGACCAGCACCGTCGTCATGCCGAGCCGGTGCGGCACCACCAGATTGCGTGCGAGGTCCTCGAACATCGCCGATCTGGTCGGGTCGACGCCGTGACGATCGAGGAATTTCTGATAGGTCTGCGGCGCCGGCTTCGGCTCCAGTTCGGCGGCGATGATATCGAACACCGCCTCGAAATGCTCCGCGATCCCGAGACGCCCCAGCACCTTGTCGACGTGATCGTTCGAGCCATTGGTCAGGATCAGCTTGCGCCCGGGCAGCTTCGCGATCGCTGTGCCCATCGCGGGATTTGGCTCGAGCGGCGAGTGGTCGATCCGGTGCACATAGGCGAGATAGTCATCGGCCCGCACGCCATGCTCGGTCATCATGCCGCGCATGGTGGTGCCGTAGCGGCGGTAATAGTCCTTCTGGATGCGTCGCGCCTCGACGTCGTCGACCTTGAGCCAGTTGCTGACGAACTCGCTGATCCTTGTGTCGACCTGTTGCCACAGATTGACGTGGTGCGGATAAAGCGTGTTGTCGAGGTCGAACACCCAGGTGTCGACGTGGTCGAAGGCGTGGGGGGAGTTTTGCATTATCTCACTCGGTGTCATGCCCGCGCACGCGGGCATCCAGTACACCGCGGCCATCGAGAGAAGTATAACCGCTGCGGAGTACTGGATCACCCGCTTTCGCGGGTGATGACGGCAGGAGGGCGGGCGATGACCGCGGGAGGGATGGCATCACCGTCATCACGGCATCGCAAAGCGCAGCGTCTTGCCGCCGCCGCTCATGTCGACCGCGGCAAATCCGGCGGTGGCGAAGCCACGGCTGCCGCAATCGCCCTGTTCGTTGATCTCGAACTTGCTGTCGCGCGTACAGAGCTGTGTCGTGCCGCCCCAGTTCAACGGCTTGTCCTTGACCTTGATGGCGCGGTTGTCGGCATCGACGGCCTCGGCGAAACTGAAGACCTGCTTCGGCTGGCCGGTCAGGTCGGGATGCAGGCATTTGCCGGGCTCGATGCGATACCAGCCGCGGCTGGTCACGGCCTTGCCGTCATCGCTCGCCACCGCGGCCATGATCTTGTGCGGCGTATCATTGCACCAGGTCAGCCCGGTTGCGGACGGCGCCTGCACCGCGGTGATCATGAGGCTGAAGAAATTCGGCGCCTGCGCGATATCCGGCGGCATCCCGCGGCCCTTCAGGAAGGCGGCCAGCGCGGCTTGCGTCTTCGGACCGTCGACGCCGTCGATCGGTGCTGCGTCGTAGCCCGCGATCACCAGGAGCCGCTGAATGCCGGCGAGCCGCGCCTGTTCGTCGTCATACTCGCTGTCCTCGGCGAGATAGGCGATCAGATTGCCGTCATCGGTCTGGGTCGGGGTGATCTGGGTGAACGCCGCCGGTGTCTGCCCGGTGCGGCATTGGCGCGCCGCGGCAATGACGAAATTGTCGGCTGCCACGCACAGCGTGTCGTTGCCGTTTTGCGGGATCGGCGAGGCACCATAGAGACTGAGGGCGCGGGCATGCAGCAGGATGCGGTCGGCGGTCAGCGTACCCTGCACCACGACGCGGCAGGCGGCGGGGTCGATACGGAACCAGCCCCGTGTCGCGGTGGCCGCCTTGTCGTCGATGCCGATCGCGGCCTCCACCACATAGCTCATGCGGTTGCAGAGCTTGAGGTCGGCCAGCGCTGGCGCTGTGGAGACGAGAAAGGCCGGCACCGCGGCAGGAAGCGCCATCAGGAACCGTGTCAATTGGAAGCCGCGCGATCGCCGCTCGTCATGCCCGCGCTTGTCCGCCTTCGCTAGGGAGCTTCGGCGCACCTGGCTGTTGCGCCGGGCCGAAGCCGAAGGCGAAGACCGGTCGCGGGCATCAACGTCTTGCTCGTGGCGAGAAAAGTCGTGGATGGCCGGGACAGGCCCGGCCATGACGATCTTTTCTCGGGTTGCGGCCTTGGCCATCACTTGTGGATCAATGTCCCCGTGCTCTGGTTGGTGAAGAGTTCGAGCAGCACGGCGTGCTGCGTCTTGCCGTCGATGATGACGACGCCCTGCACGCCCTGCTCGAGCGCGTAGATGCAGGTCTCGACCTTCGGGATCATGCCGCCGGAGATCGTGCCGTCGGCGATCAGCTTGCGGGCATCCTTGACCGACAGTTCCGGAATGAGCTTCTTGGATTTGTCGAGCACGCCGGGGACGTCGGTCAGCAGCAGCAGCCGCTTCGCCTTCAGGGCGCCGGCGACGGCGCCGGCGAACGTATCGGCGTTGACGTTGAAGGTCTGGCCGGTCTTCGAGATCGCCAGCGGCGCCAGCACCGGGATCAACTCATAGCCGATCAGCTGGTTCAACAGCGTCAGGTCGACCTTCTCCGGTTCGCCGACGAAGCCGAGGTCGACCACCTTTTCGATGTGCGAATCCGGATCGACCATGGTGCGCGTCGCCTTCGACGCCGTCACCATGTTGCCGTCCTTGCCGCACAGGCCGACGGCCTTGCCACCAGCCTCGTTGATGTAGCCGACGAGTTGCTTGTTGATCGAACCCGCCAGCACCATTTCCACGATCTCGATGGTGGCGGCGTCGGTGATGCGCAGGCCGGCGGCGAATTCCGAGACGATGCCGAGCCGCTTCAGCATGGTCGCGATCTGCGGTCCGCCGCCATGCACCACGACCGGGTTGATCGCCGTCTGTTCCAGAAGGACGATGTCGCGCGCGAACGCCTTGGCGGTGTCTTCGTCGCCCATGGCATGGCCGCCATATTTGATGACGATGGTTTCATCGTCATATTCCTGCATGTGGGGCAGGGCCTCGGACAGGATGCGGGCCTGATCGAGCGGGCTGATGTTCGGCGCTTCGGTCATGAACGGGTCTCGCCTGTTTGGGTCGCCGCGCCTTCTATCCGATTGGCGCGCGGGGCGCAAAGCATGCCGCGAGGACATTTGCCCCGAGCTAGCCCCGCCTTGGCCAGGCCGCCGCGACCGCGAGCGCCAGCCAGCTCGCGATCAACAAGATGCCCCCCGTCGGCGCGGCCATGGGAAACAGCGCCTGGCCGGCAAATTGGCGCAAGGCGAGGTCGCCCGCGAACAGCGTGGCTCCAGCGACGAAGCCGCATGCGGGCACGAGCGCAAAGGTCGCATGGATCGGGCCGCGCACCGCAAGCGCTGTTGTCCCGAGCACGGCCGCGGCGTGGACCAGCAGCATCGAGGAGGCCGGCACCAGCCGCGATGCGTCGGCCCCGTGCGCGGACAACGCCGCAAGGATGACACCGCAGGCGCCCATCAGGCCGGCCAGCCCGATCAGAACGCGATGGATCCGCATCTCAGCTACGTTCCTCGAGCAGGCGCACGATCGCGGCGCGCAGGTCCGGCATGCCTGCGCCGTTGCGCGAGGACGTCGCCAGGACATGGGGAAAAGCCGCCGGATGTTTGGCGAGCGCCGTCGTGGTCTCGGCGATGCAGGCCTGAAGCTCGGCAACCTTGACCTGATCCGTCTTGGTGAGGACGATCTGGTAGCTGACCGCCGCCTTGTCGAGCGTCTTGAGGACATCGAGATCGACGTCCTTCAGGCCGTGGCGCGCATCGATCAGCACATAGACGCGCGCGAGCGTACCGCGGCCCTGCAGGAATTTGTGGATCAGCATGGTCCAGGACGCGACCTTGGCTTTGGGTGCCGAGGCGTAGCCATAGCCGGGCATGTCGACCAGCCGCAGCCCCGCATGCTCAGGGCCATCGAAGAAGATCAGTTCTTGGGTACGGCCCGGCGTATGCGAGGTGCGCGCCAGCGCGTTGCGGCCGGTCAGCGCGTTGATCAGGCTCGACTTGCCGACGTTGGAACGGCCGGCGAAGGCGATTTCGATACCCGCCATGGGGGGCAGGGTTTCGACCGAGGGCGAGGCCCAGACGAAGCGCCAGTCGCCGGCGAACAGTTTTCGCCCCTGTTCAATGAGCCCCCTATCGATATCCGTGGTCATGGGAAGGCTCTCACTCCCGTCATTGCGAGGAGCGAAGCGACGAAGCAATCCACTCTTTCATGCCGCGGCGAGATGGATTGCTTCGCTGCGCTCGCAATGACGGTTTCCGCATCGTCACGTCTTCGATTCCACCTTCTTCGAAGCGAACACCGCCCGGAGATTGTCGAACAATTCCACCTTCACGCCATTGCGGCGCATGATGAAGCTCTGCTGCAGCACCGAAAGCAGATTGTTCCAGGCCCAGTAGATCACGAGTCCGGCGGGGAAGCCCGCGAGCATGAAGGTGAAGATCAGCGGCATCCAGTCGAAGATCATCTTCTGCGTCGGATCCGGTGGCGTCGGATTGAGCTTCATCTGGAACCACATCGTGATGCCCATGATGATCGGCCAGACGCCGAGCGCGAGGTAATGGCCGAACAGCGGCAATTGCGTCGGATCGAAGTGCAGAAGTCCGAACAGGTTGAACAGATTGGTCGGGTCCGGCGCCGACAGGTCCTTGACCCAGCCGAAGAACGGCGCGTGGCGCATTTCGATGGTGACGAACAGCACCTTGTAGAGCGAGAAGAACACCGGAATCTGCAAGGCGACGGGAAGACAGCCCGCGATCGGGTTGATCTTCTCCTTCTTGTAGATTTCCATCATCTCCTGCTGCTGCTTCACCCGGTCGTCCGGGAAGCGCTCCTTGAGCGCCTGCAACTGCGGCTGCACCGACTTCATCTTCGCCATCGAGGCGTAGGATTTGTTGGCGAGCGGGAAGAACAGGAGCTTCACCAGCACCGTGACCAGGAGGATCGCGGTGCCGAAATTGCCGAACAGGCGGTAGAAGAAGTCCAGCGCCAGGAACATCGGCTTGGTGATGAAGTGGAACCAGCCCCAGTCGATCATCAGGTCGAAATGGTTGAGCCCGAGCTGCTGGTTGTAGCCGCCGAGCCCGCCGACCGGGAAATTGATGCCGACGACGCCGGCCTCCTTGGCGCCTGCGAACAGGCGCGTGGTGACGCCGCCGCTGCCGCCGATCGGAACGGTCTGCGCATCCTGGAGGTAATCGGTCTGGTAGGTCTGGACCGTACCCTTGAGATTGGACCCGTAGCGCGCCTTCAGCGGCGCGGTGGTTGCCGGCAACAGCGCCGCCGCCCAGTATTTGTCGGTGATGCCGAGCCAGCCGTTGGTCGCCGCGTACTCGAACCCGTGCGAGCCATTGCCCAGCAGCGGCGCCTCGGTAACGGCCTTGTAGCCCTTTTCCTGCAGGCCCTGGTCGCCGAGATAGCCGATCAGACCTTCGTGCAGGATGTAATAGCCGGAGACCTGCGGGGTGCCGTGCCGCGAGATCAGTCCGTACGGAAACAGCGTCACCGCCGCGTTGCCGACGTTGCTGATGTCGTCCTTGATAGTGAAGAGGTAGTGGTCGTCGATCGAAATGGTGCGGCGGAAGGTGAGGCCATCGCCGTTGTCATATTTCAGTGTGACCGGCGCATTCGGGGTGAGTCGATTCGAGCCCTCCTGCTCCCAGACCGTGTTCTGGTCGGGGAGCCTGACGGTGGATCCCGCGGTCGGAACCCAGCCGAATTCCGCGTAATAGGGGCTCGCCGTGTCCGAGGGCGAAAACAGCACGATCGCCGGCGAGGTCGGATCGACCGTGTCGCGGAACTGCACCAGCGCCAGATCGTCGATCCGGGCTCCCCGCAGCGAAATGCTGCCGGTGACGCGCGGGGTCTCGATCTTGACCCGCGGCGTTGCCGCGATCGCGGCCTCCCGGCTGAGGACGGGGCCGCCGGCGGCTGGCGGCGTCGCGGCCGCCGGCCCCTGGGCCGACGGGGTGGGCGCAGTGCCGGCCTGCGGTGACCCCGACGGCGCCACGCCCTGCGGCGAGGTCTTCTTGGTCAGTTCGGTCTGCACTTTGGTCTGGGCGCGCTGCCGCTCCATTTGCGGCACGTTGTAGAAATATTGCCACGCGATCAGCACGAGGCCGGAGAGAATGACGGCGAGGATGGTGTTGCGGTTATCGGTCATCATTCAATGTCTCGTCATTCAGTCCGTGTGGCTTGCCGCGTTCGGTCGTCTCGACCCGGATTTCGATGCGTGTTCGCACCTTGGCGGTCGAGGCGACGGAGCGCGGAGCGGAGATCGTCAAGCATGGTCGCGAAATCGCGGCCGAGCGCGACCCGGCGCCCGACCAGCACATAGTCACTGTGCGGTCGCATGGATATGACGTCGAGGCGCTTTACCAGTTCGCGAAGCCTGCGGCGGATCCGGTTGCGCTCGGTGGCGGTGCCGTTCTTCTTGGTAACGGTGAAGCCAACCCGGATCGGGCCGCGGTCCTCGCGGGGGCGGCCTTGTAACACAAAAGCCGGGCTCGTGGCCCGCGCGCCATTGGCAACGGCGAGGAAGTCCGCCCGCTGCCTTAGCCGATCCATGATGGATGTCTCCGGGAGGCCCGGCTCAGGCGCTCAGACGCTTGCGACCCCGCGCGCGACGCGCGGCGAGCACCTTGCGGCCTCCGGCTGTGGCGAGGCGGGCGCGGAAGCCGTGACGGCGCTTGCGCACCAGTTTGCTGGGTTGATAAGTCCGCTTCACGGGTGGTTCTCCGCTGACCGGGCAAGCTGCCTGTTGATGAGATGAAGTCCGGTGATGATGGCAGGCCCAGAAAAGGCCAACTCCGGCCCAAATGAGCCGCCCCCGGTCAAGCCGGGTCATCGCGGACAATTGGCGCGGCTTATACGGGAGCGCCTCGTTTCCGTCAATCTGCCGGGCAAAGTCAGGCGATCCGAAGTTCGTGACCGGCGAGCGGCGGGTTCGACCAGCCCTCCTCAAATCGAAAAGTGGTACTCAAATCATGAGCTTGCCGGTATCCATGAGCCTCCGACGCTCGCGAAAAGCAGCTGCCGGGACGGATCCGGAAATCGGGTTCCGCGGGCGCCCCTGAGCTCGGGAATCGGGACCCTGCCTCGAAGCAAACGGCTTTCGCGGTGTTATTGCAGAGATGGATGGCGATGAACGCCGCGCGACCATAAATCGTATGGGCGGACATTAGCGAACGGTAATTTGACCCCTCCGGGGACGGGACGCATTCTGAAGTCAATTGAAGGCAGAACGCGTGACATCGACCGATGACCAGGACACGACGGAACAGCGGTGCGCCATGCCGGGGCGGCGCCTTGGCCTGTCCGGCAAGCTGCTGCTTTTAACCATTCCATTGGTCATGATTGCGGCGGTGCTGATTTACGTGCCCGCGATCGCCAATTTCTGGACCAACCGGCTGAACGACCGGCTGGCGGCGGCTAATACCGCGGCGCTGGTGCTCGATGCGGCGCCGCTCGGGATGGTGCCCGATTCGCTCTCCCGCCAGATCCTGACCAGCATCGGCGCCCGTGCGGTTGCCATCAAGATGGGACAGCAGCGGCGGCTGCTGGCGAGCGCCGACCTGCCGGCGGCGATCGACCACGACATCGACCTGCGCGAGATGACGGTGTGGTCGTCGATCGTCAATTCGCTCCACATGATGACGGAAACCGGCGATCAGGCGATTCGCGTGGTCGGGCCGTCCCCCGGCAGTGCCCAGTTCATCGAGGTCGTGATCGACGAAAAGCCGCTCAGGCGGGCGATGTACCGGTTCTCCCGCAATCTGCTGGCGGTCACGCTCCTGCTTGCCGTGTTCACCGTGGCGCTGGTCTATCTGGCGCTGCATTACCTGTTCGTGCGGCCGATGCGACGCCTGACCGCGAGCCTCGTCGCCTTCCACGAAGACCCCGAAAGCTCGGCGCGAATCATTGTTCCGAGCCAGCGCGGCGACGAGATCGGCGTGGCCGAGCGCGAATTGAGCGACATGCAGCGCGACCTGGTCTCGATGCTGCATCAGAAGAGCCGGCTGGCGGCGCTCGGCCTCGCCGTCTCCAAGATCAACCATGATCTGCGCAATCTGCTGGCCTCCTCGCAGCTGTTGTCGGATCAGCTCGCGAGCGTGCCGGACCCGCGGGTGCAGCGGTTCGCGCCGAAGCTGATGCGCTCGCTGGAGCGGGCCATCGCCTTCTGCCAGTCCACCCTGTCCTATGGACGCGCCCAGGAGGCTCCACCCGATCGCCGCATGATCCCGATCGAGCCGATCGTGGCCGAGGTCCGCGAGACCGCGGGGCTGGCGAGCGACGCGTCGATCACCTGGATCAGCGCCATCGAACGGGGCCTCAAGGTGGATGCCGATCCCGACCAGATGTTTCGGGTGCTGCTGAACCTCGTCCGCAACGCCGCGCAGGCGCTGGAGAGCCGCCCCTCGGGTGATTCGGGCCTGCACCAGATCCGGGTCACCGGCTTGCGCGAGGGCGCGGTCGCGATCCTGGAGGTCTCCGACACCGGCCCCGGCGTGCCCGCCAAGGCCCGCCAGCACCTGTTCGAGGCGTTCCAGAGCTCGGGCCGGCCCGGTGGCAGCGGGCTCGGGCTGGCCATTGCGGCGGAGCTGGTGCGCGCCCATGGCGGGGATATCCAGCTGGTCGAGGGCACGATCGGCGCGACCTTCCGGATCGTCATTCCGGATCGCCCGGTGGAACTGCAGACCATCCGCAACGAGCGGGCGCGGGCCTAAACCTCCGACGGGGGCCGGCCCTGGTCCCGGCCGCCCCCTGCAGAATCCGGTCGCGGAAGCTGCGTTTCGGACCTTGCCAATCGCAGCCTGAGCCGTTAGTCAGAGGGCGCTTTCGCGGCTGTCCGATCATGATTGGCGGTATGCATGAGGGCTATATGCCCGAAGTGAATAGCGAAAAACGCGCCCGTAGCTCAGCTGGATAGAGCACCAGACTACGAATCTGGGGGTCGGACGTTCGAATCGTTCCGGGCGCGCCAGCAAAATCAAATGCTTACAGAAAATGACCGTTTGAGAAGACGAAACTAAAACGGTTTTTCAAACGGTTTTGCTTAACGAAATCCCGGCTAAGCAGGCGAGTCGCGTCGCACAATTGCGCACGGACCCCGTCCTGAGTTTTCCGCAGCCTTGCCAGGGTGGAAAGCATTCGATCGAATCGGGTGATCGGTCATCGTGCCAACCGGGCGAAAACTGCGGTTCGATCGTGCCGCTGCCCGCGCCCGCATCCGATCCACTCCTTCCAAAAGCCGAAAGGAGGGGATCTCCGGTGCCCACGGCAGGCCGCCTCGAGAAGTGATTGGTTCCGGGTCGAAGCAATTCGCGACCCCGGAGAAAATAGTGTCGGATCATTTTTTCAATCAGGAGCAACTGGCGCGCCGGTGGGGCCTGTCGCCACTGATGTTGGAGCGTTGGCGGTGGCGCCGGCACGGTCCGGTCTATTTCAAGCTTCGGCAGGTCACCTACCGCGTCGCGTGGCCGGGCAAGATCAAATCGGAACGGTGGGCGAGATCATTCCGGTTTGGTGGGCGACATTGAGCGGAATCAGAACTTCCAACATGTAGGACATCCATATACCCAGCTTGCGGGAAGCTGCGACCTTATCTCGGATAGGCTCCCCCGATCACCTCCCGCTCAAATTGGGCGAAGGTCACGAGGATGTTGACGGCCATGCGTCCCATGGCGTCCTTCGTGTTGAACGACTGGGCGACGGAGATGATGGTGGTGCTATGGCTCTCAAACAGCTCGACAAGGTTCAGGAAGCTGAGCATTGACCGGGAAAGGCGCTCGATCTTGTCGACGACGATCACATCGACCTTTCCGGCCCTCACGTCGGCTAGAAGCCGCTTCAAAGCCGGACGTTCGAGGGTGCCTTCTGAGAAGCCGCCATCATCGTAACGGTCCGGGGCATGAACCCACGCTCGCAGGACGGCTGGACCGACGCGGCTTTGACGTTCGACTCGTGGCTCTTAGTTAGCGGCGGATTGAATCCTATGACGGATGCAAACGACATCACTCGAAAACGTGGCGTGGCAACGTTGCTCAAGGTGATTGACAAGGGCGCCACGAAAAGGGCCGCCTGATTTCTCTGATGAGGCGCTTGCGCTGCGATTTGCGGGACGTCACGAAGGCGAGTGGTGATACGTTGCTGTGTTTGGTATGTGGTTCGTTCACAATGGGATGCGGCGTATCGCGGCGCACCGCAATGCTTAGCATTGTAAGCAGCAGATCGCCGGAGGTCTCACGGCGTCTCACTCGATTACGACCGATAAAGCCGCCGTCATCGGCCTCTTTCGAGTGATGACCCGGTACGTCGGCAGGCTTCCACCGATGCCCGGCATGTTTCCCGATTATCCGGTCCCGGTGGTCGCAACGCTGGCAACGAGCGCTCGTGATCCCGTCGGTGAATTTCTCGAAGTTCGTCTGCGGCAACAATGTCCGGGTGCCCTGGCCAAGATCGTGCTTCGCTTCTGACTCAGACGCTGGCCACGCCGATAAAGCAATCGCGAAAGGTCCGGTCGCGAAACCGTTCAACCATCCTCAGTTGGCTCGTCTGTGACACAAGTCACGTAGCGTCGGTTCGAAGCCTCTAGAGAACGTTGTTGACCATTGTCGATCGTTCCACGAATTTAGAGCATGAAAGCTTGGGGGTGGCTATGAATTATCCTGCCCGACTGGTGACGGCATTCTTCCTTGCTGTCTCTGCAATCAGCGTCGGAGTAGACGTCTCCTTTGCAGATACACGCGTTGCATTGGTGATCGGCAATGGCGCCTACCAGAATGCGCCAAGGCTCCCAAATCCACGGAACGATGCCACCGACGTCGCCGCTGCGTTGAGACGGTCGGGCTTCGATACCATTCTCTCGACGGATCTGGATAAGACCGGGATGGAGGAAGCAACGATCCGGTTTGCGCGGGCCGCGCGCGCCGCGGATGTCGCAATGTTCTATTATAGCGGTCACGCGCTTCAGTTTGGCGGCGTCAACTATCTCGTCCCGATCGACGCCAAGCTGGTCGACGAGGCTGACCTTCGCAGAATGGCAAGAGTTGATGATGTGGTTGCTGATCTTGCGCAAGCCAGGAATCTCCGCATTCTCGTGCTCGACTCCTGTCGCGATAATCCCCTAGCCGATCAGCTCAGGCGTTCTATCGGGGCTACCCGAGCAATTGCATTGCAGCGCGGTTTAGCCAAGATCGATAGCCCGGAAGGCATGATCGTCGCCTACGCCACGCAGGCAGGACGCACGGCCGAGGACGGTGACGGGCGTAACAGCCCGTACACAGCCGCCTTCCTGAAACACATCGATGAAAGGGAGGAGATCGGTTCGATTTTTCGCCGCGTCAGCGCCGACGTCTACGAGACCACCAAGCATGAGCAGTTGCCAGAACTGTCGCTCTCGTTCATCGGCGAGTTCTATTTGCACGGCAAGACCGAACTTGCGGTTAAGCCACAAGACACAATCAGGAGAGATTTTGAGGCCGCCGAACGTGTGAACACGGTTACCGGCTGGGATGCTTTTCTCCAACAATATCCGGATGGTTTTTTTGCAACGCTCGCCCGGGAGCGCCGAACCATGGTGGCGGCGAACGCCGCGACACCAGCGATCACCAGTGATCGCGCCACGCAGGTCGCCGCCGTCGCGCCAAAGGCGGCAGCTTCGACGTCACCTCAACTGCTTGCACCAAGTGCCTCACGCCAACTTGTCGTGCTCTATGACGAGGATCCGTCCGAACCAAAAGGCAAGCAATATGTCGGCTCGGTGATCTGGCGCACGGAACCGATCAAGACTTCCGGCACGCAGAAGGGCGACCTCGCGGTGCGCGCCGACATCGACATTCCTGACCGCAAGTTCAAGATGACGATGTCATTCCGACGCAACACCGATTCGTCGCTGCCGGCGAGCCACACCGCGGAGCTGACCTTCATCCTACCGCCCGATTTCAACGGCGGCGGCATCGCCAACGTGCCAGGCATCCTCACGAAATCCAACGAGAAGGCGCGCGGCACGCCGCTCGCAGGGCTTGCGGTGAAGGTAACCGATGGATTCTTCCTGGTTGGTTTCTCCAATGTTGACGCCGACCGCACCCGCAACATTCAAAACCTGAAAGAGCATTCGTGGTTCGACGTGCCGATGGTCTATTCCAACCAGCGCCGCGCGATCATCGCGATCGAGAAGGGCGTCTCCGGCGAGCGTGCCTTCAACGACGCGTTCGTGGCATGGGGGCAATCCTCCGCGACGACCTCGGCTCGATAGTACCTCGCGAAAGTGTCGATCGGCCGGACAATACCTCAGGCTGCGTCATCAACGGCGCCGGGTACGGCTTGGCTATACCTTCCCCTGGCCTGCCGCACCGCACCGGTCCCGGCATCGGCCTCGAGGTCCACGAATGGCCCTATCTCGTTAAGGGCGACACGACCGTGCTGCGGCCTGGCATGACGTTTTCGAATGAGCCAACCATCTGCATCTGCGCCGAATTCGGCGTGCGTCTGGAAGATCACGTGGTCATCACCGAGACCGGCGCCCGCTGCCTTACCCAGCCGGCCCCTCGGCCGATGATTCTTCGGCATCGAGAATAAGGCTCGCAAATCGCCTGCGGCGCATGGGCCGTCCGATGACTGTCACTTTACGGGCACGGAAGCGTCCGGGCTCACGATTGCGCATCATAGGTTGAGGGATTGCGTTTAGCTCTCCCATGGATAGTATAACTCAGCGAGCTATTTGGAGCCGCATGACACATAACTCGGAATTATGCTGATGGCCAAAGATGTGGTGCCAGGGCCAGATACTCCTCCTTTATTGGCACCGAACAAGACGATCGACGTCAATCTTGATGAGTTAGACGGAAAACTTCATGAAGGCGTCGACTTGGTCGGTTATCGCCTCACAGGCCAAGTCCGCGAAGTTCATGACTTGAGTTTCCACAACTTCATCTCGTGTATCTTTGATCATGTCTTCGCGAATGAAATCGATTTAACGCGATGCGACTTCAAAGATGTCCTAGTCCGAGACAGTCATTTTCGTCGTTGCCCCATCCAGGCTTCAACTCACAGCACGACGTTCTACGTTAATTCGATCTTCGAAGAATGTGACTTTACGAACGGCGCCCATACTGGTTGCGAATATCGGGAGGTGACATTCAAGAACTCCCAACTTAGTAATTTGCTGATGAAGAACTCCCGTCTTACCGATTGCATCTTTGAGAAATGTGAGACGAAGACCCACGTTTTCGAGGGAAACGTCTTTTTGCGAACTCGGTTCGTCGGAACGGACCTTGAACTCCGTGCCGTTCTATCAAACTTCGGGCTCAAGCGCTCTTTGACGGACGACTGCCGAATTCGAAATGCGAGAGTGAGTGAAGCTTATACCTTTTTGACCGAGGACGACCTTCGTCGTATACTGCAGTCCCGAGACAAGGATCCCTTGGCTCTGCTGAGCATCCTTTACTTCCTGAACGGGAACCTGCTCTGCGGCGGGGAAGATGTCGATGCTGCGCTTGACGTCAACAATTGGCTGGGCCTCACGCACCAGCCCGCTAGCTTTGCGCAGCTTATCGAAATGCTCGCTGAATTTCTTGTCAACTCGTTCGAGAGCAATGAAGTTGACGTGCATAAGGTGCTCTTATTGCATGACATCACGCGACAAATAATCGCCGCCAGCCCGAACGACTCGATGGGCAATCGCATTCGGCTCTCCTTCGGCGGCATCCATTTGGCTCTTTCGCGCATAGTCGAAGAGTATCTGGCCATATTGGCTAAACTGGTTGAACCGCGGTCGCGTTGCGTAAGAGTTTTGGCAAATGGCCCATCTTCGATGCAATACTTCGAAACAACGTTTGCCGAGGTACTGAAAAACTGCGGTGTAAGAATATATGAAGTGCGTCCGCACAATTCTCCAACGGAGGTCGGTTTTGTCGAATTTCTTCCTGGTGGCAGGCTATTTCTAGTCGCACTTCTGCTCGCAACGTTTGTCCGCGTGGAGTTGATCGCACATTCGCGGGCGCAGCCGAAGAAGTTGCATGAGGCGAAGACTAGGAAGAAGACACGGCGCGATAAAGCTCCCGTCAAGACGACGGAGTTCTTCGAATTGGCTGCGGGCCTATCGGCCGAGCAGCAGAAGGCGTATGAGCTACGAGTAAAGGCCCTTGTGCCTTTGACCTCGCTAATTATTGAATTGAAACTTGCAGTTAGCACGCAGCTGATCCAGAAGCTGCGAAACGTGATCATTCGTATCTTAGAGTGAGGCTCAGCTACACGTCTCGCGTTGAAATTGCATTAGCGTCATGATGCCAAGCTCCAAATCTCGGCCGGGCATAAAGTAGTTAATGCGAACATGCTCGTACAGCGGATCGTGGGCAAATAGCATTGCCGAGCTCAAAGTCACAGGCAATCTTAGCCTGCTGCAGTGCTCCAGCAGAGACCGCCGATTCTCGGCGTAAGTCCGCCGAGAGGTCGTCCAGTCCAAGATTACAGAGCCGAGATATCCGTTCTCCATAGTCGACAGCATGAGGTTGCTCCCGAAAGTTAACGATGAGAGCCGCCGATACATCGCAAGTATCCGTCTGCGCGTAACAGATAGCATTGATTGAAATGCGCTCGGGTCTGAAGCTATGTACCCATCCGATAGCGGCCGCCTTGTTGATCGGCTGAGGGTGTGAGTCATGTGACTATTCACAGGAATAGTCACATGACGAACGAACGTGTCGAGATCATCACCTCAGTTGAGCGGCG